>Ga0116159_1000084_pt1 | contig 100627 bp, 80 predicted proteins | sample AD_JPNAS1_MetaG_FD_89878 | JGI IMG/M metagenome (GOLD analysis project Ga0116159, IMG submission 89878) | Active sludge microbial communities of municipal wastewater-treating anaerobic digesters from Japan - AD_JPNAS1_MetaG | ecosystem: Engineered > Bioreactor > Anaerobic > Digestate | place...
AGGACCGTAATGCCCGCGAGGATGAGCGTGTTGCCGATATAGATGGGGTTGCGCACATAGAGGTACGGGCCGGTGAGCGTGAGGGTCTTGTGCACCTTGAGCCGGTAGTGCAGGTGCATCTGGGCCCAGATGCGCAGAGCCAGGCCGGCCCCGAACAGGATGGCGCCGATGGGGTGACTTATCATGGGATTGGTGAACTCACCCCGGCTATAGAACAGGACAAAGAGATAAAACGGAACGATCAGTGCCCCACGCAGCCGATACCAGATCTTTCGCGGCTCCCCCATGATGCCTCCCCTTCGATGTGTGCGGCAACCGGTCCTCCGGAGAAGGGATCGATACATTTCGACCGGATGCCCCGTCATTACACAATTCTTCTCAACGTTCTCCGGCAAAATATGCGGGACCGTCAGAGGGCCCGCGTCAGGATGTTCTGCTGACAAGACGTGTACACGTTGCCGCCGGACAAGTCAAGAAAGAGGAGTGTCATCCGGGATAATCCGGATGGCAGTTGCTCACGATGACATCTCTGGTCTTTTGCATGAGAACAGGCAGATCTTCTCTGGCGAGGCCTGATGTCTCGATGGGATCGCCCACCACGACCTCGATGGTGCCCGGCCGGAAAACCAGGCTCTTCTTCGGGAGCACCTTTCTGGATCCGTTGACGGTTACCGGCAGAATCGGCAAATGCTTCTCCAGGGCCATAATGAACCCGCCCTTTTTGAATTCCCGGATAACCCCGTCCGCAGACCGGGAGCCCTCTGCGAAAAACATGACGCTGGTGCCGGGCGGAAGCCGGTCCATTCCGGCATGAATGCTCGCGATGGCCTTCTTCCCGTCAGAGCGGTCGATGAAGATGTTCCGTGATATGTACAGGGCATACCCGAAGAGCGGCACCCTGCGCAGCTCCTTTTTGATGATCCATCGAAACTGGATCCTTAGGCTGGTGACGATAGCGAGGATATCGTACTCGGACTGATGGTTCGCGATAATGATGTACGAGGTTCCCGGGCGGATTTTCTCCCGGTTTCTGATGACGATCCTGACCCCGGTGGCATAAAGCATGAAATAGGCCCATATCTTTGAGAGCGTAAAGGCCAGGTTCCCGGTGTTGCTCATGAGGGCGGCCAGCGTGACGGGCACGAACATCACCAGGCTGATGAAAACGGCGCAAAGGCTTATCCAGAGGACCTTCGCTGCAGAGATGAGAATCGAAGGCGCCATAACCATTTCAATGTATATATTACCCAAAAAAATCATACTTGTGAATACCGGATTGAAGGCCACCGGTATTTTTCTCACCTCTTTGGGGTCTCCGGGAAACGGCCGCGGCCTTTCCCATGCCCCGTCAACAGGGAGGAGAAGCTGGATACCGGGCTGTGTATGTGGTAGTATCCGGATATTCCATGAAGAAATGAGAGCGCTGCGCAGCGGTGACGCCCGTCGACGCGCGGTCCTGATCATATTTCAAGGAGAGAGCTATGAGAAACGTATCCGGAATGATCTTCATGCTGGCCGTCTTTTGCCTCTGGGCCATGGTTCCCGCCCACGCGCAGGATGAAAGGAGCGTGCCGACCATGGACGTCACCGGCCAGGCGTCGATCACGGTGCCGCCGAACCAGGCAAGCATTTTCTTTGCAGTGGAAACCTCGGAGCCCAGAGCCGCTCTGGCTCTGGAGAAAAACACGAAGCTCACCGACCGGGTGATCCGGGAGCTGAAAAAGGCCGCGGGGAAAGACACCGAGATATCCACCTCCAGCTTCACCCTCCAGCCGCTCTACGAGCGCGAGAAAGACTCGGGATCGAGGTCCTCCGCCATCGTCCCCAAGGCGTACCGGGTGAACCACTCCATCATCGTCAAGACCCCCGCTCTGGATACGATCGGAGAGCTGATCGATGCTGCTGTGTCAGCAGGTGCAACGAGGGTGAGCTCACTCTCCTTCTCCCGGAGCGACAATGATGAGCTGCAGAAGCAAACCGCCGCCAGGGCCCTTGAGAATGCTATGGAAAACGCAAAGGTCCTTGCCCGGTCGGCAGGGCTCGACCTGAGGGAGATAACATACATCCAGTTCGTCCCGAACATCGTCCAGCCCAGAGGCGGGGAGGCGGTTCTCGCAGAGGGAGACGCCCTCATGCCCATCCTGCCCGGACAGGTCGTGATTGACTCGTATGTAAACGTCACTTTCGAGCTTGGCAGGTAGAACCCGGCTCGAATGAGCTCATGGGCTCATTCGGGCGCCATGGTCTGATTCTTCCCGGCCGGAAGTCCGCCGAAAAGAAGCGTTTCTCAGCCTGTTCCCTGAATCTCTGATTGACAAGTTGTCAGCAGATCACGTCCTGTACCAATCATTTTGTCATTTTGTCAAAGCTCTGCGGAAAAGCAGCAGGGTTTTTGCCAAGATGTCACTGAGAGGCCCGTCATATATTAATTTTATTAATATTTACTATGAGTTATATGAGCCATTTCATGGCATGGATCTTGCCCTTCATTTGAAAAAGAAACAAAAATTGAAAGGAGAAAAACAATGCTGGCCCTCTGGATCGTAATCGGCTGCCTGTTCTTGACGGGAATCGGTATCAGGTTCATGTATCGGGTTCTGGGTCTGACCCCGGTGGAAGCGACAGCGGTATTCGTGCTTATCGTCATGCTGGTGGGAATCAACACCGGCCCGGCTCGGCAGATCATCGCACAGATGTTTTAACGGCGGGGCAATGAAGAGATACAAGCCATCACGCAAGCTGCTTGCACGGATTACGAGAATAAGTGCATACAGCTTCGTGCTCGTGATCATGACCTTCCTCGGCCTTTATGGAGGGCTCTATCTCGACAAGGTCACGAATATGGCGCCGAACTTCACCCTGCTCGGACTCGTTATCGGCATTATACTGGGATTCAGAGGTTTTATCCAGGAAGCGATTTCAGAAAGGAGAAGGGAGTCATGACATTCATATTCACAGCCCTCGGCATCGTTTTCTTCGTCGCCATCGGTTATCGGTTCGTAACCAGAATGACGGCCAAGGAACCCGCAGCCTCCAGGGCGAAGTAACCCAGCTCTTTTCTTGAACGGCGAGACAGCCCCTTGAGAAGGAAGACCTCGTGAGTCTTCCTTCTCAAGGGGCTTTTTTATGCCGCCGGCTTATGGAAATGCGTCACATGAATCGGTAATATGTCTTTGAAAGAGGCACACGTCCATGTCAGACTGTGCAGAACCAGGCGTGGGGGTGAAGGACTGAACATGCAAACGATGAAGATACGCTTCTTCGGCTCCGGCGACGCCTTCGGCAGCGGAGGAAGGCTCCAGAGCTGCATCATGGCCGACACCGGCCGATTCGGCTTCCTTATCGACTGTGGAGCGACAGCGCTCACCGGTATGAAACAGAGCGGGTTCGACTCATCGCGGATCAATGCCGTGATCATATCTCACCTTCACGGAGACCACTTCGGCGGACTGCCGTTTCTCATCAAGGAGATCCAGGTGAACGGCACAAGAACCGAGCCCCTGCTTGTGGCAGGACCTGATGACCTCGAGTTTCGTACAGAACAGCTCCTCGGTCTGCTCTTCCCCGGACATGAGGACGTCCGCTCCCGGTTCTGGCCCGATTTTCGCGTTCTTCACCCAGGACAGACCGAGCAGATCGGCGATATCCTGGTCGCGGCATATCCCGCCGCACATTCCCCTCTGGCCCGCCCTCTATCGCTGAGGATAGAATGCTGCGGGAAGATCATTGCATACACCGGCGACACAGAGTGGAACGACGTCATACCCGAGATATCCCGGGGTGCGGACCTCCTCGTCTGTGAAGCCTTCGAGTACCAGGCCGAGGCAGGCAACCACATTAATTACCTGACGCTGCTTGAGCATCGCCGCGAGCTCGAATGCGGGCGGATCATCCTCACCCACCTGGGAGATACCATGCTCGGCAGATGCGGCTCTCTGGAATTCGAGTGCGCGCAGGACGGCTCTGTCATCGAGATATAGACTCCGGCACCGGCTGTTCCGCCCTGGTCTTCCTCCGAACACCCCCTCAAACACCTGCTTGCACAGGAAAAGGCGCTCGGCGGCCCCGCTGAACCCCGGGGATTATATCTAAGTCTTGATATTTACTTAATGCTGGATTATAATGACTGGAATTGCCTTTTTTCACCGTAAAAAAGGCATGCGGTGATATGGATTCTTTACGGCATTGAATTCACGGGAGAAGACTCCGCGTGCGTTTTTGATCATTGATAAGGAGGCATGGCATGAAAATCTTCATCACCGGCGCCACGGGCTTCATCGGGACCCGCATGGCCAAAGACCTTTCAGACAGAGGGCACACACTTATCTGCCTCGTGAGAAAAACGAGCAATATTCGGGCGCTCGAGAATATCGGCGCAGTTCCCTTCTGGGGAGATGTCTGTGACCGTCGTTCACTCAAGCCCGGCATGTCGGGATGCGACGCCCTCATTCATCTCGCGGCGGCCACATCCTTCTGGGAGCAGGACAGGGAATCCTACAGCCTTACCAATGTGAACGGCACGAGAAACGTCATGGAATGCGCCGTCGAGGCAGGCATACCCAGGGTTGTTCATATGAGCGCCCTCTCGGTGTACGGCAGGCCCGTCCAGAGACCGTTCAACGAGACGAGCACGGTCGGCCCGGTCCGGTTCAGCGAGTATGCCAGGACAAAATATGAAGCCGAGCGGATCGCCTGGGGCCTGCATGCGAAAAAGGACCTCCCCCTCGTCGTGTGCTACCCCGCCGTGGCGCTGGGCGCCGGAAGGCGGGCGGGCGGGACATCGTTCATCGGCAGGCTCGTGGGTGCTCTCTCCGTGTCCCGGGCGTTTCTCAATTCCATTCATACATTCGTTCACGTTCAGGACGTGGCTGAGGCCGTCTCCCGGATCCTCGACAGAGAATTTCCCATCGGTCAACGGTATTTCATCGCTGGCGAGCGCCTCTCCATCCGACGCCTCCTTGCAATGGTCGAAGAGACTTCCGGCAGGAAGCTCCCGCGCAGCAGCGTTTCGATTCCCTCTGCAAGGATCGTTGGCACGACCCTGACCGCTGTGGCCGGCATCACGAGAAAGCCGCCGCTCATGGGGCTGTCGAGCGATTACCTCGCGACTCTGCGCGAGGGACTCGCAGCGGACGGCGCCAAGGCGGTCCGCGAGCTCGGCATGACCTATACACCCATTTCCGCAGCTGTCTCGGAAGAGGTCTCCGAAATGGACGCCGAAGGACTGCTTTCGGACAAACGAAGGGCAAGGCGCTATCCGCTCGGACTGGAGATCGCATACCGTGCTCAGGGCGATGACGGCCCCATGCGCGGCTATGTTCTGAACATCAGCGAGAGCGGGATGTACATCATCACCCGAAAGCCCTACCCCAGGGGCAGATATATCAGCGCGAACCTCTCACCGAACAGGCCTGGCGGGTACTTCATGGCCAGAGGCAGAGTGGTGAGGGCCACTGCCGGCGGTATAGCCATTGATTTTTCCCATCGGGACGGAAGCATCCGGGATCTCATCGAAGAGCTCGGGAAATATCCTCACGCCTCTGCTCCAGTTGCCGATGCGGCCCTCACTCGGGCGGCTCCCGAGGCATGAGGGGATGGTCATTGTCCTGCGGAAGCATAAGCGGCGTGGGGCGGCGGCACAAATCATTTGACGATCTTCAAGTATCCCGGTTATACGAATTGAAATCATGACATCGGGAGCTTTTCTATGATTTTACGAATAGACCACGTGGCCCTTGCCGTACAGGACTACAAGAAGGCGTTCGAGTTTTTCACCAGGCTCTTCGGGGCAATCCCGGGCGCATATGCCGAGGACGGCTCCATGAAGTACCTGTGGCAGATCTGCTCACTGGGAGATCTGAGCAGGTTCGAGCTCCTCACCCCGACCGGTCCGGGGAGCTTCCTCGACGGGTTTCTCCGCAACAGGCAGGGGGGCGTCCACCATATCACCATGCAGACGCCCGATATCCACCGCGCCCGCCGGATCCTCGAGGAAAACGGCATCCCCTATTTCGGGTTCAATGACTACGGTCCGGTGTGGAAAGAGCTGTTCATCCACCCGCGGGACGCCTTCGGCGTTCTCATCCAGATCGCGGAGTTTCAGCCCGATGACTGGCTTTCTCCCCAAGTGAGAATGCCGGGCGGCAGGAGATGGTCGGTGGAGAAGAGCGATTCGGGTGCACAACTGACCTTCGGCAATCCGGGCGGCGGCACGGTGACGATCGAGCTGAGCGCGGATGAAGTCGAAAGCCTCATCGAGGATTTGAAGAACACGATCTGATGCATATGCCAGCTTGTGCCCGTCTGCAAGAAGGCCGCCTGTGAATACCATGGAGATCACGGTTCATGTGGACAACGCCGTCCGTGTACTGGAGGCGGACCTCCCGCCGGAGACGGTGAAGCGCATCGAGGCGGACCTCACCCTGCCCAACCCGAAATGGGAGCAGGTGGAAAAGTACAACCGGAGCAGGAGACGGAACTTCCAGCCGGAGATGCTCGCCTTCTTTCAGCGCAGCAACGGCGTGCTCATTCTGCCCAGGGGCTACATCAATCATCTTCTCGGCAGGCTGGGCACACTGCCGTATATGGTCGTGGATCGGACGCGCACCCTGGATCCGGTCGATTTCGGTTTCCGTGCCCGGCTCCACCCCTATCAGCTCGCTGCAGTCAGAGACCTCACGGCGCGAAGGTTCGGCGTTCTCGAGGCGCCTCCCGGGGCGGGAAAGACGGTGATAGCTCTCGACATCATCGCCCGCCGGAGACAGCCCGCCCTGGTGGTCGTACACACCAAGGAGCTCATGTATCAGTGGCACAGGCGCGCCCTGGAGTTTCTGAACGCCTGCGATGATGATATCGGGCTCGTCGGCGACGGCAGAAAAGACATCGGCAGAAAGCTCACCATAGCGATCATCAACTCGCTCTATCGAGTCATGGACGAGGTGAAGCCCACCATCGGACACCTGATCGTGGACGAATGCCATCACACCCCGGCGCGAACCTTCACCGAGGTAGTCGGACGGCTCGACGCTTCGTTCATGCTCGGGCTCTCCGCAACCCCGTACCGACGCGACAAGCTCACCCGTCTCATCTACTTCTATCTCGGAGACCGCCTCCACAAGATCCAGCCCCGCGAGCTCCAGGAGATAGACCGGATCATGCGGGCGACGCTCAAGGTGCGGAGAACCCGGTGCTCGTATTACTTTGACTCGGACGAGTACCAGTCCATGATCTCCGCACTCGTGGCGGACCGGCGGAGAAACGCCATCATCGCGCGCGACGTGGTGGAACGGGCCCGCAGCGGCAAGAGCGGCATCGCGCTCGTCATCTCCGACCGCGTTGCCCACTGCGAGGAGCTCTACCGGATGATATCGGAGTCCGGACTTGGCGTGTCGCTGCTCACCGGCGCCGTGCCCATGGCCAGGAGGAGCGAGCTCGTGCAAAATCTGAACCTGTCGAAATCGCACATTCTCGTCGCCACATCCCAGCTCATCGGCGAAGGATTCGACCTCAAAGCCCTGAGCTCCATCTTCCTCGCCACTCCCATCCGCTTCACCGGAAGAGTCAAGCAGTACATCGGCCGGATCCTCAGGGTCTCCGAGGGCAAGGACGAGGCGGTAATATACGATTACGTCGACGAGAACGGCATGCTCATCAGCAGCTTCCAGTCGAGGCTCAGTGCGTACCAGGACATGGGGGTCAGCATTCTCCCCGTTCATCTGGAATAGGCCGCCCTCCGGGCGCATACGGTTCGAGCCTGCCAGAATGTCACGCACGAGTGAGAGCAGAGGCGTGGGTTTTGCCAATTTGGCACAGGTCGGGCTCCGGTGAGGCGTGCTGGTGCCATTCTGACAGAAACCCAGGTTTCCTCATCCAAGCATCTCCAGTTATTTCATTGACATACACAGAGCCTGTCCCTGGCATGCCTCTTGATATATACCAGGCAGACACCATTAAAAAGGAGGGCAAGACAATGATGACACTCTGGATCGTAATCGGCTGCCTGTTCATGACCGGCATCGGCATCAGATTCACCTACAGGGTCCTGGGGCTCACCAAGGTGGAAGCCGCCGCAGTGTTCGTGCTCATCGTCCTGCTCGTGGGCGTCAACACCGCTCCGGCACGTGAAGCCCTCATGAGGCTCCTCTACTGACAGCACCTCTTCTCTTCGCCAAGGCGTGAAGCACTGCACAAGGAGGCGTGCCATGAAGAAGACGAAAAAGTTCAAAATCCCAAGGGCCCTGGCAAACAGGCTCACCCGCATCAGCGCCTACAGCATCGTGCTGGTGGCCATGACCTTCCTGGGCCTCTACGCAGGGCTGTGGCTCGACAGGCTCACCGGCATGGCCCCCAACTTCACGCTCCTGCTGCTGATCTTAGGCATCGTGCTGGGGTTCAAAGGATTCATCCAGGAAGTCGTGATCGAACGGAGGAAACGCGCATGACGCTGGCATTCGTCATCATGGGCGCCCTGGCCTTTACCGGCATAGCACTTCGCTTCGCATCCAAAAGAAGCGCCCAGACCTCGCCTGTCAAGGAAAGCTAGCCTCCGCCGCTGCATCCCCTCCCCCGCCCCGCAGGCATCCCGGGAAAGCCTGCGGGAGCATGAACGCATGAAAAAACCCTGCCCCGGATTTTCCTCTCCCACACCCCCCCAAGGCCTTGTTCCGAAACACCCGCTCCGGCAAAACACAGGCGGAAACCTATCAAGGACAGACATTGGGGATGAGTGCCGTCTGGCATAGCTCTCTGAGCCTGCAAGGGTCCTGCTGCGTGCCATGCGCCTGGCCTGTACCGGCCTGGGGGAAACGAGGCCCGTGTCCCTCCCCTCGAGCCCCCTGCTCTGAACCCACAGGCAGCACCAGCACCAGCGGCATACCGGACAACCATCCCCTCCCGGACCGCTGCCGCAGACACCGCAGATCGGCGGGCTTGCATCCGACCGGGACGGATGTATAATAGCATCAAAGACATATGCACTTTTCATGAGAGGAGGTCTTTATGGCAAACCGAAAAGAAGACGATTTTTTCGCCGGGATCGAGCAGGTCGATGTCTGGGCGGCAGGAAAAAAATCCAGGCTCCCTCTCTTCTACCGCGACGCCAGGGCGTGCATCGCCGTCTTCCCTGCCGGGCTGCCCGCACTGAAAAGGCTGCTCCCGGACCCCCGGTTCACCCCGGCCCAAGTCCTGCCCGGCATCGGGGCCGTGGCTCTGGCATGTTTCGAATACCGAGATACCGACGTGGGCCCGTATAACGAGTTCGCGCTGGGCATCCTGCTCAACAATCCCCACATCGTTCCTCTGCCCGGATATAACATCCTGCGCCAGCTCGCCCAGTTCAACTTCTACCCCTATATCTTCCGACTCCCCGTTACCACCGAGGCAGCCCTGAGGTGGGGGATCGATTACTCGGGCTTCCCGAAGTTCCTCGCTTCCATCGAATTTTCAGACACAGGCGACTGGCTCGGATGCGAGCTGAAGGAAAGGGAAGAACTCATCTGCCGCCTGAAGGTCAGAAAGATCGCAGCCCCCATGCATCGGCTGATCAAGTTCTTCATCCGCCTCTACCAGTTCAGGCAGCCGCAGTCCACCGAGTTCAAGATGAACGCCCGCGCGCTGGGAATTTCCCTGAATCCCTTCGACGCCGAGCTCGTGATCGGAAGTATGCACCCCGTCGCTCGGGAGCTCTCACGGGTCATGCTCATGAAGAAGCCCCTGATGTGCTTCTTCGTGCCGAGCGCGCAGCTCATTCTCTACGGCCCTGAGAACCTCTCATTTCCGCTCGTCAACTATCTCTTTCAGCAGGGAATGCGCATCCCCCTGGACCGTATCCGTGAAGAGCCGGAGAAGAAGGAGCGCAAGGCCCTGAAAGAGAAGAAGAAAGAGCACAAAGAAAGGAAAGCTTGACAGGGAATCGAAAAAGAAGGATCGCTCATGAGAAACCCGAAGGCTCGGCATCACGCCGCCTGCGCTGCTGAAGATGACCAAAGGGTCCTCCCTCGGGCCGCTGAAAAGGAAGAAGGGTCCGCCCATCACTCTCTCTGCGAACGTCCTTTGCGGCCTTGCGCAAAGGGCAATCACAGCACCATCTCGATGAGTCGGGGGCCCTTCTCCTTCAGTGATCGGGAAAGCTCTTCCGCGAGCTCCTCTGCAGTGCTCACCGATACCGATGCGACGCCCATGCCCTCTCCCACCCTCACCCAGTCCACTGTGCCCAGGTCGGTAAGCCTCTGGGCAGCGGGTCCGGGCGTGAAAACCCCGAGCCTGGAGAGCTCGAGCTTGAGGATGTCATAGCTGCGGTTTGAACAGATGAGCGTTATCACGTTCAGCCCCTCCCGCGCCTGGGTCCACAGGGCCTGCAGGGTGTACAGGGCGGCTCCGTCGGCCTGGTAGCTGATCACCTGCCTCTGGGGGCAGGCGATGGCCGCTCCCAGAGCACAGGGAGAGCCCTGCCCGAGCGAACCGCCTGTCAGTGTCAGGAGCGTGAACGGCAGGGAGCCTGCCGTGAGCGGGTGATAGAGGAGGCTGTTCGTGATCGCCTCTTCCACGACGATGGCGCCTTCGGGCTGGAGGGCGGCCAGGACGGTGCAGATCTTCTCCCCGTTCAGAGGTCCTGTTGGCAGATCAAAGCTCGAAGGCCGGGCCAGATATTCTTCAGAAGGGGCCGAAGGAGCTCCCAGCTCCCGGGCCAGGATTTCGAGCGCCTCCAGCACATCCTGGTTCTCCCCGGCGAGCGTGAGAGCCTCGCTGCCGGGGGTTGCCAGCAGTCCTGGCACGTTCCGATAGCCGAAGAACGACACCGGCATCTTCGCGTCGGCAAAAACCAGCAGATCGTATTGTGAGAGCGCATCGACAGCCATCTCCGGCAGATACGGGATCCTCGGCACATCGGGCAGTCCCGCCCCCCGCTCCATGCGTGCGGGAAAGGCCTCTGCAAGGAGGTCGCATCCGCACCCCGCCCTGACCCGGGCGGCCTTCATGAGCCCCTCTCGATGCAGCGCCCTTCCTCCGAGGACGATCACGGGGCTCTTCGCGTTCTTCAGCATCCGGGCGGCCTTTCCGACCGCGCCGACGTCTATGGGATCGTACCGGAAAGGTTGGCCGGCGCTCCGCTCCTCCCCGGCATCCTCCATCTGGAGGTCATACGGCAGAATCAGGGTGGATATCTGTCCGCGCAGGGTAGCGGCCAGTGCGTCGGCCGTGTCCCGGGGGATTTCTGCCGCCCGGGCCGTGGTCCGGCACCATCCGGAAAAGGTGCCTGCCAGGGCCTCGATATTCATTGCAAGAGGAGGATCGTAGGGCCGATGCCAGGTGGAATGCTCTCCGACCACCGTGAAAACCGGGGTGCGCGCCCTGCGGGCGTTGTGAAGGTTGGATATGCCGTTGGCCAGCCCGGGCCCCAGGTGCAGCAGCACCATGGCGGGCCTTCCCGCCATGCGCCCGAAGCCGTCTGCAGCGCCGGTGCACACACCCTCGAACAAGCCCAGTACGGGCCTCATCTCCGGCATTGCGTCCATAGCCTGAACCAGGGGCATCTCGGTGGTCCCCGGATTGGCAAAACACACATCCACACCGTTCCTTGCTGCAGTGCCGATCAGGAGTTCCGCTCCGTTCATTCGATTCGCTCCACACTCAGATTTTGTTGACGACGTACAATGGCTCCATGCCCTGGAGCACCCGTGCAATGTTGTTGGTCGCCATATTGATGATCCTTCCCGCCGCCTCGTTGGACACCCCCGCTACATGAGGAGAGAGCAGAACCTTCTGCCCGGACAGCCTGAGCAGAGGGTTGTCCGGGGGGACAGGCTCCTCGGAAAATACATCGACCGCGGCTCCGGCGATCCGCCCCTCGAGGAGGGCCTGCGCCAGGGCGTTCTCATCCACCAGCTCACCGCGGGCCACATTGATGAGATAGGCGGTGGGCTTCAAGGCCTTGAGCTCATCGCTTCCGATCATGTTTACCGTGGAATCGGTGAGCGGAGCATGGAGGCTGATGACATCCGAGAGACCCAGGAGCCCCTTGAGCGTGGTGAACTGCACGCCGTACTCTTCCTCCACCTCGTCTGATGCCCGGACAATGTCGCTGTAGAGGATCCTGGCCAGCCCGAAGCATTTGAGTCTCAGGGCGACCGCCCGGCCTATCTGCCCGAAACCGATAATGCCCCAGGTCTTTCCGGCGAGCTCTGCGGGCTTGATTTCCATCTGCTCCCACCGGCCTTCCCGCATGCTCTGCTGGGCCATATACATGTTTCTCAACAGGCTCAGCCCCCAGGCTATCGTGTGCTCGGCCACACTGATCGTGTTCGCACCGGGTGTGTTCGCCACCGGTATGCGGCGCGCCGTGCATGCATCGACATCGATGTGCTGATAGCCCACGCTCGGCTGCTGGATGAGCTTCATGGCCTTCACTCCTGTGAGGATATCCGAGGAGACCCGGTGCTTGAACGTGTAATCCCCCATGACCACATCGGCCCGTGAAAAGGCCTGCGCAAGATCCTCTCTGCTCATCTCGTTTCCAGAGACCACGTCGAAGTCCGGCAGGTCAGGCGTCTGCATGATCAGGGCCTTGACCAGCTCCGCGGGGAGCGGAGCCAGGGACAGTACCATAGGCTTCATATAACCCCCTCTCGTATGTATATAACGAAATATAATGATGTGGCTGGAAAAAGCCAGGCAACGCAGCTCGGCGGGAGCCGGCCAGCGAGCTCAGAACCGCTCCATCGCTTCGAGGATAAGACCCGCTGATTCCTCCTTCACAGGCTTCCGGGGAAAGACGAGGTAGGGGACGATAACGCCGCTCTTGTCGCCGAAGGTGCCGTCGTAGGTCACACTGACCACCGGCACTCCGGTGAAAGACTCGATCCTGCCGGCCATCGCCTCGGTAACCAGGGCCGGGCAGCAGAAGGCCGGGCTGGCATGGATGAAGAGGACGACATCGGGGTAGTACTTTTTTATGTAATAGGTCTTGAGGACGTTGTCCATGGTCTCTCCGCTGTGCTCCGGGATCATTCGGTACGGAGCGATGATGTCTTCCACCGGATCGGTGAAGTCATGCTCCGGTTCCTGAAGCACCTGCTGGAAGTGACGGTAATATTTCCTCTCCATCGCGGTCAGGCCCGAGAGCACGGCACGGAATGAAAGGCTCCTGAAGTATTTTCCCTCATTGAACCATTTCCGGAAATACGGACGCGCCACCATCTTTGCATACCTGCTGTAGGGTGTGGTGATGACCTCTCCTCCGTGAGCCTCGATGAACCGGATGAGGCCCTGGTTGACGGCGTCGTTGTCGCGTACGTACAGGTCACCGAAAACAGCCACCAGCGGCCGTGACCCGCTCTTCAGAGGCAGCGACCTGAGGCGGCCCACCACGGCCATGAGGGCATCTTCTTTGGAAACCGTCCCTGCGAACGCATCGATGAGGAGCTTGAGACCGTCTTCGATTATCTCATCCACACTCCCTCTGATCGCCTCGTACGGCCTCAGGCGGCAGCCTGCCTTCCTCAGCATGCCCCCGAACATGAAGGCGAAGTATGCATTCATCGCCGCCCTGAGCGAGATGTCCATGAAGGATATGTCTCCTCTGTACACCTGCGCCCTTGCCATCATGGGCCCGCTCTTGTTCAGGATGTTCTTGATGTGATGTGGAATGACCTTTAGGTTGCAGGGAATCTCCCCCCCGCCCATCCACAGCATGCACCGGGCGGGGTCCAGGTCGTGCCGGACGATATGGTCTATGAATTCCTGCGCCATGATGTTGATGGGGATGCACTCGCCGGCATTGTGCCTCAGGCTGTGCTGAAGCCCGAAAGGGCTGTGATCGAGAAGCTGTGCGTCGATCCCTTCTCTCCTGAGGGACGCGGCCAGGAGGCTGCAGGAGAAATGGTCCCAGTCCGGGATGAGTATGGTCTGGTTCGAGAAGCTCTTTGCCGGCGAGATGGACGGGATCACCACGGGCGTCCGGCGAGAACCCCTCGACAAATGGTTTCTGAATGACCTCACCGCAGCCTCGATTCGGGTTTCATACCCCACGTTCGAGTCGTGCTCGTCCAGCTGGAGGATCAGATACGGCTTGTCCCGGGAGGCCATGAGGTTCTTGAAGTACTGTGTCCCGAATGCATCCGGAGAGCAGCAGAACGAGGTCACCAGAACCGGATACACCCCTTCCATCCCGGCCACCGCATCCGCGGCCCGCACAATCTCCGATTCGTACTTCCAGGGCAGATCGTCCAGCAGCTCCTGCACGGAAGGGTCGCTTGGCGGCCCCGGATCGATCATGTCCTGGAAATATACCGGAATGCCCATGGAGGCGAAGATGTCGATGACGCCCTTGTTCATGGAGGGGTTGAGCACCGTGTAGGGACGGCCCAGGAGCACCACCTGAACATCCCGGGCATGCTCCATCTCGCTGCGGCAACGGTCCTTGAGACAACGGTGGAACCTGTCACGGCATGCAAGTGCGCTGTCATAGGCATGTGACACCTCCCGGAAGGAAACCCGGTGGCCGATCCTTCTGAGCATGGCGTAGAGCTGATATTTCGTATGAAAGCCGTTGTAGAGGTAGCCGATCAGGGGAGTGAGGACCCGGACGCCCTCATCGTCCGTTGGCGCGCTCACCAGACTGGGCGCGAACTGGGTGTAGTAGCAGTACTGCCGCCGCACCGACCGGCTGTGCGTCTTTTCCTCGAAGAAAAACGGCACGAAGACATAGTCGCACTTCTTGAGCAGATACGCCGTATGGCCGTGAAGGGCTGACACCGGTGCGCAGAATTCCGCTCCCGCCAGATGCCTGCCATCCTTGACCGCATCCTTGAAGTCCCCGCTCGTGACAGTGGCGATCGAGAGCTTGTCGAAGAAGTATCGCCAGAAATCCAGGTCGCCATACAGGTGAAGCGCCGCCGGGATCCCTATGGTGGGGCCTTTTCCCCGGCGGTTCTGCCGCGGAAATGCATGAGCCGCGGCGATCTTCCGCTCCTTCAGCAGGTCGAATCCGGAGTGGTTCGATGCCACGTGCCTTTTCGTCTCGTAGTCCCTCCCGCACAGAAAACCGTATGCGTAGCTCCTGCCCCCGATGTCCGCAACAGTGAGCTTGCAGTTGTTCGGGCACAAGGCGCATACCTCGGTGCGCACCGGGATCGTTTCCTGGTACAGGCAGAGCCCCCTGAAGCCGGACTTTTCCACGCCGGCCTCCGCAAGCATGAGCGCAACGCCCATAGCGCCGGCGAGATGGCAGAACCTGGATACCGCTACCGGTTTGCCCAAGCGGTGCTCGAATGCAGCCACGAGAGCCTTATTCTTGGCCGTTGCGCCCTGGAACAGCACCACGTCCCCGATCATGCTCTCGACCGCCACCTTGGTGAGATAGTTTTCGCATACCGCATGCAGCGCGGACGCCAGAACCTCTTCTGATGAATACCCTTCCGAGAGGCAGTAATTCATGTCCCGCTCCATGAATACTGTGCACCGGTCGCTCGACAGAGGCGAGGGGATGCCAAGCGTCCTCTGCGAGTACTCGTTCAGGGGGCAGTTCATCCGCTTCGCCTGCTCCTCGAGGAAGCTGCCGGTCCCGGCCGCGCAGACTGTGTTCATGACCGAGAAGGTGACCCGGCCGCTTTTCAGGGTGGTGAACTTCGAGTCCTGCCCGCCGATCTCGATGATCGTGTCCACCTCCGGATTCAGCGCGGCTGCAGCCTTTGCATGGGCCGATATCTCGTCGACGACTGTATCGGCGCCGATGATCTTCCCGATCAGCTTTCTTCCGGAGCCCGTGGTGCCGGAGCCGAGAACGGCAAGACTCAGGCCGTAACGCACCTGGAGATCGTCTGCGGCCTCGAACAGGGCGCACACCGCATCCACGGGCCTGCCCGAGGTCCGGGTGTACAGGCCCGCAAGCACGGCCTTTTTCTCATCCATGAGAACCGCCTTGGTGCTGGTGGAGCCGATGTCCACGCCCAGATACACCCCTTTCGGCCTATGGGATCGGAGGTCTTCGTACACATCCACCTCGACCGCCTCGGGCACGCTCCTTGTCTTTACCCGGTAGTCGTAGCACTCGTGCCCGGTGAAATCCGGATAGGCAGACCTGGTGAGACTCAGGCCATCGAAGGCATACGTCCGAACCCCTTCGGGGCTCATGATCACGCCTTCGGGCCGGGAAAAGGGCCCTTCGAGACAGCCGGCATCCTCCAGCCCCCTGATGGCCGCCCCGAGGGCGCCGTACACTTCCGAGCAGTCGTCCACGACGATTTCGCTGCCTGTCAGAGCGCTGATGTGCATGCCGACCGCCCGGTTCTTGGATACGCCTCCGCAGAAAATGACCTTCTCGATCGTTTCCACGCCTGAAAACAGAGTATCCACAATGTTCTTCGCCAGCCCGCGGCACAGACCGTCGCATATCTCCTCGAGGGAATACCCCTCCTGCTGGGCGTGGATGAGATCAGTCTTTGCGAACACCGCGCACCGTGATGCAATTCTTGGGACTTGGCCGCTGTTTCTGCGCGCAATCCTGCTCAGCTCGCCTGCATTCTTCAGGTTCAACCGCACAGCCTGCTGGTCGAGGAAGCTCCCGGTGCCCGCGGCACAGGAGGTGTTCGTCCTGCTTGATCGGTAATTGCCCTGTTCGTCGAAAAGGATAAGGGAGAACTTCTCCGCTCCCACGTTGAGGACCGCCCGCACCTGTTCATGAAGGCGCCGTGCAGCGGCGATTATCGCCACCTGATTGTCGACTCTCTGTGCGGAGCGCACGCACGAAGGAGTCGACTTGGTTACGGCGATAAAGAATTCCGAGTCCGAGTCCCTTTCCGAGAGCATTCGGAAAAGGGTCTCTCTCACCTGTCCCCGATGGATGCGATAACCGGTGCGGACAATGGCCCCCTCACCGTCGATCTCTGCAAGGCCGATGGACACGGACCCCACATCGATCCCGACAATAGTGCTCTTCATCATGTTCCCCCGCCTCGCCAGTGAGCTTCAAAGGCCTGCCGGAAGAACGTCCTCTCCATGCCCTCACCGTTCCTGCGGCAGGCAAACACAACAAGGTTTTACATTTATTTTACATTTAGTATATCAGCCGCTTCTTCATAATCAAGACCTGAAATTACAAACCGGGGTCCGCCGCCTCGGTGAAAGGAATTTCTCCTGCAAGAAAACCGTGGAAAAACCTGTTCGAAGCTGAAGGGCGTCGAAAATTTTTAAGATCGTATTTCTTTTCCCCTCCTCTGCAACAAGCCGCTGAACGGATGCCTTGGACAGGACCGTATGGTGCTGAGCATGCCAGCATTCAGGGTTTTCTTCTTTACTTCGAGGGGGAAGAATCGTGGAGATGATGTTTCTCACCTCCCCACGGGCGGCCGATCTCTGTGGGAAAGGGATCTCTCCCGAACCGGGCCGGGGAGATGTCGTCTGCATGAAAACCTGAAATTCCCAGTCGGAAGGAAAGTTGCTATAATGCATCGAATGGAGGATCTCTTCGACATCGAGGACCGGGCCGCCGGGATGCAGAATGAGATGGTCCGGCTCAGGCGGGACTTTCACCGTCATCCCGAGCTGGGGTTTCAGGAAAACCGCACCGCGGCAGTCATCGCTGCATACCTGCGCGGTCTCGGCATGGAGGTGCACGAGGGTATCGGAAAGACAGGCGTCGTCGGCGTTCTCCGGGGCGGCGCTCCCGGAAAGACCCTGATGCTCAGGGCGGATATGGACGCCCTGCCCATCCAGGAGAGAAATGACTGTACCTACCGGTCGGTGAACCCGGGCGTCATGCATGCCTGCGGGCACGACGGCCACATGGCCGTGCTCCTGGGGGCGGCCGCCCTCATGTCGGAGATTCGCGATCGGATGAAGGGGCGGATCAAGTTCGTGTTCCAGCCGGCTGAAGAAGGGTCGGGGGGAGCGCGGCACATGATTCAAGACGGCGTCCTCAAGGACCCCGATGTCGATGCTGCCTTCGGCATGCATCTCATCACAGCACTCCCCTGCAGAACTGTAGGCTGGGGCAGAGGCACCATCATGGCGGCCATGGATTCCTTTACCCTGAGGATCAAAGGCAGGAGCGGCCACTCGTCAATGCCCGAAGGGGGCGTCGACGCAATCGCGGCAAGCGCCCGGATCATCACTGCCCTGATGTCCCTGAACACGGTCCCCGGCTTCTCCGGCCGGACACTCATCAATATCGGCACCATCAAAGGCGGCGACGCATCCAACGTGATCGCCGAGGAGGTGGAGCTCACCGGGACCGTCCGAAACCTCATCACCGGGAACAGAGCCGCCATGCCGGCCGCCATGCGCGAGGTCATCGACGGGGTCGTCAGGGAGGTCGGGGCCGCCTGCGAGCTGGATTATCAGGAAGGCTATCCCCCAGTGGTCAACGATGATGAAATGACGGATCTCCTCTGCCGGACAGCTTCGGAGATGCTTGGCGAGGGCAGTCTGATCGAGCTGCCCCCGCTGATGGCAAGTGAGGATATGGCGTTTTATCTCGAGCGGGTGCCCGGGTGCTATTTCTTTCTGGGAGCGGGCAATCCGGAAAAGGGACTCACCAGCTCCCTGCACAGCTCGCTCTTCGATTTCGACGAATGCATCCTGTCAACGGGCGCCGCGCTGTTCACGCGGCTTGCGATCTCCTTTCTGGGGTTGGATGGGTGAGCGGTCCCCGGCGTCACCGGGAGTAACCGACGGGCATGATGAGCAGAGGCTCGTGTGACGGGGGGAGGCGCAAGACTCCGATCACCTCCTCGTCGATAAACGCGCCGACGATTCCGGTCTGCAGTCCCAGCGACCGGGCCTCGAGGGAGATACTCTGTGCCATGCACCCGGCCTCGATCATGGCATACCTCTCGCCTCTGTGCCCGTACTTGGCCGTCACTCTCGGATATTCGGCGCAGACGACAAGAGAGACCGGAGCCGGAGATATCCACATCTGGGAGAGAGACGCCCGCCCGAGATCGTTCCTGACGTCCCGGTCGCTGATCCGCTCGATGCCGTGGGCATCGGGCTCATACCGGTAAATTCCCTTTTCGAGCCCTGTGACGGCACCCTCCCCCACGGCCGCATAGAGTTCCATGGGGTAGAGGCCGCCGGCGGACGGGACCGACCGCAGCCCCTTTCCCTGGTCCGTTACGCCCTGAGCGGCCCAGAGTATCTGGGAGAGCTGTGATCCGACAAGGGGGTATGTGCTGAATGACCGCACTGTCCGCCGTGTGAACAGGGCCTCTTCAACAGAGACTCCGCCCTGAGTTCTCGGATCCGGCAGCCTCATCGCGTCCTCCCGTTATCGCGCGTCTCGGCACCCAAGCATCGGCCCAATCGCCGCAGATCTTCACTGCCCGGCCCCCTTCGGCTGCGCCGCCCGCCAAGGCCGCAGGAGCGGAAAAAAGGCCTGAACCCCAGGGCATCACTTGCCTTTTGGGGAGCCGCCGTTGGAGAATGTCATCCACTTTTCAGTCAACGCCCTGAGCTGAGCGTCCACGAGCTGATTGATCGTTCCCTTCTCGAAAGAGCCATCCGCTTTCCGCCTGCCCGCTTTTTTGCCCGTGAGGATCTCGATGCCCTCGTCTATCGTGCTCACTCCCCATATCTTGAAGTATCCATTCTTCACCGCATCCACGACTTCGTCGTTGAGCACGAGGTTGCGCACGTTGCTCGCGGGGATCATGACGCCCTGCTCGCCGTTGAAGCCCTGTTCCTTGCACACGCCGAAGAAGCCCTCGATCTTCTCGTTGACCCCGCCGATGGCCTGTACCTCCCCCTTCTGATTGACCGATCCCGTGACCGCTATGCCCTGCCTGATGGGCACGCCGGACAGGCCCGAGAGCAGCGCATAGAGCTCCGCGCACGAGGCCGAGTCTCCCTCGATGCCCGTGTAGCTCTGCTCGAACACGAGCCTGGCCGAGAGGCTCAACGGTTTGTCCTGCGCGTACTGGTGAGCGAGATATCCTGACAATATGAGCACGGCCTTGGTGTGGATCGGCCCTCCGAGCTTGGCCTCCCGTTCGATGTCGATGAGGCCTTCCCTGCCGAGCCCGATGCTCGCCGTGATCTTGTTCGGTCTGCCGAACATGATGTCGCCCATGTCGATGATGGAGAGCCCGTTCACCTGTCCGACCCTGCTGCCATCGATGTCGATCTTGATGATACCGGCCGAGATCAGCTCCCTTATCTTCTCCAGCATGAGACTCGAGCGGGTGAACCGCTGCTCGATCGCCCCCTTGATATGCGAGACATTCACCAGCGGGGCCTTCTCTTCCGAGGCATAGAAGCTCGCTTCCCTCACGATGTCGGATATGTCTCCGAAGCGAGTGGAGAGCTTCCCCTGGTCGGAGGCAAGGCGGCTCGAATGCTCCACTACCTTTGCCATGGCGTGCTTGTCGAGATGCTTCAGGCCCTCCTCCTGGCAGAGGCTGCAGACAAAGGCCCCGTAATACTTCATGTTCTCTTCGTTTCGCTCCATTACGGTATCGAAGTCGGCCTTGACCTTGAAGAGATCGCGGAAGTCCGGGTCGAGCTCGTAGAGCCGGTAGTAGAGATACGGCTCTCCGATGAGCACGACCTTTACGTTCCAGGGAATGGCCTCCGGCGTGAGCCATCGGGTGGTCATATAACCCAGCCGCTCTGCCAGTTCCTCGATCGTGATCTCATGGTTGCGGATGGAGCGCTTGAGGCTCTCCCAGGAGAAGTAATTTCTGAGCACATCCTCTACCGGAAGGATCAGATAGCCGCCGTTGGCCCGGTGGATCGACCCCGCCCTGATCATGGTGAAGTCCGTGAACAGCGCGCCCAGCATGGCCTCCTTCTCGATCCTGCCGAAGAGGTTGTAGTACGAGGGGTTGAGCTCCATGATGATGGGCGCTCCTTTGAGATCTGTGTTGTCGACCACGACGTTGACCAGGTATTTCCGGAATCGGATATCGTCTCTGGGGACCATAGGCATCCCGGGCGGGATCCCCGGAGGAAGGTTCTGCTGTCCCTCTTCGGCCCTGAACATGGCCAGGTTCTCCAGCATGTCGTTGCGCATATCTTCAAGAAAGCGGACAACCTCGGGGATATCGCGGAAATTCTTTTTCAGGTCTTCCAGAAGAGAGTCCAGCGTATAGGAGGCGATCTCGCGATCCAGGTTTTCGATCATCTCCTGGGTCTTCCTCTCCATGGCGACCATCTGCCTCCCGGTCTCCTTCATCTTTTCGTTCAGGGTCTTCTGCTTTCTCCTGATGGCGTTCTGCTCTTTCTTGTCCATGGCCCGGAACTCTTCTTCCGTCAGGGGCCGGTTGTCCTTCATGGGGATGGTCACCAGGCCCATGGGAGTGGGCTGGATGACGAACCCCTGCTTCTGCGCCCGCTCGTTGATCCGGGTGATCAGGTTTTCCTTCTGCTGCTGGATCTCCTTGATGGTGCTGTTTCTCTTGGCGATGTACTCCTCGCTCTCGAAGGCCTTGCCGATCTCGCTCCGGGCCGCCTCGACGAAACGGTCGACCTGTCTCTTGAATATCCTGCCCCTTCCCGCGGGAAGGGAGATCGCTTTCGGCCGGTAGCTTTCCTGGAAGTTGTTCACATAACACCAGTCGGGCGGTGTCGGCCTGTCCCTGGCGATCTTGTGCAGGTAACGCTCGACAGCGGTCTTCTTGCCCGTGCCCGGGGCTCCGGACACATAGATGTTGAAGCCCTTGTTGGCGATATCCATCCCGAACTGCAGGGCCCTGAGCGCCTTTGTCTGGCCGATGATCGTCTGGAGGGGCGAAACGCCCATGCTGTCATCGCACCCGAAGATATCCGGATTGCAGCTGATCCTGAGCTTGTCCGGCGATAATGCATCGATCATTCTCTTCTCCTTCCTCTCCTCTTTTTCACATCTCCGGCAGCCCCTGTTGCCCGAGTTCCCGGAACAGCCCTCCGAGCTGCCGCCGCCCTGGAAAAACACGGCTCCAGGAAAATCGGTTGATAACATAAAAGATATCCCTCCCGACCCCAAATACAAGAATACGCGCACTCGGATCTTTACAGCACCCTGTCCATGCTGTATGCCTTGCAATTCAGTGATCGGAGACGTACCATGAATTTCAGGATGTACAACTATCTCAAGAGCTACCGGTTTTTCGCTCAGGTCGCGGACGGGATCGAGGATCTCGGGATGCAGGAGATCACCGCCCTGGGCGCAAGCGACGTAAAGCCGACCTTCCGGGGGCTCTATTTCAACGCGGACAAGGCCGTCCTGTACCGCATCAACTACATGTCGCGCATGATCACCAGGGTGCTCGCACCGCTCATCAGCTTCGACTGCCACGACACCAGGTATCTCTACAAGATGGCGCGCTGCATCCCGTGGCCCGAGCTCTTCGGCCTGGACAAGACATTCATGGTGAACTCGAACGTCTCGCACAGCAAGATCACGCACTCCCAGTACGCGGCCCTGGTGCTCAAGGACGCCATCGTCGACACATTCAACGAGTGGTGCACCCGCAGGCCGGATGTCGAGAGGATCAACCCCGACGTGATCTTCAATCTGCACATCTACAGCAACAAGGCCACCATCTATCTCGACACCTCCGGAGGCTCGCTGCACCGCAGGGGCTACCGGAGGCACGCCGTGGACGCCCCCATGCAGGAAACCCTGGCCGCGTCCATTGTCTATCTCAGCGGCTGGAACGGCGAGACCCCGCTGTATGATCCCATGTGCGGCTCGGGCACGCTGCTGTGCGAAGCGCTCATGCACTACTGCCGTGTGCCGGCCGGGTATCTGCGCCCCGCCTTCGGGTTCGAGTATCTCCCGGATTTCGACCGCGACGTCTGGGCCGGTGTGAAAGAGCAGGCTGACCGGGACATCAGGGACCTCCCTCAGGGCCTCATCTCCGGCAGCGACTCATCGGGCGAGGCCGTCGCCTCTGCCCGGTCGAACTCGTGCAGGCTGCCCGGCGGAAAGAACATCGCCTATGCAAAAAAACGCTTTCAGGACATCGAGCGGATCGAGTCCTCTACCATCATTACCAACCCGCCCTACGGCATCCGCCTGAGCAGAAAACAGGATATGGGAGCGTTCATGAAGGAGCTCGGCGATTTCCTCAAGAAAAAGTGCACCGGGTCGAAGGCGTATGTATATTTCGGCGACCGCGGGCTCATCAAGTCTGTGGGACTGCGCACCTCGTGGAAGCGTCCGCTGAAAAACGGCCCGCTCGACGGACGCCTCGCCAAGTACGAGATGTACTGAGAGAGCATCGGGGAGTGCCGAGGCTTCTTTTCGGCTTCATCACGTTTCCTCATTGCGTTCCATGAACGCACGCGCCCCTCGGATTTTCGGTTGCAGGTACCCGCGGATCTTTCTCCGGGCGGATATGACCGGAAAGAAATGATTCGCCGGCCGCATCACCTTCGATAAGCAGCCCGGGCGGACGTGCAGCCTTCCTTTCACCGCGGCCTTCAGGGTGCGAGACACGACGTGCCCCGGTAGAAATGCATGCACGCCCTATCCGGACCGATCACTTCAGGCTGTGCCTGAGAAAGGTTATCTGATCATCCACGACCTGGCCGAACCTGGGAGGCACGTACACGTCGAAATGGTCGCACTGATAGACGACGAGCTGGCCTTGCCGCGCCTTCATGGCCGCTCTGACGGCAGGCCCGATCGGGGTGGTCCTGTCCTTTGACGCCGCCTGCACCAGCCAGGGGACCGTGAGCCTTTTTGCCAGCCTGCCCGGCGAATAGAGCCCCACCCAGAGGAAGATGCGTGCCGCCACCCGCTCGTCAGGCTCGTAGCTTTCCGGGTAGAGCCGCTTCACCCCCTCTTCTGCCCCGGGCGTCGTCATGGCCGCGAGATCGCCCGGCCGGCCGACGACGCGCAGGTAATAGGGGCTTCGGTGAAGCGCCGCACGCGTCAGATCGCGCCAGGCCGCCAGCCCCAGGCGGGCGCTCTGGACTGGGCCTGCTGCCAGGGCCGTTGCGACCCCGCTCAGGTGCGGCACCTGGGAAATGACGGCCGCGATGCCGCTTTCCCGGGCAGCCACTTCCACCACATGCCCGCCGCTGAACGACGTGCCCCAGAGGATCATCTTCTCCGGATCCACTCCATCGATGCCCCGGGCGAAGCGCAGAGCCGCGCGCCAGTCCTCGTGCTGGCGTTTGATGTCCAGTATCTGCCTGGGCTCGCCCTCGCTGTCGCCGAAGTGGCGGTAATCGAAGACCAGCGCATGGTACCCGGCCTCGACGAACGCCTCGGCATACGCGCCCAGGCGCATCTCCCTGGTGCCGCCGAAACCGTGGGCCAGCACGACACACGGACGCGGGCCGCCTCCCGCCCGATAGAGCCAGCCCGAGCACTTGAGCCCTCCGGACGCGAACTGAACGTTCTCACGATTGTTCATACGAGCCTCCTTCTGCATATCACTCATCTGACACAAAGAACTGCCGGTGTTCTACCAGATCCGTCTGACTCGGACAAGAGACGAGGTCGGCGTTTCCATGAAGAGCAAAATCGTACCGCTGCCATGGCCCTGTTTGGAGCTGCAGAAAACGTTCGGTGATCGTTGCCCTGACATGTGGTATCACGCTGCGCATATATCAAACAGAGATCATGGGATTGATGAGATTGGGTCCTCTCGAGGTCTTGCTCGTCTGAAAAAAACATCGAAATGAGCTATCCTTTACGATGCAGGGAATTCACCACTCAGAGAGTGGATGGGCTCGGAAAAGGCGATTCCTGCCGCCCGCCAGAGGAAGGTTCAGGAGTAAAGACAAAAAGTGAAGCTGCGTGACGCCGCCCCGGGAGGCGCTGCCCCCTTTGGCGGCGTCAGCCGTTATTCCTCCCAGAACCGGTACTCGCTCTTGAATACCTGCCAGTTGCTCCCGTCATACTGCTCCCAGACGATGAGTGCATTGCCGCTGTTGTCCATTGCCACCCGAGAAGGATATGCGTCATATCCATCCGGGCTGATGTACTCATCCAGGTCTGCCGGGTGGGTCCAGGCGCCGTTTCGGTACTCGCTCTTGAATATCCGCCAGTTGCTCCCATCATCCTGATCCCAGACGATGACGGCATTGCCGTTGTTGTCCATGGCCGCATGGGGTTCCTCAGCATCCTGTCCATCCGGGCTGATATGGTCATCCAGATCCGCCGGGTGGGTCCACTCCCCGTCCCGGTACTCGCTCTTGAATACCTGGTAATTGCTCCCGTTAAACTGCTCCCAGACGATGAGGGCGTTACCGTTGTCATCCATGGCCACCTGAGGATAATACGCATCCGCATCCTCACCATCCGGGCTGATGTTGTCATCCAGATCCGCCGGGTGGATCCACTCCCCGTCCCGGTACTCGCTCTTGAATATCTGATCGCGGCTCCCGTCATCCTGGTACCAGACGATGAGTGCATTGCCGCTGTTATCCATGGCCACCTGGCAACCATACTCATCCAGTCCATCTGGGCTGATGTTGTCGCTTAAGCCCGATGGATGCTTCCAGTATGCGACAGAAACCGTATAATCCCGGGTCGAGCCGTCCGCTGCCGTAACACGGTAGGTGAGAGGACCGGTGAAGCTGTTTCCCGTCACCCCGCTCTCTTGAACGACCCCTCCCACGCTCACCTCTTTCCCCGTGGTCGTGAAGCTCGCCTTGAGGCCGGCTACATCATCAGCGTCCAGAGGCCCTGACAACAGGATCGTGCCGCTTTCCTCGTTTATCGTCCCCGTGATATCCGATCCCAGCTGCGGGTTCGCCGCAGCGGTGAAGCTGAAGGCAGTGATCATCCTGTTGGCAAAACCGGGTACGTCGCCGCCACTGCTGCCGCCGCCTCCGCAGCCGGCGAGAAGGGCAAGGAGGGAAAGGAAAAGAAACCGCCTGATGATGCATGCAGATTGCTTGCTGGACATTGCGTTACCTCCCAATACAAGATGTCGTTCCGTCACAGATGCATTCGCCTGGTGAGTGGAAAGGCTCTTCCCTCCTGAATGAAGCACGATCAAGATGGAATTCACAATTACTCTAAATATCACAAATTATGACATCATTCAATATTGACGAGGGAGCAGGATGCACATGATCCGAAACAGATACACCTCGTGCGTACATGCGGGGGCCCTCGGGATCGGAAGTCTCCCTGCAGCCGCATACGGGCTCCGCCCCGCAGCCGCTTCGTTGATTGCTCATTCATCCCTCGTATTCTTATTCCCAGATCGAACAAAAACCATACCGGCCAAGTCTTATTTCCGGAGGTAAGGGCATGAGCACGGCTGCGGCCGATTCCCTGCCGCTCCGAATCCTCGTCGGCGGGGCGTGCCTCGTGATCATTATTGCGGGTATGAGGGCCATGGCCGATGTGCTGAATATCGTGTTCCTTGCCTGGCTTCTCGCATATGCCATCCAGCCGCTTCCGAACTGGATGATGCACCATCGCGTGCCCGAGACTCCGGCCGTGCTCGGGACGCTTCTGATCGTGATCTTCGGCGGCATAGCGATCGCCATGGTGATGAGCTACTCGATCGTAGGCCTGAGCCAGAGGCTGCCCATGTACGAAACGAACCTGGCGGACACCTACGCCAGGCTGGCCGATTATCTCGCCGCCCGGGATATCGATCTCTCCCGGATCAGACCTCTGGAAGACGTGACGCCTTCACGCATCATAGGGTATGCCCGCATGATCCTCGGGCAGGTGGGAAATCTGCTCGGCAACGCCCTGCTGCTCATTCTCCTGATAGCCATACTGCTGTTCGAGTTTCTCGGAGAAGACAAACGGAAGTCGCGATCCAGCCGGGCTCAAAGGCCGCTGATATCCGTGTTCCAGGACGCGAGCCGCGAAGTCCAGGCCTATGTGGCCGTCACCAGCGCCACCGGCGCCGTCCAAGCCGTGATCAACATCGCCATCTATCTCGCGCTGGGAGTCGACTTTGCCATAACCTGGGGCCTCCTGTTCTTTTTCATGAACTTCATCCCGGTCATCGGGGGCTTCATCGCGGTCATACCGCCCGTCGCCCTTGGTTTCCTGGAGTCCGGCTGGCCGACAGCCCTTGCGGTCATAGTTCTGTTCACAATCAACAATCTGATGTGGGACAATTTCCTGAAACCAAGACTCATGGAAAAATCCCTCGATATCCCTTTCCTGCTCATCATTCTCTCGCTCATCTTCTGGCCGTGGGTGCTGGGCTCGGTGGGAACGATCCTGGCGGTGCCGCTCACTATGGTGGTCAGGAACCTGTATTACCGGGACATCACAGCCTTTGAGCGGGGGGAGTGAGCCGGCATCAGGTGGGCTTTCCGGTGCACGGGACCTCCGTTGGGCTGACGAACCCTGCCTCGGTGTCCGGACTTCTGCCACTCTTCGGCCCGGCGGGGGCCGATGCACTTCTCTCATAGTATGCTTCGGGATTGACCGGAAAGGACTTTTCAGGCTGTGAAACTGTGCTCCGAACGCATCCTCACGGCTCGGCTGCACATCCTGCGGGCCGGGCGGAGCCGGGTGCGGCGCTGCTGCGAGCTTCGGCGGGCAATACCGACACGATGGGGGCAAAGGAGAGAACGAAGAACGCACTACCTTCGACAGGGAACATGGTCGACAGCCATTTCGGACACTGCGAGCACTTTACCGTTGTTACGGTGGACGACCGGAAAAAGATCGTGAGCAAAGAAATCGTTCAGCCTCCTGCGGGCTGCGGCTGCAAGTCGAATATGGTGAACATTCTCGCCGGCATGGGGGTAAGGGTCATGCCGGCGAATGTGTCAGGCGCAGCCCCAATGTGCTGGCACTGACGGCATCGAGGTTGTCCGCGGGTGCAGCGGCGAGGTGATGCAGGTGTTCGAGAAGTGGATCAGCGGCACGCTGGACGATTCCGGCTCGACATGCGCCGATCACGGGGAATGCGCAGGGCATCACCGCTCGGGTGAGCGTCCGGGGAATCGATGGCGGCGGGCCGGGCGGATGTCAGCGTGCGCCCGGCTTTATCCCCAGCCCCTCCCATGCCTTGGGCACGGTCTGATCCGGCTTCACCCTGTACCACGATTCCATGATCCTGCCCTCCTCGTCGATGAGAAAGGACGATCGGATCACGCCCATGGACTTCTTCCCCGCTATGTTCTTCTCTCCCCAGACACCGTACGCCTCGGCAGCCTGGTGCTCCCTGTCAGAGAGCAGGGGGAAATCCAGATGATACTGCCGGTCGAATTTCTTCTGGCTCTCCCGGGCGTCCGGGCTGATGCCGATGGGAACCACGTTTTCACGGGCCAGCTCAGGCTTTGCGTCCCTGATCGACTCCGCCTGGACCGTGCATCCCGAGGTACCGGCTTTGGGATAGAAGTAGAGCAGCACCTTTCTGCCCCGGTAGTCCTGGAGGCTCACCTGCCTGCCGTTCTGGTCCGCGAGCCTGAAATCCGGGGCCTTCTCTCCCCTGGTCAGCTTTGCCATGACACCACCTCCTTTGGGGGAATATAGGAGCTCAACAGACATGAATCAACGGCACGGGCTGCGGGCATATTCTGGCCGGCCGCCTCAAAAAAGCGCCGCCCGTCCTTATTCGAGGAGCATGTCTTCAGGGTTCTCCCCTTCCGGATACTCCTGCTCCGACATGGATTCTTCTTCGAGAAACGGCTCTTCCTCGGGCGGGTAGCCGTCCTCCATCAGAGGCCCGTCCTCAGGGAGCTCTTCTTCCATCATTCCATCCTGATAGCGAGGCTCCTCTTCCAGCACCGAGTAGGACAGCACCTGGAGGATCATGCGCCCCCCGGACACCTCGAGCATGCCGTTCGCCCTCACCCTCAACCCGTCGAGGCCGGCGAGCTCGCTGCCCTTCTCGTCGGCGACCAGCTCGTAGACCTCTCCGCTGTCGGCGACGATCTCATACGTGCCGTACGCTATACCCACCACGGTGGTATGCTGGGCCGCAGCCGCAGAAGACATGCATGCCAGCGCTATCGCGATCAGAAACGTGCCGACCGCCCACCTGCTCCCGATCATCTCGACCTCCCCGATGTGATCTCCCGATACAAGGGACGCGAAGAGTTTTCCCGGCCGGTCCCGGCGGCCGCCTCTTTCCGATTCACAATCTCCGGTGGTTCAGAAGCTTCCCATATGGCCCACAATATAGTATCTCTAAATAATGTCATATTTCAATAGACTCATGTGATTGAGCAAGGATCGGCCTTTTCCCGGTGCCAGAGAGCGGGCCTGCTCCGTCGCTGCTCGGGCGCATTGAAAAGGCAAAACAGCATGGGTGGTGAAAGGGCGATAATTTCCTGCAGGGCTTTTCCTTCGGGAGGATCGCCGTTATTGTTACGCTCAGGGGAGGGTTTCCGGCATGATACAGCTCTCGGAAAATGCTCGAAAGATCCTCAACGCCCGGTATCTGAAAAAGGACGATCGGGGAAACGTGGTGGAGACGCCCGAAGACATGTTCCGCCGGGTCGCCCGTCATGTGGCTGCCGCCGAGAAAATCTATGACTGGGAAACCCGGCCGGACGAATGCGAGGAGCGGTTCTATGAGATCATGTCCTCGCTCGAGTTCCTGCCGAACTCCCCCACCCTCATGAACGCAGGCAGGGAGCTGGGTCAGCTCTCCGCGTGCTTCGTCCTCCCCATCGAAGACAATCTGGGGTCGATCTTCGAGACGCTCAAGGAAACCGCCCTCATCCACCAGAGCGGAGGAGGCACCGGCTTCTCCTTCAGCAACTTGAGGCCGAAGAACGACATCGTGGCAACCACCAGCGGGATCGCGAGCGGCCCGGTCTCGTTCATGAAGATATTCAATGCGGCCACCGACATCATCAAGCAGGGCGGCACGCGCCGAGGGGCGAACATGGGGGTGCTCAGGGTGGACCATCCGGACATCCGTGAGTTCATAGAGGTCAAGGCCGACCCGGGCGAGCTGCAGAGCTTTAATCTCTCCGTGGGCGTTACCGACTCTTTCATGAAGGCGGTCAAGACCGGGGGCCCCATCGACCTCGTCAACCCCCGGACCCGCACGGCCGCGGGCAGGGTGAGCGCGAGCGAGCTCTTCGACCTGATGACCGAGTGCGCATGGGAGAGCGGAGAGCCCGGCCTGCTCTTCCTGGACCGCATCAACAGGAACAACCCCACACCCCGGCTGGGGGCCATCGAAAGCACGAACCCCTGCGGCGAACAGCCGCTGCTGCCGTACGAGTCGTGCAACCTCGGATCCATAAACCTGGTCAAGATGATCCGCCGGGGCGCCCGGGGGCCGGAGATCGACTGGGGAAAGCTCGGAGATACCGTCAGGACCGGCGTACGATTTCTTGACGACGTCATCGACGTGAACCACTTTCCCATCCCGGAGATCGAGAAGATCACCCGGGCAAACCGGAAGATCGGCCTGGGAGTCATGGGATTCGCCCACTTCCTCATCCTGATGGGCATCCCCTACGGGTCGGACGCGAGCATCCGGATTGCAGAAGAGCTCATGGCGTTCATCACAAAAGAGGCGCACGACGCGTCCCGTGAGCTGGCCGCGCAGCGAGGGCCTTTCCCGAACTTCTCACAGAGCGTCTATGCCGGCCGCGGAGACGCCCCCATGAGGAATGCCATGGTCACGACCATCGCCCCGACCGGGAGCCTGAGCATCATCGCGGAGTGCTCATCCGGGATCGAGCCCATCTACGGCCTCACTACGACACGCAGCGTGGCCGGAGGCATCGAGCTCTCCCAGGTGGACCCGGTCTTTCGCAGGATAGCGGCGGAACAGGCCTTCCTGAGCCCGGAGCAGCAGACGGCAGGTGTTTCCGACGGCTCTGTGACCGATGCGACAGGCCTTCCGCCAGAGCTGCGCAGGCTCTTCGTCACGGCGCTGAACATCCCGCCCTCACAGCATGTCGAGATCCAGGCGGCCTTTCAGCGCCACACGGACAACGCCGTGTCCAAGACCATCAACTTTCCCTCTCACATCAGCGTCCAGAGCATGAAGGAGACGCTGATGCTCGCCTTCGAGCTCGGCTGCAAAGGGGTCACCATCTATCGCGACAAGAGCAGGGCGGACCAGGTCGTCCGCTGCGACATAGGCAAAGCGTGCTGATGCCGATGGAGAGGAATGCTCCCGGAATGGCATCAGGGATGGATCCCTGTCAATGAAGAAACAGGCCGTCTCCCGTCTGCATGGGGGCGTTTGAACGCCTGCAGCGTGAACGTGCAGGCAACCATCGAGCACGATCCGGCCGGGTTTTGCCTGTCCGCCTGGCCGGCTTCCGGCTCGAAAGTGATGCGGAAGATCATGTAAGGGCGGAAAATCCGCCTTCAGGTCCGCGGGGATGGGACTCTCCGGCGATGTACTCGCTCATTCATCGCCGGATGGCCGCGGGCTCCCAGTTACCGAGATCTGGTATGAGCCAAACTCGGATCCTGGACAGGACACCACAAATATCATCGCAATGCATTCCTTGTCGCACTGCCAGAAAATTCTTGAGCCGGCGCCCGCCTCGCAACCCTCGTCACAGATCTCGCCAGTGCCTGTCTCCGGGTCGTCGACCTCGAAGATTACACACAGCTTTGTGTCACATCCGGTTGTCTCAATTGTATAATCATAGCCGGGAAGAGCATCAAAGAAGATGAGATCCAGATCTCCCTCATGGTCTAACGTGCGGTGCTGTAACGTGCCATCGGTGGCGATTGTATTCCTTGATGACCCGATCTGCGTAATCCAGTCGTCAGGCTCGTAGGAATCGCTCGCGACAGAGGAGTCGACGAGGTTGATATCCCGGTACCCCTCTTCCCAGAAGAGGATTTCCGATCTCTTGTCATAATCACCGTCCCCGTTCGTATCCGCTTCGATCATATACGTTATCGGGGATCGGGCTGTCAGTTTCGCACAGGTGTTCCCCGCACCTGCTGCAATAAGTTCCCCTCTGGAGTAAAAGAAGTCATAACCATAAAAAACTACGAAAGGCTTCTCGGTCGAGAGATCGACATAGCCGTGGTCCGGTTCGTAAAAACGCCCGGACATGCTCATCTCTTCACAGACGTCATACCCAATGGCGGTTATTGTAAAATTGTCGTACCAGTGTGTCTTTCCCGTCTCGTTATACCGCGAGTATGTGTTCAGCACGATAGACATGCTGTCCGGGGTGAATTCCATGGTTACGGTGCCGCTCGTGATAATGCTCTGCCCCTGATAGCTCATCGTCACACCGTTCAAGCGCATGTTCAGACTGAGATCTCTGGTGCATGGGTCATACGTTCCGGCAAATTCTACGGCTCCATAGTAGTAAATCCGGTCGAGATCGTACACAGGCAGGCAGTAATTACGGTAGAAGACGTTTCCTGAAATGGCGCCGGTACTGTCATCAATGGTGATCGTGCCGTTCATGCTTCCCCCGCAGTCGCCGGGCTCATTGATCTGTCCGTTATGAACTGCACTCAGAGCGGACGGGGCGCCCGCTTCTTTCAGGCCCCACAGGCGCACAATGGCATTCTCTACAGGCGGCACAAGATACCTGGGCGTCAGAAAGCGCCCGGTCTCTGGCGCAGCACCACCCTCGACGGCCCCGAAGGGGGCAGGCACACTCGAGCTCATTGCACTCCCATAAAAGGTGCCCAGAATGATCTGTGCGGCATTGTCTGCGGTTATGGTCGCCTGGCTTCTGGCGCCCGAATACAGGCTCTCGGCGGCTGATTCATCGCCTCCTCCGCCGCTGCTGCCGCTGCTGCACCCGAAAAGAAGCAACAGAAAAAGGATGAGTATATCGATGAAGATCTTCCGTTTCATGAGAAACTCCTCTCCTAATGGGATAAAAGCGAGCACAATTTACTGCGGGGAATTTCATATCAATAGTACATACCGATCATTACGGTAACAGATATCATGTATACAATCAATTACATAATGCTATGAATTTTTCATATGACGGAAAAGCAGGCTGCTCGATGGTGGTGACTCACTGATGTGAGTTCGTGGTTAACAGCATTCAATTTGGCGGAAAAGATAGCTTAGGGAAGTTCATGCCGCATGCGGCCGGGCAATCAAACGTGAGAAGATGAGGAGATTACCGTGACAGGGTGGGAATTATCCTTGACCAAACGACGTCTCCTGCCGCCTCAGCCCGGCTCTCTCTTCTCTATCAGAAACAAAGAGCTTACCGGCGGCAAGCGAAGGGTCCTGTCTCGGCCGCAGGAAGGCCGGAGCCATGGGAGACGGGCCACGCGCGCCGCTCTATTCGGATGCCTGACATACCCGCATCATGTAAAGGCGTTGTTGCCTTCTCACTCTGATCGGAAAGGGAATGCTTTGACATTTCTTTCAAATAATTTTCGCGTTTTATTTACAATGCCGCCCCGACAGCCGTGATATCCTTACGAATTATCCAGGCAGGAGGATTACGGTGCGACGATTTCGGCTGAAACTCAAGGACCCTGTAAGCGGACTGACCCATTTTTTCGGCATCATTCTCTCGATCATCGCCCTGGCCGCAATGATCATGAGCTCCATCAATCCCATACAGCCGTGGCGCCTCCTGACCTGCACGGTCTTTGGATCAGGGATGATCATGCTGTATACTGCCAGCACGCTCTACCACTGGCTGAACCTTTCCGAAAGGGGCAACCGGTGGCTGAGAAGGTTCGACCACATGATGATCTTTGTCCTGATCGCCGCCACCTACACACCCTTCTGCCTGGTCCCGATGCGCGGCCCCTGGGGCTGGAGCATCTTCGCCGCGGTCTGGAGCCTGGCCGCGCTCGGCATGCTGATCAAAATCTTCTGGATGGATGCGCCCCGCTGGCTCTCGACCGGGCTGTATGTCATGATGGGCTGGGTTGCGGTCATCGGCCTTCATCCGCTTGTCGAGAGTCTGACCCCGGCTGCCCTCTTCTGGGTCTTTGCGGGCGGGATCTTCTATACGGCCGGAGCGCTCTTCTATGTCCTGAAACGCCCCAATTGCAGGGTCTTCGGCTTTCACGAAATCTTCCATCTCTTCGTCCTCGCCGGAACGGCCTCGCATTTCTGGGCCATATTCCGCCATATCTGAGAAGCCATATTTCCGAATTTCCGAGCGGCGCCGCCGGACAGGCCGGCTCATAGAGTAGAAAGGCGGGCTCACATTCCCCCCTGCACCTGATGCTTTCCGGCCGGCGTCCGGCTGCGGACGGAATTCGGGCGGCGCCACAGGGCCTCGCAAAACGACGGGGCATCCTTTTTCGGTATCCGGGTCCGGAATGCCGTCCCTCTGCGGCCTCATGCCGAAAAAATTCGATCCCTCGGATTATCTTTGTCCGCAGCCGCGGCGGATCGAACACGGGCGTGTCTGCGCCGTGCATGGAGCACGCACACCGCGCCGACCGCATTCCCGGACCGAGCAGGCGGTGTGTAAGACATTGCCAACCGCCTCGTGCACGATTATATTTTCCACAGGCGAGCCGAGTCCTCTGCCGGAAGCGGGCAAGGAAATCCGGGGCCACCGTCCGGAGGGAGAGGCCTGGGGGAGAGATGAGACCTCGGACGAGATGCGGGGCATGGACCGATGAGCCACAAGGAGTGCGCCTCCGCACCGCCGGGGAGACATCATCGCTTTGGATTCACGGCAGTAATGTATACTGATTGCGAGGAGGGGGTATGGCTAAGAGAAAGATCCTGTTTCCAGGGCTCTTGCTGGGGATTACTGTGGTCATCGTCATTTCATGGGGCTGGGGCTCGATCGGAGACACCCCGACGGACGGGGAGAGGCACGAGGAGCCCTTCTACTTCGGCATCCCGGAACAGCCCGTGTATTCGCGGTCCGTCGTCGACTCGCCCAGGAGTTCCTATGAGTTCGCCCCTGTCCTTCAGTTCGATCTGGTGAAACACGATTTCATCGTCAGGAACACCTCTGATGCCGCGCTCGAGCTGAAGAAGGTCGAGGCCTGCTGCGGCAGCCTGGTGGAATCCTACAGCCCGATGATACCGGCAGGAAAGGAGGGCGTCATCAAGGTCGTGCTCCTGACCGATCGGCGCGGCGGCGAGACGATACGGGGCACCATCCGCGCAGTCACCAGCGATCCCGAACATCCCGAGTGGACCATCGACATCTCCTGCTTCGTGAAGAAGTTCGCCGACATCTCGGAGCATACCATCATGCTGAACGGGCCATGGCGCACTCCCATCGAGGGTTCATCCGTCGTCGTGCCGACTGCCGACTATCCCTTTGCGATAACCTCCCTCGAGGCGAAACGGGGGATATTCATCACATATGGATACAAAGAGACAGCGCACGACAGCGGGAAGGCCTATTTCATCTGGGCGCGGAATACGCGCAAAGAGCCCGGAGTCATCCGGGACACGATCTATGTGCAGACCGACAACCCGGCCAGGCCCCAGTTCATTATCCGCGTGCAGGGAAAGCTCACCGACTGATCGAGCTACTCGTTTTCCGCCTGCTGCTTCTGATAGATATCCAGCGTCACCTTATTGCCGCTGATCAGCATCATGGCAAGGACATTGTCGTTGATGAACCGGGCCCTGTGGGAGATGGTCTTGCCGTAGTAATCCGTTTCCCAGAAAAACTCCTTTTTTACCGGATCATACTCATAAGTCCTGGGCGTTTCGAAGAAGGTGTAGGTCCGTGAGGTAGCCTCGTCCGGATAGAATATGAAGGTGCCGTCCCCCTGGGGTTCCAGGTTGAAGCCGTTGGTCTCCTCTTTCCAGTCGTCCACGCTCGCCCAGCCGCCCAGCCAGTAGACATCCGTGGGCGCGTCCCCGGTCTGAACGACTTCGTCGAGAAAGGCGATGTCTTCCACGTACTCGATATTGAGGTCATAAATCCGCCTCTTGATTTCTTCGATATCCTTCGGGTGCTCCTCGGGCCCTTCATCGACCTCGAACTCATCGTATGCCGTTTCAGCCGGGTCCTCGGAATCCCAGCCGTCGCTCTCCGGGGAAGGCGCCGCCTGCTGCGCGGCAGGCGGCTTCCCGGCCTGATCTCCTGTGCCCGGAACAGGCTGTGTCCCGCGAGCGAAAAAGAAATAAAACCCGCAGGCGAACACCAGGATGCCGGTCAGGATAAGCAGTATGCTCTTTTTGTTCATTGCATTCGTTTGCCTGGTATCGTCTTTGATACCAGCCTCCCTGTCATGCCGGCCGCGGGCCGACTCCTCCAGGAACCGAGAGAAGCCGTTTCCCGGCTCCTGTCAACGCGGCATATTCGCCGCCGGCATGGTCATGAGGATCTCGATAGGCCCGAAGGGCAGCGGCTCCGGGGGAGCCGCTGCTTCTCCTTCAAGCCGGAGGACTCGTTGGTTCAGCGATACATCGACCCGTCCACCATGGCGTCCCAGATCAGGTTGGCCAGAATCACCGAACCGTCATAGGTCGGGTGGATATCGTCCGACTTGATGTGCGCCGGCTGGATGTAAGGCCTCGAGTCGATGAGGAGCGCTTTATAATCCGAGCCGATGAAGACCGCTGGCCACGTGGAGAAATAATCCGGGAAGATGCCCGGATAGATCCAGTCATAGGCATAGTCGATGGCCTCGTTCTTCTCGATCTCGCTGCCCTTCACGTGATAATAGCCCAGCCACGCGCAGTCGTTGGGCGATTTGCTGTACATGGCATTGATCATGACCTCCATTTTGTCGCCGATGTAGTCGAGGACATCGAGGCATCCCTGGGTCAGCGGGTCTGCATCGCAGTCCATGGACCCCTGGAGGATGTCGTTGGCCCCGCCGTCTGCGATGACCGTCTTGAGGGTCGTCCTGCCGAGTGCCGTGTTCAGCTGGCTCTGGATCGCTGAAATCTTGGCACCGCTCACCGACCTGTCTTTGTAGCTCTTGCCGGATAATGACCTCAAGACCGTATGGATGTCGCCGGACAAATCGAAGACCGAATCACCCACAATCTGGACGTCATATTCATCTGCTGCAGGGTTATTGAAGTCCCAAGAGCATCCGGTCGTGGCCAGGGTCATTCCCGCGAGCACACCGATCACGAAAACTATCCTGATACACTTCATACAAACCTCCTCCTTGTATAGCGGATACAGTTCACTGACAATAGTGCTCAGTGCTTCTGCCGGGCAGGCCTGCAAGGTGTACATATGCACGCGGCATTACAGGCAGAATCATACTCATCAAAAGTGCTCGTACATTACTTATGAAACGGGTTCTATCCGGATTTCTCCACCAGGAATACGAAGGCGTGGAAATCCTCCAGATCGTCATCGCATGCCTTCAGGCCGAAACAGGTGATCTCGTCGCCCGGCTGCAGCACATCGAAAGATACAAGGGTGTCTCCCTTTTCCGAAATATACACCCCCGTGGCGGGCGATATTACCTGAACGGAAAGCCCGCCCACCTGGAGCGTTCTGCTGTACGGATAGATCTTTTCAACCACCCCGGTGACCGACTCGGGTGTTATCAGCACCTCCGACATGCCGTTATGGCCCTGGAAGATCCTGATATGATAAGAGCGGCACGAAAGGAGCTGGATCATGCCGTCAGGCACCGGGCCGTCGCCCTCCAGGGCAATGCGGGCGCCCTTGGGCACAAAGATCTCCCTGGTCTGGTCGGCGCCCGTATCTAGGAGAAACACGCATCCGTCTTCCCCGCATTCCACCCCTGCAGCCGTCCCTTCGATCTCGTCGGTCAGGATGATCAAGAGGGCGGCGGCGAGGGTTTTTTGCTTATCATCGAGCCTGCCGATCACCAGCACGCGCATCCCCGCTTCCAGGGCATCGGGATCCATGAGTGTGTCGCATCCCGTTGACAGGAGCGTCTCGTCTGCCAGCATGACCTTTATGGGGCTGTCCGCACCGTCACAGGAGTCCGGACTCAGGAGGAATTCCGTGAATCCCGGAATCTCCTCAATGACACCCTGGACCGACCGGCAATCGCCGATAATGATGAGCGATGCAGTGAAGCACCCTTCACGGGTCATGCCCCGCACCGTAACAGATTGCCCTTTTTCAAGGTCCGCAGGTGAGCCGAACACGCCGTCTGCCGTAAAAATCAGGGTATCCTCCGCAAAGCACACGCGGATGTCTCCCAGGCAGTTATCCGCCGTGCTTCCTTCACGCCTGAGGGTGAGAGATTCCGGGACCCAGTCGCCGCTCTCGTCATGGAGCTCTTTCACCTCGCCTGTGACCAGGGTGGGGCACTGGGACAGATCGTCTTTGGTGAGGATGTCGACAAAGACCACGGGCCTGAATATACACTTGCTCGACCCGCTCGGGTGGAGATGAATGGATTTATTCACGTCGATGTCGAGCCTCAGGTAGATCAGCTCGTTTTCGTCTATGTCTATGGGAGACCCCGGGTTGAGGTCGACCCTGCCGCTCGGCAGCTTGATCTCCATGTCCTCGCACGGGCCGCCCTCTGCCCTGACGCCGGAGATCCTCATGCGGATCTTCTGATATCTGCCCGCAGGGACCTCTTCGTTGATTAGGAGAAGGAAGTCCTCGTCGCGGTACTGCAGGAGATCGAGGGTATATCCTTCCTCGGAGCTGAAGATCGTGACGGCCTTTCCGCCGCAGTCCGCCTCGCCTTCGTCTCCGGGATCACAGACGGTGTCGTCTCCACGCTCATCATCGCATTCACCGAAGCCGCACTGATCGTCGTCACATTCTTCATGATCGCATCCGCCGTCATCACAGCAGCACTCTTTCCGGTCGCAGCAGTCTTCCACGTCATGGCATTCACGATCGCGATCATGCTTTTCTCCGCAGCACTTGTGATATCCATCGCAGTCTGCGGTAAGCAGTGATATTTCGGTGATGGTGATCCAGATGTTCCCGTACTCATGCGAAGGGGCATCCGTGATGAGGACGCCGACCTTGCCGTAAACCCCCTCGGCCTCAATGCCGCCTCCCGAGGAGCCCCCGCCGCTGCAGGCCCATGAGATGACGAGGGCGAGCAGGCAGGCGCAGATCGCCCCGCCCCGAAAGAAATGCTTCCGTGTATGTCCCATACCCCCTCCCCTATTCCATGGCGGAAACATCAGCCTCTTGTGTCAAGGCCTCATAGAGGAAAGCACCAGTGCACAAATACGGTCAGAAGCTCCGGATGCTCGTTGCAGCGGAGATTCTTTCAGGTCGGCGGGTCCTATGCCCTGGACAGTGATACTATACGACATTGTAATATAATGTTACGCGAGGAAAAATCCAGTGCCCCGGGGTAGTTTTCAAAAGGATATCCGTCGGAAACAGGCCCTGTTAAACCATGTCAAAGGGATTCTCCATACCCTGTACCCTGAAAAACCGGTGCCGGGCCTTTCAGATCCACTGGAGAGACGTCGCCTTGAATACTATCCACACTTCCCTGCCGGGCACGAGCTGGAGCTGTATGGCGGAGTGCTTGGTGATCCGGGCGTTGAGATGGGTCTGGGCCACGACCACCTCCGTGAGAATGTTATCGGTGGACGCCTCGTCGCTCATGTTGAGGATCTTCCCCTTGAGGATGTTCAGCGCGGACTCCCTCTGCGGCGGCTCCAGCGCAATGATGATGTTGGAAGGGTTTAGGATCGCGCTGGATTCCAGGCTGGTTCCCCGGGCGCTCAGAATGACCTGCCCGTCCGGCAGGCGCTTGCTGAAGAGCCTGTCTTCCGTCTCCTCCCAGGGACCGTGAATGACGTTGCCGGCCACGTATTCCATGAGCCGGCCTTCTTCCATTCTTACGAGCTTGTCGGCCACCGTGTGGAGCCACAGGTAATCATGGCTCACGATGATGAGCGAGGTATTGAACATCCGGCGGCTCCTGTCGATGGCATCCTTGATGAGGTAGGAGCTGTGGCGGTCCACGCTTGCCGTGGGCTCGTCCAAAACAAGGACCTTGGGCCTGAGCACGAGCCTGGAGGCAAGGGCAACCCGCTGCGCCTCGCCTCCCGAGAGCTGGTGCCACATCCGGTGTGCGAACTTGTCCGGCGCAAGGCCAACCCAGCTCAATGCCTCGCGCACACGCTCGTCGGCATTGTGCATCTCGTTTCTGAGTCTGAGCCCGTAGGCCACGTTCTCGAACACCGTGCGCTTGAGCAGGTATGACACCTGGAGCAGCATGGTCACGCCTCTCCTCGCCTCCAGGCTGTCCGGGCCGGCGGGAACCCCTTCGAAGTAGATCGTCCCTTCGTCGGGAGCATCGATGAACGCCAGCAGATTGAGCAGGGTGCTCTTCCCGCTGCCGTTGGGGCCCACGATCCCGAGAGACTCGCCGTTCTGGATGGTAAGCTCGGGGACATCCAGGCTAAAATACATTCCGTAGGAATATTTGAGATTCTCCACCCGGTAGAGAGGCGCGCTCATGTTGTTCTCCTTCTCAGGAGCACGAGCGCGCCGTTTAAGATGAACACGATGAGAAGGAGGACCACTCCCAGGGCAATGCCCATGGAGAACTGCCCCTTGCCGGTTTCCAGGGTGATGGCCGTGGTCATGGTCCTGGTGTACCACTTGATGTTGCCGCCGATCATCATGGCGATTCCCACCTCGGAGATGGCTCTGCCATATGCGGTGATACCGGCGATGAGCACGGCGAAGCGAGCCTCGTGCAGGGAGGTCAGGGCGAGCTGCACCCTGCCGGCGCCCAAGGATCTGAGGGTGGGCCGAAGCCTGCGGTCAAGCCCCTCTATGGCCGTGGCCGTAAGAGAGATCACGATGGGAAGAATCAGGAACACCTGGGCGATGGCGATGCCCGGTACGGTGTACAGGAGGTTCGTCCACCCCAGAGGCCCCCTCCTGGATATGAAGGCATAGACCAGGAGCCCCACCACAACAGTAGGCATGGCGAGGAGGGTGTCCACGACCATCCGGATCTGCCTTTTGCCCGGGAACTGGAAGTACCCGAGCACAAAACCCAAAGGGACCCCGATGACAACGCTTCCGGTGATGGACAGAAAGGTGACCTTCAGCGTGGTAATGATCGCCGAGTATGTCTCCTCGTCAAGTGTGAAAAGCAGAACGAAGGCCTGCTGGAGGCCCAGCCATAAATAGTCCATAGTTCCTTACGCGCTCATTTTCCTGCGTTGGGATAGAATAGCGGCTTGCCCATGAGCTTGAAATCGGCGACGAGCTTTTGTCCTCTCTCGGAAGTCATCCACTGGGCGAACTCCCGGGCGAGATCGTACTTTGCGTTGGGGCATCTCTCCGGGTTTACCGGGATTATGCTGTACTGGTTTCTCAGCTCTTTCTCGCCCTCGACCAGGATCACCAGCGGAGGATTGCCCTTGAAGTTGGCTTCGTACTTGATGAAGGTCCCGCGGTCGGCCAGGGTGTAGGCGTTCTGCTCGGCCGCGACGTTGATGGTGTTGATCATGCCCTGGCCCGTGGACAGATACCAGGATTCCTTGTCGGGTGTCTGGATGCCGGCCTGCTTCCAGAGATCCAGCTCGGCCATGTGGGTTCCGGATTTGTCGCCCCGGCTCGCGAAACGGGCTTTCTTCTTCTGTATGGCCTTCAGGGATTCCACAACACTCTTGCCTTTTATATTTGCTGGGTCTTCTTTCGGGCCGATGATTATGAAATCGTTGTACATGATCTGAATGCGATCCGTCCCGTATCCTTTTGCCATAAACTCTTTTTCCGCGTCCGGGTCATGGACCATGAGCACGCTCACATCACAGTTTTCTCCCAGGGCCAGAGCAGCGCCCGTTCCGACCGCGACCCACAGGAGCTCGATGCCGGTGTCCTTCTTTAACTCAGGCGCGAGGTACTCGAGCAGACCGGTGTTATCCGTGCTCGTGGTGGTTGCCATGAGCAGGGTTCCCTTGCCCTTGCCCTGGGCATGAGAAACACCTGCGCCTGCAAGCAGGGCCACCGCAACAACTACGGCCAGAATACCTGAAAACAATTTCCTGTCCAATGTACACCTCCTACGTTATTTTTTTTCACCCCCGAACTGCCTGAGCAACCCGGCCCGCCGCAAGGGCGTGTACCCTATCTAATATGCTATTATGAATAGATAAGCTCAATACCTTATGAGTCAACCGGCTTTCACATGTCAACGTTTTTTTCTTTGGCATGACATGGGGCAAAACAGACCTTACTGCGGTCATGTGAACAGAGGTTTACAGAGAAAGACGCTCCGTCCCGAGCCGGGCATCGATCGCGCCGGGCCTGTTCGCAGGCATGTCTCTGAAATCGATCTCGACGCCGCGCCCCATGATCCGCTGAAGCCTTTCCGTCAGATAGTCTTCTTCCCCGGGGTCCGCCTCTTCCGGCAGGAACGATAAGAGCCTCTCGCGGCTTGCGGTGAGGGGAATATGGGTGTACGCGAAGCCGGGACCCCTGAGCGGGCTTCGAAGAAAAAGCCGGGTGGAGCACAGGGCGCTTCCGGTGCTCATGAACTCACGGTCGCACGGATGGCCGGCGCGCATGGAGAACTCCCTGACGAGCTCGATCGCCTCCGGGAGCCGGAGATGCTCCTCCGGCACGATCCAGCTCAGGAGCGTATAGGGATTTTCTTCCAGAACGGGTGCGAGCGTTTTCCTCAGCCTTTCCTTCCTGCCGATCCAGTGAGGGTCTTCGACCTCGATCGCGAGGGCCTGCCCTGTTCGGCCGGGGTGAATGCCGCGTTTTCCGGCACGGGGGTCGAGCACGATGCGGCTCACGAACCCGCCCGGGCCCTCAGCCCGCCCTTCATCGGACAGCCGGGGCAGCTCGACGGGGAAGTAGTCGATTCCCGTGCGCGCGGAGGCATGGGCGAAGGACGCCCGGATGTCGTCCGGCCCCATGTCGGGCGTGCTGACGACGTAATAGGGCGGCAGGTCCAGCCAGGTGATTCCCTGCCCGGCGGCGACGCGGCGGAGCGGCGTGTCCGGAAGCACGCTCACCGGGTAGAGGTTGAGCGTGTCGTAGAGCGATTCATCCACCACGAAGTCGATGGAGCGCTTGACGTCGTCGGGCCCGTCGCCGGGAAGACCCACCATGATGTCCGTGACCACATGGATATCGTGCGCCCTGAGCAGGAGGACACCCCGGATGAATTTCTGTTCGTCGAACGGCCTCCCGCAGCGCTTGAGGGCTCTTCTGTTCGTGGTCTGCAGGCCGATCTCCACGTGCCTCACACCGGCGCGGGCAAGCCGGTCGGCCAGGTCTTCGCTCACGTCCTCTGCATTGAGCTCGCAGCTTATCTTCATGTCCCGCAGGCTCCGGGCATCCTCCAGCAGGGAGAGCAGGTCTTCGATATGGGGCCTGCGTGCGAAGCACGGGTCGAGAAAGCTGATCTCGTCCGCTCCGTTCCGTGCCGCCCAGAGGATCTCGGCGCCCGTCCTCCCGAGATCGAAGCAGCGAAGCCGCCTGAACTGCTTGTGATACGAGCAGTAGGTGCATGTGTACAGGCATCCCCGCACGGTCTCCAGAAACACTGCGTTCGTGAACGACTTTTCGATGAGATTGCCGAGATAGGGAGACGGGATGCGATCCAGAGAGATTATGGGAGGTCTCCTCCGGAGAGACGGGATGCAGGCCCCCGGCATGATCACGCCCGGCATCCCGGACAGTTCTTCCCGGCCGGCGCTCCACGACGCCAGGAGGTTGAGGAAAGTCTCCTCGCCCTCCCCCCAGACAGCGGCGTCGAACGGCGCCTGCCCGACGAGCGGGTTGTCCGGGCTCACCTCGGGCCCTCCCAGGACGATCCGGGTCCGGGGAAGACGCTCGCGGACCTTTCGGCAGAGCCGCAGGCTTCGCTCGATGTTCCAGAGATAGCAGGAAAAGCCCACGGCGTCCGGGGCGCTGTCCTCGATCCATTGGAGAATCGCCGCGTCGCCCCCGAGAGACGACACGCCCGGCGGGCATATCTCGACCTCGAATCCGCGCCCGAGGCCCTGTTCGGCATAGCCCTTGAGGTATCCCCCGGCCAGGGGGATGTTCTCCAGGGAATATCCGCAGTCGTGAGACTGCACAGGCAGCTGGACGAGCACGGCCTTCATCCGGGTTCTCCTTCATGTTTCTCCGGGATCTTCACGCTCCCTGTTGAAGTGCACCGCGGCGGTGTTGTCAATACCTTTCGCCGCTCGAAGGGGTTACGGCACCCGGTCGTGATTCCAAAAAAACAAAAATCCGCTCAATCGACATCGCAATTGCAGAAGTCAGAGAAGCTCATGTCGAGATAGCGCACCTGATCCTTGTTGCGGAAGAAGCGGCGGTAGCGCTTTTCTTCCCGGCGCTTGCTCTCGCCATCCTTGCCTTCGTAGCTGTTGATCACCACGATCTCTGGCCTGGGGTCATAGTTGAGCTCGATGCGCTTGAGCAGGTAGCGGATCAAAAGATCCGCCGCAGGGAACGAGTAGCCGCAGAATACGATCCTCCGGGCGCTTTTGAGCACGTCGGCCGAGCGGTGCATTATCTGCTGGAGAAAATAGTTCTTCATGCCCTTGAGATACGAGGGGGGCGTTATGATGGGCACGATCGGCATGCCGCACTGCGCACATGGCACCGGATGGTCGATGAGCGCCGCCACCTTGTGGTGCTCGCGCGGCGTCAGGGTGAGGGATATGCACGTGGGGCAGTAGAGCCAGTTCAGCGAGCCGTGAAGCTTGTAGAGCGCCACGGCCCGGTTCTGCCTCGGGACCTTCCAGTCGCGCTCCCTGGAATAGTTCGTGAACTCGACGCCGTAATCCACGTCGAAGTCGGGATGCAGCCCGATAAGGGCATTGTCGATGAGGGTATCGTAGTTCAGCGAGATAAAGGCCGTTGAAAGGAGCCTCCCCTCGTCTGCCAGCCTTCTCACCAGGTCCCGGTGGTGCCCCTTGGGCGCCATGAGCGTCCGGTTGAGCACCAGGGCGATGAGAAAGATCAGGTCTTCTTTGAGCGTCTGGACATCGGGAGCCTGCGAGGCGACCGAGTATCCTCTGAAGCTCTCTCCCCGGTCGATCGCGATCTCCAGCACGCCCAGCGTTTCCTCGAATGACGGGAACAGCACTCCGGGCGAATCGCTCCGCACGTCGAGACCGAAAAAGTCCTGGAAAAACTTCGCCAGCCTGGCAATGCCGGCTGTCCGGCGGCCGTATCCGCCGCCGGGCCTGAAGAACTCGCGGAAGAGGTCTTTCTGCACCGGTGCGCCTTCTGATGCGGAGGCCCCTGCCCCGAGAAAGATCACGTCTTGGATGTCGGCCATGCTTCTCCCTTCCTCCCGCTGATAGTGAAGCGCACGCCTTCAGGCGTTTGCGACCCCCTTCAAAGAGCGTCTTTGCGCGCGTCAAGGGGCAGGCCTTGCCTGCTCCGGCGCGTACTCTCCGGTCACCCTATGCCATCAGGCGGTGATGATGCAAGGAGCATGTGGGCTGAATAGCCGCCCCTGCATGCAGAGGCGCGCATCATGCCGCGCATTCCTCAACCGAATAAGCGGTCCGGCTTTTTTTCCTTGCATTACATCCTTTTCCCGGGTTTCGTTATCAATATATATACCCATACGGTGATATGAAAGCCCGGATAACGCATGGCGAAGAAGAGAACGCGGAAAAAGAGGAGCCACATCCACCTCCTGTACGACATGAACGAGCTGACCAATCTCCTGGTCGGCACGCTCACGGTCGACGATTTCCTGAAGCAGGCTGCGGAGATGGTGGCACGGCATCTGGACGCGCACGTATGCTCCATTTATCTCTACGACGAGTCTTCCGACGAGCTGTATCTGGCCGCCACCACCGGGCTCGACCCAGAGGCTGTAGGGCAGGTGCGCATGAAGGTGGGCGACGGCATTGTCGGCCATTGCGTGGACCGGCTCAAGCCGGTATGCGAAGGTGTGGCTGAGAAAAGCCCCTATTTCAAATACTTCCGCGCGGCCCGCGAAGACCGGTTCAAGTCGTTCCTGGTGGTCCCCATCCACCGGGGGCCTGTGAGGATCGGGGCGCTCGTGGTCCAGCACGAAGAACCCGACATGTTCGACGAGTCCGATATCATGGGCCTGCTGGCCGCATCGTCGCAGCTCGGCACCTCAATCGAAAACGCCCGGATGATCATGGAGATGAACCGGAGCGCGGACGGCGTGCCCGAGGTCCGCCCCATACCTCCGGGGACCATGATCCGGGCCGGAATCGCATCCGAAGGCTATGCCTATGCACCGGCCACGGTCCTCAGGAAGGGCGGCCCGCTCCATCCGCTCGAGCCCTCGCCCGACGATGAGTTCCTGACGCTCGAAGACTTCCACCGGGCAATGGAGGCCACGTTCGAGCAGCTTCAGGCTCTGCAGTCCGGGTTTGCAAGACGGCTTCCTGAGAGCGCGTCTCTCATTTTCGCCACGCATTTCATGATGCTCAAAGACGACAGCTTTGCGGGGCAGATGGTCCGCCTCATGAAGGACGGCATGCCGCCCATGCAGGCGCTCAGGCAGGTTTCCTCGCACTACACCGCCCTGCTCCTGTCCAGCCCGCACGAGTACATCCGGGAAAAGGTCAACGATATCGAAGACCTGTCCGTGAGGATCATGCGGAATCTGCGAAAGGCGGGCCAGGGGGAGGCGGCATCGGGGCAGAAGCGTATCGTGATGGCCGAACAGCTCTATCCCTCGGACATACTCAAGCTCGTTGCCGACGACGTGCAGGGCATCGTCCTCGCCGGAGGCGGCACCACCGCCCACGTCTCCATCCTGTCCAAATCGCTGCAGATCCCCCTGCTCATGACCGACCGCCGGGACCTCCTGCTCCTTCCCGAAGACACGCCGGTGCTCATGGATGCCTACATGGGCGCCATCTATGTGGACCCGCCGCAGAAGATCGTGAAGCGCTTCAGAGAACGTGAGAAGACCCGGAGCATCGCGCTTCAGAGATCCGCGGGCGTTGCCGACGAGACCGCGACCAGGGACGGCGCCAGGGTCCGGCTCATGGCGAATGTCAACCTGCTCAGCGAGATCCCCCTTGCCCGAAAGCTCAAGGCAGAGGGTGTGGGCCTGTACCGGACCGAGTTTCCCTTCCTCATCCGGACGGCGTTTCCCTCCGAAGCCGAGCAGCTGCCGATCTACAGACGCCTCTTTGAAGAGATGAAAGGCCGTCCGGTGACCATCCGCACCCTGGACGTGGGAGGCGAGAAGGTACTCCCCTACCTTGACGCGCCGCCCGAGCCCAACCCGGAGCTCGGCCTGAGATCGATCCGCTTCACGCTGAGCCACCGCGACATCTTCACCACCCAGATCAGGGCCATCCTGCGGGCTGCCGCGGGCGCGCGCGACGCACGCATCATGTTTCCCATGATCTCCTCTCTCGACGAGTTCCTGGAGGCGCGCCAGGTGGTCTTTTCCGCCATGGAAGAGCTTTCGGAGGAAAAGCTCGACTTCTGCGACAGGCCGTCTATCGGCATGATGGTGGAGCTGCCGTCGCTGGTGGACATCATGGACGAACTGGCCGACGTCACGGATTTCTTTGCCATCGGCACTAACGACTTCGTGCAGTACATGCTGGCAGTGGACAGAACAAACCATCGCGTGTCCCAATATTACGCCTCTCACCATCCCGCAGTGCTCAGGGGGCTGGACCGGATCGTCCGGGCGGCGGACCGGAAGGGGAAAGAGGTGTCGATCTGCGGCGAGATGGCCCACGAAAAGGCACACCTGCCCTTTCTTCTGGGCATCGGCATCCGCCTGTTCAGCGTGAACCCCCAGTTTCTGCCTCAGCTCCAGGAAAGCATCTCCCGCATCAGCCTTTCCGAGGCACGGGAGTATGCGGGCGCATTGCTTTCAGGGTCGAGCCTCAAGAGGATTCAGGAGATTATGGCGGATAGGAAATGGAAGGAGCGATTCGGGCTGTGAGACCGTCCGGCCCGGGAAAGAGGCCTTTCTCTTCTGAAGCGCAACGGGAGAGCCCGTTTTCTCAGACCCCTAACGAGAGTAGAACTCCACGATCAGCTGTTCGTTGATATCCTGGTCGATCTCGGCGCGCTCGGGCTCGCGGAGGACTTCGCCCCCGTTGTCCCGGCGCTGGAGCCACGCGGGTACAGCAGGGGGATTGTGGGAAAGCTCCTGCACATCGGGCATGTCCAGCGTATCCTGATCGATGACGATCGCCTGCCCCGGTTCGACCAGGAAGGAGGGGACAGTGAGGCGCCCGCCGTCGACCCGCACATGCCCGTGAGAGACGAACTGCCTCGCCTGGGGCCTCGTGCGCGCGAAGCCGAGGCGGAAAACCACGTTGTCGAGCCTGAGCTCCAGAAGCTTCAGCAGAGCGACGCCGGTTTCTCCGCTTTTCCGCCGGGCCTTTTCGAAGAATCTCAGAAACTGTTTCTCCTGCAGGCCGTACATGCGCTTGACCTTCTGTTTTTCGCGCAGGTGCCTGCTGTACTCGCTCTCGCGCCTGCGGGTCTTTCGGCCGTGCATGCCCGGCGGCTGCTGCAGGCGGCGCTGAAGGCTCTCTCCTCCCGTTCCGTAGAGGTCTACCCCTTCCCTTCTGGATTTCTTGTGTTTCGGTCCGCGGTCGCGAGACATGGATCATTCCCCCTTAGGTAGAAAATATTGTCCTTCGGCACACGATCAATGCGCCCTCATTTTTCAAAGCCCGTATCGAGAGGACCGGGTCTCCACACGCCCGGACTTCGCGCCCGTACGTCTCCCGCGATCTCCTTCCTTCACGACCGGCAGCCACACGGAAAAGGTGGATCCTCTGCCCGGCCTGCTCCAGACCGAGATGGCGCCCTGGTGCTCCTTGACAATGCCGTGCACCACCGACAGCCCCATACCCGATCCCTCGCCCTGCTTCTTGGTGGTGAAAAAGGGCTCGAAGATCCGCTGCATGGTGGGGCCGTCCATCCCTTCTCCGGTATCCCTGACCATGATCCGCACGTACGTGCCCGCTTTCAGATCAGGGGAAATTCTCTCCGCCTCCTGTTCGCTCACATCATCCCGCGTCAGTATGATGTCCAGCTCCCCTCCCTTCTCTCTCATCGCGTATCCCGCATTGCTTCCCAGATTGATCATCACCTGTTTGATCCGGGTGGAGTCCGCCATGACCACGGCATCGCCCCCTGGGAGCTGCTGGCGAATCTCGATGGTGGAAGGCAGCGCTGACCTGAGAAAATCGACCGCCTCCCGCACCACCGGCCCGATGGCAACCGGCTTTTTTTCCTGCATACTCCGACGGCTGAACGTCACGATCTGGCTCACCAGATCCGTCCCCATCCTTGCCGCCTGCATGATCTCTTCGAGCAGAACCCGGGCGGGGTGATCATCTTCCAGATCCATCAGTGCTATCTCGGAGTTGATCACGATGGGTGTCAGCATGTTCTTCAAGTCATGGGCGATCCCGCCTGCAAGCGTGCCCATGGCCTCGAGCTTCTGGTTCTGGGAGAGCTGTTCCTGGAGCCTGATTTCCCTGGTGATATCCCGTGTTATGGACACAGTGCTGATGATTTGTCCTGATTCGTCGCGAACGGGTGATATGGTGACGTTCACATCGATCACCTCCCCGCTCTTTTTCTTTCTGGCCTGCCGGCCGGACCACGGCCTCCCGTCCTTCCGGACACGATCGTACAGCACGCACTCGTCGCTCCCGGCAAGAAACCCCGGCAGGGAGCTGACGCTCTCGCCCACCAGCTCCTCCCGGCTGTACCCGGTTATTTTCTCCAGGGCGGGGTTCACATATTCGATTACTCCATCCAGGTTGGTGATATCGATGCCGTCGCCGGTCTGCTCGATCGCCGCAGCCAGCCTGATAATGTCCTTTTCCATCTTCCTGCGTCCGGTGATATCTATCCCGATGCCGACCCGGGTGCCGTCAGAGAGACCGACCGCGGCCCACGATATGATCAAGGTACGGCCCGAACGGGTGAGCATTTCGAACTCGTCCCAGGCTGCCTTGGCTCTCGCCACTTTGCGGATGACGCTCTTCCGGTATGCCGGGTCGGGGAAGGCGGCGGCGAGGATATCCATGTGTGCGGCATCTTGAGCAGACCATCCCGTAACCTGCTCGAACGCCCGGTTGACCAGCTTCAGCTTTCCGGACGGGCTCCAGAGAGTGATGATGACGGGGATGCTGTCGATGATCGTCTGGAGCAGCTCCTTCTGATCCTTCATCAGACGTCCCGCCTTTTCGAGGCTGCCCGTCCGTTCCTCGACCTTTCGTTCGAGCATCTCGTTCATCTTCCGGAGAGAGTCCTGGGAGCTTTTCAGCTCCGTGATGTCCCTGAACAGGACCGATGATCTGACATGCCCCTCACTGTCCGTCATGATGGATGTCGATGTGTCGGCCGGAAACGTCGATCCGTCCCTGCGCCTGAAGGTCAGCTCTCCCCTGGCCCTGCCGGTGCGATTCCGTTCATTCAGTAAGGGTTCGAGCTTCGGGTCAGAGGTGTCCAGTATGCCATTTCTTCCCTCCCGGATGATCTCCTGCTCGGTTCTCCCGAGCATCCGGCATGCCGCTGGATTGGCTGCGGATATCCTGCCGTCGGGAGTCGTGAGCAGAATGCCGTCGATGCTGCTCTCGAACAGGTAGCGATAATCCTCCTCGCTTTTTCTCAAGATCTTCTCGGCCCGCTTACGTTCGAGGATGTCCTGGATGACCAGGGTGTAGCCCTGCTCTGAAATCGTGCATCTGCAGCCGTACCAGCGCTCCGCCGGCCTGGGACAGGATGTCTCGAAAGTAACGGAACCTTTTTCTTTCATGCACCTCTTAAGCGCATGGGAGATCCCGCGGAAGACTTCACCCGGCACCACATCCTGCAACATCCGTCCGACAAGGCTCTCTCTGCTCTCTTCGAGAATGTCCGCGGCCCGGGCATTCGCATATGCGAGACGGAGATCCCAGTCCAGCTGTATGATCCCGACATCCGCATGCTCCAGAATGGCCTGCGGGTCGGGAGTCGTGATCGATTTATTGCCGTTGTCCGCACCCATAGTTCCTCCTGACGGATGCCCGGACGCATGCCGCCCGCTACACACCACCGTGATCTTAAAAACGGCGGAGTGTGGTATTACAGATGCTTTGCCTCAAGCAGTGGGTTCATGGAAATCGCGTCCGTTCACCGGCGCTTTCGTGAGAGGGAGCAGTCTTGATTTCTCCCGGGCGGAGCTAATATATTACTATAGGCACTGGCTTATCGGCATTATTTTCAAAAATCGGGCACGATCGGAAGCGCTCATACGCGGGTTACCAACCCACTCCGGCCGGGTTTCGTCCTTATCAATTCCGCGGCACAAAACGCCGTGTGCCTGAAGAACGAGGAGGGATAAATGGGAAGAATGATAACAACCGATATCGATCTCGATTTTCATACGGAAGACATCGCCCTCCTCAAGGAACTGGCGCATACGTATCACCCTCAGGGAATGACGCTCATCGAGAAGATGCGGGTCTCTGACGAGAAGGAGAATTTCATTCTCACCATTCAGGTGCCGCGGGCCCTGGTCGAGTGGGTGAAGGAAATGAACCACAAATACCACGACCGGGCGTTCGTCCTGGCCCTCATCAGGCGGGTGCTCGAGGAGCTCGATTTTTTCGAGGGGGATCCGGACTGTGGCAGGAAAATATACAGGAGCATCCATTGACCCCGTTTCCGCAACGGGCGGTGCATTCCGGCGGGAGCTGGTCAGCTGCACTCCGGTCGAGCCCTCATGCGGCGTAGACATCGAAAGAGCCCGCTCCTTGATTCGTTCGGGCAATGAAATCAAGAGACTGCGGTTGATCGGTTTGTCGGACCGTGCCTGAAAGCCCGTCCTCACGGCGCCGTCCGGAACCGAGACTGCCGGTCGGCGAGTCGGGGCAGCCCGCTTTCCGGCATTTCCCGGTACGGTATATGAACACAGGCGGCATGAAAACAACGGAGGCGTGATATGGTCCCGGTGTATCTTTTCGAGGCCTTTCTCTGGCTGGTTTTCGCCATTGCGCTCGTAGACGGGCTCCGGAGGTTCGGGCTCAAAGACGGCCTTCTTTTCTTTGCCCCACTGATGACCTATGGCTGGGTTCTCGAGGAGACGGCGATTGCCGTTTTTCAGCGGTATGCGTACACGACCGAGTTTTTCCTGAAATACCTGGGCGCTCCGTTGGGTATTGCGGCCGGCTGGACAGCGATCCTGTACTCCGGCCTCGTGGTCGCCCTGGGCCTGCGGCTGAGCGGGGTCAAGGCCGCGCTCTTCACGGCCCTGTGGGGCTTGAGCATCGATTTCTCCATGGATGCCCTTGCCGTGAGATTCGGCTACTGGACGTGGTTTCCGCCCCCGGATGTAGTTCTGCCGTATTTTGATGTGCCGGTGTCCAACTTCGTGGGATGGTTCATCATCCTGTGGTGCTTCACCTTTTTCCATCTCTCCGGCAGGGGCAAGCCATACCGCAGGCTTCTCCTGGGCTTCGACGCAGTGATCCCGTCGGTGCCCCTGCTCCTCCTCGCCATATACATCATGCTCGAAACCGAGTATGAGCGAGTCTTCACCAGCCTGTCGTGGTGGCACATGGTGATTTTGTTTCCGCTGCCGATAATGAGTGTTCTGTCCGTATGGCTCGTATGGCTCTCACCGGCGAGGCACCGGGAAAACCGCATCCCTCTCCTTATTGCGGAAAGCTTCCACGGATTTTTCATGGTCTCGGCTCTGTACGTCTGGTGGTCTGAGGGAACGTGGATCTATGCGGCTGCCGCTGCGGTCGCCCTTGCTCCGGTGCTGATCTACACGCTGACCGCCATGGTCCGGGGCCGGGCATCCGAAAGTATGCCCGATCGACAGACCGTCCCTCAGTAGCCTGTCGGAGAATCCATGACACGCCCTTTTTTCGGCCGGAGGGATCCGGACAGGAGCGAGGCAAAGCACGGCTATTCGATGATCCTGAGAATCTTCGGCTCGTTTCTGGGCGGTCTGTGGGGGATCTGCTTCGGGTAGCCCAGGATGATCGTAGCCACGATCCGCTGGTCATCGGGGATGCCCAGATCGAGAAGCGTCCCGGGTTCCTTGATGTATGAGCCCAGATCCACCCAGCAAGTGCCGAGGCCTCTCTCCGCCGCGGAGAGCATGAAGTACGACGCCGCGAGGCTGCAGTCGGCGACCGCCGAATGCATGTCCCGAGGTCCAGTGATGTACACCAGGCAGGGGGCGTTGTAGAACACATTGAAGCCCTCATCGCTCAGGATGGGCCGATACATCCTGAGGATAGGCGACCTCAGCGCCTTCATGTCGCTCAGGAGGTTCCTCTTGCTCTCGTCGGAGAGCCGTCTGATCATTTCCCTGTCCGCCACCACCACGAACGACCAGGGCTGGCGGTTGCCTCCGCTGGGTGCCTCGCAGGCATCCGCGATGATCTCGCGGACAAGCGATATCGGCACTTTCCTGTCCTGATAGTCCCGGACCGAGCGCCGTGTTCTCATCAATTCCCTGAAATCCGCCATGAATCACCCCCTCCTATTGGACTTATTGCTACTCATCAGCCGCAAATCACTTTTTATGTTATCACATTGCGGCATGAAAATCCGGTTGATTTGTGATGATCGGGATGCGGATGGAATGCCGCTCCGCAGGGCTTCTTCGATCGGCGTCCGTTCGAAGAGCGCTCGATGGCATCACACTGTCTCTCGTAAGAAAAGATGAAGACGACGGACGAGCTGCGGGCGACAGAGACGCTCGCGCCCGAGGGCCGGAAGGCGACCGCCGAAGAGCGCGCCAAGGCGGTGGAGAGCGGTGCTGCCGGAGGACACGGGCGCATCGGCCGCATGAGAGAGCGGGGCGCTCCCGGATTCGGCCGTGATGATGCTGCCGTGAGTGGGTGCCGGGCGGGACCGAAGGTCTGGGCAGCAACACCGGTCATTGAGAGGGCTTTGTACCCTGCGAGAGGTCCCGACCCTTGCCGCGGCAGACTCTGACGACAGCCCGAGCATGTCGGGGCTGGCTTTTTTCAGATCCATTTCTTCTTTTCCAGGAGCTTCATGAAGTTGCGCTTGCGGCTGTGCTCGGCGCCGAGCTCCCTGAGGTAGGGGCCGAAGTCCTTCTCTCTGCCGAGCCTGATCATGAGATCTCTGATCCTGCCCAGCAGCCTGACGGCCTCGTGATAGGCGTCATTGTTCTTCCTGTTGATGACAGACCCGATCTGTTGCCGGTACACCTGCAGGGAGTCTTCCGGATGGCTCTTCTCCCGCCTCAGGGCGAGCTGCATCCAGAGGCTCTCAGAGCAGCCGCCTTTACGGGCCTCGTTCCATGCGGAATCGACGTCGTTTTCCTCCAGGTAGATCTGCACCAGGAGCGAATGGTCGATGCGGGTATAGAGCCTCATGGGGCCTTTGCGCCTGTCGCGTGAAACCTTCTTGAGCTCGAGGTGCTCCCGGATCAGGGCTATCGCCTTGTCTCTCCATACAGCCCAGGACCTCGACCTCCGGGCATGGCTTTTCAGGCTCTGATACCGGGCCAGGCCTGGATTCAGGGTAAAGGACATCCAGACCAGGTTGAGCGCCTTCTCATGTGCGCCCTTCCTATGATAAGCATCTGCCAGGAAGTCCACGAGCCGCATGTCGGGGTCCTTCTCGAACGCCCGCACTCCTCTCTCCGCCCACACCAGTGCTTCGTCATCCCTCCCCGCCTCCTGATAGAGCTGGGCGATCTCCAGAAAGCACACCGGCCGGGTAAGATCGCTCTTCTTGATCTCGGCGAGAAAATCGATGTTCCCTTCCCGGCGGGCCAGGGTTTCCATGATATGCCTCAGGCGGTACCGGTACGAGTCGAACTGCGCCTTCTCGCCCGGCCCCAGAGGCTTCACCGCCGTCCACGCCTTTTCGGCGAGCCGGCGGTACTCTGCGAGGCCTTCTTTGTCCAGGACGTCGGCGTATGTTTCGGCGGCGCCGGAAAAGATGTCGTGCTCTGAGCCGAGCTCCCATTCGAAGAGCCGCCGGGCGAGGTCTTTCCGGTTCGGCCGCGCCTTGATGCAGGCGCGGTGATGGATGTCGATGAGGCCGGAGACGATATCCCGCATGTACCCGCCGGAATCGTCCATGGAATGCATGGCGAGCTCCACGTTCCTCAGAGAGTGCTCGGCCAGCTCCATGACTTCCTGCGCATGGCCTCTCTCCAGGAGATTCTCCAGAATATCGAGGGCGTTTTCCACCCTGCAGAAGTAATCGTAGCCGTCGTCGTAATCGATGAAGTCGTCGACGAGAATCACGTTGCCCAGGCACTTCTTCATCCGTTCGAGATCGATGGTGCCGTCGTCATACAGAGAGGCGTGCATCTCGAGCCAGTTCCAGTAATCGTCGTCGTCGTCCGCATGCTCGAGGATGAGATCCACAAGCACCGATTTCCTCTGCCTCGCCAGCCATTCGGGAACCGTCAGGTGGATGCCGGCCTTTTTCCCGGAGCTTTTCGCGCTGTCCTTTTGCTGTTTGTCGAGCCACTGGAGACCCGTAGCCACCAGGTGCTTGCAGAACTTCCCCTCCAGACCGTCCGTGCACGAGCAGGAGAACTCGAGCTCTCTGCCGGCCTTGTCGATCTTGAGTTGCGCGCGGTATTTCTCCGAGCCCATGACCGAGGCGGTGATGCCCCCGCTCTTCTCCTTCAGCGATCGCACCCTGGAGTCCCGGAAATACTCTACCCCGTGCCGATAGCACAGGGAGCCGGCGAGTCTCCTCAGCGTGAACTCAGAAATATACTGGTGAAGGTCGGGCTTCATACGAGGACCCTTTTACCCGAAACAGTGGGTTTGTAAAGGAAATCCTGTTTCGCGGGGTTCAAGGGAACAGGAGAAGGCACCTGATCGCCGGTGGTCCTGCACATGCTCGATACCTCAGAACAGCCCGGTGATGCTCCCGTTTTCGTCAATATCGATGGACAGCGCCGCCGGCAGCTTCGGCAGACCCGGCATGGAGAGTATCTTTCCGGTGTAGATCACCACGAAACCCGCTCCGGCCGACACCTTGGCCGAGCCCACGTGAATGGTGAACGGCGCCTCGGGGAAGCCCGGCACCTTGGGGTTGTCTGTCAGGGAGGCCGGGGTCTTGGCGATGCACACCGGCAGGCCTGCGTAACCCATGTTCTCGATGTGGCGTATGTCCTTGAGCGCCTGAGATGAAAACTCCACTCCGGACGCCCCGTACACCTCCCGGGCCACAGTCTCAACCTTCTCCCGGATGCCGGCGCTCAGGTCGTAGAGCATCCTGAACTCGCACGGCCTCTCGCAGAGCCCGGCAACCTTTTCCGCAAGCTCCAGCCCTCCTTCGCCTCCCTGCTCCCGGAAATCGGTGATGACGGCGTCCGTGCCCAGCTCCTCGATGCGGGATTTCAGGTCCAGAAGATCGTCGTCTTTGTCGGAGAGAAAGCGGTTGATAGACACGACGGCCGGCACCCCGAAGCGTCTCAGGGTGTCCAGGTGCTTGCGTATATTGGCGATGCCGTGGAGCGCATAGGCTCTCCAGGTGGCTACGAGCACCGCCGCAGAGGGCTTCAGACCGCTGCTGCGGCACTTGATGTGAAAGAATTTCTCCGCGCCCAGATCAGCGCCGAAGCCGGCCTCGGTCACGGTATAGTCCGAGAGCTTGAGCGCCAGGCGGGTGGCGATCACCGTATTGCACCCGTGTGCGATATTCGCGAACGGGCCGCCGTGCACGAACACGGGCGTGCCCTCGACCGACTGCACGAGGTTGGGGTTGATCGCATGCTTGAGCAGCGCTGCCATGGCCCCGCCGGCGCCGATATCACGCACGAAAATAGGCCTGCCCAGATAGTCGTAGCCGACAATGATATTGTTGATGCGCTCCTTGAGCTCCTTCAGACTGCCGGAGAGGCACAGGACCGCCATCACTTCCGAGGCGGCGGTGATCTCGAAGCCGTCCTCGCGCATGACGCCGTTTAGACCTCTGTCTTCCAGGCCGAGGATGATGCTCCTCAGGCTGCGGTCGTTCATGTCGATCACGCGCTTCCACACCACGTGCCTGGGGTTGATCTCGGGGTTCTGGCGCTGGTGCAGATGGTTGTCCACCACCGCGGCGAGCAGGTTGTGCGCCGAGGTTATGGCGTGGAGGTCTCCGGTGAAATGGAGGTTGATGTCCTCCATGGGCAGCACCTGGGAGTACCCTCCCCCTGCGGCTCCCCCCTTGAGTCCCATGCACGGCCCCAGCGACGGCTCACGGACGGCCGCCATACTGCGCCTGCCCGTTCTGTTCAGGGCCTGGCTGAGGCCGATGGTGGTCGTCGTCTTGCCCTCTCCCATGGAGGTGGGAGACATGGCCGTGACCAGGATGAGCCTGCCGTCCGGCGCCCCGGCATTGCTTTCGAGCACCTTGAGCGGCACCTTCGCGATATGCCTGCCGTACGGCACAATATCGTCTTCACCGAGGCCGACGGCTCCGGCGATCTCGGCTATGGGCCTCAGTTCTATCGATTGTGCGATTTCTATGTCGGATTTCATTCCTTCCTCTTTATGAAAGGATCACCGGCGCCTGAGAGCCTACAGCCGGGGAATGCCGAAGCTGCGCAGCAGACCCGTGAGGGCATCCCTGCTCAGAATGTGCTGGTTGTGGAAATCGAGAATCACCTTCATGTTGAAGTCGAGCCGGATACCCGGTGTCCGGGGATCGTCCCTTCCCCTGTCGGAGATGATCGTGATGTCCTCCCGTTCGACCTTTTCCGTGGCCGCGAGGTTCTCGATGATGGCCGAGAGCTTCAACGGACTGAGGACACCGGGGGCGATGTCTCCCACCAGTGTCTTCGAGTCGTCGTCCACCGGCAGCTCGAAGCCGAAGGCGTAATCGATGTCCAGCTTGCGTCGGATGGGTTCGAGAAAAAAGGTGAAGCCGGTGCTGAGAAGCCCGATCTTGTATCCCATGATCTTCAGCGTCTGGAGCAGCTCCATAGTTCCGGGGCTCACCTGTGTGGAATCGGCGACGGCGTCGACCACGTTGAGCGGGAGGCCGTCGAGGTACCCGGCGGTTGCGTGCATGTAGGACAAATCGTCTTCCCGGCCGGCGGCCCGTGCGATGCAGCTGCCCTCGATCCCCGAAAGATTGAGGACCTCCCGCAGGGTTTCGGAGGCCATAAAGCTCTGCGACAGGTCGAAGAGCACGATCTTTTTCTTCTTGTTGAACACGTCCTCGGTCTGGAACATGGTGCTGATATCCATCGAGGCCATGATCTCCCTCACCACGCCCTTGAGGTTCTCCATGGGGACCGAGCTCCGGCCGACGTCGCACAGGAGGTCCATGAGAAACACGCCCTCTCGAGCCACCATCTCGCTGATCTCGATGTTGATGTTGTAAGTGCAAAGCTTCTCCGATATGGCGGCTATGATTCCCGGCTTGTCCCTGCCCACCAGAGTCAGGAGAATATTCGTCTTCTCGGCGCTGCGGGCTACGGGGCTGTATTTCTCGATGGAGAGCCGTACCCCGGTTTCTTCCCCGATCCTGTCGAGCAGAGTTTCGAACTCCTCGGGGGAGGCCGATGCCTGCTTGAGGTCCACCACCATATAGATAGTGAAGAGGCCGTGGAGAACATCCTGCCTCATGTCAACAATGTTTCCGCCCACTTCGGCGATGGGCGCGGTGATTCCTCCGACAAGCCCTACGGCGTCCCGGCCGATGCCATAGACAATGTACAGCATGCTTCTCATAAAGCTCTCCTCGTATGGAATGCGCGGATTGTAAAAAAAACGCCGGCATATGTGTAGCAGAAAATCGTTCCCCTGTGTAAAAAAGACCGGCACGCCGCCGGAAACGGTCGATCCGCCGGGCGCCGAAGAGGCGAAAATCCTTTCAGTCCTCCTTTTCCCGCTGTACGGGGATGCGGACGCGGATTGTCGTCCCCCTGCCCTTTCTCCCGGCGATGGTCACCTTCCCACCCAGGAGATGGATCCGTTCCTTGATGCCGAGAATGCCGAACGAACCCGGCTTCAGCGTATCCTTTCTGGTTATGCCCCTCCCATTGTCGCTGATAATGAGCTCGAGGAAGGGCTCTCCCACCCTGAGCACGATCTCCACCCTAGTGGCCCGGGAATGTCTGGCCACGTTGGTCAGCCCTTCCTGGCATATTCTGAATATCGCGGTGGAAACCTTCTCATCGTCGACAGTCCTCTCGGAGCTCGGGTCCAGGATGGCCTCGCAGACGATGCCGGTACGTCTCTGGAACTCTTCGGCAAGCCACTCGATTGCGGGGGTGAGCCCAAGGTCTTCCAGCAGGCCGGGCCTCAGCTGGAGAAGGATGCGCTCCACGGTCTTGATAGTGGAGTCGATATGCTCTGTCATGGAATGAATCTTCTGGTGGATTTCGGGCACATTTCCCGGTAGCTTTCTGTCCACCCAGAAGAGATCCATCTTGAGCGCCGTGAGAATCTGGCCCAGCTCGTCATGGATTTCGCGGGCGATTTCAGCCCTTTCTCCTTCGAGGACGGTGTGCAGGTGCTCCGCATGGATGCTCAGCAGCCTGCGTGATCGTTTCAGCTGCTCTTCGGCGAGCTTGCGCTCGGTGATGTCGATGACGAGGCCCTCGAGGGCGACGAGCTTGCCCTCGGAGGAGAATATGCCCCGGCCCTTTTCCCACACCCACTTCACCCTTCTGCCCTGCGTGATGATGCGGTACATGATCTGGAAGTGCTCGCGTGTTTTCAGGGAGTTCTGAACCGAGTTCCAGACCATCTGCCGGTCCTCGGGGTGGATCAGGTTGCCGTAGGAGACCCTGGCGCTTTCGATCAGGTCGGAAGGACTGCAGCCGGTGAGGGCGAGGCTGCCCTCGCTGACGAACTCCATGGTCCAGCCCCAGTCGTTTCTGCACCGGTATGCCATGCCCGGCAGGTTTCCCATGAGTGTCGCAAGCATTCGCCTGCTTTCCTCGAGAGACTCCTCGGCCCTCTTTTTCCCGGTAATGTCGGTGTGGGTGGTCACGAAGCGCTGGTCTTTCCTGTCGTCCGTGATCCGGGATATGCTCGTCAGACAGGTGACATCTCTGCCGTCCCTTGTACGGTACACGAGCTCCACGATGTTTCTCACACCGCTTTTCAGGTCTTCATAGAGTTTCCTGCCCTCTCGTATGTACTCGCTCCTGTCATGGAACAGGATCTCCATGGTGTTGCCGATGAGCTCGTGAGGCTTCCAGCCGAAAATATCCTCCACTGCATGATTCACGAATACGATTTTCTGGCCCTCAACCCCTATGATCGCATGCGGGATGGCGGCCATAATCGAAGACTGCAGGGCGGTGAGCTCGTCGAGCTTCCTGTGCGCGGTCTTGAGATCGGTGATGTCCATGAGGTTCATCAGCAGAACCTGCTCGTTCAGGTACGAGATGACGGCAAAGGTCACCACAACCCACCTCACATCGCCCTGCCTGGTGACAAGCCTCAGCTCCAGAGGCTGGTGGTGTGTATCGGGAAGCGCTTTCCCCTGGAAAAAATCCTGCACCAGACCGAGATCGTCCGGGTGGATCAGTGATGCCGGGTCGATCTCCAGAAGCTCCGCCTCGGCATACCCCGAATATTCCTGGAGCTTGGGGTTCACGAACTGGAACTTCCCCCCGTGGATCATGCACAGACCGACCTGGGAGCTCTTCACCAGGCTCTGATTCATGGCTACCGCCGTGTCCCGCTCCGTGAAATCCTCCAGGTGCATGATCGCCAGATTGGGATGGACGAAGACATAGGTGATTTCCGTGATGCGGTCATCCCCGGTGCTGAACATCCGGTAGAGGGTCTTCTTTCTGAAAATCGCCTGCTCCCGGCAGCACCGCTGGAGGTCCTGGAGAATGTCCTCCCTGTCGCGGTAAAGCTCGCCGGCGGTTCGGCCCATGTAATTCTTGATGCGGTCTTTGGTCGACTCGATAGCCTGAGCGTCGTACCCGATGAGAACGAATTCGCCGTTTCTTTTTTCCCAGGTCAGGCTGAGCATGGGAATCCCCTTGGGCTGAGGGCTGCGCTCAGGGGCCAGTGAGTTGTGGAGGTAATGTTTGCACCAGTAACGCTCGCTCACATCTCTGACAAAGACAAGGACAAATTTGCTCCCACGATGGGTGATCGTCTGGTTGCAGTACTGAATCGGGAAGACAGTTCCGGATTTCTTGCGGCTGCTGACCCATACGAACATCCCCCCTGTGGCGGTTTGATCCATGAGGTCGGGGACGGTCTTCGCCACCTCCGAGGGAAACAGGTCCCTGAGCATGAGACCGGACATCTCTTCCCGCGAATATCCGTACAGCTCAAGAGCCGCCTCATTGCACTGGAGGATCTCGCCCGTCAGGGCGACCACGAAAACTGCATCGGGAAACTGATCGAAGATGAGGCGGTAGAGGTCCGCGTCCTTTTGTGGCATCTCTCCGGCAGGCCCGCTCTGGGGGGGTATGCCGGGGAGGTCGGTGATGGGATGCCGCTTTGTCATTTGACGGTTTTCCTTTGCCGAGAAGGATAGAGCCCGACTCCGGCCTTGTCAAGCTTGGACGCCTGCCCTCAGGATACCGGCGGGTCCGATCCTTTGTGGCGGTGTTATTTTATGAGGTTGTTTTCCACCGCATAGAAGGTGAGCTGGGCATTGTTCTTCATATTCATCTTTTCCAAGATGTTCGACCGGTAGGTGCTGATGGTCTTCACACTCAGGTTCAGATTTTGCGCCACCTCGGTTACGGTCTTGCCCGAAGCCAGAAGGAGCATGACCTGATACTCCCGGTCCGAGAGCTTTTCATGCGGCTGTTTGGCGCTGTGCCGGTCGATCTCCGATGCCAGGATCTCGGCCAGCGTCTGGCTGACATATCTTCCGCCCCGGGATACCCGGTGTATGGCCTGTATGAGCTCGACAGGGGCGCTCGCCTTGGTGAGATACCCGGACGCACCCGCCCTCAGCGCCCGCACTGCGTACTGCTCCTCGGGATAGATGCTCAGAATGAGGATCCCGACATTCGGTTTGATCTGCCTGATCTCAGAAATGATCTCGAGCCCGCTCCTCCCCGGCATGCCGATATCCAGCAGGACCAGATCGCACGCGTTCTTCCAGAGAAAATCGATGACCTCGCCTCCGTTTTGCGCCTCGCCCGCAACCTCGATATCGGGCTCGTCAACCAGAATCTGTCTCAGACCGGTTCTCACGATCGGGTGATCATCGGCGATGAGAACTCTGACCATTCGCTGCTCCTTCTCTGCTCTTCATACCACGGCTCAAAACCGGTGCGCCTCTTGCCCGAACTCCGCCGCAGGCCAGTGATGCAATGCAGCCCGTTATCGTCACAGGCATTTCCCTGGTGCTACTGCACAATCCTTGTGATCATGAAAAGCCTCCCTACCGCATCACATGAGGCTGACCGCGGGCCATCTCTTTCAATACACGCTATCCTGCCAATTATTGGCCGTGAGTTCAAGTTCTTTATTGGCTCTTTGCAGATACCGGATAACACATGATCAAGCCCTGGGCCCAGTGAAATATTTTACCTATGATTTGGGTAAATTATTTCTTCCACATCGCTACTTGCTACAGACCGGTTATTTAGTTGATTGAAATTAATTCATATATTTTCTGGCATGCACCTTGCTCATTGAAATGATTATATTTTAATATAATAAGTTTTTTGGGGCTTCGTGGGAAAAGGGGGGTTTTCATATGTTCGATGCGAAAACCGATATGCAGGATGATCAGAGATGCGGGCATGCCGCTGAAATCATCAACGACCTGATCAGAAGCGAATGCCAGGGCTTTATCCTCCCCCCTTCCGAAGTAAGGCGCCTGCTGGGCATACCGGGCCATTACCATACCTGGTATCTTCACAGGAGCATCACGGTATTGAGGAAGAAGCTTGCAAACACCTTTGTCTCAATGGCGATAAGCCCCGAGCATGGAATCAGCTTCACCCTCTACAGAGCCCCAAGCAAGGCCATGGTGCGGGTATCTCCCGTCAACTGATCGGGCCGGGCGGAGTCGTTCGTTGGAGGTCTATGACAAAGAATCGATCAGATGCCGCGAGGCGACTGGGCGCGCCGTTTGACATATCCGACGGGATACGGCTGTTCTCAGAGCTGTAACCCGTAGGCAAAACAGCATACAACATATCCCTCCCTCTTTCCCAATAAAACCGGGTCCTCTTGGAAGGACCCGGTTTTGCTCTTCCAGCCCGTCCTCGACAATACGAATCCCCGGGAAGAAGGCGGCGGGAGCGGTCCGACCCGGTTCAGGTCCCGGGCACAGAGGGCCTTCATCATCCAGAGGCCACACAGAAGCCCTGAGCTGGCCGCTGCTGCTTGATTTAGCAAAATTGCTTTTTATATCTACCTCTATGGCGCGTGGTCTTTGAGTCACCCGCCGCCCCAAATAAAGGAACATTGTGGAAATCTGGCCTGGGAAACCTTATCCTCTGGGTGCAACATTCGACGGGTTCGGAACGAACTTCTCCATTTTCTCGGAAACGGCTGAGAGGGTTGAGCTCTGCCTTTTCAACGACTCCGGAGAAGAGACCCGCCTGGATCTTCCCGAGGTGACCGCCTACTGCTGGCACATCTACCTGCCGGGCACAGGACCGGGGCAGCGGTACGGGTTTCGGATACACGGCCCCTGGGACCCCCTTTCGGGCCTCAGGTTCAATCCGGCCAAGCTCCTGCTCGACCCATACGCCAGGGCGATCGAAGGACAGGTCCGGTGGAATCCGGCAATGTTTCCCTACAGTTTCATGAAGGAGGCCGATCATATCGAGATGAGCGACAGCGCTCCCTTTGCACCAAGGTCGGTGGTGGTGAATCCGTACTTCGACTGGGCCGAAGACCGACCCATACGGCGTCCGCTCCACGAGACAATCATCTATGAAATCCACGTCAAGGGGTTCACCTGCCGACACCCGGACGTCCCCGAGGGAATCCGGGGCACGTATACCGCACTCACGCACCCTGCGATTCTTGGGTATCTCAAAGATATGGGGATCACCGCCGTTGAGCTCATGCCGATTCACCAGTTCATCCATGACGAGCACCTCATCCAGAAAGGCCTGAGAAATTACTGGGGATACAGCTCCATCGGATACTTCGCCCCCCACAACGAATACTCGAGCACCGGACAGGCGGGCCAGCAGGCCCAGGAATTCAAGCAAATGGTCAAGGTGCTGCACGATGAAGGAATCGAGGTGATCCTGGACGTGGTCTACAACCACACGGCCGAAGGCAACCATTTGGGCCCCATGCTCTGTTTCAAGGGCATCGACAATACTGCGTATTATCGCCTGGAGGAGAGCGACAGGCGCTATTACACGGACTACACCGGCACCGGAAACAGCTTGAACATGGCGCATCCCCATGTATTGCAGCTCATCATGGATTCGCTTCGCTACTGGGTGCTCGATATGCATGTGGACGGCTTTCGTTTCGATCTCGCGGCCGCGCTTGCCCGGCAGCTCCATGACGTGGACAGGCTGTCGGCCTTTTTCGACCTCATTCAGCAGGATCCGGTGGTCGGGCAGGTGAAGCTCATCGCCGAGCCTTGGGACATCGGCATAGGCGGCTATCAGGTGGGAAACTTCCCGCCCCAGTGGTCGGAATGGAACGGAAAATACCGGGACTGCATCCGGGACTTCTGGCGGGGGCAGAATCAGACCCTGGGTGAATTCGCCTACCGCTTCACCGGAAGCTCGGACCTGTACGAAAACACCAGCCGCCGTCCTTTCGCAAGCATCAATTTCGTCACCGCCCATGACGGGTTCACCCTGCATGATCTCGTGTCGTACAACGACAAACACAACGAGGCAAATCTGGAAGACAGCCGCGACGGCGAAGGAAACAACCGATCCTGGAACTGCGGTGTGGAAGGCCCGACCGGCGATCCCGACATTCTCGCCCTGCGCTCCAGGCAGAAGCGCAATTTCCTTTCCACCCTGATGCTCTCCCAGGGAGTTCCCATGCTCCTGGGAGGTGACGAGATAGGCCGCACTCAGCGGGGCAACAACAACGCCTACTGCCAGGACAACGAGATTTCCTGGTTCGACTGGGAGAATCAGGACTCCCAGCTTCTTGCGTTCACCAGGCATCTGACCGCATTGAGGAAAAATCATCCGGTCTTCAGGAGGAGAGGATGGTTCCAGGGAAGGCCGATCCATGGGAAAAAAGGGCACGACATATGCTGGTTCACCCCCGACGGCCACGAGATGGAGGAAGAAAACTGGGAGGAGGGCTTCGCGAAATCCATCGGCATTTTCCTCAATGGGGACGGCATTCCCAGCATGGACGAGAGGGGAAACCAGATCAGGGACGACAGCTTCTATCTGCTCATCAACGCCCATCACGAGCCGCTGACCTTCACCATACCCTGCCAGGCGTGGGGGAAGAACTGGGTGAAGGTGTTCGATACCGTGGACGGGGTTTTTCAGCATGAAGGCCCTCCGCTCTCGCCCGAAGACGAGATCGAGGTGCAGGGGCGTTCACTGATTCTTTTCAAGAGGGCGTCATGACATGCAAGACATTCTCTGTGCGACCTACCGCATCCAGTTCCAGCCGGAGTTTACATTTTTCGATGCCGCTCATATCCTGGGCTATCTCGCAGACCTCGGTGTGAGCCATGTGTATACATCCCCCTATCTCCAGGCGGCCAAAGGCAGCACGCACGGATATGATGTAGTGAATTACACGAAAGTCAATCGGGAGCTGGGCGGAGCGGACGGACACGAGCGGTTCCTCGAGGCCCTGAAAAAAAGGGGCATGGGCCAGGTCATCGATATCGTCCCCAACCACATGGCCATTACCGGAAGCGAGAATGTCTGGTGGTGGGATGTCCTGGAAAACGGCCAATCGAGCCAGTATGCATCTTTTTTCGATGTGGACTGGGATCCTGCGGAATGCCGGTTCGGAAACAAGATCCTGCTCCCCATCCTGGGCGATCACTTCGGAAGGGTGCTGGAAAATGGAGAAATCAGCCTGGAGCGGGATCAGGGCGGCTTTTTTATCCGCTACCACGAGAATCTGTTTCCGGTCTGCCCCCGGTCTCTCGCACCGCTCATCGCCAGGGCCGGAGAGGACATCTCCTCGAGGGAGCTTCTCTTCCTCGCCGACGCCCTCGCCTCGCTGCCGCAGGCCTCCGCCTCTGACCGGGAAAGCATCCGGCGGAGGCACCGCGACAAAGAGGTCATCCAGGTCTTTCTGGAAAGGCTTCTCAACGACCATCCCGAGACAGCCAGGCGCCTCGATGCGCTCATCGCGGAGCTCAACGAAAGCCCGGATTCCATGGAGGCCCTGCTGGAAGACCAGAACTACCGTCTGGCTTACTGGCGTGCAGCGAATCAGGATCTGGGATACCGCCGCTTCTTCGATATCAACTCGCTCGTGGGACTGCGCATAGAAGATGAGGAAGTGTTCGAGGAGAGCCACCGACTCATCCTCGAGTGGCTCCGTGAAGGCATAATCCGCGGCATGCGCATCGACCATCCCGACGGCCTCCGTGACCCGTCCGCATACCTGGGCAGGCTCCGCAGGGAGGGGCCGGAATCATGGATCCTGGTCGAAAAGATCCTCCAGCCCGATGAGCGCCTGCGTCCGGACTGGCCTGTCGATGGCGCCACAGGGTATGAATTCACCAACCTTCTGACGCACCTTCTGACAGATTCTAAGAGCAGGGAGGCCCTCACCGGCTTCTATGCCGAATTCACCGGAGAAACACGGGAATATGGAGAGGTTCTCGAGGAGAAGCGCCTGCTGGTCATCGACAGCCTCTTCGGAAGCGATCTGAACCGGCTCACCTCGCTGATGCTCGCTGTCTGTGAGCGTCACCGCAGGTATCGCGACTACACCCGTCAGGACATCTTCCAGGCCCTTCGCGAAATTCTGGCTGTCTTTCCGGTCTACCGCACATACATAAACGCGGATACAGGCTGGATCTCGGACCATGACAGACGCATCGTCACAGCCGTGATCGAGCGCTCGAAAAAGAATGCGGAAGTGGACCCCGTTCTGCTGGACTTCCTGGGAGACATCTTCCTGTTGAAGATCACCGGAGAGATCGAATCAGAGCTGGTCATGCGCTTTCAGCAGCTAACCCCGCCGGTCATGGCCAAGGGGGCGGAGGACACCGCATTCTACACCTACAACCGTTTCATCGCCTTCAATGAGGTCGGGGGAGACCCCTCGATGTTCGGCATCGACGCCGAAACCTTTCATCTCAGAATGAAGGAGCAGCTGAAGACCCACCCGCTCACCATGCTCTCTACCTCGACCCACGACACGAAGCGGAGCGAGGATGTCAGGGCACGGCTCGCGGTCGTTTCCGAGATCCCTCAGAGATGGTGCGAGTCGGTCCGCAGGTGGTCCGCCAGGGCCGAGCGTTACCGGCAGGACGGCCTCCCCGACAGGAACACGGAGTACTTTCTCTATCAGACACTGGTCGGCGCCTGGCCACTTGAGGAGGACCGTCTTCTGTCCACCATGGAAAAGGCTTCGCGCGAGGCCAAGACACACACCTCCTGGACAGAGCCGGACTCCCGGTATGAAAAGGCTTTGCAATCATTCGTCTCCTCTGTATACAGCGACCCGGTCCTTATGGACGACCTCGGATCGTTCGTCAAGGTGGTGGAATGCGCGGGGAGAATCAACTCTCTGTCACAGACCCTGCTCAAGCTCACCGCACCGGGTGTTCCCGATATCTATCAGGGCTGCGAGCTGTGGGACTTGAGCCTCGTCGATCCGGACAATCGCAGGCCGGTGGACTATACCCTGCGCCGCGAATTGCTGGAAAAGGTCAGGACCATGAATGAGCAGGAGGTTCTCCTGGACATGGACTCCGGCAGTCCGAAGCTCTGGCTGACACATCGGGCCCTCGGACTGCGAAGGATGATGCCGGAAGTTTTCGGAGAAAAGGCCTCCTACGAGCCCCTGGAGATGTACGGGCCGAAATCCGAATACGCCTTCGGATTTGTGCGGAACGATACGGTGGCGGTCGTGGTGCCCCGTCTGGTTCTCAAGTGCGGAGGGTCCTGGGGCGACACAGAGGCGGGAGAGCTCGAAGGAACATGGAAGAATGTGTTTTCAGAGAGAAAGCATCGGGGCCCCCGGATCAGGCTCGGCGAGGTCCTGGAGCGCTTTCCGGTTGCCCTTATGATAAAGGAGAGCTGATGCCTGAATGCCTGCAGGGGATCGAGCCCGCATCAAACAGACAGACGGCATGAGCGTCTCCGGAGGTGGAGGATGGCTGTAACCAGGGTATGGGCGCCTTTCGCCCGCACGGTGATGATGATTGTCGGCGGGAAGCACTACCCCATGTCGGACGAGGGCCTCGGGTGGTGGATACTGGACAGTCCGCAGGCCGGACATGGAGTCGATTACGCGTTTGTCCTCGACGGATCGGAGCCTCTTCCCGATCCCCGGTCCCCCTGGCAGCCCTACGGCGTCCACGGCTTCTCACGGATGCTCGACCATTCCCTCTTCGCCTGGACCGATGCCCGATGGCAGCCGCCGCCCCTTTCCAGCGCGGTGATCTACGAGCTGCACACAGGAACGTTCAGCCCGTCAGGCACGTTTCTAGGCGTTGCGGAAAAGCTGGATTATCTCGTCGACCTGGGCATAACCCATATCGAGCTCATGCCGGTAAACAGCTTCCCGGGCCGAAGGGGATGGGGCTACGACGGAGTGGACATCAACGCCCCCCACGAGCCCTACGGCGGCCCCGTGCAGCTCAAACGGCTGGTGGACGCTTGCCACGAGAAGGGTCTCGCCGTGATTCTCGATGTGGTCTACAATCACCTCGGCCCCGAGGGCAACTACCTGGGCCGTTTCGGGCCCTATTTCACCGACCGGTATTCTTCCGCCTGGGGCAGCGCCGTGAATTTTGACGGGACTGGCAGCGACGAGGTGCGCCGGTTCTTCATCGACAATGCGATCATGTGGATGAGGGACTATCACGTGGACGCCCTTCGCCTGGATGCAGTGCAGGGAATCATTGACACCTCTGCGGTTCATTTTCTGGAGCAGCTTTCCGGGGAAGTGGGCAAGCTCCGGGCACAGCTGGGGCGCAACCTCTCACTGATAGCGGAGAGCAACCTGAACGATCCCCGCATCATTGAGCCGTGCGAGGCCGGCGGCTACGGGATGGACGCCCAGTGGAGCGACGATCTCCACCACGCCCTGCACACCGTGCTCACCGGAGAGAGCAACGGATATTATGAAGACTTCGGAACGCTGTCCGATCTCGCCCAGGCCCTCCAGGAGATATTCGTCTACAACGGGCGCTATTCGGCCTTCAGGGGCCGGAGACATGGGAGGCCTGTCCGGAACGTGTCCGGCCACAAATTTCTCGCCTATCTGCAGAACCACGATCAGATCGGGAACCGGGCCCTGGGAGAGAGGGCGAGTCATCTCATGAATGCGTCAAGGGTCATGATCGGTTCGGCCCTCGTGTTCACCTCTGTCTGTATTCCTCTGATTTTCCAGGGTGAGGAATGGGGCGCCTCGTCACCTTTTCAGTACTTCACCGATCATCAGGACCAGGAGCTTGCCAGGGCGGTGGCGGCAGGGAGGAAAAACGAGTTCGCAGCCTTCGGATGGGCGCCTCAGGACATTCCCGATCCGCAGGACGCCGCAACGTTCGAACGATCCAGGCTCGATTGGAGCGAGGTCGGAAATCACCCGCACGCCTCCATCCATGCATGGTACAAGAGCCTGATCAGACTCCGCCGAGAGCTTCCCGAGCTCAAGGACGGTGATCCGGGCAAGGTGCTGATATCGCACAACGATGAAGAACAGTGGATGGTCGTCAGCAGGGGATCTGTCATGGTCGCATGCAACTTTTCGCATCAGGAGAGAGAAATCGGTCTCTACGAAGGGCGGAGGAGAGAGGTGCTGCTCGCTTCTCACAGCGGCGTCGCCCACCGGGACGGCTCCCTCGTCATGCCCGCAGAATCCGTTGCCGTTCTCTTTCTGCACCGGGGGTGACATCTCCTCGGGTCCGAATGGACGCCGGTGATCTCTCCTTCCTTCTGGCGCGATGCTCTGCACCGGCACGCTCTTTCCGCAGCGGCGCGGCAGTGCGCTCGTCGGCAGCCTGTCTTCAAAGGCGCTGGTGAAAAACGACAGGCAGGTCTTGTGAGCGCTCTGTTTCTCTCGATCCATATGAATTCACGGAAAAGATCTTTCAGGGCAAGCCCCGCGCCCAATTCCACTGTGCACGGGCGGGAATGCAGCCCTCAAAGGCAATGCCTCCGGGTGCGGCCGCGGCAGGGGAACACTCCGCGTTGCCGTTGAGACGACGGCATTTTATTTCAAGGTTATCCGGCGTTTCGAGCAGCGAACGAGAGCTTGATATGCAGATGTTCTGCAAGCACTATATTCTCAGGGAGAATATCGGGGCGCGCGGCGTCTCTGGAGGCATTTCGGGTGCGTCCGCCTGCGCGTCGCCGCCATTCTCCGTGCAATAAGAAAAATGTCTGTCGGCCGGACAGCTCCGACTGTTTCACGGATTCGGGCCATTATTTTCCGGCTGGCGTCGCGGTCCCCCGCTGCCGGCCCGGGCCGATGCATGCGCATTTCATATGGGACAAGACGCCTTTTCAGACAAGGATGCCATGGAAACGACTCGGTCGATATATCAGCAAGGCAGGAATTACTGGAAGAAAGGCAAAGCTCACCGTGTTTCTTTCATCATCGACGCCCAGGCATATTTTAAGGCCTTTGTCGAAGCCGTTCTGAAAGCAGAGCGAAGCGTCTACATCACCGGCTGGGATATCGACAGCCAGCTCAAGCTTCTCCGCGGTGACGACAAGCCCGACTTCCCTATCCATCTCGGAGAATTCCTGAACTATGCCGTGCGGGTAAAACCGCACCTCCACGTCAATATCCTCGTCTGGGACTTCTCGGCCCTCTACACCTTCAAGCGCGAGCCGCTGCCCGCATGGAAATTCAGGTGGAAAACGGGTGAGCGGGTCCATTTCCGCCTGGATAAATACCTGCCCCCCGGGGCATCGCATCATCAGAAGATCGTTGTTATCGACGACCGCATCGCTTTCAACGGCGGCATCGACCTCACCCACGTACGCTGGGACACCCCGGAGCATCTTCCCGACGACCCCCGCAGAACAGACCCCTGGGAAGAAAACTACCCGCCGTTCCATGACGTGCAGATGCTCGTGGACGGCGAGCCGGCCGCCATACTCGGAGAGCTCTTCCGCCAGCGGTGGAGATACGCTGCGGGCAAAAAGCTGCCCGGGCCGGAGCAGACGGTGTCGGATCCGTGGCCGCAGTCGTGTCTCCCGGATATCACCGAGATCGATATCGCGGTCTCGCGGACACAGGGCCGATACCGCGAAAAGCCCGAAATCCGCGAGGTGGAAGCGCTCTGGGCGGATGCCATTGCATCCGCCCGCAGGCATATCTATATCGAGTCGCCGTTCTTCACCTCTTCGAAGATCGCAGGCGCCATCGCCAAGAGGCTCTACGAAGAGAGCGGGCCGGATATCGTGGTCGTGACGAGAAAGAAGAGCCACGGTTGGCTCGAAGAGAGCACCATGGATGCGATCAGGGCGCACCTGGTCCGGCGGGTGCAGCGGGTGGATACGGCAGGCAGGTTCGGGATCTACTTCACCGAATACACCGGCAGGGCCGACCTTCTCTTCGAGGTTCACAGCAAGGTCCTCATCGTGGATGACACCTTTCTTCGGATCGGGTCTTCGAATGTGTCCAACCGCTCCATGGGTCTGGACTCGGAATGCGACCTCAGCCTCGAGACATGGGGGCACCCGGATGCCGCGGAGGCCTGTACGATGCTGCGGAACAGGCTTCTGGGGGAGCATCTAGGATCGACCCACCTGGAGGTCGGCAACACTGTCCGGACGAGCGGGTCCTTGATCAGGACGATCGAAATCCTTGGCGGAGGCGTCCGCACCCTGCGTCCTCTCGAAATCACTTCTATCGAGAAAAACATCCTTTCAGAGCCTTTCCTGGTGGACCCCGAGCGCCCGATGGATCCGGATGAGTTCATCGAGCGGTTCATAGACAGGGAGGACCATTACTCGGGAAGGAAGCGCCTCATAGTCTTTTCCGCTCTGGTTCTCATCCTGATCGCCCTTGCGGCGGCATGGAAATGGACGCCGCTGGCCCAGTATCTGGATATCGGCATCATCTCGGGCCAGATTCAGACGGTGAGCGACTACCGTCTCATGCCCGCAATCGTTCTGCTGCTGTATGTGCTGGGCGGTCTGGTGGTATTCCCGGTGACGGCCATGGTAGCCATAACCGCTGTGCTCTTCCCGCCCCTGACGGCACTGGCCGTCTCCATAACCGGTGCGATGATGAGCGCATCGGTCGTCTATTGGATCGGCAGGGTGCTGGGGAGGGATTTCGTCCGGAAGGTGGCGGGGCAGAGAATCAATCAGCTCAGCAGGCGGCTCGCCAGACAGGGGCTTCTTACCGTGACCATCATCAGGTTCATTCCGGTGGCGCCCTTTTCTGTCGTCAATCTCGTGGCGGGAGCTTCTCATATAGGGTTCCGCGATTACTTCATCGGCACACTCATCGGTATGTCGCCGGGATTCGTCGCCATCACCCTGTTCACGGAATCTCTCCTGAGCTTTCTTTTCGAGCCCAGCATCCTGAATATCACCATCCTCGGGGGCATCACCCTGGCGGCGATCATCCTCCTGGTATGGCTGAAGAGGCGTATCGCCGGGAAAATCGACCAGTCCTCCGGGGAGAGCGCCTCATGACCTCAAGAGGGCAACAGGCCGCACGCCCGGAAAAAATAAAGGTCGCAACATACAATATCCACGGATGGATCGGCACAGATCATCGACAGATACCCATGCGGGCCATCAGGGTCATCAGCGAGCTCGACGCCGATATCGTGGCCCTTCAGGAAGCCAACTTCTCACTGGAAGAAGGCGGCCATCTCGACGAGGCGTTCTTTTCCACGCTGACGGATATGGAGGTGGTCCTCGGCCCCACGTTCTTCAAGTACTCCCTTCACTTCGGGAATGCCCTGCTGAGCAGATTCCCCATCACGCGGTTCCACCGCATCGATCTGAGCGCTCACCCGTACGAGCCAAGGGGCGCCATCGATGCAATAATCCGGATCGGAGACAAAACGATCAGGGTGCTGACCGCACACCTGGGGCTGAGGGCGATAGAACGGAGATTTCAGGCGGACATGCTCATCAGGACCCTCTCGGGCGGTTTTCAGGGAACGGTCGTCGTCCTGGGCGACTTCAACGAATGGACCTTGCGGCGCGCAGCCCTGAGGAAGCTCTATTCGCTGTTCGGAAAAGCGAAGAGCCCCAGGACCTTCCCCTCCATCTTCCCCCTTCTCTCGCTCGACAGGATCATGGTGTCGCCCCCGGAGGCTCTGGTGGAGATCAGGGCACACAGGAGCCTCGATACCATCATGGCGTCCGACCACCTGCCTGTCACAGGCATCGTCGAGGTTTGAACCCCGCCATGAACAGGATCGGTGAAACGACTGGAGGATTTTGTTCCGCAAGAACAGGCGATAGGCTCAAATGTGCATCAGCCGGGAGTTCATCTTGCGCATATACAAGAAAGGATGAGATAAGAACTGACAATAGCCTCTTATCTAAGGTTATAGATAACGTGCCAGAATCAGAAGCTTGGAATTTCCTGCAAGAACCATGACTATCATTCTGATATCATAACCACAATCAATCAATATATTACAAATATCTTTACTTTCAAGCTTCTTATGCTGAGATCAAAAAGCAGGGCATGAAATCAGCCCTGCTATGATCTACTTGAGCCCGAATGCTATTTCCTTAAACTTTTTCTGAATCCAGCAAGCCCGAGTAAACCTGAGCCAAGCAGGAGCATAGTTGCGGGTTCGGGTACAGGGGCTGGAGCAGGATCAGGATAAGGAGTATAGTCATATGAGATGGTCAAGCTTCCCATGGTTGACAAGGAAAAGGGGACATCGAATACTGTGGTGACGATATTGGTGTTTTGCATGAAGAGGATCTGATTTATTGGTGCGCCCGTGTCAATGAAGTCTGCCATATAACCGCTCACGGTCAATGGTGAAGAACAGACGAATCCTGTCGTATTCGTGGTGGTAAGATCAGCTCTCCCTGCTTGATCAGTGATATCATTAAACGTGAAATTGTAGGTAAATGCGTTATCAAATGTCTCGTACGCAGCATAACCCAAAGGGTCGTACCACGCACTCATCCAACTGAACATGGCAGGTGACTCAAAGATAAAATATTTATTTCCGGCACCCATGAATTGCTGATCTACAAAAATATTGTACACATACCCAATAGGACTCATGCCGGCGAACGCGGGACAGGCAGTATAATCGACGTGGGTCTGTCCGCTGATTGAGACGCTTACCGAGTTGAGTGTACCCAAGGATGGATCGAACGGAGTGACATCAATATTACTCACCGTGGGATCATGATTCACGTTGTTTGAAGCAGAAAACAGGCTGCTATAAGAGATGACAAGTGCGTTCGCCTGCCCGCTCGCCAGAGACAGGAAAGCAATCGAAATACACGATATCAGTAATTTTTTCATGGATGTGTCCTTTCTCATAATTGTGCCATCATGATTTGTGCCTATTATGAAAGCAATAATAAAGCCAAAACCATAACTGTTTGATCTTACATTAGATATGATTTGGCCGAGAAAACTTAAATGATTATATCGTAAGAATTTTCGACACCTTATAGAATAATATATACACATGAATGATAAGGAGCCTGAACGAGAGCCTGAACTTAGCGGTTACTTTGAAACTGTAAATAAATCCGACAGATAAATGGAACCTGTGGCCGCCATACTCATTTTCTTTTGCCGACTGTCGCTATGTCTGTTTATGGCAGCTATGGTGTGTATCGTTCTTGAAAGCCATTGATATCGTGCCAGTATCTATACTTCTGTCCCACCTCAAGGAAAGAGTAGATATATGATAAATATTAACATAGAGAGCCAAAGCCTTCTATAAATATGTGGATACGTTGCGTAATGCCTGGTTATTATGATTATCGACAATACTATGACCTCTACAGGAACAATACAATGCTCCTTTCTCAATCCTGTAGGTACAGAGGTAGACTGTCTCTCGTTATGGTCAGGGGCAACTCTCTTTTTTTAGTAAAAGGCTTTTTGTTTTCCATTACCCACTCAATCAAACTTACTGAAGCGGTTGCCCCATCCGATTCCATGAGTTGATTACTTACTGTCTTAAGCCGTTGGTTTAGTTCTGCGTCTTTCCTAAGGCCCTCCACCGCATTGCTGAGAGTATCAGCACTAAGCAAGGCCATATCAATACGATAACCCAGCCCATGAAACTCTATTCTGGATGCATTGTCATGCTGCTCTCCTCCAACTGGAAGGACAATAACAGGCTTCCCATGATAGAGCGTTTCATTCAGAGTGTTATTTCCACCATGACTGACTACAAGATCTATTCGTTTCAAAAGCTCGGCTTGTGGTACTGATTGAAAAAGCATTACATTCGAGTTATAGCGTTTTCTGGAAATCTTATCGTAGGCCCCACCAGCGCTCACAATAATTTGATAATGAGGATTCTCTTGAAGGGCTCTAATAATATCTTGGTAGATCTTGGGCTTATCGTTGAATACAGTCCCTAGTGAAACATATATCTTGTATTTATCCTCGCATAATTCGTCATAAGGAAACGAGGATCTATTAATCCCCATGTTCATGAATATAGGCCCAACATACACTGTGTTAGGACCTAAGTTATAACGGGGTATATCAATAGCTTCATGAGTCGCTACAAGATTTAGCCATGGTGAATAAGGCATCTTAAGCAAATCAAAGTTAACAGGTTTGAGTGAAAATGCCTTCCTTGCCCGGTTGACAGTTGTAATAAGTCTCTTGGATAATTCCTGCTCTTTTTCTCTGAATATTCTTTTGGGGTGGGTATCCTGAGTGGAAACTGGAAGTCCGCTACCGAATGGAGGAACGTCTTTCCCTCCAAAAGGGAGCCCGCTATGATAGATCATTATGTAAGGCAAATTATTCAACTCCGCTACGAGGGGCGTTGAATAAAAGAAAAAGTCTGAAACAATTATATCGGGCTTAAAATTCTTCACAAGCCTACTTATACGTCTTGTAAAACTTTTAATCCCAGAGCTAAAGAACCGAATCGCAGTTATTGTTTCTTCAAACATTTTTTTTGTCGGAATGAGCGCTGCAAGGTAGATGTACGGAAGAGGCGGAAAAAGAAGATTTATATCGATGCCTCGCGAACGGATTATCTCAGGGACGATTTTCCCATTATAAAACACCTTGAACATCTTGATCCTCGGGTCAGCGAGGTTTGACCCAGGGACAACGAATTGAATGTCGTGCCCATTCTCCCTCATCTTCAAAGCAATAGTAAGAAGGCTGTTCAAGTGCCCTATGGTAGGGTGGGTAAGAAATATAACTTTACTCATTAGAGATCAAACATATCCCTTCATATATGGCTAAAAGAAAAAATTGCCACTCAAAAGGCTGAATCTCAATTATGCTCACATCACAGAATACTTCCCGTAAATTTTTGTTATTTAAATAATATTATATTATAAAAAATGGTATTTCCACAATCAATGTTTGAACTTCGTGCCTCACGGTGAAACTTAATTACCAATGATTTCTCGATAAAAAGATAAATCTTTATAAAGCCCATGTAATGACCCCCTGGAATCAATACCGATTACGCGGCTAATTTCTGTTTGTACTCGACCGGGGAGAGGTAGCCGAGTTCCTGGTGGGGGCGCTCGGTGTTGTACTCTTCAATCCAGTCTTCGATAATCCTTTTTGCCTCAGTGAAGGAGTCAAATTCCTGAAGCCAGATGCATTCAGAAGTTGTACCGGTTTTTAGGACAGGGCGATAAGTGGATCTTGCTCAAGAGATGTTGATGAAATTGGGTCAACGAAAGGAGCAAGTACATAAAGAGGAAGAGAAGGAACCAATCAGCGAGTTTCAAAGCGGAAGTAGCGTTGGCTGCGATCCGGAGAGACAAGACGCTGGTGGAGATCAGGGCACACAGGAGCCTCGATACCATCATGGCGTCCGACCACCTGCCTGTCACAGGCATCGTCGAGGTTTGAACCCCGGCATGAACAGGATCGGTGAAACGACTGGAGGATTTTGTTCCGCAAGAACAGGCGATAGGCTCAAATGTGCATCAGCCGGGATTTGATCTTGCGCATATACAAGAAAGGATGAGATAAGAACCGACAATAGCCTCTTATCTAAGGTTATAGATGGCGTGCCAGGAGTTACACTCTGAGTTTTGCGACAGATAGATAACTCTCTTCAGGAGATCATCTGTTTTTGTATCCAACAACAACTGACGGTTTTCCTCAGGTATCTGAAATTTGACCCGACCTGCCAGTAGCTATAGAAATAAAAGTCAGGTATGCTCTTTCTTGGGGTTTCGATATTCGAGAGTTACCCAAAAGCCATCTAGTAACATTACGAATGCGTTCGTATTTGATGTTATATATCGACACACTCCGAATTGATTCGGTATATCATTCCGATTGAAGCGGTGGGGCACACAGCGTACCGTCCTCTGCAATCGGTTGTCGGGCGGCAGCTACGAGTAGCTCTATGCAACGTTGCTTGTCGTTCGCCCTCCACGCTTCGCTACACCACCGCGTTCCGCCGTGCGGCCTCGCGGAACCACTGCGCGCTGAGCTTCGGAGTGCGCTTCAAAGTCTTGAAATCGACATAGACCATGCCAAAGCGATTGCCGTAACCCTCCATCCACTCGAAGTTGTCCATCATGCTCCAGTGGAAATAGCCCTTGACAGGCACACCGTCCGCCGTGGCGCGCTGCAGTTGCGTGAGGTATTGCCTGAGGAACATGACACGGTCGGTGTCGTAGACGATCCCATCGTCAGCGATAACGTCGTCGCTGGCGCAGCCGTTCTCGGTGATGTAGATCTCCTTCGCTCCCCACAGCGACTGGACGAATCTGGGTGCCCAGTAGATCGACTCCGGCGCAAATACAAGCCAGCTGTTGAGCATCCTCGGATGCGCCTTGGCGAACGGGATCTGCCGCCAGCCGGGCCGCTCGTCGGAGGCCAGCACGTAGAACGTCGGCTTGTAGACATTGATACCGACGAAGTCCAAAGGAGAGGCGATGATCTTCAGGTCTGCGTCGTTAAACTTCGGCGCATTCTTCCCGAGCTTCGCGAGATAGGCGTCGGTGTACTTGCCTTCGAGCATGACGGTGAGGAACTCCGCGTTCAGCTCACGCGTGGCTGTCTGCGCCGCCTTGATATGCTCTGGAGCTTCGATCATCGGCACGGCGACCTGGATCACCTCCGCGGGACCGACCATGGTTCCGGCTTTCGCCCGGGCGCGAATGGCCTGCACCGCGAGTCCATGGCCGAGGACCGCGTGATGCCGCACCTGGGCGATCTCGCTAGGGCCGACGTCCATGCCCGGCGCCATCTCGAAGCGGACCTTCTTGCTGCCGACGTCCACCATGCGACCTTGGTAGCCCATCGACGTGAAGGACACGAATTCGTTGATGGTGAAGAAGTAGCGTATGCGGTCGGAGAGCTTTTCTGCAACATAGCCGGCGTAGTCACCGAACGCCTTGGCGGTATCGGCAGAGCGCCAGCCGCCATACTTGTCCTGCAGCGCCTGCGGCAGGTCCCAATGATACAGCGTGGCAAAGGGCTCGATCCCCTTTTCGCGCAACTCGTCGGTCAATCGCTTGTAGAAGTCGACGCCCTTCGGGTTCGGCGTACCGGTGCCCTGCGGAAAAATGCGCGGCCAGGCGATGGAAAAGCGGTATGCATTCGCGCCGATGTCCTTCATCAGCGTGACGTCTTCCTTGTAGCGGTGGTAGTGGTCGTTGGCGATATCGCCGGTGTCGCCCTTAGCGATCTTTCCCGGTGTGTGAGCGTAAGTGTCCCAGATCGACGGGCCCTTGCCATCCTCGTTCCATGCGCCTTCGATCTGGTAGGCGGAGGTAGCGGTCCCCCAGAAGAAACCCTTGGGGAATTGGCGCGCCAACAAATCCTGCGAAGATGCAGCGGGAGATGACGAGGCATTCGCCGCCGATGCAAAGCTTGCTGGCGGCGCCCCGAAAATCAGCGCATCGGCGAGCTTCAGAATATCACGTCTGGCGTGAGTGGACTCTTCCATAGCTACCTCCTGCGAGATCGATACCGATCGAACTCATGCCGTCCATTATCTCCCTGTTGAATTCAGGGATGGGCCTGTGCCTCGACCCAATGCTCTTCGGGCAGTAATCGCCGCAATGAAGGAGTCTGGCACGGCTTCGACCCGGTCTTGGTTCATTACCAGGACATCACCCGCTCGTGGATCAGGAAAGCTCGTTCTACTCCAGATTGCATAAAACCGGCGCATGACATGATAAATATGGTTGGAATTTCAAATCTCAATAAGGGCTGGTTTTCCGCATCTTCTGGAAACTGAAAAAACTCCGGCTTAGCAAAAAAATACGATATGTACGCTAACCACACAACTGAGATGGGCCACGACAATAGGTGCTGTACGCAAAGTGTTTATTGGAGCCACAGCAGCATAGCGCCGATGATCCAGAGCGCCCGATAGATCGTGGCGGATTTATCATAGCGAACAGAGAGCGACCTGAAGTGTTTCATCCGATTGATTAAGCGCTCGATGCGATTTCTCAACCGATAGATGACCTTGTCGAATTTACGCGTTCTGGTTTCATTGATCCTGTGCGGGATAGTCCGGACTTGCAATATCGGGATCAGTGGCGCTTTTTCCATTCGACGTCACGCTCGGACTTGAAACAGATGGCGCCTCCTTCTTCAGGGGCATAGAAAAAGCTCATCAGATTCGTCTCTCCGTCCCGGTCGAGGTAATATACGTTATACAGGACGACACCGGGAACATCGCCTTTCTCCGCCTTCACCTTCTCGATCGAGTTCTCGAACACCCCGGTATCTGAGCTGATGACGAGCCTGTCTCTCGAGAATTCTATGGAGACGTCCGCGCTCTCCTCGGCATCCGTCGTCCAGACCCCGATGAGCGCATCCGGCGCGGTTGAGCTCCCGGTACAGCAGGCGAGAAGCGCAGCTGCAACCACAGCGGATATCAGCAAGGCTGTCGGTTTCCCATGTCTCATGCACATCCCTCCTCGTTCCTCTGCAGCAAGGCGACCCTCATCAGGGCCTGCACTATCTCAGTATCGAGCTGTCCCCGCCTCATGTTGCATCCCGTTGAGCGCCTCGTTTCAGGCTCTTTCTCTTCCGCCAGGGCCTGTCGGACGCCATGCGTCGAACAGATCCGCCGCTGCGGGAATGCGGCCCAAAGGAGAAATTCCCTCCCCGGCCGGGCCCCGGGGGCAGCCGGTGCCGTCGAAGCGTTCGTAAAGCTGAAGCATTGCTTGAATGATATCGCGGTACGGAGTGATCGGCTCCGGGATGCGGGTGCTGTCATCCGGGTGTTTCTTGATGATATCATTCTCCTCTTCCGTCAGTTTGCCGGGTTTGTCAAGAATCGTCCGCGGCGTCCTGATCTTGCCCAAGCTGTTGAAAAGGCCCTCCTTGTTGAGGATGGCGAGATCGCTCTTTGAGAGACCCGTATCTGTGCCATGGCATCGGAAAAACGGATGATTATATTGAGACAGCGTGTTGCAGCGCTCGACCCGGCCTGCCGCAAAAACCGGAAGGAGCTACTCGTTGCCTTCCGGAAGCCTTGCAAGCAGAAACAGGAGCGTTCTGTAGAGAATGAACATCACGGGCAACGCGATCAGGAGCCAGGCGAGGACCGCGTAGAAGGTCATTTCCGCTGCACAACCCAGCGCGGAGAAGAGATCCGACCGGAAAAGCTCCACCACGACCGCGGCATCCTGTGCGCTGGTAGAGGTGCCGAAGAGATACCCTCCCATTACGAAAAAAGGGATGAGAAGAACTATCTGAAGCGGACAGGCAAGCCAGTTTGCCAGCTGGACGGCCGCCACGTTGAGACGGAACGCCACTGCAGCGGCCGCACACAGAACAGTGGTGATGCCCAGGACAGGGACCGTGCCGAGGACAACCCCCAGCGCGATGCTCATGGCGATCTTCTCCAGGGTGATCCCCTGCCTGATCAGCATCCAGACGGCATCGCGCACCCTCCTTCGAGACCACTCTCTCATGAAACATCACGCCCCTTCGGATACCCCGCACACCCCTGCAGCGGAATCACCATGTCATGGATCCGACTTTCCTCAAAAAATTCCGGTTCGTCAAGCACTTTCCGGCATGAGAACCACGGGGTATCGGCCCGTGCATCGCGTATCAAAGCCCTTGCGAAAGGTTTTCTTACGGTTTAGTATCTGTCGGTATTCACGGGCTGAGGAAATCCGGTGAGGGGTCGAGCAATCCGTCCTCTCCAGAGGCAGGACAATCTCAGCGGATCATCATGGAAGGGAATCGGAGAAGGCGTGGCAAAAAGAAAAACCACCGGGGAAAGACCGGAACAGCATGAGGAGAAGATCCCGGAGGCAGGAGGGATCAGAGAGGAACGTTTCCGCTTCGGCGAGGCCTCGGTGAGGGTCCGTGAGGTGGATGTCAATACCTGGCAGTGTTCGCTGGACGGTACGGCGATCGGTTTCGTGACATATACCCCGGAATACCGGTTCAGGACAGACGGCCGGGGCAGAGACTACGGATACCGGGCCTTTCACAGCGATACCAGGGAGAATGCCGAACAGCACCCGGCCACGGAGGTGAACGCCTACTCCTCCCTGAGAAATGCCGCCCGGGCGGTCGTTGCATGCCACTACAGCGGCAGGCGCTACACCTATGTCCATGACAACGTGGTCATACTCGAAGGCCGGGTCGTGCCGGAAAGCGTGTTCAAGGGCAGGAAGATAATCAAGCCGCTGCTGACATGATCCGGTGTGAAACCTGCGGTGAAGCCCGATGAACCCCGCGATCCTATCGGTATTCCCGATTCGAAAGGCCATGGAGGATCTCGATCAGCATCTCGAGCATGGGCTGTTTCGTTTCGCGGATCCGCATCTCGTCGCCTGTACTTGCGGCACGGAAGAACTCGCGGCAGATCGCGCGCTGGCGGTCGGTGAGGTGCGTGACAAAGGTCTCCGGCCCGGCATCCGGAGCTTCTTCTTCCTTCCGTCCCCTCCTTCCGTGCGCCCAGTTGATGACATGGGAGAAATAGATAAGGGCCCTGTCCAGAAGGATGAAGGGAAACTGGATGTTTTTGTTCGGCCCCACCGCAAAAACAAAGTCGCCGAGCGTTTTTTTCATCTGAAATCCGCCCATCTTCGGTCCTCTGATTTCCGTGGTCACCATGCGCTTCCCCCCGAGGAGAGCGGAGCCCGCGCCCAGCAGTGCCCCTGAGAGCGTGAACACCCCGAATGTAATGCCGGCCGTGGCGGCGTCAAGGCCCAGGCCGATGCCCGTGCCCGCTGCAGCGCCAGCAGCCGCCACCTGATACGGGCTCATGCCAAGGAGGCGCCAGGTATTTTCGTGAAACAGATCCTCGCCCGCGATCGACTGCCCGGGAAGCCGGTAGTCGAAGATGTTGTGCTTGAAAAGCCGGCGGATGCTCAGGTGGGTCTGCCGCTCCATGTCCCGTATACGGTCCTGATATTCGGCGATGAGCCTGTTTTTGATTTCCTCCAGGTCCTCATCCTGGGAGTACTTTCTCGACACCTGGAAGGCCTGGCACCTCTCGATCATGTCACAGATGTGCCATGCGGTCTGGGAGACGCGCCTGTGCCAGTCGTCTCGGACAGCCCGGATAACGGGCACGAGAACCGGTTCCCACTCCTGGTCGATGGACTTGAGGCTCTCGAGCAGCGCTATCCTCTCCGCATACGTGGCCCGGTGGGCGTTGAATACCCTCACCGAATTGAAGTGCTTGCGTAGCTCGTCGCGCCACATCGGGATATATGCGCCGATGTCTTCCTTGTTGTTGATCACGGCCATTCTCGGTATGCCCGTCATCCGCAGGATCTCCATCTCGGCCTTGTCCACCGAGCGAAGCGGTCTCGATGCATCGAGCACGTAGATGATGCCCGCACCTTCGGCGAGCGGCCGGAACAGCTCGCACTCCCCGCCGAACAGAGGATCGCCGCAGTGCTCCTTCAGGAAGGAGACGGGCAGGCCCGGGCCCTCGTGCTCCCGGAACCAGGCGAGCGTGGCCTTCGGCGACTGGAATCCGGGGGTGTCGACAAACCGTACGATCTCGCGGCCGTCTATGATGACCGGAAAGGTCCGGCACACGACAGTCTCCCCTGGAATGGGCGTGATCCGGACGCTGTCGTCCTCGGTCAGGGTGGACACTACGGAAGACTTTCCCTCGTTGGGATGACCGACAACGGCAAACGTGAGCACGGATGCTTTTCCGTTCATTATTCTTCCACGGCGACGACTCGCAGGTGCGGGTCTCCCAGTCCGGCCAGGACCCTGCTCCAGACGTCCTTGTCCACGGCTTTCACCGGGGTGAAGATCGTCTTTTCATCTGGCTTTCCGACCAGAAGCACGGCGATCTTCATGTCATCTCCTCCACGCTTTCTCAGCTCCCTGATCACGTGGATGATCTCGACGATGGGAGGCTGCCAGGCCTCCTGAATCAGGACCACCCCTCCCCCGTCCGAAGAATGGTTCTTCACGGCGTCGTCCAGCGAGGATTTGTCCTCCCCCGTTTCCCCGGCGATGGGAAAGAGGTAGGCGAACCCCCATCCGAGCAGGGCTTTCAGGCGCCGTTCCAGCTCGCCCTTGTCGCAGCGCCGGTAGATGTCCTCGGATATGAGGACCGCGGCATCCACGTATCTCCGGGGAAACGGCTCTGCGCTGGTCTCCGGTTTGGCCCGGACCATATCCGACAGTCCGGGTGAGCCCTGCAGTCCCTGGGTGGAGAGGGTCGGAACCTGCATGCGCATCACGAGCCTGTCGCAGGAGGCATGAGAAAAGTCCAGCCGGGCCAGGGCCTTTCTCTTGCCCGCAAGGGCGATCCCGAGGAGCACGAGCCTCGGGAGCAGCCCGTAAAAGGCAACGGCGGCGACCAGAAAGGGCCACCAGGATACCAGACTGGAGGTGGCGAGCGTCGCAATCCCCTCTTTCAGCACGATACGGCTCCCCTCGATCTGCTCGAGATTCGGATATGCATACCCGCCCAGGAGCCAGGACCACGGCGCGGCCATCACCCGGACGAGGGTATGAACGCTCTCCGGGCTCATCTGCAGCGTCGACTGCCAGCCGAACGCAAGATCCGCGGTCATGACGCGGATAAGGGTGACGCCTATGGCGCCCACATTGAACATGACGCTGAAGAGCTGCACCAGGGAAAAGATCGGCCAGAACAGCACATGGCCGTATGTCGCATACATGCTCCGCACCGTGCCCGACAGCATGGACAGATCCTCTCTCTTCTTGCCGGACGCGGTATTCATGGCGCTGCGTGCGAGCCTGGCCGCGGTCTTCTCGAGCAGCCTGCTCAGCACGGTATACACGAGCGAGTACTTCCTGGCCGCGCTCAGCGATGTTTTGAGGAAGAAGAAGCGCGCCATCATGAGGAGCCCGATGATCTGCAAAAAAACCAGGACGCCGAGATAGACCGACACGTTGACCGGCTCTCTGCCCGTATAGACCAGGAGAGGGAGAGCCACCCCCGCGCCGGCGATCAGCCCTGCGAGCCCGATGATCGCCGCCATGACAGCCCGAGATTCGGCGAACACATCCCCCGGCAGTGCCGCGTCGCGGCCCTGCTGCTGCCGATAGAGCTTTCTGCGCTCTTCGAGCCAGAGGCGGATCGCCCAGCGCCGGAAAGACCCTTCCGAGGCCGTACCGGGAGGGATGCGGGGCTCCACGGCCAGGAGATAAATCCGGCGGTCCCGCTTCACTACCGAGGCATCATCCTGTTCTCCGTCTCTGGAGAGAAAAAACTCGAGATCTATGAGATCGGGTACGGTCCACGTCTTCACATTCATCTCCTCCCCGGCTCGCCCGGCCGGGGCAATACCTTCCATATAATAATACATAATACAGATACACCGGATTACAGAAAATCTATACCACAGCCCGTGCGGCGGATATACCCGATCCTGCCCTTGACCGCAACTTCACGGCTGTTTTTCCCGGAGCTGACAGCACTCCTTCGACAGGATCCATGTGTCAGGAGTCAGGCTCGTTTTTTGCCTTTTCCCACAGCTCGTCCATTTCCTGCAAGCTCATCTCCTCCAGGGCGACCCCCCTTTTTTTCGCCTCGGCCTCGATCATGGAAAAGCGTTTTCGGAATTTGCGGTTCGTCCGTCTCAGCGCGGATTCCGGGTCGACCCCGGCAAAGCGCGCCAGATTCACGATGCTGAACAGAAGATCGCCGATCTCGCCGATTATCTCCTCGGCGTCGCCCCGCGCGAGGGCTTCCAGGAGCTCATCGGCTTCTTCCTTCACCTTTCCGGCCGCCCCGCCGGCGTCCTGCCAGTCAAAGCCGACCCGGGACGCAGCGGACTGGATCTTCCGCGCATGTAGCAGTGCGGGAAGCGACTCCGGAATGCCGTCCAGGATCGACTCGCGGCCCGACTTCCCCTCTTCTTTCTTTTTGAGCCGCTCCCAGTTCCGGATGACTTCACTCGAGCTCGAGACGCTCTCGCCGCCGAACACATGGGGATGGCGGTAGATGAGCTTGTCCGCGAGATCGTTGATCACATCGGTTATGGTGAACTCTCCCAGGTCCTTCGCTATGGTGCTGTGGAAGAGCACCTGCAGGAGCACGTCCCCCAGCTCCTCGCGCATATGGTCCAGATCGCCTCCGTCGATGGCGTCAACGAGCTCGTATGCCTCTTCCACCGCGCACCGGGATATGCTCTGGTGGGTCTGCTGGGCATCCCACGGGCATCCGCCCGGGGCCCTGAGCCTTTCGAATATCTCGACCAGTCTGTCGAACTCCTTCATCGTTTCCCTTCCTCTCCGCCGTGGTCCTCTGTTCTGAGGTAAGGCCTGTCTCATGAATATCAAGGACCATATCCCATAACACAGCGGAAAAACAAGAACCAAGGCCGGGTGGAAAAGCGGCTGCCCCGGGATTATTTATGACTTGAATATCCTTTTGAGCTGTGGCGATATAACAGAACATTTGTCGGGAAGGCGGGTCGCTATGATGGAGGTAATAGATTTCCTTCGGAACAATCCTTTTCTCTCCGGCCTCTTGCTGGGGTTTGTCGCCGTGCTGTTCGTATGGCTCAGGGGCCTGCTGAGATACCGGAGCCTGAGCAGAGAGATGGCGAAGCTCAAGGAGAGTCTCTACACCAAGATGCAGATTGATGCGAAGGGGCAGATGGCCAGGGAAAACGAGCTGGAGCAGCTCAGAAAGGCCAACGAACACCTGCGCGTCACGGTGCGCTCGCTCCAGAGCAAGCCGGGTCGGGCGGAGATACGTCAGCTCCATGTCTATGACCGGGCGATCCACGCCATGCTCGCCCGGGCGCCCGGCTTCGCTCCGACATGGGAGATGGTCCTGAAAGAGGCCGAAGACGAGGTCGCACAGGCCGAGACCGGCATCACCGCATTCATGCGCAAGGTGTTCACGTCCCAGAAGCAGATCCCCACCGAAGGCGGTGAGCAGAAGCTCATCGATCACGACGACAGCGGCAAGGACTGAGCCCGGATTTGTAAAAGACGGTCCGCCTTTCAGGGCTCCAGCTCTATGGCCGGGCATTCGGGCCTTTCGGGGCACATCACGGCCACCGGGGCCTGCTCTTCTATGACGCGCATGGTCTTCCACCTGCCGCCCAGGAACCTGAAGAGAAACACGAAGCCGAGCACGATCACGTACAGAGACGCCGCGGTCCACCCGGCCATGATCCCGTAGCCGAAAACCACGATCGCCACATAGCTGGGCACGACCAGCACCAGCGCTGAGACAAGCACGATCATGTACATGACGAAGCGGGTGTCGCCCGCCCCCTTGATGGCCGAGGCAAAGATGATGTTCATGGTATCGAAGACCGAGTAGACCGCCACGAACTTGAGCAGCACGAGGGTGAGCTTGCGGATCCGGGCGAAATACTCCGGATCGGACCGGACGGCGAAGGGCGCGATGAAGATCTCGGGAAAAACGACATACATGAGCGCGATTGCGGACATGTAGCCGAAGGTCATGATAAAGCCTGAGTAGACGCTCCTCTGGGCGATGTCGGGCCTGCCTCTCCCCAGATACTGCCCCACGAGGACCGAGATGGCGATGCCGAAGCCGATCATGGGCATGAAGGCGATTGTGTTGATATTGAACGCGATGTTCGTCGCAGCCAGGGGGATGGTGCCGAGCCTGCCCATGATCATGATAAAGGCGGTGAAGCCCAGCATGTCCAGAAAGAACTGGACCCCGGAGGGGACCCCGAACCGCACCAGCCTCGCGAACAGCTCTTTTTCGAGCATCCACCCCTTGAGCGTGTGGAACTCCCGGTTGTAGGAAGGCTTCACGATGATCACGAAGTAGGCGATGAAGTTGAAGATCTGCGCGATCACCGTTGCGATGGCGGCGCCCTTGATGCCCATTTCGGGCGCTCCCAGGTTGCCGAAGATGAAGATGTAATCGAAGACGATATTGATCGCTGTCATGGCCACATTGACCCACATGACGATCATGGTCCTTCCGAGGCCGGAGAAGAATGCGGACAGCGCCGCCGCCGCGATGACCGGCGCCGCGCCCAGGTTGAGGTACTGGAAATAGACTGCCTCCTCGGCTCTGATTTTCTCCGGGTGCCCGAACATCCCGAATATAGAGTCTGCGAAGGGAATCGTAGCGGCCACGATCAGACCGCCGATCAGGGCCACGTAGATGCCCTGCCACAGGGCGGGCCCGACCCGGGTATTCCTCTGCGCCCCGAAGTACTGCGCGACAAAGGTGCTGACATAGCTTGCGGTTCCGATGAAAATGCTGGTGATGGTGAAGCTCAGCATGCCTGCCGGCATGGCTGCAGCAATAGACTCGGGCGAATACCAGGTGAGGAACATCCGGTCCACGAAATGCTGGACGGACCAGGATCCCGAGCTCACCGCCAGGGGAAGGGCGATCTTCAGGACCTCACGGAAACCGCCGCGGCCATTCCATTTGTCTCCAGCCATACGTGCCTGCCTTTATCACATTCCCCGCAGGAAAAGAATCTATTCTGAGCTCTTGAAGAAAAGAGCTTCCTCTTGAATTCATATGGCGATTCATTTTTCAGGAATCAACCGCCGTCGATGCCTCCCAGAGAAGGCCCGGCTGTGTAAACAGAACCCTTTGTATGCATTTTTTCATCAAATAAAGAGGGATGACAAACAGATGCGGAAGTGATAGTTGCCATATCCAGCATACACGAATGGAGGAATGCATGGCTATTGAACGAGAAAAGGTTGAGCAGTCACTGGACAAGACCCGTTCCATGCTGCGCAGGGACGGCGGAGACGTGGAGCTCGTGGACGTGACGAGCGACGGCGTGGTTCGGGTGCGTCTCAAGGGAGCCTGCGGCGGATGCCCCATGGCGACCATGACCCTGAAATCCCTCATCGAACGCATGCTCAAGAAAGATATACCCGAAGTCACGTCGGTTCAGCAGGTGAGGTAGAGATCCTGACAACGTTCGAGGCACGTAAGGCCGGTCGAACCGGCCTTACGCAGCCGTATACGGCAAACAAAATTTCATTGTGATCAGAGCGTTTCCTTCCTTCGATGCAATTCATGCCCTCGTCCTTCCGGTCCCGGGGTTCGGAGATCTCCTGACATCGAACATCTACGTCCTTGGCACAGGGCCCGTCACGCTCATCGACACCGGGCCCAAGTTCCCCGGCTCGTTCGAGAACATCGGCAGGCAGCTCGATGAGGCCGGGCTCGGCTTCCGCGATATCGAACGCATCATCATTACTCACGGTCACATCGACCACTTCGGTCTGGCCGTAAAGATGATCGAGGCCGCCGGCCGTCCCATCCCGTGTCATCTTCACCAAGACGATATCTGGCGCACCACGAACGAGTACATACGAAAAGGGCTGTGGAGCGACGAGGTCCTGGCATTCGCCCGGCTGGCCGACATGCCGGCCGAGGCCGTCGAGCGCATGAAGAGGAGGTCCGCATTTTTCAAGAACTTCTGCGATCCCCTGCAGAACATCCTTCCTATGAACGACGGCGACATCTTTTCCGGCAATGGCTTCGAGATCACGGTCATTCATACGCCGGGTCATTCGCCGGGGAGCTGCTGTCTATACGAAACCGGGGAAAAGGTTCTTTTCACCGGCGACCACATCATCAAGCACATCACCCCGAACCCGATCACGGAGATCCACCGCTCCCTGCTGAGCGATCCGGACTATCAGAGCCTGAGGTCATACGAGTCTTCTCTGAAGAAGATCGAGGGACTCGATGTCCGCTTCGCGTTCTCCGGACACGGGGAATATATCGACGATCTTCCGGGGCTGATCTCCCGCTATCGGATCCATCACGAAAACCGGAAACGCCAGATCCTGGAGCTCCTGCAGCACGAGGATCGTCCCATCTACCCCCTGGTGGACGAGCTGTTTCCCGACATTCCTCAGAGCGAGATTTTTCTGGCTGTCTCGGAGATCTACTCGCACCTCGAAGTGCTCATTGGCGAAGGCAGGGCGAGCATGAGACGCTCCGGCCCTCCCGCCTTGTTCCGGGCCGCGGAACCCTCCATTGAATCGATCCGGTGAGCGAATCGGCAGGTCCGCGCGTTCCTCCGACACCCTTTTCAAAAAGCCCATGATAGTGTAGAACTGCACTTTACCGACCGGTGCGACGAGGTTATTGTAAAGGGGATACGCCTTCGGGAAGCCGGCGGTGGAGATTTTCAGCCAAAGAGGTATTTGTATGACGTTGAAGTTCGACACGATCCAGGTCCACGGCGGCCACACGCCCGACAGCGCCAGCCGGGCGAGGGCCGTACCCATCTACCAGAGCACATCCTTTACCTTCCGGGACGTGGATCATGCCGCGGCGCTCTTTGCCGGAGAGGAAAGCGGGAACATCTATTCGAGGATCGGCAATCCCACCACCGGCGTCCTCGAAGAGAGGATATCTCTCCTGGAGGGAGGAGTAGGCTCGGTGGCCGTTGCCTCAGGGAGCGCTGCGGTCCTCTACTCCCTCCTCACCATCACCAAGAGCGGCGACGAGATCGTCTCGTCCAAGGCGCTCTACGGCGGCACCACTCACCTCTTCCAGAGCACCCTGAGGGATTTGGGCATCACGGTGCGTTTCGTGGACATCAATGACATCGATCAGCTCAGAGACGCTCTGAGCGAACGCACCCGGGCCGTCTTCATCGAGAGCATCGGAAACCCCATGAACACTGTGGCCGACATGGAGGCCGTCTCCAGTGTCGCACATTCACACGGGATCCCTCTCATCGTGGACAACACGGCCGCAACACCCTACCTCCTGCGGCCCTTCGAGCACGGGGCGGATATCGTGGTCCATTCCCTCACCAAATTCATGGGGGGCCACGGCGTCTCCATCGGAGGAAGCGTCACCGACTCGGGAAAGTTCTCCTGGGAAGCCTTCGAGAGGCTCTCACGGCCCGACCCCGGCCTGCACGGCCTCAACTTCACAGAGAAGTTCGGAGAGCAGGCGTACATCGCACGGCTCAGGTCAGTGCTGCTCAGGGACACCGGCGCGTGCATGTCGCCCTTCAACGCCTTTACGCTGCTGCTCGGCATCGAGACCCTGAGCCTTCGCATGCAGCGGCACTGCGAAAATGCGATGAAGGTCGCATCCTTCCTGGAAGGCCACGGGGCGATCGAGTGGGTGAATTATCCCGGTCTGGCAAGCCACCCCGATCACCGGACGGCCCGGAAGTACCTGAAGAACGGCTTCGGAGCCATCATATCCTTTGCCCCGAAGGGGGGATACCCGGCTTCCAGAAAACTGGTGGACGCGGTGCGGCTCATTTCGCACCTGGCCAATATCGGCGACGCCAAGACGCTCATCATCCACCCCGCCTCCACCACCCACCACCAGCTGAGCCCGGAGCATCAGGCGGCCTCGGGCATCATGCCGGATATGGTCAGGCTCTCCGTGGGCATCGAAGACCCGGACGACATCCTGGAAGACCTCGAGCAGGCGCTGAAGGTGGCCCGTAGTGCATAAGATCTCGTCCCAGAACTACCCCATCATTGAGGAGTGGATCGACCGCGGAAGCAGAGTCCTTGACCTCGGGTGCGGAGACGGATCACTGCTGGAGGCCCTGGTGAACACCAAGCAGGTGGACGGCATCGGTGTGGAGATATCCCACGACATGATCCTCAAGTGCATCCAGAAAGGCATCTGCGTGTACCAGGCGGACATCGACAAGGATCTCTCCGAGTGGGCTGACGGCAGCTTCGACTATGTGGTGCTCAATGCAACGCTCCAGGTCATCACCAGACCCTACAAGGTCATCAGCGAGATGCTGAGGGTGGGGAGATTCGCCGTCATCTCCATCTCGAATTTCGGGTATGCCCGCAACCGGCTGCGTGTCCTTTCCCAAGGCAGAGTGAGCTCCCGGGTCAGGCTCTCCGGATGCTGGCACGACACACCGGTGCTGCGCTTCGTTTCCATCAGGGAGTTCATATCGTCATTGGAGGAAATCGGGGTCGAGATCATGGATGCCAGGTACTTTTTCCCCATGAACATCGTGAGCCGGAGCCGGTGGCCGCTCTACAACCTCCTCGCCAGGGAAGGAATCTTCAAGCTGAGGCGCGCATGACAGACAGCCGCACCCATGTCGAAACACAGATCCTCTCGGTCGAGAGGCCCTTCAGATTCGAGTCCGGAGACATAATCCCGAGGCTCGACATTGCATACGAGACCTACGGCAGCCTGAACGAGCGGCGGGACAACGCCGTGCTGATCGAGCACGCGCTTTCCGGCGACGCCCATGCGGCCTTCTATCATGAAGGAGACCGGAAGCCCGGCTGGTGGGACTGCATGATCGGACCGGGAAAGGCCTTTGACACGGACCGCTGGTTTGTCATCTGCTCCAACGTGATCGGCGGGTGCAAGGGTACCACGGGCCCGTCGTCCGTCGATCCGGCCACCGGCAAGCCTTACGGTCTCACCTTCCCTCCCATGTCCATCCGCGACATGGTGGAGGTACAGCGGATCCTGCTCAGGCACCTGGGCATCGACAAGCTCAAATGCATCGCCGGGGGATCTATGGGCGGCATGCAGGCCCTGCAGTTTTTCTGCGATTACCCCTTCCAGTTCGAGTCGTTCATCTGCATCGCCTCAGCCATGAAGCACTCTGCCCAGCAGATCGCCTTCAACGAGGTCGGCAGGCGCGCAATCATGGCCGACCCTCGGTGGAACGGGGGCAATTACTACGGTGCCGCGCCTCCCGAGGGGGGACTTTCAGTGGCCCGCATGATCGGCCACATCACCTACCTCTCGGAGCAGATGATGCAGGAAAAGTTCGGCAGAATCAGAAAGGACAAGGAGTCCCGGGCCGTCTTCCGGCCGTCTTTCGAAGTAGAGCACTATCTCGACTATCAGGGGGTCTCTTTTGTCAAGCGCTTCGACGCCAACAGCTATCTCTATATCACCAACGCGATTGACAACTTCGACCTCAGGTCATCCCTGAGCTCGCGGGGGCGGTTCCGCGGACACGGCCGGCAGCGGGGGCAGCACATGGAAGACATGCGCAGCAAGCGGGGCCTCGTGATTTCGTTCACCTCCGACTGGCTCTACCCTTCTTCCCAGTCCAAGGAGATCGTTCAGTTCTTCACCGCACTCAACGTTCAGGTCTCGTATACCGAGATCGCAACAGAGCACGGCCACGATGCGTTTCTGACCGACTATCACCGGCCGTCGGAGATTATTCGGGGCTTCCTTTCGTCCCTTTCCGAGAAGAGTCCCTATCCCTGCCGTACTTCGATCGGATCTTGATCACGACCCAGATCACAAGGGCGACGCTCCAGAATATCAGCGCACCGATAGGGGCGTCTTCACGGAACTCGAACATCATGCCTCCAGGGTCATGTTGTCGATGAGACGGGTGGTCCCCACTTTTACGGCCAGGGCCATAACCGCTCTGTCCTCGATCCGCTCCAGGGGCGTGAGCAGGACAGGGTCCACGATATCGACATAGTCGATCGTGCATTCCGGGACCTGTTCGATCATCGTCGCCGCCTCGGACTTGAGCACGGCCGCACTGCGCTCGCCCTGCTTCACTCGCTCCCGGGCCGCCTTCAGCGTCCAGAAGAGCACCAGGGCGTTCTTCCGCTGCTCGGGCGTCAGATACTTGTTCCGGGAACTCATGGCCAGGCCGTCATTCTCCCTGACCGTGGGATGGGCAAGGATCTGAACGTTCATATTGAGGTCCTCGACCATCTTTTTCAAGACCGCGAGCTGCTGGTAATCCTTTTCGCCGAAAATCGCGATGTCGGGTTCCACGATGTTGAACAGCTTGGCGACAACAGTTGCCACGCCGCGGAAGTGGCCCGGCCGCGAAGCTCCGCAGAGGCCACTCGTGATGTTTTCCACATTGACGTAAGTGCAGTAGTCCGGGGGATACATCTCGCTCGCCTCGGGGTGGAAGATGCACTCCACGCCCACGGACTCCGACAGCTCGATATCCCGGGGGAGGTCTCTGGGATAGCGGTCGAGGTCCTCGCCCGCGCCGAACTGGGTGGGATTGACGAAGATGCTTATGACGAGGTGATCCGCCAGGGGCCTGCCCATGCGCATGAGATCGAGGTGGCCCTCGTGGAGATAGCCCATGGTGGGCACCAGACAGACGGTCTCGCCTTTCTTCCGGGCAGCGCGCACCCATTCCTTCATGGCTTGAATTTCTCGAATGATCTCCATGGCGCCTAATCCTTGAAACAATGCTCCCGGGCCGGGAATGTGCCGTCCCTGACCTCGGCTGCGTACGCCTGGACAGCGTCGCGTATGATGTCGTAGAGGTGCGCGTACTGCTTGACGAACTTGGGCTTGAAGGTCTTGTCCATGCCCAGCATGTCCTGAATCACCAGGACCTGCCCGTCGCAGTGCGGCCCTGCGCCGATGCCGATGGTTGGAATATCCAGTGCTTCGGTCACCTCTTTGGCGACAGGAGCGGGGACGCACTCGAGGACCAGGGCAAAGATCCCTGCGTCTTGAAGAGCCAGAGCGTTTTCCTTGAGCAGAAGGGCGGCCTGTTCGCCCCGGGCCTGCACCTTGTAGCCACCGAAGGCGTGGACGGACTGGGGAGTGAGCCCGAGGTGGCCCATCACCGGAATGTCGGCCCGGATGATCGCTTTGACCTGCTCGATCACCCGCTTGCCTCCCTCGATCTTCACACCCTGGGCCCCGGCCTCCTGGAGGAATCTCCCGGCATTCCTCACCGCATCGGGCACACTCGCCTGATAGGACATGAAGGGCATATCGCTGATGACGAGCGCCCCCGGCTTGGTGCGGGTGACGCACTGAGTATGATAGACCATATGGTCCATGGTGACACCCAGGGTGCTGTCACCCCCTGCCATGACCATCCCGGCGGAATCCCCGATCAGAATGATGTCAACATCAGCGGCATCGACTATCCGGGCGGTGGTTGCGTCATAGGAGGTGATCATGACGATGCGTTCTTTGCCTTTTTTGTCCATGATATCCCTGATAGAGACGGTTCGCTTCATTTTCCCCTCCTTCCAATGGCATAGGTACTCTCGATCTATGGAAGGTTCAAGGAAAAATTAAAAAACATTCTGATGAAATAGCCATGGCGGACAGTGCGGTTTTCACCGGCGCGGGGCTGACACAACGGCCGAGTCTCTACATCACGTCGGTTCGCAGGCGCGGCGGGTGATGCAGCCTCGCGCGGAATGTCGACATAGACTCAAGACCGCCTCGGGATCCGGTCCGAAGAATCGGGTATTCGTACCTACCCGGACGCCCTCTGTTCATGACGCCGCGGCAGTGGGATACCGCGGCCGCGTGAATGGTCGAATGCCGCTTCAGGTTGACATACCCGAAATTCATCCCGTATAAAGAAATTCATCAGCAATGTGATCCGTCCCAATATACGGCAGCAACCCGGCGGACTGTAAGCTGAATCATCTGAGAAGACAGGTTTTTTTATTCCTGTTGCGAGGAGTCCCTGGTGGGTGAATGGTTGGCTGATTCTGACCTCCCGGCTGCGCATCCTGTGCAGCGTATCCGCCCATGGCGGTTCATTTTCTCCCGGGTGTGAGCGCACGATGAAAAACGCCTTGTTCGAAATCGCGGACACAGAGGAACTCGTCCTTCATATATTCGAACGATGCATGGAGAAGAACAGGTTCCTGAACGACGCGCCGGTGACACACAAGGACATCGAAACAATCTGCACCGCTTTTGTGAATATGCTCAAGGATCTCTCATCGAACAGGTCAGGGATGCGGATTCACCGCATCGACGGTCTGTCCCCGCACGGCAGGACCATTGTTGACGAATCCCTCCGTTACCGCGACATGGGCGTGTCCCTGGAGATGTTTCTCGGTTTTTTCAAGACGATAGTGCAGTCTCTTGAAGACCTGATCGCAGTGCCCGGCCCGGGTGAAGAGAACCTGAGCGCGCTCCTCTCCGTGCGGCGCATCACGGATATCGTGGAGACAGCGATTGTCGGGGGGTGGGAGCGCTCGGCCAAGCCGGGTGAGCAAAAACAGCCCGAATCCGCCTTCAGCCGGAATCTTCCCGAACAGGAATTCCATGGAACATTGGACTCGGACACGAGAAACCCTGCCCATGTCCCGACAAATGCGGAAAAAATGCATCGAGCGATTTTTCATTCGGTCGGTGAAGGGATCCTGCTTGTCGATCAGGAGCTCGAAATCATCAAGGCAAACCAGCAGGCTGCAGAGATATACGGCATGCCCATACAAAACCTGGTGGGCTCCGATGTCCGCCAGCTGACTGACGAGCAGGGCATAAAAGCGCTCATGGGTTCTTTCGACAAACTGGTGGAGGGCCAGCGGTTCAGCGGCGAGATAACCGGTGTCTACATCGACGGACGGACATTTCCGACCGATGTCACGGTAACCCGCATTGACTATGACGGGAAGAAATTCTGGACCATTATCGTGCACGACATCACCGAGCACAAGGCGCTGGAGCAAAAGCTCTTCGAAGAAAAGAGCCAGATTGAGGAAATGAACATCACCCTGAAGAATGTACTGAACACCATCGAAAAAGACCGAAGGGATTTCGAAGGCCGTCTGTCGGCGCGAATAAGAACCTCAATACTGCCGGCTCTGGAAAAGGTGGAAAAGGAAGCGGATGCCTCGGTGAGAAAAAGCTATCTCATGCTTCTCGGCCAACAGATCACAGCCCTGACTTCCGGTTCCGACACCGGATTGGATGCCGGCCTTCTGAAGCTCAGCAAAACCGAGCTCGGGGTATGCCGCCTGATCCAGGCCGGGTGTTCGAGCAAGGAAATATGCGAGGCCATGAACCTCTCATTTGAAACCATTCAGACGCACCGAAAGAATATCCGCAGGAAGCTCCGCCTGCGCGGCAGGAAGGTGAACCTTCACGCCTTTCTTTCGAATCGCGTCATCGATTCCGCCGGCAGCACCAGCCAAGAGGGCGAGTTCATACATGAATGAGATCATACCATACCCGGAGACATTTTCCGGAACAACCCGCGCCAGGTGTCTGATATGTTTTTTGGAGCTCTTTACACGGACCTGCGCCTGGTGTATGCCCGTTAGCGCTGGAACCTTCCGGAGGCCACGGTCGACTTGGAATGTATGGAAGAACAACCTGAATGGAGCTATTCATGTGGGACGCTGAGTACGATCTGATTATCATTGGATCGGGCTTTGCCGGTCTTGCAGCGGCACTGGAAGCACGGAAGCACTGTTCGTCCATCATTGTGCTCGAAAAGATGCGTGTTCCAGGCGGCAATTCCGTCATCAGCGGCGGGCTGGTTGCCGCTGCAGGCTCTGAGCTTCAGAGACAAGCAGGCATCGAGGACTCCCCCGAGTTGATGATGGCCGACATGCTCGCAGCCGGTATGAAGCTCAATCAGCCTGAGCTCGTCCGGATAGTTGCCGAGCGCTCCGTCGAGGCCTTGCAGTGGACGATCGATGATCTCGGGGTGAAGTATAAACCAAGGCTGAGCCACCTCGGCGGGCACTCGGTCCCCCGTACCTACAACACGATCGAGACATCGGGCTCCGGCATCATTAGACCCATGCTCACCAGATGCAGGAAGCTGGGGATACCCGTGCAGCTCAAAACCCTCTTCAAGCGATTTGTCCTGGATGAAAACGATGAGGTGGAAGGCGTGATGGTCAGTGAGAATTACATTTACCCCAATCCCAAGACAGGCGAGATCAGACGGCTCCGGGCGAAAAAGGCCGTTGTTCTGGCAGCCGGGGGTTTTGCCCAGGATATCACGTTCAGGACCATTCAGAACCCGAATCTCACTGCAGACATCGAGAGCACCAATCAACCCGGGGCCACGGCAGAGAGCCTTATCGAGGCCATACGGATCGGGGCTACGCCGATTCAGCTGTCGCTGATTCAGCTCGGACCCTGGGCCTCAAGGGATGAGGAAGGTTTCGGCGTCGGCTCGATGTTCTCGATGCTGGCGGGATTCCCCTATGGCATCCTGGTCGACAGGAGCTCGGGCCGGCGCTTTGTCAATGAACTGTCAGACCGCAAGCTGCTTGTCGACGCCATGCTCAACAGCGGGAGAGAAGCCGTGGCCATCGTCGACAGCAAGGGAGTGCAGCACGCCTCGACTCTGGAGAAATGTCTGAAACGCGGAGTGGTGAAACAGTATGAATCCATCGACGAGCTGGCGAATGACAACCGGATACCGCTGGAGGCCCTGAAAAACACCATCCTCAGCTATAACGCATCGGTGGAAAAAGGCGTCGACGACGAGTTCGGCAAGCCCATCACCGACGATCTGTCCCCGATCCAGTTCCCTCCCTACTTCAGCATCCGCCTGATATCGAAAGTACACCACTGCATGGGGGGCTTGAGGATCAACACCAAAGCCCAGGTGATGCACGTCCGGACGCAGCAGCCCATAGGGCGCCTGTACGCGGCAGGGGAAATAACCGGCGGCATCCACGGTGCAAGCCGGCTGGGCAGCAACGCCATTACCGATTGCCTGGTGTTCGGGCGCATCGCCGGCCGAAACGCCGCCCAGGAGCCGTCCAGGAGATAACCGGCCCGGGCTTTGCACCCGCCGCCTTTTGCATGATACTCACGCCATGCATCGGGTACTTCCGAATACCCGATAAAACCCCGTTTCCTCCCCTACATCCCAGTGAATATTCCTGATACATTTTATCCTACAGAGGCGGCCTGAGGATTCATTCTGCCTTAGGCTGAATCAGCGAAGGTGGGTATATGAAACTACCCGATATGCCGTTTTCAAATGACGATATCGGTCTCTGTTGCGAGGTTCGGCTTCCTCTGCGAGAAGAGCGGGGCGCTCTTCTCGGACATGTATATCTCACCACCGGTATCCCGTGCGCATGCGGCGTTCGCCCGAGCAGTCCGGAGGCACGATCGAAACGAGCACACTGCCTGCCCTGCATCAGGTACGGAACAACTGGAGATCCCGGTTTATTCATAAACACCTACAAGGGAGGAGATCTACCATGAAGAAAAAGAACGAGGAAAACAGGAACGGCGTTACCGGTAACCAGGGAGGAATAACGCGAAGACAGATGCTCAAGGGCACCGTGACGGCCGGCATTCTCGCCTCAACAGGCGCCATGGCCCTGAACCTCACGAAGGGGGACGCCAATGCGGCTGAGAGCAGGGTCATCCCCACGAAGTGGGACGAGACCCTCGACACGGTAGTCGTTGGTTCCGGGTTTGCCGGACTGGCGGCGGCAGCCGAGGCCGCCAAGGGAGGGGCAAAGGTCGTCATTCTCGAGAAAATGCCGGTCTACGGCGGCAACTCCATCATCAACGGCAGCGAGTACAACTCGTGGGACGACAAGCTTCACCTCCGCGAGAAGCATAAGCTGGGCGACGACAGCGTAGAGCTCCACTCCAAGGATACGATCAAGGGCGGCGATTTCTACGGCGACCCGGAGCTGGTCAAGATAATGGTCGATGGTGCCACGCCGGCATTGAACTGGATGATCGACGAGGGCGATGCGAAGCTGCGCGATGTCCTGAACCGAACCGGCGGACACTCGGCATACCGGACGCACAATAATGTCGAGGGCGTCGGCCGCGGTTACACGGAGGCGCTGAGGAAGATCGCCGAGAGATACGGGGCGACCATGCGGACGCGCACCGAAGTCTCCTGGATCTGGCGGGCGGATACGAGCGGCCCGATCCTCGGCATCGAAGTGAAGGAGGGCGGCAAAAAGAAGAACATCCGGATCAAGCGGGCGCTTATCATCGCCTCCGGCGGATTCAGCCGCGACATTAAGATGCGCCAGTCATTCAATCCGGACATCGTTCCCGAGCTCAACTGCACCAACCACATGGGCGCGACCGGCGAGATGATCCGCTACGCCCAGGCCGTCGGCGCCGACACACTGCAGATGTGCTTCATCCAGCTGTATCCCTATGCAGAACCTGAAAAGGGCACCCTGGACTCGCCGGGCCTGTATCCGTTCCGAGGGCCGGGCTACGGCATCGTGTACGTTGACAAGAAGGGCAAGCGGTTCGTGAACGAGCTCGAGCGCCGCGACGTGGTATCCCGCGCGGAAATCGCCACCGGCTCGAAGCCCACCTTCTCCATCTTCAATGAGAAGATGATACCCAAGATGGGGACTATGGAAGAGATCGAGAAAGGTCTGGCCAGAGGCCGCTTCGTAAAGGCCGACACGCTTGCGGAGCTCGCCGGGAAGATCGGCGTTCCTGCCGCGGCCCTGGAGGAAACGATCAAGAAGCACAATCAGTACCTCAAGGACAAGAAGGACCCGGAATTCAACAAGCCCATCACCGATGCGATGATACCCATCGACGAGGGGCCCTTCTATGCTGTCGCACAGTGGCCCGCCGTCCACCATACCATGGGGGGCTTGAGGATCAACAAGGATGCCCGGGTCATCGATATCTGGGGCGACCCGATCCCGCACCTGTATGCTGCGGGCGAGGTGACCGGAGGCATCCACGGGTCGAACCGGCTGGGCGGCAATGCAATTCCTGACTGTGTGGTCTTCGGGCGCATCGCCGGGACGAACGCAGCAAAGGAAAAAGTGTAACAGGATACAACAGGAAAGGCGGCGACGCATTCGGCGGCGCCGCCTTTTCAGTATGAAAACAAGGGGGCTGCCCGGCGATTCAGCCTGCAGCTGGTCATAGGGTCGGAAGGCAGGAGGATTCAGCCCATCTCTCGGTCAGGAGGTATCACCGTGGTCAGGCAGCATGATTTTCGGGCACGTCTAATAACCATGCTTCTTACTCTCATCCTGGTTGCAGGCGTCGGCATTTTGCTGTGGAATCCCGCGGCGGGGGCCGAAGGCGGTGCTCCTGAACGGCTGACCGATGCGAAGCCCGGGGACTGCATGGCGTGTCATGCAGGAGGCAAACAGGTGCTCCCCAAGACCCATCCGGACACGAAGGCCATGACAATGGAGCAGTGCATGGCCTGTCATGACAAGGACGAGGTCTCCTTGAAATCCAAGATGCCCACGGGCCATACCCATATGCTCTCGGGTGTTTCGTGCCAGGCATGTCACGGCAAGGAGGCTGACGCCGAGAGGGTGAGCACGAAAACCTGCACGGCCTGCCACCCGACCGAGGGCCTGTCGAAGACACCCGGTAAGGGGGTGTTCCTGCCGAACCCGCATACCTCGCACTACGGCACCGAAGTGGACTGCGACCTATGCCACCGCCAGCACGGGAAATCAGAGTTCATGTGCGCCGATTGTCACGATTTCAAGAATGTGACTCCCTCTCCGCTGGTACCCTTAAGCTTTCCGGCCTCGTCTGCCGCGGGCAAACCGCAGGCGTCCTCCGGCGGCTCGTCGGCGGAGGGGTCGGGTGTTGAGGAGCGGGGTGTATCCGCGAAGGGCGGCGAGGCGGAGGGTTCTTCGGCGGTCTCCGCAAAGGCTGCCGCGCCCGAGGCGGCTTCAGC
>Ga0116159_1000086_pt1 | contig 99862 bp, 100 predicted proteins | sample AD_JPNAS1_MetaG_FD_89878 | JGI IMG/M metagenome (GOLD analysis project Ga0116159, IMG submission 89878) | Active sludge microbial communities of municipal wastewater-treating anaerobic digesters from Japan - AD_JPNAS1_MetaG | ecosystem: Engineered > Bioreactor > Anaerobic > Digestate | place...
GGATAATAAGCAACTCCCGACACGACCGAGGCCCCAAGGATCCCCTGGGCTTCCGCAAGAAGACTCCCCGATGCGGCGAACGCAGATCCCAGCTTCACACGCCCATCCGCGCCACGATAACACTGGTAATCCACATCACCCTTCGTGAAATAAATCGCGCCGTCCTCATCTACTTCGCTTACAGAAACTTGGGCCAGTTCAATCATAGCCTGATTCCAGCTAATAATCATGCCACCCCTCAAGCTCGTCAATGCCTCCAAAAGCAGGGAAATATCAGCCCTCTCTTTTACGAACCACGGATATTCTCTCTCCTGGGGCGCCGGATTCCCCTCCCAGAATTCCCAGTATTTTCCGTCATATCCGAAGTCAACCTCGCCGCCATTCGGATGCACCGCGTCTGTCACCGAAGTCACGATCCGCCGCAAAACCTCAAGATCGCTGGCACCGGACATATTCATATCCAGACCCCGGATCGCATCAAACAAAAGTCCCGGCTTCCACCAGCCAGGGATACTGATCCTCTGGAATGATCCGTCGGAATTTACCTCCAGACTCAACCCGTCCAGATAAGCAGGCAGTGAAGCATTCTCCGTCACCACAACCCGGTAAACCCCCATCGTCCCGGCAACTTCTTCATAAGTGACCGTCCCGTGTTCCCGCAAAAACGCGATCACGCCCTGAACCTCCCCGGGAAGATTCACAACGGGAATCGCCTTTCCGGTATTTTGGTCCTCATAGGCCATCCATTCTTTTCCGTCGACGTTGATAAAACGAATTTCATCATCATTCGCTGACAACAGCGAGACCCGGGCCATCGATACTAACGCCTGCACGTCTTCGGCGATCCGGCCGGCCTGCGCAAGCCCCCGAAGTCCTTCAAAAAACATTTCACCGTTAACTCCGGTCCCTTCCCCGGCTCCATATTTGACCAGAATATTCGAAGGGTCGATCTGTCCGTCCCCGCGGATATTCAGTTCAAGGCTGTGGAGTTTCCCGTCGGCGCTGGCATTCGCGTTGGCCTTGATCTTGTAGACAAGGTTCTCCAGCCCCGCAAGCTGGCCATCATCATCGAGCACCAACTCCAGAGTGAAATCGAGCCCGAGCCTTACAAGCTGATCCCGCAGCGTCTTGAACCGGTCCTGAACGACCGGCGGGGTGACCACGGAATAGGAAATGTTCCATTTATTGTCGCGGGCGATGGAATACTGGATCCCCCCCATCTCGATCAGGATCGATTTGGGATAGGAGCGCAGCACCTTGACGGTCGCAAGCAGATTCATCGCATCGTCGTCCGCGGCCGTTCCCGCGGCGATCAGCTGGAGACCGGGATAAAGCAGCCGGCCCATCGGATGAAGATCGCGCCCGTCCACCCCGAGATAAGTCCCCTCGACCGAATCCGCGGCAATCGATAAATGCCTGTCCGCATCCGAGGTGACCTCCAGCGTCATCGTCCTGAGACCGCCGGCGGACGGGCTGTCCGGAGCCGTAACCGTCAAAAGATAGGCGGAGAAAACTGACGCGGCGGCCCTTACCTCCGACTGACCGGATTGCGAAACTGGGGTTTCAATCTGGATGTTGTAACCCGCATTTTCAAGACCGGCCACAAAAACCCGCAGATCGGGTTCCTCAGCGAGCGGATCGCTATCGTAGGTGGTCCCGGTGGAATAAATCATCTGTGAGGAATCACTCGCTTGTGAGAGCGCGTTTGAGCTTCCCTGGACATTTCCGGAGGGCACCGGATCGGTGGGCGCAGCGGTCGTCCCGGTCGCGTCCGCGGGGGTTTCATTCATGTAGGAAGCAGGCACACCCGTCCCTACAGGTTCGGTCGCGAATGTCATCGGCACCGCCTGCAAAAATGCGAGGCTTACCGCCACGAGTACCGCGATGATCTTTTTGTAGGTTGATGTGTTCATTTTATTCGCGCCTCCATCGAGATTTTTTCCGAACCGGCCAGAACCGGTGCTAATAATCCGTGCCTGAAACCACATAAATTCATAAAAGCCGCACAAAAAGAATCCGCAGGCGGATACTCAAAAATGAAGATTTGCAATGCGTCCGCTTCTTTCAAACATTGTCCTGTTAACCAGTGTATAAATCTCATACTTCAAACCTCTAGTAATGGTTAACACTTTTATTACAGTTTTACAAGGATTAGAACGTAAAAAAAACTAGTATTTTATAGCTATATATATCGCATAAATAGTTTTCTGCCTTTTTTGCTCTTTTTATAATTAATTATATTCCATTGATTGTTTTTTTATCATCTAACATAAACAAGAAACATTTCCGGATCAAATAACCATAAAAACCAAAAAAACATCGCCAGTAAAACCGAAATGCGACTTATAAAGAAACAGCGATCATGGAACATTTTCTTCAGGCCATGCTCCCAAAAATGACAACAACTCGTGAAGATGTCTTCGCAGAAAGCGCGGGAGGGATTATGTCAATTCATCAAAAAGCGGCGTATCATCTTAATTTACTGCCGGAAGGTTTTTGGCGTGAAGCAGGGATTGCCACTGTAACGTCGTTTTTCCTGACGTCACCCTCATGGGCGGGCAGCTCAGCTCCTGAAGCGAAGGTCATCAAGGCCAGGCGGAATGCCGGAAACATCAAGCTTCCGGCTTTCCCGCCCAAATTCTCCTTTGAAAAATTCACCGGGTGATCTGGACTGCGCGGGCAAATCCGGTTACACAAAAAAATCAGGGGCGGGATGGATGCCCACCCCGCCCCTGATTGTCCGGCTGTTTCCTTACCGCGTCAGCTCCGTCAGGATCCTCGCGAAAAGGATACTCCCCTGCTCGAACGCGAACACTGCCGTTGTTCCCAACCCCTGCCCGCCAGCGAGCACCATCGGCTGGTAAACAAGGTCTGCGGCGAGTTGCGACGTCCCCACCGAAGTGTACGAGCGAACGGCCCGCACCACCTGATTGTAGGCCATCACTATCATCTGCGGTATGAACGACAATGCAGTGATCTCACCGGAAACGCCATGTGTCGCCGTTTGCTCAGTCTCGGACAATGTCCCCCGAGGCATTTTGACCGCCGGCCTTTCAATATTCCCGGCATCTCCCAACCATGACGGGCCGTTCACAATCCCGTTGAAGTCGGTCAGAACACCGTTGAGCATGGCCTTAAACTCCACCTCGATCGCCCAGGTCGGACAGCCGGTCCCGAGGCAAACCATGCCGGACTTGTACTTCGCGAACGAGACAATATCGTCCGCCGATACCCCAAAGTGAGCTGCGACAAAATCAAGGTACGTGGCAAGATGATTGTCCGGAAGTCCGGGGATGTCCCGTACAAGCAGCACATTCTTCGATTCGTCACGGAAGATCTTGTACGTCTTGCCGTCCCTGGCAAGAAGGATCTTGCCAGGAGCTGTTACTTCTTTTACGACGATCTCGGTCATCAGCACCAGGACCTGTGTCTCGACCGGAAGATCGCTTCTCCGGACAAATCCCCTGAGCCCCTCAAAGAGCATCTCCATGCCTGGAGGATCGAAAACACCATGGAATGTCGCGTTGAGCGTATCGACCGCGATGGACCCATCAGCCTTGAGTGCAAATTCCAAATGCTCAAGTTGACCCATGACCGGGACGAGGGATCCGTTGGTACACCACGATCCATCGGGAGCACATTGATTAACGTTGAAATCAACCGTGATGTGAAAAGGGTTCTCACGATCAAAGTCAATTACATACGCGGCACCAAGCTCTTTCGACAACACATCGATGAACGCCTGCACCGCGGGAGGAATCGCCACAACGGGATCGACATGGATCGTCCCATCCGCATTCCTCGAAATCCGGTATCCTTTTCCGCGGTATTTGATCAAAAGCCCCGGCTGGGCAGGAGTGGAACTGTTGGCGACCCGGCTAATCCTGACCAGGGAAATCTCTGCCAGGATCTGCTCCGACGAAGGTGCCGCGATTCCCATCCCGGGCTGAACATTGTCCAGCATGAGCTTCCGGACAGCATCATAAATCAGCCGGGCATCAACCACGAACCCGCCATAGCTGACGTTGAGCGAGCCTTTCATAAGCTCACCCTCGTCCGAAACAATAAAGCTCATTTCACCAAGCTGATCCGTGTTCACCGGAACATCCCCGCCGGTTTTGAGCGAGACAAGAATCTGATAACCCGCATCCGTCCGCATCACGGTCACCTGATAAAACGAGCTACGGGCATCAAGCGCCGACTGAAGAGCCTCCACATACGCCTGCACCGCGGGAGGAAGCGCCTTGTCCACCACCACGTTCCCTTCAGCATCACGGTAGCACTTGTAATCCACCCCATCCTTCACGAAATGGATCGCGCCGTCCTCCACCTTCGTCACGCTGATCCGGATCATCGTGAACAGGACCGGATCAATCTTCACCGGAACATAAACACCCACAAGCTTGATCGACAGGTCCGGCCTCAACGAGGGATCCTCCGGCCCCGCCGCGATCACAGGCGGCAATTTCATAAAGACGGGATGACCGCGATCCATCAGCTGCTGAAGCGCTTCATACAGTAGCTGCGCATCAACCGCAGGCTGAGTCACACCCCTCGGCGGGGCTTCCGTGCTGGTTCCAGGCACGTTGTACGCAACAGCCAACGTGCTGACATCCGGTGTCCCGTCCGCCGAGATCGAAAAGCTCATACCTGTCATCTCCCCGGGTTTCGGGAGAATGACGACCTTGCACACCGGCTGGCAACTGTCGCCAAGCCGAACAGAGATAAGATACATCCCGTTCTCCTGCCGAAGAACATTGACCGTGTAGCGAGAACCAACCGCCGACTGAAGAGCCTCCACATACGCCTGCACCGCGGGAGGAATCATCGATTCGAGAAGAATATTCCCGTTCCGGTCAACCACGATTTTGTTCTCGATGCCGTTCAGGACCACGGTGTTCTGGGCCGGGAAATCAACGGCAGTGGCATTCCAGTTCGAGTCATAGAAAACCAGCCGGTAGCCGTCGTTCACTCCGTCATGCCAATACTCCTGATACTTAGCGGTGTAGCCACTCACCTGCTGACCGTTTACGATCGTAATGTCGTCGGTTTCACCGCTCAGCACGTCCGGCTCGCCCTGGATGATCGACACGTTCCCGGCGTTGTCATAAACCGCTTTCGCCGCCAAGGAATTACCCGCATTGCGGGTATATTCGACCCGGTGTGTATAGTTATAGCGCTCCCCGTTCCCGCCGACATAAACCGTCATTCTCTGGGCCAGCATCCGGATCTCGGAAGTGTCCTGGCGGAACCACACCGTGAAAGGGTTGATCCCTTCCGCGGCGACAAGGGTCCAGGTGTTCCTGGCCGCGTCACGAATCAAGAGCGTGCCGCTCGTATGACGGATGTTGTTACGGTCATACCCCTCCGTCGCACTCAGTTCCGAGACCAGGTTTCCTTCCTCGTCGTAGGTGTAGAAAGTCTCGGTGTGGCTGCTGACATACAGATTGATTTTGGTCGGTCTGGCAACAACAGCTATCGATGGCTCGTCAAGCTTAATGATGTCGGGCGCAATAAGTTTTTTTCGCATTTCGTTGTACCGCCACACCATCGAGGAGCTCAAAAGAACCTTTCCGTTGATCTGGACATAGGTTTCCCGGCCGTAAGAGCTGCCAAAATCACTCCTGGTTTCCCAGACCTTCGCCGTCAGGTTGCCCTGACCGTCATAGCTGTACCAGGATTCGGAATCCGTCTGACGATCAAGGCGAATGCCCCTCTCACTCCATAACTTTTCATGGCTCACGAGGGTCTTTCCGTTGATTGTCACGTAATCAATCGTTCCGCCGGAACGATATAAAGGACCAACCGGCTGAAGGCATCCTCCCCTTTCAGGGCCGGCACACAGCGTTGCTGCTTCGGCCAATTTATAAATGAGCCGGTACTCCAGCAGACTGTTTTCCGTAAGCCAATCCTTGCGAATCAGCTGGCCTTGAGCGTTGAATGTATAAGTTTCTTCGAAAACCCCTCCCAGGGGCCCGAAATTCGTCTTGAAGCTCTCAAGATAAACGGAACCGTCTTCTTTGGCAGCAAACTGGAGCGTCCAGATCGTGTCGTCTTTCGTGACGATGATAACGGAGTTCGTGCGGGGATCATAAAAACCCTTGTATTCCTGGTCGCCCCACTTCACCGTCGCAATTCCGCGGTCATTGATCGTTACGGAAAGTTCTTTCCCCGCGGAAGGATCCGTCACGATCTTTGTCTCCTGCGGCGGTTTCCGGACCAGCGGTGTTTCAGTTCCGATAAAACGGGAAATGTGTGAGGGCAAATCTTCCTTATCAACTGAAACGTTACTCCCGATAGCATCCCCCGTAACCGGGTCCGTTTGAATGGCTTTTTCTTCCGTCCGGGCAGGCACAGACAAACTCAACGGCCCGGCCGAAAAAAACTGCTCATGCGCCCCGGAAGGTACCGTGGTCGGAAGCGCCGCTATCTTCTCTTCCTCCGTCTGCGCGGCAGGCTGCGTCTTCTGCGCCACTCCGAGAGGTTTTTCCTCCGTAAGCGGCGTAACAGCCGCCATTCCCGACGGCGCGACCTGAGAAAAACAAAACGTCAAAACCAGAAACCACGCGATGCTTTCGAACATTTGCGTTTTCATGTTAGTTCCCTCCCTGGGATCTTTGTTTTTTTGTACTGCATTCCGGACAGAAGTCCGGGGCGATCTGATAAGCCGTGCTTGTCAGAATCATGGTGCACCCGCAGTCAGCGCAGTGATGAAGAACATGGAGAGGCCTGGCTGCCGGAAAAGAAACTTTTGAATGTTCGGCAATGAGGATTCTGGCCCATCCGGGAAGCGTTGCCGCCGTCAGCCCCGCTTTTACTTCTTTTGTCGCATTCCTGTTTATCATTTCTTTTTTCATGTTCTATTCCTCCCAAAAGAAGTCTGCCCGGGAAAGCGGTTTTCAGCGACGGAATTAGGACGAACGGCGGGAAAGGGGTGATAAGCGGCAGGAAAACGACAATGAACGGCGGGCTTTAAAACCGGCCCCGCACGCCAAATGGCACACGTCACACGCAAGTTCCATGTCTTTCCGGAATAGCCCCGGTGTTTTTACCGAGCGGTTTGCGGCATGCGCCTTGCGGCCTTAAGCGATTACCAGTTGCCGAGCTTCTGCCTGAATCCCTTCGCGCTGCGGCGGGCGAGCGGGATGCGGGTTTTGGCGGGGTCTTTCAGGACAAGCTCGAAGTTCCCGTTGAACATCGGCACGACCTTCTCGACCTTGCCGAGGTTCACGATGTAGGCACGATGGGAACGCGCGAACCGCGCCGGATCGAGACTTTTTTCAAGCTCCTCCAGCGTCAGGTTCACAAGCCACTCCTTGCCTTCGAGGTGGGCCATGACCTGCGCGAGCTCCGCATGAAAATAGAGGACGTCTGCGGGGTCGAGCAGGATACGCTCCCTGGAATTGGCTTTCCGGCCGACCAGCCTTCTGGATTTCGCGGCCAGGTCGTTGCCAAGAGCCTCCAGGTCCTGCTTTCCCGGCTTTTTCAGGGCCAGCTCTTTTTTGATCCGTTCGAGCGCGACTTTCAGCCGCGCGGGGTCAAAAGGCTTCAGGATGTAGTCGACCGCGTGGGCCTCGAACGCCTTGATCGCGTACTCGTTGTGGGCGGTCACAAAGACCACGAGTGGCGGTTCTTTTTCAGCGGCCAGTTCAAGGGCGATCTCGATGCCGCTCTTTCCCGGCATGTCGATATCGAGAAAGGCGGCCTCCGGGTTCAGGTTTTCCAGTTTGGAAGCGGCCTCGGCGCCATTCGCAGAGGTTCCGATCACTTCGATCTCCGGGTCCTCCTTGAGGAATTTCAAAAGCCGGTTCCGGGCCAGTTCTTCATCGTCCGCAACAAATATCCTGATCATGGGTTTTCCTCTCTTTCGCCGAACGGGATCTCGAACCTTACGCGGGTCCCTTTTCCCGGCGCGGATTCATAACTGAGCCCGCGGCCCTTGCCGTGAAGCTGGACCAGCCGCTCATGGATATTCCGCACTCCGATCCCGACATCGTCCGCGGCGGCTTTCCCCGCGAAGAGCTCTTTAAAATACTGTTCGTCCCTTCCGGGTCCGTCATCAATAATCTCGCATTTCAGCACACGGGCCTCTTCGGTGAGACGGATCGTGATCGTCCCGCCTTCGGGCTTTTTGGACACACCGTGTTTGACGGCATTCTCCACAAGCGGCTGAATCACGAGGATCGGGATGAACCGGCCCCATGCGGCTTCGCTGACGCGCAGGTCCCTGACCACCTTGAGGCGTCCGCCGAACCTTGCGGATTCGATCTCAAGATAAGCGTCCACGAAAGACATCTCCTGTTTCAGCGTGACAGAGGACTCCTTGCGGTCAAACGTATGTCTGAGGAAATCGGACAACCGGAGGACAAGCCGTTCCCCCGCCGAAGCGTCGCCGTTCCCGCAAACGGCCGCGATCGTGTTCAGGGTGTTGAACAGAAAATGCGGGCGAAGTTGGGAATGAAGAAGAAGCAGGCGCGTTTTTAAAAAGTCATATTGAAGTCTTCGCCGGGCTTTTTCGCGGAGAACTCCGGAAATCACTGCGGCGAAAAGGTACACGCCTGTCCCCTCGAGAAGCGCCAGGAAAGCAACGGCAAAAACAAGGTACCCCGCGGACACGCTGTCCGCCGAAGGGCCGTAGACGCAAATCCCGTGCCCGAGACCGGTAAGGGTCCCGGCCACGAACGCCCTGCGGGCATAACGCCTGAAATCACGCTCCCAAAGGGAAAAGAACCCGCCTGTGATCCCGGCCCCAAGAGCCAGCAGCGGATACACAAGATCGTCTGCCTTCAGGAAATACCGGAATGCCGCTACAAGCAGCCCCGAAAGAAGTCCCGTGACCAGCCCCCCGTAAAGCGAGACCGCTGTCACGAGCACAAGCTGGACATCAAAGAACATCCAGGAAGATTCGCCGTATCGCGACAGATCAAAAACCGCGAGAAGCACGGATACGGCCGAAGCGATCAGCCCGAGCAGAACCTTTCCCCGGAGGGAGAGCCTGTTCCCCTCCAGCATCTTGCCGTAAAACGGCCATCGCTCAAAAAGGAACCCTAAAAGCGCGATGACCGCGAACCACCGGAACACGTTCAGGTATGTCTCAAGCCATTCGAGGCGGAAATCGGCCGAACCCTTCTTCACATCATCCCGGCGGATCACTTCAAGGGCCACCATACTTTCATCCAGAAGATCGGATGCATTGGCAAGGTCATTTACCATAAGCGATTCTCCCGCCTCGCGGATCTTGGCACGGAGAGATTCGGAATCTTTTTCGGGGAGACGGAGTTCTTCCGTCAGCGCTACGGCTTTTTCATACCTGGCGAGAACTTCATCTTTGGCGGGCGACGCAGCAAACACCAACGCGGGAACAACGAGAAAAGCAGAAAGAAAAAAGGCGGGAACAAGGCGTCTCACAAGGCTCAAGGGGCCCCCGTTATTTGGGTGTCGCGGATCCGTTCATCCGGACCAGCTCATAGCTTCCGCCTTTTTCATTCATGAACGGAAGATACGCCGGACCGATCTTCCCCTTATATCGGATCAGTCCCTTGCCCTCTTTAGCCATCCGGTAGATCGTGATAACCCTGGCTTGGGCTTCTTCGTACGCTTTCACGCGCTCTTCGGTCATGTATCTCTTGTTCAGATACCACCGAAGGAACGGATGGAGTTGCCGGGAAGGATTCATCAGGACATGCATGGCCGCGAGTTTCTCATCCAGGCTGACGCTGGCAAGCACGGTACAAGAGTCGTCGTTACTGACATCCGGAGCTGTCTTTCCCGGATCCGCCTCAAGCCATCTATCCAGCGCCGACGTCACCTCCCGTGCGCGATCTGTGGCATCATCTTCGAAGCGTTCACCGACCTCCGCCGCCGTTTCCGCGGTCATATTGGCCAGTGTTCGGACCGCCCACACCGCGGTCTCGGTGATCGCATCCGTTTTCGCAGAGCCTGGGGACACATACGTCGTAAAACCGGCGCTGTTGATCAGATTATTAAACGACCGGGCAAGCTTGTCGGAAGAAGTATTGCCGCCCGACGCCCCGCCTTGAGTTTGTTCGACATACTCTTTCAGATTTGAAAAAAAATACTTCGTTTTCTGATCCACAATCACATCCCATTGAACGGAGTTCCCTGAAGCGGTTCCCGGATTCATGCCGGCAAGTTCGTTTTCGAAAACAAAGTCGCCGGCGCCGCTCATCCGGACACTCGCGCCTGTCCGGTCCAGATACTGCTTGATAACAACGTTAAAGACCGACATGTCCTCCCGGCCGCAAACACCTTCGGCGTACAGTTTAAATGACAACGCAAGTGCGGCTTCCTCGCTTGTAAGGGTTCTAATCACAGGCTCCCTGGCGCCAATCTGAATCAGAGGGCCGTGATAATCATTGACCGGAATAACGCGCTCTTTCACGCTTTTGGCTGTGGTCGCCGGAACCGTCGGAGTATTGGCGCTACCCTGTTCTCCCGCTGTGAGCCGGCCCGGCTGTTCTGCCAGGGCGAGCAGAGGCATGCACATCAACACGATGAGAACAATTCCAGTGTTTTTTAATGCTATATCTTTCATCATCTATACCACCTAGGCAGAATATACCCCATAGAAAAACCTTTCACAAAAGATTAAATATAGCAAGATGTAACCTTTAGATCAAAAACTAGCGATAACCAACATAACAAATAAAACAACCACAGGGGCTTTCAACCGCGCTATTTCAGAAGAAATCCATCAAAAAGCATTACTTGCCCAAAGAAGAAAAATCTCACCCAGGCGAGACCCCGGGGACATAAAAGGCTGATACCGTGTGTTGGAGGCCGTCTTGTTCCTCAAGATTTTTACACAATTGAAAACAAGGCAGGACCCCGGGGACTGGCATGCCGGACCTTGTGCACTTCCGGCTTTACTGTCCCCGGGGCGTTTGTGGGAATCTTTTATTGTCAATTTATGCCGATATTACCTGACCGTTCGACGTCAGCCTGTATAAAATCTAACCGCCCCGGTCACTAATTACAAGAGAGCAAATTAACATTTAAATGAAGAATTAATGTCAACAAATAGCAAACATAGCGATTTATAACCTGCCATGAGCATAAGAAAACATTTCATAAACGACGACACTCCTGAAAATAGTCTTACTTGCTGAGGAGAGAATCGAGGCTGGCTGGATGTTCCCTGGTGAGGAAAAGCTTGAGACCTATCACGGTATTCACGAGATCCATAATGAGCACCTGATATGGCTTAAGATGGACCAGGCTCCCCTCGCCAAAGCATCCGCAATCGGACGGAAGACTTCGGGTGGCAAGCCATGTCACGCAGATAAGGAGAACAAAGCTCCAGGAAAGGCCGGCCAACACAGCCGCGCTGAGACGCGTCATGTATCCTGTGAGCATAAAAACGCCGAAGATGAATTCCACCCACGGAATGATTCGTGCGATCCAGGGAACCATCATGTAAGGAATGACATCATACGCCGCGATCCCGGCCTGGAAATTCTCCACCGGATCCATGAGCTTGGTGTATCCGGAATAAGCGAAAACAAGTCCGATCAAGAGCCGCCCCAGAAAGAGAATCTTGTAAGATCGTTCGCCGGCCATTTATCTGCTCCCGCCCCGAGCTTCCGCGGGCTGCGTGGGCTGTTCGGGCTGAGGCGCGGACAGCCGGGCTGTCCGGCTCGCCTCTGAAGGAAGTGGAGGGAGCGGCGGCAGTTCCGGGAGCCCCAGAATCCTGCGAATATCATTCTGCCCGCGTTCTTCAAGTTCCCGGGGACCCACATAACGCTTGTCCCCCAGAAAAAGGGTCGGGGTCGCGCTTACCTGGCGGAGCGATCCTTCGTTCTTTTCCGCGTGTATCCCCTCGCTCACCTTGGGATCGACCATGCAACTCGAAAAGGTGTCCATGCTGGCGCCGCACTCTTTCGCGTATTCCATCAATTTCTGCACCGGCGGTTCGGGGGACGGGACCCAGTCCTTCTGGCGGGTATAGAGGATATCGTGGTACTGCCAGAATTTCCCCTGGATATGCATGCACTCCGCCGCCTGGTGCGCGTAGATCGACCACCTGTGGCCGCTCAGCGGGTAGTGGTGGAACGTGACCTGGATCTTTCCGGGATACGAGACGCTCAACGCCTTGATGATATCCTGAACCACGCGGCAGGAGGGGCATTCGAAATCACTGTATTCGATTATTTTGACAGGGGCCGAATCGGGGCCGAACGTTTTGGGCACCGGATAGTAGGCAACCGCGGGAAGCGGCTTCGGACGGCTCGCGAGATCCTCGACTTTTTTCTGCTTGAAGAAATGGACACTCATCACAAGAAATGCCGTCAGGAGGATACCGGTTACCGCGCACCGGAGGTTCGATCGCGTGATCAGTTTTTCAAACACGTCTCAGGCCTTTCGCTTGGTTGAAACCATCATGTCGCGTATCCGTTCGTTCAGGGGCAGTTCGAGCATCTCTTCCAGGGAATAAGGCGCGACCAGCGCCCAGTTCCGCGAATCCATCGATCCCGGCACGTTGATACGATAGTCCCACGCGCAGCGGTCCGGATATTCCCCGAGCGCGAGCCAGTCCTGCAGAAGCTGGAGACTGATGACCGCGCACGACCCGTTCACCGACTCAAGGGCGCGGCGCACGAACTCCGTTCCGGCCTCTTTCGCGGGCTCGCCCCGCATCCCGAGGTATTCCCAGTAAAGATCGCGTTCATTATAGGTGCCGAGGAACGCGTCCGCAAGATGCCATGCATCGTTCCGGGAACGGCCGATCACGGCAAGGAAGATTTCGAGGTTCGCGATCTCGGGACGCCAGCGCAGCCTTCCCGCGACGGAATTCCCGATATCGAACAACCGTGGCTTGACCGCCTGGAAATCGACGCCCGCTTCCGTGCATTTTTTCGCGAAGAACCATTCGTCCACCGTCCCCGCCTCGTTCTCCCACCACGCGCAAAAAGGGCTCGTGTCATGCGTGGAAAGGATGGCCATGCTGTTCATGCGGTACTTTTCTCCCGGTTTGAACGCGTAATCCTTTCCCCAGTTCCGGACCCAGCGCTGAACGTCGGAACCCGGGATCTTGTATTCGTCGAGAACCTCATACGAACACTTCGGGACCACGCCGAGGTCCTCGGCGCACGGCAGCATGCCGGTCTCGCGGACCATGACATCCAGAATCCTCTTGCCGTGCTCTTTCCACTGATGTTCGTCCGGGGGATCGAACTGCCCGACGAGGCCGGCGTGTTCGACAGGTTCCGTGAGAAGGATCGTCCAGAGCCGGAACATACCGACAAAGTGGTCCACGCGGTAGAGGTCGAAAAAGTTCTCGAGATACTGCATCTTCCTTACAAGGTAGCCGTAGCCGTCGGCGGCGATCCGGTCCCAATCATAGGGCGGCATCCCCCACCGCTGTCCCTGCGCGAAGTAGAGGTCGGGCGGAGCTCCCGAGGAGAGATTGAGCTTGAAATATCCCTGATGCGCCCACACATCCGCGCTGTCACGCGACACAAGGAACGGCATGTCGCCCATCAGGAGGATGCCGTTTTTTGCCGCGTGGCGTTTCGCGTCCGCGAATTGTTCATAAAGCTGCCACTGGAGCCATTCGTTGAAGAGGACTTCCGTGGCATACTCGGCCGCGAACTGTTCGATGGCCGACGGATCCTTCATCCGGTATTCCGCGGGCCAGTCCGGCCAGCCGGCCTGGTTGAACTTCGTCTTGAGCGCCTTGAAGACCGCGTAATCGGTGAGCCAGCCTGCCTGTTTTTTCCGGAAGGCCGCGAATTTCCTGTCTTTGAGATCGGTCGAGGGATGCTCGTAAATCTTTTTCAGAAGTTCGAGCTTCGCGGCTTTGATCCCGTAGTCGAGAGGCTGTCTCCCGGCGGGGAATCTCTTGCGGAGGGTTTTGATGTCCTTCCGGAAGAGGGAGAAATCGCAACCCGCGAGCGATTCGATTGAAAGGTACATCGGGTCAAACGCCATGCTGGACTGGGCGTCGTAGGGGCGGAAATCGAAAGCGACATCGTTCAGCGGAAGCAGCTGGATCAGGGAAATCCCCGTTCCGGCGCACCAGTTCACGAGCAGCTTCAGGTCGGGGGCTTCCCCGATCCCGACACTTTTCCGGGAATAGATCGAAAAAAGCGGCGTCGCGACCCCCGCCCGCCGTTTCGCCCCGACCTTTTTCCAGGCCTTCGCGCACGCGCTTTTCAAAAAAGACGAGTAATCAAACTTTTGGCTCATGTGGACTCCCTGTACCCTTCGTGATTCAAAAACGGACCTGTTTTCACTGCATTTCCCTGAACCGGTCGAAGATCTTCCGGATATCCCCGTCCGCCGAACGGAGGGCCTGCACACAGACAAAGATCAGGACCGAGAACTGCCAGCAATCCTCGGGTCCGATCACAAGCCCCGTTGTCACATTCTCCTGCTGCTGGAGCCGCTCTGAGTACCGGTCGATTGCCTGGCGGAGCTTTCCCTCGAACACTTCCAGCGTGTTGACTTTGTTCTCGTACTTCATGGACGGGAAACGGATTCCGCGCATGAGGAGGAACGTCATCAGATAATCCGACGTCCCGGAGAATTTCTTGTCGAAATCAAACCCCTCGAGCTGGGGCATGCAGGGCGGAAGAATGATCGACGGTTTGTCGACCGTGACCTTGCCTTTCCGGACCACCGTGTCCCCGCGGTTCACGGCTGACTCCGCAAGAAACACATACGGAAGCTGCGTTGCCTCAAAGGTCGAGAGCGGCTGGACTCTCGGACGGATGATCTCCGTCTGCTTCAGCGCTTTTTCCCACGACTCATGGATGTCCAATGCCGGCTCCTTCGACGCTTTCCGCGCGTCAGGTATAACACCCCTTGACTGAACGGCCGTCCGTGCCCGGATCAACCGCCGTGTAGTTCCCGGAACAGCTGTAATGACCGTCAGATCCCAGGGTGATTTCCCCGTATTTCACACCCTCGATCATACGCACCGCCACACACCGGTTCGTCCCGCCCTCCGCGGACGCGGCATAACAGTGATACGTGAAGGCCCCGCTCCGGGGAACCCTGAGATTGAGCCGCGCCCAACGTGCCGCGCACGGCGAATTCTCGGGGCACTCTTCTGGCTCGGACGAAATCCGGAAATATTTCTTTTGGTCCGAAAGGTCCAGATAATCGTTCTGGGCCCTCACGATCACACCGAGCATCTGATGGGGTTCCGCGATATAGGCGCGTTCCGTCTGTCCCACAAATCGCGGAATCATCAGCGATGCGAGGGTCGCCGTGATGACAACAACCATCAGCAGCTCGATCAGCGTGAATCCCCGCTCTCCCGGGGCCGGTCGATCTCGGGACATTAAATTCACATCCTCCCTTTTAAGGGGGTTATGCTAACGAATCCTCGGCAACGGGACAAGAAAAACCCCGCTCTTCAGGACCAATCCGATACGGAAATATCATCGGCAAGCTCATTCTGGTCCTCATCATGATAAGGATAGAACGCCTTGAGCTTCTCCCCCGCCTTCAGGATGGCCCGAACGACCCCTTCCGCAAATTTCCTCTCCCGGAAACACCCGCGCATCAGCGCGATCTCGCTATCCCAGAATCCCTCCGGCACCTTTTCATGAATCCCGCGATCCCCGATGATCGCGACCTGCTTGTCCCGGACCGCGAGGAAGATCAGGACACCGTTCCGGTCCTTCGTCTTCGTCATGCCGATCCGTTCAAAGACCCGGCGCGCATGCTCCAGGATATCCCCCTTAACGCGTCGTTCGAGATGGACACGAATTTCGCCGGACGTGTTTTTCTCGGCCTCCCGGATCGCGGAGACGATCCTCGATTTTTCTGATCGCGAAAAAAAGAAACCGGGGAATCTCTTGAGAAGTTTCATCACCATCCTCCGCTCGCGCCGCCGCCACCGAAACTGCCTCCGCTGAACCCGCCGAAGCCACCGCGGCTGCCTCCCGAACGGTATCCCGTCCCCGTATAAAAGAAACCGCCGCGCCGTCTTCCGCGACGATCATCACCACCGGAGCCCTTTCGAAGCAGAGGAGGAAGAACGATCAGGAGGATTATGAACACAAGCGCAGCCGTCTGCCGCCCGTCCCCGGAGGACTTCTTCGCCTTGAATTCCCCTCGCACCGCGAGCATGATGGCATCTACACCCGCCTCAACGCCGCTTGCGTAATTCCCCCTGCGAAAACAAGGGGCGATCTCCTGCCGGATGATCTGTCCCGAGACCACGTCCGTCAGAACCCCTTCGAGGCCATACCCCACCTCGATGCGGATCTTCCGGTCGTCCCGGAAAACAAGAAGGAGAACGCCGTTGTCCCTGTCTTTCTGCCCGGGTTTCCAGGTTTCAGCGATCCTCATGGAAATATCCTCGAGCGATCCGCCCTCAAGCGATGGAAAGATCGCGACGGCGATCTGGGTCGAGGTTTGTTGATCGAACGTCCGAAGTTTCGCTTCGAGTTCAACCCGGGCGGACGGGGAAAGAAGTCCCGCGCGGTCGGTCACATAACCGTCGGCTCGGGGAGGAATATCAAAAGCAAAAAGGCGGGAGGCAAACGCAGCAACAACCAGTAAAGAAAGGGTAATGACCTTGAAGATGCGCGGCATGAGAACCTCAGCGACTCCCGGCGGCGCCCTGCGGCAGTACCGGGAGTCGCATCAGAAAAATCCTAGAACTTGACCTGCGGGACGGTCCTGGCGTCCTGGTCGGCCTGAAAATAGGCCTTGTTCCTGAACCCGGCCATGTTGGCGACCACACAGTTCGGAAACTGGCGCCGGAAGGCATTGTAATCCTGCGCGGCCTCATTAAAACGGCGACGCTCAACCGTAATCCGGTTCTCGGTGCCTTCAAGCTGGTTCTGGAGGGCAAGGAAATTCTGGCTGGCCTTCAGGTCCGGGTACCGCTCGACCACAACCAGCAATCGGCCGATCGCGGAACTAAGCTGGGTCTGGGCATCCTGGAATTTCGCGAGCATGTCCGGACTCGAAATGATCTTCGAGGAGGTGTCGATCTTGCCGATACGCGAACGGGCATCGATCACGCTCTGGAGCGTTTCTTTTTCGTGCGCGGCGTATCCTTTCACCGTCTCCACCAGGTTCGGCACGAGGTCGGCCCGGCGCTGGTAAACGTTCTCGACCTGCGCCCATGCCCCGCTCACACCCTCTTCCTTCGAGACAAGGCCGTTATACACACTCCCGAACATGAGACCTGTGATGACAAGCGCCACGATGATGACGGCAACCAGTATCAAAAGAAATGCTTTCATCAGTTAAACCCTCCGGTGAAAAGGTTGTTTTGAAAAGACGTCTCATTATATTCGCCGGCATGAAAGGGCGCAACGACTAACGGCCCGAAAAAGATCAATAACTGGAGGAAAGCGAAAAGTGGAACTGGGAATTCCCGCGCTCCGTCAGCGGATGATCGGCAAGCGGCACCCCCCACTCAAAGCGCGCCGTGAGGTTGTTGCGAAGACGGATCTGGAACCCCGCGCCGGTCCCGGCCATGAAATTGGTGCGTTCTTCCGAAGAGGAGGGGCTGTGGTTACGACCGTACCCCATATCGAAAAACCAGATCAGGTCAACCTGGTCACGCAGGGGAGACTTGTCAAGGGGAACACGCCATTCTTGCGGAAAAAAGAATGCGGGAACGAGATAATCCAAGCGGGACTGAACCCCCTGGTCCGCTCCAAAATCACTTTCAGGATAGCCGCGCACCGATCTGGCGCCGCCAAGGAACATCTGTTCCTGGGGAAGCAGGCGCTGCGGGGAAAACTGCCCCGTCACGTCCCAGACCGCTTTGGTCTTCCACGGCATTTTTTGATAGCGCGACAGTGAATATCCATACTTGAAGAACCGGTGGCACCCGCCCCTGCTCGCAAGAGGCCAACCGTCTCCACGGTTCGGCATTCCGAAATAAACCCCCTGCCCGATCCCCCAGCCACCCCAGCGGTCGCGGGCCTGGAAATCCCCGCGCGCGGAAAGGACCCGCTCTTTGTCCCAGACGGTCGTGACACTCTGCGTCCGCGTGTGCTTCTCCTTGAAATCGAAGCCGATCTGCACGTTCCCCGAATATTTTTCCGTGCGGATCACGCGCTGCTGGAGCGCGAGACTATAGGTGTCGGAAATGCTGTTGATGCCGTAGATCTTGAATTCTTTCTTGGGCGTCACCTGCGCGTGGCTGTAACTGGAGATCAGTTTGGTCCCGAAATCGGACACCGGCAAGACGTGATAAAGATACAGGGACCCGAAATTATTCCCGAAATTCGTACCGATCAGGAATATGTCGTCGAGACCGAGGAAATTGTTATTGCGGACGGTAAAACCGTGCCGCTCATGACCGGTCAATTTTACGCCCTGATTATCGAACGTGTAACCCAGATGGATCGGAAAACGGTCCTCGACGTTCAGGACCACGTCTGAAGTCCCTTTTTCTTTTCCCGCCCGCAGGATCGGCTTCACCGTCCGGTCAGGGTTTTCGTTCATATCAAGCACGTTCTGGCGAATAGAGTCGTAGCCAAGGACCTCGCCCTTCTTGATCTTCCAGTAGCTCATGGTCCGGCGCACGGAATAATAGCGGCTGTTGATGACCGAAAGATCCCCCATTTTGGACACAACGACCTTGAGGCGAATCTCCGGCTTTTCCATTTTCTGCGGCGGGAGAAGAACGACGGCGATATACCCTTTGGCCCGGAAAACCTGTTCCAGAGCCGAGATCATGGTTTGAAGCTGTTCAAAGCTGATCGTCTGACCTTCAAACTTCCTGAGAACAGGATCATATTCCGCGGCGGGGAGAAGGACATCGCCTTCAAGATTGAACTTTTGAACAAAAAAGGTAGGGCCAGCGGCCTCGCTCTGGCCGGACTCCTCTTCTTCGATCACAACCGCTTCCGGCGCTTTGGGTGTCAGCAACTGTTCCTGGGCTTCTTCCCTGACCCTGGCATCCAGCACCCCGGCCGTCGCGCCCGCGGGCACAAGGTCGCGATCCGTGGCATCCGCCGCCCGGAGGGTTCCGCAGAAGGAAACCATCAGCAAGCAAATCAGGAGCCCTGCGCCGGGATGGAATCGTTTTTTATTCATGCTTTGATTTTCGGCTTATTCCTGGAATATTGAACCATCGTTTCAGAACATTGTCGCATTATACTTTCAAAATCCGGGAACGGTAACAAATTCCTGACCGGACAGATCATGCCCGGGAAGCGCCGCCGGTCCAAAAGGGTGAGTAAAATTCGGCTTTGGCGGGAATCCGGAGGCGGCGAAGCAGCCGCTGGACCAGGGCACTCTCGGCTTCCTGCCACCGGTTCTCGTCCTTTTCTTTCCCGGTAACGGTAAAAGCGCCGCCCGCCACCATGTCATGTCCGCCGGCCTCTTTCCGGTCATCGAAAATATCGCGGAGAATCTCCGGCGTATTGTCGGTCGGGCGATTGCTGCGGAGCGAAACGTGCAGCTTGTCCTCGTAACGCCCCGTGCAAAACGAGCGTTCCATCCCCTCGTAGGTCAGGAGGAAATCGGCGATCTCGGACACAAGGTCCGGATGCTCCACTTCGCCGAGGTGGGAGATGATGAGCCCCCTCAGAGCCTTTGCCACACCAAGTCCCTTGCTTAGAGTGCTGAAGAACTTCTTCGTCTTCGGCGGATGCTGGATCTTGATAAGTGCCCGCATATCGCACAGGGGAAGGATCGAAAGATAGGTCTCAATGATGTCCGCGCGCTTCGCCCGGTAAAGGTTCAGCGTATCCGAGAGGATTCCGTAGGCGAGCGCCGTTGCGAGCTTCCGCGGAATCTCGAGACCGCTCAAGAGCAGGGCCTGGGCCAGGATCACACTTGTCGCGCCGCATTCCGTGTCCACGATGACAAAGTCGGCAAGGGGTTTTTTGACGTACGGATGCTGGTCAATGACCATCGTGACCTTGCGGTTGCGCGGATAGGGATTATTCTCGAAATCGGGCTGGGTGTCGATCAGTGCGGCATGGTCGTACTTGCGGATGTCCGACGGACGGATTTTGTGGATGGGAATCCTGAGCAGGTTCACCATCGCCCGGTTCTCGACGCGGCCAACGGTCCCCTTGTAAACGATCCTCGAACGAATGCCGAATTTCTTTTTGGCGATGTACTGAAGCGCGTACGCCGTCGCGATCGCGTCCGGGTCCGGATAATCATGCGTCACGATCAAAAGCGGCGAAATGGACTTCCCTTTTTTCTCGAGGTAGCGGAGGAGCTTGCGGCCGTTCTGCGCCGCGGGGTGAAGCGGCATGCGGGCGTGGGACTTGCCCGTCATTTTGCGGGACCCCGATCTTTCGCCAGGGCGTCGAACCAGGCCCGGAACGGACTGTGGTCCCTCAGGTTCTTCAGATCGCTGTCCTTCCCGATATGCCGGAAATCCCGGAAACCCAAACGGACCGCTTTCTTGAGGGCGGCAAAGGACTTGGCTGTCTTTCCGAGGAGCGAATAGCTGCACGCGAGATTGTAATGGATGACGGGATCGTTCTTGCAAAGACCCGCGAGCCGCTTGTCGATCTCAAGACCTTTTTCATAAAGTCCGAGGCACGTATACGCGTGCGCGAGCGGAACGAGCGCATCGATATAATCGGGACGCTGGCGAACCACGCCTTCAAAAAAACTGACTTCAAAATCATCGGCTTTCGTTTTCATGAATCGACGATCCTCCTCACAATGCTTAGCGGGAAAGCAGATTTCTTTCCAGCGTTCTCAAAAATTCCTCCGCCCGGAACGGCTTCAGGATGAAATCGCGAATCCCCATTCGCGCCGCGGATTGCTTGACGGGCTCATCGTTATAGGCCGTAAGCACGATCTCGGGGATCGGGGGCTTCCCCATCTGTCGGCAATAATCGCGCGACGCTTGAATAATTTGAAGGCCGTCCATGCCGGGCATCCGGATGTCCGTGATCAGAAGGTCAAAGTGCTGCTCGCTCAGCGCCGCCAGCGCTTCGTCTCCGCCGGAGACCACCGTCGGCTGATAACCGGCCTCCCTCAGGAAGATCTCCAGGGTCTTCCGCACCAGACCATCATCATCGACGGCAAGAACCCGTTTCGTTTTTTTCGTCATCATCCGCGCTCCTTCCGGGCCCGGGAATAAAGGCCCTTCATTTCCCCAGCCGCGATCACATGCTTTCGCATGGCGTTTTCCACATCCTTCTTCGTTGCGCCGGGGCCAAGACCGAGTGTCGCGACATCAAGCGCGTAAATCTTGAAAAAATACCGGTGTATCCCCCCGGGAGGGCACGGTCCGCCATACCCGATCGTCCTGAAATCGGTCATTCCCTGGATCCCGCCTCCACTGACCGTATCCGACTTCGGGATACCTTCCGGAAGACCTGTGGTTCCCGGCGGGAGATCATAAATCACCCAGTGGACCCATGTGCCAACCGGCGCGTCGGGATCGTCCGAGACAAGCACAAGGCTCTTGGCGGAAGCCGGCACGCCGGACCAATCGAGTTGCGGAGACATATCTTCACCGTCGCAGGTATAGCGGGACGGGATCATGCCGTCCGGCGGAAATGCCGGGCTCGTGATAGTGATCTTTTCCACGGGCACCTCCCTGGCAAACCCAAAAGGGGGTGTCATCGCCAAGGCCATCCAGACCCGGAACAGCGCCGAAACCTTTTTCACGGCATCACCTCCCGTCTGCAACCTTCAGGCCATGCTTTTGACAGTGACGCGATCGAGGTAGCTGAGGTCTTCGGTATTCACGCGTATCTTTTCGCCTTCCCGGATGAATTGCGGCACAAGAACCCTGAGCCCGTTCTCGAGCTCCGCTTCCTTGTAGGTCGTGTCGCTCTGGCCTTTCACACCCTGAGGGGTGCTTGTGACCTTCAATTCCACGATCTTCGGGAACATGATGCTCAGAACCCGCCCTTCCCCGAAGAGGACCTCGATCGCTTCATTCTCCTTCAGGAACACCTCGTGCCGTCCCACCGCCCTGGCCGTGATATTGAACTGCTCATAATTTTCCATGTTCATAAAAACGAACTGATCGCTTTCCCGGTAGAGGTATTGCATTTTGACGATACGAACCGGCACGTCCTCAATCTTGTCCTCCGCGCGGAAACTTTTTTCGGCCACATTCCCGTCCTCGATGCTCCGGACCTTGCAGTGAACGCTTTTGCCGAACTTTCCCGTCCCTTTCACTTCCTGCGTGATGACCTTGAAAAGTTTCCCGTCGGATTTGAAGACGTTCCCGACCCTGAGTTCCGTCGCGATGATCATATCTCCCTCCCGTTCAATGTTTCCATCCGAACATCATCTGCAAATAAGAACGCGGTTCGCGGTCACCGTCCCCGAGACCGAGCCCGGAAGCGATCCGCGCGATCACAGACACCGTTCCCTCGATCTCAAGGAAACAGCCGAAGCCCCGGAGCCGGTCGATCGTGACACGGGCTTTCCCGAGACCGTAAAGCTCGCGATTCTTCGTGTATTTCATGACCGGCCTGAAGCCCGAGAGCAAAAGGATCGAACGGAGCGGACTGTGCTCGACCGGCATTTCAAGCTCCACTCTTTTGGTGAATCGGGACCGGAGTTTCGGACCCTTCAGCGTCAACGTCGACTGCCCGTCGTAACGCCGGAGCCGCATCGCGATCTTCCGTTTCCTGAGCTCTCCGTTCCTGTCAAAGAATTCGTTCGTTTCCCGTCCGGAAGCGATCTTTTTCGCGCCAAGCGCCCTCAGACCGCGACGAACCGCGGCAAGGTCTTTCAAACGGTATTTTTGCTCGATCTCGTAAACCGTCATTCGCGTCAAGCGCCGATGAGCATCTTCGCGCGCACCGTACCGGCCATTTCCTTGCCCGCGAGCGCCTCCGTGACGGCGATCGCGAACTCGAGCGCGGTGCCCGGCCCCTGGCTTGTGATGATATGCCCATCAACCACGACACGGTCCGCGGAATGCCTGACCCCCGGGGCAAAATCCGTCTCGCAGCCGGGATAGCACGTCGCCTTTTTCCCGTCCAGAATACCAAGCGGAGAAAGCACGGTGGACGGGGCGGCACAAATCGCCGCGATCAGCCGCTTGTCCGAGTTCATTTTCTTCAGAAATTCTCCTACCACCGCCGACTTTGCGAGATGGGTCGCCCCCGGCAGGCCTCCGGGAACGATCGCGGCGTCGGGAAGGCCTTTCACGTCTTTCAGGAGAATTTCCGCCAGAACAGGAACCCCCCTTGAACTCTTGACGGTCAGTCCGTCCACGCCGGCAAGGATCGCACGAACCCCCGCCCGGCGGAGGACATCGACCGGACCGATCGCCTCGATCTCTTCAAACCCTTCCGCGAGGATCACCACGGCTGTCTTGGGCATCAGGGAACTCCTTCGGCATTATTGCATCTCGCCTGTTCAACGGTGAATTTTTTCTGTCCAAAAATGGACCCGTTCGCGAAAATCCTGAACTCGTATTCGCCCGGATGCGTGAAATGGATATCGCGGAGGTTAAAAACAAGCTCGTGCGAAACGAGCGGGCTCGGGACCTGGACATCGTTCGGAATCTCGTTCTGCCCGATGGTCTTGTCCTCACCGAGATCGACCAGGTCCAGACGGACCCGGTAACTACCCTGGGCGTCGGTCAGCTTCACGTAGATTGACATTGCCGCGTGGATACACGGAAATTTCATCGCCCCGATATTTTCGAAAACGCCGATCAGGCTTTTTTTGTTCGTGCCGCGCTCCGTGATCACATAGTCACAGATCAGCATTGCGTTCGTTTTTGGGACAGGCAGCACCATTTAATCAAGTCCTTTCATGAAAAACGCGTTCATATTACGGTTCAGGTTGTCGTTCAGCCGAACTTGTAATGCTTTTTGACGGCTTTTTTGATCCGCCACGTACAGTGAAGGCCTTCGGGGAAGGTCACGAGATCACCCTTCCCGATCGTCACCTCCCCGCCCGGGATCGTGACGGTGACATCGCCTTCGAGAAAATAGCAGACCTCGGTTTTGTCATAGGACCAGTCAAAGACCGAAACCTCCTTCATCCAGATCGGCCAGTTCATCACGCCGAGACTTTTTAATTTTTCAGGCGCGGGTTTTTCAACCAGCACTTTCCATTCTGTTTTTTCCGTCACTCTTGACTCCTCGATTCCAGCGTGGAACGCAGGGCGCTTAAAAAGCTTTCCTCTATCCCCCGGCCGGCCGCCATGTTTTATTTCCTGAACTTATTGAGCCAACCGCAGTATTCACAATTCGCGGACGCGGCCGGCGCCGGGCCTTCGCAAACGGCGGCCGACCTCCGGAAGTACGATCTCGCGCGTTCAATATCCGTTCCGATACGGATCGGCTGAATCTCAAATATCACGCGACCGTTCTCCCCCACTTCCCTGGGAGAATAATAAAGAAGAAAACCATAGCCGGCGGTCTTCATGCCGTTCGCTTCCAGCATCAATGCGTAACAATCCAGTTGAGTCTGGTAGTACTTCGTCGCGTCCTCTTCGCTGGTCGGCGATCCCTTGGTCTTGTAATCGAAGGGCACGCAAACATCTCCCGCCACCAGGAGATCATCGAGCGCTCCGAAAAGCCGGCCCCCGTTCTCGAAGTACTCGAGCCCGGTCTTCCAGTCGCGCCAGCGTTCAAGCTGCGCGAGATCCTTATAGAGACACAGTCCCCGAAACTCTTCGCGCGAGGCAAGTTCGGGAGGGAGGGTTCCTTTGGAACGAAACCCGTCAAAGTACAGTTTGATGACCCGGTCCATACCGCCCGGCAGCGAAGGGAAAATGCCACGCGGACGTTTGATGTAACGGACCTTCTCGAGCCAGAAACAGCGGGGGCAATCCTTGAAGAGACTAAGACCAGACGGGGACACCTGGAAACTCTTTGTCATCGGGCTCATCATCAGGGGCATTATATATCTTTTTATGCTCAATACACAACGCTCAACAGCAAAAACCAGTCCTTCGGGGCTGATCGCCCGAAAACTGTTTTCGGGTCCCTGCTTCCGGGTAGCGAGTCCCCTATGCCTTTTTCCGATGTCCCGGAAAGGGATCGTCCGGATCGTTAAAGTCGGGCAGATACTCTGTCTTTTCGCTCAGGACCTGCGTGTAGACCTTTTCGAAACCGAGCTTGTCGATATGTTCGAGCACCCGGCCGTACTCTTCCGGAAGAAGTCCGCGCGTCATCAGACGCATCCGTGAGCATGCGGGTACCGGACAAAACTGGCTCATAACGGAAATCGGGATCCCGGGCCCGAATTCGCCGTAAAGAAGGTCCAGGACCTTCAGGCTGTTCTCAACGTGGCCGGGAAGGACAAGATGGCGAACCAGGACCCCGCGGCGCGCGGTCTGGTTTCCCTCGGGGTCCCAGAGGTCGAGGAATCCTTTTAACCGTACCATCCGCCGGATCGCCGCCATCGCGATCCCGGGATAATTTTCATCATTCATGCAGAGTTTCGCGAGCGCGCCGTCCGCGAATTTCATATCCGGAAGGAAGATATCCATGAAATCCGCATACTCCGGGATCAACGCCTCCTTTTGATACCCCGAGCTGTTAAAGAGCTTGGGGATCAGGATCTCCTCTTCCCTGAGCCGGAAACAAAGTTCTTTGATATGGGGCCAGAAATGGTCCGGGGTCACGAAGTTGAGATTGTGGACCTTGCTTTCGATGAGCGTCTTGACCTCGCGGAAGAATTGCTCCGCTGAATAGACCGTCCCCCGGTGATTCGTGGAGATCTGATGGTTCTGGCAAAAAAAACAGTGACTTGAGCAGCCGCAAAAAAAAATGGTCCCCGAACCGCGCGTCCCGGAAAAGGACGGTTCCTCGCCGGTGTGAGGTCCGATATGGGAAATCCGGAGTTCCGCGGTCTCGCCGCAAACACCCATCCGGCCGCGGGTCCGGTCAACCCCGCAATCGCGCGGGCAAAGCTGACAATGGCCGTAAAGATCCGTATTCATCGTTTTAAAGACCCGGTCGGAAGATCATTGGATACGGCGCTGGATGAGATCATCAGGTTCAGTTATTTCCGCTACCCGGGATCAGGGAACGACTTCTTTAAAGGCATCCGGCAGGGACATCAGGATATCGCCTGCGATCAGGCTTGTCTTGCCGACCGCTTTCGCCGCGAGATCGCCCGCAAGGCCGTGGACATGAACCCCGAGGCAGGCTGCTTCATAAAGGGAAAAACCCTGACCCGCCAAAGCGGCGATCACTCCGGTGAGCACATCGCCGGAACCTGCCGTTGCCATGCCGGGATTCCCCGTCTTGTTCACATAAATCTCTCCGGCAGGATCCGCCACGACCGTGTGATGACCTTTGAGAACGATCACAACGCCGTGCTCTTTCGCGGCTTCGGCGGCGCGTTTTTTTCTCACGGCGTCCGAGGTATCGAGTTTCCCGTCGAACAAACGAACGAATTCTCCGGGATGAGGCGTCAGGACACTGGGCGCCGTCCTTTTTTTAAAAAGATCCAGATGCCCTTTAAGGGCGTTCAAACCATCAGCGTCGATCACAAGCGGCAACGCCGTGTCCGCGCTCACCCGACGGACCAGCTTCTGCGTCGTCACATGCTGTGAAAGTCCGGGACCGATCGCCATCACGTCCTGCGTGCGGCAGAATTTCCGGATTTCCGGAAAAGCCGAAAGCGCGAGCGTCCCTTTGGAGGTGGACGGGAGCGGACGCGTCATAAGTTCGGAATTGCGGCGTGCGATGATCAGATAGATCGCATCGGGGATTCCGAGCGTCACAAGCCCCGCGCCCGATCTTAGAGCCGCCATGCCCGCGAGATCCGCGGCTCCGATCATGCCGCGGGAACCGGCAAGAATGAAGACCCGCCCCATATCGCCTTTATGAACCGTGGCCGGACGTCTGAGCTTTTTTGCGAGAGTGTGGATATTCATCGTTCCGGTATAAGCGGCAAGTTACAATTGAAAAACTTTTACTTCCCCCTTAACGCTTGTCACTTGCCGCTGGTTATGATCTTCTTCATTTCAGCCACGGCCTTGGCAATCCCGACAAAAAACGCGCGGCTGACGATGGAATGTCCGATGTTAAACTCACGGATCCCGGGGATCCGGAGAAGCGGGAAGATATTCCCGTAGGTCAGCCCGTGACCGGCATGGATGCGAAGCCCGAGTTCCGAACCAAGCCGCGCCATCCGCTTGATTCTTTCAAGCTCCTGATTCCGGGCTTTTCCCGAAGCGTTGGCGTAAGCCCCCGTATGGATCTCAATAGCCTCGACCCCGAGCCGTGCCGCTTCCCGGACCTGTTTCTCGTCCGGGTCGATAAAAAGGCTTACTTCGATCTTCCGTTTTTGAAGGGCATTGACCGTCCGCTCGAGACGGCCTCGCTTATTGAAAAGATCAAGCCCCCCTTCGGTCGTGATCTCCTGGCGTTTTTCCGGAACCAAGCACGCCTTTTCGGGCACCCCCTTCAGCGCGATCTTCAGAATCTCGGGGGAGACCGACATCTCGAGGTTAAGGGGCACGTGAATATTCCGAAGCAGTCCGAAGAGATCACTATCCTGGATATGCCGTCGGTCTTCGCGAAGATGGATCGTGATGCTGTCCGCGCCGCCCCGCTCAGCCTCCAGCGCCGCTTCCAGCACCGACGGTTCCGGGGCGCGCCTCGCCTGACGCACGGTCGCGACGTGGTCAATGTTCACACCGAGCTTTTTCTCCGGGATCTTCGGGGTCATGGGACCTTCATTTTTTTTCGTTGGTGATCGAAACCCTGATCGTAATGGGCTGCGCATCCTTGAGGCTCACATTCGGAGACAGCTCCACGATAAGCGGCAGTTCATAGTCCCCCTTCTTCATCGCCCCGAGATCCACATAGGCGCGTATCTGCTCGGGCTCCAGCTTTTCAAGATACCGCTTGGAACCTTTCAGGAAAAAGCTGACGCGGTCGGGATCAAGCGTGACGGTCCCCTTCGACTCGGAAAGACGCAACGAGCGGACCGCGACATCCCGGAACTCCTTCTCGTCGAACTCTTCCCGGATCGGGATGTAGGCATCCACAAGGGACTCACTCATGGATTTAACACCTGTCGGCAACCGGACTTCGACGGTGCGGTTGAAGGAACGGATACGTCCCACGAGATCGATCGGTTCGGTCTTCACGGATTTCATCGTTTCCAGCACGCTTTTGGGCCCCTGCGTCAGTATGGCGTTCGGGTCCATGCGGATCTCGTCCTTCAGAAGTTTGTAGCCGATCGCCGGATCGCCCGTGAAATCAGGTTCGATCTCGAGCTTCTGCATGATCAGCTCATCCAGCATGAGGGAAATGGTCTCAGGCTCGATCGTTACAACGCGGACCTGAAAACTCGGCAACCGGATTTCGTTCGGCTCAAGACGGAACGAATACTCACCGGCTCCCTTGATCTCGGAACCAAGTTTGTGAACGGCGCTGATATCCTCGCTCGCGAGGTTCACAATCAGGGAGCGCGGCGCTGAAAGGGTGACCTGGACCACCCGATTCGAGATCTTCGAAATGGTCAGCTGCGGGTTCTCGATCTCGACCCGGAGCGGAATCACGCGCGTAACCTCGATATTCTCCTCACCAAGCGCGTAATACCAGAGACCGATTGCGAGGACAAGCGAGATCGCCTTGAGGCCCCAGCTCTTCGTGAGCCAGTCCGAGATCATGGTGTGGGCTTCCTCTGAAACTGGAACAGTCTTTTGTTTTTCTCGATGAACTCCTGGAGGAGGCTCTTGCCTTCGGCGGGATGCAATAGACCCTCAAGGGTCTTCCGCAGATCGGCAATGTCAAGGGCCCTGGTCAGGTTGCCGGATACCGCGATCGAAATATTGCCGGTCTCCTCCGAGATCACAATGCAGATGGCATCGTTCTCCTCGGTAATACCGATTGCGGCCCGGTGGCGCGTCCCCATCGACGGCGGAAGATCGGTTGACTGGGTCAAGGGAAAAAGCGAACCGCAAGAGGCGATCCGGTCCCCGCTCAGGATAACCGCCCCGTCATGGGTCGGCGTGTGGGGATCAAAGATGCTCCAGATCAGTTCCGCGCTGAATTTTGCGTCAATCATCATACCGCTTTCGATATAGGTCTTCAGTCCCATCTCGCGCTCGATCGCGATAATCGCTCCAACGCGGTTCCTCGACAAATGGTCGACTGCGCGAAGAATCTCGTCCATGAGTCCGCCGAGCGGAAGGAAGCTGTTCGACATCGTAGTGCCGATACGGGCGAGCGCGCGGCGCATCTCAGGCTGGAAGATGATCAGGAAAGCAACGACGCCGACTGCGAACAGTTTCGACATGACCCAGATGATGCTGTTCAGCTCGAAGAATTTCGCGATCAGGAAAAGGATGACAAGGATCAGAAGACCAAGCAGCACCTGCATGGCGCGGGTCCCCTGGAAGAACCGGATCACCGAATAGATCAGCACCCAGATCACAAGGATTTCGATGAGCGGGCGCCAGACAGAAAGGATCATCTGCAACATATTATTTTTTTCCGAAAATCGTAAAAACAAGCGTAAGGATAAGGCTCAGCAGGACACAGGTCGCGACAGGAAAGTAGAACGTAAAACTTCCGCGTCGGATAAAGATATCGCCCGGGAGCTTCCCGAGCATCGGGACCTTCGAAAAAAACCCGGCAAGGACACCCATGGTGATAAGGATGAGTCCAAAGAAAATAAGGGTTTTCGCGAAGTCGTTCATAAGCGCATGCCTCGATTCGGATTAATATAGCACAGTCCTTTCCCGAGAGGCAATCAATACGTCAGAAAAAGAGCTCAAAAGCGTCACAAAACAAAAAGGGGACGGCATGATAGCCGTCCCCTTTCGCTTCGATCAAATGTTTATTAACTGACGGTCTCGTTCATCGCCCCTGCAGCAGCCTCATCAGCTGGAACAACGGCGTTTTCACCTGAAACCACTGCGGATTCCGAGGCAGCAGCCATATCTGTCGCGGCCGTAGCCCCTTCCGTCACCGTCTGCGTCGCTTCCGCGGCAGCGTCTTCAACTGCTGTATCCAGACCGGCAGCCGCTTCCGCAACCATTGTCTCGGCTCCAGTCACCACGGCAGCATCTTCCGTCGCTGCCTGTGTCACATCGGCGGCAACGTCTTCAACTGCTGTATCCAGACCGGCAACCGCTTCCGTAGCCATGGTCTCGGTTTCAGTCACCACAGCCGAACCTTCCGTCACCGCCTGCGTGGCTTCGGTGGCGGCTTCTTCAACTTGCGTTTTGAGCTGATCGGTCAAGGCGCCCAGACCGGATAACTGCTCATTGATCTCTTGCGTAGCTTCCTGGGCTTGCGACTCAAGCGCCGCAACGGTTTCTTCAGCCTTCGTCTGGACTTCCAACGCGGTGGTCTGAGCCTCCTGGACAACGTTTTGTAAAGCCGCCGGCAGAGCCGCAGCAGGCTGTTTCTGAGCCACTGTTTCCCGCACGGGTTGCTCGGCTTTAGAGCATCCGATCAGGGCACCGGGGATCAGCAGAACGGCTAAACATATAATCCATAGCTTGTTCATGACATTCCTCCTTTGGGTTTAAAAACCAGGTTATCAACGAATCAAAAAAGCTGCTTATCAGAAACCGGGGGTTTATGCCCGAAGTGCTGGTAGGTAAGTTCTGTCACCACACGTCCCGCGGAGGTGCGTTTCATGAATCCCCGCTGGATGAGGTACGGTTCATAAATCTCTTCGATCGTTTCGGGGTCTTCGCCAACACCCACCGCAAGGCTGTTGACCCCGACCGGCCCCCCCTTGCACTCCTTTAGTATATATCCAAGAATCCGTTTGTCCATCGGATCAAGACCTTCCTTATCAACCCCAAGCATCCGGAGTCCCTTGTCCGCAACCTCAGCCGTGATAACACCATCGGCCTTCACCTGCGCGTAATCACGGACGCGGCGGAGGAGACGGTTCGCGATGCGCGGCGTCCCGCGCGAACGGCTCGCGATCTCGCGCGCGCCCTGTCCGTCGATCTTGATATCAAGGATCCCCGCGGAGCGTTTCACGATCTCGGCCAGCGCCGAGTCGTCGTAATAGTTCAGGCGTTCGACGATCCCGAACCGTGAACGAAGCGGAGCCGTCAGAAGTCCGCTCCGCGTCGTTGCTCCGATCAGCGTGAAGTGCGGGATCTGCATCTTGACGGAACGCGCGTGAGGCCCCTTGTCGATCATGATCTCTATCGAAAAATCCTCCATCGCGGAATAAAGGTACTCTTCCACAACGTGCGGGATGCGGTGGATTTCATCGATGAAAAGGACGTCCCCTTTTTCCAGGTTGGTCAGGATGCCGGCGAGGTCGCCCGCACGCTCGAGCACGGGACCCGAAACCTGGTGGATCTTCGCGTTCATCCGCTTCGCGATGATATTGGCAAGCGTGGTCTTTCCGAGTCCGGGAGGACCGAAGAGAAGGATATGATCCAGCGATTCCTTGCGGCCAAGCGCCGCCTCGACAAAGACCTTGAGGTTCTCCTTCACCTGGGTCTGTCCAACGAATTCATCAAGTGTGTTCGGGCGAAGGCTGACCTCAATATCGAGCTCCTCCGGCCTGAATTCCTGATCCAGCATCCTGTCGTCTTCCATAAACCCTCTAGCGCAACGCGCAACGCTCAACGGCCAATGCAAAAGTCATTTCGTCGCGCGTCTCGTTTTGACCGTTGCGCTGTTTAAACATGCTTCAACGCCTTGCGGATAATCTCTTCGACTGTCAGCTTTTCCCCGGAGATGTCTTTCAGGATCGTCTGCACGGCGTCTTTCGCCTTCTGCTTCGTATATCCAAGCGCGAAAAGCGCCCTTATCGCGTCATCGACCGTCAGGTCCGACACGTTCATGCCATGGACGATATCCTTCGAATCCTTCCCGGCCTCGCGAGGCAGTTTGTCCTTCAGCTCCACGATCACCCGCTCCGCGGTCTTCTTTCCGATACCGGAGATCGCCGAGAGCGACGCGACCGAACCGTCCGCGATCGCGCGTTTGAGCTCGGGGATCGTCATTCCGGAAAGCAGTGTGATCGCCATTTTGGGACCGATCCCGGAAACCGAAAGAAGGAGCCTGAAAAGCTCGCGTTCATCCTCCGTCGCGAAGCCGTAAAGCAACTGGGCATCCTCCCGGACCACAAAATGCGTCAACAGCTTCATGGACTGTCCCGGATCAGGGAGCGCGGAGAACGTATTCACCGAAATCCTGACCTCGTAGCCGATGCCATTCACATCCAGCACCGCCGCGGCCGGCGTCTTCTCGGTTATTTTACCTGCAAGGTATTGATACATTTCACTTGTCTCGCCGAATGGGCATGGCATAAGGCTATCGCCAACGCATCGGAAGCGTCAAGCGCGGGCGCTTCTTTCAAATTCAAAAGTCGTTTGACCATGAACTGCACCTGCTCCTTCGATCCGCGACCGTTACCCGTCACGGAGCGTTTCACGGCTGTCGGGGCGTATTCTATCACTTCGATCCCTTCCTTAGAAGCCGCGAGCATCGCGCAGGCGCGCGCTTCGCCGATCCTTTCAACAGCGCGAACGTCCTTCGCGAAAAAAAGCGACTCGATCGCCAATGCGTCGGGCTTGTAGCTCTGGATATTCTTCTGGAGGGATTCGAACATATGGAGAAGACGTTTCGCGATCGGGTCCCTGGAGTTCGCGCGGATCGTGCCGCAGATCACAACCTTCACGTCCCGGCCGGAGGTCTCGAGGACCCCAAAACCCATCCGGTGCGTACCCGGGTCAACACCCATCACGCGCATGGATCAAACCTCCTGACCCCATCCAACCTACGAGGTTGGATACGGGTTAACCCGTGATCTCCTTCATTACTTCATCCGGAATATCCGCGTTCGTGTAAACGTTCTGGACGTCATCGTGTTCTTCGAGGGCCTCGATCAGTTTCACGACCGTGCGTCCGGCCGCCACATCCACCGTTGTCATATTCTTCGCGTTCATGGTCAGATTCGCGCTTTCGATCTTGATCCCCGACTTCTCGATCGCATCCCGGACAGTCCAAAGATCGGCAGGCGCCGTCGTCACCTGGAACGTCTCTCCGACGGCGGCCATGTCCTCAGCCCCCGCGTTCAGCGCCGTTTCCATGAGCTTGTCTTCGGTCGTCGTCGAGGTCGACACGACGATCAACCCCTTCTTCTCGAACATCCATGCCACGCCGCCGGCACTGCCCATGTTCCCGCCGTTCTTCCCGAAAATACTGCGGATCTCGGAAGCGCTTCGATTCTTGTTATCCGTCAGGCACGCCACAAGGAACGCAGCGCCACCCGGGCCGAACCCTTCGTAAGTCACTTCTTCATAAGTGACGCCTTCGAGTTCGCCGGTTCCCTTCTTGATCGCGCGCTCGATGTTGTCCGCCGGCATGTTCGCGTCCTTGCCGGCCTGGATCGCCGTCCTGAGACGCGGGTTCATTGAAGGATCGCCGCCGCCCGTTTTCGCGGCAACAGTGATCTCGCGGATGATCTTCGTAAAGGCCGCGCCGCGTTTCGCGTCCGCTGCGGCTTTCTTGTGCTTGATGCTCGCCCACTTATTATGACCGGACATGCCTCACCTCATTAGTGTTCGTGCTGTACTTTTTGTGTTTAAAAATACGAATTTCTGAATCCGGATGACAACCGCTCGACCGTTCCCGGCATTCGGGCCTCATCATCCGGGCCTCAGGCTTTCAGGATCGCTTCGGTCGTCAAGATCACGTCCCGCATCCCTTTCACCTCATGGACGCGCACCACCTGGACCCCCTGCGCCACGCAGGCCGCCACGCAGGCCGCCGTCCCGAAATCCCTGTCCGGCGGCTCCCGGCCGGTCACTTTCCCGATGAATGACTTTCTCGACGGCCCCACCATCACGGGATATCCCGTATCCAAAAATGGCTTCGGATCCCGGAGAATCGCGAGATTCTGTTCCGTGTTCTTCGCGAAACCCAGCCCCGGGTCGATCATGATCCGTTCGCGTTCCACACCGCACTTGAGCGCCAATTCCACGCCCCCCGCGATCTCTTTCAGAATCTCGCCCGTGAGATCCCGGTATTCGGCCATTTCCCGCATCGTCTCCGGCGTCCCGCGGCTGTGCATCAGGATGAGGCCGGCCTTGTAGCTTTTCACGACGCCGGCCATCTTCTTGCCAAAGGCCCGGAGGCCGCTCGTATCGTTGACCGCGTCCGCACCTTCCTTGAGGCACTTTTCCGCGACATCGGCTTTTACCGTATCGATTGTAAGGATTGCGTCCGTTTTTTTCCGGATTGCCCGGATAACAGGCACAAGGCGCTTGATTTCTTCAGCGGCCGCCACGGATTTCGATCCCGGTCGCGTGGATTCCGCGCCGAGATCGATTATTTCCGCTCCATCCGCAACAAGCCGGAGCGCGTGTTTCGCCGCTTTCTCCGGATCGAGGAATTTGCCGCCGTCCGAGAACGAATCGTGTGTCACGTTCACGATCCCCGCGAGAAGCGTCCGGTCAAATGCAACTATCTTTTCGCGGACCTTCCAGATCATGCTGCGAGGGTCCCGCCCTCGGGAGCCTGGGTACCGGATGACGGCAACGGAATCCCGACTATGTGCCGGATCTCGTCGGCGTCAAGCGTTTCCTTTTCAAGAAGCATCTTGGCAAGGAGTTCCAGCTTATCGCGGTTCTCCGTCAGGAGTTTTTGGGCCTTTGCGTAGGCTTCTTCGATAATCCGTTTGACTTCGCTGTCGATGAGCCTCGCCGTCTCTTCCGAATAATTCCGTTCTTCCATGAGATCGCGACCGAGGAAGACCATTCCGTTCTCTTTGCCGAAGATCATGGGGCCGAGCTTCTCGCTCATCCCGAAACGGCACACCATCTGGCGGGCGATCTGCGTCGCCTTCTGGAGATCGTTGTGGGCTCCCGTCGTAATATCGCCGAAAATAACCTGTTCCGCAACGCGACCGCCCAGGATCACCGGCAGCTCCGCGAGAAAGAAGGAAAGGCTCTGGAGCGTCCGGTCCTCTTCCGGCAACGTCACGGTGTAACCGCCGGCCATACCACGCGGAATAATCGTGACCTTGTGCACGGGATCGGCGCCCGGCGTGAGAAGCGCCACAAGCGCGTGCCCCGACTCGTGATAGGCGACAATCTTGCGCTCCTTGTCCGAAATCTTCTTGCTCTTGCGCTGGGGACCCGCCATCACGCGCTCGATGGATTCCTGAAGCTCCGTCATGCCGATCGCGTCCTTGTTCATGCGCGCGGCAAGCAGCGCGCCTTCATTCACAAGGTTCGCAAGGTCCGCGCCCGAAAAATAAGTAGTCTGTTTGGCGATAGTCTTGAGGTCCACACCCGGAGCGAGCTTTACCTTGGCCGCATGGACCTTGAGGATCGCCTCACGGCCGATGAGATCCGGAAGCGGCACCACGACCTGGCGGTCGAAGCGACCCGGCCGCAGAAGCGCCGGATCAAGAACGTCCGGCCGGTTCGTCGAAGCGATCAGGATAACGCCCGCGTGCGTGTCGAACCCGTCCATTTCGACCAGAAGCGCGTTCAGCGTCTGTTCGCGCTCGTCATGCCCACCGCCGATCCCGGCAAATCGCTGGCGGCCAACCGCGTCGATCTCATCGACAAAAATAATGGCGCCCTTGCCGCCGGTCTTCGCAGCGCGTTTGGCCTGTTCAAAAAGGTCACGGACACGCGCGGCGCCGACACCGACAAACATCTCGACAAAATCCGATCCGCTGATCGAAAAGAAAGGCACGTTGGCCTCGCCCGCGACCGCTTTCGCGAGAAGGGTTTTCCCCGTACCCGGAGGTCCCATCAGGAGGACCCCTTTCGGAATCTTGCCGCCGAGCTTCGTGAAACGGTGCGGATCTTTCAGGAACTCGATGATCTCCTGCAGTTCTTCTTTGGCCTCGTCCACGCCCGCCACATCCTTGAAGGTCACGGGGCTCTTTTCCTTGCCGGCGAGCTTCGCGCGCGATTTTCCGAAGGAGAACACGCGGCTCCCCCCCTGCTGCATACCGCGGTAAACGAAGAACCAGAAGAAACCGATCAGAAGGAGAACGGGCATCACGGAATAAACGAGGTTCCTCCAGAACGTCTGCGGCGGGCTCACCGAAAAATTCGGGATATTCTTCCGCATCAGCGGGATGATTTCAAGATCGTTCATCGGGATGTGGACCTGGAAGTAGGACCCTGTGATGAGTTTGCCGTGCACAACGTCTTCGACCAGTTCGCAGGAGAAAATCTGACCGTTCTCCGGGTTCGCCATCAGGAGACGATAGAACTCGGAGTAACTCATTTCCTTGGTATCGAGACCGGGGAACACGAAGACCTGCAACAGGATCAGAATGGAGAGAGGGACGAGGAACAGCCACAGAACCCGGTTCTTCTCGGGCTCCGGTTTTTTTTTGGACAATTTGCCGTTCTTTTTTTGCTTTTTGAAATTACTGATTCCGTTAGGCATACCCATTGCATCTTCCGATTATTTTATTGATGGCCCCGCAAGCTGACAAATCCCGAAGGGACTTCCGTTTCTCAGGGCGTATTCGAGCGGACCCATGGACATTTTCAAGATTGCGAGCGCGTAGTCTAGCACGGCCCTTTCGAGATATCAAACCTCATTACCCTCACCATGATCTTGTTTCCCCGGGATATTTCTCTTATACAGCACCATCGTTTTGGGGGTCAGCGTGAGATCGATATGTTTCGGGAGCGACCAGCGGTTCCTGGGCCGCGAAAGACCTTTTTGGATACGCTCCCACGCTTCATAGGAAAGCCCGCTCCGCGGATCGATCTTTTTGAGCGCCCGTTCGATGACGCGGAACTGAATCGGCACGGGAAGACCAAGAAAATCCCCGCGACGAAGCTCGACCTTATGCCGTTCATGCTTTTTGAAGGTCTTCTTCCATGCTCCGGCTTCCAGCTCATCGAGGAGAGCGATCTCCCGCGCCGCGATCACCGGGATTCTTGCGAGAGATTCCACAATGCGCGGATTGAAATCGCGGCGAAGCGCCGGCAACAGTTTCAGGCGTATCCGGTTCCGGAGAAACCGGCGCGATTGGTTGCTTTCATCCCGGCGGAATCCGATTTTCGCCGTGCGAAGAAAGTCGAGGAGATCGCTTTTTGCATAAGCCAGAAACGGCCGGATGAATGACACCCCCTCCATCCGGTTCACTTCGCGGATTCCCCGGAGACCGCGCAGGCCGGTCCCCTGCAGAATACGCATCAACACCGTTTCAGCCTGGTCGTCCAGCGTGTGCGCAAGCACGACTTTTTTCACCTTGAGGCGCTTTGCGGTCCTGAGAAAAAAATCATAGCGCATCTTTCGCGCGGCCTCTTCAAGCGATGTCTTCGTGCGCAGCGCAGCGCGTTTCACGTCCCCTGCCCCGCCGTAGAATGCCAGGCCGAGCTCCCGGGCAAGACGGCGGACAAACATTGCGTCAGCCTTCGCCGCGGACCGCAAACGGTGATCGTAATGAAGAATACCGAGCTTCCAGCGGTTTCCGGGGGCGATGAGCGCAAACAAATGGACAAGCGCGACGGAATCGGGACCTCCGGAACAGGCGATAAGGAGCCGATCATTTTTACGGAAAAAAGCAGCATCTTCCAGGCGGGCCTTGAGGTCGGAACGGAGATCGCGCATGACGCTCCATTTGTTAAAATGAAAAATGCCGGAGGGCGGGATCGAACCGCCGACACGAGGCTTATGAGTCCTCTGCTCTACCAACTGAGCTACCCCGGCACGTTATGCTTCAAGAAGGGAAAAACGGATAAAACCATGCGAATCAGGGGGCGTATACTAACACAGAGCCCAAAAATCGCCAAGGGCCACTGAGAAGTTCTTTACATCAGCCGCTCGCAGGCGTAAACTTGTTCCTATGTCTGTAAAGGTCCATCCTAAATATCAATCTCATCGTACTCCCCCGGTCGAAAAGCAAAAGTTTGACGCCGTCCTTTTCGATATCGACAATGTCCTCGTAGATACCCGGAAATCCTACCTGGAAGCGATCCGCTACACGGTCGAGATTTTCCTTACCCACAGCGACGTCCCGTTCTTCAGCAAATCCGCAAGCGGCAAGATGCCGTCCCTCTTGTCATGCCACGATGTGGAGCGGTTCAAGATGCTCGGGGGATTCAATGACGATTGGGATTGCTGCTACGGGATACTCGTTTATCTTCTCTCGCTCCCCGTCGCTAATCGAACCATTGACGCGCTGAAGAAGGCCGCCGACTTTGAAAAGCTGGCGAAGACCGCCAAGGAGCGCCCGCTCAAGGTCGCAGGTATCACGGCGCTTTACGGACGGCCGAGCACGATCACGATCGAACGTGTCGCGAGAATCTTCCAGGAGGTCTATCTCGGCAAAGACATCTTCCCGCATGTCACCCGCAACAAGATGAAATACTGGAAGAAACGTGGTCTGATCCAGAAGGAAAAGCCCATCTTCCGCAAACCTCTTCTCGAAAAAATCAAGAACGCCGGCATCAAACTCGGAATCACAACCGGCCGCTCCCGCTACGAGGCCATGCACGCGCTGAAGACGTTCGGGATCGCGGAGCTCTTTGACGGCATAACCACGATGGATGAAGTCAAACGCGCGGAGCGTGAGAAGAAGGAGTCGTTGCGGAAACCTCACCCCTATTCCGTAATCCGGACAGCCGAGGCGCTCGGCCCCAAACTGCATTATCTTTACATCGGTGACCTTCCGGACGATGTCCTGGCGGCGAACCGCGCGAAGCACTCCATATCGATCCGTTCAGCGGCCTTCCCAATGATGGCGGCGGATCCCTTCCGCGCTATAAAGGAGATCGAAAGCTCCCAGCCGGATTACATCCTTAAAACCCCTTCCGACCTCTGCAAGATTCTCGGGATCAAATAGCCAGACCGGAATCCGGAACTGACACCACGGGCCCCGTTCAGCTCTTGCGGGAACGATCTTTTATTCCTTGAATGAGACCCCGGTGACCGGGAGACGGGCTTCGTGATTTTTAAGAAAGGATCGCCTTGCGGAGAAGATAAGTGCCGATGCCGAGAAGTATGACGTTGGGGATCCAGAGGCTGATATAGGGAGGAAGCCCGCCCCGCGTCGCAAGCGTTTGAGCGATCGCGAAAAACACGTAGTAAATGCTGGCCGCCGCCATCGAGATCCCGAAGCTGATGACAACCTCCCCGCGTTTGACAACACTCGCGATGGGAATTCCGATAAAAACGAAAACCAGAGACGCGAACGCAAACGCAATACGCTGGTGGAACACCGTCCAGATCTCGCGACGATCCTTCCTGTCGGTCTTCTCGGAGACATCCACGAGCATCTCGGCAAGCGTCATATCCTTTTTCTTCTTTCCCATGTTCTGAATGTTGCCTTCCGCCAGCGTCGGAAACTTGTAGGTCTTGAACTGAACGGTCTGGATCCCCTTATCAACGGACTCCGACACGCTCCCGTCGTACAGGTGCACCTCGAGGTTGCCGGTTGCCTGATCCATGAGAATCTCGCCGCGATCCGCGACGATGGTCCTTACCGGACGGTCCGCGTCCACACCTTCGTGGGCCACGATATCGCGCATCATGTTCTTCTCGACGCGCTTTGTAAGGAAGATGATGTCGCTCGAGATCTTGACGAAACGCCCCGGCTCGATCAAGGCCATCGGATGCGCCATGAGCATTTTCTTGGTGGCGCGGCGGAGCTCAAAACGGGCGTGCGGCGCAATCTGGTCGTTGAATACAAACATGAGAATACTGAGGGCAAAACCGAGGATGAGCGGCGGCATCATGAATTTAAGGGGATGGACCCCCGAGGCCTTCATCGCCCGGAATTCGTTGTGCTGGGTAAAGCTCCCGAAAACAATCAGCACACCCGTCAGGAGGCTCATCGGAGCCGTGTAGCTCATCACGGACGGCATGACCAGCAAAAGGACATAAAGGGTCTGTGTGAACGGCACACCCCTGCCGATGATCAGATCGGCCGCTTTCACAAGATAACCGGCCATAAAAATAAAGGTCAGGACCGCGAAGCATAGCAGGCACGGCAACAACAGTTCTTTGAGGACGTAACGCTGGAGGATCTTCAAGCTGTCAGAGACGCCTTAACGGCATCCCCCCTCTGAAGTGGATTTATCGAGACCATTGAATTTCCGTTCAAAACCGGCCCGAACACTTTTAGCGGCTCAAGGGTCGGATACAAGTCAGGGCATCATAGAGACGCCGGCAATCTTTGTCAACTCTGCCTCTCTGTCACGGCCTCTTGTTCAGCCGCTGGCAGGTGATGGTTCAGCGGCCCCGAACGCAGCGAACCAAGCAGTTCATGCGGGCCGACAAATCCGGAAATCCGCATCTCATCAACCTCTTTCCCCTGTTCATCGAGAAAGATGACGGTCGGCACTCCGACAACGCCAAAATCCTCGACAAGACGCTTTGTGACATCGTCGTTCAGATACGTCGTGTCCACCTTGACCCTGCGAAACCCATCCAGGGCCCGGATCACACTCGGGTTCGAATAAGTGAACCGGTCCAGTTCGTGGCAGGGAATGCACCAGTCGGCGTAAAAATCAAACATGACCGGCTGTCCGGCCGCCCGCGCTTCCTCGAGGAGATCCGGGCGATATCTCTCCCATGCCATGCCATTGCCTCCATGCAACAAAAGGAGCGTAACAATCGCAACAGCACCCGCCGCCGAGATCAGGGTCCCGATGATCCGCTTGAACATCCTGAATCTCTTCGATTCATCAGCGGACCGCTCGATCCAGCCGAGATAGATGCCGCCCACAAACGCGGTCACGGGGACCAGCCATCCGAGCAACGGCCACCGGAACGCGATGATGAGATAAAAACAGCCGAACGAAAAAAGGACCACGCCGAGAAGCCTTTCGAACCAGATAAGCCACGCGCCGGATTTCGGCAGTTTTTTGAGAAGTCCCGAAAAGGTCCCGAGCGCGAGGTAGGGAGAGCCCATGCCGAGCGAAAGGATCAAAAAACAGACGGCACCGTAAACCGCGTCCCCCGTCTGGCTGACCGCCGTAAGGAGGCTAAGCACGACCGGTCCGACGCAGGGCGCCGCCACGATGCCAACGAGAAGGCCGGAGAGAAAGAACTCGACAAAGGTCTTCCCGGACGGCATGCCGCGCTGCGGGATCATCCAGGACGGGAACCGGAATGTGTAGAGACCGAACATGCTGAGCGAAAGCGCGATGATAAAGAGGCTCATCACGAGCAGGACCCAGAAATTCTGGAGGAAGAGACCAAAAAACTCCCCCGTCAGGGCCGCGAGGACCCCGATGAGGGTAAACATTACCGTGATCCCCGACACATACACGAGGGCCCTCAGAAAACTCTGGCCGTGGCTTTTGGCGTCGGAACTCCGGAAAAGCGACAGCGTGATCGTCAGCATCGGATAGATGCATGGCGTCAGGTTCAGGCTCAATCCCAGGATAAAATACGCGACATATTCCATGATTCAGAAATCCCTCGCCGTGAGGGCCGTTATGTTATCGGGGAAACACGCTCCCCGCTTCAGAACAAACTTGCCGGAAAACTGCCTTTGTCGTCAACGCGATCAGTTCCTCGGTCGTTTTTTTCCAGTTCACGGGTACTTCATAGGTCTTGAAATCCCAACTCGACGTGAAAAGAACCTTCCCTTCCCGGCAACCATATTCATAGAGCGTTTTTGTGAGGCGCACGTCGTCGAGGCAGTATTTCTTGAGTTCTGCGATCCGCCCTTCCTTGAAAAGGACAAGAGCCTCGGCCCCGTCACCGGACTTCCCTTCCTTCAGGGTCGCGCGGGCCACACTGTCGAGACTGACACGGTGTCCCCTTGCCTTTTCGATATCATCGAGAAGATCAAGGACCGGAAGGGTCTCCACGGGTTTAAAAATGTAGGGTTGAAGCACCGGCATATCGAAACGGCGAATATTGAACCCGATGATCAGATCCGCCTGCTGCACCCGTTTGTCGAGTTCGTTGCCGGGCGAGATGATCTCCTTTTCTTCGTAACCTCGATACTGGTCCGTCAGATAATCATAGACCCCCGCGACCGAAATCTTGAGCTTCGCGAGACTGTCGACCTTGGATCTGCCGACCTCCTTGAACGACCTCTGCGTTTCCAGGTCCATCACCAATATATTTCTTGATCCCATGGATTCATCCTCTGGGCTAAAGAAGCTCTTTCAGATTTTTAACTACGCTCAGGACTTCGCGTTCGTGAGCGGCAAGCCCTTTATGCCGCCCCGAACGGTCGAGCCAAATCGCTCTGATCCCGGCCTGGTGGGCACCGTGGATATCGTCTTCCAGACTATCTCCGACATGGACAGCTTCATGGGCCCCCACGCCGGAAAGTCTCAGGGCCTCCCGGAAAATTCTCGGGTCCGGTTTCGCGGCCCCGAAGATCGAGCTGATCACATAACGGTCCATGAAGCGGCCGAGGCCGAGGCCTTCGCACAGCTTGACGAGCCGGCTATCCCAGTTCGAAACAAGGCAGAGAATATACCCTTTCTCCTTCAGCGCCCGCAACACTTCTTCGGATTCGGGAAAGAACCGCCACACCTCCGGACGCGCGAAAAGATCGTATAGTTCATTAAAGAAATCGTCGAAGGGACCGAACTTGCCAAAGTCCTGAAAAACCCCGGTCACGACCTCCCTCCAGAATTCCTTTTCGTTCTTTTCGATCATGTGACTTTTGAGGGTGCCAATCCGGTCATGGTGGCTCCAGACCCGGTGGAACGCGGCTTCGATATCTTTTTCAGAGGCGCGGCACCCGTATTTTGCCGCAGTCAACCGGTAGTGATGGCCGATCGAAGGATAAGGACGGAAGAGCGTCCCGCCAGCGTCGAGGAAAACGGCCCTGGTGCCTTCCGGGATCTTACTGAGCGAAGTCATCCTGACCTCCGCCGCCGGTGAACTTCTGGGAAAGCATCTGTCCGAGATAAGGCAGTGCCTGGGCCACTCCGGCCATCCCGCCTGTTTGCGCATCGGCACTGCTCCCGTAAGCATAAGGATCGGTCGCGGAACCCGCGCGGGCCATGGAACCCATAAAAGAAGAGGCGCCCGCCGGAGGACCGCCCGGCGTGTCAGCCTTCTCCGCCGCCTTGATGTCCGCAATCGCGGCGCGGACTTCTTCGTTTCCGAAATCGTAATCAAGGGCCTTTTTGAAAGCGTCCTCGGCCTCATCAAAAAACTTCTGCTCGGCGTAAATCTCGCCGATCTGGATCCAGCACGCGGCAAGGAATTCGCCGTCCTTTGAGGGGTCCGAGACCCGGATCGCTTTCCTGAACTCTTCGCGGGCGCGCTCCATTTTCCCGAGACGCTTGTTGACCACACCGAGGTTGAAATGCGCGACCGCATGATCGGGGCGGATCATGACGGTCTTCTCGAGGGCATTCCTGCTTTTCATAAGCCATGCGAGGGATTCGGCGTTCTTTTTCCGGGTCCGGTCAAAAAGCGCGGCATAGACGTTTGAGAGATCGAAATAGAGGTCGGCGTTCCCGGGTTCGAACCCCAGCTTCTCCTTGATCTCTTTTTCGGCCATAATCAGCTCGATGGTCGAAAGTTCCGCGGCCTCATCGGGAACCGGGGGCGCAGGTTCTTCGGCGCGAAGAGAAACGGACGCGAGCAGGCAGGCCAGGACAACCGGAAGCGGATATTTTTTAAATGCCATTGAATTTTTCGAGACCGGGAGGCGGACCGGAGAGTTTCACTTTTGCGATGCGGCGGATCATCTTTTTCCCCGAAGAATCTTCCACATAATCGATCGACACAACCTGACCCGGGCGGAGGTCGCGCAGGCTTTTCATGCCGCTCAGCCCGGATTCATTGTCCTTATGGAAGATCAACCGGTGGACCTTGTCGGTCGCGGGATGGCGGAAATCCACCGCGATGCTCAAACTGTCCTCGGCGGCATGGATCACATGCGCCGAGAGGGTCTTCATGACCGGCTGATCAGCCCAAAGCGGGGGGATCACGAAAAAAAACAAAAACGGGGTCAGGCACCATTTTTTTAACGGCGCAAAGCCCCGCGCCACACACCGTACGAACCCCTTTATCCTGTGGCCTTGCGGCTTTGCGACGCGCGTCATGTTTTCAGACCTTATCCGCAGCAGTAGCACACGGCCTTGACGGCCGCGAGCGCCCTGTCGTAATCCGGATGGGTTGTGATCTCCTTGACGTACTCGACATATTTGATCCTGTCATCCGGCCCGATCACAAAGATCGCGCGCGCGAGCAGCCGCAACTCCCTGATCAGAACACCGTAAGCCGCGCCGAACGAGGCCTGTTGGTGATCCGAGAGCATCTGGACCTTGTCGATGCCCGCGGTCCCGCACCAGCGTCCTTGCGCAAACGGCAGGTCCATGCTAACCGTCAGGACGGCCACACTCGCCGGGAGTTTCGCGGCCTCCTGGTTGAACCGCTTTGTCTGAAGCTCACAGACCGGCGTATCGATCGAAGGAACCACGCTCACAAGCCGCGTTTTTCCCCTGGACGACGCGAGCGTCACGGGTTTCAGCGCGTTATCCACGGCTGTGAACTCCGGCGCCTTGTCACCCGTCTTGAGTTCCGGACCGATCAGCGTGAGGGGGCTACCCTGAAATGCGGCAGCGTCTTTTCGTTCCTGTATCATATTCGCCTCCGTTCATTGCAAAAAACCGGGACGCCCATTTTTGAGAACGGAATCGAGCGTCCTCGTTGTTATTTTTTCTTTTTGGAATACGTCGCGGTGACAACCGTGTGAATGCCGCCACGGACGTAGAAATCCGCCTCAACCGACATCCGGCGCGGCTTCACGGCTCGCACGAGATCATCGAGGATCTTGTTCGTGACCGCCTCGTGAAAAGCACCTTCGTTACGGTAACTCCAGAGATAAAGCTTCAGGCTCTTGAGCTCCACACAGAATTCGTCGGGAGTATAGCGAATGCGGACTATCGCAAAATCAGGCTGTCCCGTTTTCGGACAGAGACACGTGAATTCCGGACACTCGAGGTCGATCTCGTAATCACGACGGGGGTTCGGGTTTTTGAATATCCCAAGTTGTTTGGACGGCTGGGTCAACATGGGAGCGGTCACTTCGCGATAACAAAAATGGCGTTGGCGGCAAAAAGATTCGGAAAGAACTTCACGACCCTCTTTTTCCCGAGGTATTTCACCTCGAGAACCGTGTAATGTTTTTGCGAGCAGAAGTTCCTGAAATCCTTGATGGACAGAAAGCGCAGGTTCGGGGTCCGGTACCACTCGTAAGGAAGCGACGGACTGACGGGGGCACGGCCGCCGAAGAAAAGGATCGACCGGCTCTGGAGATAGGCGAAATTGGGGAATCCGACGATGACCTTTTTCCCGACCCGGAGCGCCTCCCCAATCACGGTCTCGATCTGTTTGACCTCCTGGAGACTCTGGTTCAGGATCACGTAGTCGAAGTCCTGGTCGGGATAATAAGGAAGTCCGCTGTCGATATCGCTGTGGAAGACGCTCAGCCCTTTCTCGACGCACGCGTGAATCGCATCGTTCGAGAGCTCCACCCCCTGCGCCTTGATCTTCTTGCCGCGGACGAGCAGTTCGAGAAGCTCCCCGCCGCCGCAGCCGAGGTCCAGAACCTTGGCGCCGGCTTCGATGATGTCATAGATGACCTTGTGGTCGAGTTTGTTCTTATAGGGTGACATGCGGTACTCCGGTAAAGACCATGATGGTATGCTCCCCGGGGGGATTTTTCAAGGGCAAAGACCCGTTCCGGTCCCGACGCGGATCCCCGAGGGACCGGAACTGTTCCTATTTCCAGTTCGCGAGAAAATGCTTGATCAGGTGGACCTGACGGGAACCTTCGGTTTCGATCAGGAAAGAATCGTGGCCATAACTCGCGTTGATCTCGCAGTAGGTTGCGTCGACATGGTGCATCTTGAGCTGGCGCACCATATTTTGAGACTGGGACGAGGGATAGAGCCAGTCGGACTTGAAGGCGATCACGAGAAACTTCGTTTGACCGAGGTCTCCTTTTTCGAAGAGCTTCTCGCCCGACAGGTCGAAAAAATCCATTGCCTTCGTGATGTAAAGATACGAGTTCGCGTCGAAACGCTTCACGAAGTTCTGCCCGCGGTACTGGAGATAGCCCTCCACCTCAAAGTCGGGTGAGAACTGGAAACCGCCCGTATCCCCCTTGACCCGGCGGGAGAACTTCTTTTCCATCGATTCGTTGCTCATGTAGGTGATGTGCCCGAGCATTCGCGCGACGGCAAGACCGTGCTCCGGGATCGCCTTCCCGTAATAATCGCCGCCGTTCCACGCCGGATCAGCCATGATGGCCTGGCGACCGACCTCGTTGAAAGCGATCTGTTGCGGGGAGTGCTTCAACGTCGCCGCGATCGGGATCACGCATTTCACCCGCTCCGGATGAAGCGCGGCCCACTGGAGCGCCAGCATGCCGCCCATGGAACCGCCGAGCACGGCGTAAACCTTGTCAATCCCGAGATGATCGATCAGCTTCACCTGGGCGTTCACCATGTCCCCCAGCGTCACAACCGGGAAATCCAGGCCGTAGGGCTTGCCTGTCTTCGGATTGACCGACGCGGGGCCCGTGCTTCCTTTGCAACCGCCAAGCACATTGATACAGATCACGAAATACCGATCCGTATCGAGAGCGCGTCCCGGGCCGATCATAAAATCCCACCAACCCTTGCCCTTGTCCCCCTTGTGGGAACCGGCCGCGTGAGCATCCCCCGTGAAGGCGTGCATCACGAGGACCGCGTTGTCCTTTTTATCGTTCAGCAAGCCGTAGGTCTCATAGGCGAGCGTCACGGGCGCGATCATCCGCCCTGACTCGAGCCGGAACTCATGCGCCATTGTGAAATATTTCGTCTCGACCGCCTCAATGCCTTTTGTCACTTCGCGTATTCCTCAAACAGCCATGTTGAAAGATACCGTTCGCCCGTGTCGCAAATAACGGTCACGATTGTTTTCCCTTTCGATTCGGGCCGCTTTGCGATCTCAAGCGACGCCCAAACGTTCGCGCCCGACGAGATACCGCCGAGAATACCCTCCTGCCTCGCAAGCTGGCGGGCCGTTTCCCCTGCGTCTTCGCTGCGGACCTTCAGGACCTCGTCATAGAGCGTCGTGTTCAGAACGCCCGGCACGAACCCGGCGCCGATCCCCTGAATCTTGTGCAGGCCGGGTTTCCCGCCCGAAAGCACCGGGGAATCCGCCGGTTCAACGGCCACGATTTTAACAGAAGGGTTCCTTTTTTTCAGCACTTCTCCCACACCCGTCAGCGTCCCTCCCGTTCCGACCCCCGACACAAACACATCAACCTTGCCGGCCGTATCGCGCCAGATCTCCTCAGCCGTCGTTTTCCGGTGGACCTCGACATTCGCCGGGCTATTGAACTGCTGGGGCATGAAACTGTCCGGCGTGCTCGCCTGGATCTCGGCGGCTTTCTCGACCGCGCCGCGCATTCCTTTCGCGCCTTCGGTCAACACGATCTCCGCCCCGAGAATCCTGAGCAATTGGCGGCGCTCAACGCTCATCGTCTCCGGCATCGTGAGAATCAGTTTATAGCCGCGGGCCGCCGCGACAAACGCGAGCGCGATCCCCGTGTTCCCGCTCGTCGGCTCAACGATCGTCGCGCCCGAACGGAGTTTGCCGGTTTTTTCGGCCGCATCGATCATCGCGACCCCGGTCCGGTCTTTCACGCTCGACATCGGGTTCGCGGACTCGAGCTTCACCAACACCTCGGTGCGGAGCCCCTCCGTCAGGCGGTTAAGCCTGATGAGAGGGGTATCGCCAACCGCCTTTGTCACATCCGCATAAATGCCCATAAGAAACCTCCCGTGATGATTTTAAAACGCGTAATGCGCGTTCACCGTGAATCCGGCGCCGAACCGGGTGAAGCAACAGTTTCGCCGCAACAAGGTACGCGTCCCCACCAACCTTGTGCGTTCCTGACAGTACACGGTCCGTGGTCTTCAGGATGTTGACCTTGAGACCATGCTTGTCCGGCATGATGGCTTCCCCATCCGCGATATCTTCTCCTGGCTCAGGCGCTCGCTTTTTCGAGGGCCTGATCGATATCCGCGAGAATATCATCGATATGTTCGAGGCCGACCGACAAACGAATGAAATCGGGCGTGACGCCGGTCGCGAGACGCTCCTCCTCGGAAAGCTGCTGATGCGTCGTGCTCGCCGGATGGATCGCAAGCGTTTTCGCGTCCCCGATATTCGCAAGATGCGAAATCAGTCCGAGCGAGTCGATAAATTTCCGGCCCGCCCTGAGCCCGCCCTTGATACCGAACCCGATGATCGCGCCGGCACCTTTCGGAAGGTATTTCCGGGCACGTTCCTTCTCGGGGCTCGACGCAAGACCGGGATAATGGACCCACGCCACTTTCGGGTTCTTCTCGAGGTGCTTCGCGACCGTAAGAGCGTTCTCCGAGTGCCGCGGCATCCTGAGGTGCAATGTCTCAAAACCCTGCAGGAACAGGAACGAATTGAAAGGAGAAAGCGCGTTCCCGAGGTCCCGCAGGAGCGTCACCCTCGCTTTGGTGATGTAGGCGATATTACCAAGCGGTTTCAGGGCTTCCACGAAATTGATGCCATGATAGCTCGGGTCCGGACCGGCGATCAGCGGGAATTTCCCGTTCGTCCAGTCGAATTTTCCGGAATCCACGATAAGACCGCCGAGCGACGTACCGTGTCCCCCGATAAATTTCGTCGCAGAATACACGACGATGTCCGCCTCGTGATCGAAGGGACGCAGGAGATACGGTGACACGGTATTATCGAGAACAAACGGAAGACCGTTCCTGTGCGCGACCTTCGCGATCCCCTCGAGATCCGCAACGTCGAGCTTCGGGTTCCCGATCGACTCCGCGTACACGGCCTTCGTCTTCGGCGTGATCGCCTTCTGGATTCCCTGCAGGTCGTTCGATTTCACAAACCTGACCTTGATGCCGAAACGCGCGAACGTGTAATGGAGCAGGTTATAGGTCCCGCCGTAAAGGTTGTCCGCGGAAACGATCTCATCCCCCGCCTGCGCGATATTGAGCAGCGCGAGCGCGATCGCCGACTGGCCGCTCGAAACCGCGAGAGCTCCCACCCCGCCGTCGAACTGCGCGATCCTTTTTTCGAGAACGTCGGTTGTCGGGTTCATGAGCCTCGTGTAGATGTTCCCAGCCTCCTTCAAAGCGAAGAGGTTCGCGGCATGTTCCGTGCTTTTGAACCTGTAGGACGCCGTTTGATAGATCGGGACCGCACACGCGCCCGTCACCGGATCCGCGGTTTGACCGCCGTGTAACGCTATGGTTTCGCTTCTGAACTGCTTTTGGGTCTCGCTCATTTTGATACTCCTTTGATCGTACGATGCGCCATTTTGATTAAATGTAATACATGTTCGAGAATTCCACCCGCGCCGATCGCTCGTTAGCCCGCTCGAGGCTCGTCCCGTCCATGATACCGACGGTGACGTTGTAGAGCTCGCGCATGACGGTGCGGATCGCGCACGAATGCGTGCCCTGGCATTCGGGACACTGGGCAATCCTGCCCGGTTCGACGCAGGGAACAGGGGCCATGGAGCCTTCGAACACCCGGATCACGTCGCCGAAACTGATCTGGTCCGGCGTCCGGGCAAGAAGGTACCCGCCCCCTTTCCCTTTGCGGCTCGTCAGGAGTCCTTTATTCTTGAGCTGGAGCAGGATCACTTCGAGGAATTTCCTCGGGATCCCTTCCCTTTCCGATATCTCGGAAGTCAGAGCCGGTTCCTGGGAACCGTGACGGGCCGCCATATAGAGCATTGCTTTCAGAGCATATTTTGTCTTGTTTGAGATCATACCCTATTATTCCTATCGATTTAATAGGGTGATGCTAGTTTAAAAGGTTCCTACTGTCAAATTTTTCTTTGATGTTTCTTCTCCTCTCGCATGGCCGGAGCTTCCGGAAAAACTGCGAAGCCTGCGTCATTATTGGTAGATAATTATCTTCTTTTACGGTATCCGGATCGCAAAAACCGCTGACGGGCCTTCCATAAATGCGGCCGATCGCCTAACCTCTCTCTATCAAACCAGTGAGGAGAGCCGGACATGCACAACATGGACACGACAAGTGATTGGGAATATGTGATGCGGGATTTTCTGGAGGTGAAATGCTCTTTAAAGGAACGCGAGCAGGAGTATCTGCTCGACTTTCTGAAGACTAAAGGGGTCAGCGAGAAGCCCGTCCGGATCTATCCCGCGTTCTCGGTGGCGGATTGCCTCGTCGTCGTGACGGACGGTATGAAAACCAAGCGCCGCTGGTTCTATCACCGGGGACGGAAAAAGATCGAAGAATAGCTTCGCGTAACGCTCAACGGCCCTTCGAAGGAAAAAATCGTGCATGCTCTACTTTGCGTTGATCTAAAGACCGGCGGCCTTGCGAAGCGTCTTTGCCTCGAACGTCGTGAGGTAACGTCCTTCGCCGAGACGAAGACCTTCGACCTTGATGGGACCGAACGAGATACGGATAAGCGTCACGACCTCGTAACCGAACTTCGAGAACACGCGGCGAATCTGGCGTTTCTTTCCTTCTCTCAACTGTACAAGCACGTGGCGTCTCGAGATCGGCCGGATCTGTTCCAGCTTGAGAAGCCCGTCAAAAGCATGGAACCCTTTCAGGACACGCAGCGCATCTTCCGGACGCCAGGCCCTGTCCAGGATGACCTCATACCATTTCTCAACGTGATAGCGTGGATGCAGGAGCCGGTGCGAAAGTTCACCGTCATTCGTAAGAAGGAGAATCCCCATGGAGTCCTTGTCGAGGCGTCCGACAGGGAAAACGCGCACCCTGCCCCGTCCGCCTTGTCTCGTCGAGTTTACGAGCTGGCGCGGGAGGAGGTCGTAAACGGTCTTTTTCGCGTGGGCATCCTGGGCTGTGACGACATAGCCTTCAGGCTTGTTCATGATATAGTAAACGTCCGGAGCCGCCTCCAGGACTTTGCCGCGGTAGGCAATGGTGTCTTTCGTGAGGTCCACCTGGCGGCCGAGGTCTTGCACCACTTCACCGTTCACGGTCACGGCGCCGTTCGTAACGAGGACCTCGCATTTACGCCGCGAACCGAGACCGGCCGTGGCCAGGGCGTGGGCGATCCTCATCGTTTTCGCAGTTCCGCGTAATGGAGGGTCCGGCCCTCCGCCTCAAATTTCAGTTCGTAGTTGGTTTTCATCGTTCCTCCGAAGATCCTTTCGTCCTTTGTTTCCCGCACATTCTCCCAGAGTTCCGCCGTCGCAACCATGGCTTCTTTTATTTCCGCATAATAAGCCCCGTCATCGGTCGCGATCTCAAGAAGTCCGGACGGTGCGAGCCGTGAATGGATCAACTTGAGAAAATCCGCTGTGACGGTCCGGCGGCGGTGATGACGGCGCTTGGGCCACGGGTCCGGGAAATAAATATGGACGACGGCGATGCTCGCGGGAGGGACCGCCTCGGTAAGGAACTTCCGGGCCTCGGCCTTCAGGAACCGGATGTTCGCGAGGTCGCATTTCCCGACTTTCGTTTCCCCCTTGCGCCGGAACTTGCTGACATAGTCGATCCCGAGGAAATTCGTGTCCGGATTCTCCCGCGCACGTTCCGTGAGGAATTTCCCCTTTCCGCAGCCGATCTCGAGCTCCACGGGGTTTTTGTTCCCGAAAAGTTCTTCATAAGAAATAACGTCGAACTTCTCGTCCCCAGCACCGAACCGCCCGGAACGCCGTCCCTCCGTTGCGGAGGGATCAGCCGGCTTCGTCACCCGCCCCTCATCCGGGGCATCCTTCGTTACCGGCGGCCAAGGCATACCAGCGTCTCCAAATGACGGGTCCTCGGGAAGAAATCGAACGGCGTGATCTTCCCGACCGTCCACGTCCCAGCCGTGAGTTTTTTTAGATCGCGGGCGAGCGATACCGGTGAACAAGAAAGATAAAAAAGGGATGCAAGTTCCTCCGCGGCATTGAGCGTTTCGATCACGGAGGGACAAAGCCCCGTGCGCGGGGGATCAATCAACGCGACGCGGTCCCTGCCGGCGGTCTCCTTCAGGACCTCCGGCAGATATTGTTCAACCTGCCCTTCGAGGATCCTCGCGTGTCCAAGTTTATGGTATTCAATATTATGACGGGCCAACCGCACCGAATCGTGCCCGGACTCGATCATCACGATCTCTTTCGCGAGGTCCGCCAGGGCGATCCCGAAAAGCCCGACACCGGAATACAGGTCGAGAAAGACCGTCTCCCGCGTCCACCGGATATTGTCCGCGAGATGCCCGACGATCTTCCCGAGGATCGAAAGGTTCGCCTGGAAAAACGTGTCGAGCGAATAAAAGATCCTGCGGCCGCGGAGAGTCACTGAAAAATAATCCTCTTGCGGCATCCTGAGCGACCTCCGGCCGATACCACCCCAGGCGACCTTCCCGGCTTCACCGACGCGGACCGTGAGATTCGCGTTCCGGTATTCCCCCGCTTCCGCTTTCGAGACGGCTTCCTTTCGAAGCTCCGGCAAAAAATCATTGATCTCGTGGCGCGCGATCGGGCAGGCGGTCACCTCCTCGAGACGGTGCGTGTTCTCGAGCATGAATCCCATTTTCCAGCCACCGTCCCGGTCCTTGCGAAGCGTGAGGTCCAGGCGATTCCGGTAATGATAGAAATCCGGTGAAGGCACGACGGATTCAATGACCTCGGGATCGAGGCCTTCCAAGGCGTCCGTCAGAAGCGCGCGGAGAGCCCCGGCTTTCAGGACAAGTTCATCCTCATACGGGATATCCTGGTACTTGCAACCACCGCAGGTCCCGAAAAGGGCACAGGCCGGCTTGATCTTTGGAATACGTGAAGTGTCACAAACGGTCAGCATGATGGCGCCTAGTTTACGGACAAGCCCCGGCGCCGTCGAGGGTTGTTTTCACCCCCTCCACCCCACGCTGTCGAATAAATTCAACCGCATGGGTTGATGGCCGTCCCGAACAACGTTATACTGCCCGCCATGGACGGAAAAATCTTCATCCAGGGTCTCGAAACAAACTGTATTATCGGCACGCTCCCCGGAGAACGCCGCCGGAAACAAAAGATCGTGGTCGACCTCGGGTTCCCTGCCCCGGTTAAAAAACCCGCGAAGACCGATGACCTTCGCGATGCCCTTAATTACAAAGCGATCGCGGAACGGGTTGCGAGCTTCGTCTCAGGAAGCCGTTTTTACCTCATTGAGACTCTCGCAGAACGCCTTGCGGCCCTTCTCCTGAAGGAATTCTCTCTCGGAAGCATTACTCTCAGGGTTTCCAAACCGAAGGCTCTCGGGAACGCGCGAAATGTCGGGGTGGAAATCGTAAGGAAATCGGCTTAAAGCGCGAGAGCGGCGTACTTGGCGTAAGGGGCCCCGCCACATACCATATCCATCGTCCCGCCGATGATCCCGCTCACCATTCTCGCGGTCCCGCGGATCACGCCCGTCACAATCCCGAACGGGAACATCACTCGGCCGGAATCCTGGAGGATCGCCGCCGGAATGGCCAGCGTACTGCCGAGCACCCGGCTGGCCCCCCGCTGGATGTAGGCCATATTCCTCGCGTCGGAAGCAAACACCCGCGGGAGTGGACCCGCTGCAATCAGCGTCGTCAGGATCAGCATCGTCGCAAGCTTCTTCATGGCAGGTGTATCGGCATTTAAAGTATTGAACTTTCGGGGAATTTGGATACCATGTTCCCCCATATGAAGAACGTTCTCGTCACGGGCGGATCCGGGTTCATCGGCTCCAACCTCGTCATGGAGCTCCAGAGCAGGTTCCCGGAGGCCTTTATCACGGTCCTTGAGGACTTCCGCAGTTCCTCGTTCAAGAACCTCCTCGGTTTTAAAGGAGATATCCTGGCCTTTAACTGCGCCGATAAGTCGTGGATGACGTGGGCCAGAGGGAAAAAGCTCGACATCATTTATCATATGGCATCCATTACGGATACCACCATCCACGACCAGAAGCTGATGATGAATGACAATGTCGAGGGATTCCGCAATATCCTTGAACTCGGCGTCGAAAAGAAAGCCCCGGTCATCTACGCCTCCTCCGCCGCCACTTACGGCACGATCGATCGCCTGATCAAGGAATCCGACGCCGGCCGGGCGAATAATATCTACGGCTATTCCAAGTGGATCATGGATCAGCTTGCACGGTCCTACTACGGAAAGACCAGGGTCGTGGGACTCCGTTTCTTTAACGTCTTCGGCCCGAAAGAGGATTTCAAAGGCCACGCGGCCAGCATGATCTACCAGCTCTGTCTCCAAATGATGGAAGGCAAGCGCCCCAGAATCTTCAAGTGGGGCGAACAGAAACGCGACCATATCTATGTAAAAGACGTCGTGTCGGCCGCTCTCATGGCCCACACGTCGAAACAATCGACGGTCATGAACCTCGGCACCGGCCGCGCGACCTCCTTTAACGAGATCGTGGATGCCCTGAACGAAGCGCTCGGCACCAGTTTGAAGCCGGATTATTTCGACAATCCCTACGCATCCTTCTACCAGAATTTCACCCAGGCCGACATGAGCCACCACGAGGCCATGACCGGGTTCCGCTGTAAATTCACGACCCGCGAAGGCATCCTCGATTACGTCCGCAATCACCTCGCCAAAAAATAACCGGTTCCGCCTTTACGCTCTTCCAGCGCGTCCCGGGCCACAAAAAGCGGATTGCCCTCTTTTTGCGCGCTATGCTAGACTAGCCCCATGAAACGCGAACAGTTCATTTCCGTTTTCTTCATTGCGGCGCTTGTTTTCATCGTTTACCTCGTCATCCAGATCTTTTCGCCTTTCATCTCCGCCATGTTCTGGTCCGCGGTGCTGGCCTTCGCGCTCTTCCCTGCGTACGCCCCTTTCCAGAAACGCTTTCCGAAGCACGGGACTCTGACCGCGACCATCATGACGTTCCTCGTCTTTATCCTGATTATCCTGCCTCTTGTGATGATCCTGATTAATGTGACGGCGCAGGCCATCGAGACCTCGCAAGGGATTTACAATTACGTCCGGCAGGGAAAACTGGAGCAACTGATCGAAAATATCCGGGCCACGGGCTGGATCCGGAAAGTGGAGACCAAGATCGTCCAATGGGACATGCTGAAACAAAACCTGACGTCCTGGCTACTCGTCGCGACGGAAAAGATCGGCAACTTCACGGCGTCCCAGGTCGGCACCTTCACGAAGAACATCCTCTTTTTCCTTCTGAACTTTTTTTTCATGTTCTTCCTGACGTTCGTCTTTTTCAAGCACGGGGCTAAAATCTACGAATTCATCTACCAGATCGCCCCGTTCGAAAAAGAGACCAAGGACACCATCTTCCGGCAGATCAACGACACCTTCACGGCGGTCATCCGGGGACAAATCCTCACGAGCTTCGCTCAGTCCGTGGTCGCCGGCATCACTTTCTGGATACTGGGCATTCCCGTGCCCGTCCTTTTCGCGTTCCTGCTTTTCATCACGTCCATGATCCCCGTCCTCGGAGCCGCGAGCATCTGGCTACCGCTTGTGATCTACCTCGCGTTGTCGGGGTTCATAATCAAGGCGATCATCCTGGCGGGAGTGGGACTCCTGGGAATCAGTCTGCTCGACAATATCATCAAGCCCGCGATCATCGGGGAGAGAACGAAACTTCCGTATTTCCTGCTGTTTTTCGGAATCATGGGGGGACTGAAGTTCTTCGGCCTGATGGGAATCTTTCTCGCTCCGGTCGTGCTTTCGGTCTTCTTCGCGTTGATCCGGATTTACCGCCAGCAATACCTGTAACCATCGCCGCAAGCCGTAAAGGCACAACGCCGCGCGAAAAAGAATTCCCCGGCGTCTCGCATCGTATGGCGCGTGGCCTTGTTTATCCGCCGAGGATTTTCGTATCCTGGCCGATCTTGATCCCTTTCATCCACGCCTCAAGTTCTTGCGGAGACTGGCTCGACGCGAGCGCGGTCTCTCGCGTGATAAGCTTCTTCTCCCAAAGCTGAAGCAGTGACTGGTCCATCGTCTGCATTCCCTCCTGGCTGCTGTTCCGGAGAGCCTGCGCGAGCTTGTCGACCCTGTGCTCCATAATGAGCTGTTTGATAATATAACTGCCCAGCATGATCTCCACGGCAGGGACGAGGCTTTTCCCGTCGGCGCCGACAAGGAGCTTTTGTACCGCGATACAGCTGACATTCATGGCAAAATGCCGCAGCACCGCCTCACGGTGTTCGGGGGCAAAGAAACCCAGCACGCGGTCAAAAACTTGCCCGACCGACTGGGCGTGCACGGTAGAGATCACGAGACGGCCCACCTCGGCCGAGGCAAGCGCAAAACTGAACGATTCGGCATCCCGCATTTCTCCGATCACAACCACGTCCGGGGACTGCCGGACAATGTATTTCATCGCCGACGCAAAACTCTCCGTATCCTCCCCGACCTCCCGCTGCTGGATCAGGCACTGCTTGTCCTCATGGAGATATTCGATGGGGTCCTCGATCGTGATCACATGTTTCTGGGCGTTTTCATTCATCGTATGGATCATCGCGGCGATCGTTGTCGTTTTCCCGGAGGAGACCGTGCCGCCGATCAGGATGATGCCGGCCTTCTCGAGAGCCACTTTTTGCAGGATGGGAGGAAGCGCCAGCTGCGAGAAATCCGGAACCCCTTTCCACAAGAGACGGAAGACAGCCGAAAGCGTTCCCTGCTGATAAAAGATGTTCCCTCGGAAGCGGCAGCCCTTTCCGGAGTGCGTTAAACCGAAGTCGATGCTCTTGTTCTTCGTCAGTCCTTCGAGCTGCTTGGGCGTCAGGATCTCGCGGCTCATCGCCTCGATCCTTTCCCCGGTCACAGGCGGGAACGGAAGCGGCGTCACGAGATGACCGAGCCGCATGCGCGGCGCCGTGTCCGCCTTGAAAAACACGTCCTGCCCCTTCAGGTCGATCGCATACTCCAGCACGGACATTAGTAAAGCTCGTTCGCTCATGGGCAGCCTTTCTGTTCGATGAACAGCCGTTAGAAACACGGGGGTATTGTAACACTCGGCTTTGCCGTCAAACAAGTGTATCGGCCAGGCAGTTTAAAATTGCATTCCATTTTCGCCTTTGTTTGATTATCATATTTTTCCGTGAGGGTCTCCATATTATGAGGGTCGAAAAAAGAACGCCGGTCGCCGCCATCTATGAGAAGGCCTACTATCTTTATCAGATTCGCATTCTCGCGATCCTTGCCCTGATCTCACTCTATATCTTCACGAAGCGGTGGGTGGGCTCGGAGGCCAACCTCTGGCCGCTCCTTGGCGTCATCCTGATCGAGATTTTTGTCAACCGGCCCTACAAGTTCCTCTTTACCGATTCCGTCGCGGGTTACCGGGTGCTTCTCTGGTCCGTCGTCATCGACTTCGCCGCGGAAACGACGGCCCTGCACCTCCTCGGCGAGATGGACCTTTTCATCTACGGAATCTGCTATTTCATCTCGATCGTCTATTGCGCCCTCAACATCCGCGCGTCCCTGAGCTTCGCCTTCGCGACCCTGGCCTCGGCAATTCATATCGTGTTGCTCGTCCTGGAGCATTTCCATGTAATCCCCGCTACCGTATCCTTCGCCGGACAGGCCGTCACCTGGAGCGAGCAACTCGGCATGACGGTACGGTATATCGCCTTTTTTTATCTTCTCGCGATTTTCGTGCGGTTCATGGGAAAGGCGCTGATACAGAAAGAGGAAAAGCTCGAGGACCTGATCCGGGAGCTCAAGAGCACAAACGAAGAAACGAAATACGCATACCACCTTCAGACTGATTATTTCGCGCGCATGAGCCACGAGATCCGGGCGCCCTTGAACTCCATCCTCGGTTTCTCGCAACTCCTGCTCGAGAACGCAACGGGTCCTCTTTCCGACAAGCAGCGGGACTTTATCACGCGCATCGAACGCGGTAGCCGCCACCTCCGGGACATGATCAATGACGTGCTGGACCTTTCCAAGATCGAATCCAAGAAAATGAGCCTCACGCTCAGGGAAACGAACCTCGTCAAGGTCCTTGGTTCCGTCTACGACTTTTTCTACGAAGAAGCCTGCCTGAAAAAAATCGTCTACAGGTTCGTCGAAAAACCCCGACAGCCCCTGTTCGTGACCTGCGACGAACTCAAGATTCGCCAGGTCCTCTACAATCTGCTTTCGAACGCCATGAAATTCACTCCCCGGGGCGGACGGGTCAGCATTTCGCTGAAAAAAGGAACGGAAGGCGCGGTGATCTGCGTGGAGGATTCGGGCCCCGGTATTGACCGGGAATTCCAGAAGGTGATCTTTACACCTTATGAGCAGGCGGGGCGGACCGTGACCGAAGAGACCAGGGGGACGGGTCTCGGCCTTGCGATCTCAAAACAGTTCGTGGATCTGCACGGCGGGAAGATTCGGGTCGAAAGCGATCCGGGACACGGCGCCCGTTTCTATGTCGAGCTTCCGTTCAAGGCCAAACCACCGGTCGAAAATCCGATGGATGAGATCGGACCACAGCCCCGCTCCTGAGATCACCCCCCTTTTAAACCCCGCAAGCCCCGACAATAGTCCTTCGCTCGTTTAGTATTCCACCCGATCGGGAAATCACGGCACTGCGCGGGCCTGGCCGCATACACCGCGCAGCGTTCCCCCTCCAGGAAGACACAAACCTCATCGGAGTGTTGTTTCAGGACAAGCTGCCGATTCTCGAGGACATCGCAGAAACGGTCCGTAAAATCGTAAAGACCGATCCCGAGGTGGGACGCCATCTTCCCGGCTTCACCTTCCGCCAGGTAGACGAACCCGGGTTGACGACAGCAGGAACCGCATTGACGGCACCGGAAGGAAGACATAAAACAAAAGGACACGGGACTTGTCCCCGGGCCTCGTCCCTTTAGTGGAGCGCGAGTCCCGGGGCACGAATCCCGGATGCCTGATTATTTTTTGACGAGTTGCTTTTCCACAAAATCGCCGGCCACAGGAAGTTTATACCGCTCCCCCTTGTAGGCCTTGACCATCAGAACAATCCAGAGGACAAAACAGAGAATGCTGATGCAGAACGAGAGCAACCATCCCAGAAGCGGAATGAACACGAGCACGAAGGACGCCGCGTGCAGGGCTCCGAACGCCACGAGGGACTGCAGGGCGTGGAACTTCACGTACTCATTTTCTTTCTCCAGGATAAGAAAAATCAGACCGCTGACCCAGCCGACCGCATAGCAAAGAAGGGCTTCCAGATTCTCTGTAACGCCCAACACTGTTTTCTTGTTCTCTTCCACCATAGCGACACCTCACTGTTAGGATATTCAAAGCCGCGCTCATTGTACCGCTTCGGCCTTCAAAAAACTACCCCCACGCCGGGAATCCGTTCTATAATTTGTCGCCGCTCCGACGGGGCAGCTCACCATTCAAAGGAGACTCTATGCCGACCATCTTCGCCAAAATACTTTCGGGAGAGATCCCGTCCCACAAGATTCTGGAAAACGGAAAATACTTCGCCTTTCTCGACATCCGTCCCGTAAATCCCGGCCACACCCTCGTCATTCCCAAAAAGGAAGTCGACTACATCTTCGATATGGAGGACGACCTTCTGGGAGGATTGATGGTCTTTGCGAAAAAAGTGGCCAAAGCGATCGGCAAGGCCTTCCCCTGCCAAAAGGTCGGGGTCATGGTCGCCGGGCTCGAGGTCCCGCATACACATATTCATCTCATCCCGATAAACGCCGTCAATGACCTCAATTTCGCCCGGGCCAAAAACGCTTCCCCGGATGAACTGGCCGAAGCCGCCCGAAAGATCCGAGCGGCCCTGTAACCGTTTTCAATCGCGCGGGTTGAAACAGTTTACTTCTTTTTTTTGGCCTTTTTAGGAGCTGGCTTCTTCTTTTTGGGGGAGGGAGCTTCCTTGACCGGAAGGGCCGCCTTTTTCACTTCAACGGGAACCGTTCCCGTCTGCTTCAGATGCGCCGGCACCACCACACCGGACGTGGGATCCTTCGGGGTGTGGCCGGCCTTGCGGATCGCCCAGCACTCGGGGCAATAAACCGGGCGCCCTTCGCGCGGTTTAAACGGCACTTCGCAGTTCTTCCGGCAATCCGAACAGACCGCCTGGAAGAGCCGCCTTTCCTGCAGGCCGGGGTTCGTCTGGAAAACGGGCTCCGGATGGAAAGCCTGGGCCGGACGCGGGGTCCCCTGGATCGCGTGACAGATTTCGGACGGCAGGTTTGCGATCCTTCCGGACATCTGGTCCGCCTTGCGTTCGAGAACCTCGAGCCGCTCGACGAGCCTCATCATGGCCGTTACGAGGTCCGGCATCTCCGGTCCCCGGGCCTTCGCTTTTTTAGAAGTCCCTTTCGACGCCTTCGCTTTTGTCCGCGATGCCATGGTTCACTTCCCTTCCTTTAAAAGATCGATGACCGTTTCGAGCTGCGCCGAGATCTTCCGGAGCAAATCCGTCTGCTCCTTCACGGCGCGCTCCTGTTTCGCCTGCAGTTCCTTCGCCTCGCCGGCGATCTTCGCCATGTCCCCGAGCTTCCCGAGATCGAACATCACGCCTCCTTTTGCCCCTCACAGGGATTTTCTAAAAATCCGTTCAACAATCGTATCTTCTCTGTAAAAATTCAGCGGGTGTCGCGGCCCGCGCTTGCCGGAGAACCGCTGGTCACATCCAGTACGCCGGATCGTACATTTGTCCGGCGAGGTATTTTTTCAGGTCCTTCGGTCTCGGTTTCGCCGCAAGCTTTCGCGCGTAGGCCACCTCCGTGACGGCCACCGCGATGCCGAGCGAGACCTTCCGGATATCCCGAAGCGGCGGGTAGATGCTCCCCATCGCGAGGTCTTCCGGTTTCACCATTCCCGCGAGCGCCTTCGCCGCTGCGAAGAACATCTCGTCCGTCACGCGCCGGACGCGGCATGCCGTAATCCCCAGGCCCACGCCGGGGAAGATATAGGCGTTATTGCCCTGACCCGGCACGAACCGTTTTCCTTTATAGTCAACCGGCGCGAACGGACTGCCGCTCGCGAAGATCGCGCGACCGCCCGTAAACCGGTAGGCCTGTTCGGCCGTGCATTCAGAGTGGCTCGTGGGATTCGACATCGCGAACACGATGGGCCGTTCATTAATCGCGGCCATCGCCTCGAGGACCTTTTTCGTGAACGTCCCCGGTCGCCCCGAAACACCGACAATCGCTGTCGGTTTCACGAGCTTCACCGCGCTCAGACAATCCGGAACACCCGCCGTCTCCGCCGCGAAGACGCGCTTGTGCGGATTCAGGTCCCGGCGGCTCGTCACAATCAACCCCTTGGAATCGATAAAGAAACACCGTCGCCGCGCTTCCTGTTCGGTAAGTCCTTCCTTCACCATGGCTCCGACGACAAGGTTCCCGATGCCAAGCCCGGCCTCACCCGCGCCCAGGAAAAGAATCCTCTGGCTCTTCAAGTCCTGCTTGAGAATGCGGACCGCGGAATAAAGCCCGGCCAGCGCTACGCTCGCGGTTCCCTGGATGTCATCGTTGAACGAACAGACGCGATCGCGATATTTTTGAAGGATCCGGAAAGCGTTGTGATTCGCGAAATCCTCGAACTGGATCAGGACATCCGGAAAAACCTTTCGGGCAGCGTTGATGAATTCGTCGACAAGCCCGTCGTAAATTTCGCCGCGCAGCCGGCGTTCCGGCATCCCGGGATAAAAGGGGTCTTTAAGAAGCGTTTCATTGTTCGTCCCGACATCCAGCGTCACCGGGAGGCAATGCTCCGGACGGACACCGGCGCACGCGGTATAGATCATGAGTTTCCCCACCGGAATACCCATCCCGCCCGCGCCCTGGTCCCCGAGACCGAGAATGCGTTCACCGTCCGTCACGACAATGATACGGACATCCTTGTAAGGCCAGTGTTTCAGGACCTTTTGGACCTGTCCCCGATCCTTCGCGGTGATATAAAGACCGGGGGTCCCTTTCTGATGGATCCGGCCGTACTCCTGACAGACCTTGCCGACCGTCGGCGTATAGACGATCGGCATCAGCTCGCTCACATGGTCCATCAACGCGCGGTAAAAAAGCGTCTTGTTACGGTCCTGAAGCGCGGAAAGGTAAATATATTTCTCAAGATCCGTGTTTTTCGCGCGCACATTGTCCATGACCCGGGCGACCTGGGTCTCCAGCGAATTGACGCGGGGAGGCAAAAGGCCGGTAAGCCCGAATGCGTTTCGCTCCGCGCGGGTAAAACCGGTCCCTTTGTTGAGCATCGAATCGCGCAAAAGCTCCGCGCCCCGGGGGATTCTTGTCTTTTTCCTGTCCTTCATGAAAACTCCGTGATCTTATGTCCTGGGATTGGAAGAAAACGCCGGAACCACCATCAGCAATCCTTCAAAAAGGCGGCAAGAAGTTCCCGGTAAGTAACCGTCACGGGGAACCCCGGGAACTCCTTCACGATTTTCGCCGGCGGACGGAAAAGAATCCCGCGATCCGCCGTCTGCAGCATCGAAATATCGTTGTAAGAATCCCCCGCCGCGACGACGCTGAAACCGAGCCCCTTGATCGCCCGCACGGCTTCTTTCTTGCCGTTCTTCTGCCGCAGGTGGTAGTTCGCGATGAAGCCTTTCTTGTCGGTCGAAAGCCGGTTGCAAAAAAGAGTCGGACGCCCAAGCTTCTCCATCATCGGCCCCGCGAATTCGTAATAGGTATCGGAAAGGATGATAACCTGGAACCGTTTGCGGAGCTTCGCGAGGAACGCCTTTGCGCCGGGGAGCGGACTCATTCCGCGGATCACAGTCTGGATGTCGCGAAGACGGATTCTCTCCCGTTTCAGGATGCCAAGCCGGTAGCGCATCAGCTTGTCGTAATCGGGTTCGTCGCGCGTCGTGATCTCAAGCTCCTTCAGGCGAGTCTTTTTCGCCACATTGATCCAGATTTCCGGGATCAGCACGCCTTCCAAATCAAGACAACAGATCATAAGCTCCTCCAGCACGGCGTACGGAGTATCGAGCACGGCGGATTAAAACCCCTAACGTTCCGTACCCCGTACTGATTTTCTATTGAAGTTCTTTCAGTTCCTTGTCGATTTTCTCGACGCCGCTTCCCGCATCCTCATAATACATCATGACGTTGGGCGCCTCAAAGAGCGGGTTTATGATGCCGGAAAATCCCGCGGCAAGGCTGCGCTTGACCACGGTCACGCTTTTCACCTTGTCCGCGTCCAGGATTGCATTGCCATAGACCAAACTGCCGGGCTTCGGCTTTTGCGTATTCCGCGCCCGGATAACCGGAATCGACGCCGGCGCCTTCCTCGATCACACCGTCCGGACCATCTTTTTGGCTGTCTCGGGAGTCACTGCAGCGCGAAACTCTCCCGGGGAAGTCTCTTTAAGAACGGATATTCTCATGATCTTAGGCCCTGTTTGAAGGGCAAATTATAACCAAGAAAGGAGAAGCCGGCCACTGATTCTGCCAGCCGCTCAGCAGGAAAGCGTGAGGTAGCGCTGGACGCGGAACTTCCAGCCGCCGATCCGGTCTTTCTCCTTGGACCCGGCCGGGGCATTTGCCGTTCTTCGGTCCAGGACCGTCTTGGCAGCGCGCACGAACTCGGGAAGGATTTCGTCTTTTTTTTCTGTATCGTTCATTTCCTGGAGGACCTGTAAAAGTCCCCAACCCTGTCCCCGGAAGCGCTCGTTCTCGCGGATTCCTTCCCCTTTAAAATTAATGTAGTCGATCACGGCGAGAGGGCCGTTCGGAACCGAAAGCACGCGCGCAAGCCGGGCCTCGATCGCCGGTCGCTCCGCGTCGGGGACGGCCGTCAGAAGCTCCGGCAGCGATCTTCGCACGCGGTCGATGATGAACTTCGTTTGGAGGACCCGTGTGTCGAGCAGGAATTGGCGCAGGCTTTGGACCCGCTCACTTTCCGCATCCCGAAGATAGGAATCCCGGTCGTTCCAGGGAAGGTCCGCGGATGCATCGAGCCACGGCAGGATCGACTGGCCGTTCAACCTCATGAAAAGGATCAGCTCCGGGAACGTCTCCTGGTAGGGCCCCTTCTTCCCAAGGGGGTACCAGATGAAATGCCCGATCCCGAGCGACGGGAAATCCTCATCCGGCGGCCAGATAATCAGATTCGCCGGTTTGGACGCACATTCGTTGAGATAGATGGTCTTTTCAAGGCAGACGGTATCCTTCTCATCCAGCTCGATCATCGGAGATCCGGCCGCCGTGTGCGGGGCCACTATAAAGAGAAAGAAAAGGACGAGAAACCCGGTGGTTTTGATCACTTGGGAAATCCGCTTTTTTTCTTTAACACGCGTCGGTAAAAAACCATTAGGACAGTGATTGCGATCCAGCTAACCGACATAAAGATTCACCCGAAGAGCCGCATGATGCCCGCTTTATACCTTTTTGGGATTTTGATCCGGAAGATACAGCCGGAACCAGTAGAAACCGTGCGGGCCAAGCGTGAGGAAATAAGGCAGCTCGCCGATCCTGGGGAATTTCACGTTTCCCCAGAGTTCCATGGGCTCCCGGCCGTTATATTTTTTCAGGTTCAATTCCACCGGCTGAACGTAACGCGAAAGATTATTGACGATCAAAAGCGTCTCATCCTCATACGCGCGGATATAGGCGAGGACCTTCGGGTTCCGGTGCTCCAGGAATTCAAGTGACCCCCTGCCGAAGGCGCGCAGGCTTTTGCGGACCTTGATCATCCGCTTCGTCCAGTTCAGGAACGATGACTGGGTCTGCTGCTGGGCCTCCACATTAACCGCCTGGTAGCCGTAGACCGGGTCCGCAATCACGGGCGCGTAAAGATTCGCGGGGTCCGCGTTCGAAAAACCGGCGTTCCTGTCGCGATTCCACTGCATCGGGGTCCGCACGCCGTTCCGGTCACCCAAATGGATATTATCCCCCATGCCGATCTCATCGCCATAATAAATGACAGGCGTCCCGGGCAGGCTGAAGAGAAGGCTGTTCAGAAGCTCCATCTGCCTGCGGCCGTTGTTCATGAGGGGGGCAAGACGTCTCCGGATACCGAGATTCAGCCTCGCATTCGGGTCCGCCGCGTATTCCCGGTACATGTAATCGCGTTCTTCCTGCGTCACCATTTCAAGAGTGAGCTCGTCGTGGTTCCTCAGAAAAAGGGCCCATTGGCAATTCTCCGGGATCGCGGGCGTCCGGCGCATGATCTCGATGATCGGCGTGTTATCCTCCTTCCGGATCGCCATGAAAATCCGGGGCATCAGGGGGAAATGGAACGCCATATGGCACTCGTCCCCATCCGCGAAATAGGGGCGGACATCCTCGGGCCACTGGTTCGCTTCGGCCAGCAAAACCTTGTCCTTGAAGTGTTTGTCCAGATAAGCCCTTAAATCTTTCAGATACTGGTGGGTCTCGGGAAGGTTCTCGCAATTCGTCCCCTCTCGCTCAAAAAGATACGGGACCGCGTCCAGCCGGAACCCGTCCACGCCCATCCTGAGCCAGAACGAGAGGACATCCAGCATGGCTTCTCGCACCTCGGGATTACTGTAGTTCAGGTCCGGCTGATGGCTGAAAAAACGGTGCCAATAATACTGTTTCGAAACGGGGTCATAGGTCCAGTTGGACTTCTCCGTGTCCGTAAAAATGATCCGGGCCTCTTTATACCGCTGAGGATCATCGCTCCAGACATAATAGTCGCGCTTGGGGGAATTCCGGTCGGGACGCGCTTCGGTGAACCAGGGGTGCAGGTCGGACGTGTGGTTCATCACAAGTTCAATGAGGACCCGGATCCCGCGCTTGTGCGCCTCTTTAACAAAATCCTGGAAATCCTTCATCGTTCCGTATTCGGAAGCCACTTCCTTGTAATGGGCGATGTCGTAGCCGTCATCTTTCATCGGAGACCGGTAGAACGGAAGGAGCCAGAGACAATTGATCCCAAGGTCCTGCAGATAATCCAGTTTTTGGATCAATCCCTGGAAATCACCGCAACCGTTTCCGTTGCTGTCGAAGAAGGTCTTGATGTGCAATTCATAAATAACCGCATCCTTATACCAAAGACCGTTTTTAGACATGGGACCCGAGCTCCTTTTTCCTTATCGCAACGATCCGTTGCAAAACACCAAGAACCTCTTCCGGGGACCGGAGACGAAAGCGTGCGTGGCGGACAGATCCGCCGACACCGATGGAAATATCCGAACGCCGCAGGGCCGCAAAAGCGTCCTCATCTGTCTTGTCATCGCCGACGCAAACCATCATCATCCTTTTCCGTTTTTCTCTCGGAACCCGATACCTCAAAAGCCTCACCGCCCCGCCTTTATCTGAGCACCCCTGGACCGGCCGGACCTCCCAAACCTTCTTCCCGGGCCGGATATGAAAATAAACTTGCGCGGAAAAATCATCCCAGACCTTCCGGAAAATCCGTCGGGCCTTATTCACAAGCGCCGCGGGAACATTCCGGTAATGAACGCTAAGGCTATAGACCTTGTTTTCAATAAAGATTCCGGGAATGCCCTTCAGGGCTTTCTTCAGGTCATGTTCGAATTTCAGGACGAACCCCCGGACACGGATCGCGCAAGGATCGATCTCGTGCACACCTCGGATCTTCCGTTCAAGACCGTGGTTACCGACATAATCAACCCGCTTCACGCCGACCAGACGTTCGAGACCGCTCAAGGCCCGCCCGCTCACGATGGCAATCCTGACATTCCGCATCCCGGCCAGCGTCCCAAGAACAGCTCTCATGCGGGAATCCAGCCTGGCAAGGGACGGCCGTTTGACGATCGGCGTCAACGTACCATCGTAGTCGAGGACCATCATGAGAAACGGAGCACGCGCGATTTTTTCGATCGTTCCGGGATCGAGCTTTGGGGTCAGCATCGCATTCCCTCAAAAAGCCTTCGTAAGATGAGTAATCATATCGGCCGCCCAGCGATAGACGTTATATTCCCGGACGATCTGGCGCATTTTGCGCATCCGCTCCCTTTTTTCTCCGGGAAGCATTGTGAGCGCCTGGTGGATCGCTTCCGAAGTGCCTTCAATGTCATAGGGGTTCACGAGGAGCGAGCTTGTGAACTCGTAACTCGCCCCCGCGAAACGGCTCAGGATCAGCACGCCGTCTTCATCCTCACGGGCCGAGACAAACTCCTTGGCGACCAGATTCATCCCGTCATGGAGCGAACTGACGAGGCAGAAATCCGCAAGGCGGTAGAAATCGAATATCTTTTTCTGGTCATGGTGTTCTTCAAGAAAAAGGATCGGCTTGTAATTCCCTTTTTGAAAACGCTGGTTGATTCCTTCAACAAGTTTCTCAACCTCTTCCAGATGGTTCTGATAACTTCCGATCAGGGTCCTGGAAGGCGCGCCCAGCTCGATAAAGACAAGCTCTCCCTGGAGATAGGGGTACTTCTCGAGAACCCGCTCGATCGCGCGGAAGCGCTCGAGCAGGCCCTTGGTGTAGTCGATGCGGTCAACACCGATCCCGATCTTTTTTCCCGAAAGGTTGTAATCCTGGCGTAGTTTTTCGAGCGGGTCCTTGTCGGTATCCCGGACCGCCGCGTTGGGGGTCCCGGAAATACTGATCGGGAACGGCCGTACCGCACTGGTCTTGCCGCCGCGCGTGACCTCGAAATTCGCCCAATTGATCTTGCTCTCCAGCGCCCGGTCCACGGTATCCAGGAAGTTGTTGCAGTGGAACTGCGTATGGAAACCGATGAGATCACTTCCGAGCATCCCCTCGAGAATCTTTTCCTGCCACGGGCAGATCCCGAACGCCTCGGCGTTGGGCCACGGGATATGCCAAAAAAGGGCGATCTTCGCGTCGGGCCTTTTTTCCTTAATCATCCTCGGCAACAGCGCGAAGTGATAGTCCTGAACGAGAAGCATCGGTGGCTTATCCCCAAACTCCTCCAAAAGGGAGTCCGCAAATTCCCGATTAACCTTCTGATAGTAGTTCCAGTCCTCGATCCTGAAAACGGGGCGAACATGGCTGATATGGCAGAGCGGCCAGAGCCCTTCGTTGGAAAAACCGTAGTAGTAGCCTTTCTCTTCTTCCGGAGTGAGCCACATCCGTTTCAGCGTGAAGGAAGGCTTCCAGGGCGGGACCCCGACCTTATTGCTTTGATCCACCACCTCGCGGTCGGCGTTCCCCGCACCGTGAGCAAGCCAAAGTCCTCCAGTCGCCTGCATCACGGGATCGAGAGCCGTGACCACACCGCTTGCCGGCGTGATGCATTCGATCTCGTGCCCATTCTTCTGGTGAATGTACGGCTCGCGGTTGGAGACCACGTAAAGCTGCTTGTCGTGAAGTTTGGTCTTGAGATAATCCTTGAGGCGCTCTTTGGTCCAGACCGCTCCCTCGGCATTCACGAACCGGGACTGTTCCATAAGGTCCAGGCGCGCCGCCTTAAGGCTCGCCACCATATGACTGACCCCGTAAAGCAGTTTCTCGATCTCCCCCTGATGGGGATCCACCCGTCCCCGCCCGGCAGGCTCATTCCCGAGGCTTTTCTGGACCATGGAAGCGATCCGGGCGATCGGCCCCGTCACGTTCCAGCGGATCACAAAAAGGGAAACGATCGAGAGGATTGCCGCAAGAATGGAGAACGTGACCGCCGAATTCCTCCAAAGTTGGCGGGTCTGGACCACGATGAAGCTCCGGTCATGGATAAGACCTAAAACCCCCGCGACCTGATCGTCCTTGATCAGGGGGACCGCATGGTAATTGACCCGACGCCCTCCCCACTTGCCGTTCACATCCACGGAAATGTTTCCCTCGATAGCCTTCTGGGACTCCTTCCTGAACGACTCTTCTCCCGCAAGTTCGGGGGGAAGTGCGATCCGCTGACCGTCCTTCATATCCACAATGAGACCGATCAGGCGTTTGTGACCCTGGAACTTCTCGATGAACTTCCGGACGCGCCCGGGCTGGTCCGTCCTTTCCAAAAAGGTCTCAATCGCCTCCTTGAATGTCTTGGCCAGGACCGTCGTGCGAAGCCGCAACTCCTCATTCAGACGTTTCTCTTCATGTTTCACCTGAAAATAGGAGAAGCTCGCCACCACAATCACCGTGGCTACCAGAAGTGAAACGATCAGACGCAGGGTGATCTTCATGCCCGCCTCTCCTCGGTCCCGGGCTGCGGGGCCTGCCCCGCCCCCCAATAAAGCATCCGGCGCGGGAAAGGAATCTGTATCTTTTCCTTGTCAAAACGGTCCTTGAGACGGCGGCGGAACTCGCGGGCAACCTCCCATTGTTTGATAGGAAGCGTCTTGATCCGGAATTTAAGGGTGATCCGGGAATCGGCAAGATCCTCCACCCCCAGCATCTCGAGATCATTCAGGATCAGCCGGGAGAAATACCCGTCCTTCCGCATTTCGGCGCCCAGGTCCTTTATCACCCGGATCACGTGATCGATGTCCGTTTCATAGGCCACATCGATGTTCAAAAGAGCCTGGGAATATTCTTTCGTGAAGTTAACGACGGTCTTGATCTCGCCATTCGGGATATAGATCACACGGCCTTCCTGGTCCCGGAGCCTGGTATGCCGGAGATTCACGGCCTCAACGAGGCCTCCGAATTCGCCGATCCGGACGACATCGTTGATCCGGTACTGTCCTTCAAAAAGAATGAAAACCCCGTTGATGATATCCCGGATCAGATACTGCCCGCCGAAGCCGAGCGCCAATCCGACAACGCCCGCGCCGGCAAGGATCGGCGCCACGGCAATCCCGAAATTCTCGAGAAGCATATACAACGCGACGCAGCCGATCAGGATCGAACCCAGCCACCTCAGGAGATGGATGAATGTCTTCAGTCTTAATGTCGTCTCATCTTCCCGGATCATTTCGTGACAGGTCAGATAGGCTTCCAGCTTTCTGAGACCGTAATGAAGGATACGCAACAACGCCCAGAAGACGACAAGGATGAGAATAACTTTCAGGGCGGACGCAGCCCCAGGGGTTTCCAATACATTTTTCAGGATATCGACACTGCGGTTCATCATCTCTCCTTTTTCCTGGGATCCGGGGAACCTTGTTTCGGGTCATCCTGGCGATTCGAATGGATAAAAACATAGATCATAAATGCCACCAAACCACCGACAATGAAATAGACGGGCCAATCTCTCGCAAAGGACGTCATGGGGAACCTCCTGAAAAAGAAAGCCATCCGGCTTTCAGCCAGATGGCGGCCCGACCATCTTCAGAAACCTCCGGGGGTTTTTTCCCGGACCCATTAAAAACATGACATTTATGCTAATGCGCCTCAAAGGAATTGGCAAGAGAAACCATCCCGAATTTTCAGGCGCGAACGGGCTTCAGGGCAAGATGGGTGCAATAAACGCCGAGTCCCGAGACCAGCACCATGCAGCGGAGGATGAAGGAGAGGCTCACACCGGCATCCAGACACATCCCCATCACGAAAGGAGCGATCGCAGTGGAAAAAACGATCAGGGTCGTGACCATCCCGCGAATCGAACCGAGATGACGCGTTCCGTAAAGCTCAGCGTAAAGTGCATTCCCCACCGTCATGCCGTATCCCATCGTGATTCCCGACCCGGCAAAATAAACGAAGATCCAGAAAGGGCCGCTGGCGGCCCAAAGCACCAGGACGCCGAGCGTGAGCGGGACAAGGTTCCAGGTAAAAATGCGGCGCGCGCTGAAACGGTCCGTGAGCGGTCCCGAAAAAAAAGAAACAAGGGCACGGAAGACCGCGTAGACGACGAACCCCGCCGGCAGGAGGATCGGGTCCCAGCGCTTCCAGCCGATGATCGCGGCGTGGTGGAAGAAAAGGGCCGTCAGGAACGCGGGTGTCACGAGAATTGGAAGGATGAGGAGGTGGAACCGGCGATCCTTCATCACACTGGAAACAGTCCATGACCTGTCCTCCGGATCCGGTACACTGAGGTCTTCCGGGGCACCCGGATGCCGTTTCGACGGACGGGGCTCGTGGCGGATCAGGTACGGCACAAGCGGGAGGAAGATCACAAGCAGCATCGCGGCGATCGTATACCACCCCGCGCGCCATCCGAACACCGTGATCATCGTCGAGACGAACCCCGGCAACAAAGCTTCACTGAGGGGATAGCCGAGGTTCGCGATCCCGAGCGCCTTGCCGCGGTATTCGCCCTCGAGCCGCGCCATCATCGTCTGGGACGCCATCGCAAGCCCGCCCTGCCCGAAGTTCCGGACCAGAAAAAACCCGGCGAGCAACATCCAGGCCGCGCGGGCCGCCCCGAGCGTCCAGCATCCGAGCATTAGCAGGATTCCCGTCACCATCACAAACCGCACCGGCCGTTCGCGATCCAGGCGGCGCCCCAGGAACGGGAGCAGGAACGACGAGGTCAGGGTGCTGACAAAAAAAAGGCCCGACACCACGGTCTGGCTCAGCCCGAGCTCATCGCGCATCGGGGGGATGAAGAAGGAGATGAGGAACACCTGCCCCGGCGAACTAAAAAAGGTGGCGAGGACCCCGAAAACAAGGAGCCTGGCCTTCTTGCGGAGGAGGGCGCACATCGCTCAGATCTTCGCGAAATGTCCGACCGGACCCGAACCGCGGCCGAGGCCCGGTGCCGTGCGGATCGCTTCCGTGATAAATTTTTTAGCGATCCGGACCGCCGCAAGTGTACCGCGGCCTTTGGCAAGTTCTGCGGTGATCGCCGCCGAAAAGGTGCATCCCGTTCCGTGGGTGTGCCTCGTGGGAATGCGCTCCGCGTCGAGAAGCACGGTTCGCACGGTATCGCGGAAAACATCCGTGGCGCGGCCGCGGAGGTGTCCCCCCTTGACCAGCACGGCTTTCGCGCCAAGAGCGAGGATCCGCCCCGCGGCGTTTTTCATGTCCCGGACATCCCGGATTTTCATCCCGGCCAGGAGTTCCGCTTCCGGAATGTTCGGCGTGATGAGCGCGGCCAGGGGCAGCAGGTGTTCTTTGAGAGCCCTGACCGCAGGGCGTGCGAGCAGGCTCGCTCCGTGCTTACTCACCATCACGGGATCGATCACGAGAGGGAACCGGCATTTCACCGCCCGTTTCGCAACCGAACGAATCACGGCCGCATTCCCGAGCGCCCCGGTCTTGGCGGCATGGGGGCGGATATCCTCGAGAACAGCGTCGAGCTGGGCAAGAACAAGGGATGGCTTCAGGACATGGACAGACCGGACGCGACGGGTGTTCTGGACGGTGAGGAGGGTCACGACCGCCATCCCGTACACGTTCCGCTGGTGGAAAGTCTTGAGATCAGCCTGGAGGCCGGCGCCGCCCGAAGGATCGGACCCGGCGATCGTAAGCGCTGTCGGGACCATGGAGACGCCGCGAGCTTGCCTATTGCAGGGTTTTTTTGAAATATTCGATGAATTGTTCGGGAGAAACGCCCGTCGGGATACGCCTTGTCCCGCTCGGCTGCGGCGGGTGCACATAGAAGGACGGAAACCCCATAACACCGTACTGGAATGCGATCGCATTCTCGCGTTCCCCCTTTTCAGGGTCGAGATTGACCTTGATGACATCGCGCATGAACCGGCGCACCAGGGGGGCCGAAAGCACATTCTTCTCGAACGACCGGCAGTAAGGACACCACGTTACGTTAACGTAGACCGCCATCGGACGGTTGGTCTTCTCGTACTCTGCGAGGGCCCTGGCATAGCCGTCCACCCCGGAATACCAGCCGCTGGTCCAGTCGCCTGTCAGCTCTTCCCGGACCGCCGTGTCGGAAGCCGCGGGGGCCTCGACTGCCGCCGCGGAAGGATCGGATTCCGCGGAACACGCTGCGGAGAACAGGCTCATGGTGCAAAACAAAAAAGCGATCATCAAATCTCTGGGATTCATGACAACACCTCGATATGCTGGATTTTTCATCACCCCTCCAAGACCCGGTGTTCGCGCGGGCAATCACCAGCTGCCAGAAGGATCAAAAGAACGGCGTTCCTCGCGGCCATTCTAGCAGAATCCCTAGAAACTGACAGCCAGTGAATTCTGTTTCAGGTAAGCGTCCATAACCGACGCGATCTGGTTCAGGACATAGATAATCACGAACGCCATCAGCACCACAAAGACCGTCCAGAGGACTTTCAGGGTCTTCGAGAACTTCGGGCTTCGCCAAAGGAGCGGCACCGCGAAGGGACCGACCGTCAACAGCATAAAAATCACATAAAGAACCGAGTCTCCCGTAAAGGTCCTCGGTTTCCCGGAGGCCGACTGATAGGCGTCGATCGAGGACGGGACCATCACGAAAAGGCAGATCGGTCCTAAAAAAAGGAGATTGAGCCAGGAACGACCGGTCGCGATCGCGGACCACAGACCGGCCGTGATGCAGAGGAACGTGATCCCCTTGGCCTTCTCTCCGAGATAAAGCTGGCCGGCCCCCGGCGCGGCCAATGAAAGAAAAGCGGCAAACCATTTGTTTTTCATCATGCGATCTCCCTCCCGGAAGAAACAGCTCTCCCCCAAAACCGGCGGAGTGACCGATTTTTCCATGACCTCGCCTCCACGATCAATCCGGAAGACCTGGGCCTCCCCCGGCTTCCGGGCAAGGATGGCACGATAATAGCCGAGATTGGTGCCCAGTAAAATACCGAAACGAAAAAATCGATCTCCTCCCCGCCGCGGAGGACCGTGATCCTGCGTTTGCGTTCCCCCTCGACCCTGGGAAAAAACTGAAAAGATTAGCGGGCATCACCTGCGTGCCGTCGATCTTCATGAGGACATCCCCGTTCCGGAGACCCCGTTCGGCCACGAGGCCTTCCCGGTCCTCACCCGCAATCGTGAAGGATGAATCCTTCTCGACAATCCCGGTATCGAGCGCGCAGAACCCCTGGGACGAGAACGGCGGAGCCTTGGCCCATGTCTTGTATTCTTTCTTGTAGAGCGGGAAGGTCACAGTCTGGATATATTCCTGTTCCTTGTTTGCGACCGCAAGCTTGATCTTTTCAGCCTTCAGGACCTCCAGGGTCGAATCCCAAACGTCGTCGAAGCTCCCGGGACCATGGGAAAGGAGCGGCCTTCCAACTTGGATGAGAAAACGGAAAAACCGGCGTAGAACATAAAAACAAAAAACAGGCGGCCCGCGAGAAACAGCCTGCTTTTTTTCAAACCAGATCCGTGCGGCAAGGGATTACCGCTCGAGCGATTCACCTTTCATCGCCATTTCCGGACCGACCGGCGCTTTCACGTAAGCGTCCGTCGCCGACCAGAGGTGGTTGAAGATCAGAATACCGATCCCGGCCCAGATCACGGGATAGCCGACAAGGGTCCCGACAAGGATCGTGGTGAGGGCGCCGCCGATCTCGAGCGCGATCATCGTGCCGGTCTTGATCTTGCCACCCCTTGTTTTCATTTCGCCGTTCAGGTACTGCCCCCATCCCGGCAGCAGCAGGGACGCCGCGCCACGCGTGAGGCTCGTTTCGCCTTTATCCTGCCCGGACGCCGCATGGGCCACGCCGCTCGAAAGCGTCGCAACGGTCGAAACCAACAATATTGCGATCAGTTTCTTTAGCATGGATTGCCTCCCTGACATCGATGACAAAAAACAACATGTCCTTATCGGACGGGCACCCCTGTTCGACCGCGCGGGTTGAACAGGATGAACCGGGTTATTGGGACGATGTCAGACTGAACGTGAACCCGGCCTTGACCTTCCCGATCAGCTCCGGAAGGACCTCCCGGTAATCGCGAACGACGCCAAAATCGGCGTGCCGGAAGATTGCGGCGTTCGGGTCCTGATTGATTGCGATGATCTTTCCCGACTCCTTCATGCCCGCGAGGTGCTGAATCGCCCCCGAGATTGCGACCGCGAGATAAATCTTCGGCCGGATCGTTTTCCCCGTCTGCCCGATCTGGCGGGCGTACGGCGCGTAACCATTGTCGACCGCGTGGCGGCTCGCGCCCCAGTCGGCGTTAATCCCTTTTTCCCGCAGGGCCGTGACAAGTTCCCTTATCAGCTTGAAATCATCCTGGTCCCCCGCCGGACGTCCTCCCGAGATCACAATATCCGCCACGAAAAGGTTGTCCCCGCCTCCCGACTCGCGTTTTGTCTCGAGGACCTCAACCGCAAAATCACTGTCCCCGAACACGGGTTTGAACTCGGTAACGGTCCCCTTGCGTTTTGAATCCCGGGGCAGGATCTCGAACGTCCCGGCCCGAGCGGTCGCCATCTGCGGGCACCAGAAACCGATGATCGTCGCAAGCTTGCTCTCGCCGTAGGTTGGACGGATCGAATGAAGGACGGGATAAAAAACGGATTTTTTCACGCGGTGGACGTATTCGCCCACCTCGAGGCTCGTGCAGTCGGCCGTCACGCCTGCCCGCACGCGGCTCGCGAGACGCGGCGCGAGTTCACGGCCGGAAGTCGTCGCGCCGAAAAGCGCGATCTCGGGCCTCTCTTTTTCGATGATCTGCGCGAGAGCCGCCGCCGTCGGGAGGATCGTGTACTCCCTGAGCCTCGGGTCATCAACGACGACCACTTCATCGGCGCCGTATTCGATCACTTCCTGCGCAGCCACCTTGATATTGTGCCCGACCATCACGGAACGCACCTTCGTGCCGAGATGGTCAGCGAGCTTGCGGGCCTGGCTCAGGATCTCGAGCGAAGAACGGGCGGGTGTCTGCCCGTACATCTCGACCCAGGTCATCACACCGCGAGCGCCGTTACGAAAATCGACGCGCGGGAATCCGGGATCCACCTTTGCCTCCGCGGCTTCTTTGGGACCGACGGCCGGAGCGGCATCCGCGTGCCCACCCGCGATCCGGTCCCTGGCCTTCTCGATCTCAGCGGCAAGACCATCCGCGATCTCCGGGTTCGTGCGCCCCGAGATCATGTTGACGGGCGGCCGGTTCTTCTGGATATCCACGACCTTCGCGACAAGCGTCGGAGAACCGGTCAGGCCCACCACGCTGACATCCGCGCCGGTCTGATCGAGCGTCCAGACCTCCACTTTTGCGCTTCGCGCGCGGATCGCTCCTTCGAGTGAAGGACGGCGGGCCGGCGTCGCGGTCGGCGCGATCGAAATAAGACACGGAACAGGAAGGCGGAGGGTCTGGTTCCCGCCTTCGATAATGCGGCGGACCTTGACGTGATCCCCCTGGAACTCGACCTTCTCGACAAAGGTGGCCTGCGGGATGCCGAGGTTCTCGGCGGTCTGCGAGGGAACATGCGCGGTATCCCCGTCCGTGGTCTGTCGTCCCGAAAAAATGACATACGGACCTGTGAGATCGAGCTTCTTGATCAGGGAGGAGATCGCGTATCCCGTCGCGAACGTGTCCGAGCCGCCGAGTTTACGGTCGGAAAGAAGGATCGCCCGGTCATAGCCCATCGCGAGCGCCTTTTTGAGGGACTGCTCGAAGCTCGTCGGTCCCATCGCGATTACGATCAACTCCGCATCCGGAACGTGTTTCTTCAACTGGAGTCCCTGCTCGAGCCCGAACGCGCAGTCGGCGTTGATCATGGACTTCGCCTTCGTCCGGTCCATGAGGCCGTCCGCGCCCATCCGCATCTCGGTCGGCAGCGGTACCTGTTTCATTAAACTGATAATTTTCAAACCCATAGATTCCTTATTGAATACGGCGTACGAGGCAGGGAGTACGGAGAACAAAGAGTTTTTCGCCGCGCACCGTGCTCCATACCCGTCTACAGATCGTCGTACTCCGGTCCGTCTCCGCCGTACGGCACCGCCCATTCGACGTTCCCGAACGGGTCCTTGACGTCGCAGGTCTTGCAATGCACGCAGTTCGCGGGATGAAGATGAATGTCCTTCTGGCCCGTCTTCGGGTCCGTAACGATCTCGTAGACCTCCGCCGGGCAGAAATGCTGGCACGGTCCGCCGTATTTCGGGATGCAAACCTCCCGGCAAAGCTTGGGGTCGAGGACGTGGCAATGACACGGTTGTTCCTCGTCATGCTTCGTTCCCGAATAGAAAACGTCCGTCACTTTGTCAAAAGTGAGCTTTTTATCGAACGTAAGGTCCTTCCCGTGCTTCTTGTTGAACGGACAGTTCACGTCCTTGAGAGGCGTGTAGCAGGCGGCGTCTTCGTGGATCTTCATCTTGCCCGACAGCGCGATCCCGCGCCCGCCCGTCACGATCTGCGCCGCAAAATGGAACGCCCCGGGGACCATCCCGTTCGCGAACCCCGCCCGGAAATTCCGGACCCGGTAAAGGTCCCGGTAAGCCGCGCTTTTTTTGAAAATTTCCTCATAAAGCTTGAGGGAAGCTGACGAAAAGTCATTCTTCCTCAAAGCTTCGAGAGCCGTCTTCGCCGCGAACATCCCGGAAGCGATCGCGAGGTGGACGCCTTTCAGGCTGGGCATGCTGAGGAACCCGGCCGAGTCGCCGACGATCATGACCGAATCATGATAAAGCCCGGGGAGCGAGTAGAGACCGCCTTCCGGGATCGTCTTCGCGCCGTATTTCAGGAGGCGGCCTTTTTCAAGAATCTTCGCGATAAAGGGATGTTTTTTATAGAGCTGGAACGCGGCGTGCGGGTCGAACGTCGGGTCCTTGTAATCGAGCGCCGCCGCGATCCCGACCGCAACCGTGCGATCCGTCATGCCGTAAAGGAACCCGCCGCCGAAGTGATTAAACCCGAACGGGTGGCCAAGCGTGTGGATCACGCGTCCCGCCCCGAATGTTCCTTCGGGAATCTCCCAGAGCTCCTTTACGCCGGTCGAATAGACCTGCGGGTTGAACCCTTCCAGTCCGTGCTTGCGGATGAATTTTTTCGTGAGGAAGCCCCGGGGACCTTCGGCAAGGATGACCAGTTTCGCATGGACCTTCGTGCCGGGCTGGTAATTTTCCATCGCTTTTCCGTGCTTGTCGACGCCCGTGTCGATCATCTTAGCGCCGATCACCCGCCCGTTCTCATAAAGAAGTTCATCGACCGAGAACCCCGTATGGACCTGGATACCTTTTTTCTCCGCGACATCGCCAAGATACCTGGCGATCTTCCCCGCGGACGCAACAAAGTTCCCCTTATTCGACATGAACGGAGGCGTGAACGGCATCCTGAGGGCCGCATTCGGAAGAAAATGGTAAAACTCGTCTCTGGTAACAGCCGATTCGAACGGGAGGTTTTTGTCTTCAACCCCGGGGAGAAGTTCGCGAAGCGTTGAAGGGTTCACCACAGCTCCGGAAAGTGAATGGCTCCCGAGCGAGGTCCCTTTTTCGACCAAAAGAACATTCAGCGGCTGCTTTTCCGCAGCGGTTTCGTTGTGTTTGGCGATCAGGTCCGCGAGGTGGATGGAGAACGAAAGCCCCGCGACACCGCCACCTACGATCAGAACATCGGTTTGTACACTGCCCTGCTGAGCCATGCCTGGGATCAATTCCTGAGCTTGAGGGATTCCAAAAGAGGGCGTATTGTAACACAAACCCCGTTTTATCGAAGAAAAATATAGACGCCATCAACGCCGGAGACACCCGATTTTTGTCAAAACTTGAGTTTCCCGGGGCTTATTGTGATTTTGCCGCTCTATGGGCTGCGCGACAGACGGTTTTCCGGTTGGGGTCGGTCCGGTCGACATGGTGGGGTGTGCGGGAGGAAATGAAAGCATGATTGCCCGGCTTCATCTTCATTTCCCTCGCGGATGCTTTCAACCTCAGCCGGACACTTCCCTGAAAATCTCATCGATCACAAACGACTGAAACTCAAAACGCGTCCATTGATCTTCCGTAATTGTCACAAACTTTTTCCCAGGTCACAGGCGTTCCAGACGCCGGACTTTCAGCGCGATCCTGCATGTTCGGCAGGTCCGTCTTTCCGGTTCGCCGTCCTAGACGGGCGAACTGTCCTGGAACCAGGGGGCCCCCTTGATCATTTCATCCAGGGCCGCGCGGCGCACCTCTTTAAGTCCCTTGATCACCTGGTCCGTCCGGCTCTCGCAGTAAGCGTGATCTTCGACCGTAAGAACTGATCTCAGCTCCAACTCCATGACCAGTTCGTTCAAAAGGTCCCGCTGGTGCCTTAAAACCGCGATCATCCGTTCGTGCGTATTCATACCTCGATCTCCCTTTTGTTTTTTCTCTCTTGTCCTGGACGAACAATATCGGAGGGGCGTAAAATCCTCATGAAGAACGGGTAAAAACGCCGTAAAGGTTTACATGCTCTTTACGCGTAAAACCCGCGCGAAATATGGTAAACTACGGCCGGTTGATGCTTATGCAGAACAAATCGATCCTCCTCATTGAAGACGAAAAGAACATCGCTGAGCTCGTGAAATACAACCTCGAGCAGGAGGGATTCCATGTGCTTCACGCCGCCAAAGGGCACAGCGGACTCGAAGCGGCCCAAAAGAACATCCCGGATCTCCTGATCCTCGATCTTATGCTCCCTGGGCTGAGCGGCCTTGAAATTTGCAAAGCGATGAAGCAGGATCCGAAAACAAGATCCATCCCGATCATCATGCTCACCGCGAAAGGCACTGAAGCCGACAAGGTGCTCGGGCTCGAGCTGGGCGCGGACGATTACATGACCAAACCTTTCAGCCCGAGAGAGCTCATCGCCCGCGTCAAGGCCGTGCTCCGACGGACGAACCGGCAAAAATCCGATTTTAAAGTGCTCAGGTCGTGCGGCATCGAACTGGATATCACAAAGCACGAACTCCGCATCAAAGGGAAGCCCGTCGAGGTCACCGCCAAGGAATTCGCCCTGCTGCAGACCTTTCTCTCCTCTCAGGGGCGCGTTCTGACCCGGGAATCCCTTCTCGAACAAGTCTGGGGTTATGAAAATTCCGTAAACCTTGAAACAAGAACGGTCGACATGCACATCACGCAACTTCGTAAAAAACTCGGAAAATCCGCCGATCACCTCGTCACGGTCAAGGGTGTCGGCTACCGGTTCGATGAGGAATAACATGTCGCTTCCCAAGCTCGGCTTCGCAAAGCGCCTTCTCACCCTCTACAGCCTCGTGTTCGTCATCGGGATCGCCCTCACGGACTGGTCACTTTCCCGCGTCGTGGCAGAACATGAGCTTGACGCCCTGAAGGACTCGCTTGCGCGCCAGTCCTCCCTGGTCGCCAATCTTGTGGCACCGGTGTTCGACCGGATCCCCGAACTCCAGGAACAAGTGATCCGGTTTACGGAAGGAACGAATATAAGAGCCACGATCATCGACGCCCATGGCAAGGTGCTTGCCGATTCGAGTGAAACGCCCGAAAATCTGCGGGAAATGGATAATCATGCGAGCCGGCCCGAGATCGCTGCGGCGTTAAGAAAGGAAACGGGGGTTAGCATTCGCTACAGCTTGACCCTCAAAACAAAAATGCTCTATATCGCGGTCCCGATCGTTATGGACGGGTCGGTGCGCGGTGTGGTCCGAAGCGCGATGCCGGTCTCCCGGGTCGACGAGACCTTCGCCTCGGCACGGAAAACTATCTTTACCGTGGCAGTATTCGCAATCCTGGTCATCCTGGTCACCGGCCTGCTTTTTACCCGGCGTCTGACGAGGCGTATTCGGCAAATTACGAGAGGCGCCGAACGTTATGCGTCGGAAGACTGGTCAGAAAAAGTCCTGATCGACGGCCGGGACGAACTCAAAATGCTCGCGGACACCATGAATCATATGGCCTCGATCCTCCGGCACCGGATCCGGGACCTTGAGAGTGAAAAAGCAAAAATCTCGGCAATCCTCTCGCACATGACGGACGCCGTAATCGCCGTCAACGGCACGAAAGAGGTCGTGATGGCGAACCCGATGGCCGAAAAGCTCTTTGGTTTTTCAGCCGCGGCAGCCATAGGAAAAAGCCTGATCGAAGCGACACGCCATCCTCATCTTGAAACGATCGTTGATGAAGCGTTCTTGAAAGGTCAAACGATCGCGGGAGAAATCCAGCTCATTTCGCCCGCAAAAAAGATTCTCCGGATCAGCGTGGTAATCACTGGTGAAAACGTCCGCGATATCAAAGGAATCATCGTATTCAATGATATTACGGAAATTCGAAGGCTCGAGAACAACCGCAAAGAGTTCGTCGCGAACGTGTCCCATGAGCTCCGCACGCCATTAACGTCTCTGAAAGGTTTTATCGAAACACTGCTCGACGGCGCTTCCAGGGACCCCTCAACCAGCGAACGGTTCCTCAAAATGATGCAGGAGGACGCGACACGCCTCGGCCGGCTCGTGGAAGATATGCTGACGCTCGGCGAGATCGAGCAGGGCGCACTTCCGCTTAAAAAAGAAGCTCTCGATCTCGATGCCGAGATCCGCGCCGTGGTCGAACGCTTCGGACCCCAGCTTGAGACAAAAAAGATTTTGGTCGAAGATCAACTCGGCACCAAACCCCTTACGGTCGCGGGAGACCGGGATAAGGTTCGCCAGGTCTTTGTGAACCTGATCGATAATGCGGCCAAATACAGTCCGGAAAACAGCAAGATCCTCCTCAGGGCCGATCCGAACCAGTTTGGGATCACGGTCTCTGTTGAGGATACGGGGCCCGGCATTCCCGCCGATGTGGTGGAGAGAGTTTTCGAAAGGTTCTTCCGTGTGGACAAAGCCAGACCCAGAGATCTGGGCGGAACGGGCCTCGGTCTTGCGATCGTCAAACACATTATGGAAGCTCACGGCGGCAAAATTACCTGTCTAAGCAAACCGGGCATCGGCACCCGGTTCACCGCGTTCTTCCCCTTCTGAGTCCCTCTCGAAGCGGTGGCGAACCTCTTTCCCCTGCTTGAAGTAGATCGTGTCTTCGGCGATGTTGTTCGAAAGGTCTGCGATCCGCTCGAGATTACAGCCGACCATGATGTAAGCCAGGGCTCTCTTTACGGATGACGGGTCATTCTCCATCAACATGCTCATATCCTCATAAATCCGGTAGTTGAAGTCATCAATCCTGTCGTCGCTCCGGAGTACCTTCCGGGCCAGATCCACATTCTCGTTCATGAAACAGTCCAGCGCGTCACGCACCATTTCCTGCGTTGCTTCAGCCATCTCGCACAAGGGAAAACTGATCCTGAGCTCAGGCTGGCTGATCAAAAACCGGCTCCGCTGGGCCAGGTTTACGGCATGGTCACCCATCCTCTCAAGATCGTTATTGATCTTGAGGATCATGGTCAGAAGCCGCAGGTCCCCGGCCATCGGCTGCCTCAGCGCAAAAAGGGAGTGCCCCTTGTCGTCGATCTCAATCTCCAGAGAATTGATGATATCCTCATCCTTCAACACATCCCCCACGAGGTCCAGGGATCTCGTTTCAAGCCCTTCAAATGCTTTATGGATCGCACCCTCGACAAGCAGACCCATCTGGAACAACTTCTGTTTCAAAGCTCTCAATTCTTCCGCAAAACGACGATCCATTTTTAGCTCCTTAATGAGCGTACATTTTACGAATGTTTTCACGCGTAAAATGCAGATGCCCGTTACCGTCCGCGAATTAACCGCGCCCTGCATATCCCGGCTGCTTCACTTCGTGAAACAATGTTGCCGGGATTATCACCCGCATATCTTATATCCCCCGTCGTTTTCTTGCGAAAACAATTTGCCGGAGTTGATTCACCCATACACCTACGATGCCCGCAGGGCTTCGTAAGGTTCGGACTTTTCAGCCAAACCTTCCGGTGATGTAATCTTCCGTTTCTTTCTTTGAGGGATTCGTAAAGATCGTCTTGGTGGCCCCGAACTCCACAAGGCTGCCGAGATAAAAATAGGCCGTGTAATCGCTGACGCGGGCGGCCTGCTGCATATTGTGCGTTACGATCACGATCGTGTATTGCTTTTTTAGTTTAAAGATCAGTTCTTCGATCTTGGCCGTAGCCAGGGGATCCAGGGCCGAACATGGCTCGTCCATCAAAAGAATCTCGGGCCGATTGGCAATCGCCCGCGCGATGCAAAGACGCTGCATCTGCCCGCCGGAAAGTTCCAGCGCGCTTTTATGCAGACGGTCCTTGACCTCATCCCAAAGGGCCGCCGCCTTCAAACTGCTCTCAACAACCCCGTCCAGAAAATCCTTGTTGTTCTGCCCGGAAACCCGAAGGCTGTAAACAACATTTTCATAAATGGATTTCGGGAACGGATTGGATTTCTGGAAAACCATCCCGATCCGTTTCCGGATCTCGGTCACTTCCAGTTCGTCATCGTAAATGCTCTGCCCTTTGACGAGGATATCCCCCGAGTGCCGCGTCAAATCGATCAGATCATTCATGCGGTTGATATTCCTGATCAGGGTCGACTTGCCGCACCCCGAAGGCCCGATGATCGCTGTCACCTGCTTTTCCGGCATCTCGAGATTTACGTTAAAAAGCGCCTGCTGGGCTCCGTAAAAAAAACTGTAATCCCGGACCGTGATACTTATTTCGGAATCGAGCGGCTTTTGCCGCGTCGGGCCTTGAGCGGATGTCCGGATCTCGGATGCCCGGATCCCGGGTGTCCGGATATGGCTCTCGTGGTTCATAGTCACTTGGTTACCCCCTTTTGTCAGATCGCACAGCGTCATTGTATCCCTTCCCGGCGCTTTTCAGATTCAGAAAGCACCCGTTGCATATTTTTTTCTCAGATGTTCCCGGATCAGAATAGCTCCGAGATTCATCACCACCACCAGCGTGATCAATAGCAGCGCGGTCGCGAAAACCATCGGCTTGGCGGCATCGGAATCAGGGGACTGGAATCCGAGATCATAAATGTGAAATCCCAGATGCATGAATTTCCGTTCAAGATGAATGAAAGGGAAAATACCGTCGATCGGAAGATTGGGCGCGAGCTTCACAACGCCCACGATCATCAGGGGAGCCACCTCGCTGGCACCCCGGGCCATCGCGAGGATAACTCCCGTCAAAATTCCGGGAGCTGCGGCGGGAAGCACGATCCTCTGGATAGTTTGCCATTTGGACGCCCCGCAGGCAAACGATCCCTCCCTCATACCGCGGGGAACCGAAGCGATAGCTTCCTCCGCCGCAACAATCACGACCGGGATCGTCAAAAGCGCCAGGGTCAGGGATGCCCACATGATCCCGCCCGTTCCGAAAGTCGGCGTCGGAAGTGCGTCTTTGAAAAAAAGATGGTCGATCGTTCCGCCGACAAAGTAAACGAAAAATCCCACTCCAAAAACCCCGAACACGATCGAAGGAACGCCCGCCAGATTATTGACGGCCACCCGGACCGTTCGCACAAGAAACCCTTCCCTGGCATATTCGCGGAGATAGATGGCAGCCAGGACCCCAAAAGGCGTCACGGCCAGACTCATGAGAACCGTCATCACGAAGGTCCCGAAAATGGCCGGGAAAACGCCGCCTTCCGTATTGGCCTCGCGCGGCTCTTCCGTAAGGAATCTCCCTAACCGTTTGAAAAAAAACTGCCATTTTTCGGCCATTCCCAGCCGGTTCGGAAAATAAAAATCCACGATCTTTCCTATCGAGAGCTCCATTTCCTGCCCCGTTGAAAGCCGGTAGCTCAAACACACGTTATCCTGGGCTCCCCGGAGATACCTGGCCTTATCGGCAAGGACCTGATAATCGTTCTGCAGCCGGCCGAGCTCCTCCTCCAAAGCCCGTTTCTGCTCGCCCGCAAACAGTCCGCGCCTCCGAAGGGACTTTTCTCGAAGTCTCAGTTTTTCGATTTTATGATTAATCAGACCGATTTCCCGTTTTTCGATCCGGTGGACCTCCTTCCAGCGCTCATTCGTTTCCTGGACAAGCCGTCGGAACGTTTCTTCAAAACCGGAAGCGCCGAAAAGAACTCTCTCTTTATTCGTGCTTTTCAGGGAAACCGGGAACACAAGAGCATCCCCGTATTCCCTGCGCTCAAGCCTTAAAATATCCCGGGGATACCGAATATCCTTGATCGAACTTCTTTCAAAAAATTTGTAGCTGGTCCCGTAGACTTCCCTGTTCCCTAGAAAAATCTGCCATTCCTCAATCTTGCGGTTTTCGGAATCGTGAACCATCTTGAATTGTTTCTTGGCGAGAACACCCGCGGCGCTTCCCGAAAACCCGTCTGAAGATTCCCCCTCAAGCTCAAATACGGCAACGGCGGGCGGCCAGAAAATCCTGATGCCGTTCGTGAAAATAACCGAAAGGATGCAGACGATCATCGCCAAACCGATCGCGAGACCGGCCGACGTGAGCCACACGAAAGGCTCCCCGATGCTTTTTCTTTTCGAATCAAATATGGGCTTCGCAGCCACAGGGTTCACGATTACACCGTTTTATATTTGGCCCGGAAATGCTGACGCACCGCTTCAGCCACCGTGTTGACGACAAAGGTCATGACAAACAGGATCACGGCCCCCAAAAACAGGGTCCGGTAAAGCGTCCCCAGATAAGGCGCCTCGGGGAGCTCCACCGCAATATTCGCCGAAAGCGTACGCATCCCGGAAAAAATGCTGAAATCCATAATCGGCGTGTTCCCGGTCGCCATCACCACGATCATGGTTTCCCCGATCGCCCGGCCGAGACCTATCATAATAGCAGAAAAGATCCCCGGGAACGCCGTCGGAAGCACCACCCGGACCGCCGTTTGCCAGCGGCTGGCCCCAAGCGCCAGGGATCCGGAAACAAGCGTTTTGGGCACGTTGGACAGAGCGTCCTCGGCAATGGTAAAGATAATCGGTATCACGGCAAATCCCATCATGAAGCCGACAACCAGCGAATTCCTCTGATTGAACGGGGTTCCGGTAGCTTGCGGCCACCAGAGACGGAAATCCGCGGTCCTGATACCCGTGTCCGGATCCTGGAAAACAAAAAATATTTTTTCAATGACGGGACCCAGCTGCCACCCCCAGTAACCCAAAACGGCAAGCACGGGAACGATCGCGAGCCACTCAAAGCCCGGTTTGATCCATTTGCGGTAGCGGATCGGCAGCTGACTCCAGAAGGCCCCGAACATCATCGCGCCCGCCGGAATCAGGATGCACACCACCAGCAGGGACGGAACCTTGGTTTCGATCAACGGCGCGAGCCAGAGTGCCGCCAAAAACCCAAGCACCACGGAAGGAAGCGATGCCATGATCTCCATGGTCGGTTTGATGAAAAGCTTCAGTCGCGTATGAGAAAATTGCGACGTGTAAAGAGCCCCGAGAAGCGCGATCGGAAGCGAAAAGATCAAGGCATACCATGTACCCTTGAGTGTCCCGACGACAAGCGGAACGATCGAAAGCTTGGGTTCAAAATCATCGGTGGACCCGGTCGTCTGCCATATAAATGCCGGCTCCGGATATCCCTCATACCAAAGCTTTCCGAAAAATGCTTTCCATCCCGCCTGGGGATGCGGGTCCCCCAGGTCGTAAAAATGAAGCCGGCGGTCCGAATCGAGCAAAAGGATGCGGTCATACCGGGGGCTCAGGGCCCCGAGTTTCACATCGAACGGAAAACGCTTTTCCCATCGCACCGTCTCGGTCGTTGAATAACGCAGGGACACCAGCGATCCATGCCCCGTCAGAAACGCCTTGTTCCGGAGGCTGGCGCTGAAAAAACCAGCGGCTCCTCCTATCGGTTCGAATTCCTTTGTCTGAACAAAAATCCGGCGTTTTTCCCCCGGCGGAATCGTCAGCGAAAAAATCCTGTTCAGCCCTTTCCCGTTAGTGACCGAAACAGACACCTCCCCGTTGATATAATCCAGAGAGCCTATCCGCTGATCTTCCCGGTCTTCGAAGGGACGGAAAGACTGACGCAACTGAACCACGTCCGGCGTCACCCGGAAATAATGCACACTCCCCTCTTCCGTTGCGACCAGGACTCCGTCCGCATTTGAATTGACAAGAACCCGGACGGGTTTTCCCGGTATGTCCGGCGAGAGATCGATCACTTTTTCAAATTGAGGCTCGCTGAAACCCGTCAGACTCGATTCGCGCGTAACAATCGCCACGGGAACGGATATTTTTTCACCGGCAGTAAAGATCCCGGCAACAAGCATGGTTTCCCCGGCATCCCCGCTCGCCAGATCACTCACAAGAATCGGGTCTTCCGGCTTTAAAACCGGGGCCGTGATCAGCGGTTCGATCCGCGGCGTGATCAAACGCCGGTTTTCCCCGTAGGAAGCGTCATAATGCAGTTGAAAGATGCTGATATTGCCGTCTCCGGTTCCGTAGATAAAACGCTGTTTGAGAGGATCATATTTAACCGCGAGAACTTCGGAAGCGAGAGAGTCAACCGGGGTAAATTCATAAACGATTTTTTTTGAGGCCAGATCATAAAAAGTGATCCGCCCGGATTTTTCGACCAGAAAAGGTTTTTCAGCCCATTCGTCTATACCGAGTGCCTTGTATTCCCCGGCGGCGACCGGAAGCGTCTCAAGAAGCGTTACTTTCGCCCGGCTCATCAACGGGAGGATTTGGGCGAAAATAAAGAAAAAGATCGCGGCCACGGCCACGATAACGCCGATCCCGCCGATCTTTATGAAACGCGTCATGAACCGGTCAAAAAGAATCGTCGATCGGGCTGTTTTGAAACGTGAAGGAAGAGCCTCCCGCAAGTCAGCTCCGGTATTGATGGACGCCTGAGCCTGTGGCAATGATTTTATCCTCCCTTGGCTTTAAAGGATATTTCACGAATCAGCCGGTCCGCTGGGTTTAACAACGGACCGGCTGATTCGTTTTTTTCAACTTCAGAAAACCGATCTCTTACTGCAGCTTGCCAAGCTCCTCTTCGATCAGCTTGGCGGTCAGCGGATAATAACCATCCTTGACCACAAGCTCCTGGCCCTGCCTGGAGATCATGAACTTGACGAACTCGAGCGTTAGCGGATCGGGCGCCTCCCCCGGCTTCTTGTTGATGTAAACAACCAGAAACCGGCTGAGCGGATATTTCCCGCTAACCGCATTTTCCATGCTGGGACCGACACCGTTCACCTTCACCGCCTTGACTCCTGACGTAATATAGCCGATCCCGGAATAACCGATCCCGCCAAGATCACTGGCTACGGCCTGAACCACGGCGGAAGACCCTGGTTGCTCCTTCACCGTGCTCCTGTAGTCCCCTTTCTTGAGAGCTTTTTCCTTAAAAAACGCGTAGGTTCCGGATGCGCTGTTGCGGCCGTAGATCGAGATCGCCTTGTTCGTCCACCCCGGTCTCGCCCCCAGCACCGCGCCCCAGTTACGGATATCATCTCCGCCCTGTTTGAACGTACTCGAGAAAATCCCGTCCACTTCCTCGAGGCTCAGGTTCGTGACCGGGTTATCCTTATTAACATAAACCGCCAGATTGTCAATCGCCACCCGGATCATTGTCGGCTTATAACCATACTTCGCCTCAAACCCGCTGACCTCATCGGACTTCATCGGACGGCTCATGGGACCGATCTGAGCAACACCTTCCGTCAGGGCCGGGGGAGCGGTCGCGGACCCCTTGCCTTCGATCTGGACGTTCACATTCGGATAGATCGCCTTGAACCCCTCCGCCCAAAAGGTCATCAGGTTGTTCAGGGTGTCGGAACCGACACTGTTCAGGTTTCCCGAAACACCGCTTGTTTGCTGATACTGTCCGATATTCGGATCAATTTCTGCCGCGACGCCGCTGGACGGAAGTGCCAACATCATCGCGATCATGCTAACCGCTGCCATTTTTTTCATTGTCACATCTCCTTTTTTGTTCTTTGTAACTGAGGGACCGGCCCACCCCGGGGCTTTTTCCATGACCAAGGGAGGAATTGTCCGCCGATTCAAGTGATGGGCCGGCCCGGTAACCATGTTAAAACTTCCAGACCAGATCAACTTGATACAGCTGTTGCGCGTTCGGACTATTGCTTCCGGCATCAATGACATTTTGCGTAAAAAATGCCGAACCGTTGAGTGTCAGGAAATCCGTCAAACCATAACCGGCTTTGATTACACTGCCCTTGCGGTTGGTAAACCCGAAATCCGAGTCGGTCCAGACGCTGAAGGTCGAATTCTTTTCCAGATGCCCGTAGGTGTAACCAAGCTCCCATTCGCCCTTCTTCTTCGCGGAACCGATCTTCGCGTTCACAACGTAGAAATGCCGCTCATGGGCATTGTCCATATGAGCCTGAGTATTCTGCCCATGCTCGAAAGACAATTTGAATTTCGGCAGCGGATCGATCTTCCAGCCCAGCTCGTGGTAGAAGCTGAGAACTCCCAAATCACCCGTATTCACACCGGTGAAAAGATCATTGTTTCTCATGTTCACACCATCAATACTGTAACTGGTGGCTGTAGCAGTTCCGACTTTCCCGATCCCTCTCGAAAATTCATAATTGATATGGTGACGCAAGTCGATGGGATGCTGGAGATTCTCATGGGTGAATTTATTGCGGATTCCCCCCGAAAAACCGAAGAGTTCGGCATCGCCGTTGTTGTTATCCCTCGCGGACGATTCATTGATGATGAACTGTGTCCCGAGAAACTCAATGTCCGTGCTCAAATTTTCAGTCTTGAACAGGCGGGAAGTAACCTTATCATAAAGACCTTCCGGCGTCACGTCGCTGTCCCAGCTCAGCCAGCTGTGAACGTCCGAAAGCGGATTCGCCACCTTGCCAACTCCAAACTCAACATCACAAATGGGACCCACCAGCGCCCATTTGGGATTGTAAATTGCGTAAGCCTGATCAATCGTTATGGTTTTATTGGCAAAAGCGCTGTCAAAACTCTGGTTCGTGGACGTAGGATCCGTCGTACCGCCCGAAGCAAGCCGAAACCCCGCCTTGAACTCGTCGTTAAATTCCTTCTCGAGCCCCCAGCGCAAGCGGAACCGGAACCGGTTCACGTCCGCCGACGTCGCCCTCGTATTATTCGCGGGCTCATAACGCATGCGAATGTCACCTTTGGATTTCAGACCATTGAGCCATTTGTCTGAATCACCGATTTTCTTTTTGAGGTTCTTGTCAAACTGTGCCTTGAACGCATCTTCATCGATCTTGGGCGCTTCAACACCGCCGGCTGCCATTTGAATACCCGCACCCTGCGTTTTTAGCGCCTGGATCTCTGATTTCTGCGCAGCGATCGTCGACTGCAGTTCGGACATCTGCTTCTGCAGATCGTTGACCATACTCATGAGCTGAGCTTCGTCCGCAAAAAGCGTCTGGCTGGCAGCAAACGAGAAGATCATTAACCAACTGATCATCCGCAGGAATGTTTTTTTCATTGTTACTTTCTCCTCCCTTGATAGGGTTTTGACAACAGTCGTATGGACCGTTGAATCTTTTTCTTCTACGGGAGAAAGCATAAAAAATATGCGTCAAATCCGCGTTATGGATTTGTAAAGAAAAGGTAAAAAGAAGGTCATCACAATAACAGGCCGGGGCGGATGAAACCAGTGTCCGGGCCGGGCCTGGGGACGTGGGAAAAACAGGGGAGGGCAATTACAGTTTTTCGCTTTTGACAAGAACGTAGCTTGCGGGGTCTTTGTGAACCCGTGCGAGGCTGATCTTGTAATGTTGACGGGATGGTGCCTCGCCTTCCCTGATACCAAACGAGGCATGGGGATCAACAACGGCCATGCTAAGCCATCCTTTGGGAATTCCTTCCTCATCATTTTTTTTAAAATCCATGATCAGGAACTTCCAAAACTGCTTTTCTTCCGCGGCTTTTTTCATCTGGTCTCTCAGCGAAGGCTCTTTAACGATGACGGTCTCAAAATCTCCGGAAAGAACCCTTTCGATCCTGAAAACGACCGCAGTCCATGCCGCAGGCATTTCGGCCGGCGGTTTTTCGAGCGCATCCACCGCGCGCCCCGCGAGAATGCTCCGCGCTTTGATCGGGACGACATCAAGGATCACATCGGTTTTAAAAGATTTTTCCGAACCTGTACCGGCAAAAACCAGACCGGCGCTCAGGATCATCCAGCAGAAATATATCGGGAGTTTTTTCATATAATCCTTTTGCCGCTTTGCGCAAGCTCAATCGGGAATAAACCCTGGAACCAGTATAGCTCCCCCCGACCGTCTTCGCGTAAAGGCCATGTAATTTTTCGGACGGCGTTAAAAAAAACGGGCCGCGACGGCGTAGCACAGGGAGGCGATCAATGCCGAGCAAGGGATAGTCAGGATCCAGGCCCAGACGATATCGCCCGCGACACCCCACTTCACGGCGCTCAGTCGTTTGAGCGATCCGATGCCCATAATGGCCCCCGTGATCGTATGGGTCGTGCTGACGGGCACACCGAGGGCTGTTGAGACAAAAAGGGTCATGGCAGCGCCGGATTCCGCACAGAACCCGTCCACCGGACGGAGCTTCGCGACCTTCTGCCCCATCGTCTTTACGATCCTCCAGCCGCCGAACATCGTCCCGAGACCGAGCGCGAGATAGCAAGCGAGTCCGACCCAGATCGGGATATGGAACTCCTTGCCGAGAAGGCCCGAGCTGAAAAGAAGGCTCGCGATGATCCCCATCGTCTTCTGCGCGTCGTTGCCACCGTGCCCCAGGCTATAGAGCGCCGCCGAAAGAAGCTGCCCTTTCCGGAAAAGATGGTCGACCTGCAGCGGAGAGCTTTTCCGGAAAAACCAGTAGACGAGGATTCCGAAGCCGACCCCCAGGATCAGGCCCACGGCGGGTGAGATAAAAATGAAAGCAACCGTTTTGAGGATGCCCTTCCAGACGAGGGCGCTCGGACCGGTCTTCACGAGAGCGGCGCCAACGAGCCCCCCGATCAGGGCATGGGAGGAGCTCGTCGGGAGCCCGAAATACCAGGTTATGATGTTCCAGATACATGCTCCCATCAGGGTTCCGAAGATGATGTTATTGTCCACGATCGCAATGTCAACGATCCCCTTTCCCATCGTTTTCGCAACGGCGTGTCCAAAAAAGAAAAAAGCGGCAAGGTTAAACGATGTCGCCCAGATCACCGCTTTTTGAGGGGTCAGCACGCGTGTGGAAACGATCGTCGCGATCGAATTCGCGGAATCATGGAACCCATTCAGAAAATCAAAAAAGAGCGCGAGAAAAATGAGAAAGACGATGTAAGTCGTCATGATTTTCCTTTAATTAAAACAAGCCGGGGATCATGACTGTCCATTCACCAATGAAACCTGGACATCATGGTTTAGGCCTGTTTGACCAGGATCGATTCGACCACATGCACCGCGTCCTCGCAAATGTCGAGGACCGTTTCGGCATCCTGGTAAATCTCTTTCCATTTGATCACGGCGATGGGATCCTTGGCATGTTTTTCGAAGAGCTCGCCAAGCATATCATCGCGCATCTTGTCGCCGAGATTCTCGAGGCTGTTCACCTCGATACAGGCATTGATGATATCCTTCTGGTTCTTTATGTCCCGGAGGCCCTGGACGGCCTGCGCCACGCCTTTGACCGACATCTCGATCACGCGAGCGAATTCCGTAAGGTTTCGGTCCGCGGAAAGGACCTTGTAGACACGCAAGCGCTTCGTGATCGCGTAGAGAATATCGATGATGTCATCAAGCTCATTGGCGAGCGCGTGAATATCCTCGCGATCGAACGGCGTGATGAAGGTTTTATTGAGCTGGTCCATGATCTGGTGGGAGACTTCATCGCCGCGGTGTTCAATTTCTTTCATTCTTTCGACCTCCTCATCGTCCACCTTGAAATCCGCGACGATCTTCGCGAAGCGAGTCGCGGCCTCCGTGGCGTAACCGGCCTGCTTATCGAGGAGATCGAAAAAATTTCCGTCTTTGGGGAGCAGGAAACCGAACACCATGATTTTCTCCTTTGCTGATAAAACCTTAAGCTTTTGCCAGCAATTCGTTGACCTTTCGCATGACCGCAAACGCGTCTGCGACATAGAGCACGTCCGCCTTGCCCTGCGCCCAACCGCAGTTCGCGTCTGTGTTGATCGCCCGTCGCTCGCTGATGAACCGCCATCCAACCACGTGCGGTTCCTCGCCGTGACAGCAGGTCGCGAGCCCCTTCGGGTGACGCGGCGTCGCGCCGGTCTGGCCGACCTGGTTCAGGTGGCTGATGAAGGAAAGCACCGCTTCCCCTTCCGCGCCGAGGTCCACAAGGGATTTACTGCTTCCGAGCGAGGCCTTGCTCGTCTTGAGGAAGTCGAGGATGATCTTCTCCGCGTCTTTCCCGTGGATTTGACCGTCCGATTGTTTTTTGGTCCAGCCCGCGCCTGCGACAAAGAGGAGTTCCGCGTCGGGACGGATCGTCTGCGCGTCGGCGGAGGGCGCCTGAACACCCGTCACTTTCGTGCGCTTGTCGGCATCCGTCAGGGTCACCGCGACCGCTTCGACGTTCGCGGAACCTTTCGCGCCCGCGCAGGCCGGGAACGTGCCGGAATCCACGAGGAGGACCCACGGCCGAGCGGCACGCGTCAGGGTCGCGACCATGCGCTGGCGATAATACCACCGCTGGATGTCAAGCTGGGCACCGTTCACGGCGATGCCGCTCACGTGCGTATCGATCGATCCCTTGAGCCGGAACGCGAGACCCGGCAGGGCGCGCGCGAAACGGGACGTGCCGGGCGCGATCACGATCGTCGCGCCGGCCGCTTTCGCAAGGGCCTCGGCCGCTTTGGCATCGGTGGCATAACGGGACTCATTAAAATCCGCTCCGCTCACGCCGAAAATCTTCACGGCGCCCGAGCCCGCGATCTGGTCCGCGGCCGACTTGACATCCCCGCCGATCAGACCTGCCGTCAGGGTCGAACCGGCAAGGTCCTTGGAGAGTTTCTGGGCCGCGCTCAACACCTCAAGCGCGATCCTGGGAAGCTGTCCGTTGGAATCAGTGTGTGCGAGATAGAGTATTTTTTCCATAACACCCCTTTACCCCGTTAGAGACGGGAAGCGCTTCAAGCGATTCTTGAGATAGCGTTTCCCCATTCCTGTTTTTAGATAAGTTTCGCGTTCAAAGCATCGTTGATATGAGAACATGCCTCATAATAGACAAGCGCGAAAGGGCCGCGTCCTTTTGTGGATTCTGCTCTGCCCCGAGCATGTTCTTTGAAGCGCTTCCGCAAATCCCGTGTAAAACCGGTATAAAATTTTTTACCTTTATCACTTCGGATGACACAAGCATGCACCGTTAGAACCAGTCTCTAACGGGGCTGAATCCAGGCAACAATTTCTTTGGCGATCTCGTCGACGGGTGTGTCTTTGACGATGCGGGTCTGGCGGACCTGTTTCGGGAGCTCAACGGAGGCGAACCTGATCTTGTCGGCCCTGAACCCGGCGGGCGCTGCTTTCTGCAGCGCCGGCATGATGCCGCGCATGTTCGCCATGCCGACCTGGGGATTGTTCGGGGGCTCGGGAAGGTTCCCTGTCGCCCAACCGATCACAGCCGGCGCGCCGGCGCAGGTTGAGACCTGATACTGTCCGCCTTCGATACGCTCCAGCAACTGGAACGAACTGTCCGCCTGGACCTTCAGCTCATCGACGCCGAGGAACACATCGGATATACCAAGCTGTTCGGCGATCAGCTGCATCGTGACACCCGCGTCGCGGGACGCGGACGAACAGCCGCCGAACACGAGGAGCTTTGTCTTGTCGAGGCCGGGGAGCTTCTGGATCGCCCCCGCCAGCGCCGCGGCGACCTCGCCGGAATCCATGAAACCACTCGCGGACCCGTCGACCACGGAAAGCTCGAACGGGACCTTCTGGGCGATCGTCATCATAAGCTGCTGCAGCTTCGCTTTGGGCCCGAGGGAGATCAATGTCACCTTGCTGCCCGGGTTCTGTTTCGCGAGGTTCGCAGCTTCGAAAAGTGCGTGCCCGGCCCACGGATCGAGCACCGACGGCAGCATCATTTCATTCTTGAGGGCGGGGCCCGTCGGACCCTGGACCGGCTCCAGGGTCTGGAGCGGGTCCGGCACAAGGCTGCCGCACACAACGATCTGATAAGCGATTGTCATGATAAAAACCTCCGTTATGGATTGGACACCCCGCATTCATCCCAAAGGCATACCTAGGATAGCGAAGGCAGGAAAGATTACGTTACGAGCGGTTCATTATAGTCAGCGACCGCCATTTCGACCAGCCTCTTTTTCACCCACTCCACCCCCGGGAGCTAGACCCCGGGGGTGGAGTGGGTGCGAAATTGGGCTTGTCATCGGCACCTGTTTAAAGTAGAAGATAACCCCAAAGATAAAGGCATCCGTTATGATCCTGATCTTCAATAAACCCTGCGAAGTCCTGTCCCAGTTCACGAAGGAAATCCCGATCCACAAAACACTCGCGGACTTCGGTTTCCCGAAGGACGTCTACCCGATCGGACGGCTCGACGCGAACAGTGAAGGACTTCTGCTCCTGAGCAATGACAAGAAATGGACCGAACGTCTTTTAAAACCCTATCACGGGCACAAGCGAACCTATCACGTCCAGGTTGAAGGCGTTCCGGCGGGACAGACACTCGCAAAGCTGGAAAAAGGCGTGCTGATCCGGCGGCTGAAGACCGCGCCTTGCCAGGCGCGTCTGATGAAGGATCCCCATTATCCCGAACGGCACCCCCCGATCCGATTCCGTCTGACCGTCCCCACAAGCTGGATCGAGATGCGGCTGATCGAAGGAAAGAACCGTCAGGTCCGGCGTATGACCGCGGCCGTCGGGCACCCCACCCTGCGTCTCATCCGCGTCGCGATCGGACAGCTCCATCTCGGGAAACTCCCACCCGGCCAATGGCGCGAACTCGAACAGCGTGAGATTGATCTCCTGCTGAAGAACTGAATCCTTTCAGCCTGCGCGGTTGAACAGGTGCAACCGCGCGGGGGGATGCGGGTACTCTGGCCGCCCAGCCAGCCTTTGGCGAATCGAACCGGGACTTTTTTCCCGTTATGAGGTGTACTGAATATGCCGGAGGAATCCGAAAGCGGCCCGGAGATATTCGTTTTATCCACGCCGCCTGGACCTTACACACCCGCAAGGCGTGACAAATCGCACCTCGCAGGTGTCGGGGATTGTTAATTGATGCTGGAATGCAGACCGCCGGAACCCGCGCGGAAATCCACATTGGTCAGATCAGAACCTTCTTCACGCGCGGAGGCGCAGTTCCAGAGACAGGCCGCGCAGTGGATGCACTTTTCGCGGTCAAAGAGAGGAACGCCGCCGTCGGAGCCGGCCGTGATCGCCTGGCCCGAGCACATTTCGATACAAATCTTCGTCCGGCACTTTTGACATTTCCCCGCGTCGAGGAACACCACGTGATCGGCATAACCTTCCGCAGCCTGGACCTTGCCGCCGAGAAGCAGCGCGTCCTGGTGGGAAACAAGAAGCTTCCCGTCATACCGAATCTTCGGCCAACCCGCCGCGTCCATCATGGCGTCGTGCATCGAGGAATTGGTCGATGCCATTTCCTTAAAGGCCGCATCGATCTTTTCCCCCGGAACCTTCTTGCCGTAATATTTTTCAAGCGAAGGAATTCGCGCGTAAGTCGGTTTCAGCTTCGCGGGAATATTGATCAGACCGTTCGTAAAACCGGCGAGCCCCATGCCCATCATACCGAGCTCAAAGCAGGCGCTGAAGCCATCGCGCGCCTTTTCGGCGATCTTCCCTTCCTTCTGGACCCAGCTTGAGCGGCGTTTCGCGAGATACACGGTTTCGAGATTTTCTTTCGTGAACGGCTTCCCGGCTTTCAGGAGTTCGATCACACCTTCCGCAAGCTGAACACCCGTCGTCCATGCCTCGTCAACGCCGGACCCCTTCAGCATGTTCGTGCTGCCGGAACCCTCGCCGATCCGTGCGAACCCGTCCCCCACGATGAACGGCTCACCGCGCATTCCGGCTTCCTGCAAACTCTTGCCGCCCCAGGATTTCAGCGTGGCGCCGTCCAGGTGCTTCCAGAGCACGGGATGCTGCATCCAGTGCTGGAGGTAGCGGTAACCGGTGCGCATTGGATTGTCGAGCCAGGACGGAATAAAAATACCGAGTGACGCCATCCGGTCCGGACAAACATAAAGAAAACCGAAGATTTCGGGCTCGGGATAACCAAATGTGTGGATCACGGTCCCGGGCTTAAGCGTCGTGTTCTCGGGCAGTTCAACGACCGCTTTCATGCCGAGCGCCCATTCGCGCTGGTGATGGCCTTCGGGAAGTCCGAGCTTCTGGTCGAGTTTCTGTCCCACGGGGCCATAGGGACCGTCCCCCACGACCGTGAGCGACGCACGGATATCCATGCCGGGCGCGAAAGCCCCGGTCGGCTTTCCCGATTTTTCGACGCCCTGGTCGGCCAATCGGATGCCCACAACACGGTTTGAATCAAAAAGAGGTTCCTTCACGGGCATGCCCGGCCAGATCTGGATCATGCCGCCGCCCATGATGTTCGAACCGAGCCACTGCGTGAACTGTCCCATCGAGAACACCCAGCCGCCGTGTTTCGCCATAAAAGGCGGGATAAAGGGAAGCCGGAACGAGTGATCCCTGAACCAGGGGAGAATAACACCGATGACACGAAGGACCGCGTCAACGAGCTTCAAAAACCAGGAGCGGCGGCTTGCGCCGACGGGATCGAGGAGGTAATAGACCTCTTCATGCTTCACGGGATGCGCCATCGGGACCTGCGCAAGCTCTTCCGGCGTGAACGAGGCCTTGATCCCTTTCGCTTCGGTCACGATCCCCGAAACGCCAAAACCAATGTCGTCCGCCCGCTCGTAGCAAATCACCTGGAGCGGCATGCCCGGCATGACCTTGCTTTGAAAGTGCCCAGCCGTGGGATCAGCCGCCATGGCTTTGTTGAGCGTCGTGAGGAACCCGGCGGACGCGGGCCCGAATCCGGTGCAAACGATATCGACATCCATCTTCTGGCGGTCAGCGGTCATCTTTCAATCTCCATCCTGTGGTCGAAAATTTCCCGTAAAAGGGCTTTGTCCGTACGGGGCACGGAGCGCGGAGAAAGAAACACAAGGCCCTTCACTCCGCGCACCGCATACCCCGTACTGATCTTAAAGAGGATAATCCAACGCTTCCGGGATCATCACCTGTGAGGCGGCTTCGCCCGCGCGGTCCTTCGCGAGGCGCGCGCCGGCAAGCGAGCATTCCAGCTTCTCACGGAGCTCCGAGAACGTCTTGAGCGCGGCATCCGGAAGAGCGCAGGTTGCGCCCTTCGCATGATACCCGTACACGAGTTCGGCGCAAATCTTCGCGACTTCGCCGGCCGCGCGGGCGGCCTGAACGCAGGAGAGGTCGCTATAGAACTGAACGAACCCCGGAAGGCCTTCCGCGAGCGTCGGATTCTCGGGACCCTTCTTCTCAAGCTCAAGCGTGTCGAGGATGAGCTGACGGGAACCGAGCATCCACGCGAGCGCGTCGGCCATCGGGAACGTCACGCCCTGGCGCTGACCGCCGTAGAGCGTTTTCCCGTTCGCGTCCTTTGCGTTCCGGAGATATTCGACCGACCAAAGCCAAAGCTCCATCGCGCCCGCGAGCGTCCCGGCGCCCATGCCGGGCTTCGTCGCATCAAGCTGGCGGAGATCCTTGATCCAGTTCCTGAACTGGGCAAGAAAAACGTCGTTTGTCATCGTGAGCGACATCTGACGGCGCTGAACGCATTCGGGGCCTTCGTAGGTGGCCTCGAGTTGCGCATCCGACCATTTCTGCGTGAGAAACCCGGGGCAGTCTTCCGTGATCCCGTAGCCGCCCATGAGAGAAACGGCCTCGCGCATCATCGTCGCGCCATAGCCCGTGTTCCAGAGTTTGCAGGCCGGACAGAACACGTCGGCAAGTGACTCTTTCACGACATACTGCACGAGAAAATCATTGTTGTAGGCTTCAAGGACCTTCGGATCGCGCCGGGCTTCGGGTTTTCCCGTCTCCGCGACATAAGCGAGCGCCTTCTTGCGCGGTTCCGCGAATACCTTCATCTGCGCGCGCGGCCCCTTGATGCCTTCTTGCAGGAACATCGCGTCCTTTTGCTTCTCAAGCGAATCGAACTCGTCGAAAATGCGGGCCGCTTCGAACCCGAGCGAGGCGCTGGCTTCGCCGGTCGCCCACACGTCGATCAGACGGTGCTGCGCGTCCTCTTTCTGCTGGATGCCGAGGTCGTAGCGCGGGGTTCCGGGCTTCGCCGCGTCGCCGCCGCGGTAGCGCGTCCGCTGATAACGGATCACGGGCTCTATCGCGGAAAGGAGTTTGGCAGAGGTCATCATCGCAACCGTCACGCGCGTGCGGCGGAAAACGGCTTCGATGACTTCGTTATGGGTGTAATTCGGAACGATCACACCGTCCTTGATCGTGTAGCCGCCAATGATGCGGCTCGCGGGGATTTTCAGGTTGAAGATCGGGTCGTGCGTACAGGAAAGCTGGTGGACGAGCTTCAAGGTCGGCGCGCCCGGATCATAGACGCCCGGGTCACCCTTTTCGAGGATGACCATGCAGCTCGATTTGATCTTCGGATCGTCCGTGTCGACCGCCGCGGTCACGAAGTTGGCATAACCCATATTCGTGATGAACCGGCCGCGCTTCTCGACCTGGATCATGGGTTCCTGCCCTTCTTTCCACTCGGAGATGCGGATCTTGCCGGACAGCATGCCGGCATCGACGCCGACATAAGGAAGAGGCTCGGTGAGCGCGAACGAACCGCGGAGCATCTCGCGTTCTTCGCCCGGCTTCGGCGGCACGCAACCGCTCATATAGTGATGAATCTGCTCGGGTGTCCCCTTTTCCTGGATCGGCTCGAGGGCGAGATTATTGGCAAGGCTCGCGGTCGCAGCACCCGCATCGACCCAGGCGAGCTCGAACGCGATCAACGCAAGCACAAGGTTCTTCGGTCCGGAGATGTACCCGCCCTGGTCCGGTTCCATGAAGGCCGCGGTGATCCCGGCGGCATCCATCGCCTCGAGCATTTCCTGCTTCCGAGGCGTCCAGTCGTGCGTGGCACGCTGTTTATCGGCCACGAGCCGCGCGACAATACCTCGGGCCACCGAACGGGTCGCCTGCACGACCATCTGGTGCTCATAGCGATCGGCAAAACGCCACATGATGGAACGGACATCATCCCCCGGCAGTGTGCTCATCAAAGCGGTTTTTTCGGCATTCGTGTTCATTGGATATGCTCCCTTCTTGAATTGACTTGATTGAACCCTGAAGCGGAGTTATAGGACTTTGTCCGTTATGACCCGCCCAATGATCCCGGAGGGACGTCGAACGAAAGGTGTTATCTTATGCGGGGACCCTGAACGAGGCAAGGGATTTCTGACTTTCTGAGGTAACGGGGGGATCAGTGCGGAGGACAGGGCGCGGGGTATTAGCTCTTCGGCTTCACCTCAACCTCAAAGATCGTCCCGCGAACGCCCGTGAGGGCCTGCGGGGTACGGACTTCGAACCTGGAATCGCCCTGCAGTTTCTCCACCTGCGCGAGCAATTTACCGACCGCGAGATCAAGCAGTGTCGTCTTGTCGCCCGTCTTCGGATCGATCTCGGAGCGGTTGATCCGA
>Ga0116159_1000100_pt1 | contig 95026 bp, 83 predicted proteins | sample AD_JPNAS1_MetaG_FD_89878 | JGI IMG/M metagenome (GOLD analysis project Ga0116159, IMG submission 89878) | Active sludge microbial communities of municipal wastewater-treating anaerobic digesters from Japan - AD_JPNAS1_MetaG | ecosystem: Engineered > Bioreactor > Anaerobic > Digestate | place...
AGACGGAAAAACAAAAGCTTGCGCTTGGCGCAACAAACTGGGTAAAGCCGTCATTGGTGTCCAACCCAACTCCACACAACGCTTCGCTAAAATCGGATCGCTCAGCAAATTGCTAACTTGAGCAAAATCAGCACTACGCTGACCGGCTAAAACTAATTTAAGCCGACTCCGCGGTTGGTCTTGGCAATATTGACGAAAGCCATTGAGCAGACCGACCATATTTTTTTTATTCTCCAGCCGTCCGATATATAATAAATAAGGCTGTTCAATATTATAATCGGCTAGAATGCGTTGATCGTGATTAGGCTCGCTCTCTGGCTTATAAAAGCTGCTATCGTAACCATTATAAACGACCTTAATTTTGGACCAATCGGCCGAAAAATAACGTTGAATCTCCTGCTTAGTAAATTCGGAAATAGCAATCAGCCGCTGGGCCTTGGCTAGCGCCCACTTAGTTGACCAGCGCAGATAACGAGCAGCGTGGCGGCCATAAAGATTGGGAAACGCCATAAAACCAACATCGTGAATAGTATTCACCAACTTAGCCCTAGATAGTAATGGTAAAACATGCGCTGGCACAAACAAAACATCAGGCGGACGAACAATCATCTCTAAAGTTAAACGACCCAATGTCCAGAATCGGCTAAAAGGCCAATTGAGCACCTTGGATTTAAAATTAGAATACTGCTGGCACAACTCAGCTAAGCCTGGCTCTAATGGCTTATTAGAGTAAAGAATATAGTGATTATGCCGATCAATAGCCGCCAATTGCTTAATTAAATGATAAGAATACCATTCAGTACCAGTTTTATTCGGCCGATTGGCCCTGGAAGCATCAATACCAATTACCATATATTTACCGCGTGGCAAAAATTGAACGCTTATAGCTATCCAGATTCTCTAAAGCAATACCGGTTCCCTTAACCACGCAAGTTCGCGGATCATCAGCTATAAATACCGGCACATCGGTTGTTCGGGCAATCAATTGATCTAAATTGCATAATAAAGCTGTACCACCGCTTAAAACAATACCTTTTTCCATAATATCCGAGGCTAATTCAGGCGGAGTTTCACGTAGGATATTTTTGGCCGCCCCAATAATCGCTTCTAACTCATGCTGGATTGCCTCGGTAACATCATCGGAAGTAACAGTAACAGTTTTCGGCAAACCGGTTAAAATATCCCGCCCTTTGATATTAATAGATAATTTATCAGTCAAATAAAGCGCGCTGCCGACACCGATCTTAATTTCTTCGGCTGTCCGCTCGCCAATAGCCAAATTATATTTTCGACGAATATATTCAATAATGGCCAAATCAATCTTATTGCCACCAACCCGTACCGAGGTGGCAGTCACTACTCCGCCCAAAGAAATAACAGCCATTTCAGCCGTGCCACCGCCGATATCAATAATCATGTGCCCGGAGGCTGAACCAACCGGAATGCCGGCACCAATAGCCGCCGCGACTGGTTCTTTAATCAGATAGGCAGCCTTGGCTCCAGCGCCTAAAGTGGCATCAATAACAGCCCGACGCTCAGTTGAAGTAATACCGGCCGGCACAGCCACCATTACTTCCGGCCGAAACAAACGAATACCGCCTAAGGCCTTATTAATAAAATAACGAATCATGACCTCGGTTGTATGATAATCAGCAATAACGCCGTCTTTGAGCGGCTTAATGGCAATAATCGTATCCGGCGTGCGACCAACCATATCCTTGGCCTCATCACCAACGGCCAAAATCTTTTTATCAGTCATGGAAACAGCCACCACGCTAGGCTCATTAACAATAACACCTTTCTTGGGCAGATGAACTAAAGTATAGGTTGTTCCCAAATCAATAGCGATGCGATTAATAAACATGAAAAATCAAAAATAGATAGAAAAACTCAGGCCAAAAGCCTGAGTTTAGTATAGCAAATACCATTAAAAAATCAACTGATATCAAGGCCACAAAGCCACCTCGGGAATAAATTCTAAATTATACTGATGCCTGATCTCGGTTTTGACATATTCAATCAATTGACGCATTTGTTCAGCCGTCGCTCCGCCGTTATTAACCAAAAAATTAGAGTGCTGCCGACTGATTTGAGCTGGACCAATTGAATAGCCAGCCAATCCGGCCTGACTAATAATAAACCCAGCTGACACTTCACCGCGACTAACCGCTCCCACTGACTGAGCTGCCTGTAATAATTTCGGGGCCAACCTAGCCACCTCATCAACGGCCGGATTTTTAAAAACGCAGCCGGCGCTTGGTAATAACGGATGGCGTTGGCGTCGATAAGACCGATGCTCATCGGCTATTTTCTGCAGCTCAGCCTGATTACCAATTTCTAAAGCTAATTTAACTGACCAAATCAATAGCTCAGCACGATCTTTAAAAATACTATGTCGATAAGCATATTGGCAATCTTGAGCTGAGATGACTTCAATCTGCTTAGATTTAATATTATAAGCCACTACTTCAATAACTCGATCGGCCAACCAACCGCCAAAAGCGCCGGCATTACCACGGACTGCGCCGCCAACCTGGCCGGGAATACCCGCAGCCCACTCCAAACCGGCTAATCCATGATCAATACAAGCTGTAACCAGTTTAGACAAGCTATGACCAGCTCCCACTTCCACTATTTTATCAGTAAAGATTGGCTCTGGCTCCGTTAAAGTAATAACAAGACCAGCCACTCCTTGATCACTGATCAATAAATTACTACCACCGCCTAAAAAATAAATTGGCCAATGGTCTTCTGTCGCCCAATCAATTGCCGAAGTTAATTCTTCTAAAGAATTAATTTTGGCCAAAAATTGAGCCGGTCCGCCAATCTGATAAGTCGTTAGTGGTGCTAGTCGGACATTTTCTTGAATAAATACTGGTCGCTGTTTCATATTTTAAATTTATTTAACTAAAAGTTGCTGGCCAATCCGAAAAATATCGCCAGCCCCCATTAAGACAATGACTTCGCCGCTTTTCGCCGATTGACGCAAATACGCATCCAGTCTGGCCATGTCCTCAAAATAACTGACCTCGTCTTTCAACCCCGCTTTAGCGCGATTAACCGTAATTCGCTGGGCTAATTCTTGGCCGGAAATACCGCCAGCTTCTTCACGGGCTGAACCATAAATTTTGAGAATACCAACTTCATCAGCCTCATTAAAACTATTAACAAAACCATCTAATAAAGCCAGAGTACGGCTAAATGTGTGCGGATGAAAAAAAACTCTTAGTTTAAAATCAGGGTATTGCTGGCGCAAAGCCGCTAGGCTAGCCTTAATTTCAGTCGGATGGTGAGCATAATCATCAATAATGGTGGCGCCTTGAAACTGACCTAAAACTTCTAAGCGCCGAGCAGTACCAATAAATTCAGCGATTCCCTCACGAATTTTATATAGTTGCAAACCTAGCTCCACGCTAGCCGCCAACACCGCTAAAGCATTGCTGATATTATGACGGCCGGGCAAACTGGTACTGAAATCACCCAGATTGCCAGCATTACTAACCGCTAATTTACTCAATTTTTCATCTTCCTCAGCTATATCGTCTAAATCAATACCCATTTTAACCTTAAAATACTGCCGACCATTGACTGCTTTAAGATCATAGGCCAAATAATCGGCGGCATTATCTAAGGCATAGCTAATAATCCGGCCGCGGCAATGAACCGGCGCCAAGCGACGAATTAACGGATCGTCATAGTTGGCAATTAAATAACCGTCAGTTGGTATTTTAGCTAGAAAATCAATAAAAGCTTGCTGATAGTCGGCCGGGGTTGGATAAAAATCAGCATGATCATAATCAATATTATTGAGCACCACCATTTTTGGTTGGAAATAACGCAATTTATTTTGGTATTCATCAGCCTCAATCACCATTAACGACGAGCTTCCTAATAAACTAGCCCCGTTAAATTGTGGCACCCGTGAACCGACCAAGACATTTGGTTTTAAACCACCTTGCCACAGGGTAAAGCCCAACCAAGCGGAAACCGTAGTCTTGCCATGGGAACCAGCCACGGCAATACCATAATATTGATTAAAAACATCGCCTAGGGCTTCAGCATAAGTCAAAGTCGGCCGGTTATCCAGCGCCCAGGCGACTTCCGGATTATCTTGATTATAGGCCGTAGAATAAATAACCAAGTCGGCTGAATTAAGTTGTTCGTTAAATTGAAACCCGGTTCGAACAATAATATTATGATCAGCTAAAATCTGATCGGTCATAAAACTCTCGGCTACATCACTACCCGTTATCTGGTAGCCGCGGCTCTGTAAAAATTGGGCCAACATCGTCATGCCAACCCCCTTGATACCGATACAATAAATATGTTTAATCGCTAGCCAGTCCATATTATAAATATTCTTGAAAAACCTGAATAATCTCTGACTGGCTGGCTATTTTGATAGCCTTTGGCCAATTATTTATTAAATCAACCTGTTTTTGTTTATCCGCTAATAATTGTTTAAGTTGACGAACCAGCTGACCGTCAACCAAATCTTTTTCTGGAACAACAATGGCCGCGCCAGCTTCCTTAATGGCTTGGGCATTATCCAATTGGTGGGAAGCTGGCATAGGTATAATCAAACTAACTTTTTTAAGAGCGGCTAACTCAATTAAAGTGCCTAAACCAGCTCGAGCGACAACGATATCAGCAGCTTGATAAGCAGCCATCATCGCTGCTTGGTTTAAAAAGTCGAGCGGTTGATAATGCTCTTGCGGCTTGGCGCCTAACTTACCACGACCAGTTAAGTGAATAATATCGGCTAATTCAGTTAAGCCGGATAATTGCTGAACCACTAAATTATTAATACCTGCCGCCCCGGTCCCGCCGCCAACAATCAAAATAATCGACCGCTGACCGTTAAACGGCCACAGCAAGCTCGGGTTGTCGCCGACTGTTTGCAAAATATCCGGACGAATCGGCGCCCCCAACCAAACAGCTTTGCGACCATAATCACGGCCGGACTTAGCAAAAGTCACTAATATTTTTTTAGCCAGTGGCGCCATTAATTTATTAGCCAACCCGGGACGATAATCCAATTGTTCAATAATCACTGGGATACCATAAAATTTAGCTGCCCAAGCAATCGGCACGCTGACAAAACTGCCGGCGCTTAAAATCAGATCCGGACGAATCCGATTCAAAAAATAATTGGCTTGCAAAAAACCAATAATTAATCGACCGATGTCTAAAATATTTTGCCAGGACCAATAGCGGCGCAACTTGCCGGCGCTAATCGGCTGGAATTTGATACCCGCTTCTTCAACCAGCTGGCGTTCCGGTCCCCGATTTGTTCCCAACCAAATAAAATGGCAATCTGACTTGTAATCTCGTAAAACCTTAGCTATAGCTAAGAGCGGTATAACCGAGCCGGCTGTACCACCACCAGTTAATAAAATTATCTTTTTATTTGATCGAGTTTTGATCATAACTTAGGTAAATTGTCTGGCAGACGAACTTGTCGAGAAATATTAGCTAATATCCCTAAACCAAATAATAAAGACATTAATGATGACCCGCCATAACTAATCAGCGGCAAAGGCACGCCAGTCATTGGAAATAAATTTATAGTACCGCCAAGGTTAATAAAAACCTGAATCATTATCCCGCTAACAATACCACCAGCTAATATTTGACCATATAAATCAGGAGCCGCTTTAGCTAACTGGAAGCCCCGATAAAATAAAGCGAAATAAAGCAATACTAAAAAGACTGAAAACCACCAACCCAATTCTTCAGCAATAATCGGAAAAATAAAATCATTTTGCACTTCCGGCAAATATAAATATTTTTGTCGGCTCTCGCCCAATCCGCGCCCCCAAAAACCACCGGAGCCGATAGCAATTAACGATTGATTAACCTGATAACAACTCTTATCCGGACTATAACCAGGCTTTAAGACACATAAAAAACGATCCTTTTGGTAACCACCGCGAATAAAAACAACAGCAACCAGAGCAATAATCCCAACAGCCGTTAGTTGACCAACCAATTTCCAACTGCCACCACCCAATAAATAAATCACTATACTGGTAGCCACCATAATTAATAATGTGCCTAAGTCAGGCTGAGCTAGAATCAGCCCACCGATTATCACCAAAACAAGCCAAAAAAACCAATTAAGACGCTGCTTCTCCTCGGGATTAACACTAGACCCTAATTTAGCCATCAAAGCCGATAAATAAAGGATTAGGAATAACTTAACAAATTCCGATGGCTGTAAAGAAAAACCAAAAATATTCAGCCAGGCTGTCGTGCCAGCTTGTTCATGAGCTAACGGCGTAAAAAGAGTTAATAAAAAACCGACCGCAATAATGAGCATTAAGCCGCCCAGCTTCTGCCATTTCCGATAATCAATCAAACTGAACAGATAAAATCCAGCGGCACCGATTAGCATTGACAGCACCTGTTTCTTTAACCAAAAATAGGTATCACCATAACGGGTATAAGCTACTACCGACGAAGAGCTAGCTAAACAAAACAGACCAATAGCGCACAATAAAACAACAGTAATTAATAAAAAACGATCTAACGGCTGACGGGTAACTCTAGCTATCGGTTGAGCAGTCGACCGCTTTTCGGCAATTGTGGTTTTTTTCTTAATAACTACCGATTTCATGTAAATTAAATAGTATGATCAAGTAAGAATATACAAACACCAAGCGCTCCACTAACCGCAGCAATTACCCAAAAACGCATAACAATCTTAGGCTCAGTCCATCCTTTAGCTTCAAAATGATGATGAATCGGCGCTGATAAAAAAACTTTGCGGCCATGACGCAATTTTTTGGACAATACCTGAATAATTACCGACAGAGTTTCAACAACAAATACCAAGCCGATAACTGGTAAAATTAACGCCGTATTCGTTAGCATGGCAATCACCCCTAAAGTAATACCAAGGCTCATTGAACCAGTATCGCCCATATAAAAACGAGCCGGGTTAATATTGAACCATAAAAAGGCCAATAACGCGCCGCTAATAACCGCACATAAAGCGGTTAAATCATAGCGGCCAATTAAAAAAGTAATGGCGCCGTAAATCATAAAACTAGACAGCAGCGTTCCGCCGGCTAGTCCATCTAAACCATCAGTTTCGTTAACTGAAAAAGCCGTCCCGATAATGACAAAAATAAAAACCGGAATATACCACCAACCTAAAGAAAAATTACCCAGAAAGGGTATATGAAAAATGTCCCAATCTAACTTAAAATAAAACCAGAGGGCGCCAATCAAAGCAATGATCGCATAAACAAGCAGTCTGGAACGCAAGCTTAGCCCGCCACCACCTTTAGTGCCACGGCCACGAACATCCAACCAATCATCAAACAAGCCAATCAGTGCTGAAGCAACCAATATTCCTAGCGGCAAATAAGTTTGGCTGCGGCTTAAAAAGCTGAGTTGCCCTAGCCATGATCCAGGCCATAATTTATTAACCAAAAATAATCCAAGCGCCATCACTAAGGTGGTTACCCAAATTAACAGTCCGCCCATGGTCGGCGTACCGCTCTTAGCGGCGTGCAGTTGCGAAAAAATTGGCGTTGCGCCGCTATTACGAATTTTCTTACCCAACTTATGGCGGTATAAAAAATTAGTCAGCAACGGCGTCCAGGCTATAGTAAAAATAAAAGCTCCGGCAGCTAATAACAGGGTACGGATAATGTAAAAATCAAACATATAGCACTTAACAAAAATTAATTAGAAGCAAACTGGCTAAAGCTAAATTAATCAAAATCAAAACTGCCAAGCTACCGGCTAAACTGGTCAAACGCAATTGTTTGGCTGCCGGATAATTAATCTGTAAAAGCAAACTATTGACGACGACCGCCACAGTCGCTCCAAATGGCAACCAGTAAATAGAATTGGCTGAACCAATTAAATCAATACCAAAATTAATATTATAGTGCAGAATTAACAAACTGCCACGACCAACTGCCGCCAGCCAAAAAGCTAAAATCCAACTAATAACTAATAAAATAATATCAATAATAGTTAACCAGCGATGACCGGAATCATGCCAAATATCTGACCAAGTTATTCGCCAATTCTGACCGAATAAATAGAAATAATTAAGCAACTTAGACAATAATAAGCGCATATTAATTATTTAAATCTGGAGCCCAGCGCCGCAGACGAGCAACGATGGCTGGTAATTTTTTAATAACATAATTAATCTCAGTAACCGTAGTCAATCGTCCCAACGTGAATCTAAGACTATAATGAGCCACTTCTTGACTAATACCCATAGCCAATAAAGTGGCCGATGCTTCTAGGCTACCGGCCGCGCACGCTGATCCAGTGGATACGGCAATGCCGGCTAAATCCAGAGCCAAAAGCAAGGCCTCGCCTTCAGCCAAAAGCACTGAAAAGTGGGCATGACTTGGACTCGCATTGCTTAAATCAGTATTTAAAATGATATCGGGAATATTCTTGACTAGCCCTTGAACCAACCGGCGACGCAAGGCCGCTATTTTTCGATTATCAGCGGCGCGATGGCGATTAACTAGCTCTAAAGCTTTGGCTAAACCAACTATACCCGGGACATTCAAAGTGCCGCTGCGCCGATTTAGCTCTTGATGACCGCCGAGCTGAATAGCCGCCAATGGTGTACCACTCCGCACATATAGCCCGCCAATACCTTTGGGGCCATAAATTTTATGACCAGAAAAACTCAACAGATCGCAGTGCAAATAATTAGCCCGACAATCAAAATAATTAATCGCTTGGGTGGCATCGGTATGAAAATAAACGGTTTGCGGCCGCTTATTGGCTAAACCGCTGCGTTTGCGCCAATCTTCTTGGCGGCGATGATTAATTTTTTTAATCATTTGGCCAATTTCTCGAATCGGCTGTCGGGCGCCGGTCTCACTATTAACATAAATTACTGACACTAGTACCGTATTGGTTTTAATCAATTTTTCTAATTTAACCAAATCAACTAGACCTTTTTTATCAACCGGCAACCAGCTAATTTCAATCCCTTCTTTGGCTAGCTGCTGACATGGCTGGCGGACAGCTTCGTGCTCAACACTAGAAACAATAATGTGTGGCCGCAAATCAGGCTTTTGTTTTAACAATCCCTGAATCAAACCCTTAACGGCCAAATTATCAGCTTCGGTCGCTCCTGAAGTAAAGACAATTTCTTTAGCTTGAGCGCCAAAAAAATCAGCAATAGTTTGGCGGGCTTGGCTAACTGCCGCCTGAGCCGCCTGACCACAATGATGTAATGAAGCTGGATTGCCAAAAACTTGAGAAAAATAAGGCTCCATTGCCTTATAAACCAACGGATCAACTGGGGTGGTAGCACTATAATCTAAATAAACCTTCATAATTAAACGGCTTGTACCTTTTTAATTTTGGGCAGTCGAGCTGTTAGCTCAGCTTCAATACCTTCCTTTAAAGTATATTCCATCATCGGGCAATGAGCGCAATGGCCTTGCAATTCAACCGACAAAATTCCCTTGGCCTCATCAAAATCAACCAGACGGATATCGCCGCCATCCATTTGCAGACTGGGACGAATTTCGCGATCAATAATTTTCTCTAATTCTGGCCACCAGGCCAAATTTTTAATCTTATCCATAACCATAAATTATTTAACTAATTGCTGGCGATAATTATCAATCGCTAGATGCAGAGCATCAACGCCAAGCATTGAACAATGTACTTTCGGTGCCGGTAAGCCGCCCAAGTCATCAATAATCTGATCTTTAGTAATCTGATAGGCCTCGTCAAGTGTCTTGCCTTTAACCAGATCGGTTAAAGCCGAAGCAACAGCTATGGCGGCGGCGCAACCCAAGGTCTCAAATTTAACCTTGGTAATAACGCCATTCTTAATCCGTAAATAAATCTTCATAATATCCCCGCAGACCGGATTGCCAACTTGACCGACGGCGCTGGGATGAGCCAAGCTGCCTTGATTGTGCGGCTTTTGAAAGTGTTGGATAACTTGAGGACTATATAACATAAATAATTCTTTACTTAATAATTACCGATTAATATTAACCACCGTCCCCACATCAACCCGATCATAAAGATATTGAGCCGGACCAATTCCCAAGCGAATACAGCCATGTGAGACAGCTTTTCCTAAATGATTAGCACCCTCACGATAACCATTAGGCCAAATTGGTAATTCATGAAAGCCAAATCGTCCGCGACCTAAGCCAAGCCAATAAGGCATCCACAAACCATAAGGCGACCAGGCTTTCGGTAATTTGTTAATAACCCGGTATTGACCAATCGGAGTCGGCGTCCGTGGCGCCCCGCTGGAAACCGGAAACTGCTTAAACTTAACGCCAGCCAGCCAATAAGTCAACTCCTGTCGTTTTAGGGAAACATCCAATCTAATTGGTAGTTTAACCGCGCCGACTTGCCGTGGATCAGTCGCTTGGTCAATCTCATCACCATCATTGATATTATCGCCGTCAGTATCGGCCATTAATAAATTAGTGCTGAAACGCAATTCCCAAAAATCGCTTAAGCCGTCTTGATCCTGATCGTTATCAATTAATTTAATATTTTTCGGGTTATGCGGCGAATAGCCGGCCAATAATTCTTGACGATCACTATAGCCATCGCCGTCAGTGTCGGCCTGATCAACGCTGGTTTGGTAAATATTGATTTCATCTTGATCGGGAACTCCGTCGCCATCAGTATCAGGCAAACCATTAGCCAGGGCTGGAACAGCCACCAATAGTAACCCGACAACTAGCAATGGACAAAACCTGTGCGGCATAACTACACTATAAAAATTAATTGATTCATTCGCTATTATATCACGGCCAGCAGTCGTGGACAAGGTAAAACTGACTGGACAAAGAGCTGGACAGCGTGTATGATAAAAAGGCTTTACCACCGCCAACAGCGGTCTAAATTACCCCCTATGGCTAGCAAAAATAACACTATCAAAATGCCGCCGCAAAACCAAGAAGCTGAGATATCGCTGCTTGGCTGTTTATTGATTGATAAGGCGGCTATTGTTAAGATCGCCGATATAGTTAAACCGGAAGATTTCTATAACGATATCAACGGTCTGATTTTCGCCGCCATGTTGGCTCTCTACCAAAACCACGAACCGATTGACTTGGTGAACTTAACCGATAAGCTTAAAGCTAAAAATCAATTGGATACAGTTGGCGGTCGTTCTTACTTGACCAGCCTCCTGCAAGGCGTAGCTACCGCCGCTAATGTCGTCAGTTATGCTGAATTGGTCAAGCATAAATCAACCTTGCGCCGCCTTATCACTGCCGCCTCAGAAATTGGTGAACTTGGTTACCGGGAAGACGATGATTTAGCTCAAGTCCTTGATCAGGCTGAACAAAAACTATTTGGCGTTTCTCATCAATATCTCAAACAATCTTTCCAGCCAATTAGCGGCCTACTAACTGACGCTTTTGACCGAATTGATGAATTGCATAAACAAAGCGGCCGTTTGCGCGGCTTGCCAACCGGCTTTGTCGACTTAGATAGATTATTATCTGGTCTACAAAAATCCGATTTAATTATTTTGGCCGCTCGCCCCAGTGTCGGTAAAACCTCTTTTGCTCTAGATTTAGCCCGCCAGGCCGCTATTAAAAGCCGTGCCAAGGTTGGCATCTTCTCGCTGGAAATGAGCAAAGAGCAGTTAGTCGATCGTCTGCTTTGCGCTGAAGCTAATATCAGTTTATGGAAAATGCGCACTGGCCAATTGTCCGACCGCGAAGACGATGATGACTTCGGTCGCATCAGCTACGCTATGGGCGCCTTAGCTGAATCTTCAATTTATATTGACGACTCGCCCAATTGTAATATTATGGAAATCCGGACTAAATGTCGGCGTCTGCAATCTGAACACGGCTTAGATTTAATTATTCTCGACTATTTACAATTAATGGAAGGTCGCGGCCGGATTAATGATAATCGCGTTCAAGAAATTGCTGAAATCACCCGATCACTCAAAGGCCTGGCTCGTGAAATTAATGTTCCAGTAGTAGCCTTATCGCAATTATCGCGAGCCGTTGAACAAACTAAACCGGCTATTCCCAAGCTGGCTCACCTGCGGGAATCCGGTTCTATTGAGCAAGACGCTGACATCGTCATGTTTATCTACCGCAAGGCGGCTGATCGTAATTATGATACTGAAAACCTGAACGATTTTGAAAAACATGTCGCTGAAATTCACATTGCTAAACACCGTAACGGTCCGACCGGTAAAGTTGATTTATATTTTGATGAAAATACGGTTAATTTTAAAAATTTAGATAAAAGCGGCATAACCGCCGGCTAATTAAAGATTATGTTTAATAAACTCAAGCAATTTAAAGATCTGCGCAACCAAGCTAAAACCATGCAAAATGCCTTAGCTGGCGAAAAGGTTACAGCTGAAAAGCAAGGCGTTACTATTGAAATGAACGGCAATATGGAAGTGCTCTCACTCGTTATCAAGCAAGACTTACCTAAAGAACAATTAGCTAACATCTGCCGTGATGTTTTTAACGATGCTGTTAAAAAAACCCAACGCGTCATGGCCAAAAAAATGCAAGAAATGGGTGGATTGTCCAACCTCGGACTATAGATTATGGCTTACCCGCCGCTGGTTCAACAATTAATCCGTCTATTTAGCCAATTGCCATCGGTTGGCCCTAAAACGGCTGAACGTTATATTTTTTATCTTTTAGAACAAAAACCAGAGCTGATTGAACCGCTGGCTGATCATTTGCAACAATTAAACCAAGCTTTGACCACTTGCTCGCTTTGCGGCGCTATTAGTCTAACCGACCCCTGCTTTATTTGTAACGACGCCAACCGCCTAAATAACTTACTCTGCGTTGTGGCCACCAATCAAGATTTGGAAGCCATTGAAAATACCGGCGATTACCAGGGCCGTTATTTTGTTTTAGGCGGTTATTTGGATACAATCAATGAAATTAAACCAGAAGATCTGCGACTGGCTGCTTTGGCTGATTATGTACAAGCTCATCCAGCAATCAAAGAAATAATTTTAGCTTTTGACCCAACCATTGAGGGCGAAACTACCGCTCTCTATATCAATAAACTCCTAGAGAAATGGCCCGGCCAAATCAGCCGTCTAGCTCGTGGCCTATCCACTGGCGCCAACCTGGAATATGCTGATCCCTTAACGCTAGCTAATGCATTAAAGTTTAGACAGGAGATTAAATAATTTTACTCCCAAAATTTTTTGCGCCTAACCTGCCGATGATAAGTTATAGCAAAGCGATGAGCTTCATCGCGAACTCTTTTTAATAAATGTAGCGCTGGATTATTTAAAGATAACTGCAAAGCTTGCTGCTGACCGGGAAAAAATAATTTATCCATCGCTCGTGCCGATCTTAACCCCTTGTCTTTACCTAATCCAATAACCGGAATATTCCAGCCAGCCCGATCCAATAAACGCCGAGCAATATTAGCTTGGGCTTTGGCTCCGTCAATGACAATTAAATCAGGTTGCGGCCAATCATGATGAGCCAATCGCCTAGTCAACATCTCGCGTAATAAAGCGATGTCGCCCAGACTACTGACAGTTTCCGCTCCAGACAACCTAAATCGCTTATACTCACTAGGGCAAGCCTCGCCATCAATAAAAACCACCAGCGAACCAACCGCCTGTTTATTATAGAGATTAGATAAATCATAGCCTTCAATTCGTTGTGGCGGCTTAGTAAAACCCAATAATTTAGCTAATTCGACTACATCATTAGCATATTTTTCTTCTAAGCCTAAAATGTGGTTACTGGCCAAGACTTGCTCTAGTTGGCGTAATTGCCAATTGAGTGAACTAATTTTGTATTCAAATTTAGCAGCTTCTTCGCTAGCGTTTTGCTTCTTAGTCGGTTGGTTCAATTTAGCTAACTGCTTTTGATAACCGCTCAATTCGACTTGAATCTTCTTGATGACCGACTGTTTCTTGCCCTGCAAAAATAAAACAATCTGTTGGATAATCTTTTGATAATCAACCGCACTAATCAACTGCTGGCAAGGACCCGGACATTGACCAATCCGATAATACAAACAGGTTTTGGTCGGTAAATTACGACAAGAACGATAGGGCCAAATTTTACGGATAATTCGTAAAGTCTCGCGAGCGGCCTGATTACTAGTAAACGGACCAAAAAATTGACCCGACTCCTCTAGTTTACGAGTCAAATAAACACGAGGAAAATTACCAGCGCTGATGGCAATATATTGGTAACGCTTATCATCGCGCCAAACAATATTATATTTTGGCTGATATTTTTTAATCAAATTGGCCTCTAATAGTAATGCCTCAATTTCGCTATCGGTTTCTAGCCACTTTATAGTCACAACCTCAGCTATCATTTGTTGTTTAGCTGGCGTTAAATCTTGATAACGCTGCCAATAAGAATAAATCCGTTTTTGTAGGTTAATCGCTTTGCCGACATAAACGATTGACCCATCTTGAACACAAAATTGATACGAGCCCGAACAACTGGGTATCTTCAATTGTTTAACTTGTTCTAAGGTTAGCATAATAAAAATAGAATAGAGCCGTAGCCCTATTCTATCATCTTCTTATTATCGAAGCAACTATGCTTTTTTAATAGCTTGAACTGGACAATTATCAATCGCTTCTTGAACGCACGACTTAAGCTGGTCGCCATCCACCACTTCAGCCTTGAAATCGTCATTAATCTTAAAATTGTCTGGGCAAAGACTGGCACAAAGACCACAGCCAATGCAGTTAACTTGATCAATAGTCAGCATAAATTTATTTATGATGACGCCCGATCCAACGACGTTGCACCGACGCGTCTTTTTTATTAGTGGTTTGACCCGGAGTAATCTCCACTACGGTTTGGCCGCCGGCCTGACTATCATGAAATTCTACTATAATAGTCCCCTTTAAAATATGGCGATTAATTACCTGGCCTAGCTGTCCATTAACCTTCCATTGATCACCAATATTAGGTAATTTTTGGGCCATAGCCTGATAACCCTCAGCTTCATAAGCTAAACAACACATCAAGCGGCCGCAAATGCCAGAAATCCGCTCGCTGCCACGATGATTAATACCTTGAATCTCAGCCATGTCCGAAGTAACCGACGATAATTCAGTTAAAAATCCGCGGCAACAGAGCCCTCGACCGCAAACTCCTTGACCGCCAAATAATTTGGCTTCATCACGGGTGCCAATTTGTTGTAAACGAATCTGCTTATTAAAATTTCTGGTTAGCAAACGCACTAGTTCGCGAAAATCAATCCGTCCTTCAGCCGTGAAAGCAAAGGTAAGGCGACGGTTATCAGCGGAAACGGCAGCATCAATCAACTTCATTTCTAGTTGACATTGATCAATAAACTGCTGGCACTGACTAAGAGCTGCTGTTTTATCAAACTGATCAACCGTCTGGCAATCATCGGAATTGGCCAACCGAACAATTTTTTTGGTATGGCCCGACCAGGCCGCCAGCTGATCATTACTTAGATATTTAAAACCCAAAACACGGCCTAATTCTTGACCACTATCGGTTTCTACGAGCAGGCGTTGGCCGATTTCTATGGTTAATTCACTAGGCTCGCATAAACTGGGCCGATCCCAAGGATATATCTGCACTAAAGCCAGCTTCATAACCAAACTTAAACTATTTAATTATAATTGGAAGCGATAGTATTTTTCAATGACAGCTCCGCCCAGAATCTGTTCAATAGTCTGTTGTTCATCTTTAATAAACTCCTGTTTAGTCAGACAAACTTCGGTAAAATACCGATTGATTTTACCGGCTAATATTTTTTCAATTATTTCCGCCGGTTTGCCTTCTTGACTAAGCTGTTCACGGTAAATTTCTTTCTCTTTTTCAATCTCAGTCATCGGCACTTGATCAGGAGTTAAATAGCGCGGATTGCTGGCGGCAATCTGCATGGCGATATCTTTAGCCAAATCACCTGATTCAGCCTGACTAATCGCCACTAAGACGCCAATAGAACCGCCAGCGTGTAAATAGGCAGCCACTGTTCCCTGACTAGTTAAAGTGGCGCAATTACTAAGCACTATCTTTTCGCCAATCACTCCGCTCAGATTATCAACCGCTTCTCTAACCGTTTGGCTGCCAAGGCTTAAATTTAGAAGACCAGCTAAATCGCTAGGCTGATGATCAACTAACACCTGTAAAATATTGTCAGCCAGCCCCTGGAACTGTTCATTGCGAGCCACAAAATCAGTCTCAGCGCGCAATTCAATTAAATGGCCGCGTCGTTGATCCGGACTAACCCAGGCTTTAATAATGCCCTGACTAGTTTCACGCTCGGCCCGCTTACCGGCTTTGGCAATACCCTTCTTGCGCAAAATTTCCATAGCCACCGTCAAATCACCGCCAGCCTCAGTTAAAGCCGTTTTACAATCAACTATACCCGCCCCGGACTGCTCACGTAAATTCTTAATTATTTCCATGGTTATTTCCATATAATTGTCGACTATTTAGCAGGCCGCAGCTAGCTAAACAGTTATGAGTTAAAATGTAAAGACTAATTTAAATTTACTCTTTAATAACTGGCTGATGACTTTCTTTGGCCGCTTCGCGCTGCTGTTTGCCAGCCATAATCGCCTGCTCTAGAGAATTCAACACCAATTCAATGCCTTTAGTAGCGTCATCATTCGCTGGAATCGGATAATCAATACCGGTTGGATTGGTGTTGCTATCGCAAATAGCAATAATCGGTATGCGACGTTTAAGAGCCTCGGCTAAAGCGGTTTTTTCTTTCTTAATGTCCCAGATAAAAATAATTTCCGGAACTTTAATCAGGTTAACTAAACCGCCGACACCGACTTCCAGTCTAGCTGCCTCGCGATCAAATTCTAGTTGTTCTTTTTTGGTATATTTAGCTAGCTGACCGGTTTTTTTCTTATCAATAATATCTTTATACTTGCGAATAGAATTCTTGATGATGAAAAAATTAGTTAGCGTACCGCCCAACCAATGTTCAGTAACATAAGGCATATTGGTTGTCTCCGCTACCCGACGTAATGGTTCTTTTACTTGATCTTTGGTGCCAACCAGTAGAATATTTTTACCGGCGGCGACTTCTTTGGTAATAAATGTCCAGGCTTTTGCCATCTGTTCCTGGGTTTTATTTAAATCAATCAAATGCAACCCCTGCTTACTGCCGTAAATATACGGTTTCATTTTGGGGTTCCATTTGGAGGTTTTATGGCCAAAATGGAGGCCGGCGGCTAATAAATCAGCCAAAGTTGGTACTTGGGACATAAAAATTCCTTTAAACCGCTGCGTTCCGCCACCCGTAAGCCGATCGGGCAAGGAAAAATGGAACGCATGAGTCGTTAATTAAAAATTGTTAACGGCTTATTTTATAGTAAAAATCACTAACTAGCTTACCGATTATCTACCGGTCTGTCAAGCTCCCTAACGGTTAAAAACTACTCGGCTTCGGGCTGCCAATCATCTCTTTCTACATCTTCTCGACTTACGCCATTAAATTTATCCAAATTTCTCAAGACATGGCTACCTTTACCGGCTTCAACTAATTTGGCGGCTACGGCCCTATGGTCAACCTCGGGAAATTTATCAATAAAATTAGCAACCGTTTCGTATTCTTGTTCATCAAGATAAATGCGAACAATGTCTTCCTGACTTAATGCCGGGTAATCTCTCATAGCATTCTGAATCTGATCAAATGGATGCTCATAACCACTTTCATCATACCGACGATTAAGCATAAAGCGTAACATTTTTTCTTGCGCCTGCTCTTGTTCTTGTTCTTGTGTCTGTTCTTGTTCTTGCGCCTGCTCTTGTTCTTGCTTATTCTGTTCGTTTTCTTCAACATGGTTGCTGTCAGGAAATGCTTCAAAATTTGGCATAAGATTAAAATTAGTGTTAAAATTTGGCTTGTCCTACCAATTATTCAATCATAAGTCAAATTAAAATAAATTGCAACTGCGACGATAGGCTCTTGATTTTTCTCTGAAGCTATGATATCTTAACAAAAGCACGCTAGTCTAAGCGTTTATTTTTAGTTTATAGTATGAAAAAAGACTTACACCCAACCTATTACTCCGAAGCTAAAGTTACCTGCGCCTGCGGCAATATCTTTACCACTGGTTCTACTATGGCGGAAATCAAAACTGAAATCTGTTCAGCTTGCCACCCCTTTTACACTGGTAAACAAAAATTGATAGACACTGCCCGCCGCGTTGAAAAATTCGCCGCCAAGCTGGAATCTAAAACCGAAATTCGTAGTAAAAAAACTAAACGTGAGGCTAGAAATAAAGCTCGCGAAGCTAAAGCTCAAGCCGCTAAAGAGGCTCTGGAAAAAGAATTGGCGGCTTAGCTGTAAATTCATTGTCCATAAATTATCTCCCAGCCGCTCGGTTTGGGAGATAATTTTTTAAGAAGAATATGCACCAAGAACTTAAAACTAAATTAGCTGAACTCAACAGCCAGCTTAATGACCCAGCAATTATTGCGGATAATCAAAAATTTCGCCGATTATCTAAAGAACAGGCCGAACTAGCCAGTTTAGTATCTTTAGTAACCCGCCTGGAATCAATTGAACAACATTTAGCTGAAGCTGGCCAATTACTAACCGAAAGCACTGACAGTGAAATCCGCCAAATGGCCGAGTTGGAACAAGCTCAATTAACCGCTGAACAAGCTGCTTTATCACAACAATTAGATGAAGCTCTGCACCCAGCCGATCCGCGTGATAAAAAAGATGTTATTATGGAAATCCGCGCCGGGGCCGGTGGCGATGAAGCCGCCTTATTCGTGGCGGAAATTTTTAGAATGTACAGCCGTTTCGCCGAAAATCATGGCTTTAAACTAGAAATTCTCAACTCCAACCCGATCGGTATCGGCGGTTACAAAGAAATCACCTGCGCCATTTCTGGCCAACAAGTTTTTGGCTGGCTAAAATATGAAAGCGGTACGCATCGTGTCCAACGCGTCCCGGAAACCGAAAAACAAGGCCGAGTCCACACCTCGACTATTACCGTCGCTGTCTTACCAGAAGCTGAAGAGGTTGATATTGAAATTAAACCCAGCGATTTGCGTATTGACACCTATTGTGCTTCTGGTCCAGGCGGTCAATGCGTTAACACCACCTATTCAGCTATCCGCATTATCCATGAACCGACCGGATTGGTTGTCACCTGCCAAGATCAAAAATCCCAACATCAAAATAAAGAAAAAGCCTTGCAAATATTGCGCTCGCGTCTTTTACAGAAAAAAGAAGACGAACAGCGCGAAGCGGCCGATAACCAGCGCCGCCAACAAATCGGCAGCGGCGATCGCAGTGAAAAAATCCGCACTTATAATTTTCCTCAAGATCGTGTTACCGACCATCGTCTTCAAGAATCTTGGCACTCAATTGACCGAGTGATGGCTGGCGAAATTGACGAGATAATCCAGCATCTGCAGCAATATGCTAAACAGCTGGCTCAAGAACCCGACCGCTAAACGGCCAACTATTAGCCAAGCACAGGATTGGCTGAGTCAACGCTGGCCGCTTGGTCAAGCTCAGCCAGCACTCATCTCTTGGCTATTATCTTTTATTCTGCAGCAGCCGGCTAGTTACCTGATCACTTGTCCCGACCAATTATTAACTGCCAGACAATGGCGGCAGCTCAATCAAGCGCTGATTAAACTAACTAACGGTTATCCGCTAGCTTATATCACCGGCCGGCAAGATTTTTATAGTCGGCAATTTATTGTTTCGCCAGCTGTCTTAATTCCTCGTCCGGAAAGCGAATGTCTCGTTGATATTGCTTTAGAATTGCGTTCAAAACTAACCGAATCCAGCGCTTGGCTCGATATCGGCACCGGTTCCGGCTGTTTGATTATTACTTTGGCTCAAGAATTAAATAATGCTGACTATTACGGCGGCTCCGACATTAGCGCGTCGGCTCTCAAAATAGCCAAAAAAAACGCCAATCTCCATAATACTAAAATCATTTGGCAACATGGATCATTATTAAAACCTTGGCTATCAACTAATTTTAAACCGGCTCAACAAATCTTCTTACTAGCTAATCTGCCCTATCTAAAACCGAAAAATTACCACGAACACTACACCGAACTACGCCATGAACCGAAATTAGCCCTGGTAAATAGCCATAACGGCCTTGGTCTTTTTAAAAAATTAGCTCAGGAATTACCTTTATTTATCCAGCATCATCCCAATCAAACTATTCATCTGTTAACTGAAAGCGACCTACAGCAGGTGTCTCAACTTCAAAATCAGTTAGCGGTTGGCGGTCTCAATTGGCAACAATCTTTCCCCGATTTAACCGGCCGACAGCGTTTCGGCTGGTGGCGCACTTAAAAAACAACCCACTGCTAGGTTGTTTTTTAATTATAGAACCTGTTAAATTATGCTTTTTCTTCGGCTTCCGGTTTGCTCTCGGTCTTGGTCTCGGTAGTTGCTGCTTCCTCAGCGGCGGCATTTTCCACAGCTACTGCCCGTGGCTCTTCCACAGCAACAATAATCTCATTCATCTCGTGCTTATCCGATAAGACTACGCCCTTGGGTAATTTCAAATCGGCAAAACTAATGTGGGTAGTAAAATCGACTAAACCAGATAAATCAACATCCAGCTTGTTGGTTAAGTCTTTGGGTAAACATTCAATTTCCACAGCGTCAAAATTCTTAACCACTACGCCGCCCAGTTGTTTAACAGCTGGCGCCTCACCAATAAAATTCAATTCAATTTCAGTGGTAACTTTCTCAGCCATATCTACTTGAAAAAAATCCATATGAATCAACTGGTCCTTGACCCTAGTCTGGGCAATATCCTTAATAATAACTTGGCGCTGATCCTGACCGTCAATATCAAGAGTAATCAAGCTGGATCCACCGGCCTGATTGTAGATTTTTAGAGCTTCAGCTTTATTAATTTGAATATGGAGATTATCAGTTTTCGGTCCATAGACTACCGCCGGAATAAACCCATGACTGCGCAGCTGGCTCAAGGCCTGCCGGCCGGGCTGACGAGTGCTGGCGGCTAATTTCAATTCACTTTTCATAACAAAAAAATACTTAACTTAGGGTTAATCGTATTAGCTAGTATAGTTAATCATTGATAATTTGTCAATTTTGGGTAAAAAAATGCCGCTCACAAAGTGAAGCGGCATTTAGACACAAACTCAGTTAGAACTAGTTTGTGTCTAAAGAGATTAAATAGTTTATTAAACGACTCTCAGCGGCAACACTAAACATGTCGCCGAGCTGAGAGACTTCGTGAGCAGGAATAAATCGACATTTACCGATAATTTCCCTGGAGTCTTCAGGGATATTATCGGTAATTAAATGAATGCCATCGTCATCGATGGCTACCTGTTCGGGACTTAAGACAATGGCGTAAATTCTGCATCCGCCATCCTCCCCAGTTTCAAAAAAAGCAGAATTAGGGTTTAGATTATGACCGGGCAGTAGAAACGGCTCGGCAATCAGCCCGGTTTCTTCAAATATTTCGCGCTTAGCCGCAGCTTCATGTGGTTCACCGCCTTGCTTCACAAATCCGCGAGGGACATTGAGGACCATGCCCCCCTGTTTGTTACGGTATTGTTCCACAACCCCAATATACAGTTCATCATAGAGCTGATTTGGGGCGACGACTTGGCCGTCTTTCAGGCAGAAAAACGGCACTATTACTGCTCCGCCACGGCCGGCCTCCTCAAAGGCCACCGAATTATAGCCGGCCCTTTCGTCGGCACCAAAATTGACGGTGCCGAAACGAGACTTAATTGCTATATGCTGCACAAAGCTCATATCAACCGGCTCACCGTTGATATAGAGCTGCCAACTCCAAACCACGCCCTTAGGCATGGGAAGAATTGATGGGGTAATTAAGTCCAACTCTTTTAACTTGTCTAACATTATTTTGTCTCCTTCTTTGAGTATTTTTCCTCCACCCATCATTCTTATTTGGTGGAGGTTTTTTGTTAAAAATACTTGACTAACTAGTCAATAAAGCACATTACTATTTTTTTGTCAATAGCTAGCACTCATCTGACTAGTTATTTCATCAACAATTTTTAGGTTTGGGGCGCTAACAATAATCTGTTCACTAGCTTCTGCTAGCGATCGATCAAGCCCTCCCAAATCTTGGCCCGAGGCCAGATCGACGATCACTCCGCCGGCCTCATGAACTAACGGATAAGCGCTAGCAATCTCTAGAGAATGCTTGCGCGTGCATTCAACCACCAAGCAAGCATAACCTTGAGCTAAGTCGACATAATATGGCATTGAAGCCTGAAGATATCTAAACTTAATTCCGGTCATTTTCTTGGTAGCTCGGCGAACCGACTCAAAATATAGGTCGGCATAAGCCAAAAGCTTCCTTCTCATTTGGCGGGTTAGTTGATCATCAGGGACTACGTTTATCTGGATATAGTCCCCTCTAGTTACTGGATCAGCCCAGGCACCCAGGCCTTTGGCGGCAATATAGCTACAATTGCCACCAAACTTATGGCTGCCATAATCCATAACTAAACTGCCGACATAACCAGCAAAAGTCTGGTCCTCGGCCTGGTAAATCGACATCATTGTACCGCAGCGGCCATCTTCGTTGGTTTTATAGACGGAGGAACCATCCAAACCATCAAGATAACCAATGAAATCAACTTCGTTTTTGTTAAAGAGCATTGGATGCTCTTCAGCAATCCAACCAATTTGGCAACCAGTTGATTGCCAAAACTTGATCACACTTTCCTCTAACTCCCAATCGGCAATTAGAGTTTGGTCACCAAATTGGTTAATGGAATTAGTTAGTGAACGACCATGGTCACTATCCAATTCTTCATAACGCAAGCGCAGTTGACCGGCTAATAATTTAGCCAAATCAACAAACGCTGACGGCGTTAGTTTTTGAGCGTCTTTCATTATTTTAGACCTCCTATTAAAGATGATTGGAAATTAACAATTTTATAGCTTATTGTCAAGATAATACCTTAATCTGGCCTCAGCCGCCACTGAGAACATATCGCCTAGTTGCGATAATTCGGCCAATGGGAAAAACCGACATTGGCCAATCTTCTCATGTATCTCCGTCGGCTGAGGATTATCTAATAAAACAACCTGACTGTCTCGCCAGACGGCTCGATCAGGGCCTAAGTTAATAGCATAAATTAACACGCCATTATCCTTGCCGGTTTCAAAATAACTACTATTGGGATTGAGCGACTGTCCGGGCAATAGAAACGGCTGGCCAGCTAAGCCGGTTTCTTCAGTCAACTCTTTGACTGCCGTCTGATCATGGTTATCGCCTTGTTCAACATAACCGCGCGGGACATTCCAAACTAAACCACCCTGACGATCGCGTTGTTGCTCAATTAAGCCAGCATAAACTTGATAATCCTGCTGTTTGCTTAACCTTTTTAATTCAATAACTCGCTGTTTTTGAATAATGACAAAAGGGATGATTACTGATCCGCCACCGCCTGGTTCTTGAAAAGTAACATGCTGGCCCAGATCCGGGCTAATGCCTAAATTCATAACGCCGTATTTGGATTGAGCAGCTAAATGCGCATAATGCTCAACTGGCTGACCATCAATAAAAACTTGCCAAATATGTTGAATACTATCGGGAATCGGATAAATTGAATCATTGCGCAAGTTTAACTTCTCTAATTTATCGGTTAATTGACGATCAATTAATCTATCCAAATCTTTAGTATTCATATATTTACCTTAACTGCGCGTCCTAATAATGACGCTATTAACTAAACCTAATAGTAACAAACTGGCAATCAACGAGCTGCCGCCATAGCTGACTAGCGGCAAAGCAATGCCGACCACCGGCAAAAGACCAATATTCATTGCCAAATTAACAAAAACTTCAATCGCCAACAAACCGATAGCGCCAACCACCACGAAACAGCCGAAATCATCTTTAATCTTTGGTAAAACGGCTAGAGCACGATAAATAATCACGGCAAACAATAAAACCACTAACCCGGCGCCTAACAATCCCCGCTCTTCAGCAATAACGGCAAAAATAAAATCAGTTTGCGCCTCGGGTAAGAATTTTAATTGCGTCTGCGAACCAAAACCGACGCCACGCCCCAAAATACGACCGGAACCAACGGCAATCATCGCCTGATTAACATTATAACTCTGACTAAAGGTTTGTTGATTGGGGTTAAAAAAAGAGCGAATTCGACTCTTTTGAATATTGGTAAATAAAAAAAGCCAACCAACGACTATGCCAATAATAGCCAGACCAGCCAACCAATATAAATATTTACGATCAAAACCGATAACTAGGATTAAAATCAACCAAATAGACCCTAAAAGCAAAGCCGAACCGAAATCAGGCTGTAAAAGTACCAAAATCATTAACACCAAAGTCGCTAGTCCGCTTTTTAAAAAAATTTTCCATTGATCAATACGTATTGTTCGACTAGAGAAATAGCTGGCTAAAAAAATTATTAGAATAATTTTAACTAATTCTACTGGCTGCAAACCTAAACCAAGAATATTAAACCAACCACGTGTTCCATTGATAGGACTACCAAAGACTAGCACCGCTACTAAAAGAACAATCGCTAGTCCATAAAAATAATTAACATAGCCGCGCCAACGATGATAATCCGATAAAGATAGCGCGATAAAACCAATCAAGCCAATTAGGCTAAAAATTAACTGCTTGCGAAAAGCCAACAAACTGACGCCGCCACGCCCTAAAGAAACACCGTAAATTTCAGTCAAACCGACGGCCAACAATAGCAGCATCGCTACTGTCAAAAGCCAATCATTGCGCCGCCAATACTGGCGAAGTTTTCCCAACATAAACTAATCTTCCAACGGCAGATAGTTATCGGTATTAAGGTAATCAACCATCGTCACGACTTCTAGGTGATCGGCGCCGCTAAGACCCGGCCAAGAAAAATTAACCATCCGCGACTCACCAGATTTCACCTTAGATAAAACCAGTTCATTAACGCCGATTAAATTATCGCCTTGGTAGACCAACATCAAAATTGGTATTGACCAATAACCATAGGCAGTTTTGTTGTCCAGACGAAATTTAACCTGCGTTACTGCTTGATCGCCTAAGCCGGCAAAACTGATTTGCCGATCGCTAATAACCAACTGATCATGATTAGCTAGAAAAGCTGGCCAATCAGGAATCTGCCGGGCATCAAGTTTTTGCCAAAAAGTTTGCGTAATAGCTAATTGTACTGCGGCTCCGGCGGGAACCTGTTGACCGGTGGCGACCAAATACTTACGCTGACCAGGCAACACAAACCCTTCACGCTGAACAATAGGCTGTCCATTGGCTATGAAAGCATATTTAAAATAAACGGCTGTCCGATTATTCGGGTTATAAATTTCGGCTAGCAGGTCGCTAGGGTTATTGCCAAAAATCTTAACTTCACTAATACTCAACGGTTGATTAGTCCGACCAGCCAGTAAGTTGACACCGCTTTGCGCTATGTCCAGCAATGACTGGCGATCTCGACTACGATCAAAAATAAAATAGCGGCCTAAACCATAGAACCCATAAATCCAACCAGCAATTACCAACACCACTAAAAGGCCGATAGCTAAACTATAAAATAATCGGCGATGACGCAGATACCACAGGCCGAATGATAATTGTTTTAAGGAAATATCGCCATCACCCAAACGATCTGGTAAAGGATTATTAGTAGGAGCTGTTTTTTTGATAGGCATAATATATAAAATTAAGGCATCATAACCGGACCAATTAAAATCATCGTCTGCCCGGCCATATTTCTAATTTCTAAACGGGCTCGTAATCTTTGTTGTGACGACTCGGAATCATTAGCTTTATCACTGATGGTCTTACGGCCAGCTTTCAATAGGCTCCGCTGAAAAAAATTACCGGCAGCCGTTTTGTCATCTTTGGTCCAAGCCTGACCGGTAGCTTGCTTTATGGCTAAGTCTCGTATAATCTGCAGAGTATCAATTGTTTCATTGAGACGCTGTTCTGATAGTAGGTTGCTAACCTGGAGTTTAGCTAAAGCGAGACGTAACATTTTGGCGGTGGCAATCTGCCGCTCAATCGCCGGTAAGCCGCTAGTATCAATGGCAATTAAACTGTCCGCCGTAACAGTATTTTGCGCTAATCCGCTGCTCGGTAAAACTAATGCCCATTGATCGGCCGGTAATTGCCAATTAATCAAGTAGAACTTAGCCAGCGCCAGCTGTTGCTCTCGCCACCAAGCTGGACGAATCCACGACTTATCAACCACTAAAATCTTAGCTAACCAATCTTTAAGTATCCCGACGCTAGACCAAAATTGATTAGCTTGCCAATCTTTAGCTGACTGTTGGTTGAGATAATTGTCCAACTGAGAACCAATCTTGGTCCAATTAATATTTTGTCCAGGCCAATATCGCTCCTGCAAAACTCGCAGACCGATATTGGGACGCTCTTTTAATTGACGGCGATCATGGCCGCCCTCGGCCAGGGAAAAAGAATTTTTTAAAATAGCCGCTTGCAGCTTATCTAAGACCGCCGCCCGAGCTGACGCATCAAGGCGAGCCACTTGTTCCAAAGATTGGCCGGCCAAAACATCTTGTTGAGCTTTTACATAATGAATATAGGTTAAATCGTCACGCAAGCCGGCAAAATAACTAATAGTCTTATAGACCTTGGCCCAGTAATTTTTTACCTCCTGATTGCTGGACAAATCACGAGCTAAAATATTAGCTGCCAAAAAATCCATTCGCCAATCATCGACATCAAGTTGGCAATCAGGACAATCTTGATTACGGTAATAAACCGGCCATGGTCGACCAAGCCACTGACTAGCTAAAGAGAAGTTAGCCAATCGACCACCCGATTGATAGCTGGCGTCTGGCTTAAACAATCGATAATCAAACAGCTGACCAAAAATTGGCGATAAGTTTGGACCATCCGCTGCTTGAATCAACGCCACCTCTTGTTCAACTTCCTGCTTTAAATCACTACTTAAAGTTGGCATTTTATATATTTGATCGTCGCCAGTCTGAAACGCCGTGGTGGCCGCCGCTAGATTATCATAATTGATTTGATTATTCTTGGGCACTAATAAATTTAAGGTTACTGCCCAATACTGGACATTGAGACGATAAGCTTCCAATAACGGATCGTTACCATCAACCGCCTGACTAACTGCCGCTTGATAACGCCGATTGGCTGAATCAAATAAGTTCAGACTAATTTGCCACAGACCATCATAAAGACCAGCTTCTAGGGCTTTATAAACTTCTTTAAGATTATTCTGATAATAATAAAAAATGGCATCATTGGTAATAATAACCGGCCATTTATCTTGGCGCGCCGCTTGATAAAAACTAAAAAAATCCTGCTCGGGTTGACCAAATGGATTATCAATAATTACCGAACCATGCTCGTTTATTTTCTTAATCAGCGGTTCCAGATTATAGCGTCGGCGTATCTCATAATAATTAGCGGCCTGGTTCTTTACATTGAGCGGTAATTTTACTGCTTGAGCTTGGTTGGCTAAAATAGCTGTTGACCAGCTAGTGGTTGGAGCTTGATAAATTTGGCTGAAAACCAATTGGTCCGCTCTAAAATCTGGATCCTGGCGAACTATCGTCCCCGGATCAGCATCTTGGCCAAACTGTAATGTTGGCTGCTCGGTGATTTGATTAGGGTTAATCGCTGACTGAGATTGATTTTTAACCTTGGCCTGCTGTCCCCAAACTACAATCAGTCGGGAAATAATAATAATGAATACGACTGATAATATAGCTGAAGCAATCCATAACCAATTACCGGACGACGAATGACGCTTAGCCAGTGACTGGCTAATGGTTGTGTCCTCGGGTAAATTATTACTAAATAAAGCTTTTTTCACGAAGATAATTTTAATAATAACCGCTAAACGATGGCTGTATTATTGTACCAATTAACCACTGGAAAAACAAGCTGAAAACTCCAGCCAACAGCTTGCCAGACATCAATTTTCTTGCTAAAATACTTAAGTTAGCACTTAGCCTATGCGGCTATATTTTTTATGTAAAAACAGCTATGAACAAGAATTTCCAACAAGCTACTGCTGAGTATAGCGCTGAAGCCATCACCGTCCTTGAAGGTTTAGAGCCGGTTCGCAAACGTCCCGGTATGTATATCGGATCAACCTCGGCCACCGGTCTTCATCACTTAATCTGGGAAGTGGCTGATAATTGTTTTGATGAAGTAATGGCTAATTATGCCGATTCGGTAGAAATTACTCTTTTACCAGATGGTCTAGTCGAAGTGGCTGATAACGGTCGCGGCATTCCCGTAGATATTCATAAAACTACCGGCGTCTCAGCCCTAGAAACGGTTATGACCAAGCTGCACGCTGGTGGTAAATTTGGCGGCAGCGGTTATAAAATATCAGGTGGTTTGCATGGTGTCGGCGTTTCGGTAGTTAATGCTTTAAGTTCTTATTTGAAAGCCACCGTTTATCGCGATGGCGCCATTTGGGAACAGGAATACCAATGCGGTAAGCCAAGCGGACCAACCAAAAAAGTCGGCAAAGCCAATAATAATCAACACGGCACTACTATCACCTTCCGGCCCGATGAAACTATTTTTGATACTACTGAATTCAAATGGGGCACCATTCTTGATCATTTCCGTCAGCAAACTTATCTCACTAAAGGCGTAACGGTTAAACTACACGATCGCCGACCCGGACATCGTTCCAAAGACTATGTTTTTTACTTTGAAGGCGGTATCAAGTCCTATATTAAAAGTCTTAATCGTAACAATCAGGTTAAAAATGAAACCGTCTTTTATGCTGAAAAAGAACTAGATAATGTTAAAGTTGAATTGGCGCTGCAATATAACGATGGTTATAATGAAACCGTTCTGGCCTTCGCTAATAATATTATCAATATGGAAGGCGGCACTCATTTAATCGGCTTCCGCAGCGCGCAAACCAGAGTTCTGAATAATTATGCTAGGTCCAAAAATATTTTAAAAGAAAAAGATGATAATCTGACTGGCGATGATGTTCGCGAAGGCTTAGTCGCTATTATTAGTGTTAAATTACCGAGCCCGCAATTTGAAGGCCAAACTAAGGGTAAATTGGGTAATGCCGAAATTAAAGGTTATGTTGAACAAGTTTGCAGTGAAACCTTAAGCACTTTCCTTGAAGAACACCCGAAAGAAGCTGAACAAATAATCGGCAAATGTTTGCTATCAGCTCAAGCTCGCATCGCCGCTCGCACTGCTCGTACTGCTATCTTACGCAAAAGCGCCCTAGATAGCGCTACTTTACCCGGCAAGCTAGCTGACTGTTCTAGCCGTAAAGCTGAAGAATGCGAATTATTTATTGTTGAGGGCGATAGCGCCGGCGGCAGCGCTAAACAAGGTCGCGACCGTCGTTTTCAGGCTATTTTACCACTACGCGGCAAAATTCTTAATGTCGAGCGAGCGCGCTTAGATAAAATGCTGGAAAACAATGAAATAAAAAACATGGTTATTGCTCTAGGTACCAATATTGATGATCAATTTGATATTAGTCGTTTGCGCTACCACCGCATTGTAATTATGACTGATGCTGATGTTGACGGCGCTCATATTAGAACTTTGCTGCTAACCCTATTTTTCCGCCACTTTAACCCGCTAGTAACCAATGGTCACCTTTACATTGCCCAACCACCACTTTATCAAATTAAAAAAGGAACAACTGTCCGCTATGCCTATTCTGATGAAGAAAAAGATAAAATAGTTAAAGAGCTTGGCGGCACATCCGCCGTAGTGGAGATTAATGATAACCAAAATGAAGATGATAATTCTGAACAAAACGAACCAAGTATTGACAACGACAGCCCTGAACAAAATAACAAACCCGGTAAAAACGCCAAGACGCCGACAAAATTACACATTCAGCGTTATAAAGGTTTGGGTGAAATGAACCCAGAACAATTATGGTCCACAACTATGAACCCAGAAAATCGTGTTTTACGCCAAGTTGAGGTTGAAGACGCCGCTATGGCCAATGAAATTTTTGAAATGCTGATGGGCAACGAAGTGGCTCCTCGCAAAAACTTTATCCAGACTTATGCTAAAAAAGTTACCAATCTAGATATTTAGCTTATCAACATTTCCGTTATTAAAAAACAGCTGGCGATTGACAGCTGTTTTTTAATATTTGAACCGAAATAAAACTAACGTCCAAGCTGTAATTGAATTTTATCTGTGCCCGGCACTTTGCTTAAAAAGCCAGGCTGCCAAATAACTTTATAGCTGGCCACATTGGGCTGACCAGACAAATAAGTGTCCAACTGCTGGCGATTGAGACCGACCAGCGCCCGTTTATCAACTAACTGATCAGCTTGATCACTAACTAATTCAACCTTATAGCTGACATTTAACTGAGCCTGATGTTGCTGTGGTTGCCAAGCTGATAACTGATAAGTTAATGATTGTTCATTAATCTTGATAGCATCATCAGCTTGATTAAGCACCTCCTTAATTGCTTCAGCAGAAACTATAGCCCCGCCAGCTGCCGCTTTGACAGTAATAGTGAACTCGGCTTTTTGATCGCCAGCCTGAGCATCACTACTAATTGACCATTGGCTATCATCCAACCAATAAACCAAAGCTTCACCGCCAGCCTGTTGATCGAGCTGATTTTTGGCCTGAGCTGCGGCGGCTTGCTTAGCTTGACTGATTGCCTGTTCCAAGTCAGTCGCCAGAACTATCGCCTGGCTATCGCTTTGATAATCAATATTCTTGTTAGCCACGGCATAAATCTTGTCCTGCAAGCCAGACCACAGACCTGGTATGGTAAATTTGGTGGCAGCCGCTACGGCGTTCTCCGTCTTTACTTGATCAGCATAGGCCTCAGCAATAATCTGACCACCGGCCGGCACAGTCACAAAATTTCGCAAACGATATAGCACGCCATTGGCGGTTAATAATCTAGTAGTCGCTCGCAATGGCTGATCTTTAGCTGTTGTATTGACCAAAGTAACCTGACCGACTAATTTCCCTGAACCAGTAGTCTGACTTTGACCAGTCGCTCTAAATGTTTGCCGATATTCACTATTGATTTGCAAGAATTTGGCCGGTACCGCTCCATCGGTGGCTGGCACAGTATCAGTTAAAACAATTGTCTGTTGCCGGGCTGGCTGATCACTCTTGGGATAGATAGTTATTTTAACCCGGATTAATGAATAATAAAACATTACCATTACGACAATAGTAATTAAGCCGATAAAAAACAGTGCTAACCGACGATAAAGGCGACCGAAGCGCTGGTCAGATTCAGTTGGCACATAACTATTAACCGTCGTCCATTGATTAATAAATGGTTCGTCAACCGGTATTTGACTAGGCGGATTTGATGACAAGGCTGCGTTATCCGCCAACTGTTCCGGTTGATCATTTTCCTGGCGGACAGTTTGCCAGACAGCCATTTCTTCATTAGTAATCAGCGGCTGATTAGTGACAACCACTACTTTGGGTTGAACTGGCGGCTGACGACGAACAACTTTTTTGGCGGCTGCCGGCTGCGCTTTAGTTGACCGCCGGACTGATGGCCGCGCTGGTCGTGCTTTCGGCGGACGACCGGCCGAACGACGAGCAACCGGTTTAGTTGAACCACTACCAGCCTTGGCGGCAGTGGTCTTAGTTTTTTTTACAGGCATAAAAAGATTTTAATAAAAGTATCTTTTTTTATTATAGCTAAAATTTAACCATTCCGGCAAATTTAGCCATGAGTTCTGCTAAAAGTTTAGGCTGACGATTGACTTTAAACCCAGTCGCTATCCTTTGTTTATTATTGTTTAGATTAATTTCTAAATATACTTGGCTCGGCCCGGGATATTTTAATAAAATTTCTTTTAACTGAACCAATTGATCTTGATCAAATTCTTGATTTAAAATTAAATCAAATTGTTCAGCTAAGCTATTAGCTGTTTCTTTCGTTGCCGACCGATCGGCTGAGTTGACTACCACTGGCCCCGACCAATTGCCTGATTTAGCCCGTCGTTTCTGTCCAGGCAACTCACGAAAAGTTGCCAATTGATCAGTTAAATTATCCAGCGTTAAATAAATTGCCTTGTCAGCTAAAATTTTTCGTTCATTATCTTTATCGGAAATTGTCCCTTGGCACAAAATCGCTTGGCCATCTTGCCAAACTTCACCGCTGGTTGCCAATAGGGTTGGAAAAACAATTACCTCGGTGCTGCCGGTTTCATCTTCCAATTTAACAAACAGCATTGATTGATTAGCTCGCGTCATTATTTTTTTACTGCTAACCACCATGCCGCCGATTGTAACATTTTGCTCATTATTAAGAGCGGCTAAATCTTTAATCGGCGTCAGCGCTGAGCCTAGCTGTTTCTTAAAATCCACAAAAGGATGTTCGGTAATATACAAACCCAATAATTCCCGCTCCCAGCCTAACTTGGTCTGACGATTAACTGGTGGCGCTGACCGCAAAACCAACGGCTGATGCTCGACACCGCTAACTCCAGCAAACAAACTATTCTGACCGCTTAAACGATTCTGGTTAGAATCTTTGTTATATTTTAATAAAATATCCAAATTATCTACTAATTGCTGGCGATCATGCCAAGCGTCAAAAGCGCCAGCCTTAATCAAACTTTCCAATGATTTACGATTTAAATCTTTATCAGTAATTCGCCGCAAAAAATCAGCTATATCTTGATAATGACCGTTAGTCTTGCGTTCATCTTTAATGACCTCGGCAATATGTTCACCGACATTTTTAATAGCCAACAAACTGAAACGAATCGTCGGTTTATCCACCAGGGCCTCGTTGACGACAGTGAAAGAATCAAAGGACTGGTTAATATCCGGCTGACAGACCTCGATACCCATGTGCCGACATTCATCAATTTCAATCGCCACCCGATCGCTATTTTGTTGATCGGCCGCTAACAGCGCCGCCATAAAAGCTGTCGGATACTTAGCTTTCAAATAAGCCGTCTGGTAAGCCACCATAGCATAGCAAGCGGCATGAGAACGATTAAAACCATAGCCAGCGAAAGGCTCAATAAAAGAAAACACTTTTTCAGCCAAAGTCTGACTAACGCCATTATTGACGCAGCCGGCAATGAATTTTTCTTTTTGCTCAGCTAGCAGTTTAGCAATTTTCTTACCCATGGCTTTACGCAAAACATCGGCTTGACCCATGGTAAAGCCAGCTAGACTGCGGGCAATCTGCATAACTTGTTCCTGATAAATAGCTACCCCGTAGGTTTTAGCCAAAATCGGTTCCAATTTTGGATGCAGGTATTGCGGTTTTTTACGGCCATGTTTGCCGGCGATATAATCAGGAATCCATTCCATCGGACCGGGACGATACAGGGCGACCATGGCAATTATATCTTCCAAATTGGTCGGCTTAAGGTCGCGCAAATAACGCTTCATGCCGGACGATTCAAATTGAAAAACCCCGGTCGTCTCGCCGCGCTGAAAGAGACCAAAAGTCTCCTGATCATCAAGCGGAATCTGATTAATATCAATTTCTATCCCTTTAGTAGCCTTGATGATACGAATGGCTGACTCAATAATGGTCAAATTTTTCAGACCCAAAAAGTCCATCTTTAACAAGCCTAAATCTTCAACTGGATGCAGGGAATATTGGCAAACAACTGTTCGATCGGTTGATGAAGCATACTGGATAGGGGTATATTCAGTTAGCGGATCTTTAGTGATCAAAACGCCGCAAGCGTGCGTTGAGGTATGTCGAGCACATCCCTCCAGCCGCTGAGCATAATCCAAAATCTGTTTAGCTTGCGGATCTTGCTGATAAATCTGTTTAAGTTCTGCCACTTGCTCTAAGGCTTCTGGCAATTTCATAAACATCGGCACCATCTTGGCTAGTTTATCGCAAAAATCATAGCTGGCATCCAACACCCGTCCAACATCACGAATCGCCGCCCGCGCCGCCATGGTTCCAAAAGTAATAATTTGCGAAACATGATCGCGGCCATATTTTTCTGAAACATATTCAATGACATCTTCACGACGAATATCAGCAAAATCAGTGTCAATATCCGGCATAGAAATGCGATCCGGATTTAAAAATCTTTCAAATAACAAATCATAGGCGATGGGGCATAGCTCGGTAATGCCAATCAAATAGCAAACCAATGAACCGGCGGCACTGCCACGACCCGGACCGACGACAATTGCATTATTTTTAGCCCAATTGATAAAATCAGCAACGATTAAAAAATAATCAGGAAAGCCCATTTTAGCAATAATCTCCAACTCATAGTCCATCCGTTCTCGATAAAGCGGCTCTATTTCTTCATAAGTTTGGCCATAACGCTTAACTAATCCGTCTAAGCATAATTGACGCAAATAATCTTGGGCAGTGAGGTCATTAGGTACAGTAAAGCGCGGCAACAGAACTTGACCCATCGCTAGCTCTAAGTTGCATTGATCAGCAATTTTAACAGTATTATTAATCGCTTCTGGAACCGCAGCAAAGGCAGCCGCCATTTCGGCACTAGGCCGAAAAGAATAATCATCCTCAAGCATATTCATTCGGCCGGCATCATTCTTTTTGTGCTTGGTTTGCAAACACAATAAAACATCTTGAACATCGCGATCAGAGGCTCTAATATAATGAACATCATTAGTCGCCACCAGCGGGATGCCAGTTGCTTGCGACAATTTAATTAATTCCTGATTAACCTTCTCTTGCTCGGGTAAATGTGGATGGTCTTGCAATTCTAAATAATAATTGCCTTGACCAAATAATTGATTATACTCTAGCGCCCGCTTTTTGGCTTGCTCTTTTTTGCCGGACATAATTAACCGCGGGATCTCGCCAGCTAAACAAGCGCTCATAGCAATCAAGCCCTGGCTATATTTTTGCAAGCACTCCCAATCAATCCGCGGCTTATAATAAAAACCTTCCAGGTGAGCAATGCTAACCAATTTTAATAGATTATTGTAACCAACCTGATCTTTGGCTAACAAAATTAAATGATAGCTGCGCTCAATCTGACTATTCTTATCGTGACGCGAACCAGGAGTTAAATAGGCTTCTACCCCAATAATCGGCTTAATACCGGCCTTCTGACATTTCTGATAAAACTCCACGACGCCATACATGACCCCATGATCCGTTAAAGCCACGGCTGTGGCTCCATCAGCTTTAGCCGCCTCCACTAATTCATCAATCTTGCCCATACCATCAAGCAAGGAATAATGGCTATGAACATGCAGATGGACAAAGGGTTGGTTAGACATTGGGGAAATAATTAACGGCTTAATAATAATTTTAGTATAACAAAAAGAGTCGGCACTGTCATTTAGTCTACAAGCTAAATCTCAAGAGTTTCCAATACTCCTCGGCTGTTTTTGACCAGCTAAATTGACTAGCTTGTTGCCGGCCAGCCTGAGCTAGCTGCTCAGCCAATTGCCGGTTAGTCAGAATCTGCTCCATTGCTCGCGATAAGGCCTGACTATCAGCCGGATCTATTAATAGAGCAGCGGTGCCGGCCACTTCGGGCAAAGCCGTGGTAGCGGCAGTAATGACCGGCCGACCGCAGGCCATGGCCTCTAAAACCGGCAAGCCAAAACCTTCATAAAAAGATGGATAAACAATCAGGCTAGCCAAATTATAAACAATTGGTAAATCATCAGCCGGCAAATAACCGAGCCAATAAATATCTTGACGATTGGCTGCTTGTCGCCAAGCTATTCGGGCCGCCCCCTGTTTCCAACCTTGACCACCGGCAATCACCAATGAACAATCAGCCAAGCTGGGGCAACGCTGACGTAAATTATCATAAGCTCGAATAATATTGACCAAATTCTTGCGCGGCTCACAGGTCGCTAGCGATAAGATAAAGCGCTTTGGCAAATTATATTGCTGACGGCAATTAGTTAAACGCTGGTCGTCGGACATAATCGGCCGAAAAGCCGGATTGGCCGCCGAATAAATAACTGTAATTTTTTTCTCGGGCACAGCCATTAACTCGATCAAATCACGCTTAGTATTTTCAGAAATCGCCACAATCCTATTAACTTTATTAATTAATCTAGGCAAGTGCAGACTGGCATGCCAAAAGCGGCGGCGCCAAGAAAAAAACTCTGGCTGACGCAAAAAAGATAAATCATGAATTGTTAATATAGTCGGTATCTGACCAGTTAGCGGTGTAAAATTGAAATGCGGCAATAACCAGACATCAGCTGAACAATATTTATCCAAACGCGGCCGGTCAAATAACCAGGCCGCACTATTAATTAATTTATTGGGACATTTTAGCCGACACCAACTAATATTTGGTTTCTCCTTGAGAGCCGGCCAATTATCGGGCCGTTGATGCCAACCACTATAAAAAAGCCGCCAGTCTGCTTCGGGATGAGCGGTTACTAAAGCATCAATCAGCCGTCCAGTATATTCGGGAATACCACTGATTTGTTTAGCTAGCAGCGGCCTAGCGTCAACGGCAATCCGCATATTATTTAGCGCTGCTGAAAATCAGTTAGCGACTTATTAACAACATCTTTAAATTGCTGTTCAAAATTTGACCGGGAAAATAGTTCAGCTCGTTGACGAATAGTGGCTGGATTAAATGTCAACTGATCAAAGCGACGCAAAGCCGACACTAATGCTTTAACAGTTTGCTCTTGAAAAAAAACACCGGTCTGACCGTCAACCACCGTTTCCAACGCCCCACCCTTGGCATAAGCAATGACTGGCCGACCGCAGGCCATGGCCTCAACTACAGTTATACCGAAATCCTCCTCTTGTGGATTTAAAAAAGCCCGGCAATTTTGATATAATTCAATTTTTTTAGCTTCATCAACTCGCCCCAAAAATTCAATATTGCTGGCCCCAGCCGCCATCTTTTTTAATCTGCCCAAATCAACACCATCGCCAAAAATCTTAATCGGCCAGCCCAATTCTTTAAAAGCTTCCACTACTAAATCAAACCGTTTGTAGACTACCACTCGACCACCGATTAAAAAATAATCACTTGGTTGATCAACGACTTTAAAGCTATCGACATCAACTGGTGGATAAACAACTTGGCTATCGCGGCCATAGTATTTCTTAATTCTTTTTTGCACCAATTTAGAATTGGCCACAAAATAATCAACCCGATCCGCCGATTGCCGATCCCAGAGCCGCAGATAATTCAAAAACAAGGAAACAATTTTTTTTAAAAACTTATTATATCTAAGCTCAGCAATATAACGATGAGTATAATCCCACAAATAACGAGTCGGCGTATGGCAATAACAGATATGCGGTACTTCGGGACCGGTAATCACGCCTTTAGCAAAAGCGCTGGCGTCAGAAATAACTAAATCGTAGTCGGATAGATCAAAAAACTCAACCGCCATCGGCATCCATGGCAAAAACCAGCGATAATGTTTGACTCCACCAGGAATTCGTTGAATAAAAGACGTTTTGATGGTCCGGCCGGAAAAATATTTATCGGCGTGCTTTTGTTCGTAAAGCAAGGTATAAATATCGGCCTGTGGATACATCTCAGCCAACACCTTTAATACCTTTTCGGCACCGCCGTCTTGGGCTAAATGATCATGAATTAAAGCGATTTTCATAATTAAGCGGCTTGACGATGACGCAAAACGGCCATCGGAGTTCTTAATAAAATACGAATATCTCGAGCCAACGACCAATTCTCAATATAATAAACATCTAACTTAACCTCTTCTTCAAAACTTAAATCAGAGCGGCCGGAAACTTGGGCCAAACCAGTAATTCCCGGCTTAATAGTCAGCACTTTTTTGTGATGCCGCTGATATTTGGCCACCTCCTCCGGTAAATGCGGCCGCGGTCCAACCAAGCTCATTGAACCGATAAAGACTAAAAATAATTCTGGTAATTCATCAATACTAAAACGACGGATAAACTTGCCTACTCTAGTAATCCGCGGATCGTCTTTAATCTTAACCATCGGACCGTCATCACGAATATTGCGATCAGCTAACTCAGTGTAACGCAGACTATCGGTGCCCGGCGCCATTGAACGAAATTTTAAATAACGGAATTTACGGCCGGCTTGACCGATTCGGCACAACGGTGAACCGTCATCAAGGCGGCTAAAAAAGACCGGCCCGGCCGAATCCAATTTAATGGCAATAGCGGTAAGTAAATAAACTGGACTTAAAATAATAATTAAAATACCAGAAACAACAATATCAAATAAACGCTTGATAATCCGCCCCCAACCATCCAGGGTCGTTTTCTTAACTTCTACCACTGGTATGCCGGCCACTTCATCAACTTCGGTTTTTAAAACTTTAGTGTCCAACAAATCAGCAACATATTTAAAAGTCAAGTGATGTTCATCGGCAAAATCATAGAGCCGAACCACTTCAGCTTTACTTAAATTAGGATCGGCTTGAATAATTTCATCAATTTCTTTGACTTGCAAATAGTCCGCTAGTTCCTGAGCAATCTCCAAGCTAAAATCATCATAATGCTTAACCACCTGATAACCTCGCGACCGATGACTGAACCATTCTTTGATTAATTTATCCGCCGAAGCGCCGCGGCCGACAATTACGACTCGATGGACGCCGATACCATAACGAAATAATTGTTTTTGAATAAAACAAACAATTAATCGCGCTAAACTAACATAGGCCCAGGCCAATAACCAGCCAACTAAGATAATAAACCGCGAAGAAAACCATTCCCGAAAAAAGAAAATATAGATAACAATCAAACCAAAACCGGCAAAACAAGCAAAAAAAACTTGACTCAACTCCTCAAAACGCTTAATACCGCGGGCTCGGTATAAACCGGCAATCGCAAAAATAATTAACCAAGCTGCCGCCACGACAACCAGCGACCATAAAAACTCACCGAAAGGCAAATTATATAAAATCGGCCTGATTCCAGTGGCCATCTCGCTAGCCCGCAGATGATAAGCGGAAATACCGGCCAAAAAAACCATTAAAAAATCAACCGGTACCAAAATAAAAGAAAAAAATAATTCACTGCGTTTCATAAATTTTAAATTTTAGACCGACGGCCAGCTATAAGCCGGATTCTGTATCCCCGAGAGGACGGCAGCCATTTATCTTGGCCGTCAATTGCTTGACGGCTCCAGCGAGCTACTTGGTCTTTTGGCGAACCAAAAGTTTGCTCTTGCTCCAGATAGGGTTTACCACGACTAATCATTACTGATTAGCGACAGCTGTAGCTACGGCAAGCCGCAACACCAACTGACTTTTCACCTTTGACGATATAATCGCTAGTATTGTCTCTGTGGCACTTTCCCTACGTCTGCCTCACGGCAAACGCGGCGGGCGTTACCCGTTATCGCGACACGGCGCTTAGCGCCGCGGGAGTCCGGACTTTCCTCTATTTAGTAAGCTAAATAGCGGCTGCCCGCTGGCGGTCTGGTCTAATGTCTATTATACCGCCCTAAGAGTATTAGTCAAATAAAAAAGGCCGTTAGCCTTGCACTATAACATTATCAAAATGACGTCTTGAGCGTCGCTTTTCTTTTTGCTTAACTGGTGGACGCAACAGGATTTGAACCTGTGACCTTACGGATGTGAACCGTACGCTCTAACCAACTGAGCTATGCGTCCTAAAAATCCCCGCCCTGATCCATGGCCCGATTGGCCAACTGATCGGCTTGTTTATTCAGCTCGCGAGGAATATGCTTAAAACTAACATTTTTAATCTGAGAAATCAAGCTTTTGGCTTGCTCAAACAAAGGTTTGAGCTCGGGATGTTTGACCTTATACTCGCCCTTGAGCTGCTTAACCACCAGCTCACTATCTAAGCGGCATTCTAATGTAATTGCTCCCAAAGCAACCGCTTGTTTAAGAGCTAATAACAAAGCCTTATACTCGGCTTGATTATTAGTGGCAATACCTAAAAACTCCGACCACTCGCCGATCGTTTCGCCGTCTTTATTCTGCAAAACTACACCAATACCGGCCGGCCCGGGATTACCGCGGGCGCCGCCATCGGTATAGCTAATTAAATATTGATGAACAAATTTTTTGACCATATATAATTGCTTATTTTACTTATCGGTTGAGGGCCGTAAATCAATAATCTTTAGCTGTGGTTCGGCTTGGCCTTGCCAACGGTTAATATCCAGACTATAAACTAAATCTATTTGGCGGCCCGGCCGCAGGTCTTGCGCTAAATAATCTTCAGCTTGACCAAAAGCTAGTGCCCAATAATTGCCCAAGCGCAACTTAATGTGCTGCTTATTGGCTCCCATCGTATTAATATCGCGAATCGTCTGCCGATAGGCCACGAATCTTGGTTGCTGATTGCCTTGACCAAAAGGGGCTAATTTTTCTAGCCATTCCGCTAGTGATAAATCCACTTGATCGGCCGGCAATTCACCGTCAATAAATAGCTTTGGCCGTAAATCCAGACCGGTTAATTTAGCCGCCGCTAACTTCTTAATCTTGGTTAAAAAATTGGGTAACTGTTGGACAGTTAAACTAAAGCCGCAGGCGCCGGCATGGCCGCCATACCGATCTAGGTCACTGGCTACTTCTTCCAATTGGGCGATCAAGCTAAAATTCTCCACATTACTGCGACCCGATCCCTTATAACCATTCTCGCTTTTAGTAATCACTAACACCGGCTTGGCCGTTTTTTCCGACAAGCGGCCGGCGACTAAACCAATAATACCTTCCGGCCACGGTTCTTGGCGCGGACTAATAAAAATCAATAAATTATCCTCAGCTTGTAATTCTAATAAGTCGTTTAAACAAAAATCCACTATTTCCTGAGTCTTTTGTTGCCGATCTAAATTTTTTTGGTTTAAATCCTCAGCCAACTGAGCCGCCTCAGCTTGATCGGTGGTAGTGAGTAAACGATAAGCAGTATTAGCGTGATCCAGACGACCGGCGACATTAATCCGCGGCGTTAATTGCCAGCTAATATTCCATTCATTAACTTCGCCGGTAATTTGAGCTACTCGGGCTAATTCACGTAAGCCGACTCGCCGCCATTCATTTAGCACTTCAATGCCCTGCTTAACCAATAAACGATTTTCACCGGCTAGCGGCACACAATCAGCAATCGTTCCTAAAGCGACTAAATCAAGACAGCGGCGTTCTAAAATCTGCTTTTGAGAACTATCTAAAGTTGACCGCCGTAACAATGCCTGCACCATTTTAAAGGCCACACCAACCCCAGCTAAAAATTTACAGGGGTAATCTTCTTTAGCCATAGTCGGATTAATCATTAAACAATCTGGCCAATCAGCTGGATCCGGCGATTCACGATGGTGGTCAGTCACAATTATGTCTAACCCCTTAGTTTTAGCATAAGCTATTTCTTCTTTATTACGAATACCAGTGTCAACAGTAATGATTAATTTAGCGTTAGCGGCCGCTAATTCATCAATGGCTGGCTTATTTAAGCCATAACCTTCAGTAATCCGATCCGGCAACCAAATTCTGGCCTTGGCTTTCAAGGTTGTCAAAGTTTCCAATAGAATAGTGCTGGCCGTTACGCCATCAGCGTCATAATCGCCATAAACCACCATTAAATGACCGGCCTTAATATGCTCAACAATCAACTCCACGGCGGCTTCTAATTGGCTCAATCGTCCTGGCGAGCAATCAAACGATTCTAAACCCAAAAACTGGCGGACCGCCATGGGATCAGTTAAGCCGCGATTATATAAGATTTGTTCAATGATCTCCGGCAGTTTCAGCTCGGCCAATTTGGGATTACGATTAACCAAAACCGGCGCCACCTGCCAGAGGCGCTCAGCCGCCATATTAAAGGCTCATGATTATAGTCCCAGCCACCATGGAAATAATGACGATAGCACTAATAATTATCCAGGCTATTCTAATCTTTTGTCGCTTGGTTATCTTTTTCTTTTTGTTTCTTTTGTTACTCATATATAAATTCTAAAAATTAACGCTTTAATAATTTAACAAAAGTCTCACTAGGAATATCCACGCTGCCACGACCCATTGCCATCATCTTTTTCTTACCCTGGCGTTGTTTTTCTAACAATTTACGCTTACGGGTCACATCACCGCCATAAAGCTTGGCGGTTACATCTTTACGGAAAGCAGAAATCCGTTCACCGGCCACAATTTGACCGCCTACCGCTGCCTGCAATTTTATCACGAACATTTGCCGCGGCAAAGTATTTTTCAGCGTCGTCACAACTTCTTTACCGCGCCGGAAAGCTTCGTCGCGATAAACAATCATTGACAGCGATTCAATCATATCTTCCGCTACTAAAATATCTAAACGGACCACATCGGCTTGACGATAATCCAATATTTCATAATTAATTGACCCGTAGCCGGAAGTTGAACTTTTCAATTTATCATAAAAATCGGTCAAAATCATGCTCATTGGCATTTCATAGTGCAAGACAACTCTGGTTTCATCCAAGTATTCAGTATTGCGATAGATACCTCGCTTTTCTTGCGCTAGTTTCATAACTGCCCCCAGATAATCTTTGGGAGTGACAATATCTAAATTGACCCACGGCTCCTCAATCAGATCAATATCACCGGCGCTAGGTAATTGCTGCGGACTGCGAATTATTTCTATTTCGCTGCTATTTTTACGGCGTAAGCGGTAAGCCACGCTAGGCACAGTAACGATTAAATCAAGATTGAACTCACGGCGTAGACGTTCTTGGAAAATTTCTAAATGAAGTAGTCCTAAAAACCCGCAACGAAAACCAAAACCCAAAGCTTGCGATTGTTCTGGTTCATAAACTAAAGCGGCATCATTTAATTTTAAACGGCCCATCGCTTCTCGCAAATCCTCAAATTCATTACCTTCTTTCGGAAAAATACCGGCAAAAACCATCGGTCGAACTTCAGTGTAACCCTTGAGCGGCACGGTTTGACCAATAGTTCTGGACCATGTCACTGTATCACCAACCCGGCATTCACCAACCTCACGAAAATTAGTAATAATATAACCGATTTCACCAGCATTTAACTGGCCGCTGGAATGATAATTAGGATCAAAATAGCCAATATCAAGAGCTTCACTTTCGGCCTGAGTGGCCATTAAATTAATTTTATCCGCCTTCTTAATCGCCCCATCAACTACTCGAATATAAGCGACCACTCCCCGATATTCATCATAATTGGAATCAAAAATTAGAGCTCTCAGTGGCTGATCTGGTTGTCCTGACGGCGCTGGTACAACCTTGATAACTCGCTCTAAAATATCGGGCACGCCAGTGCCAGTCTTGCCTGAGGCACAAATGATTTCTTCGGCTGAACAACCCAAAAGTTTAACAATTTCGGCTTTGGTTTTGTCCACGTCAGCAGCTGGTAGATCTATTTTATTAATCACTGGAATAATCGCCAAATCTTGCTCAATAGCCAAATACAAATTGGCTAGAGTTTGAGCCTGGATACCTTGAGTAGCATCAACCAGTAAAATCGCCCCCTCAACTGCCGCTAAGCTGCGCGAAACTTCGTAGCTAAAATCAACATGACCGGGCGTATCAATCAAATTAAGCTCATAGCCCTGATACTTCATGCGTACTGGTGTTAATTTGATAGTAATCCCTCGTTCGCGCTCCAAGTCCAAACGATCCAATACTTGATTGGTCATCTTGCGCGGATCAATGGTACCGGTAAACTCTAAAAGACGGTCAGCTAGAGTCGACTTACCGTGATCAATATGGGCGATAATACAAAAATTGCGGATGTTCTGCATACCCGTAAGTTATGCTTTCATTATGCTAAACGGCCCAACTTAAGTCAATGGCTAGTTAATAAAATTTAAAAATAAAAAAGGACCCCCAATCAGGTCCATGAATAGTTTTAGAGCGTCGTCCATCTGTTATTAAACAGTTAATTGATGGACTGACGCCAGCGCCGTTGGCGCTTTTTTATTGGACAAATTGGGGGTCTGTGGTTAAATCGATATATCCTCCTTTGGTGTATATTTGTGCGATGAAACCCCTTTAAATCTCAGGGGCATTAGCCGCATACGCGGCGATATAGGCCCCATGGCAGGAGCCTAATTATTATCTCTCTCACCCACCACCTTAGTGGCGAGGTTACCCATGCCTGAATGTCTGGGCAATGGGCGACCTTGACCGGAATTTTGTCAAGACAAATTTCCGGCAAGACCTTTTTCAGATCTCTAGCACAGCGCCAGATGTGCTGGCGCGCGGCCACCAATTTAACCACTTCCCATTTGTTTATTTTGGCCGCTTGAGCAAACTGCTCCACAAGAGCCAATGTTGAGACGTGATCATTAGATTGGCAGGCTATAATTAGCGTGTTCCCTGACTTAAGTTCTAAGATTGAACCTAAGTCATGCTGGGTGAAAATTGGGTAACCCTCATTAGCCAGGTTTTCAACCTCCCTTTTCAAGGGATAGTTGATTTTTTGGCTAACGCCAAAACAACCGTTTCCATCACCCCTCCCGGGAAATTAACTCAGTCAGTTGTTTAATCCATCCTGCCTCATCGGCAAAGATGGCCTTTACACCTTTAGGCACCCCATCTTTATAGGGAGCCAGATCTTGAAATCCGGCAACCTCTAAATTGGAGTACCAGTCGACCGAGCTATGCTCGGCCGCTAGTTTGATAAGATTGACAAATTCCTTTTCACCGGCCAGATCATCATCCGGCCGGACCTCAACAGCAAAACAAAAGTTGTTGATCTCCATCAACCTCTCAGGGCTAACCTGGAGGATTGACTTCAGCCAGTCGGCCAGGCGCTGGCCGCCTTCTTCACGGAGCTCACGATAAGCTCCTTGCAAAGGACTAGCATCGTCCTTTTCCAATTTTCCGCCGGGGAAAATCTGCATTCCCCGAAAGAAAGATTGGGGTTGGGCGACGCATCACTAAACTGAAATGCTGCTCGCTGGGAGAGCAACACCTCAATATCACAACAACCACTTTCGTCGATCTGGGGATCGCATGGTATGCGACGAAAGAAAATTAAGGAAACATGCTGTGCCATGATATGACACCTCCTTTTTTTATTTTTTTGTTAAAGAACAATTGAATACTTTATCTAACAACTATCTACGAAAAAAGTCAAGCAAAATCTTGACTGTCAACTAATAAAACTATCTGCTTATCTAGATACCTCGCGCCTCATCGGCATCAACTACTGTTTTATGGCCGCCAGGTAATCTTCGATTAACTATTTGCCACAACTGCTTGGCTTCCGGACAACGTAATAACAAACAGATGAACAAATAAACCGCTAGCCCGACTGTTGCTGCGCCAATTAATTGACTAGTAATGCCCCAAAAAGTATCCATATCAACTAACGGGGCAATTAATCTCTTAGCCGCAAAAATAGCCGGCCAAGCAATAGCGGCCGCCAAGACCATTTTCAAACTACCGATACCGATAGTTAAATTATCTAAAATATTACCCTTGCGCCGCAGCGCCCACCACAGCAAAATAAAATTAACAATATTGCTAACGGAAAAAGCTAAAGCTAAACCGGCAACGCCCAGTTGTCGACTCCATGGCCAGGCCAAACCAATATTGACTACGGCTGCCAGCAAACTGATCCAAAACGGAGTCGCCGAATCTTTATAAGCATAAAATACTCTAACTAAAATGGCGGTTAGAGATTGGGCAAAAATAGATAAGCCAAAATAACTCAAAGTCCGCATCGTTAAGATAGTATCTTGCCAATCAAAACGACCCGAACCTAAAATTACCCGAATAATTTGTGCCCGCAAAGCTAAAATAATAATCGTCGCCGGTATAACTAAAAATAAAGTTTGACGAATAGTAACCGTTAAGTTGGCTTTTAATTTATCCGGCTGATCAACCAGAGCTGAAATGGTTGGAAAAGCGGCAATGGCAAATGATAAACCGAAAATACCAACTGGAAAAGACTGCAGATTATTAGCTAAATTAAAAATCGCTAACGATCCGCTAGTTAATGCCGAAGCTAAAATAGTCATTACCACTAAGTTAAGCTGGCTAATGGCCAGACCCATCGTCCGCGGAATCATAATCCGACCAATCTGTTTTAAAGCTTGGTCATGCCAATCTAATAATGGTTTAGGACGAAAACCTAAGCGCCACAAAGTCGGTAATTGAACTAATAAATGCAAGGCAGCGCCGATGACCACCCCCCAGGCTAAACCCATTAATCCAAATCGAGGCACTAAAAATAAAGCACCAGTAATAATGCCTAAGTTATAAAAAATCGGCGCCAGCGAATAAGCAAAAAAATTCTTAAAAGATTGCAAAATACCGCCGACAACTCCGGAAATACCTAATAATAAAGGCGACAAAAACATCAACCGACTTAGCTTAACGGTTGTCGCCAGCTTATCAGCGGAAAAACCCGGAGTTAATAACCTTAATAATTGCGGTGCTAAAATAATACCAACCACTGATAAAATAAGCAAAATAACTATTAATGAACTTATAACTAGATCAGCAAAACGCCAAGCATCATGATTATTCGCCGGCTCATCATAATTATTTAATAAGCTAACAAAAATTCGAATAAAGCCGGCGGACAAAGCACCAAGAACCAACAAATTAAAAATCAAATCAGGCACGCGAAAAGCGGCATAATAAATATCCAATTCATCGCCGGCACCAAACTGCCCGGCTAAAATATGGTCACGAAAAACACCAAGAAATCGGCTGATAAATGAAGCGACTCCAACCACGACCGCTGCCCAACCGATATTATTAATGGATCCATACCATAATTTCTTTAGCGCCATAAATTATAGCCCTAGTTTTTTAATCTCCCGAAACATAGCTAACTCCTCGTTGGTGGGCATAGCTAGCAACGAGGCTGAACACCAACCAGATAACTTGTTCGCCAGCGCCTGACGTAAATCTAGACTGCCAGCGCCGATGGCGCCGCTTAAAACAATTGCATCAACCTTGCCGCCTAAAATTGCCCAATAAGCCCCAATATAATGCACCAGACGATAAACAAAATAATCAAAAGCGGCGGCCGCCCTGGTTTCGCCATGTTGGCGAGCGGTTAAAATATCTAAAAAATCATCGTAACCGCACAAGCCACATAAGCCAGATTGCTTATTTAATAAATCACGCACTTGGTTAATTTTTTGTTCATTAACTGGTCCTGGCAAGTCCTCAATTATGGTTAATAACAAGCCGGGATCTAAATCACCACAACGAGTCATCATCGGCAGACCGGCCGTTGGCGACCAACCCAAAGAAATATCAATTGCTTTACCGGCTTGGATAGCCGAGATAGAGCTGCCGCCACCCAAGTGACAAATAATTAAATTAACCTGTTCTAATTTTTTGTTCAATTCGTCTGCGGCCGCGTGAGTTAAATATGCATGCGATAATCCATGAAAGCCATAACGATGCCAATGCTTTTCTGTAGCCAAATCTAGCGGTAAAGCATAGGTTTTAGCCACAGTTGGCAAATTAGCAAAGAAAGCTGTATCAAACACCGCCACTTGTGGTAAGTTAGGCCAATGCTCAGCAGCCAAACGAACACCTAAAAGATTAAAAGGTAAATGCAGTGGGGCTAAATTAACGATACTTTCTAAATAATCAATAACTTGATCATTGATGATGGTTGGACGCTGATAATGATCGCCGCCATGAACAACGCGATGGCCAATAGCGGTTATCTCGCCAATGAATTCCAGCTCTTCGATAATCTGACTGAAGGCCTGATCAAAGTCTTTAACTCGACTAGAACCGCCCCTTTTAATAACCTCGCCGCCATCACTAAACAATTGATACTTTAACGAAGTAGATCCAGCATTTAATAACAAGACTGCCATAATATTTTAATTAATATTTATCGGTAACAACGGCTTCTCTAGATAAGACGGCCGCTCAACTCCTAATAGAGCCAAAATTGTCGGAGCAATTGACCGCAGAGACCCGCTGAGCGGTAAAACACTTAAATCGTTACTAGCGATTTCAGTCTCCCCTAAACTCTGACCTGGCCACAAACGACCAATAATTAAGAAAGGTACTGGATTATTGCTCGGACCGAAATTAACTTTTTCCGTCAGCGGATCAATCAAGCTTTCCAAACGACCATACGCCGAAGTTAATAATATGGTAGCGCCAGTTTGAATAATCGGATTAAGCAATTTGGGCAATAGTTTATCCATTGCAACCATTGCTTTGGCAATGCTTTCCACTGTACCATATCTAGCCACCGAACTCCAAGCCGCCAAGTTGATGGTTAAAAAATCAGGCCGATAATGACGATAATAGCTCACCGCCTGATCAATTAGTTGATGACTGGCAGCTAAAACCTGTTCATTATAATCATTATTAAGCGGTGTGGCTATAACCCGATATTCAATTTCCGGATCTTGTCGTCCGCCAGCTAAGCACTCCACGACTAGTGGCAATTTTTCAGTTTCAGTAAAATAGGCCTGCCGACGACCGGCCGACGACAACAATTCAGCTAAACCAGATTGGTCAGCTACTCCACCCAAGCCAGGAACCAAGCTGCTATCCTGACCGCTGCCAATCTGGCAATAAGCTTCTTTGGCTGAACCATTGCGTATCAACGGCGTTGCCAAAACTGCCAACGGATATTGTTGCAGGTAATCACTCAAGTTCGGCAATGCTAAATTAGTCAATAAATTACCTGGTCCCGGCGGAGCTACGCCCCAGCCGTCTAGCAAAACTAAGACTACTGAACTAGCTGCAGAATCATTATTTATTTTATCAGTTTGAACAGGCATAGCCGCCTAAAAATTGCCAGCTAATTGCAGCTCAATTTCCATTAAACGGTTATACTTAGCTAATCGCTCGCCACGGGCAGTTGACCCGGTTTTAATATAATCAGCGCCGACAGCGACGGCTAAATCAGCAATAAAATCATCGGTTGTTTCACCGCTGCGATGAGATATCATAATCTTGTAATTATTCTGTTGAGCAACTTTAATACACTCTATGGTTTCAGTCACTGTTCCCACCTGATTAAGTTTGATTAAAATCGCATTAGCTGCTTGACTGGCAATTCCTTGCCGCAATCTTGCAGTCTGAGTCACGAATAAATCATCACCAATTAATAACATCCGGTCGCCCAGTTCGGCTGTCAAATTTTGCCAACCCGACCAATCATCCTCAGCCAAACCATCTTCAATAGAGATAATCGGATATTTTTCCGACCATTCTCGATATTTAGCCAGCAATTCCGCTGAAGTAAACTGCCACTTATCTAATGAAAAAGTATAATAGCCAGTGGCTTCATCATATAATTCTGACGAACCAACATCTAAACCAAAACCAACTTGTTCTTTTGGCTGATAACCAGCCCGCGACATCGCTTGAACAATCATTTCCATTACCTGCTCACTATATTCCATCTTGGGGGCATAACCACCCTCATTGCCAAGATTAGTGGCTAAACCAGCCTCTTGCAAAACCTTACCAAGAGCATGAAAAACTTCAGCGCCTAGACGAATTTTCTCGGCTACTGTGCTATTAATTAATGGCAAAATCATGAATTCTTGAAAATCAACATTGGTATCAGCATGCTGGCCGCCATTAAAAATATTAAAACTTGGTGTTGGTAAACGATAATTATCGGTCGCGAAATCATAAATACTGGCTAGATAAGCATATAGTTCTTGACCGGTAGCCATAGCGCCGGCACGAGCGCAAGCCATTGATACCGCTAAAATAGCATTGGCTCCCAATTTTTCTTTATTAGCGGTGCCATCCAAATCAATCATTATCCGATCAATTTCCGGAAGATCAATAATTTCCTGACCAATTATTTTTGGCGCAATAACATCTTTAATATTCGCCACCGCTTGTAAAACTCCTTTACCGCCATAACGATTTTTATCACCATCACGCAATTCATGGGCTTCATGAACACCTGTCGAGGCTCCTGACGGCACACTGGCCTTAGCGACTAAGCCATTATCCAGGGTTACTTTAGCTTCAACCGTGGGGTTGCCGCGCGAATCTAGAATTTCCCGAGCGGTCAATTGAACAATTTTAGCCATACAGTTTTTCTATAATAAAAATTAAATAATATTTTTTAAACCCGGCATCGGCTCACCGCCTAAAAATGCCAACATCGCCCCGCCGGCTGTTGATACCCAGTCAATATAACCAGCCATCTGAGTCATTTGTAGCGCCGCCACAGTTTCACCGCCACCAACTAATCCAAAAGCAGCGCCGCGCGACTGCCAAGCAATTTCTCTAGCTATAAACAAAGTGCCATTTTTATAGTGCTCATTTTCAAACTGGCCAAGCGGTCCATTCCAAACAATAGTTTTGCCCATCTTAATCTGCCGACTAAATTCTTGTATAGTCGCCGGACCGATATCTAAAATTCTGTCCTGATCGCCAACTTGATTGATTAATCGCAAAACTGGCTGACTAGACGAATCGGCCACAATAACATCAATTGGTAAAACTAATTTTTTGCCTAGTTCTTTTATTAAACGCCGCGCTAAATCAATGCTTTCCTTGTCAACTAAAGATTGGCCGACCTGATAACCTTGAGCCGCTAAAAAATTATTAGCTAAACCACCGCCAAGTAAAACCTTGGAAGCCTTACGGCCTAAGCGACGGATTAAGTGAACTTTACTGCCAACCTTGGCGCCGCCCAAAACGACAATCAATGGCTGTTTTGGATTGAGCGCTTTAGATAAATTAACAACTTCTTGTTCCAACAAAATCCCAGCAAAGCTTGGTAAGAAATCCTTAATGGCAGCCACTGAGGCCTGTTGGCGATGACTAACTGCAAAGGCATCATTGACATAAAAATCAGCTAAGCTAGCCAACTCTTTGGCAAAGTCACGATTATTTTCTAACTCGCCGGGCCAAAAACGTAAATTATCTAAAACAATAACATTCTCAGTAGCTCGGCTAATTTTCTGCCGCAAAACTGCCAAATTTTGCCCAGGCAAAAATTTAACTGGCCGATCTAAAAGCTGAGCTAATCTAGCAGCAATCGGTTTAATAGTTAGCGCCGTCTTAGCGCCAACTATCAGCTTGCCTTTAACTAGCGGCTCGCCTAAATGGCTAGCGATGATTATTTTAGCTCCATGGTCTAATAATGCCTTAATTGATGGTAATGCTGCCCTAATCTTATAATCTTCAACGATCTCCTGACCGTTGAGCGGAACATTTAAATCGAGACGCAAAAAAACTTGGCGGCCCGATAAATTTGGCATGGCGGAAATAGTGCGACTGAACATATTTTTAAAATTGACAATTTAATTGACGATTTTGACCGGCGCGCTGAACAATTAAGCTCGCCCGATTGCCAGTCTTGTAGCCTTGTAAAATTTCATTGATAGCGATCTGACCATCAAGATTAATCTCGTCAATACTTAAAATTATATCACCAGCCTTAAGACCAGCCTTATCCGCTGAGCTGCCAGCAGTCACCTGATTGACCAACAGGCCGCTCCTTTCAGTGGAAGAACGATTCAAATCAAAATACTCAATTCCTAAAACAACCCGCTTGAAATTACCCATGGACAATAAACTATTAAGTCCAGATTTAATATAATTGGCTGGAATAATCTTTCCTTGACTATCAACTAAACCAAACAGATCGCCTTGACCGTTAAAAATAGCTGAGCTAGGCCAAACGCTAGAGAATGTCCAGCGATACCACAAAATATCGCTGCTAATAATATTATTATTTTGATCAGTTGTTACTCGCTCTAACCACACAGCTTTAAGACCGCCCAAATTATCTAAATTATACATTAATTGCCCTGGCCGACTCCAACCGACTTCACCTAATTTAACGGGTGATAAATTAGCTGCCCCAGCTAAATGATAGAAAAATAAACCGGTCAATGGATCGCTAGTTTTTTGATCAATTTTATAAACCTTGCGGTTACCGGCGACCACTGCTAAATCTGACCAGTTATCCAAATCAGCCGAACTAACCACCCAGCCATCGCTAGTTGCCACCCAACCGCCAGCTAGCGGTTGATTGAGATTATACAGATTATCCTGTTTGATCGGTGCCGAGGTGATGCGATCCGCTTGACGGAAAACTTTAACCAAACTTAATGATAAACTCGGTTGCAAACTAGCTGCTTCATTATACTCAATAGCCGCTGGCCGCTTAGTTGTTGAACTTTGATTAATCGCCATTGGCCAACCGATAGCGTTTTGCCCCGATAACGTTGCTGAAGTCAATAAATTGGCTTGCTCAATAGCAAAAAAATACTTAACCATCACCAGAGCTAAAATTAAATTAACAACAATGGCCAAAATCCACCAAATTAAGCTAAGAGAAATCTTTTTGCGAATCAAAGTCGAACTCATAAAAATATATATTAAATTAAAACCATTTAGCGGTTAGTAAAACCACCGCTAACAATATTATTAAAATTAAAAACTGATAGCGCAAACGGCGAGCAGTATTAGTTTTTAACAAACTTCCGCGACCAATCTGGCTGACAACATAATAAGCGATTAGTAACAAATAAGCCAAGACTAAGTGGGAGCTAGGTAAAAAGTAAACTGCCAAAAATATCTGGCCACCAATCAGCCACTGCGTTAAAACCACTGGCCAATGAGTTGATAACGGCAAAGCTAATGTTTGATAGTCTAACCATAAAATTAGACCGGACAAAATCAGCCACCATAACCATGACCACCAAATCGGCCAAGCTAAAAAGGCTTGCCAACCATAAAGAGTGGCGGCAGCCAACCAAATAGTTAACAAATTAATAGCATTAACCAGACGCCGCCAAGCTGCCGGTGGCTTTTGTTCCAACCAGGCTGTCCAACCGCGACGCCAATAAGCTAACTGAATGGCTGCGGTGGTTAAAATTAATAATTGCCGAATAAATGAACTATTGACAATGGTTAAAAAACCGCACCAAGCCAACAAATTAAGAGTCGGAATTAACCAAACCATTAATTTATATTTTGGGGAACGGTTACTTAAAGAAAACCAGACAATGGCTAAAAATAAAATTAACCATAGCGCTATGATCCAATATAGATATTGAACCCGCCAATTAATAATCTCAAGACCGATAAAAACGGCTAAACCGCTGAGAATAATTTTTTTGTTGACTGGCGTTATCATCTTTATTTTTTATTTAAAACCATCCAGCGCCCGCAAAGCTTCAACCGGAACAGCAAAAACTATGGTATTAGATTGATCGGAAGAAATATCGTTAATAGATTGCAGTGTTCTTAAATGCAGCGCCCCAGGAATCGCCGACAAGATCTGTGCTGCCTTGGCGACATTTTCTGCTGCCGCCATTTCGCCTTCGGAATTAATAATCACTGCACGCTTTTCTCTTTCCGCCTCTGCTTGTTTAGCAATAGTTCTTTCCATCGTTGGTGGCAAACTGACATCTTTAAGTTCAACATTATTAACTTTCAATCCCCAAGCATCAGTCTCTACATCAACAATTTCCCTAATTCGTTCAGCAATCTTCTCTCGGTTGGTTAATAATTCGTCTAAAGTAACTTCGCCAACAATATTACGCATTGTTGTTTGAGCATACTGCGAAATGGCATAATAAAAATTCTCCACTTCAATCACTGCCTTGGCGGCATCAAAAACCTTATAGTACAAAACGGCATTAACTGTAACTGACACATTGTCTTTGGTAATGGCTCGTTGATCAGGCACGTCAACAGCCTTAACCCGCATATCCACTTTTTGAAAACTCTGAAAAACCGGAATAACCAAACGCCAGCCTGGCTCCATAATCTGGCTAAAGCGACCCATAGTAAAAAGCACGCCGCGCTGATACTGATTAATCTGACGCAAACTGGCTAAAAGCAAAGCCACAATAATAACCAAGAAAATAATCCACATAAATATTGTCTTAATTAAATTAACGCCAATAAGAAGCCCCCGAATCGCCACGCTGATAAGCTCTGGCCACTTCTGGCGATATCTGTTTAGTCATTAATAATTGTTCAACTGCCCGATTAAAAGAAATCATGCCTTCACGTGACGAAGTTTGAATAATTGAGGGGATCTGCTCTAATTTCTGACTGCGTAAAAGATTGGCAATGGCCGGAGTATTAAACATAATTTCCCGGACAGCCACTCGCCCCCCAGCCGTAGCTGGCAATAAACGTTGAGAAATAACCGCCCTCAAGCATAATGATAATTTGGTGGCAATTTGGCCTTGTTGATAAGCTGGAAAGGAACTAACAATTCTGGATAACGCCTCGACCGCCGTGCTGGTATGCAAAGTAGAAAAAACTAAGTGGCCGGTTTCCGCCGCAGTCAGCGCCGCCTCCATTGTTTCGTTATCACGCATCTCGCCGACCATGATGACATTAGGATCTTGCCGCAAAACATATTTAAGAGCAACCGCAAAATCATTAGTATCAATACCGATTTCCCGTTGTTCTATCAAGCAGCGCTCATTTTTAAAAATATATTCAATCGGTTCCTCAATAGTCACAATTTTCCCCTGCCGCTCACGATTAACAATGCCCAACAGGCTGGCAAGGGTCGTTGACTTGCCAGAACCGCACGCGCCAACTACTAAAACTAAACCATCATTCAAAAAAGCTAATCGTTGTAAATTCTTATCTAAACCAATATCTTCTGGATTAGGAATATCACTAGAGATTAAACGAGCGGTTAAACCAATAACCCCTCGTTGATAATGAAGATTAATTCTAAAGTGGCCACCAGCGATTGCCTGCGATATGTCCAGTTCTTTATTGTCTTCTAACTTTTCAATCAACCGTTCATCTAGAAATCCCTTAACTGCCTTGGCGAGTTGATCAGCATCAATTATCTCATCGCTAATTTTAATTAATTGTCCGTCAATTCGTAAATATGGACAACTGCCGCCAACTAAGTGGACATCAGAGGCTCGACGGGCAATTGCCTGCTCAAAATAAATTTTTAAATCCATAATAGTAACTTTGGGCTTATTATAGCACGGCAAGACAGAAAAGACTACTGACGGCTAAAACGACAGCCGCAATATTTTTGCCGATATAATCCATACTGTTTGGATAACTTAATTGACTGCCGATAGCCGTCGGCTTGCTGAAAATCGGTTGGTAAATAATTAGCTCTAGTCACCCCGGCGGCGATTAAACCAATTTTATTGATTGCCTCTCGATCTTTATAGGGGCTGACCGTAAGACTAGTAGCAAAATAAGCGCAGCTCTCTTGATCGGCTAACTGAGCCGTCCGGCGTAATCGCCATTCGTAGCATAACTGACAACGACGACCGCGCTCGGGTTCAATAGCTAACGGTTTAGCCATTGTTTGCCAATCTTCAAAATCAGTATCATCAACAATCAGAGATAATCCGTAAATCTGTGCCAATTTCTGAGCTGCTGCTAGCCTTTCTTGCCATTCGGCTATCGGCTCAATATTGGGATTATAAAAAAGCAACACTACCTGATAATCTTCCATTAATCTATTGGCGGCTACTGTGGCGCACGGTCCACAGCAAATATGCAACAATAATTTTGGTTTATGTTTTTTAGTCATAATTTAATTAATGGCAACAATAGTTTTAAAACCGCTGGTCCGGCCATGGCTAATCGCCAAACGGCTAACCGGACAATTTAACTCTTTGGAAAGCCAGACTAGCAAAGCCTGATTAGCGCGATTATCCACCGCCGGCTCATTTAAGCCTATTTTCCAACGACCATCCGCTAATTGGCCCCGCCAACCGCAGTGGGGACAATTAGCCGTCACTTTGACCATTAATTGCCATTTCTGCCGATTGGCAATCATGGAACGCCAAGCAACTAAATCCTGGGCTGTCGGCTGGTTAACCATAAATTATTATTAAAAATAAATTCACCTTTAGCTAAAAATCGGCTATAATTATGTTATTAACATAACATCTTTTGACTTATGCGTAAAATAATAATCAGTGGTGGAATTATTTTGTCTGCTATCTTGTCCGTCTATTTTGTAATATCGCCCGCTAGCGCTGCCAGCCCCTTTGCCGGCAAAATTTTATTAGCCGTTGAAGGGCATGGCGAGGCTTGGTATATCAACCCGACTGATGAAAAAAAATACTATCTGGGTCGGCCGGCCGATGCTTTTCGCATTATGCGCGGTTTAGCCATCGGTATCAGCAATGCTGACTTTTCTCTCTTAGAGAATAAGCGGCTAGCTTCAGCCAAGGTCAAAAGATTGTCTGGCCACATCTTGTTAAAACCGCAAGATCAGGGCAAGGCTTATTACTTTGAACCCAGTCAACGGAAGCTCTACTATCTAGGTCGGCCGGCCGATGCTTTTCGCATTATGAAAGAAACGGCCGTCGGCGCTACTAATGAACATATTGATCCTATTCCTACTGGCATAATCAATACAGCAGCTAAAACTAACAATCCAAACACCAAACTTTGGCGCTGGCGCTATGCTGGCCGAGATTATTCTATCCAACTAGACTTGTCAACTAAGTTATATGACTACTACCGGCAACAATCCAAAGTTTTTACTTACACTGGCGACAATTTACCTAGTAATTGGCGTAATCAATATTATGGTCAGTTTTTAAACAATGCTTCACAAGATAATATTATTCGCCAAATCACTGAACAATTACAAAAACAAGCAACGACCAACCAATTAACTGCCGACCAAACGGCTGAGCTAGCGGCCGCTTTTATTCAATCTATTCCTTACGACCAAAACCGCAGCGATTTAATCCAACAACCAAATAATCAAATCACACCCAATTACCCTTATGAAACCCTCTATTTAAATCGAGGCGTTTGTACTGATAAAGCCCTATTGGCCTGGTTAATTTTTCGTAAGCTTGGCTATGGCGTGGCCTTATTGTCTTATCCTGAAGCTAATCATATGGCTGTTGGTATCGCCTGTCCTCAGCAGGCTGCTAATTATTCCACTGGCTATTGCTATATAGAAACTACCCAATTTTATCATATCGGCTTGCTACCCAGCAGTATTAACGGCCAGGCCGCCAGCAGTAGCTCAGTTACATTGCCAAGTTGGCAACCAAGTGGTAATCTAGCAGAACCCCTTATCTATCAAGCAACCGCCGGCAAAAATTATGGCGGGCTAAGCAACCTGCAAGCAACTCTTAGCCAAATTAGTGAACAAAAAATCGCCAGCGACCAATCGCGACAAATCATTAACCAACAACAAGTTGAATTAAGCCGCCGGCAAACCGAATTACAACAACAGCAGCAGCAACTGGAACAATACCGCAATAGCAACCAAATTAACCAATATAACCAACTGGTCCCCATCTATAACCAAGCTGTTCAAGCTTATGAACAATTCCGTCAATATTACAATCAATTAATTGAACAATTCAATCAAACGGTGGCCCGCTATAATCAATTATTAAATAGTCTCCAACTTAGCCAAAGCAATGACTAAACCCGACTCTCTTCCACAAACTAGCAAAAGCAATCAAGCCGGTAAACAATGCTTATCTTCACTGCCTGATTTCGTACAACAAGCATTAATAATCCTACAGCAGGCCGGTTTTGAGGCCTTTATTGTCGGTGGCTGTGTTCGTGATTTATTAATGGGCCACCAGCCTAAAGATTGGGATATTACTACTAATGCCCGACCAACTGATATTCTGGCCGCCTTGCCGGACAGCAAATATAAAAATAGTTTTGGCACTGTTATCTGGCCGATTTATTTAACTGATAGCACTGAAGTTTTAGAAATCACTACTTATCGCAGTGAATCTGACTACGATGATCATCGCCACCCTAGTGAGATAATTTTTGAAGATAAATTGGAAAATGATTTGAGCCGTCGCGATTTTACTATCAATGCAATGGCTATGAATCAAAATGGCGACATTATCGATTATTACGGCGGACAAAAAGATCTGCAACAAGGAATTATCCGCACAGTCGGCGAACCGGCTGATCGTTTTAAAGAAGATGCTCTGCGCTTATTACGGGCTGTGCGCTTTAGCAACCGCTTTAATTTTATTATTGAACCTAAAACCGAACGAGCGATGATTAAGTTAGCCGGCAGTATTAAATTCATTGCTAACGAACGTATCCGTGATGAATTAATTAAAATTCTAGCCGGACCACAGCCGTATGAAGGTATTAAAAAACTGCATGAAACTAAATTGCTTCAATATATTCTGCCTGAATTGGAAGAAGGCGATGGGGTGGCGCAAAATCATCATCATATTTATACTGTTTTTGATCACAACCTGCTATCGCTCAAGCATTGCCCCAGCCAAGACTATTTGGTCCGCTTAGCTGCCTTATTACATGATGTTGGCAAACCTCGCGCCAAAAAAACTATTAATGGACAAACTACTTTTTATAATCATGAATATATCAGCGCCAAATTGACTCAAAAAATTATGACGAGGCTGCGCTTTTCCAACCAAGAGATTAACCGCGTCGTTAATTTAGTGCGTAATCACATGTTTTATTATAATGTCGGCGAAGTTACCGAGGCCTCAGTCCGTCGCCTCATTGCTAAAACCGGCGAACAAAATCTGGCCGATTTAATTGATTTGCGCATTGCTGACCGGCTTGGTTCCGGCACAGCGAAAGCCAAGCCCTACAAATTGCGCCACCTGGAGTATATGTTTGATAAAGTTCGTCATGATCCCGTTTCAGTTAAAATGCTAAAAATCAATGGCACCGACTTAATGCAAAAATTCGGCCTAGAACCTGGGCCGCAAATCGGCGCTATACTAGATGTTATCTTAGCTGATGTTATTAATAATCCTCAACTTAATGAACGCGAAGTCTTGTTAAAACTGGCTCAACCGCTGATTAATCTTAACCTGGCCGAATTACGACAACGAGCCAAGACAGTTATTGCCGAAGAACGCTCTCTGGAAGATCAGCAACTTAGACAACAGCACCGAGTTTAACCTAATATCGGCTTGACGAAAAATTGTTTTATTGGTATTGAATTAGATAACGATTAAGTAAGTGTCCGCTAAAAATCTAATAATAGTCAGGGCTTATGGTCTAGTGGTACGACACTGCATTCGCATTGCAGAGACGCGAGTTCGATTCTCGCTAAGTCCACCATCACTGTTTTAAAAATGGACAAAACTCCCCTTTCAACCCCTGCTTGGGAACCCATTAAATTATTCGCCGCGAGCACGACCGTCGCCCCAAACTATCAGAACGACCATAAACTCTCAAAGCTAGCCAATATACTATAATTAAATTTATCTAAAATTAATTCCAAGAATATGGCCAAACACAATTTTAATCAACCAATGCCTGATAGTCCTGATGGTTCTCCAATACCACCAACTACATCCAAACCAAAACCTAGAAAAACTTTTTGGATTATCTTGGGAATTTTAGACATAGTTGTTATTGTTACTCTGGTTATTTATTTGGTATCGCCAAAATCAGAGCAAAACATCATAAAGGAAGTGTTTGAAACTATTTACCAACCCACCGTGGCATTCGCTTCCAAATTCGCCACCTACGAGGACATACCGGTCAATATCAACCCGAAAGTTCCGGCTTATTCTGTTGACCCCAATCTGAGCAATATTACTAATGCCAACGATTTTATTTTTTCTGATGCAGCCAAAAATTTGCTTATTAAAAACGCTTTTGTGGTGAGGCCATCTTATCATAATGAATTTTTCTCGCTTTACGAAACAAATCGCTATGACTATATACCGAGTTTTATTACCACCGACTCGATGCTTCACAATTATCATTTGATGTTTGATTTCTTACTTAAGCAATTAGAGGAACAAAAATTAGCGGCTGAATTAAAACAGCTTAATGCTAATATGCTGGCTGAATCATTAAATCAATATAATAGCTTAAAAGGAACAGAATGGGAAAATGCCGCTAAAAGAAATGTCGGCTTTTTTGCGGTCGGCAGTAAACTATTAGATTCCTCAGTAAATATTCCATCAATTGTCGCTAGCGAAGTTAATCAAGAATTAGCGCTGATTGCCGCTCACCAAGACATAGAAAAATCGCCTGTTATGAATATTGGCAGCGAACAAAACACGATTATTGACACGCCGCAGGGCCAGCAATCATTAGAAGCATTCAAAGAAGATTATTCGCAATACATTCCCCGAGGTCATTATGACAAAACCGAACAATTGAAGGCCTATTTTAAATCAATGATGTGGTATGGTCGCCTTACCTTTAGAATGAAAAATAATGACGAAGTAAAATCGGCACTACTGATTACTCTAGCGCTTAATCAAGAAAATAATCAAAACAGCTGGAATAAAATTTATGAACCAGTCAATTTCTTTGTTGGCAAAAGTGACGATATCACTTATTACCAATTTAAAGATTTAGTTGAACAAGTATATGGCGCCAAGATGACCATTCAATCAATACCGGGCGATAACAATAAATTCGCCTCTTTAATCAAGGCAACAGAAAGCTTGGAGCCACCACAAATAAATTCAATACCGATTTTAAACTCGACCATTCAGCCGGATAGAGAAGAAGAGGTCAAGGGATTTAGATTTATGGGTCAACGTTTTACCATTGACGCGGCTATTTTTCAAAGATTAGTAGTTAGAGAGGTCGGACCGAAAGCAGAATCTTGCGCCAATGCTCCGTTTAGAAACGGCAGAATGTTGCCAAAAGGATTGGATATTCCGGCGACTATGGGCTCTGACGAGGCCTTGAATATTTTAAAAACACAAGGCGAAACGCAATATGCCTGTTATCCGAAAAATATGTCCACCATGCAGACATATCTTGCTGCATTACCAACTGAAAATTGGACGCAAAATTTATATTGGGGTTGGCTACACCAGCTCCGTCCGCTTCTTGATAAAAAAACAAGTGGCTACCCAATATTTATGCAAAATAACGCCTGGGTCAGAAAAGAACTTAACACATTTTTAGGTAGTTGGTCGCAGCTAAAACACGATACTATTCTTTATGCTAAACAGGTTTATGCTGAGCTCGGCGGCGATGGTTCTGAAGAAAAAGACGATCGTGGCTATGTTGAACCCAATCCTTATGTTTATGCTCGTCTGGCCTCGCTTTTACGAATGACCAAAGAAGGACTAGAAACGCGAGGATTGCTAACGACGAGCATGAAAGACAATTTAAATAAAATGGAGCAGTTGGCAATGTCGCTCAAGACAATCTCGGAAAAAGAATTGAATAATGAAAAATTAACCGATGATGAATACGAACTTATCCGTTCATTTGGCGGACAATTAGAGCACTTCTGGCTTGAAATAAATAAAGACGAGCCTCAGTATAAAGAGTTAGGACAAAAACATTTCTTAGACCAAAATCCCGCCGCCATTATCGCCGATGTGGCCACCGACCCGAACGGTCAAATTTTGGAAGAAGGTATCGGTAAAATCTTTGAAATTTATGTGGTGGTACCGATTGATGGCCAATTAAGAATTGCTAAAGGCGGAGTATATTCTTATTATGAATTTACTTGGCCGATGGCGGACAGGCTAACTGATGAAAAATGGCGCGAATTATTAAATTCGGAGACAGCTCCAGCTCTACCATCTTGGACTAACGCTTTTGTCGCCGAGTAAATTAAATGTCCCCCAAAATCATCTGGCCAATTATTGTTCTTCTGGCGGCTCTGACCGTTGGGTTGGTCGTTAATTATTATCAGTCTTGTGATAAAAATCAAGCAAGACCAAATAATCTAACGCCCAATAATCAGGCCCGCAACGAAAAACAATTTTTAGATTTTTTATCAGAAAAAAAGCAACTTCCTCAAGCAAGCCAGGAAGTTTCTATGATTGCGGTAGGCGATATTTCATATTCACGAGCCGTAGAAAGAATGGTGAAAAGACAAAACAATATCAATTACCCTTTTCTTAAAATTCGCGATTATTTAAAAAACGCTGATTTAGTTTTTGGTAATTTGGAAACGCCAATCACACCAGGAGCGGAAATCCCCGACTTTGCAATGATTTTTAGATCAAATCCCGGCACTGAGCAAGCGTTAAAACAAGCAGGATTATCTATCGTATCATTAGCTAATAATCACACGCCAAATTTTGGAGAAAAAGGGTTAAACAATACTTTTAATTACCTGAATGCCGTTGGAATTAAATATGTCGGCGCCGGACTAAACGATCAAGAAGCCTACCAGCCGATTTATCTTGATCAACAGGGAATAAAATTGGCTTTTTTAGCTTACAACGACACTGATGTAGTGCCCAACCATTATGAAGCGTCAGCAAATCGCGCCGGAACAGCCTTTATGCGCATTGATAAACTGTCCGAAGCCGTGCAAGCAGCCAAACAAAATGCTGACTTGGTTATTGTTTCTATGCACTCTGGCGTTGAATATGTTGAAAAACCAAACAATTCACAAATTAATTTTGCTCATGCAGCCATTGACGCCGGCGCTGATTTAGTTATTGGCCACCACCCCCACGTAGTCCAAACATTAGAAAAATATAAAGGCAAATTTATTTTTTATAGTTTAGGTAATTTTATTTTTGATCAACCGCAATCAGCGGAAACCAAAGAAGGGCTAGCTATTAAAATTTACTTTACCAAAAATGGCCTTAGTAAAATTTCTCTCTTGCCGGTGGTAATGAAAAATCTGGCTCAACCCGAAGCAGCGGATAAAGACAAAGCCGCTAAAATTTTACAACGCTTAGACTTTCCATTAGCCAACCAAGATGTTTATATGTGGAACCAGCATAATTTTGAAAAGACAGTGCGCAAAATCATCTATAACGACGCGTTTAACAATAATAAAATTATCACCAAGCAAGAACGGGCAGATTTAGATAATAATTCGGTTTCTGAAAATTATAATTTAGCCAATGGCCAATTAACAATTACAGAAAACGAAAAAATAATTTGGCAATCACCCAGCGACTGGTGGATAGATAATTTTGTTTTGGCTGACTCCAATAATGATGGGATTACAGAGATAAATTTATCTCTTTGGAAATCCGGTAGTTTTGGCGCATCAAAACCATTTTGGATTGAAGAAAATGATGTCAGCGTAAAAAATCATTTTTTTGTGTTAGGTTTTAGCGACGGTTCAATTAAACAGCTTTGGGGTTCTTCAAATCTTCCTGAGCCGAATTGTGAATTCAAAATTGCTGATGTTGATAATGATGGGAAAAACGATTTAGTTGTCCTTGAAGGAGATTATGGGCAAAAGCCACAATGTATTGGCAACTATCTTGCTGTTTGGAAATGGAATGGTTGGGGTTTTACCAACGAATGGCGAAGCGCGAAAGGTAATTTTGCTAATTTAGACATTGAAAAACATGACGGCAAAAATTATATTATAGTTGATACTCCATAGTTTTTTATAGCTGCCGTAACCACGAAGCCAATAATCCGACCAGAGAATCTCAATTTCGTTCATAAAAATCATGCTTTAATATGGTGCTAATAAGTTTTTAAGCAGCCAATCGCGTTATAATATTCTCCCAAACAAGCAATGATTCTCTAAAAATTATACTAATAACCGTAATCTTTTTCTCTAGACTAGCCTTTCACTATTGTTTTTATTTTATTAAGTGATATATAATTAGCATACGGGTGAGTTAATTGGCCAAAGATTTTATTTATACCAAGCTTAACTTATACTAAATACCATTTCGGGGTGTGGCGTAGTTGGCTAGCGCGCAGCGTTCGGGACGCTGAGGTCGCCCGTTCGAATCGGGTCACCCCGACCAGATTATAAACACCATAGTCTTATATGGTGTTTTAATTTGCACTATATTATTTATTTCTTTTCTCAATAATTCTAATAACAATTAACCATCTTTGACTAATTGCCTATTTCCCGCTATAATACCAATTTAATTGAGCTAACTTATTTTATTGATATGACCACTAAAACCGTCTCTCAAGATTGGCTGAAAATTCGCGGCGCCCGCGTTAATAATTTGCAAAATATTGATCTAGATATTCCGCGCGGTCAACTGGTGGTTATTACTGGTCTATCTGGATCGGGCAAGTCATCGCTGGCTTTTGATACCATCTATGCTGAAGGCCAACGCCGCTATGTAGAATCGCTCTCCGCTTACGCCCGCCAATTTTTAGGCTTAATGGATAAACCGGATGTTGATTTAATTGAGGGCTTATCTCCGGCTATCTCTATTGATCAGAAATCGGCCTCGAATAATCCGCGCTCCACTGTTGGCACCATTACGGAAATTTATGATTATTTGCGATTACTTTACGCTCGGATTGGTCAACCGCATTGCCCGGTTTGTGGCGACCCTATTAAAGCCAATACCGTTGACGAAATAGTCGATCAAATAATAAAACAAGCTACCGGTCAAAAGATTGCTATTTTATCGCCACTGATTCGTGATAAAAAAGGTGAGCACAAAAATGTTTTACTAGCTATTGCCCGAGCTGGTTTTAGTCGCGTTCGCTGGGATAATAATTTATATGATTTGGAAGAAGCCCAAAATTTAACCGTTGATAAACAAAAAAAACATAACCTATCTATCGTCATTGATCGACTGACTATTAATAATGATAAGAGTTCTTATAGCCGTTTAACGGAAGCAGTTGATAAAGCTTTAGATTTGGCTAACGGACTAGTTGCTACCCTTGATTTAAACCAGACCGAGGCTGAAGAAAAAATTTATTCACAACATTTCGCTTGTCCGCGTTGCAATATTAACCTGCCGGAAATTGAGCCGCGCAATTTTTCTTTTAATTCACCGCATGGCGCCTGCCCACACTGTACCGGACTAGGTACTAAACTGGAGATTATTCCTGAACTAGTTTTTAATAATAATTTAACTATCGCCCAAGGAGCTGTTCGCCCTTGGTCACATTACGGCTATTCCAGACAACTGTGGATGACGCGAGTTATCGGCGCCGTGGCTAATGAATACGGCTTTGATCTTAATACACCATTGAACAAGCTGACTGCCAAACAGTTAGATATCCTAATGAACGGCACCGGTGATTTAGTCTATACTCTACCAAGCACCGCTGGGATGAATCAATTAAACGTTAAATTTGAAGGCGTTATTCCCAACCTCTATCAGCGTTATCAGCAGACTGAGAGCGATTTTGTCCGCACCGAAATTGAAAAATATATGCGGACCATTCCTTGTTCAGTCTGTCACGGACAGCGGCTCAAACCAGAATTTTTAGCCGTTAAACTGGCTGGCCAATCAATCTATGAATTAACCGAGCAGACTATTGCCCAAAATTACACTTTCTTTAAACAATTAATCGCTAACAAAAAATTAACTGCTAAACAAACCCAAATTGGTCGGCTGATTTTTAAAGAGATTATTAGTCGTCTACAATTTTTGCTCAATGTCGGTTTAGATTACTTATCTCTTAATCGTCCGGCCACCACTCTGTCCGGTGGCGAAGCGCAACGCATCCGATTAGCAACCCAGATTGGCTCGGCTTTAACTGGCGTACTATATGTTTTAGATGAACCATCTATCGGCCTACACCCCAAAGATAATGATAAATTAACTGACACTCTAAAAAATCTCCGCGATCTAGGCAACAGTGTTTTAGTGGTTGAGCACGATAAAGCAACAATGCTGGCGGCTGATCATATTATTGATGTCGGGCCAGGCGCCGGTAAAAACGGCGGTCAAATCATTGCTCAAGGAACGGCTAAAGAAATCATGGCTAATCCGAAATCGCTAACCGGCCAATATCTATCCGGTAAAAAATCTATTCCAATCCCTAAAAAATATCGGGCTGGTAACGGCCATTACTTAACTATTATTGGAGCCCGACAAAATAATCTACAAAACCTAACTGTTAATTTTCCGCTTGGTAAATTTATCGCTATCACTGGCGTTTCTGGTTCTGGTAAATCAACTTTGGTGACCGACATTTTAGCTCGTGCCCTTAAACAAAAATTTTACCAAGCGCTGGAAGATCCTGGTCAACACGAGCGTATTGACGGATTACAATATATCAATAAGATTATTGAGACTGATCAATCGCCCATTGGCCGCACACCACGCTCCAATCCCGCCACTTACACTGGAGCGTTTACCCCGATTCGCGATTTGTTCGCCAGCCTGCCCGAAGCTAAATTACGCGGTTACAAATCTGGCCGCTTCTCGTTTAATGTTACTGGCGGCCGCTGCGAAGCTTGTCATGGCGACGGGCTAGTCAAAATTGAAATGCAATTTTTACCTGATGTTTATGTTACCTGTGAAGTCTGCCATGGCCAGCGCTACAATCAAGAAGCCCTGGAAATTCACTATAAAGGTAAAAATATTTACGAAATTCTGGAAATGACCATTGAGGAAGCTCTGGAATTCTTTACTAATCAGCCAGCCATTAAAGATAAACTGGCCGCTCTCAATGAAGTCGGTTTGGGTTATATTAAACTGGGCCAACCGGCCACCACTCTGTCCGGTGGCGAAGCGCAACGCGTTAAACTGGCTACCGAACTGGCTCGCAAGAGCACGGGTAAAACTCTCTACATCCTGGATGAACCAACCACCGGCCTCCATTTTGCTGATATCCATAAATTGCTAGAAGTTCTCCAACAATTAGTTGACAAAGGCAATACCGTCATTGTTATTGAACATAACCTAGATGTTATTAAAACCGCCGATTGGTTAATTGATTTAGGTCCACTCGGCGGTCAAAAGGGCGGTCAAATTATTGCTGAAGGCACTCCACTAGAAATTGCCGCTAATCCCCAAAGTTTTACTGGACAATACTTAAAAAAATCCTGCCAAAAAGTCAATAAAATCTTGACAATACCCCTAAAATTACCTAAGCTAATAAAGCTTAACCAAATAAGCGCTATTTTTATCAGCCGAAAATTACTATAAATTTATGACCGAAACTAAACTAGTCGTTGCGGCAACCGAAGAACAGCCGACTAAAACTACTCTGGGCGATCTAAAACCGGGCATGACTGTCCGTATTTATCAACGCATCAAAGAACTCAATCCCAAGGGCGAAGAAAAAGAGCGCATCCAATATTTTGATGGGTTAGTTATCGCCTGCAAACACGGCCGTGAAGCTGGCGGCACTGTCACCGTCCGTAAGGTTTCCAATGGTGTTGCTGTAGAAAAAATCTTTCCAATTAATTTACCAACGATTAATAAGGTAGAAATTAAAAAGCAAGCTATTGTCCGTCGGGCTAAGCTGACCTTTTTGAAAAAAGGTTACAAAAAACGGCTTAAAGATATTAGCGAAAAGAAAACAGCTATCGCCAAAAAAGCCGCTTAATCGGCTTGCCGAGGTGGTGAAACTGGTAGACACGCAAGCTTGAGGTGCTTGTGAAGGAAACTTCATGCAGGTTCAAGTCCTGTCCTCGGCACCACTATAGAAAGCCAATTCGCTTTCTATAAAATTTATAAAATTACTTTTAAAACTAAACTTATGTTGGAGCAATTTAGGCCACAAGATTCTCAACGGGAATCTCAAGAAGCCACAACCGAAAATAAAGTCGGTTTAAGCTTAAGTCTTTGTATTAAAAACATTTTAGAGGGTAAAGTTAAAGAAGAAGAGGTTAAAGAAATTATCGCTGGCACTAGTTTTGCACCGGAAAAATTTGATGAACTCATTGATTTGTACAAAAAATCTTATTGGTACGATAATCCAGAGGAAGGAGAAGCTATTGCGCGACGCTTATTTGCGGCTGGTAAAATTAAACAACCGAGAATGGAGGGCGGTAAAATCCATAGCATCGCTGAAGGTCACTGGCTTGATGCCGAAGACGCAGAAGAAGAATACAAAAAACGTATAATGGAGTAATCTTCTGATTTCTTGATTAAATTTTATTCTCTGCAGTGAGGTCTTTTTGGGCTCGCGAATTTTCTCACCACAGAGAGTAAATTAGGGCGCATAGCTCAGCTTGGTTAGAGCGCTTCGTTTACACCGAAGAGGTCCTAGGTTCAACTCCTTGTGCGCCCACTCATAACCTTATGACTTTTCTTGATATTCAAATCTACAGTGGCATCAAATTAATTTTGGTGCTTTTTGCCATCTTGGCAACCTACTTAATTATTAAGAAAAAAAATCCTCTCTACTTGTTAATCGCTTTTGGACTAACTTCCGCTAGCACCTACTTTCTCTGGTCTAATAACCTCCAATTACCTCTCTGGGGTTTACAGGGCGACGAATTGACTATCGCCGCTATGTTCAACACCTTTGCCAAAATCGGCCTCGGCGCTGATTTTAGCTACCACCATCTACCACCATTCTACCCGCCGGCTAGCTTTTGGCTTTTTGGCCTAATTGGCCGTTTTTTCCACTGGAACGGCATCATTATGATTAAGGCAGCCGCCACAACCTTCTTATTAATTTTCCCGGCAGTGGTATATTTATTGCAACGTCGTCTTTTTAGCAATATTCTAGATGATAACCGTCTCAACACTCTCTTAGCTGTCTTGTCCCCATTATTGATTATGTCCGTCTTGGATAAAGATTTAATGCTAGGCAAGCCCTATGAAATTGTTTCAGCAGTAATGGTTATACTATGGACTATTAGTCTTCATTATCAGGCGATTGGTCAACGTTGGAAAATTTGGCTACCTATTGTCTACGGCCTGGCCGCTGGCTTAATTTTCATGACTTATTATCTATGGCTAATCTTTGCCGCGATAGCCTTTATTTTAATGGGGCTACTAGAAAACAACCAGCACAAGCTTCGTTATTTCTGGCGATTGGGTCAAACCGCCGTAGTCGGCTTGATTGCCACTTTACCATTCACCGGACCGTTAATAGGCAGCTACTTAAAAAATGGCCTAGAAAATTGGCAGACTGTCTTTTTTACACCTAGCGGCTTAGATCTGTGGCTACCAATGTTCCAATTAACTAGCTGGACTAATCTAATTTTACTATTCGGTCTAGCTACTTTAATTTATTATCGTCGTCAACCAATCGCTAAGCAATTACTTTATTTATTGTCCACTTCCTTTATCTGGTGGGTTGGCGGCCTGTTATTGCTACTAATCTGGCACAAACCTTTCCAAGAATTCCGCGGCTTTTACGTCTGGGCGCCAACCATCTTAGCCTTAGGCGCGGCCTACGGCCTGAGCCGACTATGGAATTATTATCAGGTCAACCAAAAAGCAAACTATTTAATAACACTTGCCCTACTTAGTCTGCTTTATTTAATCAGCCAATCGTTCTTCGGTTTCTTTATTGATCATCCGGCTATTAAAAATCGACGCCTTGAATCTCGTCAAGCTGACCCAGCTATTATTCAATTGGCTAACTATTTAACGGCTAATCCAATATCGCCCCACGAGTTGACCCTAGAAACCACTCCACAACTTTTAGCTTTTACCCCGATTAATAATTTGCTCTATTTTAATCAACATAACGGCCATCCGGCTTCAATATTTTCTGAGCGCTATAACTATGTTCACAGTTTAGCGGCTGCTAAAACAGCGGCTGAGTTAGAGCAAAAAATTAAACAATGCCCTTTTGGAAAATTAAAACGCTTGATTTTCTACAGCGACCAAAAATACTATTATCTCTATTTTCATTTAGACGAATTTATCAGCGGCATTAAAGAAGCAGAACTCAAATTTGATCGCCAATTATTCATTTCGCCATATTTTACAACCACCTATCAGAACAACGGCTACTATGTTATTGAAACCCAAGAATAACCAATTGCTGGTAGAATACTATGCGCCCACCGTTCGCCAAACGGCCAGCTTGGCTCGCCAACTGGCTAAAAACTGGCAAGGTGGCCAGATTATTGCCCTGTCTGGAGAATTGGGTACCGGCAAAACATCCTTTGTGCAATCAGTAGCCAAATACTTAAAAATCGCTCAACCATTAGTCAGTCCGACTTTTACTATTTGGCAAGAATACGATTGCCAGCATCCGACTATTAAAAAACTGCTACATATTGATGCCTATCGTTTAACTGGCGGTCAAGATTTACAAAATTTAGGGATTACTGATTGGGTTAAACAACCGAACTGCTTGATTATTATTGAATGGCCGGAAATAGTGGCTGATTGGCTACCTCAACAAGCTAAAATTATTAACTTCCAACATCAACCGCCAGGCCGACTTATCAGTTGGCTCGAACCACGAATTTAATCTCGGCCGCCTTGCCAAAATCTATTTTATTGCCTATACTTAAATCAGCAAGAAGAATTATCTTCCCCTTATTTTTATTATGAAACCAGAAACTATTCAAGAAATTAAAGCTGAACTCTTGCGCATCAAACAGGAAACTGAAGAAGCCCTGAAGGTTTTCGCTACCAAAGATTCTGGCAATGCCAATGACTTTACCAGCACCTTCCCGGATTATGGTGAAGAAAATGATGAAAACGCTCAAGAGGTTGGCCAATATTCTACCAATATAGCGACCGAGAATATTTTAGAAAAGACTTTGCGTGATGTTAAATCGGCTTTGAAAAAAATCGATCAAAATACTTATGGTATTTGTAAATATTGCCATAAAGAAATTGATGAAAAAAGGTTGCTAGCTCGGCCATTCTCTAGCTCGTGCGTCAAATGCAAAAGCCAGCTGCAAAAAAACTAGCTATTCGTCGCCATCCAGTTCGAGCAGCCCTATTTAGGGCTGTTTTGTTATTAATAATTGATCGCGCTCTCAAAATAATCTCATTAATCTATTGGTCACAAAATCATGTCCAGCTTAGCGGTTCTTTTTCTCTAACCTATAATCTCAATCGCCGGCTCTCCTTTTCTTTACCGGGCAATGGGCCATTATTTAATTGGTTATTAATATTTTTGGTTATTGGATTAACTATTTACAGCCGACAAGCAATAAAAAAACAACCGTCACGATTGGATGGTTGGCTATGGCTATTAGCTGGCGCCTATAGTAATCTTTATGACCGCCTAGTTTATGGTGGAGTGATTGATTATCTAACTAGCTGGTGGACAGTTTTTAATTTGGCCGATGTATTAATTGGCATTGGTCTAATTAGTCTGCTTTGGCCTAAGACTAATCAAAATTCTAGCGCCAGCCCTCCTGCTTCAAACCATTCTCAGCAGCGTCCACCTGAGCCTCTTGCTTAGACATGCCATGGCCACGGCTAATCAAACGATCGTCTAAATATAATCCGACTTCAAAAGTCTTTTCATGGTCAGGACCGCTGGACGACAAAACTTCATAGTGGGGCGTAAAACCATAGGTTTCCTGAGCCCGTTCTTGAAAATAAGACTTCGGATCCAAATAAAGCTTATTCTTAATAATATTGCCGAGTTTAGTTAAAACTAATTGATTAATCACCCGCTGGGCGACATTCCAGCCTTGATCTAAATAAATAGCTCCAATCAAGGCCTCCATGGCATCGGCTAAAATATACTGTCGCCCTTTAGAAGCTGTTTCTCTGGCTTCACCGCGTGATAAAAATAAATAGTCATCCAGATGAATTTCTTTAGCAACCTGCGACAATGTTTTGGCATTAACTAATGCCGCTCGCCAATCAGTTAATTCGCCCTCGGCTTTATCCGGATAATTCAAAAACAAAAACTCCGTCACTATCAATTCTAAAACGGCATCGCCTAAAAATTCCAGTCTTTCATTATGGCTAACTGGAAAATTATTGTGCTCATTTAAGTAAGATCGATGAACTAGGGCTTGAGTCAATAATTTGTCGTCTTTGAACTCAACTCCCAGCGCCCGAGCTAACTGCTGTTGGTTGGTCATAATAGCTATTCGGCTGGCATCGCCTCAGCTGTTTCTGGCTGGCCCTTGGGCTGCTTATCAATATCTTTAGGCGGAATCTCTTTAAAAACCGCTCCGAGTACGCCATTGACAAACCGCCCGGAAGCGTCGCCGCCAAAACTCTTAGCCACCTCAATCGCCTCATTAATCGCCACTTTGGCTGGAATATTCTGGTCAAAAACTAGCTCATAAGTGCCGATACGCAAAATATTGCGATCTACCGGTGTAATTTGATCAAGCGGCCATTCAGTCGCATATTTGACGATATAATTATCAATCGCTGGTAAATTAGCCACCACCCCTTTGACTAAATCATTGACAAAACCATGATCGTCAAACTCGGGAGCAAATTGCTGAAAACTTTCTTTAACCAAATCTTCTAATTTATCTTTTTGGCCATTAAAATCCCAGCAGAACAAAGTCTGCATGGCAATAGTTCTGGCCAGATGACGATTAGCCATAATATTATTCGGCTTTTTTAGCCTTAGTTGCTTTGTCTTTGGTGGCTGGTTTGGCCGCCTTGGCTGGCTTAGCGGTTTTACCAGCAGCTGACTTCACTTTAATCACTTGACGCCCTTTATAAGTGCCGCAAAAAGCGCAAGCAGTGTGCGGTAAAGCCATCTGGCCGCACTGTGGACATTTCACCAAAGTTTTAGCCTTAAGAGCGTGATGTGACCGACGGCCACGAGTTTCACTCTTGGTCCGCTTCTTCATTTGAACCATATCAATAATTTAAAATTAATAAACCTTAGCGTTGTTTAGTATAATGAATACTAGTGATTTCGTCAACTTAATCATTAATCAAACCAAGAGCATAGCGTCGCCATAACTAAAAAATCGATAATGCTGCTCGACCGCCTCTTGATAGGCTTGTTTAATCAGCTTGGTGCCGGCCCAAGCCGATACCAGCATAATCAAACTAGATTTCGGCAAATGAAAATTAGTCACCAGTCCACCCAATAATTTAAATTTAAAACCAGGATAAATAAAAAGATTAATCGGTGCTAACCAGTCCTTATCGGCTGGCTTGTCAATAAATTTGGCAACCACGCCTTCTAAGATACGCACCGCTGTGGTACCAACAGCAATTATGCGTCGACCTTGGCGATGATAATTAATAAGTTTATTGATGGTTTCAGCCCTGATGTCTACCATTTCATCATGAAGCCGTTGATCTTTAATGTTTTGTTGTCTCACCGGAGCGAATGTTCCTAGACCAACATGCAAAGTTGCTTCAATAATATCTACTCCTTGATTCTTAAGCTGCCGCAACAAAGTTTCAGTAAAGTGTAGCCCCGCAGTTGGCGCAGCTACTGACCCGATTTTATCGGCTTTCGCATAGATAGTCTGATAATCATTAACGGCTCGCTGCAGGCCAATCTGATCAGTCTTAATATAAGGCGGTAATGGCATTTGCCCCAAACGATAAATAGCTGACCAGAAATCAGTCCCCGTTTGATTGAATTTCACCACAAAGACTCCGTCAGTCTCAGCGGCCATGATCTCAGCTTGCAAATTATCCCCCAAATCAACAACCAAACCGATCCCGGGACGCGTCCCGCCAACTAAGCAACGCCAATATTCTCCATTATTGGGCTGAGATAATTTTTGTTCTAGCAATATTTCAATCCGACCACCGCTACCGACTTTATGTCCCAATAGCCTGGCTGGTAAAACTTTGGAATTATTAATTAATAAAACATCGCCAATTTGTAAAAAGTCGGGCAATTGACTAAAAATGGCGCCCTGCCTGAACCCGGTCTGTCGATCAACAACCATTAACCTAGCCTGATCACGCGGCTCAGCCGGCGTCTGCGCAATTAATTCCGGCGGCAGATAATAATCAAAATTGGCTAAATCCATAATCAGAATAAACCGGCTGGCGGCATAATGCCTAAATGATTATAAGCCAGGACCGTGGCTTTGCGACCGCGTGGCGTTCTTTCTAAAAACCCTAATTGCAGAAGATAGGGCTCGTAAACATCTTCAATCGTCATTAACTCTTCACCGGTTGCGGCAGCTAAAGTATTGAGACCAACCGGACCGCCGCCAAATTTCTCAATAATAGTAGTTAGCAAATAACGGTCAACCTCATCTAATCCCAAATCGTCAACCGCTAATAAATCAAAAGCCTGCCGACATAAAGCTAAAGTAATAGCTCCAGTGCCGCGCACCTGGCAATAATCACGGACTCTTTTTAGTAGACGATTAGCAATCCGCGGCGTTCGGCGAGCCCGATCAGCAATCAAGCTTTGCGCCTGCGGTTCTATTTCCAATTGTAAAATTTTAGCATTGCGACTAATAATTTTTTGTAAATCATTCGAGTTATAAAAATCTAATCGATAGACTATGCCGAAACGATCCCGAAGCGGCGCTGACAATGAGCTAACCTTAGTGGTGGCGCCAATTAAACTAAAATGCGGTAAATCCAACCTAAGAGTTCGCGCTGACGGTCCTTTGCCCAAAACAATATCCAAAACTCGATCCTCCATAGCTGGGTATAGTATTTCTTCAACGCTATGCGGCAGACGATGAATTTCATCAATAAACAATAAGTCGCCATCTTGCAGATTAGTCAAAATGGCCGCTAAATCACCAGACTTTTCAATGGCCGGCCCGGCAGTTACTCGTAAATTAGCCCCTAATTCATTGGCAATAACATAGGCCAGTGTGGTCTTGCCCAATCCAGGAGCGCCATATAGTAAAACATGTTCAATATTCTCACCGCGCGACTGAGCGGCTTGCAAAAATATCTCTAAGCTTTGCCGGACAGCTGGCTGGCCGACATATTCCGACAATTTTTTTGGGCGCAAGCTCAAATCTAAATCTTGATCGCTGGCATCACTTAAATCAGCCGCCAATAAATGGTCACGGCTATTACTATTAACAGACATCGGCTTAAAATAATTTTGGCTTATCAGTAAAACCGCTAGCTGATTTCTTAGTTAACGGCAAATTGTCTTTAGTAACCGCCACAGCGCCACTCTTTTTCGGGAACTCGCCTTGCAATGCTCGCTCCACTATTTGTTTAGTTTCCGGAGAAAAATCAGCGCCAATAATCCACTGCAAAAATCCCGGATCAACCTTAACTACATCAGCTAAAGAGCGGTCTTTGTGTTTAGAAAAATTCAAATAGGCTTCACCGCCACGCCAATAAAAACGCTTTTCTTCATCAACATAACGGTCGTCTGGAGCCTCGCTAATCTGACGGATTGTTTGATAGTCATATTTAATTAGCTGCTGATCTAAAATTTCTACGCTAGCATGAACATCGGCTAGAGCACTATGGGCATCAACTAGCTTCTTTTGACAATAATATTTATAAGCCGCTTCAAGGTCGCGCGGCTCCATGGCATGATAAATTATTTTGCTGTCAATAATTTGTTTTTTGGTGAAATTAAAATCATAACCGGCGCGCAAGAACTCTCGCCGCAACATTGGCAAGTCAAAATTGGCAATATTAAAACCACCATAATAACAGTCATTAAAAACATCCCATATCTCCTGAGCTTGTTCACGAAAAAGCGGCTTGTCCACTAAATCAGCGTTGGTTAAACCATGGATAGCTGTAACTTCGCTCGGAATGTCAATCTCAGGATTAAAAAAAATATCTTTTTCAATAACCCGACCATTGGGCAATATTTTAACAAAAGCCAATTCAATAATCCGATCATAAGCTAACGCCAACCCAGTCGTCTCTAAATCAAAAACCACCAATGGTTTATCTAAATTCATGACGCTTAAAATGTGCTTAAAGTCAATCATGAGCCGCAAAAATTAAAATTATTTTGGAGAGCAGTCCGCGAATTAATAAATGTTTCAAAAATAATTGTTTGTGTCGTATATAAATCCCTACGCAATATCTGATTATGAGTGATATACTCGTCTAAAATGGCGCGCTTGTCCTTGTCATCGGCTGCACGATAAGATTTTAATAAAGCGGCGGTTCTCGGTGCCAATTGTTGATAATATTGAACATTAGCCGCCCGGACATCCCTGACATATTGACTGTTCAAGGCCCGAATCTTCTTAAAGAATCCCTGCTGGCAAGCATTCATTTCGGTTATCCGACTACGATAGGCCAATTGAGCATCACGAATAGTGTTGCCAGTCGGTGATGTACTCAACTCACAAATTACTTCCATATCCAAAGTCCTGGTATCGCAACCATCAACCTTGCCGCATAAATTAATCTGTAAATTATCAAGAGTTTCGTTAACTACCTGACTGTCGCCCACCTTAGAATCAAATGGCATGCGGCGCTCTTGTTGAGTAGATCCAGTCAAATCGCCCCTGTTAATCAGATTAGCCTTAAGCAATATTGTCTCAACGGTTTCAAGACTATAAATTTTACTATCCAAAACATTAAATCTTATAAAACATTGGGTTCCGGCCTCAGCTTGGGGAATAAAACCATTAACTCCGCCAACCAGAGTAATGGCGGCGACTAAACCTAATAAATATAAGCTTTTTTTCATAAAATAAATTAAAATTATATTCAACTAATACAAAATAATTATAGCAGGTTTCTTGGCTGTCGACCAATTTTTAATAAAATTGCCACCAACAACCAGAGCCAAATCAATCCGCTATGTAAACTCCACCACCAATGATCTAAAGACATTAGCCAAATAATCGCCGTTGCTAATGGCCAGACTATTAATCTGTGCTTTCCAACTGCGACTATTAACACTAACAGGCCAACTAACAACCAACCGCCAGCCAGCCAGCCGATTTCACTAACTGCTAAAACAAAAGCATTATGAACTGGCTGATAAAGCCAGGCCGGTCCAACAACCGCTGATTGCTGACTTAAAAAACCAGTATAATTGCCTAAACCCACTCCCAGGGGGTGATTTTTTAGAACTAACCAAGCTTGCCGGTAGCCATCTTGACGCTCAATTAAAGATTTCTGTTCTAAGCGCGTCTGGCCAGTTAAACGGCTATGCCCCAAATCGTGAAATGGCCACAACCATAAACCTAGCCAAACTGTTAAGCTAATCAAAAAAATAACCAGAAATTTACGATTAACCTTCGATTGGCGCGTTGTCAATAAAATCGCCGTCAACCAACCAATAAATACCGCCAGCCAGGCCGCTCGGCTCCAGCTAACAAGCATTGCCAGCGACCACAGACCGATGCCGGCGGTTAAAAAACCGCGAGCTAAATTACTGCTGAGACGACGCCAACCAATCATCGCCAACAAAACAGCCATGGCCATAACCGCTCCTAAAATATTTGGCTGATCAAAACTGCCATAAGCCCTGAGCCAGCGCCCGGTTACTTGTCCCCAGGAATTAGTCGCTTCAATAACGGCCACGCCTAAATCGCCAGGCAAGTGGGCAGCCAAACCTAGCCATTTATTAGCTACGGCTTGCTGAGTAATAAATTGACTGATACCTAAAATAGCCGGAACCGTCAACCCAATTAAAATACAACTGAGCCAGCGACGCAACGGCCAATCTGACCAAGCCAATAAACACCACCAGCCACCGCTCCAAATCATCAACTTAAGCAGACTAAAAACAGCCAACTCCAGCTGCACGCCATTAATTAATAAGCTAATACCGCTAACTAACCATAAACCAATAAGCCAATAAATAAAATATTTATCCAACCGACTTAATCGCAGCTGTTTTTGGGGTTTAGCTAAGTAGGTAGCCAATAAAGCCATAACCAGCAGGATATCGCTGGCATAAAGACTAATTGTGCCGTATTCCCAAAAAACACCGCCTAAATTACCGGCTTTAATAATCCAACGCGTTGACCACGGTATGACTATACACAACGCCAGGCACAATAATTGGCTAATTTTAATTAACCAGCTATGGCTAGGACGATAATCCGACGGATCAGCCTTGATCTTTTCTATAAATCCGGTTTTTATTTCTTTCAAGGCAACCAACAGACGTTCGCGAAAATGATGACGACGATCAATAGTGTGCAGTTTGATTACTGTGGTGTCCACGACCACTCGTTGATCTTTATTCATTAAATCTTTAACCGCCAATGGCAAAAATCGTTGTTGCCAATACATCATTGTTTTCTCCCAGGGAGCAGCTAGCCAAGCAGTTAACCTAGAAACAACAACAGCGGCTCGGCTAACAAATTGCCGATTAATCGTTGGCGAATAACTACCGGGACGCCAATTAGGCAAATAAGTTTTTAGCCACGGATTTTGCTTAATAAGCCTAGTATAACTAATACCTTGTTCAACCAACGGTCGTAAATTAGCTAGCCAATAAATATAATACCAATCGGGACAACCGGCCTCATCAGGCAATTTGAAACGATCAATACGCAGGTTATTGTTAGACAGCCAAAAACTAAGGCAGATTTTATCGCGACGATTTTCCGGCGTTGGCCGCAAACCGCATAGCTGCAATCCAAGCACCGCCCAAAAACGACACACCCACAAACAACCCGGACGAGTGATAATAAATAAATCAATATCACCGCTGGCTCGGAGATTATAGGCTCCCATCAAATTGGCTAAAGCCACAAACTGAACACCCGGCAACCAGCGTAACCAATTAGCTATACGCTGCGCCTTTTTAAATTTATAAACTGACACTGGATAGCGCTGTTGTCGACATTCAATCACCGCTTCCTGGCTCGGTAAATAATAATAACCATTTTTTTCAGCTAACTGACCGACAGCCACTAACTGCGCCAATGATTGACGGACTGTTAGTAAATCAGCTTTATACGGCAAAAATGACCAAACCTCCCATTGACTAAGTGGGTATTTAAATAGGGAAAAATAGACCACCGTTTGCAGAATAGCCGCTTCAATATTCCAATCAGCCTGTTGTCGGCGCTCTACAAAACGACTAACCATAACTTAATCATTTTGTGGCCGATCTATTTCTAATGGCGCTACTTGAGCCTCGGCACCGGTAATCTTAACAATATCGCGATCAACTTTCTTAAACTCTTGATAAGCATGATTATAATGATTAACCACGGTTCCCAGTCCATTTCCTAGCTTGCGCAAAAATTCTTCATACGAGGCTAAATGCCGAGCCAATTTTTCCACATTAACTTTAATAGTCTTGGCATTCTCTTCAATCTGCAAAGCCTTTAAACCTTGCAAAACCGTCTGTAAATAGGCTAGAAAGCTCGTTGGCGAAACAATAATAACATGCTTATCCCGAAAGGCATATTCAATCAGATCTTTGGTTTCAATTTGAATAGCCCCAACCTTATTAACCAATAAATCATAATAAATCGCCTCGGATGGAATAAACATAAAGGCAAAATCCATAGTTCCTTCGGCCGGCCGGACATATTTGCTTGTTTCATCAATCCGATTTTTTAAGTCTTGTTTAAAAGATTTCTCCAAATTAATTCTCTGCTCATCGTCTTTAGTATTAAGAATTTTCTCATAATTTTCTAATGAAAATTTAGAGTCGATCGGAATTAACTTATCGCGAACAAAAACAACAGCATCAACAATCTCACCATTCTTAAAAGGATATTGAACTTGAAAAGTGCCGGGTGGTAAAACATTTTTTAAAATTTCTTCTAAAAAATATTCACCAAGAACGCCGCGCTGCTTCGGATTTTTTAAAATATCCTGCAAACTCTGCAGCTGGCTGGAAAAGCCAAGAATCTGTTTATTGCTGGATTGCAGCTCAGTTAAATTGCGAGTTACATCACTAAGCAGCCGATTAGACTGATTGGCGATAGATTGGACCGCGTTCATAGTATTTAGATACTGATTTTGACTGGCTTGATGAGTTTCACGCAATTTCTCATCTAATAGATTTTTTAACTCACTGTTTTGTGTCACCAATAAACCCATTTTCTCCTGTAAAGCAATTAGCCTACCACCGCTATCACGCTTAGTTACTATGAGCCAGACTAATACACCAATTAACAAAACAACGGCGATAGCCAAAATTATTTCCATATAATTACCAATCAATATTAAATAAATTACGAGCGTTGTCAGTCGTTATATCAGCAATCCGCTCCAGCGACCAGCCTTTTAATTGCCCAATCCGTTCCGCCGTTAAACTAACCAAACCAGGCTCATTGCGCTGGCCGCGAAATGGTGCCGGCGTTAAGTAGGGACAATCAGTTTCCACTAAAAACTTATCCGCCGGTAATTTTTTAATTAAATAATCCCAGTCATGAGAAAAGGTTATGAGGCCGTTAAAAGATATTAATAAGCCAATAGCAAAATATTCGTTAGCCAAGCTCTCGTTACCGGAAAAACAATGAACCACTCCCCAAGGGCGAGATACCGGTAATAGCTGGCGGTATTGGCGGCGAAAATCCTGTAGTAATGGCAATAAATCATTATGAGCATCGCGACAATGAAGAATAACCGGTAATTCACGCTTGGCGGCCAAGATTAATTGCTGGCTAAGGACTTGTTTCTGTTTGTCCTTAATCTCGTCTGGCGTGACATCAAATTCATCTAAATGATAATAATCTAAACCAACTTCGCCAATTGCCACCACTTTGCTGAAGTCGGCTAGCTTGCCATAAACTTCACTATCAAACTCTTCGCCACGCGTTACAAAACTATAATCATCGCCCTTAACGCGGGCAGCAAACAAATGGGTTGGATGCAGACCAACCGCTGCCCAGACTCCGTGTTCGTAACGATTAGCATAATCAATCGCTCGCTTGGAAGTCCGCGCCTCTGAACCGACTAAAATCATGCCGACGCCGACCTCTAATGAACGCTTAATCACTTCATCACCATCGTCCTTAAAGGCATTAAAATTAACATGAGCATGAGTATCAACTAGGCGCATAAACAAAAAATTATCCAAATAAAACTAAAGCCTCAACTAGCTTTAATCTATCATAATTTACTGGCTTCGTCCACCCTGTTTAGCCCATAAAATAAGCCTGCGCTTGACAAGCCAAAGAATTAATGATAAGTACAAAGTGTCCCTAAATAGGACAAAAAATAAAAAGGAGGCAATAAAATGCCGATCGTTTCAATAAGTCAGGGGTTGTCTTCGGATGACCTACACGTCACGGCACTGGGGTGCAAAACAGTTGAAGAAGCAGATATCATTTTGAACCACCCTCAATGTGCTGAGACCACCAGACAGATGGTGGTCGCCAAGATCAAACTCTTTGACAAAAAAGAGTTCAACCAAGTCGACGAAAACTATCACAGCGACATTGTCGCTGTGGCTAAACAAAAAAACGGCGGCTAAAAGCCGCCGCACAAAATCAAGTTCTTACGGGACATATCCGGCTCGCCGGCTCTATGTCCCTCTTTTTTTAATAATCTTAACTGTCTAGGAACTTAACAACCAATAAGATAAGCAAACACTAAAATAATAACCTTATAATTTACCACAATGCTTGCATCTGCTTCAGCACCACTGGTAAAAGCGGCCACAAAATCTTGCCGATAGTCATTAAATAGGGAGCAATTATTGATTGACTTAATTGCTGGCCAAGCTCAGTGCTAGTTGGTAAATAACGGCTTAAAAAAAATAGAATCAATGACCAAGACAAAGCGGCCTCGGCTAAATTTAGAACACCGCCCAGCAACCGATTGGCTGTCTTCATTAGTGGAATAATCGTTATAGCCTCCCAAACCCCACCCAAAAAAGAGAACGCCCAAGCCGTCAAATTGCTGGCGACAAAAAATAAAATAATAAAAATCGCAATTTTATTAATTAGCCAAGATTCAGAAAAATGTTGTACTAGCCAATCAAAAACAACCAAATAATAGTGGCTAGCTATCCAAGCGCCGACTACCAAACCGATAAGCGAGCCAACCACCTTAAATAAGCCACGCCGCAGACCAGCTAAAAAAGCTAAGCCCAAAACGACGATAAAGAAAATATCAACTGCCAGCATATTATTTATTATTTTTTAAAATTATTATTAAACTGATCAAAACGCGGAAATAACGGCTTCGGCTTGCCGGTTATTGGTTGACTAAAAAAATTAAGGATTGTCTTAGCTGTAGTTGGTAAAAATATTTGTAAACAATAGGCAGCGTCCACTAAATCTTCCACTAAGGGTTGCAGACTCTTTTGCGCCGCGGCTGTTTCCAATTTCCAAGGCTGCTGCTCGGTTAATTTTTTATCAATCTGCCGATAAACTTGCCAGATGTAGCCGACTGCTTGATTAAACTGCCAGTTTTCAACTGACTGAATAACTTTTGTATACAGCTGGCCAATCTTTGGTGCTAACGGATTGAGACCATTTTTCCAAGCCAAATTGCCTAGTCGGGAAAATAAATTACCTAGACCATTAGCCAAATCAGCCTGATAAACTTCCATAAATCGTTCATCAGTATAATCGCCGTCATCACGGTCATTAATCTCCGCTAACAAATAATAGCGAACAACATCAGCGCCAAATTTCTCCACTAACTCCACCGGCGAAATGACATTGCCTAAACTTTTGCTCATTTTTTGACCGCCAGCCGTAATAAAGCCATCAATAAAAATCTGCCGACTAGCTGGCAAACCGGCTGACATCAACATCGCTTGCCACATTAATGCTTGCGGCCGCAAATTATCTTTACCGGCAATCTGCACCGCCGGCCACCATTGATTAAATTTTTCCGGTTTATCTGGCCAACCAATAGCTGAAATATAATTAACTAAAGCATCAAACCAAACATACATTACCTGTTCCGGATCATCCGGTACAGCTACCCCCCAGGGTAATTTGCTAACTAGACGAGAAATACTAAAATCCTGCAGACCGTTAGCTACAAAATTGCGAATTTCTTTTAAACGATTAGCCGGCACGACAAAATCCGGTTGACTATCATAAAGCTTAAGTAATTGATTTTGATATTTGGATAGACGAAAAAAATAATTCTCTTCATCAATCAATTCCAGGTCCTGGTCGGGATGCAGCGGACAATGACCGTTTTCTAATTCGGAATCAGTCTTTTCCATCTCGCAACCAACACAATATTTAACGCTATAATGTTGTTTGTAAATATCGCCGCTAGCTAAGCAACGTCGCCAAAATTCTTGCGCTGCCGCCTGATGATGCTGATCAGTGGTGCGGATAAAATTATCGTAGCTTAAATCAAGCAATTTTTTTAAATCGTTAAAACTGGCGGCTAATTTGTCGCAATAAGCTTGAGTTTCCAGGCCCAACCCTTGGGCTTTACGCCAAACCTTTAAACCATGTTCATCGACGCCAGTATTAAAAAAAACATTATCGCCGGCCAGACGATGAGCGCGAGCCAACGCATCAGCTCTAACTATTTCTAAAGCAAAACCGAGATGCGGCTCGGAGTTGATATAAGGCAAGGTGGTGGTTAAATAAAATTGAGCCATAAATCATCTAATAAGCTTATTTTATCATCGGCTAGGAGTAAAAGCAATTCTAACCGGCCAATTGGCCACAAGCCCCGATTACTGCTTGACCCAAGCTGTTGCGTTCAGTTACTTTATAGCCGTGCCGCTGTAAAATATTGGCAAAATGGCGACGCACCTTGGCCTGACTAGGCCTAAACTGACCAGCTCCGGGATTATAAGTCAACAAATTAATGACTAATAAATTTTTGGGGAAATCAGCCAGAAAGTCAGCTAGCTCTTCGGCCTGGACCAGGCTATCATTAACTTGATCTAACAATAAATACTCAACCATAACTCGCCGATTGGCCACCTGAGCATAATTTAAAAAAGCCTGTTTAACAGCTGCTAAAGCATAGCGGCGATTAATCGGCATTAAACGACGGCGTAATTGATCATTAGCGGCATGCAGCGACCAGGCTAATTTTATCTGTTGGCCATACTTAGTAAGCTGTTTCAATTCGGGCACTAAACCGACCGTGGAAATCGCTATATGTCGCCAACCGATATTAAAACCGTTGGACCGATGCAACCACTCAGTAGCCGTTAATACTGCGGCTAAATTAAGCAGCGGCTCACCCATGCCCATAAAAACCAAATTATCAATCCGCTGACCCGTCACAGCCAATAACCTTTGCCACAGTAGCGCCTGCTCAACGATTTCGCCAGATGATAAATTGCGCTGAAAACCTTGTTGTCCAGTGCTGCAAAATTGACAGCCTAGCGGACAGCCGACCTGTGATGATAGGCAAACGGCTCGCCGACCATCGCCATGACGCATTAACACGGTTTCAACTCGCTGGCCATCGCTAAAAATTATCTGTGCTTTTTGGGCTTGATCATTATCCTGACCAAAAATTCGAGCCTTAATATCTAGCGGACAATTATCAGTTAGCCACTGACGATCAGCCGCCGATAAAGTCGTAACCGCTGACCAATCAGTTACGAGTTGCTGAAAAACCGCTTGTTCTAATTGCCGCTGGCGAAAAGCTGGACGGCCAGCTAAAAATTGTGACCAGGCTAACCAATTCATAAAATACTAAAATTAACACCATCAATAATAAAATAATAGTTGTTGAAATTCATCAGTAATGGTATACTTTCAACATCAAGAAAGCAAGCTTCAACCGCCGCTTCCAGCGTTTCGGTTGCTTATTAATAGGATATGGCTAAACGGAAAAAACGTAATTTAAATGCTAACCAGCCTGGACTGGAATATTTATCTTTGGGCGGACGCAGCCTTAGTGCCGAGTCTAAAAAAAGCATCAGTGCCATTGTGCTAGCTCTGCTGGCAGCCATCAGTCTACTAAGTTTAATTAAGCCAGAGGGCCTAATCGGCCAATATTTGTATAACGCCATTAGTCAACTGCTCGGCTGGGGACGCTGGTTTCTGCCGATATTTCTACTGGCTTTGGCCGTCTTTATTTATTATCGGGAACGATTGCGCATCACAACCATTAAATTTGTCGGCTGGGGGTTGCTTTTCGCCGGCCTACAAAGCTTCTTTCATTTTTGTCTGGCCGAAAATCATTGGCACAGTTACATTGCCGACGGTCAAGGCGGCGGTTATGTCGGCTATGGTCTAACTTGGGGATTGACTAGTCTTTTTGGCTATTGGTCTAGTTTAGTATTAACTATTGCTATTTTAATTATCAGCCTAATTTTTATTTTTAATACCAACTTAAGTTGCTTGTTAGGACGACGCAGTATCTTTAATAAAGTCCTAATTGAACCATTAATAAGCGGCTGGCATTATATTATCAATCTCTTTCGCCGCGCTGATAATAAAAATTTATCACCCGAAGAAGAGCTGGCTACCGTCTATACATCAGAACCTGAATTAAACGAGTTGCTCGATAACCATCAACCCGAAACAGCCAAAATTAAGCCGCTGCCAACAACCGCTAAAACAACCGTTCCGGCTGATAACGAAACTAAAAAAGATAAACCCAGCAAGACTACTAGCAAGATTGATTTGCCGATTGATCTGTTGGATCGCCAACTGGACAAGCCGGAAAGCGGCGATACCGTTATTAGTGCCCAACGTATTAAAACAACATTGGAAAATTTTGATATTCCAGTTGATGTCGCCGAAATCACTGTCGGCCCGACCATTACTCAATACGCTATTAAACCAGCCGATGGCATCAGGTTAGAAAAAATTACCGGTCTGGCTGGTAATCTATCAATGGCCTTAGCCTCGCCGCACCCGATTCGTATTGAGGCGCCAATTCCCGGCAAGTCATTGGTCGGTATTGAAGTGCCCAATCAGACTATCGCGACTGTTGGGCTACGCGATATGCTTGATAGCCCCAACTTCCGCCAACGCAAAAATAATACCATGATTGCTCTAGGCAAAGATGTTACTGGTAAAGTGTGGATGGAAGACCTAGCTTCAATGCCCCATCTTTTAGTGGCCGGCACTACTGGTTCCGGTAAATCAGTTATGCTTAACTGCATAATTCTAAGCCTAATCTACGAGAACAGTCCAGAAGATTTACGATTAATAATGGTTGATCCCAAAAGAGTTGAGCTCAGTATTTATAACGGCATCCCGCATCTGCTAACACCGGTAATTAATGAAGCGAGTAAAACCATCAATGCCCTAGGCTGGGCCCTTAACGAAATGAGCCGCCGCTTGGAAATGTTCCAAAAAAATCACGCTAAGGATATTAAAAGTTTTAACCAGCAATTCCCTAACCAAAAAATTCCCTATATCATCTTTATTATTGACGAGTTGGCTGATTTGATGATGATGTCGCGTAAAGAAGTTGAGGCTAGCATTATTCGTTTAGCGCAAATGTCGCGCGCTGCCGGTATTCATTTGGTATTAGCCACTCAGCGGCCGAGCGTTGATGTTATTACCGGCGTCATCAAAGGCAATATGCCGGCGCGTATCGCTTTTACCGTCGCATCACAAGTTGATTCACGGACAATCTTAGATACCGCCGGAGCTGAAAGGTTAATGGGTAAGGGTGATATGCTTTTTAGCTCGCCACGTATCGCTAAACCAGTCCGCATTCAGGGCGCCTTTGTCAGTGAAAACGAAATTAAACGAGTAGTTAATTATATTAAGGCTCGCAGTGGCGAACCGCAATATCTCAAAGATGTTATTGAGAAACATAGCGTTCCTGATTTACCCAATGGCGGCACCTTGACTACGACAACCATCAATGGTGATGATGATTTATTGGAAAAAGCTAAAGCAGCGGTGATCAATAGCGGCCGAGCTTCAGCCACCTATCTGCAAAGAATGTTCAAAATTGGCTATCCACGAGCCGCTAGCTTATTGGATCAGCTGGAGGAACAAGGAGTTATCGGACCGGTTAATGGCGCTAAGGCTCGAGAAATTTATATTAGTCCTGAGGAATATCAGGCGCAAAAAAACCAACCGGTAAGCGGCCAACCATTGCATAACCCCGCCACCAGTTCAATGCCGGACAATTTTTTAGTCAATGAAATCTGGTCAGACCATGAACCGAACGAAAACGATTCTGCTGATGATGCGATACAAACTGACACTGCCGACGATCAATTGCCGTTAGCTGCCACTGAAAAAATTCTAGCCGATATTTATAGCGAAGAACCGACTAATCAAAATGATGACGATGAAGAAGACAACCAAAATCAATCAGAACAAGCGCTGGAATTTGATGACGATGAAGATCAAGAAAAATACTTTAGTCAATAATTTTTTAATATGACCAAAACAACTTCAACCGCCAACCAATCAGCCCGCCGGACTACTCAATCCAACGAAGCTGCCGATTGGTTGACAATCAGTGGCCATGAAGGCCAATTGTCCTTAGATATTTATCAAACTGAAAAAAATTTAATTGTTAAATCTACCATTGCTGGCGCTCGACCGGAGGAAATCCAAATTTCTCTCAAGAATGATCTTTTAACCATTCGCGGCAAACGCGATCTGCCTGAAGATATTGCTGAGGCTGATTTTTTATTCCGAGAATGTTATTGGGGTCCATTCTCTCGTTCAATTATTTTACCGGTTGATGTCCAAGCCGATAAAATCAAAGCTACAATGGATAACGGTGTTTTAACCATCGTCTTGCCAAAAGCCCCGCAAGCTAAACAAATCGTCATCAAGGTTAAGTCTTAATCAATATGCATTGCCAATTAACATTAGCTCGCCTTAACCAAGACCAGGCGATTTTAACCGATAAATCTGGAAGAAATTTTATTTTTCCAACCGATCAACTGCCCGCCGGTAGCCAGCCTGGCACAATTTTAACCTGCCTGCTTATGAACCCCAGCCAGCCCGACAGCGCGGATCAACAACTGGCTAAAGATATTCTCAATGAATTACTGAAGATAGACTGACATGCCTATCCCCAAATTAAAAATTAAAAAAATTACCGGCCATAAAATAATTTGGCCAGTAATTAGTTTAATCATTGTTGGCTTAATTATCACCTCTGGATACTTAGTTATCGACCATTTTCAAGAACGGTTTTATCCAAATACTATAGCGGCCGGTCAAGATATCTCTGGCTTAACCAAACAACAAGCCAATGATTTATTACTAGCCCGCTGGAACAACTTGGTTGAACAAGGCTGGACTTTCCAAATTCCAACCAAAACAGTCACTATCTATCCAACAGCTAGCCTGACTGAAGGCGCGCCGCCGCTCCTGTCATTTGACAATATTGCTACTATTAATCAAGCCTGGGAGAATAATAGAGCTGATGTATGGTGGCAAAAATTAAATAAAATTATCACCGGCTGGCTATTTGGCCGCCGGACTAAAGCCGTTATCGCCATCAATGAAAAATTGCTAATCCAAGAATTACAAGCTAACTTCCAATCGCTAATCACCGCCAGCCAGCCAGCTAAAATTACCGTTCATCAAGATGGCACCTACCAAATAACTCCAGAAATAACTGGTCAAATAATTGATTATCCATCTGGTCTCAAAGAATTCGGGCAACAGCTCTTAGAATTGCAGCAACAACCCATCACTTTAAATATCAATGACGACCAACCGTTAATCCAACAATCATTAATCGGCAACCTTCAACCGGCAATTGAACAATATCTTTCTCTAGCCCCAATTAAACTAACCGCCAGCAGTAGTGATTGGTCAATCAACCAGGCGGTCTTAGCTGACTGGTTAGCTTTAGAAATACAGGCTGGTCAAATCACAGTCGGTCCGGCCAGCAGTAGTATTAGCCAGTATTTAACCACTAAACTGGCCACCGAAATTGATCATGAGCCACAAGCCGGTCAATTTCAAAGATCAGGCGGGCGGTTAACTCAATTTCGGCCAGGTAAAGACGGACAAAAGCTCAATGTCGCATCTAGTTCAGAAGCTATTAGCCAGGCTATACGGTATGGCACTTCAACTGTCCAATTAATTATTGATGAAATCAAAAATCCTCTTAACGATACTGATCCGGCTAGCTTAGGTATTGTTGATCTACTCGGAACTGGCACCTCTACTTTTACCGGCTCGTCAGCCAATCGTATCCATAATATTAAAATCGGCACTAATCAGATTAGCGGTCAATTAATTGCTCCAGGGACTGAATTTTCGGTGGTTAAAACTCTGGGCGATATTAATGCTGCTGCCGGCTATAAGCAAGAACTGGTTATTAAACAAAATAAAACCGTGGCCGAATATGGCGGCGGGTTGTGCCAGGTCGGCACTACGGTTTTTCGAGCTGCTCTGGCTAGTGGCCTACCAATCACTCAACGACAAAATCATTCATATCGTGTCAGTTATTACGAGCCGGCCGGCACCGATGCCGCTGTTTATGACCCTTGGCCGGATCTGCGCTTTATTAATGATACCAATAATTATCTTTTAATTCTTGGTGAAATCGCCGGCAATCAATTATCATTCAGCATTTGGGGCACCAAAGATGGACGCGTGGTCCAACAGACTAAACCAATAATTTATAATATCGTTAAGCCACCGGCCAAACAGATAATTGAAACTGACACTCTGCCGGCTGGCCAAATAAAATGCACTGAGAGAGCCCACAACGGCGCTGATACCTATTTTGACTATACCGTTACTTATGCTAACGGCGAAACTAAAAGCAAACGCTTCAGTTCTCACTATGTTCCCTGGAGAGAAGTCTGTTTAGTTGGCAAAACTACCGCCAGCACGACTACTGCGACAACAACACCGCCGACGACCACCACACCGGCCATTACCACTACACCAGCCGTTAGCTCAACCCAGCCGATAGCCACTAGCACGCAATCACAACAACAAGACGAGCTTTGAGAGCTCGCCTGGTTGTTGTTTATACAAATTAACTCCGGTAGGGCAGGCAAGAAACTTTTCTCTAGGACAGACCCAGTCTCAACCAGATACAGCTTACAGAAAAATCCCCATGCTTGTCGTGCCTAACCCACCGCAATTAACTTACTAAAGCAACTCTTTTTTAAGTTGACCTAGAATCATAGCACAAAATAAAAATACTGTCAAGAGTACCCAAGCTTAATATAAAATAAAAACAGAGCGACTAATTGAAGCCGCCCTGTTTTAAGACTAATTTAACCTCTTTGTCCACCTCGCTTATAAAGTATATCTTGCCGACTGTTAGCTTGAAAATCAATCACCTGTTGTTTAAGCCATTCATTGCCGGCAGCCGTAATTTCTACCCGATTATTCTTTATGGTCCATCTGGCTGGTCTAACATTGCCAAAAGTAAAATTTAAAACACGCTGCCATGATTTTAGATCATAACCAAAATAAGCTGTTAGACCACCATTAATTTGGCATTCAAAGCGCTTAATGATTTCATTCCAATCCTTATCAATGTTTTCAGCAACAAAATTGCCATTTTCGTCTTTTCTCAGCTGAGGACCAATCTCATTAGCGCTATTTTCTCTTTTATATTCTGACCGTCCAGGCTGACCAAACCCCTCTTCTCCTCGTCCCTTGTAACCACCCTGATTAAAATCTGACCACATTTCTACGACTGATCGGCCATGAGCATAATAATTAAAAGCCCTATCACCATTAGTATCTAACCAAGCTCCATGAACATAGTCAATGGCTTCTTGACCGTCAGATCCGCGGGCATATTTAACACGGCGACCCAAATTGACATCGGCGCCAGCGCCAATGTTATTCTCTGGATCAACTCCGCCAATAGCGGCCAGCATGGAAGCCTTAATCATTGAATTGGCTCCAGAAGTTGGAATATGGCGTGGTTGATCACCGCTCGGATAACGACAAACTACATCCAAAAATTGCATAAAACGAACTGACAAATGAAAACCCGGGTGATCAGCCCAGCGCTCCGTGTCCCATTCAATTCGACCCAAAAAGGCATCCTTTTCTGGTTTATTCTCTATCTCATCTAGCATTTTTGCCAAATAATTATCCGACATTCCTTTACAATCAGCATCATTAGATAACATAAAAATGTCACCATTAATACCAGACAGCTGTATGGAACGCAGAGCCACATCGTGAACATCCTTAATAAATTGACCATGAATATTAGCTCCTCGCTCCTTAATCATTACTTCTCGAATATATTCCTGGTTAAACGCGGCAATTTGCAATTGCGGAAATTCACTTTTTATTTTATTAATCTCAGCAATGGTTTTTTGGATTTTTTGTAATTTATCCGGATCATTTTTATCGTCATCAAACCAATTAACATTCAAAACAAAAACTGTTTTGGCTAGAACTGCCTTATCTTGTTTAGAATATAATTTTAATGTTCTATAAATATTCTCTGATTCATACGCAGCTCCAACAGCCATACAAACCATTAATTTAGTATCTTTTGGTAAATTGCTTAATAACTGATCGGCTTCAACCACTTGATTAATATTATTAAAATGTTCTGGTTCTCTGGTTTGTTTCTGCTCAAAAAACCAATCTAACTCTTGCTGTTGTTCTAATTTGGCTTGTGGATCATTCTTTAATCTAGGAGAAAAATACTTCTCATAGCTAGTTTTTTCTTCCTTAGACAATTCTTGACTATGATAGCCATTATATTTAATAAATTGCTCAACTATTGCCGGTTCTAGCGGCCGCCGACCCATAATCGGAATAATCGGCGGAACTTCCCAAGTTGTAACGGCCGGAATATCAATACTATGAACTATTTCGTTAATAATAGTGGAGCCATCAGGCATACCTTGGCCAACTTGAGTGGCTAAAATTCGTACCGCCTCAGCACCATTCTCAACTGATCCCATAGTTTGAGCCACTTCCATAAATTGACCGGTAAATTTAGTCACTCCGTTGGCATGGCTAAATAGGCTGGCCGCCAGACTGCCCTTGGGAATAACCGCTAAGCCATCAGAATTGATCGGAATCTCAATAACCTGATTTTGCGTACCCTTGGATAAAGATAATAACAATTTAAGTCCGCCATTTTTAATTAGCTGCTGGGCATCCGCGGACAATTTTTGACCAGCCAATGTATGATACGAACCATCAGGAGCCATCTTTTGCATATTTAATAAAATATTGCCATCTTGGTCTAATCCACTACCATATTTACCGCCCCAAAAAACCCGCAACTCATTCTTATCAAAAGATTTAGTGTCATTATCATACCATAGCCGTCGAACAATATTGGTAAAATTTTTCTTGTTTTGTTCAATCACTTCTTGAGCGCCCAGCGATCCCGCCACTCGATTTTCCTGGGTTAGCCAATTGATACCGTGTTTGGCCAAATCAGCTTGTGATTCGGCTGATAATTGTCCATTAGTTAACCGCAAATCGCCAATCAATTTTTTGCCACCGCTAAAAATACTAAATTCGCCATCAGCCTCTGGCCGAATTTCAGTGCCGACCGGCACTTTGAATTGATGATCACCAATCCTAACTAGCTCTTGGGCTTGTTGCAGTTTCGGCTGACCAAAAATCATTGCCCTAGCTTTTTCTAGCAATGTTACGCTTTGATGACCGCTAGTCGGCTGCCGTCCTTTTATAGCTCCTTCAATCAAACCTTGTTGATCGGAACGGAAAAAACTAGCCGCCTCTTGGAAAGCTAAGCCAACAGCAAAGCCAATACCGGCCGCATTAATTCCAGTAGAGACCATCCTCGCTTTACGCATTTTATTAAATAAACGATCTTTTTCTGCAATACCATTATCTCCGCCTAACAACTCTTGTTTTTTGGCCTCAATCAAACTGTTAAGATAATCATCAAGATTACCATCAACAAAATTAAGTTTATCGTGATCGGCCAAACGTCTTAAAGTAACCTTAAGCCGAGCTCTGGCCAAATCAAGCTCTAAACGCTCTTGCTCAACATTAGTCAAATTAGAAAAAGCAATTAAATCTATCTTTTGTTGATCGGATAAACGAATTCGAGCCTCTAAGTCAGCTAAATTAGTTACAACCTGTTTAATTTCAGCCTGATTATCGGTATCAGCTTCATTAAAATTAATTTCCAAGCCGGATAAAATATCCACCGATTTAATGGTCTTGTAATTAAATTTCTCCATTTCTTGGCGTCGAACATCATCTTTCTTAAATCTTTTACCCTGGGCCATCTCCCGACTATGCTGCTTTCTTTCTCGTTTTAATTCTTGAGATTCGCGCATGGCTGCTAAACCACCGGTTAATAAAGCACCTAAACCTAGGCCACCCAAAGCTCTAGCCGCCATTTGGCCAGCTGTTTGGCCTAAACTAACCGCTGTGGCTGTAGCCGCGGCCACAGCCAATCCTAGAGTTGATTCATTAATTAACGCTCCAATTTTAGTCTTGCCCAGTTTTTCTAAAATACGATCAACTTTATTATATTTAGCTTCAGTACGCACTCCACTAACAGCTCGACCAACAATAATCTCTAAATCATAATCTAATTTGGCTAGACCGGATTGATGGTTTAAAGATTGTTTAGCTTGTTTGGCGATGGCTAATAGATTATCGGCGCAACCAACCTTAAGTCGACCATTTTTATCATCAAAATCGGGCAAACTATTTAATAATCTAACTTTTTCTTCTTCCAGCTCAGTTTCATTAATTTCCCCAGCCACAAACTTATCAATCAAATTACGCAGTGAGTCGCTAAAAATTTTATCTTCAGGCGTTTCACCAATAACGCGCCGACTTTCACCGGCCTCTTGGTGAATCATTTCGGCATGATCAGCCATAAAACGATCAACGATAGCCTCTTGTTCAGCGATAAATTCATCTTGACTACCTTCAGCTGCGGCAAAAAGATTACCAGATTCCAAAATTTGTTGTCTGGCTGTATTAATTTCTTTCTGACGATAATAATTTCTCGCCAGATTATGTTTCCAAATTTTTTTCAAAAAACCACTAAAACCCTTAAGACTCTCCTTGTCAGCCGTCATTTTAGCCTCGCCAGCGTCAATTGCTTGATCATCAATCGCTTGAGAATTGTCAATAAAGGCTACTCTTAATTTCTCGGCCATATAATTACAACTAGTTAACTTAACCCAAATAAGATTGCCGGAAAGCTGCCAATTCTCTGGCTAAAATTGCCGGTAAATCAGGAATATTTTGAGCAAAAAATTTTTGCAATTCTTCATTTCCAGCCTTTTTATCTATAATAACTTCTAACTCTGGCAATTTTTCTTCCGGTAACTCGGCAACTATGGCCGCCTCTAGGCGATCGTTAAGCCTGTCGGTTAAATCTTGAACCAATTGATCCCGAATCTCTGGTTCTAGTTGATCAATTCCTTGAGCTACCAATAATTCATCGACAAATTTATCCAATGATGGTGAGAGAGTTGACATAAGACAAATTTAAAAAATAAACTAATTTAAGTCTAGCGATAAAATAATAAAAAATCAAATAAAAAGGCCGTTGATTAACGGCCGTTGTTAGGAATTTCTACCAACCAGACTTTCTGGTGGTAGATTTGGGTACTATCATAAATAAAATGCTGATTAAGATCAGCGATACTGCAAAATATCAGCTGATCTTTTTTAATCAGGGGGTAACACTTACCCCCGTCCCAGTCAATAAAGACCGGGTCGGCTACGGCAATCACGCCGTATTTTTTGGGCAAGAAGGTTGTTAAAAACGCTTCCGCCCACTCGGCCTCGGGTATCATTAGGCCAGAGGCGCTAATCTCGGTAATCACCTCTTCCAGTTTTTCACCCGAAACCTCTATTAACACAAATTGACGCACCTCCCGACTTGGGAGGGTGGTTTTTTTGTGTCTAAACCAGCCATAGCCCCAATATTGGGGTGAGTACTGGCTAGCCATGCTAGCCAGGCTACTGTTTTCATCAATGGCTAACCAAAATTTTTGGTTAACCACTGGACAGGGTCGCCGGCGGTTTAACTTTCTTTCTAATTCATAGAAAGAAATTAGCCCAACCAGAGGGGCTATGAAGAGACCCAAAGATGCCGATAATGCACACAAGAAATACAAGATTACTATGGACATGTCAGCCCATAATAGGGCAACGATAACCGGCCAAATATTACCGTAGTCTTTCCAGGCTATGGGATAGTTGGCTCTGAAAAAAGATTCAGCCATGACGGCTAATCTTTTTTCACAGAAAAACAAAATTATCGCTAGCAATACCATTAATGCTAGCGTAGATCCCTTGGTCAATGTCGCTTGAGCTCTCTCCGAGAGCACAAAGAATATGACCAGATTGCCAAGAGACAAAATGGCCAATACCAGGATCGACAAAATTCTGATAATTTTCATGATCTACTCCTCTTCTTTTTTTTATTTTTTAATGTTCTTTTGTCAATCAAAATCTAGATTGACTAATTAGTCTACAACAATTCTGGCTATATATCAATACTTGCAACGATCGAATAAAAAAACACCATAATTCTGGCGCTGACCTACTTTCCCAGGGCTTGATGCGACCCAAGTATCATCAGTACTGGAAGGCTTAACTACTGAGTTCGGGATGGGATCAGGTGGAACCCTTCCGTTTGAAGCACCAGAATTATGGTGTCTTTTATATTTTATCGTCAATCAATGTTCAAATACAACCTTTAAAACAAAATTGTGGGAAAATCAAATGACTTATTAGTATTCCTCGGCTCAACACATTACTGTGCTTACACCTAGAACCTATCAACCCGGTCATCTCCCGGGAGTCTATGAAACCTAATCTTGAAGACAGCTTCGCGCTTATATGCTTTCAGCGCTTATCCGAACCGAAGATAGCTACCCAGCGATGCCCTTGGTAGGACAGCTGGTACACCAGAGCTTCGTGCTTCCCGGTCCTCTCGTACTAGGGAAGCGCCTTCTCAAGTTTCCACGATCATAGTGGATAGGAGACCGACCTGTCTTACGACGGTCTGAACCCAGCTCGCGTGCCGCTTTAATGGGCGAACAGCCCAACCCTTGGGAGCTTCTCCACCCCCAGGATGCGACGAGCCGA
>Ga0116159_1000107_pt1 | contig 92780 bp, 78 predicted proteins | sample AD_JPNAS1_MetaG_FD_89878 | JGI IMG/M metagenome (GOLD analysis project Ga0116159, IMG submission 89878) | Active sludge microbial communities of municipal wastewater-treating anaerobic digesters from Japan - AD_JPNAS1_MetaG | ecosystem: Engineered > Bioreactor > Anaerobic > Digestate | place...
GTCGGCTTGTTGTAGTAGGGACAGGCGATGAGCGCGCCGTCGGCGCCCGCCTCATACGCATGCCGGGTCAGGCGCAGGGCTTCCGTCGTGCTGTTGGATCCCGTCCCGGCGATGACCGGAACTCTTTTTTTCGCCGCGTCAATGGTGATTTCAATCACGCGGTCGTGCTCGTCGTGGGACAGGGTCGGCGATTCTCCGGTCGTCCCGCAGGGCACCAGACCGTCGATGCCGTTCGCAATCTGGAACTCGATGAGCTCCCTCAGCGCCGCCTCATCCACTTTTCCGTCTTTAAAAGGCGTCACCAGCGCGGTAATGGCTCCTCTGAACATAAAACAGGCCTCCTGGATTCCTTATTGAAAATCGATTTCCACGGTTTGCGATTCCCGGCAGACGCCGGCCTCATCGCACAACTGCAGACGGTAGCTGTAGGTCTTCCCTTTCTCGACCGACGAATCGGAAAACCGGTATTCAAGTCTGCTTTCCCCGGCGTTTGCCGCCTCCAGCCGGTTGATAGGCTCAAAGGTGCGCGGGCAATCCCGGCAAATGTTCCCCGTGCTCCCCAGCGTGCTTCGCTCGACAAGCGTGTAGCGAACCCGATCCGCGGATTCGAGCCGCCAGTTCAGAACCGCCTCGCCGCTCTCGGCTGAAACGGCCAGCGCCTGCCCGGCCTGGCTTCGCGCGCCGGTGGACGCCAGGGGGACGGGATTGGCCTTCAGGCCGCAGCCCGCGATCAAAAGTGCGCAAAGCGCGGCCAGCGCTATTTTATTTCCTGCCGAGCTTTTTTTCAAATTCCCGAATCCTTTCCCGTACCGCCTTTTGCGCCGTTCCTCCGAAATGACTGCGGGCGGCAACGGCGTTTTCCAACTTTATCCTGGAGAGGATCGACTCGTCAAATCCGTCGTAAAAGGATTGATACTCGCCGAGCGTCAGATCTTCCAGCGTCCTTTTGGTTTTGATGCAGTAGGCGACAATGCCGCCCGCAATTTCGTGGGCGCTGCGAAAGGGCACGCCTTTCTCCGCCAGGTACTCCGCGATGTCGGTGGCGGTGGAAAATCCGCCGCCGGCCGCCGAATGCATTCTGACAGCGTTAAAGCGCGTGTGCGCCAGCATTTCCGCAAATACCGCCAGGCAATCGCGAAGCGTATCCACCGCGTCAAACAGGGGCTCCTTGTCTTCCTGAAGGTCCCGGTTGTAGCTCATGGGAAGCCCCTTGACAAGCGTCAGGATTGTAGTCAGATCGCCGTATACTCTTCCCGTCTTGCCCCGAATCAGCTCCGCGACGTCCGGATTCTTCTTCTGCGGCATGATGCTGCTGCCGGTGGTGTAGGCATCGGAAATCTCGGCAAATCCGAATTCTTCGGACGACCACAAAACCAGATCCTCGCAAAACCGGCTCAGATGAGCCATGGCAAGAGACGCGGCAAAAATGAATTCCGCGATATAATCCCGGTCGGCCACCGCATCCATGCTGTTTCGGCTGACTTCCGGAAAGCCCAGAAGACGCGCCGTGCGTTTCCTGTCGATGGGAAGGCCCGTCCCGGCCAGCGCCGCCGCGCCCAGCGGCAGAACATTCAGGCGTTTGCGGCAGTCTTCCAGCCTCTGCCCGTCGCGGGCAAACATCTCGGCATACGCCAGCAGGTAGTGGGACAGCAGAACCGGCTGCGCCTTTTGCATGTGCGTGTAGCCGGGCATGATGACGGCAATTTCCTTTTTGGCCATGCCGACCAATTGCATCTGCAGCGCGGTGAGCAGGAGAATCAAACCGTCCACTTCGTCTCGCAGATACAGGCGGACATCCAGCGCAATCTGATCGTTGCGGCTGCGAGCGGTATGCAGCTTTGCGCCCGCGTCTCCCGCGCGCCGGATCAGTTCTTTTTCGATCGCCATGTGAATGTCTTCGTCGGCCGGATCGAAAACAAAACGCCCCTTTTCCATATCGGCCCGAATGCTTTTCAACCCGCGGATGATCGCGCCGGCGTCCTTGCGGGAAATGATGCCCGAATCGGCCAGCATCGTCGCGTGGGCGATGGAGCCTTCAATGTCATGACGATACAGGCGGCGGTCGTAGTGAAGAGAACTGGTAAACCTCTCCACGCTGGCAGCCGTGGCTTCCTGAAATCGTCCCGCCCAGGGTTTTTTTGCGTCGGACATGATGCGCCCTTTCGAAAGATTTTTTATTTTTTCATCATTTTCTTGATTCGAAGCCGAAGGCCGTTGAGGCGGATGAAGCCGATGGCGTCTTTCTGGTTATAGACTTCGTCTTTTTCAAACGTGGCAAACGCCTCGCTGTAGAGCGAATAGGGGGATTTGCGGCCGACCACGACGCAGTTGCCTTTGTAGAGCTTCATCCTGGCCGTGCCGGTGACGTTTTCCTGCGTCGCGTCGATGTAGGCCTGCAGCGTCTTCATTTCCGGAGCGTACCAGAAGCCGTTGTAGGCAAGCTGGGCGTATTTCGGAATGAGCGAATCGCGCATCAGCATGACCTCGCGGTCCATCGTGATGGACTCCACCGCCCGGTGCGCCGCCCACAGGACCGTGCCGCCGGGCGTTTCATACACGCCGCGGGATTTCATGCCGACAAACCGGTTTTCCACCATGTCCACCCGGCCGACGCCGTTGGCTCCGGCCAGCAGGTTGATGCGGTCCATCAGCTTCGCGGGCGACATCTTTTTGCCGTCGATCGCCACCGGGTTTCCTTTGACGAAATCAATTTCCACGTACGCGGGCTTGTCCGGCGCGGCTTCGGGCGATTTGGTCAGCACGAAAATGTCTTCCGGCGGCTCCGCCCATGTGTCTTCCAGTATGGCGCCTTCATGTGAAATGTGCAGCAGATTGCGGTCGGAGCTGTAGGGTTTGGCCTTGGTCAGCGGAAGCGGAATGTTGTGCTTCTCCGCGTAATCAAACATGGACTCCCGGGAATCGAACGTCCAGTGGTCGTCCTTCCAGGCCGAGATGATGTTGATCCTGGGATTGAGCGCGATGTAGGTGAGCTCAAAGCGCACCTGATCGTTGCCCTTGCCGGTTGCGCCGTGGCAAACCGAGTCCGCTCTTTCCTTCTGGGCGATTTCAATCTGCCGTTTGGCGATGAGCGGCCGGGCGAGCGACGTTCCCAGCAGATAGGTCCCCTCGTAAATCGCATTGGCGCGAAGCGCCGGAAACACGAAATCCCGCGCGAATTCTTCCCGCAGGTCTTCAATGTAAATTTTGGAAGCGCCGGTCCTGAGAGCCTTTTGCCTGAGCCCCGTGAGCTCTTCCTTCTGCCCCACGTCGGCGGCAAAACAGATGACCTCGCAGCCGTAGGTTTCAATCAACCATCTCACGATTACCGACGTGTCCAGACCGCCGGAATATGCCAGCACCACTTTTTTAATTTTCTTTGCCACGATTTTTCCTCCTAATAATTTTCAATGTAAGCTTCGTGAATTCCTTTAGAACAAGGGGTTGCAACCCCTTGTTCCAGCTATACACAGAATGTTCCTAAAGCAATATTTCCAAAACCGCCTTTTGCGCGTGCAGGCGGTTTTCCGCTTCTTCCACCACAACGGACTGCGGCCCGTCAATGACCTCGGCGGTAATTTCCTCGCCGCGGTGCGCGGGCAGACAGTGCATCACGATGGCGTCTTTCTTCGCCGCCCCCAGCAGTTTGCCGTTGATCTGGTAATTCGCGAAAATCTTTTTGCGCTCCTGAGACTCGGCCTCCTGGCCCATGCTGGTCCAGACATCCGTGTAGAGGACATCCGCGCCCGCCGCGGCTTCAAACGGATCACGGCACAGCCGGACGCGGTCCCGGCCGTCTTTCTGGCTTTCCTTCATCAGGCGATTGTCCGGATCGTAGCCTTCGGGACAGGCCAGCGCGAGTTCAAACGGCAGGTGTGTTGCCGCTTCGATCCAACTGTTGGCCACATTGTTTCCGTCGCCGATATAGGCAACCTTGACGCCTTCATACGATCCTTTTTTCTCCTGAATCGTAAACAGATCCGCCAGAATCTGGCAGGGATGCAGCAGGTCCGTGAGCCCGTTGATGACCGGAATGGTCGCGTAGCGGGCAAGTTCTTCCACGCTTTCCTGGGCAAAGGTCCGGATCATGATGCCGTCGAGATAGCAGGACATCATTCGGGCCGAATCCGCAAGCGTTTCACCGCGTCCGATCTGCGTGTCCCGGGAATTGAGAAAAAGCGCGATGCCGCCCAACTGATACATGCCCACTTCAAAGGATATCCGGGTTCGCGTGGAGGATTTGTCAAAGATCATGCCCAGCGTCTTGCCCTCAAGCGACGCGTGCTTCTTGCCTTCCTTCAGCATTTTTTTGAGGCGGACCGTCCTTTGCCAGATTTCTTCAAAATCCGGCGGCTGCATGCCGGCAAAGCTCAGCAGATCTTTTTTCATTTCCCCTCCATGACCTCATCGAGTATGGAAATCGCGGCGTCAATGTCTTTCTCATCCACAATCAGCGGCGGAACAAAACGCAGTGTTTTGCCGCCGGTGCAGTTGATGAGCAGCCCCTTTTCCTGACAGCTTTTGACGATGTCTGCGCCTTCGATGGCCATCGCACAGGCCAGCATGAGCCCCCTGCCCCGCACTTCGGAAATAAAAGAATGCCGCGACTTCAGGGCCTGAAGTTTGGCCAGGAAATAGCTTCCCGTTTTTTGACAATGATCGAGCACGCCGTCTTTGATCAGGGTCTTCAGCGTGGCTTTGGCCGCCGCCATCGCCAGCAGGTTGCCGCCGAAGGTGGAGGCGTGATTGCCGGGCGAAAAGGCGCGGGCCACTTCATCGGTCGCCAGCATGGCGCCTACCGGAAAGCCGTTCCCCAGCGCCTTGGCCAGCGTCATGATGTCCGGTTTGACGCCGGAATATTCATAGGCAAACAGCTTGCCCGTCCGGCCGATGCCGGTCTGCACCTCATCGACGATCATCAAAATTCCATGGCGATTGCAGATGTCCCGCACCTTCGCCAGATACCGATCATCGGGAATAATCACGCCGCCTTCCCCCTGAATCGGCTCCAGCATGATTCCGCAGGTTCGGGGAGTAATGGCCGCCTCCAGCGCTTCCGCATCGTTGAACGGGGCGTATTTAAAGCCGTCGAGAAGCGGCGTGAATCCGAACTGAAACTTTTCCTGGCCCGTGGCGGTAATGGTTGCCATCGTCCGGCCGTGAAACGAGTCTTTCATGGTGATGAGTTCGAATTTATCCGCGCCCAGGTTTTCATGGGCGTATTTTCGCGCCAGCTTGATGGCCGCCTCGTTGGCTTCCGCGCCGCTGTTGCAGAAAAAAACCTTGTCGGCAAAGGAATGCTTCGTCAGAAGAGCGGCGACTTCCGCCTGGGGCTTCGTGTAATAAAGGTTGGAGACGTGCATCAGATCCTTGGCCTGCTTTTTCAGCGCTTTGACCACCTTCGGATGGGAATGCCCCAGATTGCACACGGCGATGCCGGCCACAAAATCCAGATATTCCCTGCCGCTTGCGTCCCAGAGCCTCGCACCCTCGCCTTTGACCAGCGCGATCGGCACCCGCCGGTAGGTATTCATAATGTGCTGATCGGCCAGCGTCATGATCTTTTTTTCGTCCATGCTTTGTTCCCCTTTGAGGCGTTATACAACGATTTCCGTTCCGATTCCCATATCCGTAAAGACTTCCAGCAGGATCGCGTGCTTCAGCCGCCCGTCCACGATATGCGCCTTTTTCACGCCGCCGCGCAGCGCCTTGAGGCAGCATTTGACTTTGGGAAACATGCCGCCTTCCACGATTCCCCGGTCAATCAGATCCAGCGCCTCCTGATCCGTCATGGTGTTGATCAGATTTTTTTCCGCGTCCAGCACACCCGCCACGTCCGTCAGCAGCAGCAGCTTCTCCGCCTTCAGAGCGGCGGCCACTTCCCCGGCGACGATGTCGGCGTTGATGTTGTAGGTTTCTCCGTTTTCTCCCATCCCGGTGGGCGCGATGACGGGAATGAAACCGTTCTGGGCCAGAGACACGATCAGACCCGCGTTGACCGTTTTGACCTTTCCGACCAGCCCGATGTCGATAATCTCGGAAGGCGTGTTTTTCGCTTTTTCATCACTCAGGTAATATTTTTCCGCCTCCACCAGATTGCCGTCCTTGCCGCTTAAGCCCACGGCCTTTCCGCCGTGCCGGTTGATCAGGCCGACAATTTCCTTGTTGACCGTGCCGACCAGAACCATTTCGACGATGTTCATGGTTTCCTCGTCCGTCACGCGCATGCCCTGAACAAACCGGGACTCCTTGCCCAGCTTCTTGAGAAAACCGCCGATCTGCGGCCCTCCGCCGTGCACGACGACCGGATTGATGCCGATGTATTTCATCATCACCACGTCGCGGGCGAACTTGTCTTTCAGGTCCTCGTCAACCATGGCGTGTCCGCCGTATTTAATGACGATGGTTTTGTTGTAAAACCGCCGGATGTAGGGCAGCGCCTCCAGCAGAATGTCCGCCCGCTCCATCGAACTTTGAATGTTTTGCATTCGTCTCTCCGTTTATAAAATGTACCGGCTCAGATCTTCGTCTTCCACGATGTTGTCCAGCTTTTCTTCCACGTATTTCGCGTCAATGACGATTTTCTTCTCCTTCAGGTCCGGCGCGTCAAAAGAAATGTCGTCCAGGAGCGTTTCCATGATCGTGTAAAGTCTTCGTGCGCCGATATTCTCGGTCCGTTCATTGACAACCGTGGCCACTTCGGCAATCTGCTCCACCGCGTCGGGGGTAAACGACAGTCGAATGTCTTCCGTCGCCATCATTTCCGTGTACTGCTTGACCAGCGCGTTGTTGGGCTCCGTCAGGATCCGCACAAACTCCTCCTTGCCCAGCGAATCCAGCTCCACGCGGATCGGGAAGCGCCCCTGCAGCTCCGGAATCAGGTCGGACGGTTTGGTTCCGGAAAACGCGCCCGCCGCGATGAACAAAATATGATCGGTCTTCACCATGCCGTAGCGGGTGTTGACGTTCGACCCTTCGACAATCGGCAGCAGGTCCCGCTGGACGCCTTCGCGCGAGACATCGGGGCCGTGCTGCGAATCGCCGCCGACAATCTTGTCGATTTCATCCAGAAAAATGATGCCCGACTGCTCCACGCGGTCCAGCGCGGTTTTGGTGACCTTGTCCATGTCAATGAGCTTCTGCGCCTCTTCGGACGCGATGATCTCGAGGGCTTCCGGCACCTTGACGTTTCTTTTTTTCTTCTTCTGCGGCATCATGCTGCCCAGCATGTCCTTCAGATTGAGTCCCATGTCTTCCATGCCGGCGGCGGAAAAAATCTCGATCATGGGGCCGCTCCTCGGCTCGGCGATTTCCAGCTCCACCATGCGTTCGTCGAGTTTCCCGTCGTGCAGAAGTTTTCGCAGCTTTTCGCGCGTCGCGTCCTGCCTGCGCGCCGCCTCTTCGTTGAGCGGCAGACTCGCCTGCTCCGGTTCCGCGTCCGTCAGCATGTCGCCGACGTTCCTTTCCGCGGGCCGCGGCGGCAGCAGCAGATCCAGCAGCCGGTCTTCCGCGATTTCCGCGGCTCTCGCCCGCACGTGATCCTGCTCCTCGGCCTTCAGCATGTTGATCGAAAGCTCCACCAGATCCCGCACCATGGATTCCACGTCCCGCCCGACGTAGCCGACTTCCGTAAATTTCGAAGCCTCCACCTTCAGAAACGGGGAATTGTCCAGTTTGGCAAGCCTTCTGGCGATTTCCGTTTTGCCGACTCCCGTGGGGCCGATCATGATAATATTTTTCGGCGATATTTCATCCGCCAGATCTTCCGGAACATTCTGCCTGCGCCAGCGGTTTCGCAGCGCGATGGCCACGGCCCGTTTGGCGTCGGCCTGGCCGATGATATGCCGGTCCAGCCGTTCCACAATCTCGCGGGGTGTCAAACCTGAATTGTTCATTTTTCTTCTGTGACTCCTTTACTTTTTGCTCTTTTTGTCCTCTTTGGACTTCTCCTCACTGAGGTCGATTTCTTCAATCGTTACGTGGTCGTTGGTGTAGATGCATATTTCCGAGGCAATCTTCATCGCTTCTCTCGCGATTTCCGTGGCGGTTAGATTGCTGTGGCGCACCAGCGCGCGGGCCGCGGCCTGCGCAAAAGCGCCGCCCGATCCGATGGCCATCACGTCGTCATCCGATTCAATCACATCGCCGTTTCCGGAAATGATGAGCGAATAGTCCCGGCTGACCGCGATCATCAGCGCTTCCAGATGCCGCAGCACCCGGTCGGTCCGCCAGTCCTTGGTCAGCTCCACGGCGGCGCGAAGCAGGTTCCCGTTGTACTGTTCCAGTTTCTGATCAAAGCGGTCAAACAGCGTGAAGGCGTCGGCGGTTGCGCCGGCGAATCCGACAATCACCTCGTTGTTGTACAGCCTTCGCACCTTGCGCGCGCCATGCTTCAGAATCGTCGTGTCCAGCGTAACCTGACCGTCGCCGGCCACCGTGATTTTATCGCCCTTACGGATCGCCAGAATGGTTGTGCCTCTGATCTTCATTTGGTCTCCCATACTTCGCAGCTCATAACTGATGGCTCATAGCTTATGGTTTGTTTCTCTTCACTCATTGCTCATCACTCGTCTCTCGTCGCTCATTGCTCGTCACTCATCGCTTATTTCTTTGCTCTGGGGTGAGCCTTGTCGTACACTTCCATCAGGCGGTTGATGTTGACCGCCGTGTATTTCTGCGTCGTGGAAAGACTCTCATGCCCCAGCATTTCCTGGATCGAACGCAAATCGGCGCCGGCCGCCAGCAGATGCGTGGCAAAGCTGTGCCGAAGCGCGTGAGGGCTGATCTTCCGTCCGATGCCGCTTTTGACGGTGGCCGTATCCACGATGCGGGCAATGCTTCGGGTCGTAATCCGCCCTCCCCGTTCGTTCAAAAAAAGCGCGCCGCCCATCCCTTCACGGAAAAGCTTCCTCCTCGTGTCCTCCGTCGCGGACAAATATCGCTTCAGCGCCTCCAGCGCTCTTTTGCCCACGGGGACAATTCTCTCTTTTTTCCCCTTGCCGCGCACCTTGACCAGCGCAGCGCTGAAATTTACATCGTCCTCGTCCAGACCGGCCAGCTCCGCCAGCCTGAGCCCCGAAGAATAGAACAGCTCCAGCATCGCCAGATTGCGCAGACCGGACAAAGACGGGTCCGAGCCGGATGCTTCCAGGAGATCAAAGGCTTCATCAACCGACAAAAAAGTCGGCATGTACTTCTCCGTCTTCGGCGTCTGAACGTCCTGGGCCGGATTGTTCCGGACGGTTCCCTCCCGCACCAAAAACCTGTAAAAAGCCCGCAGGGAGGATATTTTGCGGTTGATGGACGACTTTTTCAGCTTCCGGCCGTGCAAAAACGCCATGTACGACCGGACGGTGTCCGTATCGGCATCCGCCACGCTTTTTTGAGCGGATGAATTGCGCAGGAACTCGCCATATTCCTCGATATCCGTCAGGTAGGCCTTGCGGGTATGCTCCGACACATTACGCTGGACGTCCAGAAATGTCCGAAAAGCGGCAAGCAGTTCTTTCATTTCTTTTCACATTTTATATTTCCCGAAATCTTCCGCGGATAAGTTTTCCAAAAACTCCCTTACCTTGTCTTCCTTGAATTTGTCGATGTCGGCAAGCTTGATTCCGAAATCGATGTTGCGGGATTTTTCCAGGACGCTCTCCTCCACGAAAATCGAGGCGCCGGCCCTCAGCGCCAGCGCGATGGCGTCGCTGGGACGCGCGTCAACCCGGTAGGTCTGCCCGTCCCGAACCAGATACACGGCCGCGAAAAAAGTGTTGTTGCGGATATCGACAATTTCAATCCGGTTGACCGTGACGTCCAGGGCCTTGAGGAATTCGTTCATCAGGTCATGGGTCATCGGTCTGGAAAACACCACGTGCTCCAGTTCCGTGGCGATGGCGCTGGCTTCGAACAGGCCGATCCAGATCGGAATCGCTTTGCTTTCCTGCAGGTCTTTCAGGATGACGATCGGCGTGTTGGTGATCGGATCGATGGTCAACCCGGACACCTTCATCTCCAGCAGCATTCGCAACCTCCTTATGGCGTGATCTGTTTTCCCCTCAGTGAGTGCAGATATCCCCGCGATATTCTCACCGGGACCGTCCGGCCGATCAGCTCCGAACGTCCTTCAAAATTGACAATTTTCCAGGAGCTTGTTCGCCCCGTCATATCCTGCCTGGAGTTCCGGCTTTGCCCTTCCACCAGCACTTCCTGGACGCTGCCTTCCAGCGACGTATTTTTTTCCTGCGTGTGCCTGTCCTGAAGCGCCTGGACTTCCCTGAGCCGCAATTTTTTTTCCGTTTCCGGCACTTTGCCCTCAATCGCCTGTGCGGCCGTTCCCTTGCGTTCAGAATACTTGAACGAAAAAACTGAATCAAACCTGATTTTTTCCATCATGTCAATGGTTTCTTGATAATCTTTTTGGGTTTCTCCGGGAAAGCCGACAATGATGTCGGACGTGATGCTGATTTCGGGACACACCCGTCGCAGGCGCGCCACTTTTTCCAGATATTCTTCGGCGGTGTACCCCCGGTTCATCCGCTTTAAAATCCGGCTGGAGCCGGACTGCACCGGCAAATGAATGTGACGGCAAAGCTTGCGCAGGCTTCCGAAGCAGGAGATCAGTTCTTCCGAAAGGTCTCTGGGATGCGACGTGGTGAAGCGAATTCTTTCAATCCCTTCAATATCATTGATCTTTTTCAATAAAAACACAAAATCGCCTCGGCCGCCGGTTTTTTTTCCGTAGGAATTGACATTCTGCCCCAAAAGCGTCACTTCCCGAATGCCGCGCCCGGCCAGTTTTTCAATTTCCCCGACAATGTCCTTTGGTTCCCGGCTCATTTCCGGTCCCCGCAAAAACGGAACGACGCAATAGGCGCAGTAATTATCGCACCCCTGCATAATGGACACGAAGGCCCCGACCGCGCCTTTTGGGGGCGGCGCAAAGATGCCCAGCGAATGAAGCGACGATGAAAAGCCGACTTCCGTGACCGGCTTGCGCTCCTTTTGGACGCGCGCCATCATTTCCGGCAGCCTGTGAATATTGTGCGTGCCGAAAACCAGATCGACATTCTTCACGCGGCCGTGAACCCGCGCGCCCAGATGCTGGGCCAGACAGCCGGCGAAACCGACGATCAGATTCGGATTCTTTTCCTTGAGCTTCATCAGGCGGCCCAGTTCGCTCATCGCCTTCTGTTCGGCCTTCTCGCGAATCGAACAGGTGTTGATGAGGATGCAGTCCGCCTTTGCGGAATCTTCAGTCGGCTCATAACCGAGATCACGGAGCAAAACGGCCATCTGCCCGGAGTCGTGAACGTTCATCTGACAACCGAAGGTCTCAATATATAAATACTTGTTTTTCATGACCATCCTGTCATTTATTTGACGTGAGCATTATATCACAGGAGAAAATATCCGTCCTATCCATTAACGAATTCGCCGGATGGCTGGGCCTTTGATTTCAAAATATTGCTCAGCAGGGCAAACTCTTTTAAAGACAACGTTTCTCCTCTTCTTTTCCCATCGATGCCGGATTCATCAAGAGCGGATTGAATTTCCGCCCCGGACATGTTCTCCAGAATTTGCGCATGTTTTAAATTGTTGAAAAGCATCTTTCGGCGCTGGGCAAAAGCCGCCTTCACTATTCTTCTGAAAAAAGCTTCGTCCGTGAGTTCAACGAGCGGTTGATCCCGAAATGTTCCGTGAATGACGGAAGACTCAACTTTCGGCCTCGGATAGAAGCAGGTTGCCGATACATCAAAAAGCCTTTCCACGTCCGCATGCATCTGAAGCAAAACGGAAGGCACGCCGTATGATTTATGCCCCGGCGGGGAAATAAGTCTTTCAACCACTTCCTTTTGCAGCATCAGCGTAAATTCGGAAATCGCCGACCGGTGCGCCAGCAGATGAAAAACAACGGGGCTGGAAATATTGTACGGAACATTACCGACTACTTTAATCCTTGATTTATACTGCTTTGATATATAAGAGAAATCGAATTTTAAAATATCATTTTGGAAAATCTCCACTCGCTCAAATTCCGCAAGCTCCTTTTGGAGAATTTCCACCAGGCGGGCATCGATTTCCACGGCGATGAGCCTGCCGGCCTGTCCGGCGATCTGCCTTGTCAGAACGCCGAAGCCGGCGCCGATTTCCACGACAATGTCTTCCGGCGCTGCCTTTGCGGCCTGGGCGATTTTACGCACCGTATTCGAATCCGTCAGGAAGGACTGGCCGCGTCTTTTATCGGGGCGAATCCCGTACCGGCGAAGAATTTCCCCGGGTGTGGTCATAGCATGCTCATTCCTTCCCGTTTTCCTCCGGAAACCGGGGAACCAGAGGCCATCGCGATACGGCATTGAGGTCCAGTGAATCGCTTCTTCCGTTTTCCAGCATGACCTCCCCCAGGGCCGCGACCATCGCCGCGTTGTCCGTGCACAAAATCATCGGCGGGAAAAACAGCTCCATGCCTTCCCTGGTGGCCGCTTCGGAAAACTTCTCTCGTAAACGGCTGTTGGCGGCAACGCCGCCGCAGATGACAATTTGAGAAAGGCCATTCTCCCGGGCTGCCCTGAGCGTTTTCTCCACCAGGACGTCCACAACCGCTTCCTGGTAGCTTGCGACGACATCCGGAAGCTCACTCTCCGCAAAGCCCTTCCCCCGCTTCTTCATCATGACCAAAAGGGATGTTTTGAGTCCGCTGAAGCTGAAATCCGGCGAATCTTTCATGGCTCTGGGAAAACCGTAGGCCTCCGGATTTCCGTCTCTGGCCATCCGGTCGATCACGACGCCGCCGGGGTAGCCCAGGTCGAGCAGTTTGGCCGCCTTGTCCAGCGCCTCTCCCGCCGCATCATCCCGCGTCTGGCCCAGCAGCGCGAACCGGTGGTAATTTTTCACCGAATACACATTGGTGTGACCGCCGGAAACCACCAGAGCGGCAAACGGAAACCGCGGTTTTTTCTCCCCCAGCGAAGACGCCATGATGTGCGCCTCCAAATGGTTGACTCCGACAAACGCAATGCCCAGCGCATAGGCCAGAGCCTTGGCGGCGGAGAGCCCGACCAGGAGCGAGCCGATCAGGCCCGGGCCGCGGGTGACGGCAATCCCCTCGAGATCCCGGAAGGAAGCGCCCGCTTCCTTCAAAGACTGCTCCACCACGGGAACGATCGCTTCGATATGCTTTCGCGAGGCGAGCTCCGGCACCACGCCCCCGTATGCGCTGTGATCCTTGATCTGCGACGCAATCACGCCGGAGAGCAACTTTCCGTCCCGGACCACCGCGGCCGCCGTTTCGTCGCAGGATGACTCAATGCCTAAAACAAACAAGGAAACTCCTTTTTCATAATTTTCTTTACAAACCGCGAAAAAGGCTTATATAAAAGCCCCCGACATTTGTAAACAAACTTTTAGCGGCGGGAATGAGCGGGCTTTTCTCACATGGAAACACAAACTGATTTTCTCATCATCGGAAGCGGAATCGCGGGTTTGAGTCTGGCCATCAAAGTGGCGCAGCTCGGTTCGGTCGCCATCGTCACCAAAAAGGAAAAATCGGAATCCAACACCAACTACGCCCAGGGCGGCATCGCTGCGGTCACGGACAAGACCGACAGTTTTGAAGAGCACATCAGCGACACGCTGGAGTGCGGCGCGGGCCTCTGCCGGAAGGACGTCGTTGAATTTGTCGTGCGGGAGGCGCCGCCGCGCGTTCAGGAACTGATCGAATGGGGCGTCAATTTCACGAAATCGGAAGAGCCTCCCCACCTTTACGATCTGGGCCAGGAGGGGGGCCATCACCGGCGCCGCGTGCTGCACGCCAAAGACCTCACCGGCCAGGAAATCGAGCGGGCGCTTCACGAAAAAGTCGCGGCGCTGAAAAACGTCCGGATTTACGAAAACCACATCGGCATCGACCTGATCCTCCGGAAAGATCCGCAGGGCCGGACCGTCAACTGTCTGGGCGCCTACGTGCTCGACATCAACGAGGACGAAGTCCGCACCTTCCGCGCCAAATATACGATTCTATCGACGGGAGGCGCGGGCAAGGTCTATCTGATCACCACCAATCCGGACATCGCCACGGGCGACGGCATTGCCATGGCCTACCGCGCCGGCGCAAAAATCGCCAACATGGAGTTCATCCAATTCCACCCCACCTGCCTGTTCCATCCGGAAGCCAAGGCGTTTTTAATCAGCGAGGCCGTCCGCGGCGAAGGCGGCATTCTGAAGCTGAAGAACGGCGCCACCTTCATGGAAAAATACCACCCCATGAACAGCCTTGCGCCGCGCGACGTGGTGGCCAAAGCCATCGACAATGAAATCAAGCAATCCGGGGATGAATACGTCCTTCTGGACATCTCGCACCACAGCCGCGAATTTCTCCTGAACCGGTTTCCCAATATCTACAACAAATGCCTGGAGTACGGCATCGACATGGCCCGGGAGCCCATTCCCGTCGCTCCGGCGGCCCATTATATCTGCGGCGGCGTCGCGGTGGATCACTTCGGCAAAACCTCCATCGACAATCTGTTCGCCTGCGGGGAAGTTTCCTGCACCGGCCTGCACGGCGCCAACCGCCTGGCCAGCAACTCGCTTCTGGAAGCCCTGGTGTATTCACACCGGGCCTATACAAAAATCGCCAAATCCTTCCGGCAGACCCAAATGAGCACCGTGCCCATCCGCCCCTGGGACCCCGGCGACACTTCGGAAAGCGACGACAGCATCGTGATCACCAACAACTGGGATGAAATCCGCCGGTGCATGTGGAACTACGCGGGCATCGTCCGTTCGGACAAGCGTCTGGCGCGGGCCGAACGCCGCATCGACATGGTTCAGCGGGAAATTCACGAATACTACTGGAACTACAGGGTCACCAAAGATCTGATCGAACTTCGCAACATCACCACCGTGGCCAAACTGATTGTGAAGAGCGCGCTGGCCCGAAAGGAAAGCCGCGGCCTGCATTTCACGATGGATTATCCCGAAACGAAGGGTGACTTCCTGAAGGATACGATTCTGGCGAAAAAATAAGATCGCGGGGAACGGTTTTCATAACCGGATAACCTGATAATCTGAAGGTCACGCGAGGTCACGCGGCCTTTCCCCGCTGCATTTTCTTTACTTTCCGAAAACCCGCTGAAAGATGAAATCCAGGTGCTTCAGAAAATGGTTGACGTCGAAAATGGCGTCGAGCTCGGCGGCGGTCAGAAGCTTCCGGACCCTTTCATCCTGATCGAGGAGTTTTCGAAATTCAATTCCCTCGTGCCAGGATTTCATCGCGTTTTTCTGAACGACGGCATAGGCGTCTTCACGCGCCGCCCCCTTTTCAATGAGCGCCAGCAAAACCATCTGCGAAAATATCACGCCGTGCGTCATGTTGAGATTGGCGAGCATCCTTTCCGGATACACCAACAGCTTGTCCATCAAGCCGGTAAAGCGCCCCAGCATGAAATCCAGAACAATGGTGGCGTCCGGCGCGATCACCCGCTCCACCGAGGAGTGGCTGATGTCGCGCTCGTGCCATAAAGCCACGTCTTCCAGCGCGGCAAGCGCATAGGAACGCACCAGGCGGGAAAGCCCGGAGAGGTTTTCCGAAAGCACGGGATTGCGCTTGTGGGGCATCGCCGAAGACCCCTTCTGCCCTTGCGAAAAATATTCCTCCGCCTCGCGCACTTCCGTTCTCTGGAGCAGGCGGATTTCCTGCGCGAACTTGTCGATTGACGAGGCGATGATCGCCAGCGTGGAGAAAAATTCCGCGTGCCGGTCCCGCTGGATGATCTGAGACGAAACCGGCGCGGGGCTGAGACCGAGTTTTTTGCAGACATGCCCTTCCACAAAAGGATCCACAAAAGAAAACGTGCCCACGGCGCCCGCGATCTTGCCGCAGGAAACGGCCTCGCGCGCGCGCTCCAGGCGCGCGCGGTTGCGCCGCATTTCCGAATACCACGAGGCGAGCTTCAGCCCGAAGGTGATCGGCTCGGCGTGAATGCCGTGCGACCGGCCGATCATCAGGGTATTTTTATGCTCCAGGGCCCGTCTTTTCAGAACCGCCAGGAGTTGGTCCAGGTCTTCCAGAAGAAGGCCGGACGCCTCTTTGAGCTGAACGGCCAGCGCCGTGTCGAGAACGTCCGAGGAGGTGAGCCCCATGTGAATGAAACGGCCGTCCTCGCCGATCACCTCGGTCAAAGAGGAAACGAAAGCGATCACGTCATGCCTTGTGACCTTTTCGATTTCATCGATGCGGGCCGTGTTGATGACCGCTTTGGCTTGGATGTTTTCGAGCGCCTCAGCCGGAACCCTGCCCAGCTTCACCATGGCCTCGCACGCCGCAACCTCCACATCCAGCCATTTGGCGTACCGGTTTTCCGGGCTCCAGATGGCCGCCATTTTTTCTCTTGAATATCGAGGAATCACCTTTTTCTCCTGTTGGAAACAATTTTATTTTACGGCCTTCTGCAGCGTCTTCACCATGTCCGTTTTTTCCCAGCAGTAGTCGTCCATGAAGAAGGTCCGGGGAATTCTGCGGTAGATTCCGCCGTCGAGCAGTTTGAAGTTTTCGATCATTCCCTCCGGCGTCAGATCAAACAGATCCCCGATAATTTTTTCCAGCCGGTCGTCCGGGATTTTGCCCGTGCCGAACGTGTTGACGTAAATGGAGAAAGGATCGGCAATCCCGATGGCGTACGCCAATTGCACCGAGCACCTGGTGGCCAGACCCGCCGCCACGATGTTCTTGGCCACATGGCGCGCGCCGAACGCCGCGGAGCAGTCCACCTTTTCGGGCGTCTTGTTGACCACCGCGCCGCCGCCCAACTGAGCTCCGGGATACCCGCCGTAAAACTGAACAACCAGCTTGCGTCCCGTAACGCCGGAATCCGCGGCGCTGCAGGAATTGATGGCGTTCCATTCCCCGGTCGGATTGAAAAGAAATTCCGTCTTTTTATCCACGCAGTCCTTCAGGGCCTCAAAAGCGATCTTTTTGGCACGGTCGCGGATTTTGAGGCGGTTGCCCTTGACAAAACGGTAATCGATCGAGTTGGACATCAGGACCTTGGCAACGCGGCGGGGCTTTCCGGTTTTGACGTCGTAATCGACGGACACCTGCCCCTTTCCATCCGGCGCGAAAATCGGATCCTGACAGTATTCAAAAGCGCGCATGAGCTTGTTGACCATCACATAAGGCAGCGGAAGCATTTCCGGCGTTTCGTCGCAGGCGTACCCGTACATGATGCCCTGGTCCCCCGCGCCGATTTCCCGTTTTTTGTTCAAAAGACAGCTTGTTCCCTGGTTGATGTCCGGCGACTGGGGAATAATGGCGTTGAGCACGCCCATCAGATATCCGTTGAGGCCCACCGCCGCGTGGTTGTAGCCGAGTTCGATCACGGAGTCCCGGGCGATCTTGTCGATGTCCACGCATACTCTCGACCTGACTTCGCCGCCCACCATGCAGATGCCCTTGCCCAGAAATACTTCAATGCCGCAGTGCGGCATATTGGCCAGTGTCAACTTCAGTTTCTTTTCCTCATCCAGAATGGCTGCAATCACATTCGCCGCAATGATATCCGCCACCAGATCCGGATGACCTACTTTAACGCTTTCCGATGAAATCTGCATAAAACATCTTCTCCTTACAGTTTTTTGTGCGGGTTTTGAATTTAGAATAAAAAACCCGCGCCAAAGCACGGGTTCAATTGATTTCATTGACTTTCAGTGCTTTAGCACATTTATAGAGCGGAGCAATTTACCATTAAATCACCGCTTGCATGGGCTTCTTAACACATCAGTCAATAAAATCAAGCAAAAATTTCCTGTTTGAAAAAAACCCTTCAGTCTCGCGCCCCCTGTAAAGGGGGTCAGCCCAATTCCCTTTTAAAAACCTTCAGCCTTCAGTCTTCAGCCTAATCCCCTTATTTTCACACATCGATCTGCTGTGAAGCGAGCTCCTTTGCGGCATACGCCATGTAAATTTTTTCCCGAATGAACAGCTCGTAGAGGTTGGCGTCGATATGATGGTCCTTGACCATCATTTCCATGATCTTCAAAGCTTCGCCCAGCGTCTTGCCCTTTTTATAAGGCCGGTCCTTGGCGGTCAGCGCCTCAAAAATATCGGCCAGCGCGATGATTCTCGACTGAAGGGAAAGCTCGTCGCCCTTGAGTCCCAGCGGATAGCCGCTGCCGTCGAGTTTTTCATGATGCGCGCCGGCATACTCGGAGATTCGCCGAAGCTTTTTGGGGAAAGGAAGTTTCGAGAGCATCTTATGGGTCAGGGCCGCGTGGTTGTTGATGATTTCCCTTTCCTCGTCATTCAGCGTCCCGCGCCGAATGCTCAGGTTGTACACTTCATCTTCCGTGAGCAGCGGCCGGACCTCCCCGTCGCTTTTCCATTGTCTTTGGGCGATCCGCCGAATGCGCTCGATCATCTGATCCTTCGTGAATTCGCCCCCGATGTTCATCTGCAGCAGGAACCGGCGCTCATCGTCCAGTTCGTCGAGTTCTCGTTCCGTCTCCGCCTTATTCGCACCGGGCGGGTTTTCGCGTCCGCCGCACGCCGCGAGCAGGCGGTCTCTTTTCAGCACTTCGAACCGGGTTTTGATTTCACCGATGCGGTCATACACTTTTTCCAGTTTTGTCGCTTTATCCACGACATGGTCCGGCGTTGTGATTTTTCCGACATCGTGCAGCCAGGCGGCCATCCGCAGCTCCCTCATTTCGTCCTCGGACAGTCGGGTGTTTGCGTAATGCCCGTCCCGGCAGGCATTGACGGCTTCGGCAATCTGCATGGTGAGGCCGGCCACGCGCCGGACGTGCCCGCCGGTGTAAGGGGATTTTTCGTCGATGGCCAGCGCGATCGTTTGGATGAAAGCTTCCAGCAGGGTCTGCAGTTCAAGAATCAGCAGATTGTTGGTGAGCGCCACCGCCGCCTGCGAGGCCAATGACCATGCCAGATCGCGGGCCCTTTCGGAAAACGGAATCACCAGGCCCGTATCTTTGTTCCGGGCGTTGATCATCTGCAGGACGCCGATGATTTCATTCTCGTGATTGAGCATCGGAACGACCAGCATGGATTTCGTGCGGTAGCCCGTCTTCTGGTCGAACGCCCTGGGCCCGTCAAAATTGAACCCGGACGCGTCATAAACATCCTCGATGTTCACCGCCTCCCGGGTGATCGCCACGTGCGCGGATACGTTCGCGTGATTGGGCAGACCGTCGGCGCCGGTCATGGGCACGGGCGGCCAGGTGATTTTCTCGCCCGTCCCCCCCATGGTTACGCCCATGGATTCATTCTGGATGAAGGCGAACTGAAGTTCACGCTCGTTTTCCGACATGAGGTAGAGCGTTCCGCCGTCCGCGGACGTGATGGTGCGGGCTTCCGTGAGAATTTTTTCCAGCAGACGGTCGATATTCTTTTCCGCGGAAAGCGCCACGCCGATTTGCGTCAGCCGTCGAACGTGGTCAGCGTTCATCGAACTCTGGTCCGTGTTTTTTTCCTGCATTAAAGCAATGCCCGCCCTGATCGATGATTTTTTTGTACTATCTCTGAAACAGGCTTTGCTGTCAACCGTGAAGTTGCAGGTGCGTAAGCACAGGTGTTAAAAGCAAATGAGTTGTGTTTTTATTTTTTCGGGAAATATTTGACCTTGTTTAAATCTTTAAAGTCCGCATCTTGAGTCCAGATAGTAGCCCTGAATTCCAGGGCTGTTGCAAGAATAATACTGTCTGCCATGGGAAACCGATGTTCCAGACTCAGTCTTGCCGCGGCCAGCGCCAGTGATGTATTTAAATTGATGACTTGTCCTTTTTGCATGGCAACAACCGCCTGCAATGCCTCATTCTCACTGGATTCCCTCAGGATGACTTTGAATACTTCGTATAGGGTTATTGCGGGAACGATAAGCCTGGTTGGACTGCTCAATGGCGCCATAAAATGCTTTGCATTGATTTCATCGGCAAAATAAGCAAGCCAGCCTGAAGAATCTACAATATTCATAATCGATCTTCCTCGCGCTTGAATTCCGTATTGATGCCTTTGAGAAATCCACGGAGCTCTTTGATATCACGTTCGGGAATCAGTTCAATCCTTCCGGCGTATTCTACGACTTGCATTTTTTGACCCGGCTGAAGCTTTAAGGAGTCTCTGACTTCTTTGGGGATGACCACCTGATATTTCGGGGATACCGTGACGGATTGCATGCCAATACCTCCATCGATATATTGTTGGTATTACGATATCACAATCGATAGGTTTTGGTCAATGATTCGATGATTCAAATTCTGATCCAACCAAACCCCTTCGCCCTTTTCGTCATCTTTCAAGTTGCAATTTATTCGGGGGCGGTTTATGAAAACAAAACTTCCCTCAAAGGATTGCCGATGCTGAAGATTGACCCGATAAAAATATCAAAAATCAAAGGATTTCTGGATGAGGCGGAAGCCGGTCGCCTCTATGATCTGGCCCTCGAAGCCTCCCGGTCCGCCCCCTGCCTGGAAATCGGCAGCTACTGCGGAAAATCCTCCGTCTATCTTGGGTGCGCCTGCCGGGAAAACGGCGCCATATTTTTTTCAGTGGACCATCATACCGGCTCGGAGGAGCAGCAGCCGGGCCAGGAATATTTTGATCCCGAGCTGCTGGACAAGGAAACGGGGAAAATCGACACGTTCCGGCTGTTTCGCAAAACGATTGAAGATTTCGATCTTCAGGACACCGTCGTCCCGATTATCGGCCGGTCGGACATCATCGGACGGGCCTGGAAGACGCCGCTTGGCCTTGTCTTTGTGGACGGAAGCCACGCCTACGAATCCGTTCTGAAAGACTATCAAGTTTGGGCGGATCACGTCCGGTCCGGCGGCTATCTGGTTTTTCACGACATTTTTCCCAATCCCGCCGACGGCGGCCAGGCGCCCTACCTCGTTTACCAACAGGCGGTCGCTTCCGGCCTCTTTGACGCAGCGCCTCTTTTCAAATCGCTGGGGGTTTTGAAAAAGAAATAAAAGATTGAACGGAAAAAATACAGTTTAGCCTTATAGGCCGCGCGCAGTCATCCGAAGGTTTCAGCTCCAGCGCCAGATGCAGCCCCTGTCGCTGAAATCGGCTCTCAGATAGCCTTTGGCGATAAAATCCCGCACGGTCGATTCAACCACTGCGGGATCGCCGGAAATGGATTCCTTCATTCTTTCGATGAGCAGGTTTTCCGCCTCGTCTTTGCTTCCGCCGCCGGCCAGGGATGAATCGATGACGCCCAGGCGCTCCACGAGGTCTTCCTTGAGAATGGCATACGTGATTTTCGTCCGGCTCTGCCCTTCAACCCGCAAATCGTCGTAGGGGGTGTTTTTCCCCGTCTTGTAGTTGTCCACCACCTTTTGCCAGTCGCCGTTCACCTCGGCTTCATATCGGGCGACAAAATCCCGAATGTCCTGGGGCACAAGCTCCGATGTTTTCACGATCGCGTCGTTGGCATCATATTTGGACCAGTCGCGGGTCAGAATCTGCAGATCATAGCGCTCCACTTTCTCGCACAGGGTCGTGCCCGGAAAAGGCGCAAGGTAATGGTAGCCGTACATGATGTCCAGACTCCGGGCAAATTCATCCGTCCGCTGAAGCGTTTCTTTTGTCTCTCCCGGCAGACCGACCATAAAGGAGGCGTGCGCCAGCATTCCGGACTGCTTGCACATTCGGACGGCCTCGGCCGCCTGCGCAAGCGTTATGCCCTTGCGCACCCTTTTGAGCATTTCCGGACAGCCCGATTCGACGCCGAAACTGACGCTGTCGCAGCCCACGGACGCCATCTCATCAAACATTTCCTGCGTGACGGTGTCCACGCGCGCGAAAGCGCTCCAGGTGAATTTCAGGCCGCGCTCGCGAATGCCCCGGCAGATTTCCCGAACGCGGTTTGTGTCCGAAGCAAAAAGGTCGTCGGCGATGTTCATCCGGTCAAAGCCCATGCCAATGATCTGCTCGATCTCGTCCACCACCAGGGCCGGATTGCGGCGGCGGACTTTCGCGCCGACCATTTTTCTTCCCAGACAAAAAATGCAGCCGTGCGGACAGCCGCGGCCGGTGATCATGCTGACGGGATACCCCAGCGCCCGGTAGCGGGAAATGGGCAGCAGACGGCGTGCGGGCAGCGGAATGCGGTCCACATCCGTGATGAAGTCCCTGCGGCCGGTATGGACGATGCCGTCGCCGTCGCGATACGCGAGGCCCCGCACCTGAAGCCATTTATCTTTCCGTCGAATCAGCGGCGCGAATTCGATGATGGTGTCGTCCGCCTCGCCGATAAACACCACGTCGATTTCCGGGTAGGTCTGCAGCGTCTCTTCCACGGTAAAGGACACATGGGGTCCGCCCATCATGGTAAGGATGCCGGGATCGATGCTTTTCACGTCGCGCAGAATCCGCTGCCCGTCGTAAAAATTCATCGTGACCGAACCGGCGCCCACGGCATCCGGCTGAAAATCGGCCAGTTGAGCAGCCAGTTTTTCCCTGGAATAACAAGAGATGATATAGTCGAAAATCCGCACTTCGCAGCCCGCCGCTTCAAAGGCCGCGGCGACGTAGGCAATGCCCAGGGGCGGCGAGGGAAATTCTTCCAGCGGGTAAGGAGCGGCAATCACGGCAACGCGCATGAGTTCAGTCTCCCTTTCTCGGAAAAATAATCGACCGGAACCAGCCTATCATCGTGTTGCCTTTCATCATGTCGCGGTCAATCTCTTCAAACTCTTCGGCCAGCTTGGCGGGGTTGGCCAGCCATTCCATGCGCGTCCGGATCGGTTTGTCCGGATCCAGATATTTGATCACCGCGGCCGGGTTCCCGGCGGCAATCGCGTTGGCCGGAATATCCTTGACCACAATGGAGCCGGCGCCGATCACGGCGTTGTCCCCGATCGTCACACCTTTGCAGATCACGGCGTTTTCGCCCAGCCAGACGTTGTTGCCGATGCGGACCGGCTGTGTAACGCCCACCGGCTGGCTGCGATCGTACAAATCATGCCAGTCGGAATCGCTGATGCTGACATGCTGGGCCGTCATGCAGCCGTCGCCCATCGTGACAGACGTGGCCGCCATAATTCTCGTCCCCGGGCAGATCAGGCAGCAACGGCCGATTTCGATCTTCCCTGCGCTTTTCCAGGCCGGCCAGACGGTCAGCCTGACTTTCTTGTCCGGGGTGGCAATGACATTCGAATGATCCCCAAGGGAAACCGGTCCGCCGAAGATTTCCACGTGCCAAGGCTTCATGAATACCAGTCCCCGGCCGAAATACTCGAACTGCGGCGCCAGAAAATATTGAGCGTACATTTTCTGAAACCGGTTGTAAAAGCGCTTGACGTAATAGGGTCGGTGATCCTTCAGCAATGCTTTCCTCTTTTCAAAGTGCCGCGGCTGACAATGAACATCAAAAATCCCGCCGCCGGGAGTCCGCGGTACCGTTTTCGGAAATGGATGGGGTTTACTCCGGCCAGGAGCTGTGGGCGAATATTTTCGAGGCCGGCGTCATGCCGTTGAGCGCATCCCAGGCCAACAAAACCGCGGCGGCCGTCCAGCCGGTTTTTTCCTCCGGCCAGATCACCGTGTCGGGAAACGTCACGCCCATCCAGTAGGAACCGTCGAAATAGCGCTTGTCGCCAAGCCAGCTGAAGATGGCCCGCGCCCGGGTGTGGTCTTCCATGGCGGCCAGCGTCAGGATGAATTCCGATGTTTCGGCCATCGTCACCCAGGGACGGTCGCTGACGCAGCGCACTCCCCAGTCGGGCACGACAAACTTGTCCCACAAGTGATCGATGCGGGCTTTCGCCTCGTTTCCCCTGACGACTCCGCACAGGATGGGATAGTACCAGTCCATCGAAAAACGGGATTTGATCATGTTGAAAAGATCCGGGCGGCTGCGTATGGTTTCTCCCAGCCGCTCTCTGGCCTTCTGCCAGGCGGGCTTTTTGATGTCCAGCAGGTCCGCGACGGCCAGCGCGCACTTGAGGCTCATGTAAATCGAGCTGCATCCGGTCAAAAGCGCCATCCGGTCGATGGCCCCCTCGCGGTTTCTGGCCCAGTAGATTTCTCCATCCGGCGCCTGCATGTTGACCGCGTATTGAATGCCGCGTGATAAAGACGGCCACATGGTTCTGAGAAAAGTCCTGTCGCCCGTAATCAGATAGTGATGGTAAACGCCTACGGCGATATAGGCGGCAAAATGGGTTTCCTTCGTTGAATTGGTGACCACTCCGTCGCGGATTTCCGACCACCAGCTTCCGTCCGGCAACTGGGCGGAAACCAGCCAGGCATAGGCGCGCTCCGCCTCGGCGGTCCATCCGGCGACGCTCAGGCCCATCGCGCTTTCAATGTGGTCCCAGGGATCCGTCTTTCCGCCCCGCGACCAGGGGATTTCACCGTTTTCCTTCTGCAGGGAGGCGATGAATTCGGCCACCTTTTCCACATCAATGGGTTTGAGCTCTTCGCTCAGCGATATATTCAATTCCATACGGTCAGCCCTTTTTCGAATAAAACACGATGCTCTTTCCGATGACCGGATTCAACGCTTCCTCCAGAACCCGCACCGCCCTTGGCTTGCAGAACATGTCCCAAACCAGAAACCGATGATAAAGCTTCACAAAATAATTATTGTCGTTCTTGATGCCGACCAGGCACTTAAGCCACCAGTAGGGCGCGTGCAGCGCATGTTTGTAATTGATCTTCCAGCACTTCATCCCCTGCACCGCCAGCATCTTTTGCAGATTTTTCTTTTTGTAAATTCGGATGTGCCCGCCTTCGTCGCTCGAGTACGCCGGAGATATCATCCAGCAGATGCGCTCGGAAAAATAGCGCGGAACGCTGACGACCAGCGTGCCCCGGGGCTTCAGCGCGCGGACCAGCTCCTTCAGCGCGGCTTCGTGCTCCGGAATGTGCTCCAGCACCTCGGAGCAGATCACGCAGTCGAAAGTTTCATTCGCAAAGGGCATTTTCGTAATATCGGCGGCCTCCACGGAAACCTCCCGGGAAAGCGCGTCCGGCATCTCCGAGAGCGCTTTCGCCGCCTCGGCCACATCGGCGGGGTTGCGGTCGATTCCGAATATTTTCAGGCCCGGCAGTCTCGCCAGCGCCCGCAGATGTCTGCCCGTGCCGCATCCGGCATCCAGAACCGCGAATCCCGGCTTCAGATTCAGCTCCTGCAAATCAATGGTAATCATGGATTGCCTCGCGATAAACCTCAACCGATTCCCGGGCGGCCTTTTCCCAGCTGAACACGGAATGAACGCGCCTAAGCCCCTCCCGCGCGTATTTTTGCCTTTCTTCGGAAGAGTCCAGCAGATGCTCGATTGCCCGCGCCAGCGCCGGCGCATCCGCGGGCGGAACGATGATCCCGGCGTCCCCCACCACTTCCGGAAGGGCCCCGCCGGCGGCGGAAATCAGCGGCACGCCGCAGGCCATCGCTTCGGCCGCGGGGATGCCGAATCCTTCGTACAGAGACGGCACGACGGCGATGGTCGATTTGGCGTAGTAATCGGCAAATTCCTCGTTGGCGATTCGCCCGGTAAAATGCACGGTGCCGGAGAGATTCAGACGGGCCACCAGGTTTTCAATGATGCCGTCTTTTTTGGGCTGGCCGATCACCGTCAGCCGGATCGGCCGCTTTCGGCGGATCTCATCCACCGCCTCCAGCAGGTACCGGAGCCCCTTCAGGGGCGTATCCGCGCTGTTGGTCACAATCAGGGAATTTTCCGGCCGCGGACCGTTTTGCTTGGGATAAAAGTATTCGTTGTTGACGCCGTTGTGCACCACGCGGAATTTATTTTCATCAAGGGAGAATTCCTTGGCGATGTCCTTTCGGGTGAAGGCCGACACGGTGATGATGTGGGAAAAGCTTTTGGCCACCTTAAGCTGCATGTTGATGAACGAGTACCAGCGGAACACGCGGAATTTTTGCCGCAGCGTCCTGGCCGCCTTGTATTCTTCCTGCCGGTCCACGGTGATCGGATGGTGAATCGTGGGGATCGTCGGCATGACTTTCTGCGCCAGCCTGCCGATGCCGTAGGACAGGCACTGGTTGTCGTGGACAATGTCGTAATCGCCGCGGTGCTTTTTCAGATAAGCATAAACCCGCTCGCCGAAGGAGAAGGGCTCGGGAAAGCCGCCCGCGCAGACGCTTGCAAACTCGTACAGATTCAGCGGCCGGGCCAGATCCCCAAAGCGCTCCGGCCGGAACAGATGGTCGGGATTGTAAAGATCCAGGCTTGGCATTTTAATCAGGCGGACGCGGTCGTCGAGCTGCGGATAGGGAGGTCCGGAGATGACATCCACAAAGTGGCCTTCATCGGCCAGCGCCTTGCTCAAATGCTTGATATACACGCCCTGCCCGCCGCAGGTGGGATTGCCACGATACGTGAGCAGACAAATCTTCAACGGCCCTGAATTTGAATTCTTTTTCACGCACGGGCCCTTTGAACGATCTTTTGGGAATTTTTGAACATGATGACGATTTCTTTTTCGGATAAGCCCGCGCCGCGGGCGATGTTTACGGCCATGGGGCGGCCTGCAAAATCACCCGGCGCGTGAGCGTCGTTGTTGAGCACCAGATCCGCCCCGCATTTTCCGGCCATGGCGGCCACGTGTCCGTTGGTGTAGCTGTGCCCCCGGCGGGTGGTGATTTCCAGATAAACGCCTTTTTTCGCGGCGAGCTTCGTCTCTTCGCGTGTAATCAGCCCCGGGTGGGCAAGAATATCCACTCCGGCGCGGATGGCGGCCAGATTGGTCCCGGGAGGAACCGGCTCGGTGAGGGTTTCCCCGTGGACGACCACTATCTTCGCCCCCAGCTTTCGGGCTTCGGCCGCAAGCGAAGCGATGTCGGAGGGATCGACATGCGTCAGTTCCACGCCGGGTATCACGAAAATATCGCCTTTTTCCGAAAGCTTGCCGCAAACCCGGACCATTCGCGGAATCACGAAATCGATATTGGAATCATCGACATGGTCCGTAAGCGCGATCGCCTTGTACCCGGCGACAAAGGCCCTTCGGGCCGTCTCCGCCGGGATGAGCGCACCGTCGCTGAAAAGGGTATGTGTATGCAGATCAATCACGTGCCGCCGTCCATGAGCTTTTGAGCTTTTGCAAAAACTAGTGGTCACTTAGCAAATTTGCGGGCGTCCGTCAATAAAGATGATGAAATCACTGAAAATGAAACAATAGTTTTGATTGTGTTTTGCGGGAAAATGACATAGACAGTCCGGCAATTGAGCGGAGAACATTTTCGAATGATGGCCCGGATCGAACGGGGTCCCCGCGACAAAAGAACAGAAGGAGATCGTTTATGCACAAGTTTACACTGGACAAGCCTGACAACCTGATCGACTGGTGGCAGGAAAGCGAAGCGAAGTTTTCCGATCGAAGACTTTTCGGCACCAAGAACAAAAGCGGCGTTTATGAATGGGTCACGTTTGGAGACGTGGGAACCCGCATCCGCAATCTCAGGGCGGGTCTGGCCAAGCTGGACATCAACCGGGGAGATGTGGTCGGCATTATCGCCAACAACCGCGTGGAATGGCCCATTGTGGCTTTCGCCGCCTGGGGGCGCATAGCCCGTTTCGTTCCCATGTACGAAGCGGAACTGGTGCAGATCTGGAAATACATCATTGCCGACAGCCAGATCAAGGTGCTGTTTGTTTCCAAGCCGGAGATCTATGAGAAAATCAAGGATTTCCCGAAGGATATTCCCACGCTGAAGCATATTTTCGTAATCGACGCCGAAGGCGAAAATTCCATGGCCGCCCTGGAAAAGAAAGGCGCCGCCAAACCCGTCGCCGCGCAGGTTCCCACACCGGACGACATCGCCGAACTCATCTACACGTCGGGCACCACCGGCAACCCCAAGGGCGTTCTTCTGTCCCACGGCAACTTCACCAGCAACTCCCTGGCCGGACTGAAAATGTATCCCGAACTGGAAAAAAACGAAGGAAGAGACGTCGTGACCCTGGCCATTCTGCCCTGGGCCCATTCTTTCGGCCAGACCGGCGAACTCTACGCGGTCATCCGTCTGGGCGGCTCCATAGGCCTGGCGGAAAGCCCCGCCACGATTGTCGATGACATCGTCAAAGTGAGGCCCACCTTTCTGGTCGCCGTGCCCCGCGTTTTCAACCGCATCTACGACGGCCTCTGGGCCAAAATGAACAAAGAAGGGGGGCTGGCCAAATCGCTGTTTGTCATGGGCGTGGACGCCGGAAAGAAAAGGCGGGAACTGGCCGCCCGGAACCAATCCGATTTTCTCACCAATCTCAAATTCAAGATCGCGGACAAAATCGTCTTTTCGAAAATCCGGGAAAAGCTGGGCGGCCGGATACTGGGCGCCATGACCGGCAGCGCCGCGATGAATCCGGAAATCGGTCATTTCTTCTTTGACATCGGTCTGCCGGTTTACGACTGCTACGGTCTCACGGAGACCTCGCCTGCCGCAACGATGAACGCCTCCTACGCCTACCGCCTGGGGAGCGTCGGACGCGCCATCGAGAAGGTCAGGATCGTGATTGATTCTTCGGTGGTGGAGGAAGGCGCCACGGACGGCGAAATCATCGTTTACGGCCCCAACGTCATGAAGGGCTATCACAACCGGCCCGAGGACACGGCCGCTTCGATAACGCCCGACGGCGGTTTCCGCACGGGCGACCGCGGCCGCCTGGACAAGGACGGCTACCTCTTCATCACGGGCCGCATCAAGGAGCAGTATAAGCTGGAAAACGGAAAGTTCTGCTTCCCCGTCTCCATCGAGGAAGAAATCTGCCTGCTGCCCCTGGTTCAGCAGGCGGTCATTTACGGATACAACCGCCCCTTCAACATCTGCATCGTCGTTCCCGATTTTGAAGCGCTGAAAAGCTACGCGAAGGGAAAAGGCCTGCCGACGGACATCAAAGCGCTGGTGGAAAGGCAGGACGTGGCGGACATGTACGGCGCGCTGATCACGAGCCACCTCAAAAACAAGTTCGGCGGCTACGAAATCCCCAAAAAGTTTTTGCTGATTGACGAACCGTTCACGCTGGAAAACGGCACGCTGACCCAGACCATGAAACTCAAGCGCAAAGTGGTCCTGGATAAATTTCAGGACCGGATTGAAGCGCTGTACCGATAAACGGATCGTCGCCCGTCACACCGCAATAAAAAAGCCGGCTCCTTTTATGAGAGCCGGCTTTTTTTTGATGATGACAAATGAAATTTATTTAACCGCGTCCTTCAAACCCTTTCCGGCCTTGAAAACCGGAACCTTCTTGGCGGCGATCTTGATGGCTTCGCCGGTCTGGGGGTTTCTGCCTTTGCGGGCCTTTCTCTTGCTGACAGAGAAGGTGCCGAATCCCACCAGGGTTACGCTGTCGCCTTTCTTGAGCGCCTTCTGAATTGCCGCCAACGCAGCGCTGATCGCCGCATCAGCCTCTTTCTTCGTGCTTGTCACTTTTGCCACTTCTTCGACCAATTCTGCTCTGTTCATTGCTCACCCCTTTAAGTTTTATTTTGTAAAACGTTGGCCAATGCTTAACCCTAATTCAAAAAAAAATCTACTGTTTTTTGTAAAATTCATTCGATTATTTTCGTGTATTTTGAGGCCTGAAGGGCTTTCCGGCCGTTTTCCCCCCTGAAGCGCATATCCGCTCTTCATATTTTCCATGTTTTGCTGTAAAGGGAAAACGAATCCAAAGGAATTTGCCTGTCTGGATGACGACGGAAACACGCTGCGCATGGCCCGCAACGCACAGGAGCCCTGGTTCCGGATCAATCCAGGAATCACCCGGCATGGGTGGCGCAGGAAGTTTGCAGGAAACCATAAACCTTAAGGAGAAGATACAGATGAGCGCACAACCGGTAAAAATCCCCACAACCTTAAGCGCGTCGGAATTCTTTCTGAAGATCGTTGAAATCGCGCCGCGGCTTCCGTCGATGATCTTCAACCTGATCAAAGGACTCAAAAGCATCGGCGGCAAAACCAACAACTCCTGGGGACTGGAACTTGAAAAGATCGCCGCCCGGTTCCCGGACAATCCCGCGGTCAAGTCCCCCGACGGAACCCTCACCTACCGGGAGCTGAATGAGCGGGCCAACCGCTTTGCCCATTACCTGATCTCCAAAGGCGTTTCCCGCGGCGATGTGGTGACGCTTTGCTTTGAAAACCGTCCCGAACTGCTGGCCGCCTACTGCGGCTGTTCAAAAGTCGGCGCCATCGCCTCGCTGATCAACACCAATCAGCGTGGAGACTCTCTGGTGCACAGCTTCAATCTCAACCGGGGCAAAGTTGTCCTGATCGGCGAGGAATGCTGCGAGTTTTTCATCGAGGCGCGCGCCGGAATAGATCTTTCCCAATCGACGCTTGGAATGGTCAGGGACGCGGGACAATTCCAGACAAAAGACGTCCCTGACATTACGGGCGAGCTGGCGCGTCAAAGCGGCGCAAACCCCTCCACCACGAAAAGCGTCACCCTGAAAGACACCTCTGCATATGTCTACACATCCGGAACAACCGGGGGCCTGCCCAAGGCGGCGGTCATCATCAACAAACGGACTCTTTCGGCCATGTTCTGGTTCGGGAAATTTGTCATGCCCGTGAAGCCCACGGATACGATTTACATTCCTCTTCCCTTTTTCCACACCAACGCCATCACCGTCGGATGGCCGCCGGCGCTCTATAACGGCGCGGCGGTGGCCCTGCGCAGAAAATTCAGCGCCAGCAAATTTCTGGACGACGTCCGGCAGTTTCAGGCGACGCACTTCGTTTACGTGGGAGAAGTCTGCCGCTATCTGATGGCGACGCCCGCGAAGCCCGACGATCATCAGACGACGCTGAAATACATTTGCGGCAACGGGCTTCGGCCGGATATCTGGATGCCCTTCAAGAAGCGGTTCGGCATTGAAAAAATATACGAGTTTTACGGCGCGGCCGAAGGCGTGGGCGTCTTCACGAACTTTCTGAACATCAACTACAGTGTGGGCACCAGCGTGACGCCTTTTGCCATCGTGGCCTACGACACCGAAAACGACCGGCCCGTCAAAGACGAAAAAGGCTTCCTGAAAAAAGTCGGCAAGGGCGAAACCGGGCTTCTGATCATGGAAATCTCCGAAAAAACCCCTTTCGCCGGGTATTCTGACAAGAAAAAGACGGAAGAAAAAATATTCCGCGACGTTTTCCGCAAAGGCGATCTGTGGTTCAACACCGGCGACATGCTCCGGAACATGGGCTTTGGCCACGCGCAGTTCGCCGACCGGCTGGGCGACACCTTCCGCTGGAAAGGCGAAAATGTGGCCACGCAGGAAGTCGAAAAAGCGATCGACACCTTCCCCGGCGTCAAGCAGTCGGCGGTTTACGGCATCTCCATGCCCGGCAGCGACGGAAAGGCCGGAATGGCCGCCGTCATTCGGGATGAAAACGAGCCGTTCGATCTGGCCCGGCTGGCAGCCCACCTGAAGGCGAGCCTGCCGAAATACGCCGTGCCGATCTTCATCCGTTTCGTTCCGGATTTTGAATGGACCGCCACGCACAAAATCAAGAAGACCAACCTCAAGAATGAGGGCTATGATCCGGCGCAGGTCAGGGAGGAACTGTACGCGCTTCTGCCGGGGAGCGAAACCTATGTGCCCGTCAGTGATGAAATCTATCGCAACGTGACGGCCGGAACGTATAAATTTTAACGTTCGACGCCGTCTCCGGCAAAGGCGGCGGCCAGGCGCCAGGGCGTGCCGTGCAGTTCCACGGTGCGCCATTCCACCGTTTTGAAAATCGGCGCTTCACCGACTTTTCGGTAAAAACGGTAAACGCCCGATCCTTCGCGGGTATCGGCCATTCTGCGGCAAAGGGCAATCAGCTCCGGAAACGGCTGGTATAACGGATCGGTGAAGATGTTGAGTCCGATCTGTTTCGCATCCACGTCATAAATAAAAAGGCCGTCGGTCTGCATCAGGAAAATGGAAACCGGCATGTAGGCGGCGATCGGTCCGATCATGCTCGAAAGCAGGTATTCCGGCGCAAACAGAGCCGAGACCGATCCCGAAAATTTACGGTCTTTTAAAAATACGGGATGATGAATCACGACCGCCCGGGGGCCTTCCACGGACTGGAATGAGCCGCTCAATACAGGCGTGTGGGTTTTGAACAGCCGGACCATGTGCGACTGTCGGCTGATGTCGGCGCCTTCGGACGACCGGTGCGCCGGCGGCTCCACCGCCAGCATGATTCCCGAATCGCTCACCGTCTCACAGTCGATGATATAGGGATTTGCCCTGTAAAGCCCCTGGAGAATGCCGCGCGCAAAATCGCCCCGCAGGTCTTTGCCGGCCAGCACCTTTGCGCCGTGCCGCAAATCATTGTCCAACCGGTTCAGCGTCGTCTGAATCTCGGATTGCAGACGGGACAAAAGATCCCGCAATTCCTGTCGGGAAAGCGCCGTCCGGTGTCCGCTCGCTTCGGGAACCGCCAGCTCGCCCGACACAATTTTTGCCCGCAGCGCCTGAACCTGCTGATGAATGCTTTCTGGAATCAGCTTCTTATTCTGGTTATTGTAAACAAATCCGACGCCCCGTTCCTTCAGCCCCAGCGTTTTGAGACCTCCCGAAAAGTTTCCGTGAGCGCAGGATTGAACAGCCTCGAACACCGCCCCGTCGATATTTTTCAGCATGCTCGTCAGGACACGGCCCGGCGCCTGCGCGCTCTGGTCGATATCCGCTCCGATCGCCAGACGATTCATCTTTCTTGCCGCCTGAAAGAGGCCCGCTCCCGTTTCACCTGCGGCATGATAAATGACGTCCGCTCCGTTTTTATACATGCTCACCGCGATCCGGTAACCTTTCCGCGGATCCCTGAAGGCCTGTCCGGTGATGCCTGCATAGCGCGAATAAATCCGGATGCCCGGACGAACGGCTTTTGCGCCCGCCTCATACCCTGCCTGAAATTTTCGAATAATCGGGCTGTCCATTCCGCCGATAAAACCGATTTTCCCGGACCGGCTTTTCAGAGCCGCGATCGCCCCGACCAGAAAGGACCCTTCCTCTTCCCTAAACGTCAGCCCCGCAAGATTGGGCGGCGGCGAGATGAGGTTTCCTCTCTCATCGTAATTCGCGCTGTAGTCCACCACGACGAATTTTTTATCCGGATGCCGCCCGGCCAGATGATCGAATTTTTCCGAAAAGGCAAAACCGACGCCGATGATCATTTCCGCGTCGGAAGCCGCGGCCCCGCTTACGGCATAATCCAGCTCGAGGTTTCGTTTATGCTCGACATAGACGGCCTTCACGCCCAGCTCCGCAACCGCTTTTTCCATGCCGCTGTATGCGGAATCGTTAAAACCGCCGTCTCCCCTGCCGCCCATGTCAAAGATCAGGACCACCTTCAGCGGCGATGAATCCTGTGCTTTCGCGTCCTGAACAACCGCCGGAGAGCCCAACAGGATCAGCCAGCACAAAAAAAGCACCCATGCCTTTTTCAATCTTCCATCTCCTTTTCCGTTGGCTGCAAAGACGGCCCCTACTTCCTCGTCTTCACCACCGCTTTGACTTCGGAAAATTCCGCGGCCAGTCCCGCGTCGTCCGACGCGGCCTTGATCTTGACGCTCCTTGTTTTCACGCCGATGTCTTTTGATCTGGTTTGAACGGCGAATATGCTTCCCTCATCCTTCAGCTTCAAATCGCCCAGCTCCGAGACGCTGGCATAGACGATGATGTTTTCCTCGCCAAAGGGCGGGTTCACTTCCAGCTCAAACTGATCCTTGCCGGAAGGGATTTCGTAAATCACGCCGCCCTGGAAGTAATTGTCCCGGCGGTAGGGATTGGGCAGGAGCTGCAGGTTGTTTTTCACCGCGTCCCGGTAAATCACACGCGCAAAGAAAGGCTTGTTGCCCTTGAGATAAATTCTGATCTTCTCTCCCGCGGCATAAGACGTTTTGTCCGTCCAGACCTTCACGGTCAAAGGCAGAGACGGATCATCCAGCGCGGCATCCGCAGCCTTTGCCCCGGCCTTTTTCATCGTCTTTTCATCCGGAATGACCTCCGCTTTGAGCTTGATCCGGTAGCAGTCGCCCTGCCCCGGGTCTTTATACCAGCCCTTTTCCAGCGTCTCGAGAACTTCGACGGTGGCGTTGGCATAAGCGGACACCAGGTCTTTCTGCAGCTCGAAGTCTTTCACCTCCGTCGCGGATGAAACATAGGTCTTGACCGATTCGACGGCGTTTCGCTTTGCATCCGCCAGCGCCGCGGTTTCCGTCTGCTTGCGGGACTTGTCGTCCCCCATGCAGGCGGAGCCTTCGGCGATCTTGATGGTGGATTGCGCGGCATAAACCGGCGCCGCCAAAAGAATGATCATTGCCGCAAGAAATAAAATTTTACGCATGGAAACCTCCCTCATCGTTTATCTGCCAAGCACCAGCGGAAAATCCATTCCCCGGGAATCCACCACGGGGTACTGGGCTTCCTGTTTATACTTTTTTGTGATTTCCGGCAACTGCTCTTCCACGTAAACCATCAGCTTGCGGACGGTGACGGGTTCGCCCGGACCCGCCGCCTTGCCGCCCAAGCCCGCAAGCAGCGTATAGGTGAAAACGCCGTGCCCCAGATCTTTCACTTCGGCGGCAAACTGGTCTTTGGTGGACGCGGCCACGACATGCACGCCCGTGGAGCGCGATAGCTGGGAAAGCGCTTTGCGGTCCTCAAATCCGCGGAAAGCAATCAGCACGGCGCCCGATTTGCAGGCATCCACCAAAAGCAGGATTTTTTGCGCTTTGATGTTTTTGATATAGCCGGACAGATCATCGGATGAAACACCCTTCGTCCGCACATCCGCTTCCCGTTCGGGATAGGTCAATTCATGCGGGATGAAGTACCATTTATCGTTCAGGCTCTCACCATGCCCCGCGAGATAGATCAGCACTGCATCCTGTGGATTGGTATTTTGCAGCTCGTTCAATTGAGAGACGATATTCTCCCGGGTGGCCTGCTCACTGTAAATTTCGCGGATATTGACTTTCCTGAACAATCCGCCGCCCCGCTGACTGAAGAAGCCGGCAATGCTCTTTGCATCCGGCTCGGCGTAGTTGAGGTTGAGCGCGGGATTCTTGTATTTGTTGATGCCGACCGCCAGGACATAAAGAGACACTTCCTTGGAAGGGGCCTTAAGCCGGACCATCAGTTCATAAGGATTGGATTCCGTCCTGTCTCTGCTGAATCCCACGGCCCGAAACGTATTCGCGCCATCGACCAGGGACACGGAATATTGCCGGACCGTTTCCCCGCCCCGGGGGACGATTTTGACGGCGCGTTGATCGCCGCCGACAACCTTGCCGTTATGATAAAGCCGAATTTCGTCGATGCCGCCGCCCGTGTCTCTGGCCGCCACGGTAACGGCCAGCGTATCCGTATTCAATACGCTTCCCGCCGCGGGAGACGTGATCCGGACCTCCGGCGGTGAAAGGATGCCTTTTCGGATGTCGGCCGTCGCTTCCACTTTCTTGCCCTGCAGCACGGAGGCCACATATACGGGATTGAAAAACTTCTCGAAGAGATTGTCGATGGAATAGACATTCAATCCGATGCGAACATTCAGGTGTTTTGCGCCGCCCGGAGAGGCGTTGAAATATCCTTCCGGGGTGATCACAATCCATTCACCATTGGTGAAGCTGACGAATTGGGCGATTTCTTTGCCGGACGCGATATCCCACTGGCGCGCCGTGCCGTCCTTGCTTGCGGAAAGAATGTAATTTCCATCCCGCGAGAAGGCCAGGGATTTAATCTCGTCCGTATGTCCCTTGAATGTTTTGACCTCGCCGCCCTGACGGAGATTCCATAATTTCACGGTGCCGATCCAGTCGCCGGAAACGACGAACTTTCCGTCGCCGGAAAGCGCCAGAGAAGTGATGAAACCGGGATGACCCGGAAAGGATCTTATTTCCCGGCCCGAGGTCAGATCCCAGAGTCCGAGGATGCCCTGATTGCCGCCTTCGGCCGCAACGATCTGTTTTGAGTCGGCGGTAAAAGCCACCTGGCTAAAGCCTTCCCTTTTTTGATTCGCCCGCAGTCTGATGGATTGCTTTCCCGTGGCCGTATTCCAGATGACCAGGACTCCCCGTTCTTCATCATGAGAGTATGATGCTGCAGCAACAAGGCTCCCATCCGGAGAAAAAGCCGCGTACCCGTCAGATGATGACAGACTCACGTGATCAGGGAAATTTACCAGTTCGATCGAACGGCGACTCCGGACATCGAGCAGGCTGACTTTTCCTCCGTCTTTCTCCGCCAAAAGCGCGTACCTGCCGTCGGGAGAAAAAGTAACGGCCTGTTGCGGGCTGTCGTAGGCCGTCGGATAGCGATCGGCGGCGTCGCTGATGATCGCCCGGTCTGTTCGGCTGTCGATCACCTGATAGCCCTTGTCGATGATTTTGAAAAAGCGCCGATTGCCCCATTCGTTTTGCCCTTTCGCCCACCAGTTGTCGAATGGCTCGATTGTCCGGCGGCCGGTCAAACGGCCCTGGCGGCGGTCAAACACCGCGAGCTCCTCATTTCCGGCGATTTTGACCTGCTCCTGGTCCGCTGAAAAGAAAGCCAGATTGATTCCCTGGACATCGCCGCCGAAGCTTCTGATTTTTCTGTGCTTCGCGGCATCCCAGAGGGAAACCTTATCGGTCGCGGAAACGGCGATCAACCGGCCGTCCGGTGAAAAACGCACCGCGGCATCGTCAAGTTTATGATCATCCGTCATGCCGGCTTCCACCTGTCCCGTAACCATATCCCAGAGAATCATGACCGGAGGGAAGGAGGAAACGGCAACAAAGCGCCGCCCGTCGGGAGAAAAGGCGATCGTGCCGTTGGTTTTAACACTGCCTGCCGGAAAGCCGCTTAGCGCCTTTGCCTGTTTTCCGCTGCCGACATTCCAGAAAAAAATATTTCTGTCCTCGCCGATGGACGCTACAAACTGACCGTCGGGAGAGAACGCGACCTTGCTGACTCCTTCGGTGTGTCCGGCAAAGCGGTGTATTTCTTTTCCCGACTTTACCTCCCAGAGTCTGACGGTGTCATCCTTTTTACCCTTGTTCAGATTGGGCGTCTCGCTTCCCGATGCCAGATATTTTCCGTCCGGTGAAAAGGCGATCGTGTGAATGCTGGAGGAATGCCCTTTGAAGATCATCAACTCGCGGCCGGTATTGAGATCCAGGAGCTGAATGTTGCGGAAAGTAAGATCCCCGCCGGGGACCTTCTCGTCCTGGCCGCCCACCACGGCAAGAGACGTCCCGTCGGGAGAAAAAGCAGCCGCAATCGCGAGGAGCGGCTTCCCCTTTTTGCCAAGCCTCCTGATTTCCCGACCGGTCTTTACATTCCATAACGCGGCGCCCCCCTTGGATTCCAGGGAAAGCAGGGATTGGCCGTCGGGACTGAAGGCGACAAAATCAACCATGTCCCGGGCGACGAATGTCCGAATCTCACGGCCCGTTTCCACGTCCCACAGCTTGATGTTTTTATCAGAGCTTCCCGAAACGAGATACTTCCCATCCGGCGAAAAGTCGATGGTGTTGACATTTGTGGAATGCCCCTTCTGCACAAAAATATCCGGCCCCTGCGAACTTCCCGCCGGGACAAGCGGTTTGGCGCAAAAAGCTTCGGTTGTAAAAACCATAATTATCAAAAAACAATAAACAAAAACTAACTTCCTGGTCATAAATACCCTTTCATACGCCTGGAGCAAGGAATCTTGCCAACCTAAGGTGTGGACTTGCCACCTTTAGGTGGTTGCAACTCCTTGGTCTCCCTCCTTCCATCCACCATGCACCATACACCATCCACTACTTCACTTTCCCGATGGAAAACGCCTGTCCGCTGATGGAAACGACCGGATACCGGGTATGTTTGAAAATCTTCTCCGACTGTGCCGGCATTTCAACGCGCACATAGGCGGTGAGATCCGTGCTACGGATGCTGCCGGTTTTATCTCTGTCTGCCGCACCCCGCAAGCCTTCGGCGACCAGGTGGACGAACAGGCTGTGCCCCTGATAGCCCGCCACCGCCTCCGAAAGAGGCGCGGATGAAGCCAGAACGGTTAACCCGAGCGTTCCGCCGAATATCTTCAGAGCTGTCTCTTCACTCATTGCCCTCGTCTGGAAAGCCGCTTGCGCATCCGCACTCTGAATGCGGGGATTGCAGGCATCAATCAGAATCAGTTTTCCGGCCGTCGGAATATTGCCGAGAGCCTCCATCAGCTTTCGCAGGGAGATGGCGTCCGTTTTGAGTTTTTCCGCACTCAGCGAATTCACATTGGATGTCAGAAGAAAATATTCCCCATCCTCAACAACCGCATATGCGGCAATATACAGGACAAACAGATCCTCCGCGCGCAGGGTCTGATGTGTTTGAATCTCCCGAAGGATCGCCTCCATCGTTGTTTCTTCCGGCCGGGTCATGGTCTTGACGGCCGGCTTTTCATAGATTCCTTCCGATGCCCCCTTGAGCGCGCCCGCAACAAGCTCCGCGCTCGCCGCGGCAAAGGGAAGCTTGAGCCCCGGATCTTTGTATTCACCGACGCCGATGGCCAAAACGGCAAGCGACGGCCCGGCCGCCGCGGCATAGGAGGCTGTCACTACTTCCCATGCCGCCTTGTTGCTCCGCATGGTGTTGTCTCCGTTCAATGCTGCGGCGTGGATGACATTTTTCCCGCGGGCAAGCTTCAGGGGATAGGCCCTGAACACGGCCCGCTGCGACTTTTCCGGCTCCGAAACCGAACGGGAATCCAGAACCACGGCGGTCCCGTTCAGATAAAGACGGATGTCCCCGATGCCGCCGCCCTGCTCGTCGAGGTTCAGCCGGACGTGAACTTCATCCGCGGCGACGGAGGCGGGCGTATCGACAATCCTCACTTTCGGCGGTTCTTTTTCGTCCGTCAACTTCGGCAAATCTTTCAGGGAATCTCCGGCCAGCGCCCTTTTGACCACTTCGGGACGGTAAAAGGATTCCCGGTAGTTTTCGATGCCGTAAACCGAATCTCCGACGCGGACGTTGATATGGCGGTCTCCTCTGGACGAGGCGTTGTAATATCCTTCGGGCGTCATAACAATCCATCCGCCGTCGGTGAAACTGACAAGCTGCACAATCTCTTTGCCTGCGGGCAGATCGTATTCGCTGATGGAAATCCCGTGCCGAAGGATGGCCCTGCGCCGGTCGGACGTCAGCGATACGCTGAGGACTTCCTGTTCCACTCCGATGGAAGCGTTTTTCCTGCCGGACGTCAGGTCCCACACCGTCATTTCGTTCTGATCTTTGTCCACAGCGACCATCATTTTTTTGTCGCGGGAAACGTCAAACGGTCCGGGCGGCACAAAATCGGCAAATTTCCTCGTCAGGCGGCCGGTCGCCGCATCGATCGTGTAAAATCCTCCTTCGAGATCGGCACAGAGGATGAGCCTTCCGTTCAAGGAATAATAAGATTTTGCCGCATTCTTCCCGCACTCCAGAACTCTCTCCAACTGGCCGGAGGAGGCGTCCCAGATCATATTCCGGGAAAGCAGGAAACGGCCGTCGGGGGAAAAAGCCACCCAGGGATAGGGAACGTTGGGTTGGGCAAACGCCAGCAGGCTTTTCCCTGTCGCGGTTTCCCAGACGCCCGATCCGCAGGCAAGGCGAAGGCCGTCGGGGGAGAAGGCCAGAATTCCGTTTCCGTAATCGACGAAATCGCCCGCATTCAACTCGTCGGCGTAGATGGGCTTGTAATCCGTTTTCACTTCGGACACTTTCTGTCCGTCGCTCAGATTCCAGATCCGGATAACGCCGGAACGGGCAAGCGCCGCCGCAAAACGCCGATCGGAAGAAACCGCCGTGGCCAGAATCATTTCCTTCTCCATCGCCGGCAGACTCTTTTTCAGTGTGCCCGCGCCGATGTCCCAAAGTTGAACCTCACCGGCAACATCTCCCGTTACGGCAACGCTTCCGTCCGGCGACAAAGCCAGCGAACTGATCTGGGCCGAGGACTTGCCCGTAAAAGGCGGCAGCGGCCCGCCGCTTGCCCTGTCAAAGGCCTGCAGGACGGCGCCCGACGGCGCAACGACTTTTCTCCCGTCGTACGTCAGCAGTCCGTGCTTGGCGGAGAAGCGCCGAATCTCGAGACCGGTCCGGACATCCCACAGAACGATGTCTGTGTCATAACGGCTCTTCGTCAGGACGATGCCTTCTTCCGCGCAGACGGAAAGGGATAGAAAAGCGCCGCTCTGCCCGAAGCGGCCCAGAATGCCGCCGCCGGCAATGTCCACGAGCGTGCTCTTTTTAGCGCTGTCGAGATAGAGCTTTTGTTTCTTCGGTCCGGCCGACGGGGCAAATGCCTGCGGCCCCCGTTCGGTCAGCTCCCAGTATTCGTTGGCCAGAAAATATTTCCCGTCTTCGGAAAAATGAAAATCCGCGCTCATGTATTTTTTGACTTCACGCCCTTCCGGCGTCAGGACTTTGATCATCCGGTGGTCCAGCACTTTATCGTCATAGGCGATCAGCAGATGGCGGCTGTCGTCCGCAAAGCCGATGGATAGGGCGCGGCCGGGAAACGGGAAGGTTTTTTGAACAGCGCCGGAATCCAAATCCCAAAGCCGGACCTCGCTGCTTCCGTCAAGGCTTAAAATCCTTCGGCCGTCCGGCGAGATTGCGGCCCTGACTATTTTTTCCCGGTGGCCGGCAAACGTCCTTAACAGCGTGCCGCCTTTCGGATTCCACAACTTCAGGGTTTTGTCCTCGCCGGCCGAAAGAGCGTATTTGCCGTCCGGGGTGAAGAGAACGGCGGCAACTCTTTCCGTGTGCGCCTGAATGGTTTCCAGCAGTTTCCCGGAAGTTTTATCCCACAGGCGGATTTTTCCGTCCGGCGTCCCGCTCAAAACATGTCGGCCGTCGGGCGACATCACCAGCACATAGCCGCTGTCGGCTTGGCTTTTGAGCGCCCTCACCTCTTCACCGGTTCGCGCGTCCCAGATCCGTATGTCGCCGTCCGCATCTCCGGATACGGCAAACCGTCCGTCCGGCGAAAAACGGGCAAGCGTAACCCTCGCCCGATGGGCAAAGGCCCGAACTTCCTTTCCCGCTTCGATGTCCCAGAGCCTCAGGGTATGGTCGCGGCTTCCGGAAAGAACATATTTCCGATCGGGTGAAAAGGCGAGTGATTCGATTTCCTTCTGATGACCGGCAAACACGGCCGCGGCCTTGCCTGTTTTCAAATCCCACACGCGGATGGTTTTATCCCGCCCGCCCGACGCGGCATAGGATTCGTCCAGAGAGAGGGCTACCGCATCGATCCGGTCTGTGTGGCCGTCCAGCGTGAAAAGAATATTCCCCGTGGAAAGCTCCCACAGGATCAGTTTTTTGAACCGGGTATCCGACGGATCTTCGGGGACGGCGGAAATCATCCTTTTGCCGTCCGCGGTCACCAGGTTTTTGTGTCCGAAATCGTATCCCGAAAAATATTTTTTGACGGGCGCCCCTTCAGGCAGTTGCTCCGCGGGCAGAACCTTCCCCTCCGAGAGCTGCGCGGCGTAAAGCCTTGAAGAGACGATGGCGCGGACAACAGAGCCGTCAAAAGAAACGGGGTCAATGATCATCGGTTCTTTTTCACCGCTTAAGGAAAATCCTCCGGTCCGCGCGCCGCCGTCAATGTTCCATATTCCCACGCCGCCTTTTTCGTTTACGGAAAAAAAGGATTTGCCGCCGGGCAGAAAATGAACGTACAAGATTCCTTCACCGTCTGGAAACGTGCGGATCAGCCTTCCGCTTTGGGCGTCCCACAGCTTGATGCTGCCGTCGCTGCTTCCCGAAAGAATGAACCTTCCGTCGGGCGACCATTCCACCGCATTTACGGAACCCGAATGCCCTGCCGGAATGAAGATTTCCGCCTTCTTTTCGGTTCCGCAGGGTGATGGGGGGCTATCCCCTGCCGATACAACAACAGGGAAAAGAATCCATAAAGAAAGGAAGCAAAACCATATCGTCGATAAGCGAGAAAATCTCCTGCCGGAAACCATAGATGCTCCCTTCATGTTGAACGTGTGGACATCATAAGCCAAAGGTCATACGATGCCCGCGCCGCAAAGCTGTTGAATTTTCCCATGCTGACGATTTTTCTGAAAGTAAGGATCGTGTCTGCTGTGAATAAAAGCAAAAAAAAGGAAAAGAAGCAGAATCAGCGCAAAAACCGTCAGCAGATTCCCCCTCATTCGCCCCAAGGCCGGCATGAAGCCGGACAAATCGCCCTGCCCTTCCCTGCCGATTTGCGCAAACGTGTAGATCAGGCCCAAAACCAACGGCGGCCCCAGCAGAGGAAACACCGACGCCGTCGCCGCGGCATAGAACCGCCAGGAGTTCAGAGGACGGCCGCCCCGGCGCCGCATTTCGGCGTAAGCCCCGGCCGTCATCAAAACCCAGGAAGCCGGGTAAATCATCTTGAAAAATACATCCGCGCCGGACGAGGTCGTCATGCCGGCAAGCAGCGCCGCGGCATGACAGATGCATCCCGCGGTCAGAGCGTTTCTTCCAAAAACGGTAGTGGCGATTTCGCGCGACGGCATTATCGCCTCCGGGCTGAATCAGGCGTTTCTTCCAGCAACATATTGGCGCCCCTGTGTTTGGCAAATACTTTCATGGCGTATTGTCCGGAGGCCTTAACCGGTCGTAGTAGGCCATCATGGCCGATTCGTACGCCTCGCCGAAGTCGCCCGTTTTCTCGCCTTTCTCGATGGCGCCCCTAATGTCTTTCGGCAATAGGGCGATATTCCGCCGCTGGTCTGCATCCCAGGCCGGAGAAGAAAGATACGGAGCGCACAGCATCACGCCCTTTACGCCGAAGGGCTTTCGATCCAGCAGGTAGGAGCAGGCCAGCGCGCAGCCCCAGGAAAATCCCATCAGGCAAACGTCGTCAAGCTTTAAGGCGGCCCGCACTTCCGCCAATTCGGCGACATAATTTTCCACCGAATAAAAATTTTTGTCCGGAGCCCGGTCGCTTTTGCCGCAGCCCAACTGGTCGTAAAAAAACACCGGACGGTCTTTCCACAGCGGCTCGAGACCGTTATCCATGCTGGAAAAGCCGGGGCCGCCGTGAAGGACGAGAACGGGCATCCTGTTCCCGCCGCCGCCGCGAACCCCATACCAGAGGCTGCCGTTGGCCGTGCGGATCTTTCCTTCGCGGCTGCTCATTCAATCTTCCCTCCCCTGGAAAAAGGATAGGCGATGCTTCCGAAAATTGTCCTGACGTTCGCCTCCCCTTCGATGCGATAGGGAATGTCCTTGTCGGCGATCACGGCCCGAAGGCTTTCGTTCCAGTTTTTGAAGCCGGCCGTGACCGGCGCCTGAATCCTTGTCGTGGACAAGGCGGGCGCCAGAATTTCCTTTTCCAGGCGTCCGCTTCCGATTTCACGCTCGTTCAACAAAAGTTTGTACTGAAGAGACTGAATGGTCAGATCGAAGCGATTCGGATTCTGCACGTCCAGTTCGAGGATTAGTTGGATTTCCGTGAGGGAGCGGGGGTGAAGCGAAACCCGGCGAAGCTGCACGGAAGGCTCTTCGGTCAAGCAGCCCGCGCAGGACGAAAGCGCCAGATACAGCAATCCAAGGGGGATCAGATATCGTTTTTTCATGGCGAGACTATACGAAGGATGGCTTTCCCTGTCAATGGGATTGTCCAATACCGGTCCAATACTGGTAGTTGACCCGGCCGCGTCCTGTCGATATACTCTTGCAGAATTTCGACGGTTGAAACGGCTGGGAAAGTTTGGCGCGCATGGCAAAAATCAAATGGAATTGGATCTGGGGCATCGGCATCACGGTGGTGTTTCTCGGCCTGCTGGCGCATCGCGTGGAGTTCTTTCGGGAAAAACCGCCTGAGTCTCCCGAGCCGCAAACCATTGAAATTGCCCGCCCACCCGAATCCTGGATGAATATTTACCAAAACAGGAGAAAAATCGGCGTAATCCACCGCACCTTCACCGCGCTGGAAAACGGCCGCTTCCAGACCCGCGAAAACGTCGCCATGCAGATCAACACCATGGGCGTCGTGCAGGCGCTGAATCTGTCCACCGAGTCGGAGCTCTATCCCGACATGACCTTTTCCTCTTTCCATTTTGAGATCAACTCCAGTCTTTTTCGTTTTGCCGCCCGGGGCTACGCAAGCCATGACAAGCTCATCGTTTTCGCGGGGCTTCCCCACGCCCAAAAGAAAACCGTCCTGCCCCTGAAAGACCTTCCCCATATCGGCGGAAACATCTATGAAGCGGCTTTTCGCGGCAGCCTGGAGAAAGGCCAAACCCGCAGCTTCAGCATTTTTGATCCTTCGACGCTCGGCCTTAGAAAAGTTGCGGTTACGCGCCACGCCGATGAAATCATTCCGATCATGGGAAAGCGCGTTCTGACGCAGAAATTCTGCGCCGACTTCATGGGCGCCCAAAACTGCGCCTGGCTGGCCAAAGACGGGGAAACCCTAAAGGAAACAGGCATGATGGGCCTTTCGATGGAAAAGGTGGATGCCCAAAAGGCGCGTGAAGGCATTGCGGCGGAAGGCATTGCCGACTTTGCCCAGATCGCCTCGATCGCCTCGAACCGGATTCTTCCCGAGCCCTCCACACTGACGGAAATCGTCATTCGGACGGGCGGCGTCCGCAACCTGCCCCTGCTGCTTTCCGGCGGCAGGCAGAAATTTTCTTCCGGCATTTTAACGATCACTAAAGAGGAAATGCCCGACACGGCCCCGCCGGACAAGGATCCTCCGCTCTTTGGGCAATATCTTCAACCGTCGCCGCTGGTTCAGTCCGATGCTCCGGAAATTCAAAAACAGGCGGCAAAAATTATTTCCCCGAAGGACAGCCCGCCGGCGAGGCTCAGGAAAATCGTGCACTGGGTTTACCGCACCATCGAGAAAAAGCCCGTCCTGTCCGTCCCCAACGCCCTGGAGGTTTTGAAAAACAGGGCCGGCGACTGCAACGAGCATGCGGTGCTCACCGCCGCGCTGCTTCGCGCCGCGGGCGTGCCCGCTCAGATGGAAACCGGCCTCGTGTATCTGAACGGCCGTTTTTATTACCACGCATGGAACGTGGCCTATGTGGGCCGGTGGGTGACGGCCGACGCCGTTTTCGACCAGGTTCCGGCCGACGTCACGCATATTCGGCTGGCACGCGGGGAAGGAGGCGAGCAGCTGGACCTGCTGGGCGTCATGGGCAAAATAACTCTGGAGGTTCTCTCTTTCAAACATGATTAAACTGATCAATCTGACCAAGGATTTCAAAACGACGCTGGCCGTCAACCGCCTGAACCTGGAGGTGGCCGCCGGGGAAATTTACGGCTTCATCGGCCCCAACGGCGCGGGCAAAACCACGACCATCCGCATGATGGGCGGCATCATCGAGCCGACCGACGGGAAAATTCTCATCGGCGAAATCGACGTGAGCCGCGACCCGGTGGGGGCCAAAAAAATCATCGGTTTCGTTCCGGACAGGCCGTTTTTGTACGAAAAGCTGACCGGCATGGAGTTTATGAAATTCATCGCCGATTTGTACCGCGTCGATCTTCGGGCATTCTCCCGCAGGTCACTGGAGCTGCTGGAGCAGTTTGCCCTCCTTGAATGGAAAGACGAAATCATCGAGGCCTATTCCCACGGCATGAAGCAGCGATTGATAATTGCCGCGGCGCTGCTGCATGACCCGCGGGTGATGATCATCGACGAGCCGATGGTCGGGCTGGATCCGGAAGCGGTGCGAATGGTCCGGGATATCCTCAAGGGGCTGGCCTCGCAAAACGTGACGGTTTTCGTATCCACGCACACGCTCAGCCTCGCCGAGGATTTGTGCGACCGGATCGGCGTGATTCACAAGGGAACGCTCCTCGCGCAGGGAACGGTCGCCGAGCTGAATCTGGCCGCAAAAACCGGCGAAGCCCGTCTGGAAGAGGTCTTTCTGACACTGGTGCGGGAGTTGTAAGTCTATGCAGAGCAAAGTGTGGACATTACTGAGGCCGAGGCTGCTTTCCGCGCTAAACGGCCTGAAGCCGAACGCGCAAAGCCAGAACCGGGCGAGGCTGGTCCTGTTTTTGCTGATCGGCGTCACTTTCTGGGCCGGCGCCTTTGCCATTTTTTACCGCGTTCTGCGATACTTTCAGAATGTTCAGGATTTCGGCGACATTCTGGCCATGAAGCTTCTGTCCATGATGGTCATCACCTTCTTCACGCTTTTGCTTTTCAGCAGCATCATCAACAGCCTGTCGCACATGTATTTAAGCCGGGACCTGTCCCTGCTGCATTCCCTGCCGGTCGACGTCAGGGATGCATTCCTGTCGCGCTGGCTGGGCAGCACGTTCGATTCTTCCTGGATGGTGGTGGCCTTCAGCCTTCCCGTTTTCCTGTCCTACGGCCTCGTCTATCAGGCCGGCCTTGCCTTTTACCCCATCGCGCTTTCCGCAATCGTCTGTCTGTGCCTGCTGGCTTCCGCGGCAAGCAGCCTGCTGGTGCTTCTTGGCGCGGCCATTCTTCCCGCCGGAAAGATCCGGACTCTTTTCGTCATCATGGGCGTAGGCCTGGCGCTGCTCCTTATTTTGGTTCTGCGCATGATTCGTCCGGAGCAGCTGGTCAATCCGGACAGCTTCGCCTCGGTTGTTCTGTACCTGAACTCCATGCAGGCGCTGGACTGGCCGTGGCTTCCCACCACCTGGATCACGGATACGGTTCGTCTGGCCCTGAAAAGGGAATGGGGTCCGTCGCTTTTCAGCCTGACGCTCTCGGCAAGCTGCTTCTTTTCATTGATGTTTTTTACCCAAACCGCCGCGGGCGCCCTCTATTTTCGGGGGTTTTCCCGCGCCCAGACCACCGCCAAACGGCTTTTTACCCCCGTGAAATTCCACGGATACAGTTGGGAAACGCTTCTGAATTTTCTTTCCCGGCCGGCGAGAGCCTTTGCCGTAAAGGAAATCCGCTCCTTTTTCCGGGATTCGACGCAGTGGCCGCAGCTCTTTCTGATCTGCGCCCTGATCGTCGTCTATCTCTACAACTTCTCCGTTCTGCCCCTGGATAAATCGCCCATGAAGACGGTCTATTTGCAGAATGTGTTTTCATTTTTGAACGTGGGGCTGGCCGCCTTCGTGCTTTCCGCCATTGCCGCCCGTTTTGTTTTTCCCGCGGTGAGCATGGAAGGAGAAGCGTTCTGGATCATTCAATCCGCCCCCGTTTCGATGAAAACATTCCTGTGGATCAAGTTTTTTCTCTACTATATTCCGCTTTTGATGCTGTCCGAAATTCTGATTGCCGCATCCAACATTCTGCTGGGCGTAACTCCGTTCATGATGTTTTTGTCCACCGTCACCATCTTCTGCCTGGTCCCGGCCATCGTCGGGCTGGCCGTTGGCTTAGGCGCCCGCTACCCGAACTTCAAGTCGGAAAATCCGGCCTTGTCGGCCACCAGTTTCGGCGGCGTCCTTTTCATGCTGCTTTCTTTCGGTCTGATCGCCCTGGTGATCATGCTGGAGGCCGGTCCGGTTTACAGAATCTTCATGTCCAGAATGCACGGCCATGCCTTTTCCCTGCTTCAGATCCTCTGGTTTATCCTGTCCTTTTGTCTTGCGCTGTTTCTTTGCGTCCTCGCGGTTTTCTACCCCATGAGGCAGGGCGAAAAGAACCTGCTGAAGAGATGATCCTCCGTCCGGCTTCCCCGGGGGAAAAAGGAGCCTCAAAATCGCCAGAAGCCGAAAATTATCTTGATTTTACTTGTTGGATACGCTAAACAAACGCGCATTCTGCAATGACCCGTTTCATCAGATCTTCTGCGGATTTGTTGAGATATCGAAAGGAGTTTCCATGGCAAAGTACGAACCCAAACAACTCAGAAATCTGGCCGTTATCGGCCACGGCGGCACAGGCAAAACCTCTCTTTGTGAATCCCTTTTATTTATTACCGGCAAAAATGAACGTCTGGGACGCGTTGACGACAATACGTCCACCATGGACTTTGAGCCGGAAGAGCAGAAAAAGCATGTTTCCATCTCATCGGCGGTCAATTTTGTCGAATGGGATAAGCATAAAATCAATATCGTGGATACGCCGGGTGACTCCAACTTTACCTTTGATATTCAATGTTCCCTGAGCATCGTGGACAACGCCGTCGTCGTAATTGACTCCGTGGGCGGCGTCGAATTCCAGACGCAAAAAGTCTGGGAAATCGCGAATGGGTATTCTCTCCCGCGCCTGATTTTCGTCAACCGCATGGACCGCGAACGGGCGGATTTCAATAAAGTGCTGGAAAGCATCAAAACAAAGCTCAAGAAAAAAGCAACCCCCGTCTGTCTGCCGATCGGCGCGGAAGACAAATTTCAGGGCATCGTGGACCTGATCGCCATGAAGGCTTACACCTTCGCCGACAACAAAGGCGCGGGAAAAGCCGTGGATATTCCAGCCGACCTGGCCGATGAAGCAGCCGAGCTTCGCTCATCGATGGTGGAAGACATTGCCGAAGCCGATGACGAATTGATGAATAAATACCTGGAAGCCGGCGAACTTTCCGCTGAAGAGATCATGTCCGGTTTGCGAAAAGGCGTAATTGCGGGAACCCTTCTTCCCGTCATTTGCGGCTCCGCCGTTAAAGGCATCGGCGTCACTCTGCTTGCGGATCTGGCCGTCAGCTCTTTCGCATCCCCCGTGGACCGCGGGCCGGTCAAAGGCAAAAAACCTCAAACGGACAGCGTCGAAGAAAGGCAGCCCTCGGAAGACGCTCCTTTCTCAGCCATCGTATTCAAAACCATCGCCGACCCTTACGCGGGCCGGCTGACGCTGTTCCGGATCTATTCCGGAAAGCTCAATTCCGACTCGGCCGTATATAATTCCACGAGGAAAATCACGGAAAAATTCGGTCATATTTTCTTTCTGGAAGGCAAAAACCAGAAACAGGCGGAGACGCTCATTCCCGGCGACATCGCGGGCGTGGCCAAACTGAAGGAAACCGTCACCGGCGACACGCTGTGCGCCGAGAAATATCCCATTATCTTTGAGAAAGTTGCCGTTCCGCCGCCGATCATGTCGTTTGCCGTGGAACCGAAATCCAGAGGCGATGAAGACAAGATTGCTTCGTCGATTCACCGTTTAACGGAGGAAGATCCGACCATCGTCTTCTCCCGCAACGTCCAGACCAAAGAAATGATTCTCTCCGGCATGGGCCAGGTGCACATCGAAGTCAACATTGAAAAGATGAAGCGGAAATTCGGCGTTGAAGTCAATCTCAACACGCCGAAAGTCCCCTATCTGGAGACCATTAAGGGAAAAACCAACGTCCAGGGACGCTATAAGAAGCAATCCGGCGGACGCGGCCAGTTCGGCGACTGCACGATCGACATCGAACCGCTGCCGCGCGGCGGAGGCTATGAATTCCTGGACAAAATAGTCGGCGGCGTCATTCCCGGCCAATACCGCCCGGCCGTAGACAAAGGCATTCAGGAAGCGGCTGCCAAGGGCGTCATCGCCGGCTATCCGGTCGTGGATTTCAGAATATCCCTGGTGTTCGGCTCTTATCACACCGTGGACTCCTCGGAAATGGCCTTCAAAATCGCCGGCTCCATGGCGTTTCAGAAAGGCGTTATGGAATGCCAGCCGATTCTGCTGGAACCGATCGTCAATATTGCCATCGAAGTTCCCGATGAATACATGGGAGACGTCATCGGCGATCTCAACAGCCGCCGCGGGCGCGTTTTGGGCATGGACACCAACGGCACCAATCAGGTCATCAAAGGCCAGGTGCCGCTTGCGGAAATTCTGAAATACGCCCCCGATCTTCGTTCCATGACCAGCGGACGCGGCAACTTTACCTACACCGATTCGCACTATGAAGAAGTCCCCTCTTACATCGCGGACAAGATCATCGCCGAATCAAAAAAGGAAGCGGAAGATTAATGTTTAATGCCGGCATCATCACCGTCAGCGACAAAGGCTCGCAGGGAAAGCGGGAGGACAAAAGCGGCCCCGTCATCGCAGAAATGCTTGCGGGCGCCGCTATTCAAATCAAGCAAACCCTCATTATCCCCGATGAAGTCGCGCAAATCGCCAAAGCCATCATTCAGTTTGCGGACGTTGAAAAACTGGATCTGATTCTGACGACCGGCGGCACGGGCGTCAGCCCGCGCGACCTGACGCCGGACGCCACGCTTCAGGTTCTGGACAAGGAAATCCCGGGAATAGCGGAAGCCATGCGGGCCGCCAGCATGAAGGTGACGCCGCATGCCATGATCTCCCGCGCGGCGGCCGGCATCCGCGGCCGATCCCTGATCATCAACCTCCCCGGCAGTCCCAAGGGGGCCCGGGAAAACCTTTCCGTCGTGATGCCCGCGCTGACCCACGCCATGGAAAAAATCCAGGGCGACGACAGGGATTGCGGGGTATTGCCGTAACCAACCCGAAAACCTCTTACCGTTTCAAGGAGGATCGCCAATGGAACCAAACGTGGGACCCATCGACCGGATCGCTCGTCTCGTCATCGCCGTTCTATTCATCGTCGCCGTCATCGCGGACTGGATCGGCGGCATTGCCGGCGTTGTCCTTTGCGTCATCGCCGGAATGCTTCTCTCCAGCGTGGTGTCGGGATACTGCCCGCTATACGTAAAACTGGGCTTGAAGAAATCCTTCTGACCAGGATGGGAAGCCGGGAAAACCAGACCAGACGCGGCGCCGGTCCCGAAGAGGCCCTGCGTGAAAGAGCCGGGATGCTCGAAAGCATCTTAAACGGCGTGTTGCTGCTCATCACGTACACCGACAAAGATGAACGATACGCTTTTGTGAACCGGGCCTACGCCGAGTGGTATCACATCAAGCCGGAAGAGCTGATCGGGAAAAGGGTTTCCGAAGTTTTAAAACCGGACGTCTACGCCAGGGCCTTCGAAAACATTCAGAAGGCGCTCGGCGGCGAGCGTGTCGCTTACGAAAACCAGGTGACCGATCCGGAAGGCCGGGAAAGAATCCTCAGCGTTCAGTATGAACCGCATTTCGAAGGCGAAGCGGTAAAAGGATTCTTCACCTCCATCGTGGACATCACCGGGCAGAAGAGCGCAGCCCGGGAGCTCAAGGAGCGGGAACGGGTGCTGGCTACGATGATCGCCAACCTTCCCGGATTCGTTTACCGCTGCGCAAACGACCACGACTGGACGATGACGTTCCTGAGCGAGAAGTGCGCCGACGTCACCGGATATACCGTCTCCGATTTCCTCCAAAACAAAATCAACTATAACGACATCGTTCATCCGGATTATCGCGAATCCTTGAGAGAAAAGTGGCAGGAGGCGATCCTGCGGAAAGGTTTTTTCGAGGAAGAGTATCCGGTGGTCGCCGCCTCGGGAGAAACCAGATGGGTGTGGGAGCGCGGACGCGGCGTTTTTGATCCGGCGGGAGAATTGCTCTTTCTCGAAGGCTTCATTGGAGACATCACGGACCGCAAGCGCGACGAGAAGGAAAAGGAAGATCTGCAGACACAGCTGATCCAGGCGCAAAGGATGGAGTCCATTGGAAGACTCGCCGGAGGCATCGCCCATGATTTCAACAACATGCTCGCCGTCATCCTGGGGCGCGCGGACATGGCCATGATGCGGATGGACCCCGCCCAGCGTCTTTACAGGGATTTGCAGGAAATCCGGAAAGCCGCTGAACGCTCGGCCAATCTGACCCGCCAGCTTTTGGCCTTCGCGCGCAAACAGACCGTGGCGCTGAAGGTCCTCGATCTGAACGAAATGGCGGAGGGAATGCTGAAGATCCTTCGAAGGCTCATCGGCGAAAATATCGATCTCGTCTGGCAGCCGGGCAGGAATCTGCCTCCGGTCAAAGTCGATCCGGACCAGATGGACCAGATCCTGGTGAATCTGTACGTCAACGCAAAAGATGCCATTGGAGGCGTAGGCAGGATCATCATGAAAACGGGGGCCGCGGCGCTCGACGAAGCTTTCTGCGCCGTACACAGGGGCTTTGTCCCCGGAGACTACGTGACGCTTTCCGTCAGCGACAACGGCTGCGGAATGAACCAAGAAACGCTGAACAGGATTTTTGAACCTTTCTTCACCACCAAGGATACGGGCCGGGGCACAGGCCTGGGATTGTCCACCGTATACGGCGTCGTCAAGCAGCACGGCGGCTTCATCAACGCGGAGAGTGAACCGGGCCGGGGCTCGACCTTCACGGTCTATTTGCCCCGCCACCTGAAAGCAGGCATTGAAACGGCCGGAAATAAAGAAACGGCATCCGTCGCCGGAACGGAAACCGTTCTGCTGGTAGAGGACGAACCTGCGATTCTGGAAATGGCCCGAATGATGCTCCAGCGTCTGGGCTACACCGTTCTTTCGGCCGGAAAACCGACGGAAGCAATGGAGCTGGCCCGCAGCCACACCGGAGAGATTCATCTTCTGATGACTGATGTGATCATGCCTGAAATGAACGGGCGGGACCTGGCCCTGAGCATTTCATTCTTCCATCCGAAAATCCGGCGCCTTTTCATGTCCGGGTACCCGGCCAACGTCATCGCCCGCCAGGGCGTCCTGGACGAGGGAGTGCATTTCATTCAGAAGCCGTTTTCGATGAAGGATCTGGCGATCAAACTGCGCGAGGCCATCGAAAACCGGTAAGAAAATCCCGCGGCGCCGCCTGACTTTTTTTCACAGGCCTTCCGCCCCGGACACCAGGATGCCGTTGTCTTTCAAAAACCGCAGGGCGTTGCGCCGGTGCGTTCCGGGCCAGAAAATTTTCCGGCATTCGGGACACTGCGTGTATTCGGCGCAATGCTCAAAAACATATTCCGGCACGAGGTCCCGAACATTCCGGCGCTCCAGGGAAATCATTTTTTGATTGCAGGAAAGACAAAGCGTGTAAAGGTTTCGGGCCTCGATTTCCAGCGACAGCTTCCCCAGCACAAAAGAAAGCTGCTTTGCAACGGCCGTGTCCGGCAGAAGCAGCAGACGCCCGGAAAACTGACGCTCCAGGAGATCTCTTCTGCGGGTAAGCAAAATCCGGTCTTCGCCCGCCGCCTGCCTCATCAACGGCCGGCCCGCTTTCTCCTGAACGCAGACCGTGTCAAATCCCAGCAGCCTGATCCACCGGGCCAGTCCCGAAAGCGCTGCGTCGGCGAGAAATCTGGTTGGAGTATTCATGCCGGAGGAACGTGTGTTTTCTTGCTGTCTTCAATCATCGGCGGGGCTTCGTGTTCCCTCAGCTCCTTGCGCAGATCGCGAATCACCTTGTTCTGCTTGGAGATGGTGCGGTTGAGCCGAAATCTTTCCACCACGCCCAGAAATCCCGTTATGACGACGCCCACCAGAAGCGCGACAAAAATGAGCATGTAGGCCGGAACCACCAGATCCTGAAGGTAATAGTACTTGATGGTCACGGGCGCCGAGTTGAATTGTGAAAAGGTCACGATAAAAAAAGCGAACACAATGGTGAGGATTAAATAGAATATCTTCATCTCGTTTTAAACCTCCCGGCAATATTTTTCAAACAGGGGGATCAGGGCCGCGGCGGTGGCGGCCAGGTCCTGCGGAATAACGCGGACATTGCCGACGACGCTCATGAAATTGGTGTCTCCCTCCCAGCGCGGAATCACGTGAACATGGATATGCTCGGCGATTCCGGCGCCGGCCGCCTTGCCCAGGTTCATGCCGATGTTGAAGCCCTGGGGGTTCATCGCCTCCTTCAGAACTTTCACGGAGACGTCCACCAGGCTGAAAATTTCCGCCCGCTCTTCAGGGTTCAGCGCCGCAAGGTCGCCCAGATGGCGCAGCGGAATGATCATCAGATGACCGTTGACGTAAGGGTAACGGTTCAGCATGACAAAGCAGGTCTTCCCTTCCAGCACCACATAATCATCGCAGCGAAGGGAACTTTTGCAAAACACGCATCCTTCCGGTTTTTCACACATGAGATACTCCATTCGCCACGGCGCACACATTGTTTCCATCTGTCCGGTACCTGATCGCGGTCTATCGCGCTATTTGAGGTTGATAATGCTCCCGTTGATTTCGAAGCCCATTTCCAAAATTCCGACGCTCCGGTGTCTGGCAAACCGCCGGTCCATCGCCGAACCCGGATTGAAAAAATAAATGCCGTCGATTTTTTTGTTGACCGGGTAATGCGTGTGGCCGAAAACGATGCAGTCCACCTTCCCCAGTTTTTGGGCCAGCTTTCCTTCCAGGCCCGCGGGCGACCCCCAGCCGTGAATCATTGCGACGCGAAATCCGCCGATGTCCATGATCATTTGCTCGGGCAGCCTCTCTCTGACCTGCGGGCCGTCCATGTTGCCGCAAACCGCCTTTACGTCCTTTTCGCCGAAAAGCTGAAGAACGGATACATCCACCAGGTCCCCCGCATGAAATATCAGGTCGACCTCCGAAAAATTTTCATCGATGATCCGCTTCAGGTTCGGGTCGAACCCATGAACATGCGTATCGGACAACACACCGATTTTGACTTTATTTTCCTTCATCGCCCCGTGGATTTTCTTATCGGTAAGATAAAAAAATTACAAGCGTTATTTCACGAAGACCCTTGCGCGGAATGCTTTTGAATTGACTTTGATCACAAGGAGGGCTAGAATTTGGACCATGGTCGATCTGGAAGATTCTTCAAGTAAAATCATGGACAAAGAAACGGCTCACCGCCGCATTTTCGAACTGCGCAAAACCATCGAATATCACAACGCCCGCTACTACCAGCAGGACGCGCCGGAAATATCCGACGCCGAATACGACCGTCTGATGAAGGAGCTGCAGAACCTGGAGGCCCTCTATCCGGACGACGAACTGGCCTCGTCCCCGACGCAGCGCATCGGCGCCGCCCCGCTTTCCAAATTTGCCCCCTTCGCTCACCCTCAGCCCATGCTCAGTCTGGCCAACGCCTTCGGCGCCGATGAAATCAAAGATTTTGATTCGCGCGTCCGCCGCCTGGCGAAATCGGAGCGGGTGGATTATGTGGCGGAGCCCAAACTGGACGGCCTGGCCGTGAATCTGATTTACGAAAACGGACGGTTCCGCCGCGGCGCGACGCGCGGCGACGGCGCCGTGGGTGAAGACGTCACGCAGAACCTCAAGACCATCGCCTCCCTGCCGCTGAAGATGAAGACCGGCGCCTTCCGCCCCATCCCGGAATTCATCGAAGTCCGCGGTGAAGTTTACATGGAAAAGGAGCCGTTTGAAAAACTCAACCGGCGCCGGGTAGAGGAAGGCGATGCTCCTTTTGCCAATCCGCGCAACGCCGCCGCCGGCTCGCTTCGCCAGCTGGATTCGAAGATCACCGCCCGCCGTCCTCTGAATATTTTTCTCTACGGCGTCGGGTCGGCCGGCGATGCAGCCTTTGCCAGTCACTGGGAAATCCTCGAAACGCTTGCCGCATGGGGGTTTCCGGTCAATCCGCTCATCCGGCCCATGCCGGACATCAACGCGTGCATCGAATATTATGAACAGACCGGCTCGATCCGCTCCAGCCTCCCCTACGACATCGACGGCGTCGTGCTGAAGGTCAACCGCCTGGAGATTCAAAACCTTCTGGGCAGCGTATCGCGCTCCCCCCGCTGGGCGCTCGCCTGCAAATTTCCGGCGCAACAGGCAGCCACGGTTATCCAGGACATTATCGTCCAGGTGGGAAGAACCGGCACGCTGACGCCCGTCGCCGTGATGGAGCCGGTCAATGTCGGCGGCGTTCTGGTCAGCCGGGCCACGCTGCACAATGAGGATGAAATCCTGAAAAAGGACATCCGCATCGGCGACGCGGTTCTGATTCAGCGCGCGGGAGACGTGATTCCGGAAGTCGTCGGCGTCATTTTGTCCAAAAGAACGGGGCGGGAAAAGGAATTCCGCATGCCCCGCGCCTGTCCGGAGTGCGGTTCGGAAGTCGTTCGTCAGGCCGATGAAGCCGCCCACCGCTGCGTCAACCTGTCCTGCCCCGCGCAGTTGAAGGAACATATCCGGCATTTCGCCTCGCGCGGCGCGATGGATATTGAAGGCCTGGGAGAAAAATTGTCCGCGCAGCTTTTTGACGCGAAGATGATCGCCGATCCGGCGGACCTGTATTTCTTGACGAAGGAGAAGCTGCTGGGGCTGGATCGTCAGGCGGAAAAATCCGCGGAGAATCTCCTCGAAGCCGTAGAACGCTCCAAGACCCCCGCGCTGGACAAGTTTATCTTCGCGCTCGGCATACGCCACGTCGGCGAACGCACCGCCAAACTTCTGGCCGGACATTTCGGCAGCCTGGAGGCACTGATGAGCGCCGGTTGCGAAGAATTGACGGCCATCCGCGAAATCGGCCCGGAAATCGCCCAGAGCATACTGGAATTTTTCGCGGAGCCAAAAAACAGGATCGTTTTGGAAAAGTTTCAGCGGGCCGGCCTGTCCCCCCGAACCCCGGCCCCCACGGCCCAGGCGAGTCTGCAGGGCAAATCGTTTGTTTTTACAGGCTCCATGGAAAGCATGGGAAGAAATAAGGCCAAGGCCGCCGTTGAGTCCTTGGGCGGCATCGTCCACTCCTCCGTCACGGGCAAAACCTCGTATGTGGTCGCGGGGAGCGATCCGGGATCAAAACTTGAAAAGGCCAGAAAGCAAAGCATTCCCGTCATCGGCGAAGAAGAATTTTTAACCATGATCGGCAGGCAAATCCACCGGCAGGCGTGAAAGATTGTTCATCCTTTCCGGGCCGCCGCCCCTCAGAATGGTGGTTATGAAAAGAATGCATGTTTTGATTTCAGGGCGTGTGCAGAGGGTTTTCTTTCGTGCGGAAACGCTGCGAACCGCGCTTAGCCTCGGCCTTGCGGGATGGGTGCGCAACATGGAAGACGGACGCGTCGAAGCCCTTTTTGAGGGAGAAGACGAAAGCGTGGACCGAATGCTGGCGTGGTGCCGTCAGGGACCGTTGCACGCCCGCGTGGACCGGGTGGACATGACGGAGGAACCCTGTCGAGGCGATCTTCAAGGCTTCCGTATCAAAGATTTTTAACCCGCGACCGGTTGCAGAAAACTGAACCTGAAAAGACTTGACGAAGCAAACTCCGGTTCTATATAGCAGTCGCAGGACACGTTCCTGACCGCCCTTGGACGGGCAACCCGCTTTGCACAAAAAGAACAGGAGGAAATTTTCATGTCGTTGGCAGATCGAAACAACCCTTACAGCTTCAATGAATTCCTGGCCTGGCGCCAGGGTGCGGATTACTACGCCGATGATCCTTTCATTCAAAAAGTCGTGCGCCACTATACCGGCGATATCCGGCGCGAGGTGGATGCCGAAGCGCGCGCCGTCTCCGCCAAAGCCTCTTTCCGCTGGCGCGACATGGCCGAGCGGATCGCACGGCCGGAGGAGCGCCCCTATATTCTGCACTACGACGGCCACCACAACCGCATCGACCGGATCGTGCGGCCCCGCGATACGGAAATCATGGAAAAAGAAATTTTTTCCGAAGCGTTCTTTGCGGAGAAAACACCTCCCTGGGTCAAACTGATCAAGATGTATATCATTTACCAGAACGGCGAGGCCTGCATCGGCTGCCCCGTCACCTGCACGGAAGGCCTCGTCGAACTGCTCAACAAGTACGCCGATTCTCCGGAAACAAAAGAAATCCTTCGGCACTGCAAGGAAGGCATCGACGGCGACTTTGCCATCGGCGCGCAGTATCTGTCCGAAATCCAGGGCGGATCGGACGTGCCGTCCAATGTTCTGGAAGCCGTGAGGGAAAACGGCGTCTGGAAACTCTATGGAACAAAATTCTTCTGCTCGGCCACGCATGCGGATTATGCTGTCGTGACGGCCAAACCGGCAGGCTCGGAAAAGGTGGGGCTGTTTGTCGTGCCGTCGTGGCTCGCGGGCAGCAAGGAAAAGGAAATCCGCAACGGCTGCACCATCGACCGGATCAAGTGGAAAATGGGCACCAGCGAACTGACGACGGCCGAACTCACCTTCAACGGCGCGGTGGCTTACCCCGTCGGGCCGCTGGACAAGGGAGTGGCCAACGTGGTGGGCATCGTGCTCACCTATTCGCGCCTGACGGTGGGGCTTTCCGCCGCGGCTTACATGACGCGGGCCGTGCGGGAGGCGGAAAAATACGTCTCCTTCCGCGACGCGTTCGGCCTTCGGCTGAATCAATTTCCTCTGGTCGCCGTCCAGCTCGACAGAATCCGGAAAACCACCCGCCGGACCACCGCCGGCGCCTTCAAGCTCTACCGCGATTTCCTGAAGCTGGAAGGCGGCCTCAAGGGCAGCCGGGGCGACGACGAACCGCTTCCCGCGCGCCGTCACCGGTTCAATATCCGCGAACTGATCATGCTGCAGAAGATCGCCGCCTCCTGGGACTGCACCGATGTCATCCGTGAAGCCATGTCGCTTTTCGGCGGCCACGGCGTGATGGAGGATTTTTCGTGCCTGCCGCGCCTGTATCGTGACTCCGCCATCAACGAACTGTGGGAAGGCCCCCGCAACGTTCTTTTGACGCAAATCCACCGCGACCTGCAGAAGGCAGCCGGCTGGTACAAACCGGAGGAATTCGTCGCTGAAATTCTTCAGGGACTGGACAAGGCGCAGGTTCAGGAGATGGCCGAAGAAATCAAAGCGCTGGTCGCGCATCCGCACCTCTTTGGAATGGATGAGGCCACGATCGATGTCTGCCGCCGATGGGACGCCTTCTGCCACAGATTCTCCCACGCCTATCAGGACCTGGCCGTGAAGGAAATGGACTCCCCGCTCAAGGGGTAAGCTCAGCAGGGTTAATAAAGTTTTTATGCCGCTGGTCCGGTTTTGCCGGACCGGTTCGTTTTAAAAAACTGTTGCCTTCGGGCAGCAGTTTTTTACTTTTGATTTGCATCCCCCGGCAAATCGGGTTAAATGTTTTACCGTTTCTTCGCAACGGATCGACAGCAAGCGGGACAGACAAAAGGAAATGATGTTTTTATTGAAACAGGTGGTTCATCGGCTGCGGAGTATTTTTCTGGAAAACATCGCGCGGTGGCTGGTGTTCGGGCTTTTGGTCGGCATCGTTTCGGGACTCGGGGCGTCGGCCTTTTATTACCTGCTCCAGGCCGGCCGCCACTTCTGTTTTAACCTGCTGGCGGGGTATGCCCTTCCGGCGCCTGCGGGTGAACAGCTCTTCGAAGCCGCAGGCACGCTTCAATTCCATCGCCTGGTTTTTTTCCTTTTGCCCGCCCTGGGAGGTCTGATCAGCGGTTTGCTCGTCTATCATTTCGCGCCGGAAGCTGAAGGCCACGGTACAGACGCAATGATTGACGCATTTCACAACAAGAAAGGGCGCATCCGGACGCGTGTACCCCTCATCAAGGGACTGGCTTCCATTATCACGCTGTCCAGCGGCGGCAGCGCGGGAAGAGAAGGACCGATTGCCCAGATCGGCGCCGGCATCGGTTCGGCCATCGCGCGTCTTTTAAGACTAAGCGACCGCGAGCGGCGCATTTTGCTTCTGGCGGGCTGCGGAGGAGGTCTTTCGGCGATTTTTCGCGCTCCTCTCGGCGGCGCACTCACCGCCATTGAAATCCTCTACAAGGAAGACATGGAAACGGAAGCCCTCGTGCCCACGGTGGTGAGTTCGATTACCGCCTATATCATCTTTACCTATTTTTTCGGCAACGCGCCGATTTTTTTCTTTCCGGAATACACGTTTTCCAATCCCCGCGAGCTGATTTTTTATATCCTTCTGGGTCTGATTTGTGTGCCGGCCGGGATTTTTTTCATCAAGGTATTTTACGCGGTACGCGAGCGCATTTTTCAGCCTCTGAAGATCCCCCTCTATGTCAAGCCGGCGCTGGGCGGCCTGGCGGTGGGCTGCATCGGCCTTTTTTTCCCGCAGGTTTATGGTGACGGCTGGGGGTGGATACAACTGGCCATCCTGGGCAAACTCGGCATCGGAATCATGATGGCGATCGCGTTGGCCAAAATCATCGCCACCAGTTTTACGATATCGTCGGGCGGTTCCGGCGGTGTCTTCGGCCCGACACTGTTTATCGGGGGAATGATCGGCGGGGCTGTGGGGTATTCCGCCCATTATTTTTATCCAAATATCGTGGCGCAGCCGGAAGCCTTTGTGGTTGTGGGCATGGCGTCGTTCTTTGCGGGGGTGGCCAGCGCGCCCATCGGAACACTTTTGATGTGTTCGGAGATGACCCGGGGATATGGCCTTATCGCGCCTCTGATGCTGGTGTCCATCATTGCCATTCTTTTTACACGACAGCATTCCATCTATGCAAGGCAGGTTCAAAGCAAGCGCGAGTCGCCCGCGCACACGGCGGATTTCACGGTGAATCTTTTTGCCGAAACCCGGGTGAGAGACTTTTACAAGCCGGAAAAAGTTACGCCGGTGCGCAAAACCACGTCCTACGGCCAGCTCAAGAAAATCTTTTCCGCTTCCCGCATCGAATGCTTTCCCGTTTATGACGAGAACGACGCGCTGATCGGCTCCGTCAACTGGGATCATGCGCGAACGATTGTCTTTGAGGAAGGCCTGGAGGATCTGATCATCGCCGAAGATATGATGAGTCCCGTTCGAACGGTGACGCCGGAGGATAATTTTTACGACGCGTTCATGAAGTTCATGGAAACGAACGCTGAGGAACTCCTGGTGGTGAGCCCCGACGACGGCAACATTGTGCTGGGCGTGCTTCGCCACGACGATTTGATTGCCGCTTATTCCGCGGAACTCAACCGGCGGAAAAACAGCGGGTGAGCGAAGAGCGTTCTTTTTCTACTCAATGCCCAGCTTTTCGATGCGGTATTTTAAGGAATCGCTGGTGACGCCCAGCAGATCCGCCGCTTTGGTTTTGATGCCCCTGGTCTTCTGCAGCGCCTTTTCGATCGCCCGTTTCTCAATTCGGTTCATCTCTTCGTTCAGATCGATTCCCCCGTCGGGAATGGACAAATCGATCGAGACTCCCGGCGCGTCCGCGTCCGTCGTCAGCACCAGATTTTCGGGCAGGATGATATTGGAGGTCTCCATCGCCACGCCCCGTTCGATGATGTTTTCCAGTTCGCGGATATTTCCGGGAAAGGGATATTCCATCAGCAGCTCCATGGCGTAAGAGGAAATCGTCCGCACTTCCTTGCCGAAATCGCGCGCGTATTTTTCAATGAAATGCCGGGTCAGAAGCGGAATGTCCTCCTTCCTTTCGCGAAGCGGCGGCATGTGAATCGGAATGACGTTGAGGCGAAAATACAAATCTTCGCGGAAAGATCCACGGGCAACCTTCTCCTTCAGATTCTGATTGGTGGCGGAGATGATGCGCACGTCCACCGTGATGTCCTTGTCCCCCCCGATGCGGCGAAAGGTCTTCTGCTGCACGACCCTCAGAAGCTTCACCTGCAGAACGGGCGGAAGCTCCCCGATCTCGTCGAGAAAAACGGTTCCGCCCCGGGCCAGTTCAAACAGGCCCGCCCGGTCGCCGTAAGCGCCGGTGAAGGACCCCTTCATGTAGCCGAACAGCTCGCTTTCCAGCAGGTTTTCCGGTATCCCGCCGCTGTTGATGGCCATGAACGGCATCGGGGCGCGGGAGGAGTTTTCGTGAATGGCGCGGGCGACCAGTTCCTTGCCCGTCCCGCTTTCCCCCAGAATCAGGATATTGGCGGGCGTATCGGCCACCTTGCGAATGGTCGAAAAAACCTTGGCCATCTCCCGGCTGGCCCCGATCATGCCGCAAAACGAGGTTTCCGCCGGCGGATTTTTTTTCGGCGTCTGGGCCTCGCCCGGCGATCCCTGCTGCAACAGGGCCTGCCGGACGATCTTCTTCAGCTCGTCGATGTTGCCGCTTTTTTCCACGTAGTCATACGCGCCTTCCTTCATGGCATTGACGGCCGTCTCGCCGGAAGCGTAGGCGGTGATGAGGATCACAACGGTTTCCGGCCGCTGCTCCTTGATGGTCTTCAGAAATTCGATGCCATCGATCTTCGGCATCTTCAGGTCGGTGATCACCAGGTCAAAGGCGGTTTTGCGGCACAGGCTGATCGCCTTTTCGGGCTTGCCGGCGCAGGTGACGTCATAGCCTTCCTTGGTCAGCATAATTTCCATGAACTCTCTCATCCCCTGATCATCATCCAAAACCAGAATTTTCGCCATGCTTGCGCTCCTTTGATCTTATCGGCAGGGCAGCCATACCGTGATTGCGGTTCCCTCATTGACCCTGCTTCGTATCGTGATCCTGCCGCCGTAGCCGTCAACGATGCGGCTGACAATCGCCAGACCCAGCCCCGTGCCCCGCTCCTTGTTGGTGAAGAACGGTTCCAAAACCTTTTTCATGTCTTTTTCTTCAATGCCGCATCCGTCGTCCGTTACCTTGATTTCGGCATAGTCCCTTTTGTCTTCCAGGCGCACGGTCCGGATTTCAAGATCGATCCTGCCCTTCCCTTCCATGGACTGCAGGGCGTTGGTCAGCATGTTTTGCAGGATCTGACGAACCTGCTCTTCGTTGGCCAGCGCCTGAGGGTCTCCGGAAATTCTTTTCTCCAGCTGAATGCCTTCCCTCCAGTCGGCGGACAATTTCATGCTATCCACCACTTCTTCGGCAACATCATTCACCCGGACGAACTGCTTGGCTTCCGGCACGGGACGGGCCAGCAGAAGAAAATCCCTCACGAAACTTTCCAGGCGGTCCTTGCCCCTCAGAATGATCTGCATCAGCCTCTTGTTCGTCTCGTCCAGGTTCGGGGTCTGCGCCATCAGCTGGATCGAGCCGGTAATCGACGCCAGAGGATTTCTCATTTCGTGGGCGAGGCCGGCGGCCATTTCGCCGATCAGCGCGAGCCTTCTGCTTTTCTCGAGATTTTCCTCCATGCGCCGAATCTCCGTCATGTCCTGAAAAATCAGAATATGGCCGATCTGCCCGCTGTTCTTGTCTTTCAGGGGGGAAAGCGCGTATCCCAGATAGATCGGCACACCCTTTTGGCTGTTGATTTTTATTTCACCCTTGGGCTTCATCTGCGGGCCGTCGCCGTTGGAAAACAGAGGGGCAAAGGCGGGAAATACATCCTCGATCTGCCGGTTCTCCACGGATCGAAGCGGATGGCCGGTTATTTTTTCGGCGGACCGGTTGAATGTTTTGATCCGGCCCTGCAGCGTGGTCGTCAGAATGCCGGTATCCACCGATTCGATGATGCTGCGAAAAAGAAGGTCCAACTGGTCAAAAGCCGATTCTTTTTCCGCAAGCAGGGACCGGGCCTTTTTTTCCTGCTCGACTACGAAGCTGGCCAGAAACGCGAGGATGTAAAACGACAGAATGTGGACGGCGATCCGAATGAAAACATCCCCCGCCTCCAGCGTGTAATCCCGGCCGGTCGCGTAAAAAGTGGGGATGACGCCGAAATATTCAAGATCCAGCACCAGCCCGTAGGCGATGCTGCAGACCGACGCGAAGATCAGGGCGCCCCGGCGCCCCAGAAAAATGGCGGCGTAAATGATGACCAGTGTGTACAGAAGCGAGTAGTTGCTGCCGATGCTGCCGGTCAGGTACACCAGAAACGAAACCAGCACGATATCCGCGGCAAGCTGGAAGTAGATGTTGATCTGAAAATACTTTTTTTTTCTTAAAAGCAGTGTATAAACGACGGACAGGATGTATATCGCGACGATGACGGCGTAAATGGCGTGCAGCATATCCCGGGAGATGAAAATGATCGATTTGACGGTGCCCAGAAACAGGGTCACCAGCAGAAAAGCGGAGAGGATGACCACCCTGCTTACGATCAGCAGCTTGAGCCTTCGCCAGGTTCTCTCGTCATATTGCATCGGTTGCCGCATAAACTGTTCCGTGGTTCTTCCGCGTGAGTATTTTGAGCTGCTTTTATAATATTTTGCGTTTTTTAGCCAATCAATTGAACGCTTCCCGCTGAGAGGTCCTGTTCCCCATGCGCAGACCTTTATGGTACCCGCTGGCCGCCCTGATGGCCGGCATCTGGATCGGCGAGGGCATCTCTCCGGCCCCCGCCGTTTTGCCGGTCTGCATGCTGCCGGTCCTGACGCTCCTGCTGGTGAGCGTCAGTCGCCGCTGGAATAGAGCAGCCTTTCTTCTGCTGCTGGCCCTGATGCTGACGGCCGGAATGCTGAATATCCAACGGCAGCCCTTTCTTGCCGGTCAGGACCGGCATATTCTCCATTCGGCCGGTCAGGGAAAAACGACTCTGGAAGGCATCGTTCTTTCCACCGAACAGGCGCTTCCCGAGAGAAACACGCTGATCGTGGATTGCCGGAGAGTCCTTCGCGACAGCACCGCCGTACCCGCAACGGGGAAAATTCGTCTGGCCATACCGCCGGACCTTTCGTTTCAATACGGTGATTTCATCCGTGTTCATACAAAAATCAGGGAAATTCAGAGTTTTCACAATCCCGGAAGCTTCGATTACGAGCGGGTCCAGAACCGCCGCGGCATTTATGTTGCCGGATATGTCTCCGACCGGGCAGGCATTGTTCTGATCCGCCCGGGCGCCGCCGGCGGCCTCAGGCTGAAGCTGGAGCGCTTCCGTCTGCGTCTGAAGCGCCTGATTGAAGCCCGCGCCCCTTCCCCGCAGAGGGAAATTCTGCAGGCGCTGACGATCGGCAATCAAAAATCCATTCCGCAGAATGTGCGCGACGATTTCGCGAAAACCGGAACCTCCCATATTCTGTCCATTTCCGGCCTGCATGTCGGCATCGTCGCGGCATCGGCTTTTTTCCTGATCCTTATCGCCCTTAAATCCTCGGAATATCTGATGCTGAAATTCAACATCATCAAGGCGGCGACGGGAGCAGCCATGGTTCCGGTCCTGATCTACGCGCTGGTCGCCGGAATGGGAACCCCCGTCCTTCGCTCCGCGCTCATGACGCTGGCCTTTCTGGCCGCGCTTCTGATCGGGCGGTCCAAGGACCTCTACAACATCCTTGCCGGCGCGGCGCTGCTCATCCTGATCGTTCTGCCCGAAGCGCTTTTCGAGATTTCTTTTCAACTTTCTTTCAGCGCGGTTTTCGCAATTCTTTACGCGGTTGACAAGCTGGGCAACCGGCGGGCGCCCCTCCCCTCATCGACGCCCCGCTGGATTTCGGCGGGCATCGGCCGGCTGTACCTCTTCCTTCTGGTCTCCGTTGCGGCCACGCTGGGAACCCTGCCGATCATCGTTTTCTACTTCAACCGCGTTTCGGCCGTGACGCTCATCGCCAATCTGGTTGCGGTTCCCCTGCTGGGCATCCTGGCGCTCATTCCCGCCATGCTGTTCATTCTGACGTCGCTCATCTCGGAGGCGCTTGCCGGTTTTTTCATATCCGTCTCGTCCTTTTTCACCGGCATCGCCGTCAGGATCATCGAAGAACTGGCGTCGCTGCCCTGGTCCTCCTTCAGCTTCGTAAAACCCAACGTCATGGAAATAGCGCTTTTTTATCTTTTTCTCTACTTCCTGGTCCAGGCCCTGTCGTCCGGCAGCGGGAAGGACCATTCGACGCGCCGGCCGATCCTGATGCGAACCGGCCTTATGATCTGCGTTGCACTGATTCTTGCCGATGCCGCTTTCCTTGTCCTGAAGGACCGTTATTCCACCCATCTGAAAATCACGGCGATCGATGTCGGCCAGGGCTCATCGACGCTTCTTCAGCTTCCCCGGGGCGTCAACATGCTCATTGACGGCGGAGGCTTTCACGACAGCTCGTTCGACATGGGCCGGGCCGTGATCGCCCCTTTCCTTTACGCCAAAAGGATACGAAAAGTCGATATCGCCGTGCTGACGCATCCTCACCCCGATCACCTTCAGGGTCTGATTTATATTCTCAACAACTTTGACGTCCGGGAAGTGTGGTGCACCGGCCTCACAGCCGACGATGATCTTTACCGGCTGTGGAAAAACACCATCTCCGGACGCGGCGTAAAGGTCAGAAACCTGTCGGCGCAATCGCCGCCCGTGAATCTTTCCGGCGTAAACTTCCGGTTCCTGTGGCCCCCGCTTCCTCCGGACCCGGTCGGCCGAGCCCTGTCCTATGAGGATACCAATGACGCATCCCTGGTCATGAAAATCACCTACGGCACCCGGCGTTTTCTCATCACGGGCGACATCTCCGCGTCCGTTGAGGCGCGCCTGATCGCATCCGGGGAAGACCTCAAAAGCGACGTCCTTTTCGTGCCGCATCACGGTTCCGCCACATCCAGTTCGCCTCGCTTTGTCCGCGCCGTGTCCTGCCGCTGGGCCGTCGTCAGCGCGGGGAAAAACAACGTCTTTCGCCACCCCCACACCGCCGTTCTGGAGCGCTACCGGTCCGCCGGCGCCGGGATCTTCCGCATGGACCGGGACGGCGCCGTGTCCATCGATTCCGACGGGCGGGCCCTTTCCATCACCCCGTGGATCAAAAGGCCGGAGCCTGAACCCGCCGGCCGCCGGGCCCTGAATATTTCATTGCCAATGCCCGGTTGATATGCTAGAAGCATCTGATTTATTTTGGAATATAACTATGGAAAAAATTACGGCCGTTAAAGGCATAAAAGACGTCCTCCCCGGCGATTCACCCGTCTGGCACCGGTTGGAGCTTGCGGCCCGCCGGGTTTTCGAATGCTTCGGCTTTTGCGAAATCCGCGTTCCGATTATGGAAAAAACGTCGCTGTTTCAGCGAAGCATCGGGGAGGCAACCGACATTGTCGAAAAGGAAATGTACACGTTTCGCGACCGCGACGACGAACTTTTGACGCTGCGCCCGGAAGCCACGGCATCCGTCATTCGGGCCTACATCGAGCATAATCTCTCTGCCTCCGATCCCGTCACCCGGCTTTATACCATGGGCCCCATGTTCCGCCGCGAGCGTCCGCAGAAGGGGCGATTCCGCCAGTTTCACCAGATTGACGCGGAGCTCTTCGGGGACGACAGCCCCGCCGCCGACGCGGAAGTCATCTTCATGCTGATGCACTTCCTGCAAACCCTGGGCATCGGAAAACTGTCTCTGGAAATCAATTCCCTGGGCTGCAAAGCCTGCCGTCCGGTCTTTTCCGGGGCGGTGGTCGATTATCTGAAAGGCCGGGAAAGTTCCCTGTGCCCCGACTGCCAGAGACGCATTCACACCAACCCGCTGCGCGTCTTTGACTGCAAGGTGGAATCCTGCGGCGAGGTGATTGACGGCGCTCCCCGCATTTTGGACTTCCTGTGCGCGGACTGTTCGGAGCATTTTTCCCGGGTCAAAAGCTATCTGTCTGACCTGAATCTGCCCTATGAAATCAACCCGCGAATGGTGCGCGGTCTGGATTACTATACCCGAACGGCTTTTGAGGTGAAATCCGGCGGGCTTGGCGCGCAGAATTCGCTCGCGGGCGGGGGCCGCTATGACGGCCTGGTCCAATTTCTGGGGGGCCCCGACATCGCCGGCATCGGGTTCGGCATCGGAATGGAAAGGCTGATCGCCTGCCTTCCGCCCGACGACCGGAATCCTTATGCGGCGGAAATCTTTATTGCCGCCCTGGGGGAGCGCGCGCAGAAAATCGCTTTTACTCTGACGCAGGAACTGCGCCGAAGGGGAATTTGCGCGGCCATGGATTATTCCGGCAAAAGCCTGAAAAGTCAGATGAAGCGCGCGGACAAGCTCCACAGCGCCTACACGCTGATCTTCGGGGACAGGGAAATCGAGGAAAACTGCGCCGAACTGCGCGACATGAACACGAAAAATCAGCAACGTCTGCCGCTGGACCAGCTTCTGGAAGCGGTTACGGATATTTTAAAAAGAGAGGTAAAGGTTTTGTGAGTCGTTTTATTGTGAAAGAAAAAAGAACCCATTACTGCGGAAGCGTAACCGTCGCCGATGAAGGCAACGAAATTGTTTTAATGGGTTGGGTGCACCGGCGGCGCGATCACGGCGGCGTCATTTTTGTCGATTTGCGCGACCGCGAAGGCATCGTTCAGGTCGTTTTTCAGCCCGACGCGGGAGAAGCCGTCCACGGAGAAGCGCACAAGATACGCAGCGAGTACGTTCTGGCCGTGAAAGGCACAGTGCGCAGAAGGCCGGAGGGCATGGATAACCCGGCGCTGCCCACCGGGCAGGTGGAAGTCGTCATTTCCGAACTGGAAATCCTGAATGAATCCAAAACGCCGCCCTTCTCGTTTGACGATGAAGACATCTCAGAAAATGTCCGGCTGAAATACCGCTATCTGGATTTGCGCCGCCCGGCCATTCAAAAGAACCTTTTTTTGCGAAGCAGACTGGCCATTGCCACGCGGCAGTATTTCAATGACCACGGATTCATCGAAGTGGAAACGCCCTTTCTGACCAAGAGCACGCCGGAAGGCGCGAGGGACTACCTTGTGCCCAGCCGCATCTCCAAAGGCATGTTTTACGCGCTCCCCCAGTCTCCGCAGATTTTCAAGCAACTGCTGATGGTTTCCGGGTTCGACCGTTATTTCCAGATTGTCAAATGCTTCCGCGATGAGGATTTGCGCGCCGACCGCCAGCCGGAATTCACGCAGATCGATGTGGAGATGTCCTTTATTTCGGAAGAAGACATTCTGCAAATGATGGAAGGGCTGATGGCGGCGATTTTCAAAACCTGCATGCACATCGACCTGCCTCTTCCTTTTCCACGGCTGACCTTTGCCGAGGCCGTCAGCCGTTACGGCAAAGACAACCCCGATGTGCGCTTCGGCATGGAGATCACGGACCTCACGTCCATCGTCAAAGATTCGGGCTTCAAGCTGTTTGCCGAGGTCGTCGCCTCCGGAGGCGTCGTCAAAGCCGTCAAAGCCGAGCAGGCTTCTTCTCTTTCCCGGAAAGACCTCGACTCTCTGTCGGATTTCGTGGCGGTTTACGGCGCCAGGGGACTGGCCTGGGCCAGGATCAATGCCGCCGACTGGACCTCTCCCATCTTCAAGTTTTTAAAGCCTGAAGAGTCGGCCGCTATCGCCCGGGCTATGAATGCCAGAGAAGGCGACATCCTCTTTTTTGTCGCGGACTCGCCCAAAACAGCCTGCGACGCCCTGGGCAATCTGCGTCTGCACCTGGGCAAAAAGCTGAACCGGATAAACCCGGAAGCGCTGGCCTTTACCTGGGTCACGGAGTTTCCGCTAATGGAATATTCGGAGTCGGAAAAGAGGTTTGTCTCCACGCATCATCCCTTCACCTCGCCGTTTCTGGAAGACATCCCGCTCATGAGCACCGATCCCGGAAAGGTGCGGGCCCGGGCCTATGACCTGGTGCTCAACGGCTCCGAGATCGGCGGGGGCAGCATCCGCATCCACCGCAAGAACGTGCAGGCGCAGGTGTTCAGCGCGCTGGGCCTCAGCGACGAAGAAGCGAAGTTGAAATTCGGATTTCTGCTCGACGCCCTCGAGTACGGGGCGCCGCCGCACGGAGGACTGGCGTTCGGTCTGGACCGGCTTGTGATGATCATGACGGGGGCGGAATCGATCCGCGACGTCATCGCCTTTCCGAAAACGCAAAAGGCCGCGGACCTGATGTCCGACGCCCCTTCCCGGGTGAGCATTGAACAGCTGATGGAATTGTCGCTGAAGATTGTTTAATGCTCCAGGCAGTACCGGTTGATTTCCAGGGCGACCTTTTTGGCAAAGGCCACGGCCTCGACCACCGTTTTCGGCCCCGTAACGATATCGCCCGCGGCAAACACGCCCGGCGATGAGGTATGGCCGCTTTCATCGGCGGCAACCAGGCCGCTGTGGGTTTTTGAAACGCTGCTGTCGGACATCACCGCGCCCTGCGGGCCCTGACCGATGGCGACGATGATCGAATCGGCGGGAATCTTTTGCGTGCGGGAAAAATCTTCTTCGTACACCGTTCCGCTTTCGGTTTTTTCAGCACGGACGGCAACGCACTTCACGCCGTCTTCTTCAAGCTTGAGCGCCTGAAGAAGATGGACAAATTGAATCCCCTCACGGACCGCATCATCGATTTCCTGCCGGTTGCCGGCAATTTCTTCCTCGAGCAGATTGTTGATCACCGTCACGGCGCCGCCCGGTTCGATGCCGCGAACCGCGATTCTCGCGGCATCCAGCGCAACATTTCCCGCGCCCACGACGGCCACGTTCCGGCCGAGGCGATAGGCCTCCGGGCTTTTGAGGTAGTCGATGGCGTAAAAAACATTGCCCAGCGTCTCACCCAGCAGACCGAGCTTGTTGGGCTTGGCCGTGCCGACCGCGATGAAGACGGCCTTGTAGCCGTCGATGAACATGTCGTCGAGCGTGATGGAGGAGCCGATAAAGGTGTTGGGTTTGAATTGCACGCCCAGCTTGTACAAAATGGGATCGTAGCGGTCCACGATTTCCCGGGGAAGCCGGAAACCGGGAATGCCGTAGCGCAGAACGCCGCCGATTCTGTCGCGGGCTTCCATCAGCGTCACCCGGTAGCCCATGAGGGACAGGAGGATGCTCATCGTGATCCCGGCCGGGCCTGATCCGATCACGGCAATGCGGTCCTCTCTCTTTTCGATGGCGGGCGGCTCGTAGGTTTTCAGAAAATTGCCGGACAGGAACTGCTCAATTCTGAAAAAGTCCACCGGATCGGATTTTTTGCCCAGCACGCAGTGGCCAAAGCAGTTTCGCTCATGCGGGCAGACGATGGAGCACACGGCCGAAAGCGGATTGTTGGCAAAGAGGATTTCGGCCGCTTCCCGCTCCTTTCCTTCTTCCACGAGCCTCGTCACGTCGGGAATCGGCGTGGATACGGGGCAGTGCTTCCTGCACTGGGGAACCTTGCATTTCAGGCAGCGGGCCGCAATCTGATCGATCAACGTGAACCATCCTCCCTTTTGTCCAATCTTCATAGTCCAAAGCGCCCGGCGTTTCAAGAAAGATTTGAGGAAAAAAACGTTGCCGGGAGCCTCAAAGGTTGCTATTGAATCAAAAACGCGGAGGCTTTCGAGATTTGAAGCTTGAAAAGAAAGACAGCCGCCGTGCCGTGAGAAAAAAGGGAGGCAGCATGAAAGAAATGGAATATTTAAACGCGGCGGGCGAAGCCATGCGCAAAATCCGCAAAGGAGCTTTTCTGACCGTTCGCGCGGCGGATGCGCAAAACACCATGACCATCGGCTGGGCCATGCTCGGCGTCATCTGGCAGAAGCCGGTCCTGATGGTGGCGGTGCGAAATACCCGCCACACTTTCGGCCTTATGGAAAAGGCGCCGGATTTTACGGTCACCGTTCCTTCGGGCGACATGAGCCGGGAAACGGCTTTCTGCGGGACCAAATCGGGCCGCGACCTGGACAAATTCGCGATGTGTCCTCTCAAAACGGCAAAGGGGCGGCACGTCGCGTCCCCGATTATTCAGACGCCGGGAATGCATTTCGAGTGCAAAAAAATGTACCAGTCCGCGATGAATCCGGCCCATCTGGATTCAGGCCTGGACCAGGCCATCTATCCGAAAAAAGACTATCATACGCTGTACTTCGGCGAGATTCTGGCCTGCTACGAGACCGAATAAGCGGCGGCATTTCCGGCCGCAGGGACGCCCTTAATCGTCAAACAGCGCCCACTGTTCAAAGGGGCGATGTTCGTCCTGCGGGGAGAGAGGCGATATTTCGCTTAGAAAACGCGACGGGCAGAGGGTTTGCACGCCCGCGGAGCGGCTGTAGTCCAAAACGGGATACGAAAGGTAAAGCTGGTCTTTGGCGCGCGTCACCGCCACGTAAAAGAGTCTTCTTTCTTCTTCTTCTCCGCCCGGCTCCCGAAGCGCCCGCTCCAGGGGAATCATGCCGTCGGCGCACCCGATGATGAAAACATAAGACCATTCCAGCCCTTTGGCCTGATGAATCGTGCTTAAGATGACCTTGTCCTCCTGCCGCTCTTCTATTTCTTCTTCTTTGGACATATTGGTTAAGAGCGCCAGTTCGTTTAAAAAATCATCCATCCTCTCAAACCTGGCCGCAAAATTCCCCAGCTGGATCAAGTCCTCTTCACGGGCGTACGCATCGGAATAGCTGTCCTGCAGATAGGTCCGGTAATCGCCTTTGTTTAAAAGCAGATCAATGATCTTTTCCGGTGTTCTGTCGGGGACGTCCAGCGCAAGCAATAGCAGCAAGGTCTTCCGGCACTGACCTACGCCGTTTTGCGCCGATTTGGGCGCGGTTTGTAAAAACGATTCCGAAATCAAAGTCTCCAATGGATGATCCTGCTTTTTAAGCCGGCTCCAGATTTTCTCAAAGGTAATCTTGCCGATCTTGGGATACATCATCAGCAGCCTTCGCCAGGCCAGTTCATCATGGGGATTCACCAGAACCCGCATATACGATGTCACGTCTTTGATGTGAGCCTGCTCAAAAAAACGGATGCCGGAGCGGATGTCGAATGGAATGTCGCGCCGCACAAATTCCATCTGCGCTTCCATCGAATGATAGTGCGCCCGGTAGAGCACGGCCATCTCGCAAAACGGCACCCCGCTGCGGGAGAGCTCCGAGATTCTTTGCGCGACGAAGTCCGACTGCTTCAAAACATTTTGAGCGGAAACGATAACCGGCCTCATGCCCTTGTTGCGAACGGCTTTCAGCGCCTTGGGAAACTGATTTTCATTGTTGTTGATGCTCAGGTTGGCCAGATGCAGAATTTCCGGCGTGCTGCGATAGTTGGTCTCCAGTTTGAATATTTTGCAGTCGGGATAGCGCTCGGGAAAATGGATGATGTTCTCGAAATTGGCGCCCCGAAAAGAATAAATGCTTTGTGAATCGTCTCCCACCACCATCAGATTGCGATGCCCGGACGCCAGCAGATCGACGATGTCGGCCTGCAGAATGTTGGTATCCTGATATTCATCCACCAGGACATGCTCAAACCGCCGGGAAAGCGTCTGTAAAATATCGGGCTGCTCCCGGAGCAGCCTGCGGCAGTTGGCCAGCAGATCATCAAAATCCATTACCGATAGATCTTTTTTCTTCTGATCGTAGAGGCAGGCGATCTGATGAATTTCCGCGCTTAAGTGCAAAAAGAAGGGGTATCTCGACGAAATCACATCTTCCAGCGCAGTCTCTGTGTTCAGCGCCAGACTGATCATTTCCGCAATAATATTATTTTTGGGGAATTTGGTCAGTTTGGTATCGATCTTTAATTCGGCCATCGCCGATCCGATGACCTGTCGGGCATCTTCACTGTCAACGATGGAAAAACTGCTGTTGTAGCCGAGACGAAAAGCGTAGCTTCTCAAAATACGATGGGCAATGGAATGAAACGTGCCGCCCATGATTTTGCCGGTGTAATGCTGAACCAGGCTTTCCACGCGGTTCAGCATGGATCGGGCGGCCTTATTTGTAAACGTCGCCAGAAGAATATTTTCCGGCCGTATGCCGGATTCCAGAAGATGCGCCACCCGGTAGGTCAGCGTCCGCGTCTTGCCGCTTCCGGCTCCCGCAAGAACAAGAAGCGGACCGCCTTCTTCCGTGACAACCCGGTATTGCTCCGGATTCAGTTCTTTGGCATACTCAATCATCGACTGTCGAGGGCTCAGGCATGAAGGGCCTTTTTAATTTCAGCAACCGTATCTTTAGAGCTGAGCGACAAAAAGGTTTTCAACAACCCTTCTTTTTCATAAAAACCGGTGAGCGGCGCTGTTTTCAAATTGTAGGTTTCCAGACGGTTGGTGATCGCCTCTTCGGTTTCGTCGTCGCGCTGAATGGTCTGATGGTCACAAAGCGTGCAGGTGCCGTCTTCTCTGGGCGGATTGCTTTTGACGTTGTAAATGGCCTGGCAGGCGGGGTTGCAGCAGGTCCTGCGGGTCGTCAGCCGATCCAGAATCACGTCGCGCGGCACATCCAGATTGGCGACAAAATCCAGCTTGATTTTCAGTTTGGACAGCAGTTTCTGAAGGTCTTCGGCCTGCGGAATCGTACGCGGAAAACCGTCCAGAATAAATCCCTTTTGACAATCCGGCTCCTGAAGCCTCGCCTCCATGATGTCCATGATCAGCGAATCCGGCACCAGGTCGCCACGATCCATGTATTCTTTGGCTTTTTTGCCGAGGGCGCTGCCCTCTTTCACGGCGGAGCGCAGAATATCGCCCGTGGAGATCTGTATGGATCCGTCATATTCGGTCAGCAGCTTGGCGATCGTGCCTTTGCCGGCGCCCGGCGCGCCCAGTAAAATAATTCTCATTGCAATCCTCCATCCATCAAATGTTTAAGCTGCGGCGCTTATAGTGCAAAACCTTCAAACGGTCAAGGCAATTAAGGTTTTAGGGAGTGATTTGAATTTCAAAAAGGTGCGGCCAGTATTTGCCGGTCACCCAAATCCGGTTTTGTTTTGCGTCAAAAGCGATGCCGTTGAGCACATCCACGCGGGCATTGGCGGGCAGATAGGAGCGAAGCGCGGAAAGATCGATCCAGCCCGTTATCCTGCCGGTTTGGGGAGAAATACGGGCAATAAGATCTTCCATGTAAATATTCGCCCAGATTTCCCCCCGGACAAACTCCAGTTCATTGAGGCGGGAAACCGGCCGGTCGCCGTCCTGGACACGAATCCTTCTTTGGACTTGAAAGGATTTCGGGTCACGGATGGTGATGATTGAAGAGCCGTCGCTCATGAGCAGGCTTTTCCCGTCGGAAGTCAATCCCCAGCCTTCCCCGGAATATTTCATTCGCCTGATTTCCCGCAGGGAGGCGGCATCGTACACCAGGGCGTTTTCATTTTGCCAGGTGACCTGATAAATCCTGCCTTTCAAAAGCGCGATGCCCTCTCCGAAAAACTCCGGTGGCAGTTGAATCTGCCTGAGAACTTTCCCGGTATCGATGTCTTTGCAGGCCAGCGTCGATCGGCCCAGCAAACCGGTGGACTCGCACAGAACACCGTCCATGACGATCAGTCCCTGCGTGAAGGCGTCCGAATCGTGCGGATGGATTTTTTGAACCGCGACGGCGGAGATGGGCGCCTTCGTTTTCATCAGAAGGGAAAACGGATTCTTGCCGGGGGGAATCCTCTCCGCGCCCGTCAGGCACGGGAGCAAAACACAAAGCGAAAGGAGCAGCAATGCGGCAAATATTTTGGGGATATTTCGGGTCATCTTGAATTACCGTCCGGGCTGAGGGAAAAGCATTTCCCTCAGCTCACGGGGACATCCTCGTGTCTGTGCGACCGGCCGCGCCGTCATCCGCTGCTGCCTGCAACCGGCAGGGCATCCACCGAACGCAAATAAAGGGGCGCGCACCGGGCCGGATCCAGAAAATCCTTGCGGAAATATTTTTCCAGCGCCAGCCGCGCGACGGCGGCGGCGCTGTTAAACTGCTGTTCGACCGGCGCCATTTTATTTTTCGGCGAAGACAGGGGAGGAATCAGCCCGGCATAGCGGACGGCGCCGTCTCCGACATAGATGACCGGCTCGGAAAAAGGATCCTCCACGCTACGCGGGTCCTGAGCCTGCGGCGCCCTGACCGGTTGGAGGACGCCGTCCTTTCCGCGCCGGTAGTAGGCCAGATACACCTGGCCGCGGCCCGCATCCATCATCGAACCGATCACGGCGTCCGGCTCCTCAGCGTTGAGCGCCAGAGCCGCAAGCGAGGAAACTCCCGCCGCCGGTTTTCCCGTCGCCATCATCAGACCTTTGAGTGTGCTGAGGCCGATGCGCAGTCCGGTAAAGGAGCCGGGCCCCAGCGTGCAGGCAAAAAATCCAATGTCCCGCACGGAGATCCCCGTCTGCCGGCAGGCCTCGTCAATAGCCGGAAGCAGCACTTCCGAATGGTTTTGCTCCCGATGAAGAATGGCGTTGTATAAAACCGCCCGGTCTTCGAGCAGGGCGACCGAAACGGTTTTGGAAGACGTGTCGAAAGCCAGGGTCAGCATATTACCTGAAAAATTGTAAGACCTTGTTGACCGGTCCGATATTGAGCCTTTCGATGTCGATCATGATGACGAAAAGCATCAGCATCAGCAAAAAGACAAACCCGATCTGCGAGGCCCATTCCTTGATTTTGACCGGAATTTCCCTTCGGGCCGCCATTTCGATAAGATAAAAGAAAATGTGTCCCCCGTCCAGCACGGGGATGGGAAACAAATTGATGACCCCCAGATTGATCGAAAGAATCGCCATAAAAAGGACAAACGGAATAATGCCTTCACGGACCTGGTTGCCCGCCACCTGTGCGATGAAGATGGGTCCGCCCAGCGTTCGGGGCGACAGAACCCCCTCCAGCATTTTCACAACGGAAATAACGGTGAGCTTGCTGATTTCCCAGGTTTTCTCCACCGCTGAAGCCATGGCCGCCGTCGGATTTTTCTTTTCAATGACGGTCTTTCCGGCCGGTGAAATGCCGATCAGGTAGGTGGATTCCTCTTCGCCGAAAATGTTTTTCGTCTTGGTCAGCTTCGGTTTCACGGCAAAGATTTTCTCTTCCCCGCCGCGCCGGATTCGAATGGTGAGATCGGCGCCCCCCGCTTTCAGGATGACGGGTTTGATCTCGTCCCAGAAAGTGATTTCGCGGTCATTGATGGACAAAATGGCATCGTCTTTGAGAATGCCCGACGAGGCGGCGGCGGAATCGGGCGACAGCTCCCCGATGACCGGAAGAAGATTGGGCAGCCCGTGCATGTAAACCAGAAAAAAAATAAAGACGGCCAGAAGAAAGTTGAAGACGGGGCCGGCCAGCACGATGAGCATTCGCTTCCACCGCGGCTGCTTGTAAAAAGACCTTTTTTCATCTTCCGCCGGCAGTTCCTCGGCGCCCGATTCGCCGAGCAGTTTGACGAATCCGCCCAGCGGAATCCAGGAAAGGACATATTCCGTTTCGCCGATTTTCTTCCCGAAAATTTTGGGTCCGAATCCCAGGGAAAACTTCAGGACGCCGACGCCGCCGGCCCGCGCGGCCAGAAAATGCCCCAGTTCATGCGCGAAAATCAGAATCCCCAGCAACACAATAAACGAAATAAAAGTAACCAAACCATCATCCTCTCTTGCGCTTCTTCAAAATGCCGGCCGCGACCTTTCTGGCTTCACCGTCCGCCAGCAGAATTTCCTCCAGCGAAGGGTCCGGTATGGCCGAATGCCTCTCCAGCGTTTTTTCTATTACGTTGGGAATCTCGTGAAAGCAAATTTTATTTTCAAGAAAAGCGGCCACCGCCTCTTCATTCGCCGCATTCAGAACCGCCGGCGCCGTGCCTCCAATCCGCGCGGCCTCAAGAGCCAGGCGCAGGCAGGGAAATTTTTTCGTGTCCGGCGGGAAAAACGAAAGCGGGCCGGCTTTGGCCAGATCCAGCGCCGGAAGGTCGTTCGTCATCCGGTCCGGAAATGACAGCGCGTACGCGATGGGAATCCTCATGTCGGCAATGCCCATCTGCGCCAGAACGGATCCGTCCAGAAGCTCGAGCGCCGAATGAACAACGCTCTGCGGGTGAATCAAAACATCGATTCGGGAAACAGCAATGTCGAACAGCCACTTCGCCTCGATTACCTCCAGGCCTTTGTTCATCAGCGACGCCGAATCCACCGTAATTTTCGCGCCCATTTTCCAGCGCGGATGCCTGAGCGCCTGCGCCGGCGTCACTTTTTTCAGATCCGCCCGCGAAAAGGAATAAAACGGACCGCCCGACGCGGTGAGAATAATCCTTTTGATGTTTGCCGGCTTCTGTCCGGCCAGGCATTGAAAGATCGCACTGTGTTCGCTGTCCACGGGAAGCACGCGAATCTTTTTTTGTTCGGCTTTTTTCGTCACCAGATGCCCGGCAATGACCATGGTTTCCTTGTTGGCCAGCGCGATGTCTTTCCCCGCTTCGATCGCCGCGAGCGTGGGCTTCAGGCCCGCCGCGCCGGAAATGGCGGAAAGAACGATGTCGGCCGCCGAATGCGCCGCAATTTCCCGGACTCCCTCTTCCCCGCACAACACGCGAATTTTGCCGCCCGGTCCCAAAAGACCGCGAAGGCGCTTTGCATCCCCGGGCGTCCGCACGGAAACCGCCGCGGGGTGAAATGCCAGCGCCTGGCGGGCCAGAAGCTTCACATTGCGGCCCGCGGCGAGCGCCGCCACGCGAAATTTATTCGGATTTTTCCGGACGACATCCAGCGCGCTTGCGCCGATGGATCCGGTCGAGCCCAGGATCGTTATTTTTTTCATCAGCCCATCACAAAGATGCGGTAGTAATACACAAAAGGCGCCAGGAAGATCAGGCTGTCCATCCGGTCCATCAGTCCGCCGTGCCCCGGCAGCAGGTCGCTGGCGTCCTTCTTGCCGTGGCTTCTTTTAATGGCGGATTCGCAAAGATCGCCCAGTTGTCCGATGATGCCGCCCACAAAGCCCAGGACCGGAAAATGAATCCAGTGGACACCGGGAAGCCAGAAATAGCCAAACACGCAGGCGGCCAGGGTGGAGCCCGCGATGAGCCCCAGCGTGCCTTCAACGGTTTTCCCCGGACTCACCGCCTCCAGCAGTTTTCTCTTTCCCAGGGACTTGCCCACGTACAGAGCCACCGTGTCCCCGATAATGCCGATGACGAGCACCAGAAGAACCCAGTAAATGCCGCCCTCCAGCTTTCTCAGCAGGACGAAGTGCGAGGTCAAAAGCGGAATGTACAGAAGGCCGAACATGACCTTCATGACGGAGGACGGATCCGGGAAAGACTTTCGGACCTGCCACAGAAAAACCATGAACACGATCAGCATCGCGAAGGTCAGAATCGCGGCGATCCACCGCGCATCCCCTGCGAGCACGGCCCAGGGGATCAGGAAGGCGAAGAGCAGGCTCTCGGTTTTTTCCGCGCGATGCCCGGGGCCGAACACAATGCCGTTGTATTCCCAAAGGCCGATGACGATCACCAGCGCAACGATGGCGGTCAGGACGACCGGCGATCCCATGACAATGATCAGGAGCAGCACGGCCGCCAGCGCCAGACCGGTCATCCATCGCTGCAGATTGGAGTTATGGGTCGCCATCTCTCACTCCTTTAGACCGTTATTTCCTGCCGGAAACCTGATCACTGGTTAAGCCGAAACGTCTTTCCCGGCTCTGATATGCGGCAATCGCCTTTAATAAATCGTCTTTTTTGAAATCAGGCCACAAAACATCCGTAAAGTAAAGCTCCGTATAGGCCATCTGCCAGAGAAGAAAATTGCTGATGCGATATTCGCCGCTCGTCCGGATCAGCAGGTCGGGGTCGGGCATTCCGCTCGTGTACAGATAGCGTTCAAACACATCCTGATCCACGGAATCGGGGCTCAATTTTCCTTCCCGGCTGTCCGCCAGCATTTTTTTGACGGCCGCGAGAATCTCGTCCCGGCTGCCGTAGCTCAGCGCCAAATTCAAAACCATCTTGTTATTTTGCCGTGTCAGCTTCTGAACCTCCAGAAGTTTTTCGCGCACGGGCGCGTAGAGCCGATCGATGTCGCCGATAGTGGTCAGGCGGATTTCCTGCTTTTGCATCGTCGGCGCTTCCTTGTCCAGGTAATCCGCAAGGAGATTCATCAGCGCACTGACTTCTTCGCCCGGGCGGCCCCAGTTTTCCGAGGAGAAAGCGAACAGGGTAAGACAGGAAATCCCCAGTTCACGGCACGCCGTAACCGTTGTCCGGACAGCCTGCGCTCCCTTTTTATGCCCCCGGATCCGCCCCATGGCGTGCTGCTTGGCCCAGCGGCCGTTGCCGTCCATAATAATCGCTATGTGGCGGGGCAGTTGATTTTGATCAATCTCAGGCATTTGAACTTGCTTTGTCCTTTAAAAACAAATGGGGAGCTTTGACTCCCCATTGTTCAGGTTTATCGTCTGACCAATTTAAATCTCCATGATTTCTTTTTCTTTGGCGGCCAGAATCTTGTCCGTCTTTTCGATATAACGGTCCGTCAGTTTCTGAACTTCATCCTGGGCGCCGTGCATTTCGTCTTCGGACATTTTGTTGTTCTTTTTCAATTCTTTGAGCGCTTCATTGGCGTCGCGCCGCTCGTTGCGCAGCTTGATTTTCCCCTCTTCCGCCATTTTCTTCACAACCTTGACCAGGTCCTTTCGCCGCTCCTCGGTGAGCTGCGGAATGGAAAGGCGAATCACTTTGCCGTCCGTCGAGGGCATCAGCCCCAGGTCGGATTTCTGAATGGCCTTTTCGATGGCGCCGATCGTCGTAACGTCCCAGGGAGCGATGACGATCAGGCGGCTTTCCGGAACGGAAAGATTGGCCACCTGGGCAATCGGAGTCGGCGTTCCGTAATAGTCCACCTTGATGCCGTCAAGCAGGGAAACCGACGCCCGGCCGGTTCTTACTCTGCTGAATGATTTCTCCAGGGAAGAGATGGTTTTTTCCATATTGTCTTTGAACCTTGAAAAAATCTGCTCTTTCATGATCATTCTCCTACGTACGTTCCGATTTTTTTACCGCAGACAACGCCGCGAATGTTGCCCTTCTTCTGCAGGTTAAAGACGATGAGGGGCAGGCCGTTGTCGCGACAAAGGGAAATAGCCGTCGAATCCATTACTTTAAGGTTTTTGGTCAATACATCGATATAACTTATTTTTTTAAACATTACCGCAGATTGGTCTTTGACGGGATCCGCGCTGTAGACCCCGTCCACTTTCGTTGCCTTCAGGATCACATCCGCCCGGATTTCCATCGCCCGCAGAGATGCGGCCGTGTCCGTGGAAAAATAGGGATTTCCCGTTCCGCCGGCGAAAATGACAATCCTGCCCTTTTCCAGATGACGGACGGCTTTCCGCTGAATAAAAGGTTCCGCGATTTCATGCATTTCAATGGAGGACTGGACGCGCGTCGCAACACCCTTTGCTTCCAGCGCACTCTGAAGGGCAAGGCTGTTGATGACCGTCGCCAGCATCCCCATGTAATCGGCGGTCGTGCGCTCCATGCCCCGGGCGCCGGCCTGCACGCCCCGGAAAATATTTCCGCCCCCGATGACAATGCCGATCTGAATCTTCAGGTCCGCGAGAGACCGGATTTCATCCGCAATGTAATTTGCCACATCCGGATCAACGCCCGTGGACTGTTTGCCCAGAAGAGCTTCCCCGCTGAGCTTTAAAAGGATTCTTTGGTATGCGGCCTTTTTCTTTTCGCTCATTATTGCTTGATTTCCTCGCCGAGCTGGAAGCGGGCAAAACGGCGAAGAACAATATTTTCGCCTGTTTTGGCAATCATGTTGCTGATCAGCGTTCCAACGGTGATGTCCTGGTTCTTGACGAATTTCTGTTCGACCAGGCAAACGTCTTCGTAATATTTCTTCAGTTTTCCTTCGATGATTTTGTCCCAGATTTTCTCCGGCTTCTTTTCTTCGCGCAACTGGCTGCGGTAAATTTCCTTTTCCCGGTTGAGCGCGTCTTCGGCGATTTCATCCGGACGCACGTACAGGGGATTGGATGCGGCAATGTGCATGGCGATGTCCCGCGCCATGGTCTGAAAGTCCGCCGTCTTCGCCACAAAATCCGTCTCGCAGTTGATTTCCACCATCACGCCGATCCGGCCGCCCATGTGGATATAGGAAGCAATGGTTCCGTCCTTGGCCGCCTTGGACGAGCGTTTGGTTGCCGCCGAAAGCCCCTTCTTTCTCAAAAAGTCAATCGCTTTTTCAAAATCGCCGTCCACGGCCGCAAGCGCTTCCTTGCAGTCCATCATGCCGGCGCCGGTTTTTGTTCTCAATTCTTTTACCATGGTTGACGTGATTTCCACTATCTTTTCCTCCTGGAATTCTTTGGTCTGTGTTTGCTTTTCACGCATGCGAGCGTCTGATCGCCGAAAACGGCGGCACCTTCCATCGCCTTGCGGGGTGTGCTTTTCGCGTGTATGCGGTGTATGCTTCTATGAAGCGGGCGCGGGAGAGCCGTTTTCCATCTCGACGCTTTCCGGAATGTCCGCTTCCGGATCTTTGTTTTCCGCGGCGGGCGCTCCCTCTTCCTTGTTGGATTCCGCGGACAGCTTTTCTTCAAAGCGTTTCCTGCCTTCGATCACCGCGTCGGCGAACTTCGACGAGAACAGCTTGATGGCCCGAATCGCGTCATCGTTTCCCGGAATGATATAATCGATGTCCGTCGGATCGCAGTTGGTATCGACGATGGCGACCAGGGGAATCTTCAGTTTTTTCGCTTCCTGGACCGTGATGCGCTCCCGGTTGGGATCGACAATGAAAACGGCGGCGGGAAGGGACCTCATGTTTTTAATGCCGCCCAGAACATTGTCCATCTTGTCCATCTCTTTTTGCAGCTTGGTGATTTCCTTCTTGGGAAAAGCCTTGACGGAGTCGTCGGCGAACATCTTGCTGAGGCTGTTGAGGCGATCGATGCTTTTCTTGATGGTGATGAAATTGGTCAGCATGCCGCCCAGCCAGCGCTGATTGACGTAAGGCATGCTGCAGCGCGTCGCCTCTTCGCGAATGGCCTCCTGGGACTGCTTCTTGGTCCCGACAAAGAGGATTTCCCTGCCCTGGCTGACCGTGTCCACGACAAAATTATAGGCCGACTGGAACATGCCGACGGTCTGCTGCAGGTCAATGATGTAGATGTTGTTGCGGGCCCCGAAGATATAGGGCTTCATCTTGGGGTTCCATTTGTTGGTCTGGTGTCCGAAATGGACGCCGGCTTCGAGCAGAAGCTTCATGGAAATGGCTGACATAAATTTTTTCTCCTTTGTTTTTTTCCGCCACCCCCGTCGTCTTGCCGGCGGACTTGAGCGTCAAGCAACCCGCCGTCAATCAGGGGATGTGTGAAATTTTTTGGGCAATTATCATAAATCCATGGATCAAGCAAGCGCAAATAACCTTTTCGGCAATAAAATTAACGTTCTTTTACCGCCCTCAAGTGGTGTAATCGGCATTGATTTTCACGTAGTCGTGGGAAAGGTCCGAGGTGTACACCGTGTAGGACTTGTCGCCGCCCCCCAGGCTGACGCGGACTTCGATGCTGCCGCCCTGAAAAATTTCCTTCAGTCTGGCCGGCGCTATATTCGCGGGCGCGTCCTGGGCAAAGACGGTCATATTTCCTATCGATAAGCTGACTTTTTCTTTTTCCAGCAGGATGCCCGAAGCGCCGACGGCGGACAGAATTCTGCCCCAGTTCGGGTCTTCGCCGAAAAACGCGGTTTTGACCAGGTTGGAATTGGCAATCGAATACGCCACGCGCCGCGCGTCGGATTTTGACTTGGCGCCTTCCACCACGACGGTGATGAATTTGGTCGCGCCCTCGCCGTCTTTGACAACGGCCGCGGACAGATCCGCCATGACGTCCGTCAGCATCTCCCGAAACCGCTGAAGCCTGGCCTGAGCCCTCTCCAGCGGATTGTTGCCGGCCAGGCCGTTTGCCAGAATAATCGCGGTATCGTTGGTGCTCATGCAGCCGTCGACGCTGACGGCATTGAACGTGGAATCGATCACCTGATGAAAGACGGTGTTGAGCGCCTTGGCGTCGATGAGCGCGTCGGTCATGACGTAGGTCAAAAGCGTCGCCATGTTCGGCTCGATCATGCCGGCGCCCTTGGCGATCCCGCAGATCGTAATGTCCTTGGCGCCGACAATGCCCTTGCGAATGGAGATCTTGGGAAATTTGTCCGTCGTCATCATGGCGGCCTCCGCGTCCTCGATGCCGGATTCGTTGAGCCCCTTGACCAGCTTGCCGATGCCGGCTTCGATTTTTCGGACGGGAAGCCTCCTGCCGATCACCCCCGTGGAACAAATCAGCAGATGCTCTTCGGGGATTTTCAACTGCTTTGCCGCCGCCGCCGAAACGGCCAGAGCGTCCGCCATGCCTTCTTTGCCCGTCGCCGCGTTGGCGCAGCCGCTGTTGGTCAGAATGGCCTGCGCCGTTCCCCGTTTGACTCTTTCGGCATCGATCAGCACGGGCGCCGCCTTAAAGGTGTTTTTGGTAAACAGCGCGGCGACTCTTGCCGGAACGGTGGAACAGATCAACCCCAGGTCCTTCCGGTCGCCGCCCTTGATGCCCGCGGATACGCCATTGGCCAGAAAACCGGGAACGCTGAATTTATTTGCTGATTTCGTCATGACCGCCACTCCTTTGCATTCTCAAGCGCCGCAGCATTTCTTGTATTTTTTGCCGCTGCCGCAGGGACAGGGATCATTCCGGCCGATCTTTTCGGTTGCCCGTTTCACCGTTTGATTGACCGGCGTGTCTTCACCTCGGCTTAAAATATAATCCTGCTTTTGTTTCTGCCTGATTTCTTCGACTTCTTCTTCTCTTTGAATCCGGACCAGGCACAGTTTTTCCAGCGTGTCCATCTTGATGCGGCTGATCATTTCCATGAACATCGCATACCCTTCGCGCTGGTATTCCCTTACCGGGTCCTTCTGTCCGTATCCGCGCAGGCCGATGCCTTCCCTCAGGTGGTCCATGGACAGCAGGTGTTCTTTCCAGTGGGTGTCGATCGCCTGGAGCATGATGACTTTCATCAGATACGTCATCAGTTCCGGGCCGATTTCTTTTTCCTTGGCGCGCAGATACTCCTGAACTTTTTCCAGAATCAGGCTTCGGACGGCATCGGCGGACGTCAGGTCCTGTGCGTTTGCGATATTGAGGCGCAGTTTGAACTGCTGAAATACCGCATCCTCAAGTGATTTGAGGTTCCAATCCTGAGGGTGATTCTTTTCGCCGATAAATTCAGCAAGCAGATCGCCGGCAATTTCCTCAACCATCGCTTCAATATCAGACCATAAGTCTTCTCCACGCAAGACTTTTTTGCGCTGTTCGTAGATTACCTTTCTCTGGTTGTTCATCACGTCGTCGTAATCGAGCAGATGCTTCCGAATGTCAAAGTTCTGCCCTTCCACCCGTTTCTGGGCGTTTTCGATGGCCCGGGAAATGTATTTGTGCTCGATCGGCTGGCCTTCTTCGATGCCCACGGTGCTCATCACCGAGGAGATCCGGTCGGCGCCGAAAACCCGCAGCAAATCATCCTCCAGGGAAAGATAGAAGCGCGACGACCCGTTGTCTCCCTGGCGTCCGGACCGGCCGCGAAGCTGATTGTCGATGCGCCGGCTTTCGTGCCGTTCCGTTCCCAGAATATGCAGACCGCCAAGCTCCGCGACTTTTTCACCGAGCTTGATGTCCGTGCCGCGGCCGGCCATGTTGGTTGAGATCGTTACCTGTCCCGCCTGTCCGGCCTGGGCGACGATTTCCGCTTCCTTCTCGTGATTTTTGGCGTTCAGCACATGGTGCTTTACCCCGGCCCGGGTGAGATACTTGGAGAGCAATTCGGATTTTTCAATGGAAATCGTGCCGATCAGAACCGGGCGTCCGGCTTTGTTGAGCGCCTTGACTTCCTCGATCACGGCCTTGATCTTTTCCGGCTCGGTTTTGTAGATCAGGTCGTTGTGATCCTGGCGGATCATCGGCATATTGGTCGGCATCACCACCACTTCGAGGTTGTAAATTTTCTTGAATTCCTCCGCTTCCGTGTCGGCGGTGCCGGTCATTCCGGCCAGTTTCTTGTACATTCGGAAATAATTCTGGAATGTGATGGAGGCCAGCGTCTGATTTTCCTTTTCGATCTTGACCTTTTCCTTGGCTTCCAGCGCCTGGTGCAGACCGTCGCTGTAGCGCCTGCCCGGCATGACCCGGCCGGTGAACTCATCGACGATGATCACCTGACCCTCTTTCACCAGATAGTCCACGTCGCGTTTGAAGAGCGTGTGGGCCCGAAGCGCCTGATTGACATGGTGAACGATTTCAATATTGCGCGGCTCATAGAGGTTCTGGACGTTCAGAAGCTGTTCAACATGAGACACGCCTTCTTCCGTCAGGACAACCGTTCTGCTTTTTTCTTCGATTGTGTAGTCCGCGTCTTTGCGCAGCCGGGGAATGATCTGGTTGATTTTGTAGTACTTGTCCGTCGACTCTTCCGACGCACCGGAAATGATGAGCGGCGTGCGCGCCTCGTCGATCAGAATGCTGTCCACCTCGTCAACGATCGCGAAATTGAATTCCCGCTGAACATAATCCTCCAGGCTGAATTTCATATTGTCGCGAAGATAGTCAAACCCGAATTCATTGTTGGTGCCGTATGTTATGTCCGCCGCGTAAGCCTTGCGGCGCTCGTCGTCGTCCATGCCGTGCACGATGACGCCGACCGTCAATCCCAGAAAATGATAAATCGGGCTCATCCATTCCGCGTCGCGCCGGGCCAGGTAGTCGTTGACGGTGACCACATGGCAGCCTTTGCCGGAAAGCGCGTTTAGATACAAAGGCATCGTCGCGGCCAGCGTTTTGCCTTCCCCGGTTTTCATTTCCGCGATTTTGCCTTCATGCAGAACAATCCCGCCGATGACCTGGACGTCGAAAGGGCGCATCATCAGCGTTCTGCGGGAAGCCTCTCTGGCCACGGCAAACGCCTCCGGCAGAATATCGTCCAGCGTTAATCCGTTTTTCAGTTTTTCCCTGAAGGCGGAAGTCTTTGCCTTGAGCTCGGCGTCGCCCAGCGACATCAGCTCCTTTTCGTGATGATTGACCTCATGGAGCAGCACCGATAATCTTTTTAATTCACGATCGTTTTTGGTTCCCACTATTTTTTTTAGAATCGCGTTCAGCATGACATCCCTTTAAATAATCCGGCTTTTACCGGGTGATTTTAGCATATTTAGCCGCCTAACAAAAACATTCATTTGCCTGAAACATATTCTTTTCGCATACGGCTGCGCTTACGCATGCCGCCCGGCGCCTGCGGCCTGATGTCTGGTCAATTTGTCGGGCTGGATTATTTCAAGTATTTTCTCGGATTGACTGGAACATTGTTCACAAAAACACTGTAATGAAGATGAGCCCCGGTGCTGCGGCCGGTATCGCCGACATATCCGATCACGTCCCCTTTTCTGACCTGTACGCCGTCTTTCACGGCGGCCTTTGACAAATGCGCGTAGCTCGTCGAAATCCCGTACCCATGCTCAATTTTTACGACATTGCCGTCATCGGTGCGATAGGCCGCCTCCAGAACAAAACCGTCCGCGGGGGCGATAATTTCCTTGCCCGCCCGCGACGCGATGTCGATGCCTTTGTGAAACTCGCCGCCGCTTCCGAACGGATTGCGCCGCATGCCGAATTCCGAGGTCACCCACCCATGGACCGGCCACAGGGAAGGCGTCGCAGCCAAAAGCGATTTCTGCTCCCGGAGAAATCTTAAAAGCTCGTTGAAGCTCATTTCTCTCTCGTCGGCTTCCGCGTTCAGCCGGTCGATGTTTTCGTGCATGCCGGAAACCAGTTTCTCCCGGTCCTCTTCAATGAGCTGACGCAGGCGCATCTGATCGTTATTGGACCCTCCGATGCCCAGCGGTGTTTTTGCGTCCTGCCCGATCTGTTCGGTTGCCAGAATCCGCAATTTTTTGTCAAATTGCTTGATCTCCTCCATGCGGTCGGCAAACTGATCGATTTTTATGGCCAGCTCATTCATCTCTTTTGTCTGCTGGGCCGTCTGCTGCCGAAGGCGGGACAGCTCCATCCGGTCCCGGGTAATTCCGGCATAATCGTAAATAATGTAAAGCGTTAGAAGAACCGCCAGGATGGAACCGGCAATAAGGCCATAGATCAGTTTGCCCGAAAGAGAAATCTTGGTCACAGAACTCTTTCTTCGGGGTATAATCATCAGTGTAAAAAAATTATCGGACATTTTCCCCCTGAAAAGCTGAAGTGAAGAGGATGAACAGGTATAAAGTTTTGCATCCCCTAACACAGGGAAAAATCAAAGTCAAGAATAAGTCTTGGCGCCTTTGTGCGACTAAACAATTATTATCAAGCTAATTCAATGACTTGTGTTATCCAGGCCGTCCTGTTTCATACCGCGCACAAAGAATGTCTTCCCGGAAGCAGCTCCATTTTGTATTTTCGTCTGGGGAGCCTGTCCATGGTTAAGGCATTTTTGAAATCGCCAAGCCCCGTCACTTCCATCCCCGCCTTCAGCGAGGCCTGCAAAAGCCGCCTGAACTGCTCCTCAAAGACCCCTCCTTCCACTTCGGCGTGGACCGGAAGGACATGGTCGCCCCCGTCGTTCATCAAGCCCAGGATCACGGCCGGGCCGTTTTGAAGATCAAGCTCTTCAAAACAGGGCAGATCGGAGGGGATTTCCGGAAGATTGAGCGGATCGTGAACAAACGGCGCTTTGGCCCGCGTACAGCTCAGATATGCGAACGGATATTTCCGAATGATCCGCAAAACGCGGTCGTCAATCAGCCAGGAAGGGGCGCCGAACGCGGCCGGCTTTTGTCCCGTGAGCTTCTCAAAGCCTTTGAGGCCCCTGTCGAACCACTCTTCGATCCACGCCTCGGATTTTTCCGGCAGGTCATCCTGCCAGCGGCGGTGGTCCCAGGCGTGAAACTGAACTTCGTGGCCCTCGGCAAGGATTTGACGGACCAGCCCGGGAAAGGAAAGCGCGATCATCGGCGCGGGAAGAAGCGTCCCGTAAAGGGCGGTTTTCCAGCCGTACAGACTGGGCGCCCGGGTGCGCAGCATTTTTTTCAGAAACAGGGGGTTTTTAATCATCTGCAGCGCGGCGCGTCCGGAATTGTCCGGCCCGATGCTCAGAAAGAAAGTCCCCCGGACGGAAAAATCATTCAGGACGCGCAACAGGCGGGGAACGCCGTTTTTCATTCCCGCATACGTGTCCACATCGATTTTTAATCCAAGCCTGCCCATCGATCCTTCCGAATTCAATCCGGTTAAAGCGTTGCCGCCTGGTTTTCCTCCAGAAACGAATTGAGCGTCAGGCGCAGGGATTCCTGCAAACCGATTTTGGGCTCCCAGCCGAGCAGTTTCCTGGCCTTTTCGATGCGGGGTTTTCTGGTGTAAATATCCTGGTAGCCTTTTCCGTAATAGACGTCCGCGGGAATTTCAATAATATCCGAATAAACCGAATCCTGTTGATGGTCGGGGTGCTCCTGAAACAGCTTTTTGAGCAGCGCCGCCAGCTCCTTCACCGAGCATTCATTGTCCGGATTGCCGATGTTGATGATCTGATTCTTGCAGACATCTCCTTTGTTTTCCAGAATCTTCATGAGCGCCGCGATGCCGTCGTCCACGTAAGTGAAGCAGCGCTTCTGCCGGCCGCCGTCCACCAGATTGATCGGCCGCTTCAACAGCAGCTCGGCGATGAACTGCGTGACGACGCGCGAGCTTCCTTCCTTGGCCGTATCCAGCGAATCCAGCCTCGGCCCGATCCAGTTGAAGGGACGGAAAAGCGTGAATTCCAGGCTTCCCCTCGTTCCATAGGCATAAATCACACGATCCAGAAGCTGCTTGCAGCAGGAATAAATCCAGCGCTCCTTGCGAATCGGCCCGACCGACAGATAGCTTTCGTCTTCGTCAAACTCCGGATCGGAGCAGGCCCCGTAAACCTCCGACGTAGAGGGGAAAACAACGCGCTTGCGGTATTTGACGCACTGCTTGACAATATTGACGTTCATTTCAAAATCCAGGTTATAGACGCCGATGGGGTCTTCCACGTAGGCCTTCGGAGTGGCAATCGCCACCAGCGGCATGATGACGTCGCATTTTTTGACATGGTATTCAATCCATTCCCGGTTGATGGAAATGTCCCCTTCCAAAAAATTGAAGCGGGGATTGTGCAGGGCGGCGCCGATCCGCTCCGTTCCCAGATCCATTCCAAACACCTGCCAGTCCGGCTTCTCAGCCAGAATCCGGTTGACAAGATGATGCCCGATGAACCCGTTGACGCCCAGTATTAAAATCTTCATGTAAGTTTTTTCACCTTTCCCTGTTTAAAATAGTTCCCGATGCCCGCATCCTTCCATCTTGCCCCGGATGCTTCGATCTCCTGAAGCCTTATAGCACCATCGCCGGTTTTCACAAGCACGGATTGCCCGTCGAGGATCACGTCGCCCGGTCCGCCCCCGGAAACAGATGAAACCGGCCTGGCCCGCCAGATCAGAATTTTCCCGCCGTTTTCGGCAAAGGCAAACGCTCCCGGATAGGGGTCCGTCACGGCGCGGATCAAATTGTAGATTTCGACGGCGGTTCGGTCCCAGGAGATGCGCCCGTCCTCCGGTTTCCGTCCGCCGTAATAGCTTCCCCGTGACAGGTCCTGCTTGATGCGCGGAATTTTTCCTTTCTTCATTTCGGGGAGCAGCTCGTCGAGCAGCCCGCCGGCCGCCTCGCAGAGCTTGTCGTACAGCGTTCGCGCCGTATCCTCAAAATCGATGCTCACGGCCCTCCGGCCGACGATGTCGCCCGCATCCGGTTTTTCCACCATGCAATGCAGCGTGACGCCCGTCTCTTTCTCTCCGTTGACCAGAACCCAGTTGACCGGACACCTGCCCCGGTAAGACGGCAGAAGCGAGCCGTGCAGATTGAAAGATCCGATACGGGGAATCGCCAGAACCTCCGGACGAACCATGTTCCGGTAGTAAAAGGAAAAAAGGACATCCGGCTGCATGCGTTTGATTTTTTCAATCCACTGAGGCGAGTTGACCGGATCGGTCGTGCAGCCGATTCCCTGCTTTTCCGCCCAGTCCTTCACGGAGCCGAACCAGCAGTTTTCCTTCGGGTCGTCCTCGTGCGTGAAGACGGCGGCAATGTCAAAGCCGTGCCGCCCGAGGGCCGCCAGCCCCGCCAGCCCCATATTGTGATAGGCCAGAACAATCGCTTTCACGGACGGTCACCCTCATGACCGTAAACGCGTTCGATCACGAATTCCGGCCTTTTGCGGACTTCCCGAAAGATCCGGCCGATATATTCGCCGATCACGCCCAGAGCAAAAAACTGAAGGCCGACAAAGACGAACAAAATCGCAAACAGCGTGAAAATCCCTTCCGCCGCCCAGCGCACGCCGTACACCAGGCGGGCAATTGCCAGAAACGCGCCGAAGCACACGCCCAGAAGCGACATCAGAATCCCGCCGTACATGATCAGCTTGATCGGAAAATCCGAAAAGGACGCCACCAGGTCGAACTGAAGATTGATCAGTTTGCGAAGCGGATAGTTGGATTTTCCCCCGAAGCGCTCTTCGTGCGCCACTTCGATTTCCGTGACGCGCTTGGCGAAAACGGTGGCCAGAGCGGGAATAAAGGTCGCCTGTTCGTGGCAGTCGAGCATCCGCTCCACCACCGGGCGGCTGTAGGCCCGCAGCATGCAGCCCCAGTCGCGCATGCTCACGCCGGTGATTTTCCGCGCGACCACATTGATCATTTTGGAGGGCAGAATGCGCAGAAAAGAATCCTTGCGGCTCTTGCGGATCGTGCCGACCACGTCGTATTCCCCCTCTTCCATCGTACGGACCAGGTTGGGGATTTCTTCGGGAGGGTTCTGCAGGTCCGCGTCCATCGTCAGCACGATGTCGCCCCGCATCACCGAAAACCCCGCCATGATGGCGGCGTGCTGGCCGTAGTTGCGCGTCAGCTCCACCACCCGGACCGACGGGTGCGACGTGAACTCCTTCAAAAGGGCCAGCGACCGGTCGCGGCTGCCGTCGTCCACCAGGATAATTTCAAACGGTTTGGCCAGAGACTCCATCACCGGGAGCAGACGGCCCATCAGCGCCTGGATATTGGCCTCCTCGTTGTACACCGGAATCACCACCGAGATCCGAATCTCAGACATTTTTCAAAATCTCCTTTATGGCTCCGCAAACGTAGTGAACATCATTTTCCGTCATATCCGGAAACAGCGGCAGGGAAATCACTCTGCCCGCCGCCCGACTGGTTTGGGGAAGCGATCTTGCCTTTACGCCGAATTTTTTCTTTACATAAGACAAAGCGTGGGCGGGAGGAAAATGCAGACCGTATCCGATATTGTACTGCGACAGCTTTTGCATAAAGACATCCCGCGCGATGCCCCCGACCTTGACGATGAACAAATGCCAGGCATGAACGTGGTCATAGGACGGAACCTCCGGCAGATCGAGCCCCTTCACCCCCCGCAGTCCTTCAAGGTAAAGCCCCGCCAGCATTTGCCTGCGGGCGTTCAGCTCCCGCCACCGCTCCATCTGAGCCAGCCCCAGCGCCGCCAGGAGATCCGGCATGTTGTATTTGTAGCCAGGCACCGCGATGTCATAGGAGGGATTCCCCCCTTTGCCGTACCTTTTCCAAGCGTCTCTTTCTATTCCATGAAATCTCAGCAGACGCAATTTCTTTTCCAGGGCGGCCTGATTCAGCGTAATCATGCCCCCTTCTCCGGTCGTAATATTCTTGATCGGGTGAAAGGAAAAGATCGCGGGATGGCCGAAGCCGCCCGCGTGCGTCCCCTTGTAATAAGTGCCGACCGCGTGGGCCGCGTCTTCAATGACCTTCAGGGAATATTTGCGGGCCAGCCGGTTGATCCGGTCCATATCCGCCGGAGCGCCGGCAAAATGAACGGGAATGATCGCCTTTGTCCGCTTCGTTATTTTTTCTTCGATTTCTTCGCAGCAAAGATTGAGCGTCCCGTAATCGATATCGACAAAGACGGGTTTTGCCTGATGCAGGGCGATCATGTTGACGGTCGAGGCAAACGTCATCGAGGGTGTGATCACTTCATCGCCGGGCCCGATGTTCAGGGCCTTCATCATCAGATGCATTCCGGCCGTGGCTGAACTGAGCGAGACGGCGCGATCCGCGCCGGTGAGCGCGCACAACTGTTCTTCAAACGCCTTGCACAAAGCGCCGGTGGTGATCCAGCCGGATTTCAGACAGGCCACCACACCGTTGATTTCCGTCTCCCCGATGGACGGGCGGCTGAACGGCAGAAAATCTTTCCGAATCTTCATAGGGCATCAATCCTTTGCCTGATTGTGAATGCGCAGCAGATAAAACGCGCCGTTTTCCCAGAGAACCTCCATTCGGGCAAACTGCGCTTGCAGCTCTTTGAGCCTTTCCGCATGTTGTGTAATACAGTAAATTTCCTTTTCCCGCCTGCCTTTTTCAAAAAATTCCTGTGTCGAAAGAAAATATGCTTTCCTTTCGGCCTCCGGCATTTTCATTATCCCGTCGCCCAGTTCGCCGAAATCCTCGACAATCGGCGTCCGTATTTTGTTATAAAAATCAATGCCATAGAAATTGACACGGTACTGATACAA